>Ga0187871_10000002_pt1 | contig 219664 bp, 202 predicted proteins | sample June2016WEW_16_1_FD_132988 | JGI IMG/M metagenome (GOLD analysis project Ga0187871, IMG submission 132988) | Peatland microbial communities from SPRUCE experiment site at the Marcell Experimental Forest, Minnesota, USA - June2016WEW_16_10 | ecosystem: Environmental > Terrestrial > Soil >...
AATCTGCACCGATGAACATGGGGCTTATCGCAATCCGGGAAAAGAATTTAAGGCCCATCATGCCGTGGTTCACAGCAAATACGAATACGTTCTCAAAACTCCGGATGGCATTTCGGCCAGCACGAACCATTGCGAGAGCTTTTTCGCCCTCCTAAAGCGCGGCGTCCATGGCGCATGGCACAATGTCAGCCGCGAGCATCTTCCCAAATACGTCAACGAATTTGCCTTCCGGTGGAACACGCGCAAGCTCACCGACGGCGCACGCATGGCGGCTGCAATTCCAATGATTGAGGGCAAGCGTCTCACTTATCGCCAAGTGTCGTGACTGTCCAGTCGTCACAAGCATTACGACTGACTGGTTAAGAAACGATCACCGCGCATCCCTTGGGGAAGAAAGCGGATTCGGGTCAAACGGACTATTTTAAAGGGCGCTTGAGAATCTGAATCGGTTTACCGTAAGAAATTCGTTTTCCCGTTATATCTGTTCCGTTGAGGCAGCTTAAGGTCTTGTGTTTAATTTCTTCCCAGCCCCCTAATTTGCTATTCCATTCCCCACTCGGCAATTGTTTTGCGGCGTGAGTCGGAGTTTTGGGCAATACCTCGGGATGCCACATTCCGAAATTATCAATGGCTTCAACGCAGCCAAGGGGATCATGATATATTGCGACTTTTTCAAACGACCGCTTTTTTAGAGAACATATACATTTCTGATAACCTAGTGATTCAAAAGCTTCGGTATAACACCTCACCGTGTATTCCCGATTAGGAATTGGCCAATAATACTGTCCGGACGGTTCCGGTTCCCACCATCTTGTTTTATCTCCGGCGGCAAGGCCTATGCAATTGTAATCATTTGTTTCATTGTCTGTAACTTCATACAATTGCCTTGTGAGATATGGGAAGTTCTTCTCACGATTCAGGCGAAGATATCTTTTAGCGGAGGTAGCCATTTTCCCTGCCCCAAGCAATCCATGCCTCTGTCATTTTCTTTATATTCCCAGCATCTTCGGGCTTAACGGGGGAATAATTTTTGGCGAGAGCTTTTAACGCAATAAACCAATGATTCGGTTTCACTTGCAAGTCCCTAAGAATAAAAGGAATCATTTTCTCCCCATGGCTAATGATTTCCAAATAAGCAGGGTGCATTACCATGCTGGCCACAGAAGAATACCCATTCGTTTCCGATTTCCATTTTTTAGCCAGCGCCTTAAACTGATCTTCAACATCAGATCGAAATTTCTCAGGCTCTTGAGATGAGGATTCATCATAACCAATCGTTTCTGGGTGTCTCCACCAATCCTCTGGACGTGTGTCCGCGTAGTAGTACGGGGCAGGCGTTAAGCAATTGTCGTGTATGTCTATGTCTATAGCCATGGCTATCCCTCTTTATCCTCAAAATATGAAATACCCGTTTTTTGGATGAAGGCCTTTAGCGTTTTGGTTTTGTTTTCAGCACGCTCTATGGCCATTTTAATCTTAAGAACATCATCGGGATTCATGGCCACTGAGAATTCCTTATGTTCTCCATTCTCGTGATATGCTATTCGCAAATTGTGTATTATTATCGCCGCTGAGATTGTTGCCGCAGTTATTGAATCTCGTGATTCTTGGAATACTGGCCGAACATCAGACAATACCTTAACACCGCAAAATAATCGGTCTTGGTCCGTCAACACATCAAAAGCTTTTGATGCCAGCGCCAGACCTTTACCAATGCTTAAAAGCTTTTGAATGCGCGTCCCGAGGAGGCCTGTCTTTTCAACGGGAAAAGTTTTTGGAGTTTGGGTTTCTATCGTCTCCTTCAAATCATTTCCGATGGTTTCCGGAGATTTTGACCTGTTATCCATTATGAGATATAACGAATACACAGTCTTGAAGATGTGTTTCAGATCATCGGGCTTAATGGAGGGCACTTTAGGTGCCAAGAGAGAAGCAAAATCTCCAGGGATAAATTTGGTATCGGTTTCCTCGATGGCTTTCACCAGTGACGAGAATACCGAATCTTCAAGTTCTACGATTTTTCTCAGAACCGCAAATTCCGAGTTTGGAATTCTCAATGTCGCCATTGCTCTGCAAATGCATATACGCATATTTACGGCTAGGATGACAACACTTTTTTTGCGTTGAAAAATGGGCTGTTTTGTGATTCACTGGCGTCATGCCAAAAGCATTGGATTTTAGAATTACTGGCCTCAGCTTCGAGGATGCTGGCAGGCGCATCGCCAATGCGCCGCCGCCGCCAGACCCCAAGAAGACGAAGGCAAAGAAGCCCCAAAAACGGAAGAAGTAGATTTCCGCCTAACCCGTTCTGGTCGTTTTTCCTGCAAACTATCTACATCCGTGAAGTATATAATCCCGTCGGTCAGTGTCCCCAGTATTGACTACAAGCTGGGAGCGTGCATTGGCACTCTTTTTGATGTAAAGTTCCCCATCTACATCATGCAAAAAAGGCGTTTTTCGTACCGGGCTGGCGGCCTATGCCTGCTGGCCATATCCCTTTTCACCATGGCCGCACGCGCCGACCAGATCATCTACGATGACGCGCTGGAAAATAGCTGGCAGAACTGGGGCTGGGCCACTCTGAGTTACACGAATACTTCGCCGGTCCATTCCGGCAGTGATTCAATCAGTGTTACGATTTCCAGTCCGTGGCAGGGAATCCAAATCTGGCATCCGGACCAGGATTCGACGCCGTACGCCAGCCTCAGCTTCTGGTTGGATGGCGGCAGCAGCGGCGGCCAGAGATTGCAGGTCTATGGATTATTGGATCTTGGCGGCACAAATAATTTCGCTGCCGGTCCTCGCTATCCGCTAAGCGTGTTGGTGGCCAACACCTGGCAGCGATTCACCGTACCCCTTTCGTCGCTCGGAGTTGCCGGTTCAAACAATTTCACAGGCTTCGTGATACAGGATTCGCAGGGCACAACGCAGCCGACATTCTACATGGACGATGTTTCGCTGATTGCCAGCTCCGTCACGCCGGGCACCAACGCGCCGGTTTCCATCTCGGTTGACGCGCAGGCAAACCGCCATGCGATCAGCCCGCTGATTTACGGCGTTGCTTTCGCCTCCTCATCCAGCGTATTGCAGGATTTGAACGCCCCCCTGCATCGGTCCGGCGGCAATGCAGAGACCCGTTACAACTGGCAGCTCAATGCCACGAGCCGCGCGTCGGACTGGTATTTTGAAAGCATTGGCGACAGCCCCAGCACGGCGGGCGCCGATGGCGACAGTTTTATCCAGGAATCGAAAAGCGGCGGCGCGCAGGCGATGCTGACCATTCCCATCATGGGCTGGGTGGCAAAGCTGGGGCCGGGTCAGGCCAGCCTGGCCAGTTTCAACACGAACAAATATGGCATCCAACAGGCCGCCGATCCGTACTGGTCTGCGGCTGGTAACGGCGTTTACACCAACGGACTGAACATCACCACCAACGACCCTACTGATGCAAACATGACCGCCGACACGAATTTTCAGGCCGGCTGGGTGCAGCACTTGACGAATCAGTGGAGCACCGCGACCAACGGCGGGTTGGTTTATTACATCATGGACAACGAGTGGAGTCTCTGGGATTCGACGCATCGGGACGTGCATCCCATCGGTGCGACCATGACCGAGGTCTACACCGATTTTTGCAACTACGCCACGATGGTGAAAGGAATCGACCCGAACGCACTGGTCGCCGGTCCGGAGGAATGGGGCTGGCCGGGCTATCTTTACAGCGGTTACGATCAACAATGGTCCGGTGCGAACAACGATTACAACCCGGCGGATTATCCGGATCGCAAGGCGCATGGCGGACAGGATTTCGGGCCGTGGTTTTTGAGCCAGGTTCAGCAGCGCAGTGCAACGGCCGGCCAGCGGTTGCTGGATATTTTTACCCTCCATTGCTACCCGCAGGAAAACGGCGTGGGTGGCAATGCGGTTGACTCCGCGACGGAGTTGTTGCGCAACCAATCCACCCGGCAGTTTTGGGACACCAATTACGTGGATCCGAGCTGGATCAACAGCGTCATCGCGCTCATTCCCCGGATGCGGAGCTGGGTGACGACCAATTATCCCGGGACAAAAATCGGCATCACGGAATACAACTGGGGGGCCGAAGGCTTCATCAGCGGAGCCACTGCCCAGGCGGATATTTACGGCATCTTCGGACGGGAAGGACTGGATCTGGCGACGCGCTGGACGACGCCGGCGACCGGCACGCCCACTTACAATGCCATGAAGATGTACCGCAATTACGACGGCAACCAATCCACCTTCGGCGACAACAGCATACTGACCTCCGTGCCCAATCCGGACGACCTCTCGGCTTTTGGCGCCGTGCGGACCAGCGACGGCGCCCTGACGCTCATGGTCATCAACAAGGACATCCTGAACGCAACACCCGTCGTGGCGACAATCACCAATTTCGCCAACAGCGGCACGGCGCAGGTCTGGCAATTGACTTCCGCCAACACCATCACCCGCCTGGCGGATCTTCCTTACTCCAACGGCGTTCTCAGCAACCAGGTGCCGGCACAAAGCATCACCTTGTATATTTTGCCCACGGCAAAAAACCTGACGTTGCAGTTCGGCGTCCAAACGTTACCCGGCCAGTGGCAACTATGGATGGAGGGTCAGGGCGGCCAGCGGTATGTTCTGCTGTCATCCACCAATCTGACGGCCTGGACGGCTGTCAGCACCAACTTGTTTTCCAGCAATTCCTATCCATTCACGGTTACGACATCCAATACGGCGACGTTTTATCGTGGCCAACTGGTCTCGCCATAGCGAAGTGAATGTGGGTGGTATCGACTGTACAGGTTCGACGCCATAAATCAGAACACCAACCTGGCCTACCGTTCTTTGACGAACGGGATGACATGCCCTATTCTTCGCCAATTGTGGCCACAACCATTATGAACGCTGCCGAACAAGCAGGATTCATCCGCGATTCAATGCCGCCCGGCGGATTGTTTGCCGGACTCGATTGGCGGATTTCGCCAGAGCCGTTTCCGCTGGGTGAAAATCCGGCAAAGGAAATTGAATCCCTGGGCCGCGTGTTGTTGCAGTTTTATCGCGCGGTCAACCTGCTCTACCGGCGCAGCGTGGAAGGCAAACAACCGGGGTGGATTGCGGAATTGCTGGACCGCGGCAAACCCGCGGAATTGATCGCACGGCAACGCTCGCCGGCATTCAAGAACGAGGTGCCGCGCGTCATCCGACCCGATATTCTTCCGACCGAAACCGGTTTCAGCATCACCGAACTGGATTCCGTGCCCGGGGGCATCGGCCTGACGGCATGGCTGAACGCGACTTACGTCGCAGCCGAAGGTCGAGAGTCGAAGGTCGAAAGCAAAATCATCGGCGGCGCGGACAATATGGTTCGCGGCTTTGAATCCATCTTTGGCGATGCCAAACAGGTGCATATCATCGTGTCCGAGGAAGCCGCGACCTACCGGCCGGAAATGGAATGGATCGCCGCCCGGCTCGGCCCACGATTCGCGGTTCACGATTCACGGTTCAACGATTTCGCCGACGGCGACGCGGTCTATCGTTTCTTTGAATTGTTCGACCTGGCCAACGTGCCGGATTCGAAACGCATTTTCGACCTGGCCGCAGAAAAGCGGATCCGGCTGACCCCGCCGCCGAAGCCGCTGTTCGAGGAAAAAATGCTGTTCGCGCTGTTGTGGAACCGGAACTTGCGCGACTTCTGGCGCGGGGAACTGGGCGAGGGATTTTTGGCGCGTCTGCACCAATGGGTTCCCTACACCTGGGCAGTGGATCCGTCGCCGCTGCCGCCGCACGCGGCGATTCCCGAATTGAACCTGACCGACTGGCAACAGCTCAAAACGCTGTCGCAACGCCAGCGTGAGTTGATTTTGAAAGTGTCCGGTTTTTCCGAGCACGCGTGGGGCGCGCGGGGTGTCCATCTCGGCAGCGATTTGTCACACGCGGACTGGAGCGCGGCGGTGGACCGGGCCCTGGCGGACTTCCCAACCTCGCCGTTTGTGCTGCAGCGTTATGAGAAACCAAGAACCGTCGGGACGGCCTGGTTTGATTTTGAAAAAAACACCGTCGAACCGATGAAAGGCCGGGTCCGTTTATGCCCCTATTACTTTGTGGCCGGTGAAGGCGACGCGGCGCGCCCGCAACTGGGCGGCGTGCTGGCGACCATCGTTCCCGCCGAAAAAAAATTTGTCCACGGCATGAGCGACGCGATTCTCGCACCGTGCGCGATTTAATCAGCAGTGGATTTTATTGACTGGCGCGCGGGCACTTTTGGTTTACTATCGGGGAGGCCCCATGCCTTCGAAAACACAGAGTGGTGATTCGAAAACGACGTCGCCGGAGCGCCGCCACGCGGCGCTGCTTAATCTGCTGGCCGACGAAAACGCGGAGGTTTATCAGGCGGTGCGCGGGCAGATTCTGGCCGAAGGCGGTGCCGCGAGTGAATGGCTGAAACCCCACGCCCTCAGCAACGACCCGGTGTTGCGCCGGCGCGTCCAGGAAATCCTCCGGCACGTGGACCGGCAGGCGGCCGACAATTGTTTCCTCACCTTTTGCCTCAACCACGGCGAGGAATTTAATCTGGAACTGGCCGCGTGGCTGCTGGCGCAGACGCAATTTCCCAAAATCAACGTGGAGGCGTACCAGGCGCTGCTTGACGGGTACGCAAACGCACTGCGCGAGCGCACCGACCGGCACGGGCGCGCGAATGCGGTGTTGGGAAAAATCAGCGATTACCTTTTCGGCGAACTCGGCTTCAAGGGAAACGAACAGAATTATTACGAACCGGACAACAGCTACCTGAATCGCGTGCTCGACCGGCGAACGGGCAATCCCATCACGCTATGTCTGTTTTACATGCTGCTGGCGCGGCGGCTGCGGTTGCCGATAGTCGGCATCGGCCTGCCGGGCCATTTCATCTGCCGCCACCAATCCGCGGCCGGCGAGATTTACGTGGACGTTTTCAACCGCGGCCGGCTGTTGACCAAGGCCGATTGCGTGCATTACCTCGTGCGCGGCAATTACGACCTGCGCGAGGAATATCTGGCCCCAGTCAGCCCGCGCCGGATTTTTCTGCGGATCTGCAGCAACCTGCACCAGATTTACCTCGAACTCGGCCTGAAGGAAGACGCCACGCGGGTGCAACGTTACCTCGTGGCACTGGCGCGTTGACTTGCCAAACCGCCGCTTGCCGCGTAATAAACAGTGTTGGCGCCAGCTTAGCTCAGCGGTAGAGCAACGGTTTTGTAAACCGTCGGTCGCCGGTTCAATCCCGGCAGCTGGCTCCACTTGAAGCCCGTCAATCATCAAACCCGGTTAATCGTCGGCGGGTTGCTTCATGGCATTCTGGATGCGCTGGTAATCAGGCATTTCCCCGGGAGGAACGGTCTCAACCCAGCCGGAAAATTTTTTGGGCATTTTCCATTTCCAATGTTCAACGTGGCCGTCGGCGAACGAAAGATTCGCGCCCTGAATGTGCCGGTCCGACGGCAGGTCCCACCACTCGTTTTGTGTAAAAATTGAGCCCACGGGAGGGTTGCCGAACTCCGCGTCTTCGATCGTGTCCGCGCTCTCATCAATGAAAACGAAAAGCCGGCTCGGGATGGGGTGGCGGATCTCGGTGTATTTTGTCCAGGCCGGGATGAGTTGAAAGTACAACGGATCGGCCTGGGGATCGCCGTTCACCGACTGGCTTAGATTGTAACTTCGCCAGCGCAATTGCGACAGGGGTTGTCCGCCGGGCGTTTCCAGCCTGGACCGGTCCGCCGGGCAATGATATATGGCCAGCGATTTGTTGTACTTGAACAACAGGCCGTTGATGATGTTGGAAGGGTCAATCTCCGTGACCGCGTCAAGGTCCGGGAGCCAGGACAATCCAGAACTGACGCTTGTACCGGGCTCGCCGGCCAGCGCTATGGAATTGTTGGGCACGAAATAATCGTTGTTGTCCGTGACATAAAGCTGCAGGCAAAGTTCAAGTTGCCGCAGGTTGTTCATGCAGGCGATGCTCTGCGCCCGTTTTTTGGCCGCGCTTAACGCGGGCAACAACAGCGCGGCCAATATGGCAATGATCGCGATGACCACCAACAGTTCAATCAAAGTGAACGCGTTGGCAAAAATCCACCGTGGGCGACAGCCTGTCGTCTGGTAGCGCATGGCTATTGATGGTAATGTATTGCCATCCCCATCATCTGCAACCGGATTTCTAAAAGTCACCGCCTTGTCTCCGGAGTTCCTTTGACTGAATTCTGCAAATGTGGTTTGCTCCCTCCGTCTACATAAGTTTTCATGCCACACGAAACGTCAACGCGACAAAAATCGGCGCCATTCGTAATGATTCTCGGCGTCGGCTCATTTGCGCACAGCCTTGGGCAGGCGCTGGCAGATGCCGGCACGACCGTCTCCACGTACCTCACGCGCAATTACGGCCATTTCCCGCCGTCGCTTGTCGGGCCGACCTTTTCGCGCGACGCTTTTCCCAGCCCCGTTCCGCTCATCAAGAAAAACGGCGTGGAGGTCGTCATTCCCCAATCCATCGACTGGGCGCTCGCGCCGTGGGCCAAGGATTTGTTGAAGTCCGGCGTCGGCATCTTCAGCCCCATACGCGAGGCGATGCGCATTGAGCGCGAACGGGATTTCGCCCGGAAACTGTGCGCGGACTTTAAAATCCCGTTTCCGCAGGCGTACGTGGCCTCGAACCGGCTGGAGGCCGAAAAAATTCTGGCGGACCATCCGCAGCCGTTTGTCATCAAAAACCCGCTGTGCTCGCCGACCAGCCCGATTCACACGATTCTGTGCGAAACCGTCGAGGACACGCGGGCGTGGTTGCGGCACGTCAACTATGCCGAGGGCGTCTTTTTACAGGAATACCTTGGGCGTGCCGAGGCCGGGCACATTGCGCTCGTGAGCGGCGGCGAGATTTATTCGCTCGTCACCAATCAGGAGTACAAGTACGCCTTCAACGGCAACCAGGGCATCGTCGCCGGGGCGCCGCTCGGCGGTTTGGTCGAGCGCGATCCGGACGACAAATACGGCCTGGCCCGGCAGCTTATTCATCCGCTGTTGCCGTGGCTGCGAAAAGTGAATTATCACGGGCCGATTCAAGTCACGGCCGTTAAAGTAGGACGGGCTTCCCACCTGGGAGCGCCGGCGTCTCGCCGGCGTGTTGCCGAAAAACCGGCCGGCGGGACGCCGGCGCTTCCAGGGCAATGGCACGTCATCGAATACAATATCCGCATCGGCGTCACGTCCGGCCCGATGATTTTGCGGATGCTCAAAAACCCGTTGGAAACAGTTTTGCGAACCGCGCGAAATGAAAAGCTCGATCCACAATTCAGGGGCAAATTAAATTTCGGCTGTTCGCTGACGTTGGCCGGTTATGGCTATCCGTTCACGCAGGTCCGCAGCCCGCATCTGCCATTGGAAGTGGACGGCCTGTTCGATTGCGATGTGTGGTGGAACGAGGTGGCCCGCGACACGGATGACCGGCTCGTCTCCACCGGCCATCGCATTGCCGATGTGATTGCGCTGGCGCCGGCATTGGACGCCGCGATTGCTAAAGCCTATGCCAACATCCGCAAAATCCGCGTCGTGGGCAGCTATTTTCGCACGGACATTGGCCGAAGTTTATGGCCGCCGGGTACCATTTAATTTTCAACCACGGATGGACACAGATGGACACGGATAAGGAATAGGCAGATGGATTGGTAAGCGGTAAGGCGTTCGCGATTTTCAATAATCCCATCATCCAACCATCCAATAATCCATTTCGGAAAATCCGTGTTTATCCGTGTCCATCGGTGGTTAAAGAACCGTTTGTTTTTCCGTGCCATTTGGCATGATTCGTGGTTAAACAGTCTCAACGTTTTATGAATTTCGATTCGACCAGTTTTCCCTTGCGGCCGGCATGGACCGAGATTGACCTAGGCCGGTTGCGAACCAATCTGCGACTCATCCGCCGCGACCTGCCGAAACACGTAAAATTGCTCGCGGTCACCAAGGACGAGGCGTACGGCCATGGCGCGCTCGACGTGGCCCGCATCGCGCTCGAAGAAGGCGCGTGGGGGTTCGGCCTGAGCACGCTCGAAGAGGCCATGGTGCTCCGCGACGCCGGGATCACCGCGCCCCTGCTGCTGCTCGGCGAACGGCAGGAAGCTGAACTGCCCTGGTGCGTCGAGCACGATCTGACCGTCTGCGTCAACGAACCTCACGCCGTCCGCAAGCTCGCGCGGATCGCCGCCGCCCATGGCAAACGGGTGCCGGTGCATGTGAAAATCCACACCGGCATGAGCCGCTACGGGGTGCGCTGGGACGAAGCCCTGCCGCTCATCGAACAGATTTGCTCCGAAAAATCGCTGCTGCTTGAGGGTGCCATGACGCACTTCGCGCAATCCGACGAAACGGACAAGACCTTCGCCAATCTCCAGTTCTCACGCTACACCGAAGTCCTGCAAGCGCTGGAGCAACGGAAAATTCCCGTCCAGCTGCGTCATACCTGCAACAGCGGCGGTTTTCTGGATTTGCCGCACGCCCACCTCGATATGGTGCGGGTTGGCATTTTGCTGTACGGCGTTTTTCCGTCGTCGGTCTGCCGCCGGATTCCTGGCATCGAACCGGTCATGTCGGTCAAGGCGCGCATCGCGGCGATTCAGAAGCTGAAACCGGGCGAAGTGGTCGGCTACGGCATGCGTTACGCCGCGCCGTCGGAGCGGCGCATCGCCATTCTGCCCATTGGTTACGGCGACGGTTTCCCGCGCGTGCGCAATCAGGGCGGCGCGCTCATCCGCGGCAAACGCGCCCCGCTCATCGGCGGCATCGCCATGGACGCGTTGATGGTGGACATCACGGACATCCCCGAGGCGCAGCTGTGGGATGAAGCCGTCATCATGGGCCGGCAGGGCAACGAGGAAATCACCGTGCACGACATGGCCAAGCTGAAGAACTCGGTGAGCTACGACGTGCTGACGAACTGGCGGCTGCGCCTGCGGAGAAAATCGGTGAACGGCAAATCCGCGCCTATTAAAACTGAAACTGTTTTAGCCACAGATGGACACAGATAAACACAGATTAAAAACTGATGAATTATCTCTCAATCAAAAGTTGGATTGGTGGATAGACCAGTGGTGTGAGCGGAAAGCGCTGCATCCGCTGCGGTATTTGTTATCTGCTTATCCCGGAATTCTGGCACATGCAGACCAGTTCGGTTTTTTGCTGGAAAGACTTCGTGACGTGAACGGTCTCCGCAGAAGTGAATTAGCTCCTGAAGAACTGGCTCGTGTGATTGCAGCAATCAATGAGGTTGAAGACTTTATGAAAGCCAGACTTTGATCATGAAAATCTGTGTCCATCTGTGTCCATCTGTGGCTCAATAAAATTGTGAAAATCCTTTTCTCCGAACAAAATTCCGACTACGAGCATTACCAGTTTCCGTATGCCATCTGGGCCGTGCCGGAGGACGGCGAATCGCCGTCGGACATTTTTAACGCGGGCTTCCTGCCGTCGTCGCGCAATCTCGACCGCTTTTATCTGTGCCGCCAGGTGCGGGTGAACCTGGCCAGGTTCCAACCCTCGTCCGAGAACCGCCGGATCCTGCGCAAGGGCGCGGGCATCGAGGTGAAACTCGTGCCGCGCGACAAATACAATTACACGCCCGAACGCCGCCAGTTTTTCAAGACCTATGCCGACATCAAATTCGGCAAGGACGTGATGACGTTCGAACGGCTCGACGCACTGTTCGCCTCACCCATCATTTCGCACCTGCTGGTGTTCGTGGACGCGAAGACGGGCGGTGAAATCGGCGCTGCCACGCTCTATCTCGAGGGCAGGGCGCTGGCGTTGTATTACTACGCGTTTTACGACCTGAATTATTACGCGCGCAACCTGGGCATGTTCATGATGACCTCGGCGGTGGCGTTGTTCGCCGGGCACGGCGTGAAACAGCTTTACCTCGGCACGTGCTATTCACAGACCGCGCTGTACAAGACGCAGTTCGCCGGCGCGGAATTTTTCAACGGGTTTCGCTGGTCGGACGATTTGAACGAGCTGAAATTCATCATCAAACGTGACAAAAAGGATTTGACCCAGCACCTGCTCGAAACCGACGAATACCGCGATGAATTTTACGACGGTGACCTTGGCAAAATCGCCGATGCCAGCCCATTTCACATCAAGACCAGGTGAGGAATTTTCAGGATTGAAGAGGCCCGCCGGTTACGGCTTGGGCGAAGATCGCTTGTTTGAACTGGAATTACCGGGTTTTGATTTCGGCTGGCCGGACTTTCGGGAAAAGGGGGCGGTGTGTTTCAGTAATTCTTTCACTTTCGAAATCAGTTCCTCCGGCAGATACGGCTTGGTGAGGAAGACATTGATGCCGGCCTCGAATCCCGCCACGCGGGTAAAGTAGCTGTCCATGCCGGTCAACATGATCACCGGAATGAACGCGGTGGCGGGATTTTCCCGCAACGTTCGGCAAATATCGAGTCCGTTCAACCGGGGCAGCATTAAATCCAGTACGATCAAATCCGGCGACACCGTGCGGGTTTTGGTGAGGGCGTCAACCCCGTTGGAAGCGGTGCCGATGGCAAAGCCGGCGTTTTTCAGGTTTCCACGAATTGCTTCCAGTTGATCCGGATCATCTTCTACGACCAATATTTTTCTAAGCATAAGGATGGGTTTGATCCATACGTCAACAGGCAACAGCACCCCGGTACGAATAAAACACTTCCCGCTTGGGAGCACAAACGATGCCGCCTCAAACCATTCGCTTTCTCGATAAACCAAGGGAAATGCCCGACTCAGACCGGCGAACACCGCGCGAAATTCCCTGACGGTAACCCCGGCTAATAAAGCAAGTAAATCAAAACGCCGTTGGCAAATCCAATGGCGTTTCCGAAACGGTCGGCGGTTCCAAAGTCAGCGGCCGATCGTGGTCCAGGGAGTTTTCGCAGACACGGAAGAAATCGGTGGTGGTCGCCACCCGGCGGATATCGTGCAAAAAACTTCCCTCCACGCCTTCGCCGATGAAGTTCATGAATTTTTTCATTCGCTGCACCTGTGCCGATTCCTGCAGGCTGGGCGTAATTTCGCTTTCCCAAAGCTCACGCACGTAAGCCAGCACGTCGCGGCCGGTTGGCCGTTTGATTTTTTCGCCGCGCAGTTCGGCACGAATCTGATCGAACAGCCACGGATTGCGAATCGCGCCGCGGCCAATCATCAACCCGTGCACGCCGGTTTCCGCGAGCAGTTGTTTCGCCTGCGCCGCACCGTGGACGTTACCGTTGGCGAGCACCGGACATTTCAATTCACGCGCCGCCAACGCGATCAGGTCGTAGCGCACACCGGGACGATACATTTGCTTCACCGTACGCGCGTGGATGGTGAGCAGGTCAATCGGATGTTTCGCGAACAACGACAGCAACTCGTCGAACTCGGTGGGCGATTCGAAACCGATGCGCGTTTTGACGGTGAACGGAACCGTCACGGCGTCGCGCAGCGCGCCGAGAATGGCATCAATCTTTTGCGGCTCGCGCAACAGCCCACCGCCCGCGCATTTGCGGTAAACGACGGGCGCGGGGCAGCCGAGATTCAACTCAATCGCCGCGACGGGATATTTTTGCAACTCCTTTACCGTGCGGACGAGGGCGGGGATGTCGTTGCCAATGAGTTGGGCCACAATGGGTTGGCCGGTTGGATTCTCGGTGATGGACTGGAGAATCCATTTGTCCAGGCGCGAATCGCCATGAACGCGGAAGTATTCCGTCCAATAGGCATCCGGGCCGCCGTACCGCGCGATAACGCGCATAAAGCTGAGCGTGGTCACGTCCTGCATCGGTGCCAGCGCGAGCACGGGCCTTCGCCACGAGGCTTCGGCCCCGCAAGCCGGCGCATCGCCGCGGAGCAGGCTGGAAAATGTTTCATGCGGAGTCACGCGGGCTGGAAGTCTGCCGAACGAATGCACAGAGGCAAGTGGCAATGTTCAGTTGAACTTGCCCCTGGCATCGGCTATGGTGTCAGTCTATGACTTTGACGGAAAAGATTCTCGCCCGGGCGGCCGGCAAGCCGCGCGTGCAGGCCGGCGACAACATCTGGGTGAACGCCGACGTGCTCATGACGCATGACGTGTGCGGGCCGGGCACCATCGGTGTGTTCAAACGCGAGTTTGGCAAGGACGCCAAGGTCTGGGACAAAAGCAAGATTGTCATCATCCCCGACCATTACATTTTCACCGCCGACTCCAAGTCGAACCGCAATGTGGACATCCTGCGCGACTTTGTGAAGGAGCAGGACATCGCGTATTTCTACGACGTGATTGACGACCCGAACGGCCACTGGGTTTTTGATCCCAAAAAGGGAATGTTGAACCGGCAATATGGTTCGCAATACGCGGGCGTTTGTCACACAGCGCTCCCAGCCAAGGGCCACACGCGGCCCGGCGAAATTTTGTTCGGCACGGACTCGCACACCTGCATGGCCGGCGCGTTCAACCAATTCGCCACCGGCATCGGCAACACGGACGCCGGCTTCGTCATGGGCACGGGCAAATTGCTCATCAAGGTCCCCGAAACCATGCACTTCCGGCTCGAAGGCAAGTTGCAGCCGGGCGTGATGGCCAAGGACGTGATTCTCCACTGCATCGGCGAAATCGGCTTTGACGGCGCGACGTATCGGGCGATGCAGTTTGACGGTCCCGGCGCGGCGTCGCTCTCGATTGACGACCGCATGACCATTGCGAACATGGCCATCGAAGCGGGCGGCAAGAATGCCATTTTTGAATTCGACTCGCGCACGCAGGAATACGTGGACGCGCGGGTGAAATTGAACGGCACCAAATCCAGTTACACGCCGGTGGAACCGGACCAGGACCAGAAATTTGTGTACGAACTGGTGGTGAATCTCGACCAGCTCGAACCGACGGTGGCGTGCCATCCCGACCCGGGCCAGCGCAAGAAGGCGAAGGAGATGGGGCACATCAAACTGGACCGCGCGTATGTGGGCTCCTGCACCGGCGGCAAGACGAGCGATTTCGTCGAGTTCGCGCGCGTGTTGCGCGGGCATCATGTGGCGATTGATACGTTTGGCGTGCCGGCAACGCCGGAGATCGTGCGCGACTTGCAGACGACTTACTGGGGCAAACAGACCGTCTGGGACATCCTGGTCAGCGCCGGTGTGCAGATGACGGAAAACGCCGGATGCGCCGCGTGTCTTGGCGGGCCGGTGGACACGTTTGGCCGCATCAACAAGGCCGGCATCAAGTGCATCAGCGCGACGAACCGGAATTTCCCCGGCCGCATGGGCGACAAGGAATCGCAGGTGTTTCTCGCCTCGCCGATGACCGTGGCCGCGAGCGCGATTGCCGGCAAGATTGTGGACCCGCGCGAGTATTTGGGAAATTAGTAGTGGCGGCTCAGCTTCTTATTGGCGGCTGAACTTATCCAGCTCCGCAATGAAAGCGCCAGGTCCGCCTTCGAGGTAACCCACCTGCCGGCCCAGTTCATTCCCGGCGTAATTCACCAGCACCAAGGTTGGATAGCCGGTGACATGGTATTGGTTGGCGAGTCCCCGATTGGCTTCTTTGAGTGCGTTATCCTGGGGTTGGGCGCGTGGGAAATCCACCAGCACCAACTCCAGTTTGTTCCGGGCGTAGGTGGCGAACTGGTCCGTGTCCAGCACTTCATGGTCAAATCGGTTGCACCACGGACACCAATCGGAACCCGTAAAGTGAAGCAACACCATTTTATTATCGGCCCTGGCCTGCGCCAGCGTTTGGTCAAAATCGGTGCTCCAGGTCAAATCCGACGCATGGACAATGGCGGGCGGGCGGGTGCGGGTTTCGTCGGGCGGCCCCGTCCCAGCCGGACCATAAATATCCGCCGGTTGATAATCTTCCGCTCGATAGGCGACGTTGGCCAGGGCTTGCTTTTGTTCCACGGTACCGGCGACGGCCGGGTTATAATTAAAATGCTTTTGCAGGTCGGGACTGAGATTCTTCAACTTCGCGTTGGCCATGCCTTTCCCGTTGTTATAGGTAAAATAGACGTCGGTGGCGGAAACGCTGAGCACGGTAACATTGCTATAAACGTCGGTGCCGGCTTGGAGCACCGGCAATTTTTCGTCGGCCCGGGCGGACATCGCGCCCAGCAGACCCAGTGCGGTAATGATTGTGAAACGCAGGTTCATACCCGTCTGGCAGCAACCCCTTTGCCAAAATTGAATGCAAAAGAACAATCCTCTACTAGGAATTCAGACTGAATGAGCCTTATCTGAATCCATGCAATTCAGACCGAGCAGGTTGCGTTTCCAGCAACGTAGGACAGGCGTCGCGCCTGTCTCCATCTTTTCGGGATTCCGGAACCAATTAGTGAGTTAAATCAAGCCACTTGGAAACCGCTCAAGCGGAAGTTTTGAAATTAGAGACGGGCGCGACGCCTGTCCTACTGCACAGTTCCGGCTCATTTTTCCGCGCCAGGTGTGCCGGGAGAAACCGGCGGCGGCGGTTTTTCTGTGGATTCATCCTGCTCAGAATTTGGATCGGCCGGTGTGAGTTGAAGCGTCGGTTCTGCCAGCGGATGTTCGTGCTTCTGCCATTCTTCGGAAACGCGGCCATCCCAACAAGCCGGGTTCAATGGATAAACATCAGGATCAAAGATAACGTGATAGAAGTGCCAGACGACAATGGCCAGGCACGCCAGCAGGGCCTCGTAATAATGAATGGTCAGCGCCACGTCCACGATCCAGCGTGGCAGGAATACCGTTACGTCCATCTTAAACCAGATCATCAGACCGGTGACGCCCATGATGACGGTGCCCCACACCACGGCCCAGTATTCCATCTTTTCGGCGTAACCGAACCGGCCGATTTTTGGTTTCTCCCGGCTCCAGCCGGTGAGATAACGCGCGGCGCACCATAAATCGGCCAAGTCTTTTTTGACCGGGAACAAATCGTTCACCAACCGTCGTCCGTCCGGGGTGGTCAGCAGATAAATAACATGCCAGGCACCGACCAGCAACAGCACGGCACCGGCCAGGCGATGCGTCCAGCGGCGGAACGATTCATTGGCGCCGAGCAATCGGGCCAGCCACGAATCCGGAAATTTCAAGGCAAAGCCGGTGAGGGCCAGAACGATGAAACTGGACGCGAGCATGACGTGCTGCCAGCGCTGCGAAAGGCTCATGCGCAAAACCGTCCGCGTGCCGGCGCGATATCGCGCGGCGGTTTTTCTCAAAAACAGCAACGCGTTGTGGACAAACATCGCACCCACGACACCGAAAATCAGCGTCAGATAAACCTGCCGCACCCACCAGTTGATTGTTTCCGACAGGTCCCGTTCTCCGGATGTGGCGGCGAGGTCCACGTGGATTTTGCCGTTCACAAACATCCGGTTGGCGCCGGGATGACACTGGCCACAGGTGGCGACGAGGTGGTTCGTATTGATGGTGGAGTCCGGGTCGGAGGAGGGCAGGATTTTGTGGTAACCGTGGCAACTGGCGCAATCGGCGACCACGGTGGAACCGTATTGCGCGGCCAGGCCGTGATAGCTTTCGATGTAGGTCTTCACCCGGTCCGCCGGGAGATTGTATCGGGAATCCAAGGTCACGGACGCGTGGCATCGGCTGCACACGTCGGAAATTTTCAATGCCGAATCGCCCTTCAACGCCTCGATTTTATGCTCGGTATGACAATCGGTGCAGGTCGGCGCGTCGCGATTGCCGGCCGCCACCGCCCGGCCATGGACGCTTTTCGCCCAGTCCTCAGCCTCCTGAATGTGGCATTGGCCGCAGGTTTCGGCCTGGCGGGAAAAATACAACGGCGAAACGGGCGAGTCGGGCGGAAGAATGTCATGCGAATCATGGCAATCCTGGCAGGTGGCCGCGGTCTCATCGCCGGCCTTCAGCGCCAGACCGTGAACGCTCGCACCGTAACTGGCAGTTTGCCGGGGATGGCAAAGGGCGCAATTGACCGGCGCCACGGGCCGGTGGTCGTCCGGATGTGTTGCCGCGATGTCGATGTGGCAACTGACGCAGGCATTTGTTCTGTGGACCGACGCGGCGAGCCGGGCCTGGTCCACGAACAATGAAATTGCCCGGCCAGCGGCGTTGGTTGTGGTCAACGTATTGTCGGCATGGCAAACTAGGCAATCGTCATCTGACATTACCGGCGCGGCCATGGCGCCGGCGGCGAGGACCAGCCAGAGCGCGGCCAATGCCATTTTCAATGTTCGGTGGCCACTGCCCATACTCACCACTATCGGGCGGCACGAACCGAACCACTCTACACGGCTTGCCATTTGTTGCGCCTATTTTGACGGTGCCGGACCCGGGGATTCCGCCACCCTCAGTGCGTCAGGCGCGTCGCCATGGCGTAGATGATCAGAATCAGCAGGAGGATGCCGAGGCCGAAGAAAAAGTAGCCGAAAGAGCGGGCGATGTTCTTCCAGCGCTCCCATTCGTCCTTCACGCGATGTTCGTCCAGTTTGCCTTCCGCCACCAGCCGGTCATACCAGCGTTTGCGTTCGTGCAACATCTCGGTCTTGGAAACGCGGCCGGAGAAAATGACCGTGTCCATCGGGAATTTCTCGAGACGGAAATGGGTGTTGAAGAAATGAATCGAGAAAATGAAGCCTGCGGCCAGCAGCGCCTCGTCCGAGTGCAGAATCAGGGCCACATTGATGATCCAGCCCGGCAGGTACCGTGTGAAAAACTCCGGGAACCACATGATCAAGCCGGAGGCGCCGATGATGGCCACGCCCCAAAACACGGCGAAGTAGTCAAACTTTTCCCAATACGTCCAGCGGTCGAACTCGGGTTTTGGGCCTTTGCCGAAGAACCACTTGTTGTGCGCCACCAAATCGCGCCAGTCCTGGAGCGTGGGCACCATGGAGTCGGGGCCAAACAAAGTCTTCCACAAGCGGCTGAACCGGAACCGGCCGTTCGCGGGATCGCGCAACGATTTCCGTTCCTTCCAGGCCTTGCCCGTCAACGCCGTGAGGTGCAGGCCAAAATAGAAAAAGGTAACGATGGCGCCGAGGCGGTGCAATGTCCGCGCGGTTTCCGGGCCGCCGAGGATGTGAAAAATCATTTTGGCCCAGTCCGTATAGTAGAATTTCAGCGGCATGCCGGTGATCACCAGCAACAGGAAACTGGTCACGACCAGGAAATGCAGAAAACGCTCAAACGGGGAGAAACGCGTAAACCATTCGCCGTCCACCTGCGTCTGAATCTTGGCTTCGCGGAATTTCTTCGTGTCATGCAGGTAAAGATAAATGGCGCGCACCAGCCAGCCGAGGGTGTGCAGGCCAAAAAAGGCGAACGTGCCGATGAGCAGGCCGGTCATGCCCAGAAACACCGCGTGGAGCAGCGGGTAATTCTTCCCGTCCAGCGGATTGGCATGCGGTTGGTATTCGGTGAACTTGATGGTGGCGCCGGGATGGCATTGCTGGCACGTCGCCAGGATGTTGGTTGGGGACAGGTGCGACCGCGGGTCGGACGACGGCAGGACGTCATGATAACCGTGGCAGTCGTAACAGGCGGCCACCATGGGGGCCACGTTGGGCCGGCCGAGCGCCACGGCCTTGCCGTGGTAGGTGTCCCGGTAATGTGCCAGCCGGTCGGCGTGACATTTGCCGCAGCGTTCGTCGCTGAGGGCTTTGAAATTATTGCCCTCCGGGTTCACGATGTCGTGCGCGGTGTGACAATCCGTGCAGACGGGCCCGCGCGGATCCCCTTTGGCCAGCAATTGCCCGTGAATGCTCTGGTCGTAGATTTTTTCGACGCCGATGTGACATTTGCCGCAGGTTTTGGCGACATTGGCGTGGTTGATGGGCGAATCGCGGTCCACCGCGCGCTTGATGTCATGCACGCCGTGGCAATCGTCGCACGACGGCGCGACAATCAGCCCCATCTTGAGCAGCGCGCGGCCGTGGATGCTTTCCATGTATTGCGCCGCCGCTTCCGGATGATTGATTTCGTATTCCTTCGTCAGGCCGGCGTTGCTGTGGCATTTCGCGCAGGTGAAAGGCAGGTTCAGCTTGAATACCGGCGAGGCCGGATCACTGACCGGCAGAATGCCGTGCGACCCGTGGCAATCCCAACAATTCGCCGCGCCGGAGGCGCCGAGCAGATGGCTCACGCCGTGAATGCTGGTGGCGTAATCTGCGGCCTCCTTCGCGTGGCAAGGGGTGCAACTGGGCGGCCCCAGCGGGTCGTGGACGAGGTCCTTGATGCCGGTGTGGCAATCCACGCAGGCGAGGTTGGCGTGGACCGATCTTTGAAAATCATTGGTCGGGAAAACCAGCGATTCGCTCTTCCCGTTGACCACGCGCGTGGTGTTGGGATCGAGGTGGCAGGCCAGACAATCGCTGTTGGCAAACTTTTCCGGCGCGTTGGTGGAGGCGGTTCCCTGGGCAAACGCAGTGGCCCCCGCGAACCAAACCCAGGCCAGCAGATACATCCACATCGGCCCGGCGGTTCGCCACCAGCCCACAACCACACGATGGCGGGGCACCGGCATTGGGTGACAGCGGTTGGTTGTCATGGCAGTTGTTTTATTCAAAGCTGTCGGGCACATCCGCGCCGGGCCGGGCGAAAGACCATTCGTTCGCGGGCTTCATTCGCATGCCGCGTGGCGTAAATCGCGTGCTTCCGACGGCGCTACTTCTTAAAAGTCCGCAGGTAGGCCACCAGACCTTTGATTTCGTCGTCTGATAAATTTTGGGCCGGCCTCATCACCGTCTTGCCGTCTTTGTCCTTGAACCCTTCCTTGATGGCCTTGAACGCGGCATCATCCGTCAACGCGGCCTGAACCGCCGCGTCGCTGTAGTCCTTGGCGTTGAGCCGGTGGCCCATGTTGGTCTGGCCCTTGCCGTCCGCACCGTGACAGCGGGCACAGGAAGCAGCCCAGGTTTCCTTTGGTTCCGCAGCGGAAACCGCCAGCGCGGCGGTAAAACCGATGACGCTGGCAAGCAGAATTGTTCTTTTCATCGTCGTTGCTCCATTTCGTTGGTGTATGGTCGGCGCGGTTATCCGCGCTTTTATCAAGGACAACGTCGGAGAAAAGGCCGGAATGCACTACCCATGTTTTGGCCAACGAAGGGCATTTTTTGCGTCGATAGACGGGAAATCTCCAACGAATTGCCGTGGGGAACCGGCCGGAGGATGAAAAATCGGCGCTTTTTTAGCCCACTGTCCGGGTGGGCGATTTTTTCTCAACGGACGTCCGCGGTTGCCGTTTATTTGGGCAGGTATGCGCCGGGCAGATAAATGGTGAAGGTGGTGCCCTCACCGGGCTGGGTGTGAACGTGCAAGGCGCCATTGCCTTCCTTGATCAGCCGATGAACGATGCTGAGGCCAAGGCCGGTCCCCTGCCGCGGTCCTTTGGTGGTGAAGTAAGGCTGGAAAATTTTCGGCAGCACTTCCGGCGGGATCCCCAGGCCATTGTCACGCACCCACAGCTTGACCAGCGGCGGGGTGTTGCCCGCGCATTCCACGTTGAGCAGCCGGTCGTTCGGCGTGTCCTTGAACTTGGAGAGGTCCAGCGGCGTCCGCAGCATTTCGCCGCCGACCTCCACGCGATGTTTGTGCGGCACGCATTGAAAGGCATTCACGGCCAGGTTGAGCAGAATCTGGATGAGGTCGGTGCCGTTGACCTTGATGCTCATGTCCTCGGCCAGCGGCGTGATGCCGAATTCGTTCTCCTGCACGCTGGGATGCACGCGCATGAGTTGCTCCAGATCCTTGAGCAGTTGGTTGACGCTGACCCGGGGAGCGTGCTCATCCGACTGGCGGCGAAGAAAGCCCAGGTAACGCCGGGAAATTTCAATGCAGTTGCCCACCTGCCGCGCAATGATGCGCAAACGATCCTTGATGAATTCCGAATCTTCCGCTTCCAGGTGCGCAGTCCGGCCGAGCCGCTGGTTGAGCACCTGCACAAAACCGGAAATGACCGTCAACGGACCATTGATATCGTGAATGATGCTGGCATAAATATCGCCGCGCGTCTTGGCGATTTGCTCTTCGATGCGCTGGTTTTGCAACTCGGTGAGCAACTCCTGGACCTTGTCAGCACTGCTGTGAATTTCGCCTTCGAGGATCCGGCGTTGCATGGCCTGCGCGACGGCGGCGCGAATGGTCGCGATGTCGAAAGGCTTGTTGATGTAGTCGCATGCGCGCAATCGCAGGGCCTGCCGGATGGTGTCCGTGGTCTCGAAGGCGGTGATCATGATCGCCTCGATTTCCGGGTTCACGAATTTGAGGCGCTCCAGGGCTTCGATGCCCGACATGCCCGCCATGCGGATGTCCAGCACCGCCACGTCCACCGGATGTTTTTGCACCAGCTCAATCGCCGTCGGGCCGTCCTCAGCCATCAGCAAATCGTATTCATCCTTGAAAATGACACGCAACGACTGACGCGGCCCGTCCTCGTCGTCCACGATCAACAACAGACCGCGACGCTTCGCGGGCGTCGGTTCGGCGATTTCGGCGATGGCCGTGTCCAGCTCTGCCAATGGGTCAGCGGTCGAGATCATATTCAAAATTTAGTTGCTCGGTCCTACTCCACTGAAAACGTCTAATAATGTCATTTTACCCGAAACGCTCCCACCCTCAAGCGCAAAACGTGCCAGATTTAAAGGTGCGCAAGCAATAACGCGAGCGCCTGTCGCACGGTAACTTCCTTGAATCGCACGCGCTCATAACAATTCAATTTGCGCGCAACCGTCGTCCCGCAGGGGCCGGCCAGGGCGATGAAAACCATTCCGACCGGTTTGCGCTTCGTCCCTCCGGTCGGGCCGGCGACGCCCGTGATTCCCAGCGCGAAGTCCGCGCTGAATTTCTCCCGCGCGCCCTCGGCCATTTCGCGCGCGACGGCTTCGCTCACCGCCCCGTGCAACGCGAGAGTTTTTGACCGGACGCCCAGAAACTTCCGTTTCACTGCATTGCTGTAGGCGACCACTCCGCCCAGGAAAACCGCCGAAGCGCCCGGCACGTTCGTGAGCCGGTGCGCCACGCCGCCGCCGGTGCACGATTCGGCCAGGGCGAGCGTTTGTCCTCGTTTCGCGAGCAACCGGAGCACCTCCGATTCCAGTGCGAGGCCCGTCCGGACATTGACTTTCTTTCCGGTCAAGGATCCGGGCACGGCCGGGCGGCGGCGCTTCATGGCGAGAAGCGCGGCTGGGCGTTTCGGATCTCCGCGGTAAAGGTTCCGGCCATGCAGCTTTTTGCCTTGTCCGGCAGACAAAGATAAATTTTCCCCGGCAGTTGGTTGCTGGAAACAGCTCCAAATTCCAGTTTCATCGCGAAGCCATTGGTGAACATCTCCGTGATTCGCATGTCACCTTCCCGCCAAAACAACGATACTCCTGGTGCGAAACCGGCTTGATTCGTCACCACTTCAAAACTTTTTCCGCCCGGGACCCCGGTCGCATTTGTGGAAAAACCATTCGTGGTAAAAAAGATGTTCACCGCCGCCGCCACTTCCCGGCCCGATCCGGACCGCAACATCAGCAGGCCACCTTGAAAAACCGCGCGCCGGCAGACAAAATCCTTGCCATGAATTTCGCCCGCCGCCGGCCGGTCCAGAAAAACCATGTTGGTCAAATCCAGGGTCCAAAGCGGACTGACGGCAAAGGGAACCGTATTGGTTGTGCCGGCCCCCGCCGGCGTGGAATGCGATCCAATGATCTTTTCGCGGAGGAACAATGCCGTCACGGCGGCACACGCCAGAATCAACGCGAAAATGAGCACGGCAGATTTCCTCTGATGCGCCACCGGCAGCGGGGCCGCGGAGGAAGGCGGCGGCGGGAGGAGGATGGGTCTGATGTATTGCGTGGCGGACAACTGATATTTTGAACCCTCCGACGGCGCCTTGGGCACGATAATGATCTGGAAACAGGTCGGACATTCCACTTGCGCGCCGCTCGCACTCGAATCCACCGCCATGCGTTGGCCGCAAACCGGGCAGGCAAATTTGAACTCGCTCATGGCCTTGGGGGAAACATTTCACATCCGCGCCGGGGCGGCAATCAGCATTTTAAGCGATTTTAATCCGTCTTTGGGATTGAATTTTACCGCCGCATCTCAAAATCTGTGTTCATCCGCGGCCAGCGCGCGGTTTGTCAAAGCGCATGAAAAAAATCTCTCCCGTCTCCCGTAGCGGACGCTTCGTACGCGGCCCCGGCGCGGACGTCGCGCAATTCACCGAATCCATCTCGTTCGACCGGCGGCTCTGGCGGCATGACATCCTCGGCTCGCTCGTGCACGCCGAGATGCTTCACAAAATCGGCGCGCTTTCGCGCGCCGAACGCAATGCCATCGTGCACGGCCTCAAAACCATTGCCCGGGAGATTGAAGCCGGGAAGTTCCGCTGGAAGCCCGAACTCGAGGATGTGCACATGAACCTCGAGGCCGAACTCACCCGGCGCGTGCCCGCCGGCGCAAAACTGCATACCGCCCGTTCGCGCAACGACCAGGTCACCCTCGACCTGCGTCTCTGGCTGCGCGACGAAATCGTTCTGCTGCTCGGTGAAATCGTCCAGTTGCAGCGCGCGCTCGTCAGCCTCGGCGGAAAAAATGCCGGCGTGCTGATTCCCGGTTACACGCACCTGCAGCGGGCGCAGCCGGTCTATCTCGCGCACCATCTGCTGGCCTATGTGGAAATGCTGGAACGCGACTGCGAACGGTTCTGGGACGGTTATTCGCGCGTGAACGTCTGCCCGCTCGGCAGCGGTGCGCTGGCCGGCTCCACGCTGCCCCTCGACCGCGTGTTCGTTGCCAAACTGCTCGGCTTTGTGAACGCCGGCGGCCAGCCGCAACTCACGCAGAATTCCATGGACGCGGTGAGCGACCGGGATTTCGCCGTCGAATTTTGCGCTGCTGCCGCGTTGCTGGCCGTCCATCTGTCGCGGCTCGCGGAGGATTTGATTCTTTGGGCGAGCGCCGAGTTTAATTTCATCAAAATCGCCGACGCCTACACCGCCGGTTCGTCGCTGATGCCGCAGAAGAAAAATCCTGACATCGCCGAACTCGCCCGCGGCAAATCCGGCCGGGTCATCGGCAACCTCGTCGCGCTGCTCACGCTGTTGAAGGGCCTGCCGATGACCTACAATCGCGATTTGCAGGAGGACAAGGAACGGCTGTTCGACACCACCGACACGGTGCGCGCCACCACGCAAATCATGGCCGCGATGTTGCGCCATACCAAGGTCAATCACGCCGCCTGCGCCGCGGCCGCGAGCGACCCGGCATTGCTGGCAACCGACCTCGCGGATTATCTCGTCAAAAAGGGAATGCCGTTTCGGCAGGCACACCATGTCGTCGGCGCGGTGGTGACGCTGGCGGAAAAAACCGGCAAACCGCTGAACCGGCTCACGTTAGCGGAATTGCAATCCGTGCACAAAGCCTTTGGCCGCGACGCGCTCGGCGTGTTCGATTTGAAACGCGCGATGGCGAAGCGAAACCTGACCGGCGCCCCGGGAACGAAGGAAGTGGCAAAACAACTGGCCAGGTGGCGGGAGCAGCTTGCTTGATTTCGTGAACGCGGCACTCAGCGAACTGTTGAAGCGAACCTCGCGCTCGTTTTATCTGACGTTGCGTATGTTGCCGGGGCGGGTGCGCCGGCAAATCGGCCTCGCCTATCTGCTCGCGCGCACCACCGACACCATCGCCGATACTGAAATTGTCCCGCTGACACAACGGCTCGACGCATTGCAAAAGCTGCGCGCGCGCATCCTGGGCAAATCCACCGCACCGCTGAATTTCGGCGAACTCACCAAACAACAGGCCTCGCCCGCCGAGCGGCTGCTGTTGGAAAAGGTTGAGGACAGCCTGGCGCTGCTGCTGAAACTTACGCCCGCCGACTTGCAACGGGTCCGCGGCGTGCTCGACATCATCACCGGCGGCCAGGTACTGGATTTGGAGCGATTCGCCGGCGCCTCCGCCGAAAACATCATCGCGCTCAAATCCGGCATCGAACTCGACGACTACACCTATCGCGTCGCCGGCTGCGTCGGCGAATTCTGGACCCAGCTGTGCCGCGCGCATCTGTTTCCGTACGCGGAACTGGAGGACGCAAAACTGTTCGGCGACAGCATTCGTTTCGGCAAGGGCCTGCAACTGATCAACCTCCTGCGCGATTTGGCGGCGGACTTGCACAAGGGGCGATGTTATTTGCCGTCCCTGGAATTGGACCAGGTCGGACTCATGCCGTCGGTTTTGTTGTCGCCGGTCAACGAATCCCGGTTCCGCCCGCTGTATCATCGTTACCTCGATCTGGCGGAATCGCATTTGCAGGCCGGCTGGAATTACACCAATTCACTGCCGCGCGGGCAAATGCGTGTGCGGCTGGCCTGCGCCTGGCCGATTTTGATCGGCGCCAGCACCATTGAACAATTGCGCGCCGCCAACGTCCTCGAACTGCGACAAGGCGTCAAAATTTCCCGCCTCGAAGTTCGCTGGATTATGCTGTATTCGATGCTGGCTTATCCGCTGCCCGGCGTGTGGCGAAAGTTGTTTGTCGCGAGCCGGAAAGCTATTGCATCCGGTGAAAAATTGAGGTAAGGAAAAGCCATGCGAATTTCCAGGTTTTACCCCGTGGTTTGCGCAGCGGTCTTTTGTGCAACTATCGCAGTGGTACGCGCAGACGACAATCCTGCCCAGGCTGCCGCTCGCGCAGCAATGGAGGAGCAGATGCGCGCGCTGGACATGCAGCAGGCAAGCACGAACACGCAATCGTCGGCCCCGGCAGCGCCGGCCCAACCAGCCCCACCCGCCGCGGCCACCGCACCTTCGACTCCGCCACCAACGGAAAATTCTCACGCACCTGCCAGCACGCCAACGCCTGCCGCCGCGGCCGCCCCGCCCGCGGCCACGCCTGCGCCAGCAACCCCTTCACAACCGGTCCAACCCGTCGCTGCGCCGCCCGTGTCCGCGGCCCCACCGACGGCAGTGACGGTTACCCCGTCCGGCGCGACCGCACAGGAACCGACGAATCCGCCTCCGGCAGCGACCATGCCGGCGCCACCGCCACCTGCGACCACTGCCGGGTCAACGACTTCAAGTTCGGGGAGTAGTTTTTTTGCCCCGGTGCCACCGCCTTCAGGCAGTATGACGTCGGGCACGGCACCGGAGGAGAGCCTGCCGCCATCAACGGCCACCACACCCACAGCCGCGCAAACCCCGTCGCCGGCTGTCGCCCAGCCTGTTCCCACGGAACCGTCGCAAAACAACAACAGCGCGGCCATCCCGGCGAGCCGATTGGGATTGCAGCCGATGGTGGCGCCGCCGCTCCCGGTTTCCGCCGCTCAACAGGCGCAGCTTCAGGCCTTGCTCGAACAATACGACAACAACGCCATCTCGGCGGTGCAATACCAAGCCGAGCGTGCCAAAATTCTGGCCGGACCCCGTTAGGAGCCGCCCGCTTTTCCGCCCGCCGGCTCCCGTCGGCGGGCTTTTCCTTTGCCACTCAGAGCCGCCAACTTTAGACTGGGCACGTCGTCATGCATGATTTTCGTTACCTCGGCAAAAAATTGTTCTGCGAAGGTGCCGCCGTGGACGCGCTCGCGCGCCGGTTCGGCACGCCGCTCTACATCTATTCGCAGCATACGCTGACGGACCATTTTCAAAAACTCGACCGCGCCCTGGCGCCGGTGGAGCATCTCGTTTGCTTCGCGGTCAAATCCAATTCCAATCTTTCCGTGTTGCGCGTGCTCGCCGGACTCGGCAGCGGTTTCGATATCGTAAGCGGCGGCGAATTGCGGCGGGTGATCGCGGCCGGGGGCGATCCGCGCCGGTGCGTGTTCGCGGGCGTGGGAAAAACGGGGGATGAAATTGAATTTGCGCTGCGGCAGAACGTTTATTCGTTCAATGCCGAGAGCGAGGCGGAGTTGCAGCGCATCCAGCGGGTGGCCGCGCGGCTGGGAAAAATCGCACCCGTCGCCGTGCGCGTGAATCCCGACGTCGAGGCGCACACGCACGCCAAGATCACCACCGGCACCTACGAGAACAAATTCGGCATCGCGTTCGAGCAGATCGAGGGTGTTTACGCCCGGGCAGCCCGGTTGAAAAACCTGCGCCTGCGCGGATTGCAGATGCACATCGGCTCGCAACTGACCAGCGTGGCGCCGTTTGAACAGGCTGTGCGCAAGGTCCGGCCGCTCGTGCGGCGGCTGGCGGAAAAATATGGCCTGGAATTTCTGAGCATCGGCGGCGGACTGGGCATCGTTTATCAGCCCGCGCTGGCGAGCGGTTCGCCCGGATGGTGGCGATCGTCCACGGCGAAGGGCATTTTGACGCCGGCGAGTTACGCCGCGCGCCTGTTGCCGCTGTTGCAGCCGCTCGGCTTGAAAATCTTGCTGGAGCCGGGCCGTTTCATTTCCGGCAACGCGGGCATTCTGGTCACGCGCGTTGAATATGTGAAACGTACCGGCCGGAAGAATTTTGTGATCGTGGACGCCGCGATGAACGATTTGATCCGTCCGGCGTTCTACGACGCCTACCACGAAATCGTCCCGGTCACACGCCGGACCGGCCCCTCCGTCAAATCGGACGTCGTCGGCCCGATTTGTGAGTCGGGCGATTACTTTTGCAAGGACCGCCCGCTGCCCCGGGTCTGCGAGGGCGATTATCTGGCCTTATTGAGCGCCGGCGCCTACGGCTTTGTCATGGCGTCAAATTACAATACCCGGCCGTTGGCAGCCGAGGTGCTGGTAAATGGCCAAAAAACCGCCGCCGCCCGGCCCCGCCAGCCGGTCGAAGAAATTTGGTCGGGCGAGAGAATTGTGGCATGGTTAAGGTAATGTTGTGAATACGGAATATTCCATCGCCGCGCATTGGCCGGACGGTTTCGATGAAGCCGGGCTCCGCCGGTGGGCCGAAAATCTGCGCGCACAACTGCTGGCGCCACAGGTCTCGCTGGGCCTTGTTTTCATGTCGCCGAAATTTTTCCCGCACGCCCGGCAGACCCTGGAAATTCTGCGCGTCCATGCCCGGATCCCGTTGCTGGCGGGTTGTTCCAGCACCGGATTGATTGCCGGGGCCAACGAAGTGGAGGGCGCGTCCGGTTTCGTGCTGGCGCTTTTTTCCCTGCCGGGAGCGGAATTAAAAGGATTTCATTTCACGCAGAAACAGGTGGAGGAAGCCGCTGGCGCGACCTATTGGCCTTTGGAGACCGGCGTCGAGCCGACGCGCACCAACGGCTGGCTGGTGTTTATTGATCCATTTCATCTCGACGCGGAAAGCTGGCTCCGCTCCTGGAACCAGACCTACGCGCCGCTGCCCGCGCTCGGCGGACTGGCCAGCGGGGTTTTTGCCGACCAGACCACGCAGGTCTATTTGAACGGCGACGTGTTTGAGGAGGGCGGCGTGGCCATTTCCGTCGGTGGTGACGTGAAGCTGGCGAGCGTCATCTCCCAGGGCTGCACACCCATCGGCGAAACGTGGACGCTCACGCGCGTCGAACATAATTTGATCCGTCAAATCGCCAATCGCCCCGCTTATACCGTGCTCGCGGAGACGTTTCAGAAACTGCCGCCCGCCGAACAGCAAAAGGCCCGCGGCAATCTGTTCATCGGCCTCGTGGTCAACGAGTACCTCGAGGACTTTCATCGGGGCGATTTTCTCGTGCGCAACCTCATTGGGGGCGACCCGAACTCCGGCGTGTTGTCCGTCGGCGCCATGCCCCGGGCGGGGCAGACCATGCAATTCCAGCGGCGGGACGCGGCGGCGGCGACCGAGGACATGAACGAACTCCTGGTCCGCGCCAGAAACCAGCTTGCCGACACCGTCATTTACGGCGGTTGCCTCTGCTCCTGCAATGGCCGCGGCCAGAACCTGTTTGGCCGGCCGAATCACGACGCCGAGATGGTGCAACAACGGCTCGGCCCGCTCGGACTCGCCGGATTTTTTTGCAATGGTGAAATTGGGCCGGTCGGCGAAAAAAATTTCCTCCACGGGTACACCGCCTCGCTCGCCCTGTTTGTGAAAAAGTAATCATAATTCGCGATTGCCTTCCTGCCCGCCGACACGTCATGCTCGCGGGAGAATGGTTTCACCGGAAGAACAACAGGTTGAATCGAATCCTGTCACCCCGCCACGAAGTTCAGGGGGTGGACGGCGGCGGGGCCGCCGCGGCGGGCGCGGACGCGGGCGGGGCCCACGTTCACCCGGGCAAATCGCACGGGTGGATCAGCCCGCCGGCGCGCCCGTCGAGGAAACGGCCGCACCCGGGCCGCAACCTCCGGCAGTGGTTCCGACGGGGAAGGATGTTTCCGCCATCAACCGGGCGGCAGATGAAGTGCGGCACATTGTCGAATCACTCGAACAGGCCCTGGAGCAAATGGAAGAAGTGCTGGAACTGGTCGAACTGGCGGAACGCCAGAAATCCGGCGATGAGCGCGAAATTGACTCGTTGCGCCGGGCGTTGCGGAGAATTCAACCACCGCGCGGCCACCAGGAGTCAACGCACGAACCCGGCAGCGAGCCCGGCGGCGACTAGAATCCCTCCACCACCCGCGTCAGGCGATGGTTCACGTAGAGAACGTTGCGGGAGCCGAACAATGGTTTGCGCCGCTTCTCAATCCGCACCGGCCATCGCTCGGCATCGCCGACCATAAAGTCGAAAACTTCGTGAATCGGCTCGTTTAGAAGACGGGTGGCCCGGCGAACGGGCTTGTCGTCCACGCGGATGAGCAGGGTGCCGCAAAGCTGGTTGAAGTTAAATTCGACACGGTGTTTTTCCAAATCGCCTACCTCAAAAGAGAACTTCATAAATATACGTCTTGTTGCTGTAACTCTGGTTCCCGCGCAAATTCCATGCCGTCCCTGAAATCAAATGCGAGTGCCGCTTTCCGTGAAAATTTGCGGGTAAAAGCAGGGCCCGGATTCGATGGACACAGACAATGGCCCGGAAAACTGTCCCAAAACAATTCAGCCCCAATCCATTCCGTGGTCAGCGAAGCAGCCGGCGCAGTTCCTCCGGCCGGTTCGCCGGCGGCTGGCACGCGACACCGGTACAAAGATAGGCCACCGCACCGTTTTTGGCGGGCAAGGTCCGCACGAATTCCCCGACGGCACCCAGGTTTCCTTGAACTATTTTGTTCGGCTGATAGACCGAATGCGCCGCGCGCAGCAGTTCCCGGGTCCCGACATCCGCCGGGTCGCCGGCAATGACGACTCGCTGTGGCTCCTCCAGCCAGAAATCCACCGCCTGCAACAGGCAGGGCATGGCTTGCGGATAGTTTTGCAACCGTTGCGCAAACAGTCGCAACGTCGCCTCCGCCGGCCGCCGCAAATCTTCGCGGCCGGTGATGGCGGCGAGCTTCAACAAGGTCAGTGTGGCGACGGAATTGCCGGACGGTTCGGCGCCGTCGTAATCGTCCTTCACGCGCAGAATCAAGTCCTTCGCCTCGGCGGCGCCCTGCCAGAAACCGCCATTGGCGGCGTCGTAAAACTTCAAAATCATCGCCTCGGCGAGCGCGATGGCGAAATCCAGCGGCTCCGGTTCCAGCGTGGCTTCATAAAGGTCAATGACCCCGGCGAGCAGGAACGCGTAGCCTTCGAGCAATTGCACATGGTCGCGCGCGTCATCGCGCCAGCGATGAAACAACGTTCTGGATTTTTCGTCCCACAATTTTTCCCGGAGAAACGCCAGATTTTTCTCCGCCGCCTTCCGATATTTCATTTCACCAAGCACGGCATAAGCGCGCGCCATCGCGCCCAACATCAGACCATTCCATGAGGCGAGAATTTTATCGTCGAGATGCGGACGGATGCGCCGGTGGCGCACCTCCAGCATCTTCGCTTTCGCGGAGATGAGCAGGCGTTTTTCAGCGTCCGTCAAATTCGCATCTGCCAGGCTCAGCACATTTTGCCCCGGCAACGGGCGCGGATGGCTGTGGTCAACGAAGTTCCCGTTTTCAGTAATGCCGAAAACGCGGACCGCCACCTTGAGTTCCCCGGTGGTCAACAGCGCAGAGAGCTCAGCTTTCGTCCAGCAGTAAAATTTCCCCTCAAGGCCTTCGCTGTCGGCGTCCTCGGCGGAGTAGAAGCCGCCGCCGGGATGTGTCAGGTCACGCAAAACATAATCAAGAATATCGCGCGCGATGTCGGCGAATGGGGTTTCCGCCCCGGATGTGGAGACCAGATGCGCGTCGAGGTAGAGCTGCGCGAGTTGGGCGTTGTCATAAAGCATCTTCTCGAAATGCGGGACCCGCCATTCGGCATCCACGGCATAGCGTGCGAACCCGCCGCCCAGTTGATCGTGAATACCGCCGGCAGCCATGCGCTCGCACGTGTGCAAAACCATCCGCCTGGCTTCGTCGTCGTGAAAGCGTGTGGCGCAACGCAGCAACAGCAGCGGGACACTGGGTTGTGGAAACTTCGGGGCACCGCCGAATCCGCCGTGCCGCGGGTCGTAGGCCGACTTGAAAACCGTGGCGGCGTGGCGCAATGCGTCCGCCGTCAGCAGGAGATTCGACCCCGCCGAACCGGCGGTTGCCGACGCCAGCCGCGCTTGAATTTCATCGGCGGAATCCGTGAGTTCACCCCGGTGTTCCCGCCATAGCCCGGCAATCTGGCGAAGCAACGGCAGCAACCCCGGCCGGCCTTGACGGTTGTCCGGCGGGAAATAGGTGCCGCCAAAGAACGGTTTCAAATCCGGCGTAAGAAAGACGTTAAGCGGCCAGCCGCCGCCGCCGGTCGTGGCCTGGATGAACGTCATGTATATTTTGTCCACGTCCGGCCGTTCTTCGCGATCCACCTTGACGCTGACGAAATGATCGTTGAGAAAAGCGGCTACCTTTTCGTCCTCGAACGATTCGCGTTCCATGACATGGCACCAATGGCAGGTGGAGTAGCCGATGCTTAGAAAAATCGGCTTGGTTTCCGCGCGCGCCCGGGCAAAGGCCTCATCGCCCCAGGCAAACCAGTCCACCGGATTGCGGGCATGCTGGAGCAGATAGGGCGATTTCTCGCGGGCCAGGCGGTTGGTGCGCTCGACGACCATTCACCGGAAGATAGGGTGCGCGGGAGATGGCGCAAAATAAAAAGCGAGGCCAATTTTGCGTCGTCAGTCAGGTGTGGTTGCGCTAGGTTGACGGCATGTTATCCGCCAAACCCTGGCGTTGGGAAATCGTCATCTGGTTTTGCGCGGCGCAACTGGTCAGCCTGTGCCTGGGACTGACCCTCATCGGGCTACTGCAAAAGGCCGGGTTCGCCGCGTTTCAACCGCCGGCGGGTTCCGGCGCGGTTGTGATCGGCACGCTGGCGTTCCAAGGCGCCACGTGGGTGCTGATTGTCTTTTTTTTAAGGCTTCAGCACGTGAACTGGCGCGACGCCTTCGGCTGGCACGGGTCGGCATTTAACCGCGCCTGGTTTCCGGCTGTGACCGTGGTAATTGTTTTTTTGCCACCGGTGGTGTTGCTGGTGCAGGGTGCGTCCATTTACACGCTCACCAAAATGGGCTGGCCGCCCGAGGCGGAGACCGCCGTGACGGTATTGACCGGCGCCAAGGCCTGGTGGCTGCGTGTTTATCTGGGCGTGTTCACGGTGATCATCGCGCCGGTAGCCGAAGAGTTTATTTTCCGTGGCATGTTATATCCGCTCGTCAAGCAGCTCGGCCGGCCGCGTTTGGCATGGTTCGGTGTCAGCTTTTTGTTCGCCCTGATCCATTGGGACGCGGCGGCGTTCGTGGCGTTGTTCCTGCTGGCGCTCGCATTGACGTGGCTTTACGAAAAGACCGACAATTTGCTCGTGCCGATCACAGCGCACGCGTTCTTTAACGCAGTGAATCTCATCCTGCTCTGTTTTTTTCAGAGTGAACTCAAACCGGGACCAACGTGAACGAATTTGAACTCATTGCCAGGCTGACGAAGACGTTGCCCGTCAACCAAACGGTGGTGACCGGCGCCGGTGACGATTGCGCCGTGCTGGATTTCGGCATGCCGGACAAATTGTTCCTGTTCAAAACCGACGCCGTCGTGGAGGGCGTCCATTTTGACAAAGCCACGCCGCCGGAAAAAATCGGGCGCAAGGCGCTCGCGCGCTGTCTCAGTGACATCGCGGCCATGGCCGGAACACCGGTCGCCGCGGTGGTAACCATCGGATTGCCGGAACATTTCGAGCCGGAAGCCGTCGAAAAAATTTACGGCGGCATGAGCCGTTTCGCCAAAAGGCACGGTGTGGCCATCGTTGGGGGTGAAACGACGGTGAACCCGGGATGCCTTTTTATTTCGGTGGCCTTGTTGGGAACCGTCGGCCGGGGCAAACAAATCCTCCGTTCGACTGCCAAGGCCGGCGACGCCATTTTTGTGACCGGTGAACTGGGCGGTTCGTCCGCCGGCAAACATCTTGACTTTGAACCGCGCCTGGCCGAGGCACGCTGGCTGGCGAAGTTTGTCCCCATTCACGCGATGATTGACCTGAGCGACGGACTGGCCGGTGATTTGCGCCACATTCTGGATGCCAGTGGTGTCGGCGCGGAACTTCTGAAAACGGCCATTCCCATCAGCCGGGCGGCGAAGGTAAGCGCCCGCGAAGATCCCTTCACGAAAACGGCATTGACCGCCGCGCTCACCAACGGCGAGGATTTTGAATTGTTGTTCACGGTGGCGGCGGGCGACGCGGTGAAATTGCTGGATGCCTGGAAAAAACAATTTCCGAAACTTCGCCTGAGTTGCATCGGCAAAATCAACCCGGGCACCGGCGTTACCCTTCGCGACAAAGACGGCGTGTGGCCGTTGACGGTTCATGGCTACGTTCATTTCACATAGTCCGGCCGAGACCCAATCGCTCGGCGAATCGTGGGGACGCGCGGCGGAACGCGGGCGGGTGATTGCGTTGTCGGGCGATTTGGGCGCGGGCAAGACGGAACTGGTGAAAGGGATCGCGCGCGGGCTGGGCGCCACGGCGCGCGTCCATTCACCGACGTTCACGCTGGTGAACGAATACGGCGGCGGGCGGTGGCGATTGTTTCATCTGGACCTCTACCGGCTGGAGAACCCCGGGCAAATTGCGGCGGCGGGGCTCGAAGAATTTTTGCAGCCCGACGGCGTAACGGTGATCGAATGGGCGGAACGATGGTCGGGGACTGAGGGCCGGGCGTCGAGCGCCGGGGAAAACTGGCTGCGGGTGAGTATTGAGATTACCGGCGAGACGGAACGAAAAATTGTTTATGACGATTCTGGCGCTTGAATTTTCCTCGGCTCAACGCAGCGTGGCCGTCGTGCGCCCGGACCATCCGCAAATTTGCGTGGAGGCCATCGAGACCGGCGCCGGCGGAACCAACGCCTTTCGCTTGATGGCAAAGGTCCTGGCCGAGGCAAAAGTCGAGCGTGAACAAATCGAGGTGCTGGCCGTCGGATTGGGCCCCGGTTCCTACACGGGTGTTCGGGTGGCGATTTCCATCGCGCAGGGCTGGCAACTGGCGCGCGGCGTGAAATTGCTGGGCAGCGGCAGCGGCGAATGTCTGGCAGCGCAGGCGCAGGCGGAGGGAAAATTTGGCCGGGTAAACGTGGTGATCGATGCGCAGCGGAACGAATTATATCTGGCATCGTATGAGGTTTCATCGGGTGGATGGACGGAAATCGAGCCGCTGCGCATCGTGCCGTTGACCGAACTCCAAACCCGCGTCAACGCGGGTGGAATCTGGGTGGGTCCGGAAGCAACCCGGTGGCTGTCGAACGGGAAAATCCTTTTCCCGGCGGCCGCAACCCTGGGACGAATCGCCGCCGGACGAAACGATTTCGTGAGCGGCAACAAATTGACGCCGATTTATCTGCGGGAGACGAATTTCGTCAAGGCCCCCCCCCGCCGTGGAGACCTTGAAACGAGCTGAACGGGGCTGTTTGGTGTCCCTTCAAAGCAGCCTGGTTGCCTGCCGATTCTGTCATATTCTCAGACAGCCTTCACAAGGGGCCAGAACCAACCCATTGACGGCACGGCTTATACGCATAATCGGCAAGTCGAATAGTGGTATAACGCTTGCTGTATTTTGACTCACAACAGGCAATTGGCCTCATTCCGAAAATTAAGCGTGAATCGATTTATGGTGACTAGCAATAGAAAGACCGCCAAGTCAAAGGCAAGCGCGGCATTCACCCTGGCGGAAGTGGTGATGGCCATCGGCATTTTGGTTTTGGCGATGTCAGGGATGATTTACGGCTATGTGCAAACCAACTATAAGGCCGAATGGAGTTCGATGTCCCTGGCCGTTCAAGCGTTGACCGTTCAATCAATCGAACAGGCGCGCGCCGCGAAATGGGATGTTTATTCGAGTGCCACAGGATCCAATCCCGATGAACTTCCGCCGGGAACGAACACAATCATATATACCAACTCGGTGCTGATTCCCTCCAGCGGCCAAACCATGAGCGTCACCAATACATTGCAAATCACCACCGTCTCCACCATTCCGGCGCTCCGCCAGATCCGCTCGGATTGCAGGTGGTATTTTTCACGCAGCGGAAATTGGTACACCAACACCGTAATTACTTACCGCGGGGGAAACTAATGAAACCACTTTCAAACAACGTGCCACGGCAGGCATCGGCCCGGGCCATGAATGCCCGGGCTTTCACCCTGGTGGAGTTGATGGTCGCCATGGCCATTTTTATGCTCCTGACGCTGGCGATGGTCGGGGTGCAAATTTTCGGGTTCAGGATAAACACGCTTACGAGCAGCAAGTTGAAATCCACCGCCTACAGCCTCAAGGCCCTGGATCAAATTCTAAACCAGGTCCGCGGCGCCAGCTCGGCGGTGGTCGGAAGTGGAACCAGCATGGCATCGTTCACCAGCACCGGCACCAATGGTCCGGCCCTGATGATTTATTCTCCCACCGGCGGGAGCAATCTTCTGTATCTCTCCACCAACGCCGGTGCGCTCTACGAGATTCTCGGCTCCAACGGCCAGCAGATGACCCTGGCTTCCAACCTCACCAATCAGGTGTTGTTCCAGACGGTGGACTGTCACGGCAGCAACATTTCATCCACCGGCCTTGAGCATTACGCCATCCGGATGACCCTGAAATTTTACCAAGTAAACTATCAGGCGCCCACCAATGTTTTGGAGTACTACACCTTCCAGACGGAGATGACCCCCCGCAACCAGGACTGAAGCCCCACCATTTAACCAAACCACGGAGACAGCCATGAAAATTGCATGTAAAATTTACCAACAATGTGTGCAGGGTTATGCCTTGTTGATGACAATGATCTTCATCAGCGTTGCGCTGTTGTTGCTGGTCAGCGTTATGAACTGGACCAACAGCAGCGCCATGCAGACGGAACGAAACAACCTGTTCGGCCTGGGCACGGGCGCCGCCGAAGCGGCGACCGAGCGCGTCATCGCCCAAATGACGTTTGATTTTTTTAATCAGACGTTCGCGTCCGGAACCAATTATTACATGACGAACAACTTTTGTCAGCCCCCCTCAACCACCAATTGGCCGGTTCAATTCTCGTTCAGCAATCCTTCGAACAGCAGCCCAACCTTTGTGAGCGTAAACCCCGTCAACTGGACAACCAACTGGGGAACCTTGTTCGCCGCCAACTATACGGGGATGCATGCCGATATAGCCAATTGCACGGTCATTTCCACCGCCACCGCCTTAAATCAGCCGTATACCAACGTTGCAGCGACGGTCAAGCAAACCTTTGAACTGGCGGCCATTCCCATCTTCCAGTATGCCATTTTTTACGACCTGAACATGGAGATTGATCCTGGCGCCGCCATGAGCGTCACCGGTCCGGTCTATTCCAATGGCGGTATTTGGTCCGGGTCAACCGTTCTGACGTTCAATTCGCCGGTCAGCGCGGCGGGAAACATCTATAACACCAATTCGGATCCGTTTGCCACGAATTACACCGGCACTGGTTCCTCCACTTATCTCACATCCTCGAATATCAACCAGGACACCCTGGCCATGCCCATCGGCCAAACGAACGATCCCAACGCCATCCGGGCATTGCTGAACCTGCCACCCGCCGGCACAACTCCGTATTCAAGCACGGGCCAATTGTATTTTATCAACCAATCCGATTTAATCGTCTCCAATTCACCCAGTGGCACCATTTCAGTCTATCTTCAGGATTCGAACAATGTCACGCCGGTCAAATACATACCCCCCAACGTAACGAAAATGACCACCAATGGTGCTACCGTTACAACAAACCTGAGTTACTCGTTTGCCACCAACACCACGTTCTACGATTACCGTGAGGGAAAAACCGTTGCCGCCGTCCAGCTCAATGTAGGCGCATTGACCAACTGGATGGCCAGTACGAACGGCAGCACGCTTAACACTCAACTCTACAACGACAGCGGGCATTATATTGATTCGGTCTATGTCTATAACAATGCCCCATCCAGCAGCTCCAGTCTTCCCGCCGTACGCATGGCCAATGGCTCCGTTCTGCCGTCCCAAGGGCTTACCGTGGTCACGCCCGATCCGCTCTACGTGCTGGGCAATTACAACGCCAGTGGCACATCACTCAATAACGGCACCAACGTGGCCAATACCGCTCCCGCCGCGCTTCTCGGCGATTCCATCACCGCCCTTTCCACCAGCTGGAGCGACAGCTGGAACTCGAGCACCGCTCTGGGTTCGCGTAATCCCGGCGCCACCACCATTAACGCGGCGGCATTTGAAGGCATCGTCCCCACTGTTGGCGCCAATTACAGCGGTGGTGTCGAAAATTTTATTCGTTTGCTGGAAAACTGGAGCAGCTCCACCACCCTGACCTATAACGGCTCCATCGTCGTCATGTTCCCCAGCCAATACGCGACCAACAAATGGCAGGCAACCGGCAATTATTACAATGCGCCCCACCGCGCCTGGGCCTTCGACCTTAATTTCCAAAATAACAACGGACTGCCACCGCTCACCCCAAGGGTTACAAAGATATTCCGCCAAACCTGGAGTGTTTATTAAGCCAGGCTGCGGAAAAGCGAAAACTTTCTTCCGCCGGATCCTTCGCACTGGTAGGCTGCGAACGTGAAAGCCGCCATCCTTCACGGCCGGGAACACCTTCGAATCGAGGACGTCGCGCCGCCTCCGCTGAAGGCCGGTGAAGTCCGTGTCCGCATCGAGGCCACGCTCACCTGCGGCACCGACCTGAAAGTTTTCAAGCGCGGATATCATGCCAAAATGATTGTGCCGCCCGCCGCGTTTGGACACGAGCTGGCGGGCGTCATTTGCGAGGTTCACAGTCCAGGGCCCAAAACCCGGGGTTGGGACTGGAAAATTGGCGACCGCGTCGTGGCGGCCAATTCCGCGCCGTGTGGCGGATGTTTCCACTGTCAGGAAGGCCGGGAAAATCTCTGCGAACATTTGTTGTTTCTGAACGGCACTTATGCCGAATCCATCGTCATCCCCGCGCGACTTGCGCAAAAAAACCTGCTGCGGCTCAACCCGGAAACCGATTTTCGCGACGCCGCACTCGTGGAGCCGCTGGCCTGCGTCGTCCAGGGATTGGCAGACACGAAATTGGGTGCCGGCCAAAACGTCCTGGTCATCGGCGCCGGCCCGATTGGCTTGATGTTCGTCGCGCTGACAAAAAATCTTGGCTGCCACGTGACCGTGGCCGGACGGCGCGCGGCGCGATTGGAAGCCGCACGGCGGCTGGGTGCGGAGCAGGTCATTGACGTCGGTGACGGCCGGGAATTGGCCGCCAAAATCCGCGGTGTCGCCCCGACGCGTTTTGATGCCGTGATTGAAGCGGTCGGCAAACCGGAAACGTGGGAGGCCGCCGTGCAGCTCGTGCGCAAAGGCGGCACGGTGAATTTTTTCGGCGGCTGCCCGGCTTGCACCCAGGTGTCATTCCCTGCGGAATTGATTCATTATTCCAATCTCACCCTCCTGGCGAGTTTTCATCACACGCCACGTACCATCCGTCGCGCCCTGGAATTTATCGAGGCCGGTGTGGTCCGCGCCCGGGACTTTGTGGACGGCGAATGTCCGTTGAGCCAATTGCCGGAGCTGTTCAAGTCAATGGCGGCGGGCAATCACGCCATCAAAACCCTGATCCGCGTCCAGGAATGAATCGGGAGGGACGACCGGTTGGCGTCCCAAAATCTGCGCCGCCAATACGGCGGTGGTCCCGGATCATTTCAGAAAATCCTCCAAAACCCGGTGCATCTTTTTCAAGTCCGGCAGATTTACGTACATCATGTGGCCGGCTTCAAAGGTGGCATAGGTGATGTTGGTGCGGTAGACCGGGTCAACGGGCATATGTTCGAGCGCATAACGCACCGTGTCCGGAGGGCACACCAGGTCCCGCATCCCCCCCAACACCAGCACATGCATGTAGGGATTCTGGTTCATCACGGACGCCAGTTGGCCGCTCACGTTCGGATAATCGTTCTGCGCACCGTAATTCCACGGCTGCACACCGGCAATGATTTCGTAGGGCAAATCGTCTTCAAACTTTAATTCCTCGCGGACATAGGCGTTCATCGCCGCCGCGAACGGCCCGTAAGTGGCCGCATAAGACGGATCGAAATCGGGATACGGCGAGGCCGGGTCATCGTCACGTCCGGTGATGCGCGCATCGTAGGCACCGAGGATCAAACCCTCATCGTGCAACAACTGTTTGCGAAACAACTCGCTGCCGATCCGCAGGTGGTTGTCCTCGATCACCGGCGGGTTCAGACCGGTGAGCCGCGCAAGTTCGGCGACAATTTTTTCCCGTTCGTCGGCGGGCAGCGCCGCGCCCTGCTGCAACGCCGTGGCGTACTCACCCTTCGCAAATTCACGCGCTTCGGCCTGCGCTTTGGGTAAATCCGCCTGCAGATCCGGCGGCAGTTTTTTGAAATAAAACGCCGTGGCAGTGTAATTGGGCAGGAAAAGTTCAAACGGCAGGTCATTGCCCGCTCCGTCGTCGATGGTCGCGAAATCCAATACGCCCGACACCAGAACCAGACCATTGAGATACATGCCGTAGCGCGAACGCAAACGCTCCGCCAGCCCCGCGGCGCGAAAGACGCCGTAACTTTCGCCGCAGAGGTATTTCGGTGAAAGCCAGCGCTCGTGACGCGTCGTCCAAAGGCGGATAAATTCACCGACGGACTCCAGGTCCGCAGACTGGCTGAAAAATTGGTCGGCCTTTTCGTCCTTCGCCGCGCGGCTGAAGCCAGTGGCGACCGGGTCAACGAAAACCAGATCACTGCCGTCCAGAACCGAATACGGATTGTCCGCCAGGCTGAATGGCGGTTTCGGCAGGGTGCCGTCCTCGTTCATCTTCACGCGGCGCGGACCCAGCGCGCCAAGATGCAGCCACACCGAGGAAGAACCCGGGCCGCCATTGAAACAAAACATGACGGGCCGCGTGGCGGCGTCGGACTCCCCCGTACGCGTGTAAGCGACGTAAAAAACCGAGGCACTCGACGTACCATCGGGTTTGAGAATGGGCAGCATGCCGGTTTCGGCCGTGTAGGTCACGCGTTGGCCGGCAATCACCACCGTGTTGGTGGTGAGGACCGGTTGGTGCGTTGCGTCGGGAATGGTGGCGACCTCCGACTTCTTCGCGGCGGACGCATTGGTGTTCTGGGAGGAAGAATCGGTTTTGGCCGTGTCAGCAGCACGGAGATTCACCGCCAGCACCACGAGCAGGAGCCCGAGAATGGTTTTCATTTGTAATTTCGATTTTTGCAGTCAGACCACTTTTTGACAACCATTTACGCAAAATTCGCGTCATGGTAAAACAGATTGCGCTAGGGGTTGAAATTAGTCTTTGCGGCGCGTATTTACCTCAATTCGTTTCAATTCATCACGCAGACTCTTAAGCATTGAATACACCATCCACGGGAAAATAATCCAGAAAATGGCTAGTATCAGGAAGAAGATGAAAACGGCCAGGAAAATTAATCCGCCAACAGCTCCACCGACTATCGGAAAAATCTCATCGATGTAATTCCCAATTTTTTCGCCAAAGAAATAGGCCAGGATGATCGCCGCCACGATTCCGCCAATTACGTAGAGCCAGCCGAATCTGATTTTCTTGGGTTGCTTGGGTTTGTTCGGGTTTACAAATTCAGACAGGTTTAAATAAAGCTGAGTAGATTTTCCACAATGCGGGCAATCAATCATTTGGCCCAGTACGCGATGGCCGGTAGAACCAGTGCGTTCAAGCCCGTCGGCCTCAAACTCAATACTGCCGCCACAATGCTGGCATGAACATTTCGCTAACATAGATTTCCACGATTAGCCCGCAAACCATTGAGGCGGTCAAGTTCCGAAAATTTGGATAGGGGTGGGGTGAACACCCCATAGCGGGACCGGCGACATTTGCTTAAATTGTCGCCGCCATTGGGTGAGACCGACGGCACCGGCCAACCGGTCCCGGCACCAGCTCTGGCGCGTATGCTCCATTGATTACCGAAGTTGCCGTTAATGTCTTATTGGTGCTGGACAGTGTAGGCGAAATTTGGGCATTTTGCCTTTGATTTGGATGTAAATTGGCAAAAAATGATTAGTTTAAACTATTGACTCATACCTGCCTTATGCTAAAGTTGAATCATAAACACCCGACAGAAAGCCGTCCAATGCCTTTAAAATCATTGTTGACAGCACTAAATGAAGAGTTTATGCTGCCAGTCGTTCTAAGTCTTGATTGTGGCCAAATCCAGAAGCAAATTACGAGGTTTTCTGCCGTTTTTTTTGAACCAATGCCGGGTGGACTATTGTCTCAACCCGCGGATGGCATTGGCGCTTGGCACGATTCAAGCAAGTAGAAAGGTATCCGTATGACTACGACAACATTCACCGGTTCCAAAGCCGGAAATTATCGGTCGAAAACAGAAAAACCTTCTGTTGCCGGCAGAGGCCGTATCATCACTCGGAACCACGCCTCGCGGGCGAACAAGCTGACTGATGCTGCACTCCGAGGAATAGCCAAAGACTGCTATCCTGAGTACGTGTCTCCATTCAGCAAGATCGCTGACTGCTAAACTTAAACGTCTCCAAAAATGAGCGACGCCGGTAACAACGGTGGCATACTATTTTCATCTTTCGAAGAAGACTGTTTCGAAATTCACAGGGTGTTTGAGTTCGGAATCGAACAATGGAATTCAAACTGGGCCGGCCAGCAGGGCGTTGTCATTGGAGTGAACAAGGAAGCGGTCGAAGTGGCCTCCACGTTGGGAGGGAAAATAATGTATGATTCTTTTCCGACATCTCCAGATGCTTTTAAACGGGTCGCAGCGTTGCTCGTAATGATGGCATTACATCCCTTTGTAATAGGGAGAGCCGCTGACCCGAAGGGAATGTATGTGCGCGTTCTACAGGGGGATGATTTGCGACCGTTCGCTATTAGGTTTGTCGTTGATTCCCTACCTCTCATTTTCGGCTTACTGGACCAAAATGTAACAAAGGATGGCATTGACACTTGGGTTACGCTTAATAAATGGAAAGGCTTTCGCAGTAATGACCTTCGGGACGAGTTTATAAAGCTTCTTTATTCAATCAGTAAATCAGACGTGATTGTTTGGGAGGGTCCTGTTCTAAAATATCGCCAAGACCGGTTAAGCCGAGGCATACTTGCAGTTTCGCTCACATTAAAGGCTGCCTACGGAGAAGTCTAGGGTGCGATTTTCGCAATCGCGTCCGCAATTTTGTTCCAACCAGTCCGGCTCACAATATAAGTTCGCGGTGTGACCGTGGCGATAAGGCCGGATTTGATTGCGGTACTAATATCACGCGGGAAGTTGGCTGGTGGAGTGTCTTTTGCTTCCGCGAACCGAGATTCCATGTCTGCGCTGCGCCAACTATCAGTTTTAACCTTCGACTCGTGAAAGGCGCCCATCAGCAGAATTTTGTCCGGGTTCGTGATCCATTTAATCTTATTGAGCACTTCAGCCGCCGAATGCTTGCTTAGCCAGGCCTTGGCAGACACGCTTTGGTCTCCGGTTGAATCCGCAGACCGTTCGCCAAAAATGGCCGTTTGAGTCGGCGGGGCCGCTTCGTCTGACTCATGCTCCGAGATAAGCGCCATTAGCTCGGGAAGCGCGTCATCCTTAAGGATAACTCGCATATCAATGGAACCCTTCTCAAATCGAAGTTTTATGCTCATAAAGGAAATTTGGGCGAAAATACATTAGTTGTCAAATGATTTTGAATAAAAAGATAAATAAAAGACTTGTATTATTTCACAGTCATTGTATGTTTGGGTTGTGAGGAGGGTAACGAGCGCGGCGTGATGGGGCCGAACACGTGCGGCGCGATGACATAAAAGACACCGGCCAACTGGTGAAAATCTCATGCCAGAGAACCAGTTGGCCGGTAGGCAAACAAAGCCCTGAAGGTGCTAGTAACACCAACAGGGCGCAACCAATAGGCCAATGACCTAGCGATTGCGAATCCTTGCAGATTCTCGCACACGTTAAGTCATGGCCGACAGAAAGTCGAGCCAAAAATGACAACGTGTCATTGCTGTAACGGAAAATGTCGTAAATCGGGTTCTTATCGTAACCGCAACCGCATCGTCCAACGCTATGCCTGCGACCGCTGCGGGAAGTCATTCAGTGAATCCCAACCGCTGGACGGCCTGCGCGTGGACTTTGATAAGGCCTGTCAGGTCGTCCACATGCTCTGTGAATCCGTAGGCATCCGACCGATTGAACGCCTTACCGGATTGAGCCGTCCGACCGTATTAACCGTTTTGGAAACCGCAGGCCAAAAGGCCGCTGATTTTCTGAAAGAGAAAGTCCATGACGTGCGAACCAATTGGGTTCAGGCAGATGAAGTTCACGGATTTGTTTTCTCAAAGCAGATTAACACCGAACCGGGTGACTTGGAACGCGGCGAGCAATTTACTTATCTGGCCCTGGCCAATGATTCCAAGCTCATCATTAACTGGCTTGTTGGAAAGCGGACACGGGAAAACGCAATGGAGTTCATGACTGAACTCAAACGGCGCGTGACGGGTGATTTCCAACTTGCCACCGATGGATGGAAAATCTATTCGGGGCGTACAGGGACAGTGGCCACTGTGTTTGGCCACTCAATTAATTACGGCACAGAGACCAAATTCTTTGCCAAGCCGCAGTTGTGGTATATGCCCCGCAAATTGATCGGATTGCGCCGCCATCGTGTAAGCGGAAATCCAGACATCAAAATGAACACCATTTGCCATGCAGAACGCACCAACCTTAGCTTGCGGACCTTCACCCGAAGACTTACCCGATGCACCTTGGGTTATTCCAAGAAACTTGAAAACCTCAGACATTCCATTGCTCTGTTCGTTTGGCACTACAACTTCTGCCGGGTTCATTCGGCTCATGGTAAAACCCCCGCGCAAGCCGCTGGATTGACTGACCGGGTTTGGACGATTAAAGAGCTACTTTCATAAGCTTTCTTTAACCCTTATGAATTCCATCCCGAAAACCGATAGCGCAAAGTGGTTGACCATCACCAAAATTCGCGGAGGCTGTGAATAACTTTCAGAAAATTCACTTGCGTGCGGCGGAAGTTATTGTTAGGAGAATTGATATAATCAAGTGTTAATCTGAGATAGATTAATCTATTTCAAGGGCAAACAGGGCAAACATTGGGATGGAATCAACGGGCAGGCTTGATTTGGAAAGATTCGATTTCGCGAGAGAGACGTTTGTAATGCGCGAGTCGGACGATTGTGACTTAAACCCATGTTTGACCGTAAAGGAAGGTCGGCAGAGGAGCGCTATCCGGTTTCTTCCCCATTTCTACCACACCAAAACCAACCAACCAACCAAATCCAAAAACAAAAAATGAAAAAAGGCACAATCATACCCCCCCTGATGGCGCTGTTTTGCAGCGCGGCATTCGTGCCGCAACGCCCCGGCCAACGCGTCGCCGGATTTCAGAGCTCTGTAAAGTGAATGCCATTTATTCTGTTTTATATACGATAATAATAGTCGTTTTTTTGTCGGTTTTAGGCGATACGTCTCAACAAATATTGGTAAATAGTTTACTTGGATTGCTGACAAATTAGTCGTAAAACTATGTTTTTATTTAGAAATATTCCGAAATGACATTTACAAAAGTCGCAGAAAAAAACATTTGACATATGAACAAAAAACATCATAAAGACGACAAAATAAGTCGTATTAAGAGGCCTTGTTTGAAAAACGGGCTGTAAAGGTACAAAGCCCGACAGCATTTTGAAGTTAAGGATGAAGAATAGAATGTGATTTAACACAGTGGCTGACCGGACAACTGGAGGTTCCCATGAAAATCAAACATTTATATGTCTGTTTTACGGAATCCAGTTCAACGTTCAGCGGCAACGACCCAGGTGGGTTTGATACGGTTGTTGCTACAGTGCCGGTTTGATTTCCGGCATAAAACATGGGGTATCCCGGTTTTTGCTTTCCCACCCGATGGGGGATTGGTTTCCGCTCCCGATCACACCGCGCTTTTACCCCTGCTCGTCACCGTCCTTTCTGATTTTTCCGACCCTGCCGTGGGAGGTAAACCCCGGAAGCCAGAATTTACCGGATTGGAATCCGGCCAGACCGGCTTTCGGAAACAACAAAACCAAAAAGGGAAAAATGAAACTCAATAAAAAACACTCCTCACTGGCTGCCATTGTTGCGGCCTCACTGTCCTCACTGGCGTTTCAGGCGTCGGCGGATGTCGTCACAGATTGGAACCTGATCACCGTCAACGCCACCAAAGTGGCGCCGGCCTTGAACAGCAACCTGGCATCCCGCATTGATGCCATTGAAGCGATTGCCGTTTATGACGCGGTCAATTCCATTCAACAATTCGGCACGCCTTACCATTATTACTCACCCAATACCGGTTCCGCCCAGGCCGCAGCGGCGCAAGCGGCGCACGATGTCCTGGTGAATTATTTTCCAGGTCAACAAGCCGCTTTGGATGCCGACTTGACGAACAGCCTCAGCAACATCACGGACGGACCCATTGGAAATGGCCAGACCGTTGGCTCGGCGGCAGCGGCGGACATCATCGCGCTTCGGGCCAACGACGGATCGAGTCCGAATGTTTCTTACACCGGACCAACGAACATTGTGGCCGGCGCTTATCAACTGACTCCCAATAGTCCGACGGTCTCAAGCAACTTCACCTTCAACCCCGGAATCAATGAACAGTGGGGAACAGTCACGCCTTTCGTTTTGACCAACGGCAGCCAGTTCCGTCCGCCGCCCCCGCCAACGGTGGCCGGCAATAACAAGACCTATGTTCTGGCGCTGAACCAGGTGAAAACCTACGGCACGACCAACAGTCCGACGCAAACAACGGCGGAGCAGGAAATCGCCCAGTTCTACAAGCAGGACGCGGAATTGACGGCCAACGAAGCGGCACGCGATCTGGCCTTGTCCCACAACTTGTCGCTGGCCAACGACGCGCTTTTGTTCGCCTTGGTTGACATCGCGGTCGCTGATTCGCGCATCGCGATTTGGGACGCCAAATATGCCTATCTTTACTGGCGGCCGGTCACGGCTTTGAATGCCAACCCGGATCGGACGGTGACCAACGGTTACACGGCATGGACACCGACAATCGTCACGCCGAATCATCCTGATTATCCAAGCGGTCACAGCGGTACGGTCACTGCCGCGGCGGAAGTACTGGCGTCGTTTTTCGGGGATGCCAACACCTTTACGCTGCATACCACGACGGCGGGCATATCGCCCCGGACGCTCACTTCATTATCGCAGCTCGAATCGGAAAATGGATTAAGCCGCATCTACGGCGGAATTCATTACTCCTTCGATAATCTTGAGGGTCAGGGAGTCGGCGCGCTGGTGGCGGCTTACACACTCGTGAACGGCCCTCATGCCCATTAACCGTCAACCAATTAAACCGTAAAACCCAACAAGAATTAAAATTATGAAAAAGAATATTCTACCAATCCTGATTGCCGCCACCGTTGTTCTTCCAGTTTTGTCGCAAGCTCAAATCACGAATCCCGGATTCGAGTCGGGCACGACCGGCTGGACGATTACGGCTGGAGACACCGGCAACACTTTGGGCGATTTCACCACGGTGACGTCACTTCCCGGACTTTCCCCCAATTTAACCGTCAACCCGACTGAAGGGAGTCAGTTCGGCTTGATTTCTGATGCCCTGTTGAACTACAGCGGTTTTGGTGACACGGAAACGGTTTCACAAACCTTCACGGTGAATAGCACGGGGATTTTGAGTCTTGATTACCTGTTCCTGACCGAAGCGGTGAATCAACCGGCCTATAATCCCAACGCACAAATAACCCTGACTCCAACCGGCGGCGATCCGGTCACGCTGGCAAGCGTTTCCCGAAATGATCTCCAGGCAGATCCGGCGGATGCGGGCCCGCTCTCGCCGGGCGCAGCCTATGCCGTGGGGGGTGATCCGAACGACATAGGTCAGGATGCGTGGCAGACGGCATCATTTGACGTCTCTTCATTGGTCGGGCAACAAGTGACGCTGTCATTCAGCGTTTCCCAGGACGCCTATCCCAACGATTCGTTTCTGAATGACCAATTGGCCGTGGACAACATCCAGATTGTGCCGGTGCCGGAGCCAACTGCCGACGCGCTGTTAGCCGGCGGTTTCGCACTGCTCGCCATACTGAAGCTGCGAAGTAACAACTCGTAGTCACCTGCAAAATCGCAGGCGGCAGGAAATCTGCCGCCTGCGTTCAATACAAATTATGAAACTCTCCCTCGAAAAACGTTTGCTCTGGCTTTTTCGCATTTCAGTATTCATGGAATTCGCTGGTCACGGCGCCTTCGGCATCATCGGAAAAAAAGCGTGGGTGCCCTATTTCGGAGTGGTGGGCATCCCCGAACCATGGGCTTGGAAGCTCATGCCGCTCATCGGCACGGTGGACATTTCCATTGGCATCATCACGCTTTTATCGCCACGCCGGGCCGTTTGTTGTATGCGACCATTTGGGGATTTTGGACCGCCTTGCTTCGTCCGCTTGCCGGCGAACCGATTTGGGAAACCATCGAGCGCGCCGGCAACTACGGGGTTCCCCTGGCTTTTCTGCTCGCGTCGCAGGCACGCGGCTGGTTTTCAAAACTGGAAATCCGTCCCATTGACGCCGCATTGAATCATCGCCTGGCATGGATTCTTCGCGTCACCACTAGTGCCTTGCTCATCGGCCACGGCGCGTTGGAGGCAGTGATTCAAAAACCGTTGCTGCAACAGCACCTGGCCGCCGTCGGCCTGTCGTTTGTTCCGATAACGGCGCTGGGCGGTTTTGAAATCGCCCTCGGTCTGGCCGTGCTTTTGGATTCCGCCGACGCACTGCTGCTTTTTGCCGCCACGTGGAAAATCGTCACTGAATCGCTTTATCCGATTTCCGGTGCGCCGTTGTGGGAATTCATTGAACGCGGTGGCAGCTACGTTGCGCCGCTGGCGCTGTTTTTTCTCATTCATCAAGCCCGAATTGTCCCCGGCAAACCGCCGACGTACCCGTCGCCGCTGGGTGTCGCGGAATCCTTTCAAAAGGCATGAATGGGTCCTGTCACCGGTCTTTCAAACCCAAAGGAGCGAACGCGGGCGGCGATCTCCTCCGCCGCCTGCGTTCTAATTTTAATCCGTTTAACCACCACCCAGCCTGACCCTTCATGATGCCCAATCTGGAAAAATTGTTTTTTCTGTATTCAAACCGTGGCCAGCGGCGGCGCGAAGTACGCGCCCTCCTGGCGGCGGTGGAATTTCCGGCGGTGGTGAAATTTTATTGCCGAATCAGTGATGGCGATGGGGACACGATAGTTCGAATTATAATCGCGCTGTCGGTAATGTGCGTGGCTTTGACGAGGCAAATCCCTTCCTGCACGCCGCTGGTACGCGCCAACTCCCCAACCTGGCCCGTGATGTAGAGGTAATCGCGCCAATGCGGCGTCTCAAACCAAAGGTGCCCGGTCAAACGCTTCATGCCCGCTTCAAATCGCCGCCGCGATGGCATCGCCCATCTCTCGCGTGCCAATTTTGCGGGCGCCGGGTTCGTGGGGACTGAAAATGTCGCCAGTGCGGTGGCCGGCTTTGATGGCCCTGGCCACGGCATCTTCAATGGCCGCCGCCGCTTCATTCAACCCGAAGCTATGGCGCAACATCAGCGCCGCCGACAAAATCTGCGCGATGGGATTCGCCAGGTTCTTCCCCGCGATGTCCGGCGCGGTGCCGCCGGCGGGTTCGTAAAAACCGAACGTTGTTTCGCCGCTCGTTGCGCCCAGGCTCGCACTGGGCAACATGCCGAGGGAACCGGCCAGCGCCGCCGCTTCGTCGCTTAAAATGTCGCCGAACATGTTTTCACACAACATCACGTCAAACTGTGCCGGCTTGAGCACGAGTTGCATGGCGGCGTTGTCCACAAACATGTGTTCCAGCGCCACGTCCGGATAATTTCTGCCGATGCGCGTGACGACGTCGCGCCACAACACGCCATTTTCCAGCACGTTGGCCTTGTCAATGCTCGTAACCCGTTGGCGGCGCAATCGCGCCGCTTTGAATGCCACGTGGGCAATCCGTTCGATTTCCGGCGTCGTATAGACCATCGTGTCGATCGCCCGCTGCCCGCCGGCCACGTCCTCGGTTTTCTTCGGCTGGCCAAAATACAGGCCCCCGGTCAGCTCGCGCACCACGAGGATGTCAATCCCGTCACCCTGCCGTTCCGGCCGCAGCGGACACGCGTGTGCCAGCGCCTTGGGCGGCCGCACCGGACGGAGATTGGCGAACAAACCAAACTCTTTGCGAATGCGCAGCAAGGCGGCGCGTTCGGGGCGTTGCTCCTTGGGCAGGGTCGGATCCCGGTCGGGCAAACCGACCGAGCCGAACAAAATGGCGTCGACCTGTTTACACAGCGCGAGCGTGGCCTCCGGCAGCGCCTGGCCGGCCGCATCGATGCCCGCCCAGCCCACCGGCGCTTCGGTAAGGTCGAACTGGAAACCGAATTTCTTTTCCGTGGCGCGTAAAACCTTGATGGCTTCGCGCATCACCTCCGGCCCGATGCCGTCGCCGGCCAACGCTGCAATTTTGAAATGCTTCATGAGTCTGGAACCGCGATGCTACGGTTTTGGCGCGCGGTGACAACGGAATTTTACACACTCGACATTTGGCGGTTGGAATTCAAAATCCGCGCCATGGCTTTGCCTTACAAGGTCGCCACGTTGCTTTACTGTTTCAACGAACAGGACGAAGTGCTGTTGCTGGAACGCGCGCAGGAACCGAACCGCGGATTCTGGAGTCCCTGCGGCGGCAAGTTGAAAATGGACCTCGGTGAATCGCCTTATGCCTGCGCCTGCCGGGAAGCCGGGGAGGAACTGGGCATCCAGGTCCAGGCGCCGGATTTGCACTTGACCGGCCTGGTCAGTGAACACGGTTATCAAGGCCGGACGCATTGGTTGATGTTTCTGTTCGAAGTGAAGGTGAAGGTGAACGCACTGCCACCGCCGCACGCCGAAGGGCGGTTTGAGTTTTTCCCGCGGGCGGCGCTGGCCGCGTTGAACATTCCCCGGACCGACCGCGAACAAATCTGGCCCTGGTTCTGGCAACATCGCGGCGGTTTTTTCGCAGCGCATTGTCATTGCCATCCGGACGGACGCAACGAGTGGACGCTCGAAGAGTCGAGAGCCGAGAGCCGAGGGTCGAGGGCCAAAAAGAAATTTCCCGGCACAACGCGTCGTGCGCCCGGCTCTCGACGCTCGACCCTCGACTGATTTATGGATGAACCGGTCATTGACCTGCACAGCGATGATTATTTCATGGGCGAAGCGCTGCGCCAGGCAGCCAGGGCTTGCGAGGCGGGCGAGGTTCCGATCGGCGCGGTCATCGTGCGCGAAGGGCGTGTCATTGCCCGGGCGTTCAATCAGGTTGAACTGCTCAAGGATGCCACCGCGCACGCGGAAATGCTGGCCCTCACCCAGGCAGAGGAGGTCATGGGGGACTGGCGGCTGACCGATTGCACGCTTTATGTGACAAAGGAGCCGTGCCCGATGTGCGCCGGGGCGATCGTGCACACGCGGCTGGCGCGTGTGGTGTTCGGCGCGAGCGACTTGAAGGCCGGCGCCGCCGGCAGCGCAATGAACCTGCTGCAGTTTCCCACGCTGAACCATCGTTGTGAAATCACCCGGGGTGTTTGCGAGGCGGAATGCCGCGCACTGTTGCAGAACTTTTTTGCGGCCCAACGGCTTTTGCCGAAGCCCAGGCGCAGCCCTGATGTTCCCCGGGAACGGCCGGAATGAAATGCCGGTTGTGCCTGGAATCCAGGGCGGTCACGGGTGGCATCGGATTCCGCCATTTGCAACGGAAAAGGCACGCCCCAAAAAAAGCAAGGCACCCCAACGGGATGCCTTGTGAATGATTGAATGTGGGAATGAAACTGTTTATTGCGGGAAATTATACCACAGGGCAGTCCCTACACTATTGGTGGCCTGCTCCAAGGCGGTTACCAATGTTGCGGGTGTTTCCTGCTGCGCGCTTCCGTCGGCCAGGCCGACATTGCCCTCAGCCAGATGCAGGTCCCCGGAAGTATACGACCAATTGGCCAATCCGGTGGTCGTCACGGGAACGGAGTTGGCTTGTAGACCAGGTCCAGTACTGCCGGTTGTGAGGCCATTGCCTGAGCCCTTGAACATCGACGTGAGGGCGCCCAAAGCGCAAATATTGCGGTCACCGGTCAGGAGTGCCTGGGGCTGGGTATCAATCGCATCACCACCAACAAAATAGCTCACGTAGCTTGATCCTGCAGTGTTTGCCGTGTCAGGGGGAGTGCTGGCGGCATTATAACTAGTGATAAATTCCGCATCCCAATTCGTGGCGGCGTTGCGAATGCTGTCCGACGGACACAAGCACAATTTAGGATCGCTGACGGTATTCGACATGACCGCAAAAACCATCGCCGGAGAATAAATTCCGAGGTTTGCCACATTTGCCGCGCTGTTAACGTAATCCTTGGCGCCGCCCTGGGTATTAGGGACCGTCATGGCGTATTGCCCGTTGTTATCGTCCCCCCAAACCCGGAAGGCAATGCCCAGTTGCCGGAGGTTGCTCACGCAACTGATGCGTTGCGCCTTGCGTTTGGCCGCGGCCAGCGCCGGCAGCAACATGGCCGCCAGAATGGCGATGATGGCGATCACCACGAGGAGTTCAATCAGGGTGAAAGCCTTTTGTCGTTTTAGAATTCTTTTCATAACTTGACTGGATGTTTGTTTTTTCGTTCGAGTGACAGTTGACGCAACCTATCGGAATTGAACGGACTGTCAATACACTTTACAGGAAAATCTTTAGCACTGGCGATGCCAAATCAAAAAATACAAAATCGCCATGAAAATTGAATTCCTGCGCAACCAAACCCCGGTTGCGCGCAAAATTTTCACGCAACGCGCGTGAAAACCACGCGCCGGCACGCGTCCCGGCCGGCTAAAATCTCATTTACAGCCGTGCGCTCATCGCAAACACTGGCCAACCCAATGGCTGAATCAAAAGAAAATGTCCTGATGGAAAAAATCGTGTCGTTGTGCAAGCGGCGCGGATTTATTTATCAATCCTCCGAGATTTACAGCGGCATCAACGGCTTTTGGGACTACGGCCCGCTCGGCGCGGAACTCAAGCGCAACGTCAAGGAACTCTGGTGGAACGCCATGACCCGCCAGCGCGACGATGTGGTCGGCCTTGAAGCCACCATCATCATGTCGCCGCAAATCTGGAAGGCCAGCGGCCACGTGGATACATTCGCGGATTTGATGGTGGAAGACCCGTTAACAAATAAACGCTACAGAGCAGATCAAGTTGAACCGCAATCAGGAGTCGTCTATCACTTTGCGGGTGTTATCGATTTGAATGATAAGTTCCGCCCAAAGAATCTCCAAATTGTCGAAACGAGCGAAATTATCGTCCACGAAAAGGTTATAACGTTTCCCAAATTACATGCATTAAATGGCTACGCCATAAATGAATTACTTTCTCTTCGAGAACGGGAATTGGCAAGGATTGAAAAAGTGGTCGGACGTGAAGCCGCGAACATATTACTCAAGCAGGAGCAAATCCTGCCTTTTTCCGTTCTTTTACCCTTAAAGAAGGCTTCAGAAGAAGCCGCGAAGAAAAGGGCTTATGAATATTACCATACAAAGTGGAGAATTCTAAATCCCTATTACGTCGGAATGATTCGGGAAGAAATAAATGACACGACGGATTACAGCCCTGACAGCGGAGCACGACTGACCTATCCACGCCCTTTCAATTTAATGTTTAAAACGTATGTCGGGCCGGTTGAGAGCGAGGATAATGTCGCCTATCTCCGCCCGGAGACCGCGCAGGCGATTTTCGCGCAGTTCAAGAACGTGTATGAAACGTCGCGCCAGAAGGTCCCCTTTGGCATTGCCCAGGTGGGCAAGGCATTCCGCAACGAGGTTACGCCGCGCAATTTCACCTTCCGCTCCCGCGAGTTTGAACAGATGGAACTGGAATTTTTCATCAAGCCGGACGAAGTCGTTGAAGCAATCAAAGGCCAGGTGATGCCCGGCGCTGAACTCGACACTCGACACCCGACACTCGACACTTCTTCGTGGGGCTGGGAAGCGTGGCATAAATACTGGGTGGAGGAACGCATCCGCTTCTACGAAAGCATCGGCCTGCCGCGACATTCGCTGGTGGAGTATTGGCAAAAGCCGGAGGAACTGGCGCATTACGCCCGCGCCTGCGTGGACATACTGTTCACCTTCCCGTTTGGCACGCAGGAGCTGGAAGGCATCGCCGCGCGGAGCGATTTCGACCTGAGCCAGCATGAACGCTTTTCGGGCAAACCGATGGGCGTGTTCGATGAGGAACTCCGCGCCGCCTGGGGCAAATTATCGAAGGAAAAACAGGACGAATTGTGGCGGCGCTACTACGAAAACCGTAAAAAATATCTGCTCAAAATGGGCGTGGCGGAAGAAACGGCCGTGCAGGACGCCACCGAGGACGCCAACGGCCTGGCGAAGGGCCAATATATTCCGCACGTCATTGAACCTTCGGCAGGCGTGGATCGTCTAATTCTGGCCTTGATTGCCAATGCTTACAGTGAAGACCAGATGCCGGACGAGAAGGGCAAGCTGGAGACACGGGTGGTGCTGAAATTTCATCCGCGGGTCGCTCCCATCAAGGCGGCGGTGCTGCCCTTGCTCAAAAACAAGCCCGAACTGGTGAAGAAAGCACAGGAAGTGCGTGACCGGTTGCGTCCGTGGATGAACGTGTTTTATGACGACGCGGGCGCCATCGGCCGGCGCTACCGCCGCCAGGATGAAGCGGGCACGCCGTTCTGCATCACGATCGACTTTGACACGCTCGGCGAGAAGCCGGAGTTGCAGGACACGGTCACGGTGCGCCACCGCGACGACGGCCAGCAGGAACGGCTGGCCATCGGGGAACTGTTAAACTGGTTGCTGCCGAAAATCCGCTGATGACCGAAAACGCAAAACCGTCCCTCCGGAAGAAGCCCGCGCCGACACTGTACTTTATTATTGCAGTCAAGCTGATCAAGGCGGCGGTGCTGATTCTGCTGGCGCTGGGCGTCTTTTCACTGGCGAACCGGGATTTATCCGACGTGTTCGACCAATTTTTGCGGTGGGTGCATCTCGATCCGGAACGGACCTTTTTTGCCAGCATCGGCGATTGGCTGGATACGATCACGCCGACGAACGTGCGCGTGTTCGCGTCGGGCACATTTCTCTGCGGATTGTTCCTGCTGGTTGAGAGCCTGGGGCTGGTGTGGCGGGCGAGATGGGCCATCTGGCTGGCGATTGGGGAATCGGCATTTTTCATCCCCATCGAGGTCTTTGAACTGGTGCACCGCCGGCCCGAATTGACGGGCCAGATGCGACCCATGTTCACCCAACCCAAAATCGGACTGGCCATCGTGCTGGCGTTGAACGTGTTGATCGTCTGGTATTTGTTTGAAAACCGGCAACGGCTCTTCCGGCATCACGGCTGACCGTGCCGGAAATTTCCCGTTTCCAATTCCGCCCCGGACCAGCCATCCTCTTTTTGTGACCACGCGTGAAGCCATACAACTTTTGGAAGCGTATCGCGCCGGAAAAATGACCCGCGACCGCGTCCTGCGCGCCTTTCAATCCGCGCCGTTAGCCGACCTTGGCTTTGCCCAGGTGGATACACATCGTGCCCTGCGCAAGGGTTTTCCCGAGGTGATTTTTGGTTCCGGTAAAACGCCGGATCAGACGGTCAAAATCGCCGCGAACATCCTGACCCAGGAACAACGCGTGTTACTCACCCGCGTCGCGCCCGAACATGCCCGGGCGCTGCGCAAAAAATTCAAGCAGGCGGTTCACCACCCCATCGCCCGTTGTGTGACCATCGAGAAAAGGCCGTTGCCGAAACGGCCCGGTGCCATCGCCGTCATTTGCGCCGGCACGAGTGACCTGCCGGTGGCCGAGGAAGCGGCCGTGACCGCCGAAATCATGGGCAACCGGGTCGAACGCGTCCGGGACGCCGGGGTTTCAGGCCTGCACCGGCTCCTGCCGCATTTTGAAACGATTCAAAGCGCGAACGTCTTGATTGTCGTCGCCGGCATGGAAGGCGCGCTGCCCAGCGTCGTCGCCGGCCTGGTTTCCCGGCCGGTGATCGCCGTGCCGACAAGCATCGGTTACGGCGCGAGTTTTGGCGGGGTGGCGGCGTTGCTGGCGATGTTGAACAGTTGTGCCAGCGGCGTGACGGTGGTGAACATAGACAACGGCTTTGGGGCCGGTTACGCCGCGAGCCAGATCAACATGATTTGTAGCGGCGGTCTGTGACCGCCGCAAATTCCTATGGAACGTCTACATCGCCTGGAGTGGTTGCATATCAAAAATCCGGTTTACTTTGTGACCTTTTGCACGGAAGGCCGGAGGACGATTCTCGCCCATCAATCAGTCCATGGGGCTTTTGTTCATTTTTGCCACGAGGCGCTAAAGCGGGACATTTTTGTCGGCCGGTCTATTTTGATGCCCGATCCTATTCATCTGTTGGTTAAACTGCCACCACCGTCCAAGAACCCCTCCCGCTGGATCAAAAGTCTGAAGAATTGTTTGTCGAAGGCGTTGAGATGCTGCAACGTGGTCGCCCCGCATTGGCAGAAAGGATTTTTTGACCATGTCCTGCGTTCAACTGAATCTTATTCGGAAAAGTGGCTTTACATGGTTGAAAATTCGGTTCGTGCCGGTTTGGTAACTGACTGGACACCATGGCCGTATCAGGGAGAAATACAACCCCTGCGTCTGGATGAAAGTTTGCGGCGGTCACAGACCGCCGCTACATGACATGAAAACGCTTTATCTCGATCTGTTCAGCGGCATCAGCGGCGACATGTTTGTCGGCGCGCTGATTGATTTGGGCGTGGCTCCGGACAAACTGGAGCGTGAGTTGAAAAAAATGAAGCTCGACGGCTGGCACCTCCACGTTCACCGCCAACAAAAGTCGGGCATTGCCGGTGTGAAGTTCGACGTCCATCTGGCCGGCGCCCATGAACATCACCGCGAGCACGAACCCCATCACGCATCACGCATCACGCATCACGGCCACCATCATCACCATGAGGAAAACCGGACCTTTGAGGAAATCCAACGCCTCATTTCCCGCAGCCGGCTTTCAAATTGGGTGAAGAAAAAATCCATTGCCGTGTTCCAACGCATCGCGCAGGCCGAGGGAAAGATCCATGGCCTGCCACCGGCGCGCGTGCATTTCCACGAGGTCGGCGCGGTGGACTCGATGGTGGACATCGTGGGCGCCTGTGTGGCGCTGGAGCTGCTCGGCAAACCACGCGTGCTCGCGTCGCCGGTCATCGAAGGCACCGGCTGGATTGACTGTGCGCACGGGCATTTTCCGGTTCCCGCGCCGGCCACGCTGGCGATTCTCGGCACCCGCGGCATCGGCCTGACCCAATGCGATGAACCGCACGAACTGGTCACCCCCACGGGCGCGGCGTTGCTGGCCGAATTCGCCGAAGGCTTCGGGCCGATGCAAAATCTGGTCGCCGAAAAGACCGGATTTGGTTTGGGCACGCGGGAGAACCAAACGCGGCCCAATGTTTTGCGCGCCGTGCTCGGCAAGGCGTCCGCAGTCCACAGTCCAAAATCCAAGGTTGAAACAACCAGTTCGCCTGGGCCGGATTGGGAAACGGACGTCATCGTGGTTCTGGAAACCAATCTGGATGACACCAACCCGGAAATGCTCGGCTATTTTGTCGAAACCGCGCTGGCGGCGGGTGCGCTGGACGTTTTTTACACCCCGGTTCAGATGAAGAAGAACCGGCCCGGCGTGTTGCTCACGGTCTTGTGCGTGGAATCGGAAGCGGACAAGTTCAGCGAAATGATTTTATGCGAGACCGGTGCGTTTGGCGTGCGCCGAACCGTGGCGGAGCGGCGCAAACTGCGGCGGGAATTCATTGAGGTCAAAACCCCATTTGGCAAAATCACCGTAAAATTGGGGACGTTTAACGAAAAAGTCGTTCACGCCGCACCGGAGTTCGAATCGTGCAAGAAGCTGGCGGCCCGGGCGAGGGTTCCATTAAAACAGGTCTATGAAGCAGCGAACCGGGCCCTGGGGGCAAAGTAATAATCATGTTTATTTTCCTTGCTTAAAGGCCGGTGAATTGCTTAATTACCTGCTGTAATCTATTTTGGCAGTTGCCGGTTTTTTTGATGCAGAACCATTCAGTAAAGTCACAACCGACGAGGGTTTCTTGAGCCGCCCTTTTGCCCCACGCACTTTCTCTTCCGCCTCGTTCGTCCGGGTCAACGGCAAAATCCGCGCTCGCGAAGTCCGGGTCATTGACGCCCACGAGAAGAACATCGGCGTGCTTTCGCTCAACGACGCGCTGGCGCTGGCACGGCAGCACGGCGTGGACCTGGTGGAAATTTCCCCCAACGCGACCCCGCCCGTGTGCCGGGTCGTGGACTTCGGCAAGTTCCGTTACGAGCAGGCCAAAAAGGAAAAGGAATCAAAAAAACACCAGCACGCCTCGACGGTGAAGGAAATTCAACTCAGCCCGCGCATTGACCCGCACGACCTGGGCATCAAAGTCATCCATGCGGTTGATTTCCTGTGCGAGGACATGAAGGTGAAAATCGCGCTGAAATTCCGGGGACGCGAAATGGCACACACCGAATTCGGATTCCAGGTCATCCGCAAATTCCTGGCCGAACTGGCGCCCTATGGGCACCCCGACTTCGAACCCAAACTCATCGGCCGCGGCATCAACGTGATGGTCAGCCCGCTGCCGCGCAACAAGCGCGCAAAAAAACCCGGGGCGGCGGCCGGTGCCCACGCACCCGCGCCGGCGAACAATCACGCCCCCGTGCCGCCGGCATCGGCCGGGCAAAAAACCGGCGGTTTTACGAACAACCCGTTCGCAAAGGTGGAGGCTGAGTAGCGGCCTGCATCCGCCAGGCAGACGCCAATTCAGTGAAACGGCAAGGTTCGCACAGGGCGTTGGCGCGCCCGCAAAAATCCCGCGCAATTTGCATCAAACCCTGTTGGACCGCGGCGCTTCGGCACAAATGATTTCGCCCGGGTCCCAGCAAACGCTGACGCGCCAGTCGCAGAACCGAATTTTCCTGGGCGGGTGGCCACGCGAAATAACGCCTTTCCAGGACGCGCTGGAGCTTCTGGTTTTTGCCCTCAACGACCCGGGTCCAAAGCCAGGGCAAGACCGCGTTGACCGCCAGATCCGTCACCCGCGCACCGCCCAGCAACGGCAGGGTTTTCGAGGACCGGGCCGAGCGAAGCGTCCAATGCCCGGACCAAAATTCGTCGCGGCGCACTTCCAGGATTTGGCGCAACGAATCCAGCAATCTGGCATCCGGCAGGTCCGTGGCACACCAGCGTTCCAGTTGTTGGATGGTGTCGCCGGCCGCCAGCCAGTGCGCCGCCAGCGCCAACCGGCGTTGAGGATGATTCGCCGGGCGCAGGCCGTGAAATTTCCACGCCGCCCGCGGCAAAATGCAATCATGGAATTCATCGCGCTCGCGCCACCAGCGATCCCAGATCCGCCGCAAATAGCCATCTTGAGCGGGTTGCGCCCGGGACAACTCCAGCGGCAGCAAACCGCTGACACCCAGCAACCGCGCCTGCCAGTCAAAAACCGAGTCCGCGCCGCAGGCCCAACGCGGGTGTAATTCAGCCAGATTTTGCATCGGCCACGCATTGTGTTTGTAACCCAGCGCCCGAAACAAGCCCTCCCACAGGGACCGTTCCCAACCCACGTGTCGGGCGCGGGTGCGAAAGTGGGCGGTTTTGTTTTGAAAGCGTACGCTCGCAACCTCGCGCAGCAGGCCGGCCAGTTGGGTATCATCCAGACCGCTCAAAGCCGTGCAACATTTGCCGCGCAGATTCCGGGGAAACGAACCCGGCGATTCGCTTTCGAGCCACAAACCGAGTTCACTTAATGGGGCATCCAGCACGCGGCTCAACGATAACAGCGGCAGCGCCCGGGCCACCGGCCGCGCGTCGTCCCAAACAACGTGGAGCAGGACATTTTGGAAATTCGGGTTCCGGTCGTGGCCATGCGCGTGCCAGCCCGAGGCGCGCAGGTCGATTTCCACGTCGCCGGACCGCGGCGGGTCATCGCCGATTTGAATCACCGCGCCATAAAAATCCGGGCCGCCTTCAGTGCTGGCGAAGCCGGGGTGAAAAACCCGGACATTTTTCCCATCCGCCGTCCTGAGTTGATCGCGCTTCAGGCGTTGGTGCAGCCAGACGGCCTGAAGCAGGCGTTCGGTCGGGAGGTCGTTTTCGTCGTGCAGGAGGTTCGTCGGCCCCAACCGTGCTCGCCAGCAGGTGTAGAAGTTCTCGGAAGGCGGAGACATCTTGAAATTGCTATTGCGCCGGTGATGGCGCAAAGTCAAGTCGGCACACAATAAAAATTTGAACGCATCGGAGGGCCGGCTTGCCTGTTTATAGGAACAGGCGCTGCCAGGCGATGAGTTTTTGTTGGCCGAAACCCTGTTTTTCCAGTTATACTTCACGAAGTTGCGATGAACGAAAATGCCATGATTGAAGTCACCAATCTGTCGAAGCGTTACGCGGGCCGCACCGCCGTGGCGGGCATTTCGTTCACGGTTGCCCGGGGGGAGATTGTCGGCCTGCTCGGCCCGAATGGCGCGGGAAAAAGCACCACCATGCGGATTCTGGCGTGTTACCTGCCGGCCACCTCGGGCACGGTGCGCGTCGGGGGTTTTGACGTTTTCCACCAATCGGCCGAGGTGCGCCGCCGGATCGGCTACATGCCGGAAAACAACCCGCTTTATCTCGAAATGCGCGTACGGGAATACTTGAAATTCCGCGCGCGGTTGAAAGGGCTGAGGTGGCGGCGGTCGCGCGAGCGGGTAAATACCGTGATGGAACAATGCGGATTAACGGACGTGAGCCGCCGCATCATCGGACAGCTCTCAAAAGGTTACCGGCAGCGCGTGGGCATGGCCGACGCGCTGGTGCACGACCCGGAACTGATCATTCTCGACGAGCCGACCATCGGCCTCGACCCACATCAGATTCGCACGGTCCGGCAGCTCATCAAAGGCCTCGCGCCGCTCCACACCGTCCTCATCTCGACGCATATCCTTCCGGAAGCGGAAATGATGTGCAACCGGATGCTCATCATGTACGACGGCAAAATCCTGGCCGCCGACACGCCGGAAAACCTGCAACGGCTCGTGGCGGGAAAGAATCAAATCATTGTGGAACTGGCCGCGCCCGCCGCCGCGTTGCGCGATTGCTGGTCGCAATTGCCTGAAATTGAGCATTTTGACGTGTCCGCCAGCGAAGGTGAATACCAGCGGTGCGCGCTGACGCCGCGGGATGGTTTGGATTTGCGACCGGTCATTTTTGCCCTGGCCCTGCAAAATGGCTGGGTCTTGCGCGAGTTGACGCGCAACCGCCATTCGTTGGAGGACATCTACGTCCAGGTCACGCAACCCGGCGAAGAAGAAGAAAACAACTGATGCGAATCTTTCTGACGCTCACCCGACGGGAATTGGCGGCATTTTTCGTTTCCGTCACCGGTTATGTCATCATCTCGGCGGTGACGCTTTTGATCGGCTCCAGTTTCATCATGTTTATCAAAAACATGGGCTCCGAACCATTTTTGATGCCGGTGACGGAATTATTTTTCAACAGCCAACTGTTCTGGATCATCGTCATCCTGGTCGCGCCGGTAATCACCATGCGGCTGTTCGCGTTGGAAAAAGCCTCCGGCACATTTGAAAACCTGATGACGACGTCCGTAAGTGATTTGCAGGTGGTGATGGCGAAATTTACCGCGGCATTGATTTTTTACATGGTCATGTGGCTGCCGACGCTTGTCTGCCTTGTTATTGTCGCGCATTACACAAACCAGGCCGGCGCCCTGGACAAAGGCATGGAGGGCGGGATGTTTTTGGGCATTTTCCTGAGCGGTTGCCTGTTCCTTTCCATCGGGTGTCTCACGTCTTCGCTGTCACGGAGCCAGGTGGCAGCGGCGATGATGAGCCTGGCCGTCGGCGTAATTTTACTGATTGTGGCTTATCTGGCGTATGCCCAGGTGATTCCTGCGACTGGCCGATGGCAGGTGGAATCAGGGTTGTATTATTTCAATTTGTTCAAACAGATGGAGGATTTCACCCTGGGCGTGGTGGATACGCGCACGGTGATTTTTTACGTAAGCCTCACGCTGTTTTTCCTGTTTTTGACGCTGCGCGTGGTGGAAAGCCGGCGCTGGAGATAAGATGGCCGCCAACTCCAAACCCCCATTGAGTTTCTCGCCCGCCCGCCGGTGGCAAATCGGCTTCGATGTAGTGGTGCGAACGGCGTTGGTGCTGGCCGTGGCGGTTATGGCCAATTATCTCGGCGGCCTTTTCCCCCAGCGGTTTTATCTCAGTTCGCAGACGCGCATTAATATTTCCCCCCGGACGGTGGATGTCCTCCGGTCCATGACGAATCACGTCGCGGTAACCCTGTATTACGACACCCAGGATGATTTTTACCCGACCATCGTTGCCTTGTTAAATGAATATCAAGCGGTCAATCCGAACTTTTCCATTCGGACCGTGGATTACGTGCGGGACGCGGGGGCGGCGGAAAAAACCAAGACACAATACCAACTCAATTCGCCGACCGCCAAAAATCTCATCATTTTTGATTGCGATGGGCGGACCAAAATCGCCAATGGCGATGCGCTGACGAAGTACACGCTGGAACAGCTTCCGGACGAAAAAGAACGGGAATTCCGCCGCAAGCCGGTGGCGTTTAACGGCGAAGTCATGTTTACCTCGATGCTGCTGGCCGTCATCAACCCCAAACCATTCAAGGCCTATTTCCTGCAAGGCGACGGTGAACCATCCCTTACCGATAGCGGCGAGGCTGGCTACCTGAAATTCGGCGCTGTTCTGGAGCAAAATTACATCCAAGTGGAACCGCTGACCATGGCGGGGGACAGCCCCGTGCCGGCGGATTGCAACCTGCTCATTACTGCCGGGCCCAGGACCCTGTTTCCCGATCCGGAACTGCAAAAAATTGAAAAATATCTTTCGGCCGGCGGACGACTGTTTTTGCTGCTGGATTATTCATCCATCCAACACCCCACGGGTCTGGAAGATATTCTCCGGCAATGGGACGTGAACATAGGCGCTGATGTGGTCCAGGATACCAAGAACACGATTAACGGCCAAGACGTGCTGGTTTATAATTTCAGCCAGCATCCCGTCGTCGATCCCTTGACGGGACTGGGACTGGAACTCATCTTACCGCGCCCCATCGGCCGCATCAACCAGCAAAGTCCCCCCGCCGACGCACCCCAAGTGGATGAGTTGGCTGCTTCCAGCCCCAATTCCGTGCTCATGAACGAACACGGCCTGCCACCACGCAGCTATCCGCTGATGGTAGCCGTCGAACAGAAAGGGGTCCAAGGCGTGGCCGCCGCCAGTGGCGGCACTCGGATGGTGGTGGTGGGCGATTCCTTGTTTCTCAACAACCAACTTATTAACAACGGCGCCAACCGCGATTTTGTCGGTTACGCGGTCAATTGGCTGCTGGACCGGCCCACGTTGTTGAAAGGCATCGGCCCGCGCCCGGTTGTCGAATTCCGACTCATCATGACGCGGGAGCAACAACGCAATGTGCGCTGGTTGTTGCTGGGGGCATTGCCCGGCGGCGTGCTGGCACTGGGCGGACTGGTCTGGTTGCGGCGGAGAAAATAATGAACTCAAAAAATACCCTGATCTGGCTGGTCGTGGCCGCGGTGTTGTTTGGATTCATTTTCGTTTTTGAACATTTTTTCCGGCCGGCACCGGCCGAACCGTCGGCCATCCTGACGGACCTGCAACCCTCAACCGTCACCAGCGTCCAGGTAATTCCCGCCAATACGCTCGAAATCCGCGCCGATCGCACCAATGACACGTGGCTCCTGACCAAGCCAATCATGTATCCCGCGCAGCCCGCAGCGATCGAGGCCCTGCTGGCGGCGTTGCGGAAGCTCACGCCCGCCATCCGCATCAGCGCCGGCGAGCTTCGCGAACAACAAAGCGCCGAGTCGGATTACGGCTTTGACACACCACAAGTTTCACTGGTGATTGAAGCCGGCGACCAGCGCTGGCAGTTGAAGGTGGGCAACAAAACCGCCCCGGGCGATCAGGTTTTCCTCCGCATCGTCGGGACCGACGGCGCGTATGTGACTGACGCCGACTGGCTCAAGTATCTTCCACGCTCGGTCGACGATTGGCGCGCCACGGCGCTGGTGGATTTTGGCGACAGCGCCCCCGACTCGATTATTCTGACCAACGGCACAAAAGTCATCCAACTTCAACGCAATGCCACCAATCACCTCTGGCAAATGACCCGTCCGCTGGTGGCGCGCGCCGACAGCAGCCGGATCACCGAGGCACTCCAGCGTCTGCAAACCGCGCAGGTGTCACAATTCGTGACCGACAATCCCAGGGCGGACCTGACCGCGTTTGATCTGCAACCTGCCGAACTGGATTTGTGGATCGGTCACGGGACGAATTTCATGGCGGCCCTCCATGCCAGCAAAAGCGCGACCAATGATTCAGCGCTGGTCTATGCCCGGCGCGAGGGCTGGAGCACCGTCACGACCACCGCCAAAGACCCGCTGTCGCCGTGGCTCGGCACCGTGAATGACTTTCGCGATCCGTTTTTGCTTGAGTTGTCTGCTCCCGTCGCCGAAATCGAAGTGCGGGGCACGAACCATTTCACCCTGCAACGGCAGGACACCAACGGCTGGCGTTTGGTCGGGGAAAAATTCCCGGTGGACGCCGGAAGCGTGCAACAGTTCATCCGACTCCTGGCCAGCCTGCGGGTGACGGAATTCGTCAAGGATGTCGTCACCACTCCGGACCTGCCGGCCTATGGACTGGCCGCGCCCTCATGGCAGATCACCTTGTTTTCGGCGGTGGATGACACCAACACCGTCATCGCACAACTGCTGTTTGGCACGGTGCAAACCAATGAAGTGTTCGTGCGGCGCGCCGACGAGGATTCGGTTTATGCCGTATCGCTGGAAGATTTCAATCAACTGCCGGAAGCCGGCTGGGAACTGCGTGAGCGGCAGATCTGGAATTTTTCGGAGGCCGACGTGGCGCGAATCACCATTCGCCAGAACGGCCAGACCCGGCAACTCGTTCACAACGGCTTGAACCAATGGTCGCTTGGACCGGGTTCACAGGGCATCATCGTCCCGGCGGCCATCGAGGAAACGGCGCATCAGTTTGGCGGGCTCGCCGCCGCCGCCTGGCTGGCCCGCAACCCGGCCGACCCCAAAAAATTCGGCCTGAAACCGGGGAACCTTTCCATCACCTTCGAGCTTAAAAACGGCGAGCAACACACCGTGGATTTTGGCCTGGCCGGCACGCAAACCGCACTCGCGGCCGTAACCCTGGACGGCAGCGAGCAGTGGGTCTTTGTATTCCCGCCGGCGCTTTATCAGTTCGTCTTGAGTTATCTCTCCATTCCGGAGAACGTTCCTTGATATGCGCAATCAAACTGGCTTCTGGCGGAAGTGCCGGACGCTGTTCCGCCAGCTGCGCCGCCTGGTCATTTTCATAATGCTCGTCCTGATCTGTGCCGTGGGCTGGCTCAATCAGGTCGGCATACCCGATTTTCTCAAGCGACCGTTGGTGGAAACCCTCCGCAACCGTGGAATCGAATTGGAATCTGCCCGCTTGCGGCTGAGTCTCCGGCACGGTTTGGTCGCCAACCATGTCCGCATCGGCCGGGTGCAGGAGACCAACAGCCCAACGCTCTCACTTCAGCAGGTTCAATTACGGTTGGACTACCACGCCCTGCTGCGCCGGCAATGGCAGATCAAGGGATTGGTTTTACGCCAGGGCACATTGGTCTGGCCGCTGTCGCCGACCAACGCGCTGACCCTGGACCATATTCAGACGGACTTGCGGTTTGAAGCCAACGATACCTGGTCGCTGGATCACTTCCAGGCCGGCTTTGAGGGCGCAACCTTCATGCTGTCCGGCGACGTCGCCCACGCCTCGGCCCTGCGACAGTGGCATATTTTCCAGGAAACCACCAACGCGACCGCGTGGCAGGTCCACTGGCAACGAATCGCCGACATGCTGCGTGAAATCCGTTTTTCCGGAACGCCCCAACTGAGCCTGGCTGTGAACGGCGACGCACGCGATCCCCGCTCGTTCAGGATTTATTTGACGGCCGCTGTTCCCATCGCCGACACCCCCTGGGGTCGGGCACGGACCATTCAATTGAACGCCAAACTGATGGCGTTCAACGGCGCCCCAACCCATTCCGACCCGGCCTGGGACTGGTGGACCAATGTGCAACCCTATCGCATCGAATGGACCGCCCAACTGGCAAATTTGGAATCGGAACAACTGAATGCCCGGACCATCAAGTGCGCCGGGTCCTGGCGCGCTCCGAATCTGGCCGTAACCAATTTGTCCGCCGAATTGGGAGGTGGCCGGCTGGCTGCCGGCCTGCAATTGAATGTGAGCACCCGCGAGTTCACCTTCACCAATTCATCCTGTTTCGATCCCGGCGCGATCGCGGCGCTGTTGACGGACAAGACCCAGGATTGGCTGGCGCAATTTACCTGGGGCCCGCCGCCGGCTTTGCAGGCCGGAGGTTCGCTGATATTGCCGGCGTGGACGAACCGCCAGCCCAACTGGCGCGCCGAGGTGCAACCCACCCTGCGACTCGCCGGTGAATTCGCCGCGACCAACGGCATGTTTCGCGGCATAGCCGTTGACTCGGCACACGGAGGGTTTTCCTACTCCAACCTCGTCTGGCGGCTGCCGCACCTGACCGTGACGCGCCCGGAAGGGAAGTTGCTGCTGGCCGATATCGAGGACGATGCCACCAAAAGTTATCACTGGCAGGTGCAGGGTGTGCTGGCCCCGAACGCTCTCCAGCCTCTGCTGGCCTCGAACCCGGCTGCCAGACGGGTTCCGAAACTTTTCACTTTCACGCGGCCCCTGTCGTTGCAGGCGGACGTATGGGGACGTTTGTATGACACGGACAGCCTGGGCGCCACGGGACACCTGGCACTGACGAACTTCACCATCCGCGGCGAATCGGTGGGCAGCGTGGAAAGCACCTTCCGATATACCAACCGGTTTCTCGAATTTTTTCAGCCGCGGCTGCAAACCGGCATGCAAAAGATGACCGCCGACGGCATCGCCGTGGATTTCAACGCATGGCGCATTTACTTCACCAACGGGTTCAGCACCGCTGATCCGCGCGCGGTGGCCCGCGCCATCGGGCCAAAAGTCGGCGAAATCATGGAACCATATCACTTCGGCCTGCCATGCCCGGCGCAGGTAAGCGGTTATGCGCCATTGCGCGGCACGGACGATGCGGATTTATGGTTTGAAGCGGAGGGGGTGCCACTCGAATGGCTCAAAGTCAACGCTTCGCGCGTCACCGGAAAAATCCACTGGCTGGGGCAGACGCTGATTTTGACAAACCTGGCAGGGGCGTTTTATGGCGGGGAAGCGGATGGCTTTGCCGGTTTCGACTTTCGTCCAAAAGCGGGCGCGGATTTTGAATTTATCGCCAATGTCAGAAATGCAAACGTGCATTTGCTGGCGACGGATTTGTCGTCGCCCACCAATCACCTGGAGGGCGTGTTGAGCGGGCGATTTGTGATGACGAGCGCCAACTCGGAAGACTGGCACACCTGGAATGGCTACGGTCAGGCCGACCTGCACGACGGGTTGCTATGGGATGTCCCCATTTTCGGGATCTTGTCACCGGTGTTAAACACGGTCATGCCTGGTCTGGGCAGCAGCCGCGCGACGGATGCGGCCGCGCAATTTGGCATGACCAACGGCGTGATCTTTTCGGACGATCTGGAAATCCACTCAACGATGATGCGAATGCAGTATGCCGGCACGGTGGACCTGAAAAGCCGCGTGAATGCCCGCGTCACCGCCCAATTGCTGCGCGACACCTGGGTGGTTGGCCCGCTCCTGAGCACCGCGTTGTGGCCGGTCAGCAAATTATTTGAGTACAAAATCACCGGCACCCTTCAGCAACCGCAGAGCAAGCCGGTTTACATCCCCAAATTCCTACTGACGCCCCTGCATCCCTTCCGCAGCCTGGAGGAGATACTTTCCAGTGGCGCCGACAACAGCGCGTTGCCCTTAAGGTAATGGCCAAAGATGGGTGCGCTACTGATTTGGATGGGGCGTCGCGTTGGTTTGCGGATAGCCTTCCGGTGTGACCGGCTGGAATAAATTATTCCGGGACGGCGGCGGGGGCGACGCCGGCGGGCTTGGCTGCGGTTCTGCGGGGGGTGGCTCCGACACGACTGCCGGGGCCGGGCCCGAGTCAGGAACCACCACCGCAGCCGGGGCCGGGGCAACGTAGGGAGGCGCGAACTCCTGCGATGCATTCCGCGATTGCAAGCGTTCTCGCCTTTGCTCCGCCTGTTCGGCATTGTGCTGTTCCAGTTCTTCTCCCGCCGCGGCTCCGGAAATACCGGGCAAACGCTGTTCTTCCGTCACGGTCTGCGCCGCGGCCAGTTCCGGTGTTTTCAAAACAGTAGGACGCATTAATACGAGTAACTCCTCACGGGTATGGTTGCTGTTGCGGCTGCTGAACAAACTCCCCAGGATCGGGATGTCCTGCAAAACAGGAACCCCGTTCTTGCTCTTGTCCTTTTCGGTGCGGATGAAACCGCCGAGAATGATGGTGTCGCGATCCTTGACGGCGACCTCGGAGGAAAGCTGGCGTTTGTCGGTGTTGGGGACGTTGCCCACGCCCTGAATGAACGTGCTGCCATTGAGGTCGTCAATTTCCTGGCTGATGTCCATTACCACCAGGCCGTTCGGGTTGATGAACGGGGTGACGTCCAGCGAGATGCCCACCTGCAATTGCGAATACGAGGAGCTGGGGCCGCCGCCAATGCCGCTGTTATAATAAACGCTGGTGACGTAAGGCACCGTCTCGCCGACGAAAAATTGCGCTTCCTTGGCCTGCGATGTCTGAATGCGCGGGCGCTGGATGATGGAAACCGTACTGTCTGACGCCGCCGCCGCCATGGCCACGTCCCACGTCGGGCCGATGTTTCCGAAATAGCTGAGGCCGCTGCCCAGGCTGTTGCCAAGAGCCGAGCTGGCAACCGCAGTTCCGTTGGTGCCGAGAGTGCCTTGCACAAAATCAAAGAAAGACTGGCCGTTGTTGTAACCGCCGGCACCCGAGTACGAATTTGGCGGCGTGCCACCGCTGAAATTTTTAGGATTTTGCGCCACCGACACGCCGAAATTCCAGCCATTGTTCAAATTCACGTCCATGATGACCGACTCAATCAGCACCTGCGGCAGCAACACGTCCAGTTTGGCCACGATGTCCTTGATCGTTTTCATGTCCTCCTTGGTGGCATAGACCAGCAAGGCATTGGCCCGCTCGTCGGCGATGATTTTTGTCGGCCCGAGCAGTTGGATTTGATCCTCACCCCCACTCGCCGACGCGCGTTGAATGATGGACTGCAATCGCTGGCTGAACGTGTTGCCCGAGCCGGCGGCTCCGCCCGCGGCCGACCCAAACGGCCGCGTTACACCTGACTGGTTTAAACCACCGCCACCGGGTTGATACTGGTTTCCGGCGCCGCCACCGCCACCGCCAAGACGTCCCCCGCCATTGGGAGTGGTGGCATTGCCGATGGACGAACTGGAGCCGCCCAGGCTGTTCAACGCATTGGCAATGTCGTCCACCATCGCGTATTTGATCGGAATCACCTCCGAGATGAATTCCTCCGGAACGACCACATCCACCTTGGTGATGAATTCCAGCATCCGTTTGACGTTTTCGGCATAGTCGCGAATGATCAAAATTCCATTGCTGTCGATCGGAAAAACCCCGTTGGGAATATTGGCAAACTGCTGCAAGACGGGGGCCATTTCGCTCGGCTTGATGTATTTCAACTGAACGATGTGGGTGACATATTGGCCAACGTCCGGCAGTTGGTTGGCGGATTGGTCACTAAACGCCGCGCCTTCCGTGGCGGCTTGTGTCACCGGCACGGCCTTCACAAATTTGTCACCCACGTTGATGAGCGCAATGCCATTGAGGGCCAGCACCCCCTGCAAAGCCTGAATCACTTCACTTTGAGTCAGGGGGGTTTCCGTGGTAAGAACGATTTTTACCTGGGGCAAACCCGCCCGCAACAGGGTGCGCCCCACGTATCGCGCATAAACGTCCAGCACCTGATCCACATCCACCCCTTGAAAATTGATGTCGCCGGCCGGAACCATGGGTTCCGCCGCGGCCGCGGGAGGCCGGGGGGCGGCAGTGCCGCCAGCGGGGTTGACCGCCGTGGGAGCGGGAGACAAGGTGGGCGGCATTTGCGCCGGGAGGCCCAGGCCGGTTAAAAGGATGAGCAGGATGAGCGTGGTCGTTTTCACAATCATTTCGGTTTTGCGGTTGGGTTCGTCAAATTGTCGCCGGGTGCGGCTTTTTGATAGCTGGCAATCAACTGGATGTTGGCATTGAGATGCTGGTGTATGGGATCCGGTTGCAGTTCCAGATCGTGCACGCGAATCATGGAAGCATCGGAACCAAGCTTGTAAAGAAAATCCACCAACTGCTGGTCGTCAGCGACGACATTGATGTTTTGCGCCAGCTCGACAAAGAATTCATTTGTGCGGGTGATCTGCCGGGACATACTGACAATGCCAACGCCGCTCCGCGTGGATTGCGAATCAATCGTGCGGAGAAAATTGATGGCCTGGTCCTCCGGCGCCACTGTCCCGCCTTCGCCTTCCATTTTGGCCACCAGGGCCCGGTAATTCGCCGCCTGCGTGATGGTGGTCTGGTACAATGCCTGTTTGCGCCGGGCTTCCGCCAGGCGGTACTTCAAGTCGCTCCAATCGGAAAAGTGCGGCCAGACGAAAATGTAATTCAACACCAGAAACAAGGCGACCAGGACGGCGACCGCCAGCCGGCGCTCGAGCGGGCGTAATTGCGCGAAGAATTTTTTCATGGCGCGTCCTCCTGCTCCTGCTTGTGCCGGAGCATGAGCGAGAATTGCCAGCTTACCGTATTGGCCAGCTGGCGATAAGTCGGAATCTCGCTGCCCGAAGCATCAAACATGGGTTGACCATTCAGCTTCGCCTTGCGGACCGCGTCATAAAAACCATCGGTGATTTGGGCAATCTGGTCCGACGGGACGGTTCCGTTGAGGGATAACTGCCGGCCGTCGGCGAAACTCAGCCGTTGCAGCGAAATTCCCGACGGCAACTGTTCGGCGACGATTTTCCAGCAATCCAGCGCCGCGTATTTCAAATCCTGGCGCTCCCGGAGCACCTGGTAACGCGCCTGGAGTTGCAGCGCATTGGTGTAACTGCCGCTGAGTCCGGCGACCACCTGCTCGGCCTTGCCCGTCTGAAAGGAGAGAAAACCGACCGCGCAAAAATAAACCATCACGCCGATCACGTACAAAATTCCGGCCGTCGCCAGGCCGCGCAGCCATAATCGATCTACAAACTGCTGGTGATAGCGGGCGGAAAACTCCGGGGGCAGCAGGGTGACCCGTGCATCGCTCTGGGCGGAACGCCGTGCCGTGCGCGCGGCCAGTTCCACAAAGGGCAGCGGCCGGGTGACGGCCACCGGCTCACCCAGGCTCGCCAGCAGCATGCCTTCCCATTCGGCGGCCGCCTCGCCGTCGGCCACCAGGTGCCAGTCCGGCTTCGCGGTCAGCCAGCCTTCCAATTCGCCGGCCCAGGTCAGTTGTGCCAGTTGGTCCTGCAGGCTTTTCGCCCGGTCTCCGGTCTGCGACAAAACCACAAAACTTAAATTCCGCAAGGTGCCACCGGACCACCAGGCCACCAGCGCGACATTCTGCCCGGCATAGGCGGCGGGGTAAATCCAGGCGCCATCTTCCGTCGCGGCGGTGACCTCCAATTCATCCAACATGGGCGCCTCGAGCCGGTCGGCCAGGTACTCCTGACCTTCCAGTTTGCCGAGAAATTCCCCGACCGCATGGCGGGCCGCAATCACGACAATGACCGTTTGTAAATCGCCCGCCGTCGCTTCGCTTTGGCGCGGCAAGCCCGTCGTTTGCGACAGCACGTGGATCATCCACACGATTTGCGCCACGGGCAGCGGTGACAGCTTTTCCATCTGCAACTCCACCATGGCCAGCGTCTCCTCAAAGTTGCTCCGGGGCAGTTCGATCACGCGCAGAAAAACATTTTCCGGCGGCAGCCACGCGATGTTCAACCGGGGTTGCCACAAGGAACGCCACGACTTGGCCGCCAGGTGGAACGGCACGGGTGTTCCGGCGGCGCCCGAGTGCTCGCGGTCGAGCGCAAAGCCGTCGCCTTTGGCATCAAACTGCCAGAGGCGATACGCGTCGGTGCCGACGTGGAGGATGTTGCAGTATTGCCAGCGGGCCATATCAGGAAAAGATTTGATGTGGCGGGGTCGAGCTCACGCCTTGACCCACATTTCGGTTTTGGTGTCGCCAACGAGGGCGTCCATGTGTTCCTCGATCTGGGTGACGCGCAGAACCTCCTCAATGGTCGTTTCCCCGCCTTTGACCTTGGTCCAGCCGTCGGTGCGCAACGTGCGCATTCCCTGTTCGATGGCCTTGGCCGCAATGGTGGAAGCCGGGGCGCGGTTTAAAATCAACGGGCGCATGTTTTCATTGAGGATGAGCAATTCGTAAATGCCCTTGCGCCCCTGATACCCGAGCTGCCGGCAGTCCTCGCATCCGGCACCTTGCCAGAATTTGGCGGTGTCGATTTCATTTTCGGGAAAGCCGATTTTTTGCAGGTAACCGCGCTCCACCTTCTGCTCCGTTTTGCACGATGGACAAATCGTACGGACGAGGCGTTGCGCCATGACCGCCTCCACCGAGGACGCCACCAGGAACGGCTCAATGCCCATGTCAATCAACCGCGTGAACGCGCTCGGCGCATCGTTCGTGTGCAGCGTGCTGAACACCAAATGGCCGGTCAGCGACGCGCGAATGGCGATCTCCGCCGTCTCCAGATCGCGGATTTCACCGACCATGATCACATTGGGATCCTGCCGCAGGATGTGGCGCAAACCCATGGCAAAGGTCAGGCCGATGTCCGGCCGCACCGCGATTTGATTGATGCCCTTGAGTTCGTATTCAACCGGCTCCTCAATCGTGATGATGCGCTTGTGAACGGAATTGATCGCGCTCAGAAAGGCGTAGAGCGACGTGGATTTGCCCGAACCGGTCGGGCCGGTGACCAGGAAAATTCCATGCGGCTTGACGATGATTTCACGAATGATCGCCTCGTCCTGCGGCGCGAACCCGAGTTTGTCGAGACTCAGGAAAATTTTCCCGCGCGTGAGCAGGCGGAGGGAAACGCTTTCGCCATAAACCGTCGGCACGGTCGAGACGCGAATGTCAATTTCCTCGCCTTTGATGCGGACATTGATGCGGCCGTCCTGGGGCAGGCGCTTTTCGGAGATGTTCATGCCGCTCATGACCTTGATGCGTGAAATGAGGGCGGCCTGAAACCGCTTGAGCTGCGGCGGCATCGGCGTCTGGTGCAAAATGCCGTCGATGCGATAACGAATCCGCAGCTCGTCCTCCGCCGGTTCAAAGTGAATGTCCGTCGCGCGGTCCTTGTGCGCTTCCCAAATAATCTGGTTGACGAACTTGATGACGCTTGCCTCCTGATCATCTTCGGTGATTTCCTTGTCGCTGGCAATTTCCAGCTCCATGGGTTCGCTCTCGCCAAGTTCGTCCAGCGTCTCGGCGCCGACACCGTAGTATTTTTTAAGCGCCTTTTCGATTTCCGTCTTCGGCGCCAGCGCGAATCGCACCGGACTGTGCGCATCAAACCGCACCGCGTTCATCATCGCCGCGTCAAACGGATCACTGACCACCACCTGCAACCCGTCGTCGCTCACGGCCGTGGGCAGGACGAAATATTGAAAGGCCACCTTCGTAGACAGTTTGTTCCGCGCCTCCGGCGGAATCGTGTGCTTGTGCAAATCCACATACGGCCAGCCAAGCGCGGTCGCCAGCCGTTGCAGAAAGACGTCCTCCGCCAGGCCCCGCTCGCGCGCCATGAACGACAGCAATGACTCCGTTGAGCCGTTGGCCACCGCCGCGCGCCAGGCCTTGCGCCAGTCGTCAAATTGGGCGGGCGTCGCTTCGGCAACGGACGCGACCAGATTTTTTATCGAGCTAAAACCCATTTAAGTTGTTCTGTTTTTACCTGGTTATACCAACAACCATGGTGAAAAAAAGTTGCGTTCCGGCGTGAAAAACCTGCACAGTCCGACGCGACCAAAAATGAGGCATTTGGCCACCATCACTGTCATCGGTCGTGACAAGACCGGCGTCATCGCGCGCGTCACCGCCTTTCTGTTCGAGCAAAGGGCCAACATTGAAGCGCTCGAGGAACAGGTCACCCGCGGCCGGTTCAGCATGACGCTTCAAGCCTCATGGCTTGCAAGCGATTGCCATGCCGCCGGGGTGCGTGCGGGGTTGGACCAGCTGGCGCGGCAACTCCGCATGGAAATCAAAATCCGGTTCACCCGGCCGGGTCGCCGCCAGCGTTTCGCCATCATGGCCACCCGGGAACCGCACGGCCTCGAAGCGCTGATGGCCGCGTACCGCCGACGGGAAATCAAGGCCGACCCGGTGCTCGTATTGGGCAATCGCCCCGACCTCGCACCGCTCGCCCAAAAATTCAAACTGCGGTTCGTCCGCATCCCGTGGAACGACCGGGCGCGGGCCGAAGCCCGCGCGTTGCGCCTCCTCGAAGCGCACGAGATTGATTTCGTGGTGCTCGCCCGGTTCATGAAAATCCTGTCGCCCAATGTCGTTTGGCGGTTCAAAAACAAGATCATCAACATTCACCCCTCGTTGTTGCCGAGTTTTCCCGGCCCGCAGGCCTACCGGCAGGCGTACGAAAGTGGGGTGAAGATCGCGGGCGTCACCGCACACTTCGTCTCGATGCGGCTGGACGAAGGACCGATCATCGCCCAGGGCTCGTTTAAAATCCGCCCCGGCATGACACTCAAGGACATCATCGCCCGCGGCCGGCACCTCGAGGCCGACGTGCTCGTCAAGGCCGTGAAACTTTACCTCGGCAAACGTCTCGACGTTCATTGGGGCGTGGTCAGTGAGGTTTGAAACGTACGGCCCGCGAAGGTCGGGCCGGCAACGGAAGGAGGTCGTTCATCCTTGTTTTCTCCGCCGGCGCCCAAAACCAACCCGCTCCGGTTCGGTGCCCAAAACTTCCCCGAAAAATTATTCACATGTTTGAACCGATTTCATCCCCGCGGTGTCGTACATACAAATACAAGAGGTGGGTTTATCATGAGCGCCATGGCAACAACCAAAAAAGGGCCTTTCAGCATGATTTTGAAGGCCGTGATCATTTACGATGACTTCGATTCCGCTGCGCATGCCACTGCGTTGCTGGAACGTGTCGCTCACCGCGCCGACGCAGGTGTGAAGCTGGACATCAAACCGTGGCGCTGCGATGTCCTGAAGCAACCGGCGCTGGTCGCTCTCACCGTGGCCGTGGCGGCAAACGCGGATTTAATCGTGCTCGCCCTGGATCGTATTCCTTCGCCGACCACGGAACTGCTGGACTGGCTGAAAAACTGGGCGGAGCACCGGCGGGTCCAGGATGCTGCCGTGCTGGCGCTTGGCACCGGCAAAAACCGTTCACAGTCAACGTTTTGGGATGAAATCAAAACGTTCACTGCCGGGCATGACCTGACTCTCCTGGGAAATCACAGCGTTCGGAATACCCGGCATTCGACGTCCTTTGTTCACCGTTGGCAACAACGGAAACAAGTGGACGCAACGGCAGCACGACCGGCTTTCACCGAACGGCTGCCCGTTCCACACCATTGGGGCATGAACGAATAAGTTCGTCTTGAGATTTGCTTTGCCAGGGCTGGAGGATTAGGGTCGGGGTGGCGTAAGCTGATTTTGCGAGGGACAGGATTTGCCGCGGCGGGTTTCCGCCGCAGCGGCACGGGGTGGGCGAAATACCCGCAAAACGGTTGAGTTCACTCCGTGTCATTGCCTGAAAAGGGAGTTGTTGGTTGGACCAGGGAAATTGTGAATCGCAAAACCGGCGGAACATCAAAGTACTGTGACCCTGACGCACGGAAAGGAAAAAATATGTCAAAAAAATCATACCCAAGGAACAATCAGCATAATGGCCGGCACCAAACCTTCGCGTTCTCCGCACCGGCCGCAACCAGCGTGCAGTTGGTGGGCGATTTTACGCAATGGCAGGAGCGTCCCATCAACCTGCAGAAAGGCCTGGACGGTGTCTGGCGGACAACGGTGGAATTGTCCCCGGGCGCGCATCACTACCGTTTCCTCGTGGACGGCCAGTGGCGGGATGATCCCGAATGCATTCTCCGCGCGCCCAATCCTTTTGGCAGCGAGGACATGATGCGGCAGGTGGCCTGAGACTGGCTGCCAGCGCGAAAGGGAATCATCAACGCGGTGTTGAACCGGCACCGGCAGGTGGGGTATTGTTTTTCAAAGCCGGTCATCAACCCATGAAAATCAAGCCGCAAAGATTCCGCGTTCGCGAAGGCGAGAAAGTCAAACTCAGGAAATGGCCGACCCGGGCAAAACCCTTCTACCAATCGAAGGAACACTACCAGAAAATCCTCGCCGAACACACCCGGGCATTGAGCCGGCAACAGAATCTGCTCTATGCCCAGAACCAGTACGCGGTGCTGTTGATTTTTCAAGCGATGGACGCCGCCGGCAAAGACGGCGCCATCAAGCACGTCATGTCCGGCGTCAACCCGCAGGGTTGCGCAGTTTTCAGTTTCAAACACCCGGGGGCCGAGGACCTGGAACACGACTTTCTTTGGCGCACGACCTGCCGTCTGCCGGAACGTGGACGTATTGGCATTTTCAATCGCTCCTATTATGAGGAGGTGCTCATCGTACGCGTGCATCCGGAACTGCTTAATGCCCAACAGCTTCCGCCGGAACTGCTGGACAAAGAAACGATCTGGGAAAAACGGTATCGCTCCATTCTCGACCTGGAAAAACATCTGTACCGCAACGGCACCCGCATCATCAAAATTTTCCTGCACCTGTCCAGGGACGAACAGCGCCGGCGGTTTCTCGAACGCATTGACAACCCGGAAAAAAACTGGAAATTCAGCCAGGCTGACATCGTGGAACGGAAATTCTGGAAAGATTACATGAAGGCCTATGAAGGCTGCCTCAGCGCGACGAGCACCGCCCACGCGCCGTGGTTTGTCGTTCCCGCCGACGACAAGGCAAACGCGTGGCTCATCATTTCGCAGATCATTCTCGACACGCTAAACTCGTTGAAGATGAGTTATCCCAAAATCAGCAAGCCACACCGCCGGGAATTGCAATCCATCCGCAAACGGCTCGCCAAATAAAATGGATTTCCCGCCATGACCGGCCTGCTTGCCACCGCAACCGCGGGTTTTTCCCAACGGCCCGTTATTCTGGCGATTTTTGCCGTTACTTACATCGGGATGGCCGTGGGGCGCGTGCCCGGCTTGAAAGTCAATCGCGTGGGTATTGCCCTGCTCGGCGCCATCGCGATGATCATATTCGGTGACATTTCCACCAACGATGTGGTTGCCTGGATCAATTGGCCCACCATTTTTTTGCTGTTCGGATTTTTTGTCATTTCGGCGCAACTCCGTCTATCAGGCTTCTACGATCTGGTGGCCGGCGGCATCTCGGCGCGGCTGGGACATCCCGCGCGGTTTCTGCTCGTGTTGATGCTGGTCACCGGCGGCCTGTCCGCATTTCTGAACCACGACATCGTTTGCTACGTGTTTGCGCCCATCGTCGGCACCGCGCTGTTGCACCAGCGGCTCAACCCCATCCCGTATCTGATTGCCCTGGCCATCGCCAGCAACCTCGGCGCGGCGGCTACGCTCATCGGCAATCCGCAGGACATGATGATTGGGCAGGTCGCACATCTTAGTTTTGGCCACTATCTGCTCTGGAGCGCGGTGCCGGTCATTCTGGCGCTGGCCGCCGCCTATGGAATCATCTGGCTCCTTTCACGGAAAAAACTCATGTCCACCCCGACTGTTGCCCCGGAATCAACCCTGCCGCCCCGCCCGTTCAACCGGACGCACACGATCAAGGGATTGATCATTCTCGCCGTGGTCATCGGCCTGTTTTTCTCGTCGTTGCCCAAGGAAGTCATTGCCCTGGCCGCCGCCGGAATCCATCTGGCCAGCACCCGGTTTCGCACCGACGATTTGCTGGGTCTGGTGGAATGGCCCATTCTGGTTTTGTTCATGGGACTGTTTGTGGTGACCGGCGCCTTTCAGTCGACCGGTTGCGGCGACCAGGCCGTGCAATGGCTGGCCCACCGCAACTTTAATCTCAACGCGCCGGCCACCCTGACCCTGGCGACTGCCGTCTTGTCCAACTTGATCAACAACTCGGCAGCGGTGATGCTGTTGCTCAAAGTGGTCAACCTCTCGCAACCGGCCATCGCTTACATTCTGGCGCTGGCCAACAGTTTTGGCGGCAGTCTCATCGTCATTGGCAGCGTTTCCAACATCATCACGGTTCAGCAGGCGCGCACCCTGGGAATCAAAATTTCGTTTTGGGACTTTGCCCGGCTGGGCATTCCGGTGACTCTGGCCGCGCTGGCCGGACTGTTGGTTTGGATTGCCCTGGTGACGTAATCGGCGATTGCCTTCCGCCTCGACTCGCCATTCCCACGCGCCTAGGCTGGGGGTATGAATCAACTTCTCATCGGCCTAGTGGGCGCGGTGCTGGCCACGAACCCGCCGCAGGCCGTCAGCAATTTGGTCCAGCAGCAGGCCGGGCTCTCGGTCAACCTTCCCAATCCCAACGACTCGGCGGAGAAGGAACTGGAGCAATTGATGGCCGGGGACGACGCGGCGATGGCCGAGGTGGATAAATGGATTCGTGACAACAATGCCTTCACGGCCCAGGGCGCGGGTGAAACCAAGGCGGAGTTAAACGCGCGCATCATGGCCCGGCTGGATGTCGTCCGCAAAAGCTACGAGGATTTTTTGCGGCGCCACCCGGATTTCGCCCCCGGGCACCTGGCCTATGCCAGTTTCTTGAACAACATTGGCGACGAGGATGCCGCGAAACTTCAAAACGAGAAGGCCCTGCAACTTGACCCCAAAAACCCGGCGGCCTGGAACAACCTCGGCAACTATTACGGTGAATACGGCCCCATCACCAACGCGTTCGCGTACTTTACCAAAGCCATTGAGATGGACCCCACCGAGTCGGTTTATTACCAGAATCTCGCGGTCACGGTTTATCTCTATCGCACGGATGCGAAGTCCTTTTACCACCTTGATGAGCAACAGGTTTTTGACAAGTCGCTCGCGCTTTACCGCCAGGCCATGCGACTGGACCCGGACAACTTCCCGCTCGCCACCGAATATGCGGAAGGCTATTACGGCATCCGCCCGCTCCGCACCAACGACGCCCTGGTGGCGTGGACCAACACGCTGCAAATTGCCCACGATGACATCGAACGCGAGGGTGTTTACATTCATCTGGCCCGGATCAAGATGCTGGCCGGACGTTATGCCGGGGCTCGCGCGCAGCTCGACGCGGTGACCAATACGATGTATTCCGGCCTCAAAGACACGCTGGAACACGCCATTACCGAACGCGAAAGCGACGCGACGAATGCCCCGGGTTTCCCGACAAATAATTTTATCGCGCGGACAAACAGTGAAACCGTTGTCACGAATGCCACCGCCATCCCCACCAACTAACTCCCTGCCGGCACACACCAATTCACCGGGCTTTGACCCAAGAATCGTCAATGTCATGACGAATGTGCCGCCCGATCACCCAAGGGCGTCCGGTTTATCGCGACCGGACACCCCGTAGATTCAACTTTTGTCCCGGCTGATTTGTGCTAGAGTGCTCAACACATGGATTTTTACGACCAATTGAAATTTGACGCCAACGGTCTGATTCCCGCCATTGTTCAGGACCAGAAAAGCGGGCGCGTCCTGATGATGGCCTGGATGAACCGGGCCTCGCTCGAAAAAACCATCGAAACCGGCAGGACGCACTTCTGGAGCCGGTCGCGCCGGAAATTCTGGATGAAAGGCGAAACCAGCGGACACGTGCAACAGGTCAGGGACCTTGCCTTCGACTGTGACGGCGATGTCCTGCTCATCCAGGTCGAACAAACCGGGGCGGCCTGCCACGAGGGATATCGATCCTGCTTCTTCCGTTCGCTGGAAAAGGACGGAAAATCGGTTAAGCTGACGGAAGCCCAGCTTGAAACCCCGGAACAAATCTACGGAAAGAAATAATGGACGACTCGGTCTCATTTGACAGCCGCAAGTATTTTCTGATGCTCGCCTTGCTGGCCTTCGGGCGCGGGATGGATTTTCTCAGCACGTGGACCGCCACCCCCAACCTGGCGCTGGAGGGCAATCCCATCGCCAAAAAGCTTGGCTGGAAATGGGGATTGTGGTTGAACGCGGCGGTGGTCGTGGTTCTGGCGATGTGGCCGTTGTCGGCGATCGTCGTCACCACCGCCAGCGTGCTGGTGGCCGCGCGCAATTTCCAGTCCGCCTGGCTCATGCGTTCGCTGGGTGAGGACGCCTACCGGGCATGGCACGTCCAGCGCGTGCGGGAAACGCGCGTCTCCCTGCATCTCTCTTGCCTCGCCGGCAACACCCTGTTGACGGCCGCGGTCGGCGCAGCCCTGATTGGCTTCAGCAAGCCGTGGCAGGTGCCCTTCGCCATTGGCATGGGCATGGTGACGTACGCCATGGCCGTGGCATTTTATTCCCTGCTGGCCATCTGGCGCATCCACCGCGCCTTCAAACGCGAGGCATGCCAGTTGCAAATCACTAAAAACCAACCGCCGGCGGCCCGGACGTTGGTGGTCGAAACATACTCGCGCCCGCCCGACCAGATCGTTTAAGCTGTTGGCCGCATGTTTTCGCCAACGCTTGAAGAATTCTCGAAACTGGCCGGGCAGGGAAATCTGATTCCCGTCACGCGCCGCCTGCTCGCCGACATTGAAACGCCCCTGTCGGCCTACCGGAAAATCCGCGGACAGGGTGAGTCCTTCCTGTTTGAATCCGTTGAAGGCGGCGAACACCTCGGCCGCTACTCGTTCGTGGGCTGCAATCCGCGCGCCGTCATCCGGCAAACCGGTGACCGCGTCGAAGTTGTCGAAAACGGCAAGGTCGTCGAAACATTTGAAGTCAAAGGCAGGGCCGGCAGTCCTCTGCCCGCCGAGCCGCGGCGCGCTGGGGACGGCGCGCCCTACCTGGTTGCTGACGGCCTTGAAGTTGTCGAACGCGTCATGAAAAAATATCGCGCCGTGGCGTTGCCCGGCCTGCCGCGCTTCACCGGCGGCGCCGTCGGCTTCATCGGCTACGAATTCATCCATGACGTCGAACCGGTCGTGCCGCGCCCGCCGCAGGATGAACTGGGCACGCCCACGATGGTCTTTTTGATCGCCGACCAGCTGCTGATTTTCGACCGCGCGGCCCAGACCATCACCATTCTGGTCAACGCGATCCTGGATGACGCCGAAAGTCCGGCCGACACCTACGAAAATGCGACGAGTGAAATTGAACGCATTATTTCACTGCTCGAACAGCCGAGCGAACATCATCCCGTAACGGTGCCGAACGAGGTGCCCGCGATCCCGTTTGAGTCCAACCAGACCCGGGAAAAATTTTCCGCCAACGTCCTCAAATCGAAGGAGTACATCACCGCCGGCGACATCATCCAGGTCGTCGGTTCACAGCGGTTTTCCGCGCCGGTCAAGGCGTCGCCACTCGACCTTTATCGCGCCGCCCGTTCCGTCAATCCGTCACCCTACATGTTTTTGCTCGAACTCGACGGTTTTTCGCTCGTGGGCGCCTCGCCGGAAATCCATGTGCGTTGCGAGGACGGCCGGGTCGAAATCCGCCCGGTGGCCGGCACGCGGCGCCGCGGAAGGACCGAGGACGAAGACAAGGCGCTCGAGAAGGAATTGCTCGCCGACCCGAAGGAACGCGCCGAGCACGTCATGCTGGTGGACCTGGCGCGCAACGATATCGGGCGCGTGTGCGATTTCGGCACCGTGCAGGTGAAAGACCTGATGTTCATTGAGCGTTACAGCCACGTCATGCACATCGTGACCCAGGTCGAGGGGAAATTATCCGCCGATAAATCGCTTTACGATTTGATGCGCGCCACCTTTCCCGCCGGCACCGTGAGCGGGGCGCCGAAAATCCGCGCGATGCAGATCGTTTCCGAACTCGAGCAGACCACGCGCGGACCGTATGCCGGCTGCGTCGGTTATTTTTCCTTCAACGGCAATCTCGATACTTGCATCACCATCCGCACCGCGCTGATCAAGGACGGCAAGGTTTATGTGCAGGCCGGCGGCGGCTGGGTGAATGACTCCACGCCGGAAGGCGAATTTCAAGAGACGGTGAACAAATCCATGGCCATGCGCAAAGCCGTGGCGATGGCGGAAAATTTTGCACGTTGAGCGTGCCGGCGAAATGATTTGCAGAAGACACGCTTTCTGCTAGCGTGGGTTTCTAGCGGGAAAGTTATGAAGCGTTGGGGTTCCATTTTAATCACCGGGTTGGTTCTGAACGCGGTCACCCAGGCCGCGGAAGTGGGGCTGATTAAAATTGACGGCGCCATCGGCCCGGCCACCGCCAGTTACGTTTCCCGCGCCGTCGATGTGGCCGCGGCGCAAAACGACGAATGCCTCATCATTCAGCTCGACACCCCCGGCGGCCTGCTTGATTCCGCGTCGGAGATCGTCCAGGCCTTCTACAGCTCGAAAGTGCCGACCGTGGTGTTCGTGGCGCCGGCGCCGGCACGGGCAGGCAGCGCGGGCGTGTTCATCACCATGGCCGCGGACGTGGCGGCGATGGCGCCGCACGCGCGCATTGGCGCCGCGCATCCGGTGGAATTGGGCGCGAGCGGGGAGGTTGAAAACACCGGCGACACGATGAAAACGAAGATTGAGAACGACACGGCCACGTTCGCGCAATCCATCGCCGACAAGCGGCATCGCAACGCCGCGTGGGCCGTGGCCTCCGTGCGCGAAAGTGCCTCCATCACCAGTGAAGAGGCGCTGAAAACAAACGCTGTTGACCTGATCGCGACCGACCTTCCCGATTTGCTCAAGCGATTGGATGGACGCAAGGTCGGTGACAAAACACTCCACACGGCAAAGGCGACGGTCGTCGAGATTCCCATGAACGCCTGGGAACAGTTCTCCCGGTTGTTTCTGCGGCCGGAAGTCATGTTCGTTCTGATGCTGATGGTGATTTACGGGTTCATCGGCGAGTTGAGCAGTCCGGGCGCGGTTCTGCCGGGCGTCGTCGGTTTGATTGCGCTGATTCTCGTGCTTTACATGTCGGCAATTCTGCCCGTAAACATCGCGGGGTTGGTGCTGATGGGGATGGCGGTGGGGCTGTTTATCATCGATATTTTTGCGCCGACGCACGGGATTTTGACAGCGGGCGGCATCGTCGCCTTTTTCCTTGGCGCGCTGATGTTGTTCAATAACGCGGGCCCGGGTTACAATTTATCTCTGGCCTGGATTATTCCGGCCACGGTGGTGACGGCGGCATTTTTTGTCTTTGTGGTGGGCGCGGGTTTGCGGGCGCAATTCAAACCCGTCCGCGCCGGCCGGGAAACCATGCTCGGCAAAACCGTGAACGCGCTTTCGCGAATCGACGCGCATGGCGGCCGGGTCTTTATCGAAGGCGAGAACTGGAACGCCGTCAGCGACACGGTGGTGGAGGCCGGACAGCCCGTCGAAGTTATCAGCATTGAAGGATTAACGTTGAAAGTGAAACCGAAAAACTAAAGGAAAGCAATTATGAACGACATCCCTGTAGAATCCATCGCCAAACTCGGCACGTGGGCCGTGGTCATCTTCATTCTGGCGGTCATTGTGCTGCCGCAGGCGTTGCGCATCCTGCGCGAATATGAGCGCGGTGTCATTTTCCGGCTCGGCAAATTGCAGGGCGCGAAAGGGCCGGGCATCATCTTTCTGATTCCCATCGTGGACAAGATGGTGCGGATGGATTTGCGCGTGGTGACCATAGACGTGCCCAAGCAGGAAATCATGACGCGCGACAACGTGCCCGCCACGGTGGACGCAGTGGTTTATTTCCGCGTGGTGGACCCGAACGCGGCGGTGGTGAAGGTGGAAAATTTCTGGAAGGCGACCTCGCTCATCGCACAAACGACCCTGCGCAGCGTGCTCGGCCAGTCGCCGCTGGACGATTTGCTGTCACAACGCGATGTCATCAACCAGAAATTGCAGGAAATCATCGACAAGCAGACCGAGCCGTGGGGCATCAAGGTCACGGGCGTGGAAGTGAAGGAGGTCGCCCTGCCGGACAGCATGAAGCGCGCGATGGCCAAGCAGGCCGAAGCCGAACGTGAACGCCGGGCCAAGGTCGTGAACGCCGAGGGTGAATTCCAGGCCGCCGAAAAAATGGTGCAGGCCGCCGCGTTGATCAGCAAGGAACCAATTGCGCTGCAACTGCGCTATCTCCAGACCATGCGCGAAATGGCCAGCGAACACAACACGACCACGTTCCTGCCGCTGCCGATTGACTTGTTCAGCGCGTTTTTGAAGAAGTAACTGGCAAAGCAAATTTGAAAAGAGCTACAATTTACAAGCACGTGAAATTTGATGACGGTGCGTGGCGAATTTTCGGTAACTCCAGTTGAAAATGTCTCTACCCATCGGGGCAATGGAAAATAAATAAACTGGATACACCCACCAAATCCTTTTCATCGCATATCGATAGGTGTCAGCGCCCTGGATTTGCTCGCCGTTTGCCAACAACAAGCGTAAATCGTGCAGCAGGTTCTTGTCGTCCAGTTGCAGCTTTTCTCCGACCCAACTCGCCTGAAGCGGAGCGATTTCAAATCCGTGTTTCTGTAAGGTCTTTGCCCAAAAGGGAATCCAACGCCGGCAGAATCCGCACGAATCATCATAAAGGATCCAGCCGGCCGGCTCTGTTTTGGGTTCGTTCATGCGGTCAACTTTGCCCCTCGATACACTTTTACTTCCGATCCATCCACGAGAAGGCTTGAAGCAGGAGGCTGATCAAACAATCCACGGATGTTCTCGCCATACAAATCGGCCACAGCGCAACGACATTCCGCCACCTGGGTTTCCCAAGCCCGCCAGCGCGGATGTTCGACCCGATATTCCACCGTCGAGCCATCGCGCTGTTTTGTATAGCCCCAATAGTGCTCAGCGATGAATTCCTGCAACGAACCGGCCAACAGCGGCTGAGCATGGCCGCGCGCCATCACTTTCAGAAAACCCTTTCGCCCATTTGACCGCCAGAAATATGAAACAGATTTAATTTCTTCCCCGTCTTTTTCAATGCTATGTGCCATCGGCACGGCAAAATAGTTTTCGTTGTAACTTTTTCGCGCAATGAAGGCGATGGCCATTCGGGGAACCAGTTCCTTGATGAAGACGACTCCGCGTCGCCAGCCATCGTCTGCTTTTCGGCGAACATAAAATCGCAAATTGACTTCTTCAAAACTGCGGTGAAACGGGATGGAGATTCCGCCAACGCGCACTTTCTGAAAGAGAAACCCGACCAGACTTACATACGTTTTAGCGTTCCAAAAATCCAACTCTGTACCGGCTGGAATAAACGCTGCAAGCGCAGCCGGCTTAATTTCGTAATTAAGCATTGCCAGGTAACGCCATTCGGCAGTCAGAAAGATTGTAGCTGGACTGGACTTTGTTGCGTTCACCGCCGACAAGTTTATTCAATTTCCATTAGACAATCAGCAATCGAAAATCGAAATTTGCTCATGCCTCTTTACGAATACGAACTGTGTGAAGGCGAGTGCAAGATGTGCGGCGGCAAGTTCACTTTGCGCCGGCCGCTCTCAGCCAGGCCGTTGACGAATTGTCCGGCCTGCAAGAAGCCGGTGCGCAAGATCATTTCCACCTTCAATTCGCCGCAGAAACTCAAGCCGCTGTCCGTTTCGGACGCAAAAAAGGCCGGGTTTACCGTGCTCAAAAAAGTCAGCAAAGGCGAGTACGAACGGCAGTAAATCCGTTTTGACGCTGGCGGTAATTTGCGGTAGGGTGATGTTTGAATGGACCTCCGCCTTTTCAGTTTGGGACGGACGCTGCTGCCGGCCCTGGCAGTGCTGGCGGCGGTGTCGGCCGTTGACGCCCAGGCAACGGTGACCAATGCCTGGAAACCCATTGTTTTTTCGTCACCAGCCAACAACGCGACCGCCTCCAACCTGACGTCGCTTTCCACGCAACCGGTGCCGCCGGCGAATCTGCAAGGCCTGTTTCAAGACATCTCGCCGGTGCCTTCCTTCGGCGATTTCGGGCCGGCGCCGATGCCGGACACGGGACAGCGTTTTCAAAAATCAGCCAATGGCCGGCAGGATTGGGTTTTCATGACACCCGCGGAAATCATGGGCGTGGCGCCGGAACAGCTTTCCCGAACCCCGAGGCGTGACGCGAATGGTCAGCCGGACAATTTAAGCCCGATGGAACGTTATCTGGAAAGACAAAGCCCCTCGGCGCGGCTGAAGAATAATTCGCCCGACAACCCGCTTCAGTCGCGGAATTTTTGGGGAGCGGACAACGGTCAAACGAACGGTGATAACAATGATTCTTCCGACCTGGTCGAGAGTGGTTTGGATGACCTGCGATCGGCAAAGGTGCTCAACCAATCTTTGAGCAGCGCGCCGGACAACAATCCATTGGGAATTCCCAATGCGAACTCGCCCTGGTCAAGAGCACCTGGCAGTTCAGCTTCGGAATGGGCACCCGATTCCGTACAACAAAGGGCGGATCTGGAACAAGCACAGTTCCAGCAATTGCTCAACCCGGGCACGGCGCCCGTCACGGCAGCGACGACGGTGCCGGACCGGACAACTTCCCTGGGCGCGCAAACCACCGTGATGGATTCTGATTCCACCGAGCCATTGGCCAATCCGGTTGGCGCTTCCTTCGCCCCGTTAAGCAGCGGGATAGCCAGACCGATTGGTTTGACGCCGCTCCCCGGTATTACCCAGCCGGCCAGCATGCAGGCTCCTACCACCCCCGCCTGGGCGCCGCAGCCCGCTCCGTGGACCTCGACAACTCCGGAGCCGTTTGCCATTCCCCAGCGTAAATTCTGAGCGGCGTGCCGCGGATCAATGGGCCGAGGTCATCACCATGACCTGTTCCAGCGTGGAAATACCTTCACGGGCGCGGTCCAGTGCCACCATCCGCAACGTGCGCATGCCCTGGCTGACGGCCACCTTGCCCAATTCCCGCGTATTGGCGCGCGCAATGATGAGTTTGCGGATTTGATCGGAGATGGTCATGGCTTCGATGACGGCCATGCGCCCGCTGTAACCGGAATTTTTGCAGCGTTCACAGCCGCGGCCGCGGAAAAGCTGCGCGCCGTTGAGCGAGGCAAGATCAATGCCGAGATCTTCAAACATCTTTGGCGGATACGTCACCGGTTCCTTGCAATGCGGACAGATGCGGCGGATCAGGCGTTGCGCGCACGAAAGAATCACGGAGGAAGAAATTAAAAACGGCGCGATGCCCATGTCATCGAGGCGGGCAATCGCGCCCGGCGCGTCATTGCAGTGCATGGTGCTGAGCACCTGATGGCCGGTGAGTGCCGCTTCAATGGCAATTTCGGCGGTCTCCGTGTCCCGGATTTCCCCGATCATGATGATGTCCGGGTCCTGGCGCAGAATGGAGCGCAAGGCATTGGCAAACGTCAGGCCAATGTCCTTTTTGGTCGGCACTTGATTGATGCCGGGAATCTGAAATTCCACCGGGTCCTCGACGGTAACGATGTTGTAAATGGGATTGTTGAGCTCGTTCAACGCCGAGTACAACGTCGTGGTTTTACCCGAACCGGTCGGGCCGGTGACGAGAATCAGTCCGTGTGGCGCGTCAATGGCGGCCTTGACTTGTTTGAAGGTATCCGCGTCCAGTCCCAGCTTGTCAATGCTGGCGGAAAGATTGGTTTTGTCGAGCACGCGCAGCACGATTTTCTCGCCGTGCACGGTGGGCAACACGGAAACCCGCAAATCGAAATCCTTGCCGCTGACTTTGACGCGCATGCGGCCGTCCTGCGGCAACCGCCGTTCGGCGATGTCGAGGCTGCTCATGATTTTGAAGCGCGAGGCCAGGGCCAGTTGCAATTGTTTGGGCGGGGGGGTGGCGTCAATCAACACGCCGTCAACACGATAGCGCAGGCGCATCGTTTTCTCGAACGGCTCCAGATGTACGTCGCTGGCATGATCCTTGATGGCCTGAACCACAATCAGGTTGGCCAGTTTGATCACGGGCGCCTCGCCACTGGAGGCGGCGAGCTGATCCAGATTGACCTCTTCCAGGGTTTCCGTAACGGTTTCGACGGAGGCATCCTCCTCGCTCTCACGCTGTTTTTCGGCATCCTGGATGATGTCTTCCATCGACCCGCCTTTGGCGGAATCGATTGCCGTCAGCTTGTCCAGAATGGCTTTCTCCGAGGCAATGAGCGGGGCAATTTCAAGGCGCGTCAGACGCTTGACGTCGTCGAGCGCGAGGACATTCAACGGGTCGGCCATCGCCAGGAACAGCTTGTTTTCCAGCCGTGAAACGGGAACCACCTTGTAATTGTGCGCGGCATCCCGCGGCAGCAAATCGCTGATTTCTGCCGGAACGGCCAAACGGGCGAGATTGATGGACGGCACGTTGAGCACGCGGCCCATGGAGACCGTCAAATCCTGCTCGCTGACGTAGGATTTTTCAATGATCAGCTTGACCAGGCGCGTGCCGCCTCTTTTTTGTTCTTCGAGCAACGCCTCCACCTGTTGGGAAGTCAACAAGCCGTCTTCGACGAGGGCGTCAGCGATGCGTTCTCCGAATGACTTGACTTTGGCCATGGCTTTAATGGAAGGCTTTACGGATGATTTGCATCAGTTCGGACGGCGTGGCCAGATACCACAGCAGCCGGTTGGTCGTGGCTTCACCCAGCTCCTTGGCCGCCTGTTGATTGAAGGGGTTGGCCGTCGCCACCAGAATGGCCTTGCTCATCCGGTCGAAAGGCAGCACACACCAGCGGCGGCAAACGGCCATCGGAAACCCGCGCGCCAGTTCCATGTCGACCTCATATTTTTCCAGGGGCAAATAGGCCAGCCGGGATTTGTCACTCAGCAGCTTGAGCGACTTGTCAACCGACAAAACGGCTTTTTCTGAAAGGGTGTGAATGAACGGTTCGACCACGTCCGAAGGCGGCTTCGTCAAATCCGGTGATCGCCAGCACAAGTCGAAATCGCCGGCGTTGATGGTGCGGCCTTCGACAAAAACCTTGTGCATCACCTTGCGACCGTCATCAATTTCTTCCGCCGCGGTCGCGCGCACCTTCTTTCTGAACCGCGCCGTGTCAGAGGACGACGACAGGGCCGACGGCTCCACCCCCGTGATCTGTTGCACCGCCACGTTGTTGGCCTTGTCCTCAATCTGTTTGAGTGCCACCTGCACGTCGGTGTCGTTTGGCCGGCGTTGCAAAACTGTCTCGTATTCCAAAATCGCCGAGGAAAGCTGTCCCATTTGCAGGTAGGCCTGCGCGATGCGTTTGGAGGTGCTGATGACCTCCTCTTCCCGGCTGAGTTTGGTGTAGGCCTCCTTGAGGATTTCCAGCGATTGGCAATCATTTGGCTGCGATTGGACAATAACCTCAAACATCTCAATTGTCTGTTGCAATTGAGCTTCTTCAGTCGCATTTAACGTCGCTGTAGCCATGCCTTGAAATTCGCCACCACCGTTCTCACCCAACACATGCGGTAAGACCTCAATTTTCAGCAATTTTCCTGCCAGCTTGTCGATTGGCACGCAAACACCTGCCCGGCAAAGTGCCACGCCCAAAACGTCCGTAAAATCACTTTTGCGGTTTATGTCTCCGTGCCCTCATGCTAAAAAATCGCCGGTGGAACAAACAATCCCAACCATGACGCCCGCACCCGGCGAACGCCTGCTGCGTTTCGTCGGTGATCGCTTGCGTTTCACACTGCGTGACGGCGGACCGCCCCGGAGTCCGGCGGGGGCAAATGACCCCCGCCAACGCGGGCGTGGACTGCTCCGCACCAATCTTGGCCGGGGCGCGGCGCGGCGCCGTGAAATCATCGCGGCACACGCCGGCGGCCCCGGGCACGCCGGCGCTTCATGGCACGACGTGCCCATGCAAAAAAACGGCGGTGTTTGGGAAATCGAACTGCCACTGGCCGAGGCCGGTTTTTTCAAGGCCAAACCCTACTGGCTCGACGCCAAGGGCTGGCAGCACTGGCCCGAAGGCCCCGATATCGGCATCAGTGTCCATCCCAATTTTTGCCGCACGGCCAATGCCATTTATTGCGCCTTCGCCCGGCTGTTCGGGGCGACGCGCACCGCCACAGTGGCCGTGGACGCACAATTGAACTTTCAACTCAGCCCCCTCGACTCGCAGGGTTACACCATCATTCCGCCATCCGGAAAACTGCGCGACCTCACCCGGCAGTTGCCGCACATTGTGCAAACGCTCGGCTGCCGCATCCTGCACCTGCTGCCGGTGCATCCGACGCCGACCACTTACGCACGATTCGGACGATTTGGCAGTCCGTACGCAGCGCTGGATTTGACGGCGATTGATCCGGCGCTGGCCGAATTTGACCACCGCACCACGGGCATTGATCAATTTTGTGAACTCACCGCCGCGGCCCATGCGCTGGGGGCGCGCATCTTTCTCGACATTGTCATCAATCACACCGGCTGGGGCGCGGTGTTGCAGGAAAACCACCCGGAATTCTTCCTGCGCAATCCCGATGGCACATTCGCCAGCCCCGGCGCGTGGGGCATCACGTGGGGCGACCTCGTTGAACTCAAACAGGAGGACGTTGTGCTTTGGGACATGGTGGCCGACGCATTGTCAACGTGGTGCCGGCGTGGGGTCGACGGTTTCCGCTGCGACGCCGGTTATAAAATTCCGCTGCCCGCCTGGCAGTACATCATCGCGCGGGTACAGGATGAATTTCCCGAGACGATCTTCCTGCTCGAAGGTCTGGGCGGTTCCTGGGAAGCCACCGAAAATCTGCTCACCGAAGGCGGAATGCAATGGGCTTATTCCGAACTGTTCCAAAATTATTCCGGGCCGGAAGTGGCCCACTACCTCGACTACGCCCTGCGCCAGAGTGCCGGCATCGGACTTTACGTGCATTACAGTGAAACGCATGACAACGACCGCCTGGCCAGGCGCGGCCGTGCCTGGTCGCTGCTGCGAAACTGCCTTTGCGCACTGACGAGCGTGAGCGGCGGGTTTGGCTTCACCTGCGGCGTGGAATGGCTCGCCGCCGAAAAAATCAGGGTTCATGACTGCACCGGCCTTGGTTGGGACAGTTCCGACAACATCATCCCCGAACTGGCGCAACTCAACCAACTGCTCGCCAACCATCCCTGCTTCTTTGATGGCGCGAAGCTCACGCGCCTCAGCCCAGATGATTCGGCTGTTTATGCCCTGTTGCGCGAATCCGCCGACGGCAAGGACCCGGTGCTGGTCCTCGTCAACACGGATGTCGAACAGGAACATCCGCTCACGCTTTCGGGCTTCAATTTCCAGTTCGAACTCCTGGGGCAGCCGCTTCCGAAAATGGCCGTGGCGGACGACAAAACCACCTTCAGCCTGGCGGCGGGAGCGTGTCATTGCCTCGCGCCGGCCCGGGTGCCACAAGGCCTGGGCGGCGACGCCTATCGGCTTGCCCGCGCCCAGGCGGCCTGGGCGGTGGAGGCGCTGAGCCAGGTTGTTCCGGTGGAAATGATTGACAACACCGACTGGCGATCGCTCGCCGGACAGGTCGAACGCTCGCCAAAAAATTTCCTGGCCGCGGCTGCCGAATTTGCCGCCCGCGGCGCGAAGACTCCGCTCTCCCAATTGCTGTCCGAGAGTGAAGCGGGGCAAATCTTTCCCCGAGTCGTCGTGTGGACGTTGCCCGACCATCGCCGGATCACCCTCGTGCCGCCCGATCACTGGCTGTTGATTGAAGATGCAACACCCTTTCGCGCGACGCTGGAAATACCCGGTCAAGCGGATGCCAGGCGGGCCAGGCACGTTCAATCCATTGCCGTTGGCAACCGCCATGTCACTTGTTTTCCCCCGCGTAAACATGCCGCAGAGGCCGAATTGGTTTTGGAACGGTACGCCGCGATTTCGCAAAAGGTTTCCGCCGCCATTCGTTACCTTCCGACGACCCCAAAATTTGAAATCCGAAACCTGAAACCGGGAAACCTTGTCCTTTTGACCAACGGCATCGGCGGCATGGCGCGGATCTGCACGGATTTGGGCCGCGTCAATTCCAAATACGATTGCGGGCTCGGAGCGAATCTAAATCCAACTGTGCCGGTGGACCGCCACGTCTTTGTCAAACGCATCCGGGCGTGGGTCGCCACCGACGGTTTCCTTTCCCCACTCGACGCCAAAAACCTGTCGTCATTTACGCCCGGGCCTCCGGCGGTCTGGCAATTTGTGGCCAATGCCGGCGATGGCCGCACCGTCGAGATCGAGTTGCGCGCCGAAATGCTCGCAGGCGAAAACACCACGGTTTTTCACTTCAGCCGGCCCACCGCTGAACACGCCAGCGGCAAGCAATTGCCCGCCGATGCGGACGTGCGATTGACCGTGCGATTTGACATCGAAGATCGAAACTTCCATTGGGAAACCAAACGCAATGACGGCGCGGATTATCACTTTTCGACGAACACCCGCGCACTTCCAGCTCCCGGACCCGGGAGCCAGGACCCGGCCTGCGGTTTCGCCTTCACGCCTGCGCCCGAACGCCAGTTGCGCGTGCTGGCAAACACCGGCGAATATCATCCACAGCCGGAGTGGTGTGAAAACATTCCGCATCCGGTCGAACAAAGCCGCGGCCAGACCGGCAGTGGCGATGCCTACAGTCCCGGCTGGTTTGAACTGCCACTGCCCAAGGGCGCAAGTGCAGCACTCGTCGCGACCGCGGAAAAAGATGCCCCCACCCATCCGCTTCCCGTTTCGCAGCACGAGGAATGGACCAACGGGCGCGTTCCGGAAAACCACTTTGAACAACAGCTTCTCCGGGCGGCAAGACAGTTCGTCGTGCGGCGGGATGAAGGCAAAACGGTCATTGCCGGCTATCCCTGGTTTTTGGATTGGGGGCGGGATACGCTCATCTGCGCGCGCGGTTTGCTGGCCGCCGGCAGGGTGGAAGAAGTCAGGCAAATCCTGCTCACGTTCGCGAAATTCGAAAAGGACGGCACCCTGCCCAACGCGATTTATGGCGACAACGCCTCGAACCGCGATACGACCGATGCGCCGCTATGGTTCGCCCTGGCCTGCGAGGAGATGGCCCAAATCAAGCCCGATTTCCAATCCGAGACGGTCGGGTCGCCAACGCGAGCCATCCGCGAAATCCTGGAAAGCATCGCGGTGAATTATGCCAAAGGCACGTCCAATGGCATTCACCTGGATCCGGATTCGGCACTGATCTGGAGCCCGGGCCATTTCACGTGGATGGACACGAATCATCCCGCCGGCACGCCGCGTGAAGGTTATCCGGTTGAAATTCAGTCGTTGTGGATTCGCCTGCTCCGCCAGCTTGAAAGGAACACCCAAGGTGACGGGGGCGAAAAGTGGCGCAAACTGGCTGAACGTGCCACCGCTTCGTTGGAAAAACTTTTTTGGCTCGAAAACCAGGGCTGGTTCGCCGATGTGCTGCTCGCCGGACCGCGGGTGATTGCACGCGACGCCACGCCCAGTGATGCACTGCGCAGCAACGGCCTGTTCCCCGTGAGCCTCGGCCTCGTCACCGGCGAACGCGCGAAACGCTGTGTTGAGGCCGTGCAAAAATATCTGGTCGTGCCCGGCGCCTTGCGCTCGCTCGCGCCGCTGCCCGTCGCCGTGCCCCTGCCGATCTACGACAACAACGGCCGGCTTTTGAACAATCCTCCCGAACCCTACTGGCCGTCCTACGAGGGCGACGAGGACACACGCCGCAAGCCGGCCTATCATAATGGCACGGCGTGGACGTGGACATTTCCCCACTTTTGCGAAGCGCTGGCGCGCGCATGGGGCTTTGCGCCGGAGGCCGTGGCAGCGGCCAGGGCGTATCTGGGCAGCGTGGAAAAATTGATGAGTGAAGGCTGCCTCGGTCAGATTCCCGAAATTCTGGACGGCGACTCGCCCCACACCCAGCGCGGTTGCGACGCGCAGGCGTGGGGCGTGACCGAAACCCTGCGCGTGTGGAAATTGTTGAATCAGCGCGGCGGTTAAAGTCGTTGCCAAGCGGCGGCGCGTGGGCAGAATAAGCACATGAATTTCCGCGAGAAAATCATCCCGTGGGACCAATTGCCGGCCTGGCGCGCGTCGTTTCGTGCCGCCGGCAAACGACTCGTCGTCACCAACGGCTGCTTCGACCTTCTGCACCTGGGACATGTGACCTATCTCGAATCGGCGCGCCATCTTGGCGATGCGCTCCTGGTCGGCATCAACGGCGACGCGGCGGCACGGCAATTAAAGGGCGAGGGACGTCCGGTGAATTCGGAAGCCGACCGGGCGGCGGTTCTGGCGGCCCTGGCCAGCGTGGACCGCGTTTGTATTTTTAAGGAACCAACGGCGGTGACATTTCTGGCGGCGGCCCGGCCGGATGTTTATGTCAAGGGCGGCGACTACACCCTGGACACACTGAATCAGGAAGAGCGCCGAACGGTCGAATCCGGCGGCGGAAAAATCACGATTATTCCGCTGGTGCCCGGCAAATCCACAACGGCGCTGCTGGAAAAAATTTCGCGGTTGTGAAAATCCTGGTCATTTCCCTGGCCGGCATCGGCGACACCTTGTTTACCACGCCGCTGATCCATGAATTGCGCGCCAACCATCCCGACGCGACGATTGATGTGCTGGTGAAGGAGGCCGGTTCAAGAGATTTGCTGGAAAACAATCCCCATGTGAACCGGGTTTTCTATAAGGACCTTCTGAAGTGTGGCAAAATGGAGGCACTGCGATTTCTCTGGCCGCTGCGACGTGAGCGCTATGGACTCTCAATCAACACGCATCCACAAAGCCGCATTCATTATCGTATCGCTGCCTGGCTGGCGGGCGCCAAAATGCGGATCAGTCACGAATATGAGTGTTTCACCCCGTTCGATCGCTGGCTGGTGAACCAAACCCGGCCACAGGATTATTCGCGGCACGCCGTGGAAAACAACCTGGCCGTACTGCCCCTGTTCGGAGCAAAACCACAATTGCCAGCCCATGAACTGGAAATATTTCTGACTCCAACCGAGCAGAAGTGGGCGGATGATTTTCTGTCGCAAAATGGCCTGACCGGAAAAAAGTGGCTGGGCGTTCATGTCGGTTCCGGCAGCACCAAGAATCTGGCGCTGCGCCGCTGGCCGTTGGAACATTTCATCGAACTGACGCGACGCCTGCAAAAATGGCGACCCGATTTTCCCGTGCTTTTCTTCGGCGGGCCGGAGGAAACCGGCGACCACGAACATATCCGCCGGGCAGTGCCCACAGCCTTTTTTCCGCCCACGAAAAACCTGCGCCAGGCGGCGGCATTGCTGCGGCGGGCGGGCGCCTTTTTGAGCGTGGACACGGCATTGATGCATGTTGCTGCCGCCATGAAGGTTCCCGCGCAAATCGTCATCGAAACGCCGACCTGGAACAAGCCCATTGAACCCTACGGCAATCCATTCACACTGGTGAGAAATCCCGTCGTGGCCGGGCGGAATCTGGATTATTACCGCTACGACGGTGGCGATATCAAGGGCACGCGCGAGGAATTGCTGGCGTGCATGGCCTCCATCACGGTCGAAAACGTCTTCGACACGGTGAACCAATTGGCTGGTTAAACGCGTTTAAAATTACAGCGAAAATCCCGCCGCCTTCGCGTCAACAGCAAACATCTTCACGGTGTCCAGCGACATCTCCGGCAGGCCGATGCCCACCAGTTTCATCGCCTTTTTCAAAATATCATGCGGTACGGTCACGATTTTGCAGCCGCATTCGTCCGCCTGAAAAATGTTGAGCACTTCACGGACGCTGGCCCAGAGCAACTCGGCCTCGGGCAGTCCGGCCAGAATTTTGTTCACAGCCCGCATGTGCGGCATCGGATCGACACCGGTATCCGCGATGCGGCCGGCAAACACGGACACCACGGCGGGCACCTTGGGGTTGAGCGCCTGGGCAACTCCGGTGACCTGTTCCTCGGTGAAAATGGCGGTGATGTTGAGTCTCACGCCTTCGCGTGCGAGTTCACGCACCAGCGGCAGGGAAGATTCACCGCGCGTGTTGGTGATCGGAATCTTGACATAGACATTTTTTCCCCAGTCCTTGATTTTCATCGCCTGCCGCCGCATTTCCGGAAACTCGTCGGAAAAGACTTCAAACGAGATCGGCTTCTCGGTGATGCTTTTCAAAATGTCGCGGGCGAACGCCTCGTAATCGTGCACTCCGGCTTTGCGCATGAGCGAAGGATTGGTGGTCATGCCCTGGATGAGCGGGTTGGTGTTCAACTGGAGCATCCCAGCCTTATCCGCGCCGTCGGCAAAAAGTTTTACTTTGAGGCTGGCTAGATTTTTCATGTGGCCCACAACATAAGACAACCTTGCCAATCTTCAACTTATTTTGCGCCGGACAGGATAATTCCCGCCGCTTCCAGGAGGTTGTTGACTCGAAAATCGGGTTGGTGTTTCAGTTCTTCGGCATAACCGCGGTCAATGAATACGGTCCGGCACCCGGCGGCACGCCCACAATCCACGTCCCGCCAGCGGTCACCGACCATCCAGCTTTGCGCAAGGTCGATGCCCAGTTCGCGCGCCGCGCGCAGCAGCATGCCGGGTTTTGGTTTGCGGCAGTCACAGTGCGACAAACCCCTGCCGGGATGATAACAGGCCTCCACCCGGTTCAGCGGCAACTGCCGGCACATTTCAGCATGGATGGTTTCGACCACCTCCTGTTTCAACGTGCCGCGGCCAACGTCCGGCTGGTTGGTCGCGACCACCAGCAGAAAGCCGGCCTGTTTCAAACGCCGGCAGGCCTCCGGCACCTCAGGATAGATTTCGAATTCGCCCAGGCTGGTCGGCGCATGGGGAAATCCATCATGCTCCAAAGTACGGTTGATGACACCATCCCGGTCAAGGAAAACGGCCCGGACCCTTTCCAACTTCACTTCGTTGATTCCCATTTGGTTTGGGCCACCTTGAGCTTGGGATGGGAAACCAACAAATGCCAGACCACCGCCTGAAACGCTTCACTGTGCGGCGTGACGTGGGTCGGATTCACCGTGGGCACGATCACACAAGCCGTGGCTTCCCTGGCCGTGTAACCGCCATCGCGCCCGACAATCCCGATGACGGAAGCGCCGACTTTTTTGGCGAGTTGAATGGCGCTGACCAGATTCGGGCTGACGTTTTTCTCCAGATTGCCGCCCCCCACGGAGAAAATCAGCAAACCATCCTTCGCGCTCAGACGGCTGCCCTTGAGCCATTCGGCAAAAATCGTCGCCCAGCCCTCATCGTTGGTGCGCGCGGTCAGTTCGGAAACGTTATCCGTGGGCGCGTAAGCCTCAAAGCCGCAGATTTTGCGGAAATCATTCACGGCGTGGCCGGCATTGCCCGCACTGCCGCCGACACCGAGGATGAACAATCGTCCGCCGCGTTCGCGCACGCGCGCCAGTTCGTCGGCACATTTTTCAATCGCGTCGGCGTTCAACTGGACGACCACCTGCCGGACTTCATCGAGGAATTGTTGGGTAAAGCTCATGGTGATTTGGATTGTAACAGTGATTCCAGTTCCGCCAAGCCCGCAGGCGAACCCATTTCGTAAAAGCGTTCGCGCACTTCGTATCCGGCCAGTTGTTTCTCGTGGACCAATTTTCCCATAACTTCAGCCAAATCAAAGGTTTGGCCCGAGGTGTACGAGTTGAAAACCGGCGCCTTGAACAGGCTCAATCCATAATCAATGTATTGCATTTCCGGCACGCGGCTGCGTTTATCATAGACCGCGATTTCGCCGTTGCGGAATACAACATTGCTGGTGTCGTAACGCCCTTGATTGTGGTACACCGTCATGCAACCGAGCTTGCCGCTGCGCCGGAAGAATTCCGCGATGGGATGATACTCCACCGGCAAATAGGAATCGCCGTACAGCACAAAAAATTCATCGTCGAGCAACGGCAACGCGCGCTTGATCGCGCCGCCCGTGCCAAGCAATTTCGGGCCGTCGAACGAATAATCCAGCCGCACGCCAAACGCCGCGCCGTCGCCGAAATCGCGCTGAATCATTTCACCAAGATGGCCAGTGCACACCACGGCGCGCCGGATCCCGCGCGAACGCAGCAATTCAAGCTGGTGCGCGAGGAATGGTTTTCCGGCCACCGGCACCAGCGATTTGGGGATCTTTTCCGTGATCGGCCGAAGCCGCGTGGCCAGCCCGCCCGCGAGAATGGCAACGGAGATGTCGGGCGGCGTGCTCACGAAATCAACAGTTTTGTGCCTTCAAAGTCGAAACGAAACCGGACTTCCTTGAGACCCGCCTCCCGCATGGCGTGTCGCAGTTTCATCTTGTCCTCGGCATAAAACATCAGGAATCCGCCACCACCGGCGCCGATGAGCTTGCCGCCGAGCGCGCCGCTGGTCATGGCCCGGTCATACCACTCGTTGATTTTTGGATTGCTCATGCCGCCGCTGCGCTGTTTTTTTCGCTGCCAGTGCACGTCCATCAACCGCGCGAATTCGGACAAATCCCCCGCCTCGAGGGCGCGCTGGCTTTGCAGCCCCAGGTCCTTGACGAAATGCAGATTTTCAATCATGGCGGCGTCGGACGATTTCGACTTTTGGTCCTGCTCCTTCAAAATTGTCGAGGCCGAGCGCGAATAGCCGGTGAAGAACAGGAGCAAATTGTCCCCGAGGTTGTCACGGGTTTCGCTCGAAAGTTTCAAGGGCCACGCCTCGACCCTGCCATCCGGCAGGAATTTGAAACAAGTCAGACCGCCATAGGCGGCAATATATTGGTCCTGCTTGCCGATGGGCTCCTTCAGGCGGTTGAGTTCGATCTCGCACGCCTGGGCGGCCAGTTCGGCGGGATGAACGAGATTTTTTTTATGGGCGTGCAGCGCCTTGAGCAGCGCGACGGTAAAACTGCTGGACGACCCCAAACCGGTGCCGGCCGGGATGTCCGCCATTGAAGTCAATTCCAGCGAGCGCCCGTCAATGCCGGTCAGACCGAATGCTTCGCGGAAGATGGGGTGCTTCAACTGCGCCGCGTCCGGCACCCGTTCCAGTTCGGAATATTTGACGATGAGGTCCGGCACGAACGTTTCATGCACCGTGATATAAACGTATTTGTCGATCGCGGCAGCCACGAGAAAGCCGCCAAACTTTTCGTAATACGATGGCAAGTCCGTGCCGCCACCGCCAAGGGTGACGCGAAGGGGAGCGCGCGCGATAATCATGTTGGATTTGGATCGGGTATCCGGGTTTCTGGAAACTGGGATTTAGGGTTTTGGCGGCGGGGAGTCAAAGTTAAATCCACTTTGCCGGTAGATTTTTTCGACGACTTGTAGCGCGGCCTTTGCCTCCCTTAATCCCGCATCCGGTCTTTGTTTCAGTTGGATGTCCTTTTCAAATTCGGTCAATTCCCTCCGCCACGATTCATCCGGTCCGGAAAATTCATACACCTTCGTATCCGGCGGCCCCATTTCCGGTTTCATCTGATAATGATACAGCTTCTCAACGCCGTAACTGCCACCGAGACCTTCGATCTGGAGCTTCGCGTTGCGGCCGTAAATTTCAAACGAGAAGAGATTCTTCCATTCCGTACAACTGACGTGCAGCCACGCGGTCTGGCCTTTGGCTGTACGCAGGCTCAAAAACGCATTGTCATCCACCGGCATCTTCCAAAAACAGGTTGTCGCATGACCTTCAATCGTTTTGAAACCGCCCAGAAACCAGCCCGCCAGATCAATCAGGTGAATTCCCTGGTCGATTAACTCGCCGCCGCCGGAAAGTTTCGGATCGGCGCGCCATTCCTGGTCATAACCGACGCGCCCGCCATGGCCATACCGCGCGCGAAGAAACATCAGCTCGCCCATCACACCGGACAACCAAATCTCCCGCGCCTTGCGAAAGGCGGGATGATAACGATGATTGAACCCGACGCGGACACACACGTCATGAGTATCCGCCAGCGCGATCAATTCGTCCACCTGCTGAACCGAGATGCCGGCCGGTTTTTCCACGAGGACGGATTTGCCGGCGCGTATCGCGGCGGCGGAAACGTCAGCCAGCGCGGAGTTGATGGTGGCAACAATCACCGCGTCCACCCGGGAATCGGTGACGGCTTGTTGGTAGTCGGCAACCGCGCGACCGGTTTCGGCCAGTTTTACCAGTTCTTCGGCGCGGGCAAGGTTGGTATCGCAGGCCACGGCGAGTCCTGAACCGGCGGGCAATCCCGCCAGACGCTTCTTTCCAATCAACCCGCACCCGATGATGGCGTAGTTCATTTATCTCCCCACGTCTTCCCGCGGTCCCTGGGTACGATCCGACGCAGCGTATAGATGTCGCCGTTCAGATCGTTTTTGAACTCATGCAACCGTTCCCACGGGTCCCATTGCGCGCTGATGAGCTTGCCGGTGATGCCGTCGCTTTGTACGCTGGCCAGATAAACCGCCGCGCCCGCACCCAGCGAAAGTGAGGTTGCGCCCGTCGCCTTCCATTGCCTGTTCTTTTCGTAAAAAACCTGGCCGACCTTGTCCGGGCCGGCGGCGAGAACTTCATCGACCAATCGCGTGGCCAGGGCGCCGGGAGCGATGGCATTCACATCCACACGGTGCGGTCTCAATTCCTCCGCCATGGTTTCCATCAAGCGAACCACCGCTGCCTTGGAAGCGGCATAGGCGCTGATGTTCGGCATCGGACTCGTCGCGCCTCCGCCACTGAGGACAATGATCTTGCCGCGTCCGGCCTTTTTGAAATGCGGAATCAACGCGCGGCAGGGCAACAGCACGCCGTAGAGATTGATGTCCATCGCCCGTCGCCACTCATCAAGCGAAACGGATTCCACGGCTCCCATTGGACCATAGATGCCGGCATTGAGCACGAGCGCCTGAAGCGCGCCCAGTTCGCGCAGCGCGAAGGCAACGAGACCGTTCACCTGGGATTCGCTGGAAACATCACAGGTTTTGGCGAGGACTTTTTGCGAGGGAAATTGTCCGGCCAGTTCATCGCGCGTGGCGAACAAATCCCGTTCCGAGCGTGCACAAAGGACAACGTTTGCTCCTTCGCGCAGGAAATGCGTGGCGATCTCCTTTCCCAGCCCCTGGCTGCCGCCGGTGATGAGCGCGTTAATGCCTTTAAGTTTCATTGGATGCGACCGACGGAAAGATGCTCGACACCGGGTAGGTCTTTCAATTCCTTTTCCAGAAAACGATTTGCGTCCACGATCACCCGCCCGCGCATCGTCGGCAGAATGGCCGGCCAATCGAGAGAGCGAAACTGCGGCCATCGGGTGCAAATCACGGCCGCGTCCGCGCCACTCAAGGCGTCGGCGGCACTGGACACCAGTGAAACAGCAGAGAGTTCGTCGGGCAGTCGTTTGATCGCCGGATCAAACGCGCGAACCACCGCACCCGCGGCCAGCAACCGATTGCATAATTCCACCGCGGCGCTGCGCCGGAGCGTGTCGGTGTTGGGGGTATAGACCAGGCCCAACACGGCGATGGTTTTGCCACGTACGCCGCCGGGACCTGATTGTAACCGTCGAAACGCCCAGCCGCGATGCCGGTCGTTGCTCTGTTTGATGGCAGGAATAACGGCGAGCGTTTCCCCTTCGACGGCGCCCAGCCTGGTGAGAGTGACCACGTCGCGCGCCAGGGTGCCGCCCGCGAAAGGCCCGCCCGGACCGAGGTACGCGTGAGGCCCGATGCGCGGGTCGCTTTTCAGTCCAATCGAAACCTCCTTCGCGTCCGCGCCAACCTGTTCGCAGAGTCGCGCGATTTCGTTGATGAACGTGATGGACAACGCGAGGAATGAGTTGAGCGCGTGCTTCACCATCTCCGCCGATTCGGTGCGCATGAAAATCACCTGCGGCGTGAACGGTGCGAACAGTTTTTTGAGCAACGCTTTCTTCGCGTCACTGCGAACGCCCACGATGACACGTTCGGCCCTTTCGAACGAATCCAGCGCCTTCCCCAACCGGAGATTTTCCGGGGAACAGGCGAAATGAAGTTCCGGGTATTCCGACTCCAGCCGGCGGCAGGTGCCGACGGGCAGTTGCGCGGAGATCAAAACGAGCGTGCCCTTCGACAAATGCGGCAGGGCACGGCGTAGATTGGCCAGAACATATTCCACATCCGATTCGTCGTTCTCATTGACCGGCGTGTCGTAGCATAGCCAGAGGACGTCAGCATGGTCGCACGCGGTTGCGAGATCGGTCGTGAACTCCAGCTGCTTCGTGGCGAGACCGGCGGAGATGAGGTCATCCAGCCCCGGTTCGGACAACGGCGCCCTGCCGAGCTTGAGACTGGCGACCACCGTTGAATCAAACTCCAGCCCGAGGACGCTGAAATGCCGCGCGCAACACGCAGCGGTTACCGAACCCAGATGCCAGAGACCCAGGACGGTGATCTTTAATTTTGCCGGGGCGGTCGGAGCCATCTCCCCGTCTGCATCAGCCGTCACGGCCCAGTTTTTTCCGCGGTCCTGGGGCAGGATGCGGCGAAGCGTGAAAATGTCCGTCTCAGCCAATTCCTGCCGGTGCTGTGAAAGCGTCTCCCACGGGTCCCACAGGGTGCTGATCAGGCGCCCGGAAATGTTGTCGCCGGCCGCAGAAATCAGCAGCTCAAACATGCTGGCGACGCGGTCGAGTGAGGCTCCTCCCTCGCGCTTTTGCCGGGTCGCGACTGCAAACTCCTTTTCACCAACAACCGAGGGACCGGCGTCGAGCACTTCTTCCGTCATGCGTGTGTTGATGGCTCCGGGCGCAACGGCATTGATATCGATGGTGCCGCCGGACCACTCCAAAGCGAGGGTTTCGACCAGACGCACCAGTCCAGTCTTTGCCGCCGCGTAAGGGGTGAAATTGATGCGCGGCGACGTCGAACCCCCGCCAGAGAGGCACAATATTCTGGCGCGCGGAATCGCGTGGCGCAGCAACAGTTCGTGGAAGGCGCGTATGGTATAGTAGGTTCCGTCTAGGTTGGTGCGAACGCTGTTGCTCCAGGCAACCGGATCCGCCGCCATGCCTGGCCCGAGCGGGCCTTGCACCCCGACGCAGCAGATGAGGACGTCAAGTTGCGGCCATGCGGCGGCCACCTCGCGGCTGAAGCCCGATACTTGTGGCCACTCGGCGACGTTCGCTTGTGAGTAACGGAAAGAGATGCCCTCCGTTTCGCACTCCTGTTGAAACTGCTTTTGGGAGGAGAGGGCCAACCCCCAGATTTCGTGTCCGGCCCGGCCGAAATGCCGTGCCAAATAGTGGCCAATACCCCCACTCGTGCCGGTAATAACAATCTTCATGAATGCAAATAAAGGGTCGCGTGGATCGGCTATGTTTTTAACGCATGCCCCGCTTGCCACGCGGACATAAGCCGTGGTATCGCCGCGATGCACCTGCCGGTTACTGCCGCTGTATCATTGTCGCGGACGATAATCGCCTGGGTCGCTGTGATCTCGTGCATAAGGGAGAGGGCCGGTTTCACCCGCCACTATTTTCGGTGTTCATACACCCACCGGTTCTGCTGCAGCCATTCCAACGTGCGAATGATGCCCTGTTGAATGGAGAGTTTGTTGTTCCAGCCGGTGGCGCGGATTTTTTGTGTGTCGAGGAAAATGAACGGATTATCACCCACCCAGCCCTTGTTGCCACCGGAATATTCGAGCTTGGGCTTGAGACCGAGCGCCTGACAAATAAAGCGGATGGAGTCGTTGACCCGGACGTATTCGTCGGCACCCAGATTGTAAATCTCAACGCGGTGTCTGGCTTTCAACGCAGTTTGCATCTGAATCACCTGCAGCATGGCGTCCACGCAATCGCCGATATAAAGGTATGATTTACGTTGTGTTCCGTCGCCCAGAACCCTCAAGCAGTCGGGGTGTTCAAGCAACTGGCGGTAAAAATCGAAAACGTGCCCATGTGTGTAGCGTTCCCCCAAAATCGAAACGAATCGAAAGATGTAGCCCTCAAAGCCGAAGCCTTCACAATAGGATTGAATCAGGCACTCACCGGCCACTTTGGACGCGGCGTAAAGTGAGGTTTGCACGGGGAACGGCGCGTTCTCGGGCGTAGGAATGACTTCCGCCTCGCCATAAACGCTGCCGGTGGAACTGAAGGCGATGCGCCTGATCCCATGGGCCCGCATGGCTTCGAGCACATGGAAGGTGGCGACGGTGTTTTGCTGCAAATCCTTGGACGGATGTTCCAGTCCAAAGCGAACGTCGGCGTTGGCCGCCAGGTGAAACACGGTGTCACAGCCCACCATGGCCTTGGTCAACGCAGGCAGATCCAGATTGTCACCTTCGACGAACTTGAACTGCGAATTCCCGGCCGCGCCGGCGAGGAATTTTTTTTGGCCGGTGGAAAAACTATCCCAACCGACAACAGTTTTGCCGTCGGCGAGCAGGCGTTCCACCAGGTTGCTGCCGATGAAACCCGCCGCGCCGGTGATAAAAACCATTTTCATTCGGAAACGGGAGTTTAGTTGTTTCCGCCCGGCACCGCCAGAAATTCCTAGCGGCTCGCCAGTCACGCAGATGGACAAAACCAGGGCCGCCAACTAACATCCGCGCGTCCTCGGATTGATTTTCCGAATGACTGACGTTCCACCATTGAAAATGTCCTTATGAACCGCCCCAGCCCAGCCGACGACGCCCCATCGGGCTTACGCGCGGGGAGCCTGCTGCGAAGCGGCATCATTTTCTCCGCCATCAGTTTTGCCACCGGGCTGGGCAACATGGCTTTTCAAGGCGTGATGGCGCGGCATTTGAAGGAGCAGGGCCAATACGGCAACGCGAACAGCGCGCTTAACGCACTGATGCCGCTGCTGAGTCTGGTACCAGCCATCGCCACGTTTGCCGTCGCGCATTACATTGCTCACTTTAATGCCTGCGGTGACAGCGCACGGCTGCAAGGGTTGCTGGCAGGCTGCCGGAAATTTTTATTCCGCCTGACCCTGGCCGGCTCGGTGGTGGCGGTGATGGCCATCAAACCCTTGAGCATCTTTTTCCATTACAGCCCAACGCTGATGCTGGCCACGCTGGTTTGCACGTTGCTGAGTCTGTGGGCGTCCCTGGCCGGCGCGTTGTGCCAGGGTTTCGCGTGGTTCAAGCGGCTTGCGTTCATCGGGCTGCTCGCCATGTTGCTGCGGGTTTGCTTTGGCTGGTTCGTTACGCTCAAATGGCCGTCGCCGGAAACCGCCGTGCTGGCCTCAACCTTCGCGCTGCTGGCCTACCTGGTCCTGCTTTTTTGGAAAAACGATTTGATCATGCACGGCGAAGCCATCCCGCCCTGGAACCGCGAATTCGTCTACTATCTGGCCGTCAGCTCGGCGTGTGTCGGTGGCGGATATTTCTTTACACAAGGCGATTTGCTCGTCGCCAAAAAATTCTTTTCCGGCGCGGACAATGACGCTTATAATTGCGCCGAGCGGCTGGCCGCGGCATTGCCGATTTCCGTGGCCCCCCTGCTCACGATATTGTTCACTTCCCGCTCCGGCACCCGCTCCGGTGGCATTGTCGGCGATCAATTCAAGTTGCTTGGGCTCTACCTCCTGGGTCTGGTGTTTGGCGCGACGGCACTGTATATGATGCGTGATTTTTGCGTGAAACTCATCCTGGGCAGATCATCGCCGGAAACCGGAGCAATGATTGGCCGCCTTGCCGTCACCATGGTTTTTGTTGGTTTGCTCCAGGCGCTCGCGATTTGGGCACTTGCCAGCCGGTGGATGAAAATATCGCTGCTCTACGGCGCGTTGGGACTGGGTTATTGGCTGACCCTGCTTGTGCGCGGGCGATCTTCTGCCGCCTTGTTGCAGACCATGCCGGTCGCAGCCGGCATTGCCTTCACAATACTCTTCGCGGTTTGGCTGATAACCATGCAAGGCGGCAAATCCAAAAGTTTCACATTGGGCTGACAGTCTTTATTGTTTTGGAAGCACGCAGTTGCAAAGATTACAAGCGCTTGTTACAGTACTCTCGATTGACATGTTCCGCCATGATAACAAGCTGCAACCTTCCTATGGGCGGAATTTGGTTTTCGTAGGCTCCAATGTGTCAAAAGGCTCTCCGGGCAGGTGATTTATGAACATGATTCTGACCTCAACAACCGGGGGATTGGGAGCTGACGCCATCGAACCGTTTTTCTATTCGCTTCGCCTCTCCGGCTATCAGGACAGCGTGGTGGTTTTCGCAAGCAGAATTTCGGATCAGAGCCGGGAGGTGCTGAGGAAATATCAGGCCACAGTCGTTGAATTCGATTATCGGGGAATGCCCGTGGTCGCCAACCTGACCGACCGCCTCCCCTGGGCCTGGAAAATGATATCCGGTTATTATCGACACCATCGGTTTAGCGAAAAGGATTTCAGGTATCTGGTGATCAATTGTTCACGCTTTTTTTGTTACTACCAGTACCTTTCCGGTTTGCAGCACAAACCCAAGTATGTTTTGCAGGCGGATATCCGTGACATCGTGTTCCAAAAGGATCCCTTCTCGTTCCCATTTCATTCCGGACTTTCGGTAACCACGGAATGCCAAATCATCATCAAGTCCAGGTGCGCCATTAAACATCTCTGTGAAACCGTCGGCTTGTTGGAAATGGGGAGGCTCGCCCGGCGCGAGATCATAAATTGCGGCACCACCGTGGCCGATTTTGACACCACCATGCAATATCTTGAACTGATGACGAGCCATTTCAACCGGGCATTCTTTTGGGCTCTGTTTGAAGGAATTGACCAGGCCTTGCACACCTATTTTGTCCACAAGAAACTGCTCGACCCCATTCATATTTATAACAATTGGAGCGGGCCGTTTCTGACCCTGGACAGGGTAATCGTCCCCTCCGAACGCAAAAGCGCTGAAGGCTATCTATGCAATGAAGACGGCTCCATCGTGCCCATCGTGCATCAATACGACCGGGTAAAGGGGTTATTCAAAAACGGCGAGGCCGTGCCGCCGTGCTGGAAGTTTTACAAACGCACCGCGCCTTGAAATCCTTCCACCCGTTCCCATGCCATGAATGACGCCAGCAAATTCGACTTCGCCGCCGCCTACCGTGTGTTCTACAAGATGGGACGGCCGCCGAACTTTCCCGAGTTTGGCGGCGACAAGTTTCTGCTGACCAAAGTGGCGTTCCGTTCCTTCAAGCGCGCAATCGGTGCGTTCAAGGTGAAGTTGTGGGTATTGCTGGGAGATTGCCCTCCGCAGTATGAGAATTTTTTCCGCACGGAATGGCCCGGCGTCGAGATTGTCCATGACATCAACAAAACCCATGTCGACACGTTTCTGGAACAATATACCATCCTGAGCGAGCAACGGGACAGCGAGCTTTGCTGCTTTTTGGAGGACGACTACTTCTACCTGCCGGAGGCATTCCTCGAGACCTTCAACCTGTTCAAGAACCATCCGGAGGTCGACTTCGCGTCACCCTACGACCACGCGGAAAATTACGAGCCATTCAAGAAGATGGCGCACCAAATCATCAACCCGCACCGGCTGCCATTCTGGAGAACCGTCCCTGACACGACCAGCACGTTTATCGCCAGGAGAGAGGCGTTGATTGCCTGTCGTATTCCCATGCGTTCATTCGGAAAGCCACACGCAAAATTGTGCCCGTTCTATGTGCATGACCGGGGCCAGTGGATGGCCATCACCAAGTTTCAGGTGTTTAATCCCGTCTACTTCCTGCAATGCCTGCTTTGGCAATCACGGTTCACGGCGTGGTGTTGGTTGACGGCCTGGGTATTTGGTTGGAAACATATTCTATTCAGTCGCAAACGCAGTCTGTGGCAGCCGATGCCGAGCCTGGCCGCTCATCTGGTTGACTCAACAGCGCTACTGCCACCCGGTTATGATTGGCATAACATCATAACCAAGGCCGTCGAGAGTGAACTGGTTCAAGACAAATAGCGGATACGATGTATGAACAACCATTACGATCAAAAATACTTTGACTGGCAAAAAAAATTGGGCCGGGTTGCCGTAACCTGTGATTACTGGAAGTTTGATAAATTTATCAAACCTACGGATGTGGTTCTAGATTTTGGTTGTGGCGGGGGATACTTTTTAGCCGCGTACCGATGTAAAGAGAGATACGGAGTGGAACTGAATCCGCATGCGCGACAGGTGGCCGAAGAAAATGGGGTAACGGTAGTGGAAACAATCGAGGATTTGCCCAAAGATGTCATGTTTGACCTGATCATATCCAACCACGCCTTGGAGCACGTCCATAATCCCCTGGACGTCATCAAGCGTTTGTATCCCAAGTTAAAAGATACTGGAAAAATTGTATTTTATGTCCCAATTAAATGTCGCGAGGAACGCAAATACACCGAAAAAGATATAAATCAACACCTCTATTGTTGGACCCCCTTGCTGCTGGGCAATCTATTTGCCACGGCTGGTTTTAAGGTAAAACAAGCGCGGTTTGTTATTCATGCCTGGCCGCCACTCATTCGATACCTTTGTCATATGCCCGGATTTCTGTTTCATCCCATGTGTTTTGTGTGGTGTATCATAACGGATGTAAAACAGACGATGATAGTTGCCGGAAAATCATGATCTATATTGTTTGTTACAATTCCCCCTATGTTGGCGGCGGAGTCGAGCAGGTGGTCAGGAGGCTGGTCGACGCTTTTTCCAGCACTTTCAAGGAAGACCTGCGCCTGATATGCAACGATCCCTCGCAGGAAGACGAGTTTCAGTATGGCGGCGTCAGATGCTTCAACCTCAAGACCGCCCGTTTTAACATCGCGGACCGGTTGTTTTTCTGGGGGCGCTACGTTTACAGCCATCGCATCTACACTTTCCTGAAGGCCAAAGCCAGGGACGGTGACGTTGTCAACATTCACGGCATCGAATACGCGCTGTTCCCAAGCCTGCTCCGCGATCGAATACCGTCGGACATCAAACTAATCGTAACGGCTCATGGCTCCAATTTCGATTCAGCCACCCGCTATCTGGTGCGCGGGATGCCCTGGAAACTCTGGTATGTCAAAGGATTCTACTACTTCTATCGCTGGATTATTTTCCTGATGGAAAAGCTGACCTGTTACCGTGTCGATTATTTTACCTTCATCACCAAATACATCCAGAATTGTTACACGGCGAACTATCAGGTCAAAAAGGAAACCGGCTGCGTCATCTACAATGGCCTGTCCCAGTTGAAGGGCCGGGCGCGGCCACCGAAGAAGGACCCACGGTTTGCAGCGCTCATTGTCGGCTCGACCGTCTACCAAAAGGGTCTGGACCACGCCGAGGCCATCATCAAGCTGCTTCGCAAGCAAGGCGTGGATGTCTCGCTCACAGCAATCGGATTCCCAGATCACCCGCGTGTGCCGCCGGAGAATATGGCCATGTACTATGAGAAGGCTGATTTCCTTCTTTTACCCAGCCGGTGCGAGGGGTTCCCGCTTACCGTGCTGGAAGCCTTGCAGCACCGGCTGCCCGTCGTGGTCAGCAAAGCCTGCGCTTTCGACGAGGTCCCGGGACATGAGAACGTGGGTATCATCGTGGACAATTTCGATTACAATTCTTGGGCCGATGCCATACGCAAAAGCCTCCTGGATCTCAATCAATACAATCGCCTGGTCGAACACCTCAACCCGTTGGATCTTGGCGCATTTGACTGGAACAAGATTGCTCCCGAATACGAGCGGATTTTGAAAACCGGCACCTGAGGACGGTGAATAAAACCAAATTCAACCTGAAATGTTACCATTAAGCTTTAGATCTTATGAACGATGGGGAGCACATAGTTGAGGTACGAACACCTTGGGGGCTGTTCCGGGTTGCCCAGGGCGACAGAGTGCTCCGGCATTTGTCGTCGACCACTGGTCATCAAGGTATCGAGCGGGACCTGTTGCTTTCCCTGGTCGAAAAGACGGATACCGTCGTAGACATCGGTGCGCACATCGGCACCATGACGGTTCCGCTCGCCCGCGCCGCTTCTGCGGGACGGACCCTTGCCATTGAGGCTGCCCCTTTCACCTTTGAGCTGCTTCGGCAAAACTTGGCGCTCAATCAACTTTCACAGGTGCTGGCTGTTAACGCGCTGGTGGGTCTGGGTCAAACCCGGCGGATCGTCGACTTAACCCCGGGCGACACCGGCTCAACCAGCTTTCGTCGTTCGGCCAACGATGGCCAGGGGGTGGTTTCTCATCCGCTTTCCGAGATTATTAATCGGAATCTAGGGCCGGACGCCGTCGTCAATGTAATGAAAATCGACGTCGAGGGGATGGAACCGGAAGTCCTGGAGAGTGGCGCGGCACTTTTTAGCCGCAAACTGCCGATCGTGATGCTGGAAGTTTACGTGCCGTCGCCCCACAGACGAGAGGGGGCCTGCCAGCGGCTACGCAGGTTGGACACATTCTTTAAATCATTTGATTATCGTTTTTTCACGGTGCTGGGCGTAACCAAAAGTCGGAACCCAGTCCCTGAAATTGTCATGATCGGATCCTTTCGGTCGCTGGCACTCTATTGGGGGCTTTTGATTGATGTCATTGCCATTCCGCGAGCGTCGTCCAGACAATTGCAAGCGACTCTGGGGCCAATTCAGACGCATCTGCGTCTGCTGGAGATGAGTGTTCAGGCTGCCGTGATCGCTTTGCGACGCACACTCACGGGCCACAGCCCAAACAGTTCAAGCAATCATTAAGCTGGCCATTGGCCCAGCGACCCATCATTGCCCTTTCATCTTCTGCTCTTTTCTCAAGAACACGCCAACCCGATTTATCTCCACACCGCAATGGCCCGGTTTTCAACAACGCAACCCCATTACATCCATCATCGTCTTGACATATCACATGTCTGAACAGAAACTGCGCCTCGTTTCTGCCGTCCTTTGACCATTGACCTGCGTCGTGAGCGCATGAATTGAAATTAAATGTCCCAGTTGTTTGGGATTCCCATTATTTATGAAAACCAACAAGCCGGCTTCCACGGCCGCACCATTTCAGCGCCATGGTCTTCTGTTCGGGACGGGGTTGGCGGCGGTTTTGCTTCTCCTGTTTTGGAGAAGTTTTTTGCCCGACTTCGTCCAATTCAGTAATGACGGACCGTTGGGACAGCAAAACACCCAATGGTGCCAGTTGCCCCAGGCGGTTGCCGGCGCTTGGGCCGATCTTAACAGCTTGGGCAGCAGCGGAGGGGCTTTCCCGCCCGACGTGTCAACCTTGATTCGCTGGATACTACACCCGCTTGGATTCGCAAAATTTTTTGCGCCGGTTTCGCTCTTCATTCTGGGACTCGGCGCCTGGACTTTTTGCCGCACCCTAAAACTCACGCCGTTGGCATGCATGCTGGGCGGGATGGCGGCGTGTTTGATTTCCACTTTATTTTCGGATGCCTGCTGGGGCGTCGCTTCACATCAAATCGCCTTTGGCCTGGATTTTCTCGCGTTGGCCTTGATTGTCTCCAACTCGCCGGCTACCCCGTGGTTTCTCCGCTGGAGCCGGCTGGCCTTGGCGGGATTGGCGGTGGGCCTGAACGTGATGGAAGCCGCGGACATTGGCGCAATCTTCAGTCTTTTAGTCGCCGCCTTCGCCCTGTTTCATTCCCTGGTGGAAGACGGCCCGGGTCCGGCCATGAAAAAAATCGGACGCGGCATCGGTCGAATCGCGGTCATTGCGATATTCGCGGGATTCGTTGCCACACAAAGCATTGTTTTGTTGGTCGGCACCCAGATTGAAGGCATCGTCGGCACCCAGCAAAACGCGGAGACAAAAGCCCAGCACTGGGACTGGGCCACCGAGTGGAGTCTTCCTAAAATTGAAACTTTGGGAATCGCGGTGCCGGGGTTGTTCGGTTATCGGATGGACAGCCCCTCCGGAGGCAATTATTGGGGCGCCGTGGGACGCGATCCGGCGTGGGATCGTTATTACGCCGATGGCGGACAGGGAGCGCCGCCACAAGGATTTCTTCGTTTCAGTGGCACCGGTAATTACGCCGGTGTGCTTGTCATTTTGGTGGCTTTGTGGGCCATTGCCCAATCGTTGCGCCGGCAAAATTCCGTGTTTTCCGCAACCCATCGGCGGTTTCTTTGGTTCTGGACGGCCGTGTTGATTGTTTCCTTGCTTCTGGCTTTTGGCCGGTTCGCTCCGTTTTACCGGCTCGTTTATGCGTTGCCGTATTTCTCAACCATTCGCAATCCCGTCAAATACCTCTTTGTCTTTTCGTGGGCACTCGTCGTCATTTTTGGTTACGGCATCCATGGCTTGAGCCGGCGTTATCTGGAAGTCCCGGCCGCGGGCCCCACCTCACCGCTTGCCCAATTCAAAACCTGGTGGGCCAAAGCCCGGGGCTTCGATCGAAATTGGACCTCCCTTTGCGTTGTGTTCTTCATCGGCAGTTTGTTGGCCTGGCTGATTTATGCGGTGCAGAAGCCGGGCCTGGTTGCTTATTTGAAAACGGTCGGCTTTTCCGACGAGAACACCGCCAGCCAAATCGCCGCGTTTAGTGTCGGTCAGGCCGGCTGGTTTTGCCTTTTCTTTGCCGTTGCCCTGGGGTTGCTCTCGTTGATGCTGAGCGGTGCGTTCGCGGGACGCCGGGCCAAATGGGGAGGAATCCTGCTGGGAACACTGCTCGTCTTGGATTTGGGACGCGCGGATTTGCCCTGGATTGTTTTCTGGAATTATCCGCAAAAATATGCCGGCAATCCCGTCATCAGTTTGCTCCAGGACCGGCCTTATGAACATCGCGTGGCGGTCCTGCACTCCAAGTCACTTTTTGAAGAGCTCTACAACATCGAATGGTCCCAGCAACTCTTCCCTTATTACAACATCCAGTCCTTGGATGTCATTCAAATGTCGCGCATGCCTGAGGATTTGGCGGCTTATCAAGCGGCACTTTCGCCGCTGGGAACGCCGGATTCGGCGTATCTCGTCGCCCGCCATTGGGAATTGACCAACACCCGCTATCTGCTCGGTCCGGCGGCTTTCCTCGACTCGTTAAATCAACAGCTCGATCCGGAGCAACGCCGCTTCCGCATTGTCCAGCGATTTGACGTGGCGCCCAAGCCGGGAATTGAAACCCCCACCCAGTATTCGGAGCTGACGGCGGTTCCGGCCGAAAGTGGCGACTATGCGCTTTTCGAGTTCACCGGCGCGCTGCCACGAGCCAAATTGTATTCCCGGTGGCAGGTCAGCACCAATGACAACGCCACGCTGCAAACACTTGCCAGTGTCAATTTTGACCCGTGGGAAACGGTTTTGGTTTCCACCAACCTGCCGACACCGTCCGCAACCAACACCACCAATGCCAATTCGGATTCCGGCACGGTGGAATTTGAAAGCTATGCCCCAAAGGACATCGTATTCAGCGCCCACGCCGACACGCCATCCGTGTTACTGCTCAATGACAAGTTTGACCCGAATTGGCATGTGATTGTGGATGACCAACCCGCGCCGTTGCTTCGCTGCAATTTCCTCATGCGGGGCGTTTACCTGACACCCGGCACCCACAGGGTGGAATTCAAATTCTTGCTTCCGCTTGGCCCGCTCTACGTCACCCTCGCCGCGGCCGGGGTGGGCATTCTTTTGTGCGGAGTTTTGATTTTTTCAACACGGCGAACCTCCGCCCGTTGAAACCGGTCGCCAGGCCCGAATTTTACAGACCGGTCGGATGATTAATGAACACCCAGGACAGGTGAAATTTTCGCGAAAGCGCCGACGCCAGCGCCTTGACCCCGAAAGTCTCTGTCGCGTAATGGCCGCCGTAAAGAACGTTGAGACCGAGTTCCTCCGCCAGGGCATACGTCCAATGCGGTCCCTCACCGGTGATGAACGTGTCCACGCCTTCGCCGGCCGCCTGTTTCAATTCCGCGCCCGCGCCACCGGTCACCACGCCAATGTACCGGCAAATATCCTTGCCACCGGGGATGACGCGCGGCTTCGCGCCGGTTGCCCGCGCAAGTCGCCGGGTCAATTCACGGCGGGAAATCGTCTGCCGCGTCTTAAAACCGATGGTCTGGCCGTGAGTCAGAAAAAATGGCTTGAGATGTTTCAATCCGAGCGCGGCGCAGAGCCGCGCGTTATTTCCGAGCCTGGGGTGTGCGTCCAGCGGCAAATGCGAACTATAAACCGCCACATTGTTCTCCAGCAACAACCGGAGCAGCCCGTATTTTTTGCCCGTCCACGGATGCGCCGGCGACCAAAACAGTCCGTGATGGACGAGGAGCAGGTCCGCCCTGGCGGCAATGGCGAGTTTTACCGTGGCGTGGCTCGCGTCCACGGCAGCGGCGATGCGGCTGACCGGGCCGCGATTTTCCACCTGCAATCCGTTGGTGGCGCCGTCGTAATCGCCGATTTCCTTTGTGCGCAGCAACTGGTCGCAATGGGCAACGACGGTCTTGAGCAAGGCTTTCGGCATGGCGCCGCGATGGAAACACTTTTTCGAGGGTTTGCAAAGCGCGAAGGGACTGAAAAATCCCAACCGTTTCTTGAATTCTGAATGCCGGATTCCATAGTATCCCCCGTTTTATATGATCAAGACCCTTGCTCACATTTGCATTTTTTCGAAGGATTTGAACCGAAGCCTGGATTTTTATTGCGGCGCGCTAGGATTAAAAAGGCATTTCGACTTTTTCAAGGATGGCGCCCTGTTCGGATTTTATTTCCAGGTTGGCCCGGGCCATTTCATCGAAATTTTCAAGGCCGATCCGGATGCGGAAATCCGCAGCCAGCGGATACACCATTTCTGCCTGGAAGTGGAGGACATCGACGCGATGCGTGACACGTTGATCAAACGCGGTGTGGAGGCAACCCCCAAAAAGTTGGGCTGCGACCAGACCTGGCAATTCTGGTGCAAGGACCCCGACGGGACGGATTTGGAATTTCAACAGTACACGGCCCAAAGTTCACAGCTCATCCGCAAAAATTGCGTTGTGGATTGGTAGCTTGCAATCTTGCCGCATGTTTTTTCTGTTTCTAAAATTTTTCATTCCGCGTATTGAATTCCCTGCACAGCATTCTATAGTTCGCATGCATTCATGAGATGAGCAATTCAACCGACGCCAGCCCGCCGTGGGACATCGACGCGGCGCGCGCGCTTTACAACATCCGCCGCTGGGGCGCACAGTATTACGACATCAACGAGGCCGGGCACGTTGTGGCGCGCCCGTTGCAGGACGCGGGCGTGGCGGTGGATTTGACGGACGTGACCGAAGAGGCCAGGGCGCGGGGGTTGAAATTTCCGCTGCTCATCCGGTTTCAGGACATTTTACGCCACCGCGTTGAGTCCCTTAACCAGGCATTTCGCAATGCGATCACGGAATACAATTACCAGGGCCGGTATCGCGGCGTGTTTCCCATCAAGGTCAATCAACTGCGGGAAGTCGTTGAGGAGATTCTTGACGCCGGCAAGCCGTTTGAGTTTGGCCTGGAAGTCGGCAGCAAACCGGAGTTGTTCGCCGGCCTGGCACTGCAAAACCAGATGGGCTGTCTCATCATCTGCAACGGTTACAAGGACGCCGAGTTCATCAAAATGGCAATGCTCGGCATCAAGCTCGGCAAAACGGTCATCATGGTCGTTGAAAAGCTGGAGGAACTGCGGCAAATCATTACGATTTCAAAACAGGCCGGCGTCGAGCCGTTCATCGGCATCCGTGCCCGGCTGTTGAGCAAGGGCGCCGGGCGCTGGGCGGAAAGCGGCGGTGAAAACGCCAAGTTCGGCCTCAGCACGGCGGAGATTCTGGAGGCGACGGAAATGTTGAGGGCCGAAAACCTCGGTCATTGTCTCAAGCTGTTGCATTTCCACATCGGCTCGCAGGTGCCGGACATTCTGACGGTGAAAAAGGCCGTACAGGAGGCCGCCCGGTTTTACGCCAAGCTCCATAAGATGGGTTTTCCGATTTCGTATCTCGATGTTGGCGGCGGGTTGGGGGTGGATTACGACGGCAGCCGCTCGGCGTTCGACAGCTCGACGAATTACTCGTTGCAGGAATACACCAACGACGTGGTTTTTTACATCGCCGACGTGTGCAACGCGGAAAACGTCCCCCACCCGGACATCATCAGCGAAAGCGGACGCGCCATCGTTGCCCACCACAGCGTTTTGATTGTCGAAGTGTTCGGCGCGATTGAAAAGATCCGGCCCGGCGAATTTTTGAAATACGGCGACCGCGAACACGCGCTCGTGAAGGAACTGCTCGACATCAAACAGAATCTGCCGAAGCTCAACAAACTCGAAGCCTACCACGACGCCCTCGAACGCCGGGATGACGCGCAACACATGTTCACGCTCGGGGTGCTGGATCTGCCCGACAAGGCGAAGATTGAAGACCTTTACTGGCAGATCAGCCGGGCCGTGGTCGAGCATTACAAGGGCCAGCCTTTCGTGCCGGAGGATATCCGCCAGTTGGAAGACAGCCTGGGCGATCAATATCTCTGCAATTTCTCCGTCTTCCAATCGTTGCTCGATCACTGGGCGCTCGACCAGCTTTTCCCGATCATGCCCATCACGCGTCTGAACGAACGCCCGACGCGCGAAGGCACGCTCGTGGACATCACGTGCGATTCCGACGGGCAGGTCAACAAGTTCATTGATTTCCGCGATGTGCGCGACACCTTGCCGTTGCACAAACTCAATACCAACGGCAACGGCCTGCCCGAACCGTATTACATCGGGTTTTTTCTCATGGGCGCGTATCAGGACATCATGGGCGACCTGCACAACCTGTTCGGCCGCGTCAACGAGGTTCACGTTTTTCTCGAACCCGATGAACCGACCGGTTATTACATCGAGGAAATCATCGAAGGCAACACCATCATCCAATCGCTCGCGGCGGTGCAATACGACGAAAATGAACTGAAGCGCCAGATGAAAGCGCAGGTGGACGAGGCCATCAAATCGGATCGCATGAAACCGTCCGAGGCCATGCGGTTGCTCGATGACTACGAACGCGGTTTGAAGGCTTACACCTATCTTTCGTTTTGACCGAAATCCTCAATCCTGGGACCGGGACTCGAAACAAAGCCGAATTGCTTCGCTCGCTCGGGCATCTGGCGCGCGGTTTGTCCGCCTTGTTTTGGGGTTTGCCGGCGTCGTTGGTCATTTGCGCGGAAACGGCCAAGGCCGGCTGGCTGAAATCCTTTGGCTTCATCCCCGCGCTGGCCACCACCGGCCTGCTGGTTTTTGGACTGTGGCAAATGAGCGATTTTCAAAAACACGAACGTCCCTGGCGACGGGCATTGGACGGCGCGAAACTCCTCGGCCTGGTCAACTTCGGGCTTTGTCCGTTTCTCTACTGGCACAACGGAATGCCGCGGGAAACCTTCTTCAGCGCCGCGGTCTTCGTGCTGGTCCTGTCCGCGGTGCTTTTTCTATTCAACTTGAACGTGGTCCTCAAACGACTCGTGGCCATGCTGCCGGACGAAACCCTCCGGCACGAGACGATCCTGTTCACCGCACTCAATCGCTGGCTGCTCGGTTTTCTTCTATTGCTCGCGGTCGCTTACGTGGTTTTGCTCCACGTGTCGCAAGTACCGCTGGAATCCGGCATTCTGGTCGTCTGGCTCAACCGCCTCGGCTTGTGGCTGTTGACCTTTTTTGCCTTGTTGCCCCTGGCCATGACCATGGCGCTGATTTGGAAAACCAAGGAAACCATCCTCGACAGCGTGTTTGCCGCAAAGTGAAGGAAACATCGAACATTCAACATTCAACGCCCAATGGACGCGAAATGGATTCGCCTTGGGCGTTCGGTGTTGGAAGTGGAATGTTGAATGTTAAAGTGCTGTTGAAATGAAAACTTCCGCCTTGTCCGCACTGGGCCGCCGCACCAGGCCGCCGCCCATCTCCTGGCTCATGCAAACCGCGTTGTCCCGGCCCAAATTGATTTCGCTCGCCGCCGGTTTCACCGACAACCCCACCTTGCCCGTAAAAATTTCGCGCCAGGTGCTCAACCGGGTCCTGCGCTCGCCCAAAACCGGCCCGCCCGCCCTGCAATACGGCATCACCGCCGGCGAAACCAACCTCCGCCAGCTCACCGCGCGCCATTTGCACAAATTGGATCAATCCTCCTCGTCCTCGCTCTCGTCCTCGAAAAAGGAATTGAGGATGAGAACGAAGGACGAGAAAATTTTCTCCTGGGAGCACGTCATCATCACCGGCGGTTCGCAGCAACTGCTTTACATGACCCTCGAGGCGCTCTGCAACGAAAGCGACCTCGTCCTCGTCGAGGACCCGACCTATTTCGTGTTCCTGAGCATTCTCCAAAGTCGCGGCATCCGCGCACGCGGTGTCCGGCTCGAACGCGACGGCCTTGACCTCGTACACCTCGAAACCGTTTTGCAGCGCCTGAAAAAATCCGGCGAACTCCGCCGTCTCAAGGCTTTGTATCTCATCAGCTACTTTCAAAATCCGACCGGCGCTACCACCAGCTTCGGGAAAAAGCGCGGTATTTTGATGCTGCTGAAAAAATTCGAACGCGCGGCGGGTCATCCAATTTATCTGATTGAAGACGCCGCGTATCGCGAATTGCGATTCAAAGGCCCCGACATTCCGTCCACCCTCATGGTATCCGGCGCGACTGACCGTGTGATTTACACCGGCACCTACAGCAAACCTTACGCGCCCGGCGCGCGCGTGGGCTTTGGGCTTTTGCCCGAACCGCTCTTTACGAGCGTCCAGCGCATCAAGGGCAACCACGATTTCGGCACGGCGAACCTGTTGCAACAACTCCTCGCCGGCACGCTCCAAACCGGCCTTTATGATCAGCACGTGGCCAAAATCGAAAGACGTTACGGCCAAAAGGCGTGCGTCATGAAGCAGGCGCTCGCGGAACATTTTCCGCCGAACGTGGAAATCTGGGAATCCGGCGGCGGACTTTATTTCTGGGCGCGCCTGCCAAAAAACGTTTCCACCGGCGTAAAATCAAAAGTCTTTCAGACTGCGTTGAAGAATGACGTGCTTTATGTACCTGGCGAGCTTTGTTACGCGGATGACCCGGCCCGGCGCAAACCAAATCACGAAATGCGCCTCAGCTTCGGCAGCGCCAGCGAGAAAAACATCCGGGAGGGCATCCAGCGGCTCGGCCAGGTGTTGCGGAAATTTTGTTGTAGCGGCGGTCTGTGACCGTCGCCGTCTTGACCAAGCGCCGCTCACACGTACGCATACAATCATCAACCCGGCGGCCATTTCATGTAGCGTCCACCGAGAATGTGGACGTGCATGTGCGGCACGGTTTCGCCGCCGTCCGTGCCGTTGTTGATCACCAGCCGGAATCCGCCCTTGTCCAAACCCAGTTTCTCCGCCACTTCCACGGCCTTGAGCAGCAAATAACCGAGCAGTTGCTGGTCTTCGGCCTTTGCCTCGGCCACGCGCGGAATCGGTTTCTTCGGCACAATCAGGGCGTGGGTCGGCGCCTGTGGGTTGATGTCGCGGAACGCGAGCACCAAATCGTCTTCATAAACGATTTGGGCCGGAATTTCGCGGGCGATGATTTTCTCGAAAAGCGTTTTGCTCATGATCTAATTCTATCCGCGAATGACGCGAATTTTCACGAATAAATACCCCTCTCCCGTCGCTGCGCGACACCCTCTCCCCGCCCAGCGGGGAGAGGGACAGGGCGAGGGGCGCATTTAAAAATATCATTCCACCACCAGCGCGCAATCGGCGGATTCCGGCTCGGCGGTGAGGCATTGGCGCAAATAGTCGACGATGTGGTCGCGCAATCTCTCGCAACGACCGCTCCACCGGCGCGCGCCGGCCAGTTGCTTGACACAGCCGCGCAGGCCGCGAAACCGCAGCACCCGCGGGGAATGGCGGAGCTGGGTGCGGAGTTCGTGACGCAAGCGCGGGAAGAAAAGGAGTTCGAAGCCGCCGCCCGATTCCTTCGCCATCAACCGCAGATCGGTCTCAATGGTTTTCCGCGAGCGCGATTCGACGGCGCCGGCGCGGATGGTGAAGCCAAGATTGCGCAGCACTTTTTCCAGGGCGCCGGCAAATTCGCCCACGGTGACGCTTTCGCGGCACAGTTCAGCCTTGAAGTAGTGAAAGACGGACGCAGCGGCGTGACGCAACACCTCGGGGTCAAGCCGGCCGTCGCTGCCACCGACCAGCTCAACGGAAATCATCTCCGCCGAACACGGCACGCTTTCACCATTGGTGAGTTGAAACAGCAGGCAATCGGATAACAGGGCGATCATTTGGCAGCCTCCAGTTTTTTGACTTCATGGACGAAATCGGTGGCTTCCTGAAACCGTCGGTAGACGCTGGCGAACCGCACGTAGGCGACCTCGTCAATGCCCCGCAAAGCTTCCATGACCGATTTGCCGATGAATTCGGCGGGGACCTCATTTTCAAATTTGTCGGTCACGGCGGCCACGATGTGGTCGGTCATATCTTCCATGGTTTGCGGGCTGACCGGGCGTTTTTGGCAGGCCTTCTTGATGCCCGACAGGAGTTTCTCGCGCGAAAACTCCTCGTGCCGCCCGTCGCGCTTGAGCACCATCAAGCCTTCGCGTTCCACTTCTTCGTAGGTCGTGAAGCGGTGTCCGCACTTCGTACATTCACGGCGGCGGCGAATCGTGGCCCCTTCGCGCGAGGCGCGCGAGTCAATGACTTTGTCTTCCTGACAGCCGCACTTGGGACAACGCATAAAACCACTGCTAATTGTGGCTGCTCTTTTGTAGCACACTAAGTTTTGTGGTGTCAAGCGAGGTCGGGCGGCCCGTGACAAAAGTTATTCACCGGAAACCGCGCTTGCACTCGGGAAATTTTCGACTATGCTCGGCGGCTCTTGTTCTACCAAGACAGCGATACGTCGGTTTAAGCGATTGATTTTATGGCAACAGCGAACGATCTCCGCCGCGGCATGGCGATCAGTTACAACGGCGACATTTGTGTGGTGCTCGACATGCAGCACCGCACGCCGGGCAACCTGCGCGCGTTCGTGCAGGCGACGCTCCGCAGCATCCGCACCGGCAAATCGTCCGACGTGCGGTTCAGCTCCACCGAGCGCATTGAGCCGGTGCCGATGATCACCAAGAAAATGGAATATAGCTACAAGGACGGCGACGATTACGTTTTCACCGACCCGGAAACCTATGAAACGGTCACCCTCGCCGCGGAACTGGTCGGGGACACAAAAAATTATCTCGTGGAAAACGCCCAGGTGACGGTGACGTTCGTCGAGGAGAAAGCCGTGAGCATCGAATTGCCGTCGAGCGTGGTATTGAAGGTATCCGACGCGCCGGAAGGCATCCGAGGCGACTCGTCGAACAATGTGCAGAAGCCGGTGACCCTTGAGACCGGCATCACGGTGCAGGTGCCCTTGTTCATCAAGACCGGCGAGCAGATCAAAGTGGACACGCGCACCGGCAAATACATGGAACGCGCCTGACGGAATCGGATTGGCGAATGGCTGGATCGTTGGATTAATGCGGTAATTCCCCGGCAATCGAGCAACTCGTCCATCCACTAATCCATCCATCCATTTCCCCGTTCTCCGACGCGGGCTTTCATTTTCTGCGGGAATTGCTTTTCAAGGCGGACAACTTGGGTTATCTCTGGTCGGACACGTATGTCGGGGCAACCCAAAGGAGAAAAGGTGTTTCGCGGCATCGCCGTTTCCGCCGGCATTTGCCGAGGGAAGATTCTTGTCCTCCATCGTGCCCGCCACATCATCGCCCGGCGCGGACTGGCCGACCTCGAAGTCACTGAGGAGGTTGGCCGTTTTGAAAAAGCCCTGGTCCAGACCCGCCAGCAAATTCTGGAAATCCAGGACAAGGTGCTGAAAACATTGGGCGCGAAGGAGGCGGATATTTTTGAAGCCCACCTGCTGATGCTGGAAGACCAGGTGCTGGTGGACGAGGTCATTAGGATGATCCGGGACCAAAAGGTCAATGCCGACTTTGCTTTTCACACGGTGGCCGAGCGTTACGTGACGGCGCTGGTGGCGGCGAATGACGAATATCTCCGCGAACGCGCCAACGACATGCGCGATTTGTTATCGCGGGTGCTGGATAATCTGCTTGAGGTCAGGGACGAATTCGACCTGCGACACCTCGCCGAGCCCTGCATTCTGGTCAGCCATGACCTCAGCCCGTCCACCACCGCCCAACTGGACAAAAAATTCGTGCTGGGGTTTGCCACTGACATCGGGGGACAGACTTCGCACACGGCCATCATGGCGCGGTCGCTGGGCATTCCGGCCGTCGTCGGCCTTCAATCGGTCAGCCAGGAATTGGAAAGCGGCGATTACGCGTTGCTCGACGGCTACAACGGCACGATTGTCGTCAATCCCACCGATCAGACGCTGTTTGAATACGGCCAATTGGCCAAAATCAAGGCGTCCCTGGAAGAAAAACTGCGGGAAATCCGGCAGCAACCCGCCGTCACCCTCGACGGCAAATTCATCCACCTCTCGGCAAACATTGAAGACCAACGTGACGTCGAAGCCGTCCTGCTGCACGGCGCGGAGGGCGTCGGATTGTTCCGCACGGAATATCTGTTCATCAGCCGTGACAGCCTGCCGACCGAGGAGGAGCAATACCAGTCCTACCGCAAGGTCGCCGCGGCGTTGAAACCGAACCCGGTCATCATCCGCACGCTCGATCTGGGCGGCGACAAATTCGCCTCGCACCTGCAATTGGCCCAGGAAGTGAATCCCTTCCTGGGCTGGCGCGCCATCCGGTTCTGCCTCGCGCAACCGGAACTGTTCCGCGCCCAGCTCCGCGCCATTCTGCGCGCCAGCGCCGAAGGCAACGTGAAAATGATGTACCCGATGATTTCCGGCCTGGATGAATTGACCCGGGCCAACGCGCTCGTGGACCAATGCCGGGAAGAATTGCGCGCCGAAGGACTGCCGTTCGACGAAAAAATGGACATCGGCGCGATGATTGAAATTCCGTCGGCGGCGCTCATCGCCGACACGCTGGCCTCCCGCGTCAAATTTTTCAGCATCGGCAGCAATGACCTCATTCAATACACGCTCGCCGCCGACCGCACGAACGAAAAGGTTTCGCACCTGTACGAACCGACGCACCCAGCGATCATCCGCCTGATCAAGGCGACCGTGGATGCGGCGCATCAACACGGCATCTGGGTGGGGGTCTGCGGTGAAATTGCCGGCGATCCCGTGCTCGCGCCGTTGTTGATCGGCCTCGGCGTTGACGAATTGAGCGCCGCGCCGACGGTGGTGGCCCAGGTCAAATACATCGTTCGCCGGCTCCGATTGACCGAGGCCCAGGCGTTGGCCGAATTCGCGCTCCATTGTGAATCGCCCGTGGAAATTCACGCGCGCTGCCGGGAACTGGCCCGCCAAACCGCGCCCAGCCTTTTTGAAAGCAAAACTTGATTCGTATATCTCTCAATCCGGATTTTGGATCGCTGCGGGGCGATTATTTTTCGAATTTACACCCGCTCGAACCGTCGGCGACGCAAATGACAACCCGGTCATTCCACCAGACATAAAAATGTGAATTTCGACCCCAATGTTCATCCGCACCGCCGCTATGACCGGTTAAGCGGCGAATGGGTCCTGGTTTCTCCTCACCGCACGCAACGACCCTGGCAGGGCCGGCGCGAAAACAGCCCTCCCGTCGATCGCCCGGTCCATGATCCCAAATGTTATCTCTGCCCGGGCAACCCGCGCGCGGGAGGCGCCGCCAATCCCCGCTACACGGAACCGTTCGTGTTCACCAACGATTTCGCCGCGCTGCTGCCGGACGTCCCCTTGACCGGTGGCGTACCAGATGGTTTATTTCACTGCGAACCCGTGCGGGGCGAATGCCGGGTCATTTGTTTTTCACCGCGCCACGATCTCACGCTGCCCGAAATGGCGGTGGGAGATGTTCTGCGCGTGGTGAATGTCTGGGCGGACCAGGTCAACGAGCTCGGCGCCCGATATCGCTGGGTGCAGATTTTTGAAAACAAGGGCGAAATCATGGGCTGCTCGAATCCGCATCCGCACGGCCAGATTTGGGCGGGCAATTTCCTGCCCCGACTGGTGGTCCCGGAGGACCGCCACCAGAAACAATATTTTGAAAAGCACCAACGCCCGCTCCTGCTGGACTACCTGGAAAACGAATTGCAACGGAACGAGCGGGTCATCGAAGCCAACCCGCACTGGGTCATTGTGGTGCCGTATTGGGCCGTCTGGCCGTTTGAACTGTTGCTCCTGCCGCGGCGTCACGTCCGGCGTCTGCCGGAATTGACCGCCGACGAACGCGCGGGCCTGGCGGATATCTTGAAGCGGGGCCTCACTCGCTATGACAACCTGTTCGAGACGAGCTTCCCCTATTCGATGGGCTGGCACGGCGCGCCCACCGACGATGGCCCTTACGCGCATTGGCAGTTGCACGCGCATTTTTATCCGCCGTTGTTGCGCTCGGCCACGGTGAAGAAGTTCATGGTCGGTTATGAAATGCTGGCCGAACCGCAGCGCGACCTGACGCCCGAGCAGGCCGCCCAACGCCTGCGCGAAACGGCCACCGTCCATTTCAAGGAGCGCTCCGGCGTAAATTCCGGCGGTTGAAATTCAAGCCCGGGCCGGTTTCGGCGATATTTTCGCCACCCACCACGTATCTGTTTGACGGTGACCATGCTCAGCGGAAATAATGGTTTCGAACATGGGAACTGATTCCATCGCATGAAAGTCATCATTCTGGCCGCCGGCTACGCCACCCGGCTGTACCCGCTCACGCTGAACCAGCCGAAGCCGTTGCTGCCGGTTGCGGGCAAGCCGATGATCGAGCACGTGCTCGACAACCTCGCGCCGATCGGTGGGATTGATCGGGTTTATGTCGTGACGAATGCCAAATTCGCCGGCCACTTCCAGAAATGGTCGGAATCGTACCACGCCTCAAAATCCAACCTGGCATTCACCATCGTCAATGACGGCACGACCAGTGATGCCGACAAACTGGGCGCCATCGGCGACATCCATTACGTGCTCCAGACCCAGCGGGTGGATGATGACTTGATCATTGTGGCGGGTGACAATTTGTTTGGCGAAAAACTCGGCGGCTTTGGAACCTTTTGCCGCGAGAAAAACGCGCCGGTGCTCGCGCTTTACGACGTGGGCGACCTGGAACAAATCAAAAAATACAGCTCCATTTCCGTGGCCGCCGACAGCCGGATCACCGCCTTCGAGGAAAAGCCGAAGCACCCAACCAGCACACTCGCCGGCATCGCGCTCTACTTTTATCCGAAAAGCACCATTCCGCTCATCAAACAGTACATCGCCGAAGGCAACAATCCCGACCAACCCGGCCGGCTGGTGCAATGGCTTTATCCGCGCACACCGGTCTATACCTGGCGCGTGCCGGGACTCTGGTTTGACATCGGCTCGAAGGAAACGCTGGAGGAAGCCAACCAAATCTTCGCTAAATTTGCCGTCGCCAAAAAGTAAATTTTGACTGTGGCAGCCGAGGTCACGAGGCTCACTTCATTTCGTTTGGATTTCAAATGGAGCCTCGTAACCTCGGCTGCTACCGGACCGTGATTACGACGTAATTCTTTTTGCCCTTGCGCAACAGCAGGTGCTTGCCGAAAAGCAAATCATTGCCCGTGACGGCGCGCGTGGCGCCGGCCTCGCGGATGTTGTTCACATAAACGCCGCCGCCTTCGATGTCCTTCCGCGCCTGGCCTTTGGATGAACACAAACCGGCGTGAACCAGGAGTTCGACCAACGAAATTCCCGGCCCGTCCAATTTTGATTTCTCGATTTCCTTCGTCGGCACTTCTCCAATGAGGTGATTGAAGAAATCCTCGGACGCCTTTTCAACCGGCCCGCCGAACAATACTGTGCTCGCCACCGAAGCACTTGTTGCGGCTTTTGCCCCATGAATCATCGTTGTAACTTGCAACGCCAATTCGATGTGCGACGCGCGCGCGCCAGGATTTTCCGCGTGTTTCTTTTCCAGCGCTTCGATTTCGTCCTTTGACAGAAACGTGAAGTATTTCAGATAGCGGATGACATCGCGGTCATCGGTATTGATCCAAAATTGGTAGAAGCGGTAAACACTCGTGCGCTTTGGATCGAGCCAGACGGCGCCAGCCTCGGTCTTGCCGAATTTCGTGCCGTCGGCATTGGTGATCAGCGGCAGCGTAAGGCCGTAAGCCGGCTTGCCCAGTTTTTTCCGGATAAGATCAATGCCCGCAGTGATGTTGCCCCATTGATCGCTGCCGCCGATTTGCAGTTCGCAGCCGTGTTGCTCGTAAAGCACCAGAAAATCGAACGCCTGTAGCAGCATGTAGCTGAATTCGGTGTAACTGATGCCAACCTCGCGGTCTTCCATCCGGGCGCGAATGCTCTCCTTGGCCACCATCTGGTTGACGGAAAAGTGCTTCCCAATGTCGCGCAGAAAATCTAGAAACGAAACGTTCGCCGTCCACGAGGCGTTGTCCACCAACCGCGCCGGATTGGTTTTGGTTTCAAAATCGAGCAGGCGCTTGAGCTGTTCTTTTACGCTGGCAATGTTGCGTTCCAGCACTTCCTTCGTGAGCAACTGCCGCTCCTGCGTCTTGCCGCTGGGATCGCCGATGGAGCCGGTTGCACCGCCGGCCACCGCAATCGGATGATGACCAATCAATTGGAAGCGGCGCAACGCGAGCAATGGCACCAGATTGCCCACGTGCAGGCTGTCCGCCGTCGGATCGAACCCGCAATAAAGCGTGACCGGTGACGCAATCCGTTTGGCGAGCTCGGCCGCATCAGTGCAATCGGCGACGAGGCCGCACCACTTCAATTCTTCCAGAATGCTCACGGCGGCAGGTTAAATCGCCATCGGCCAAATGCCAATTTCCAATTGTTTCAATCGTCCTCGTTCTCCTGCTCGTCCTCGTCCTCGATTTTCCTGATTCGATTACGAGAACGAGGACGACGACGAGGAGGATTGGAGAAACTTTGGACTTTGGACTTCGGGCTTTGGACTTTAACCTTGGCGCGATGTCACAGATGCTCAAGTCGTCCGGCGCAATGGCCATCGCCACGCTGACCAGTCGTCTGCTCGGCATGGTGCGCGAAATGGTCTATGCGCGGTTCATGGGCGATGGCTGGGTGGCCGGCGCGTTCCAGTTTGCATTCACGATTCCCAATCTGTTCCGCCGCCTGCTCGGCGAAGGCGCACTGACGGCGGCGTTTATTCCCATCTTCAAGGAAAAGGAAAAAACGCACGGCGAAATCGAGATGTGGCGCGCGGCCAACGCGGTGATTTCCGGTCTGATCATTACCGCGAGCGCGGTCGTGGCGCTGGCTCTGCTCGGCCTTTCGTTCGTGCTGGCGGTGCATCAATTCAGTGCGGAAACCGAGCTCATGCTGCGGCTGTTGCGCGTGATGTTTCCGTACATGCTGCTGGTCTGTATCGCGGCGGCCTTCATGGGCATGCTCAACGCCCGCGGCCACTTTTTCATTCCGGCCATGGGCGCCACGATGCTCAACGTGGTGATGATCGCGTCCGTGCTCTGGCTCGCACCCCGGATGGGATTGTCATTTCCGAAAGGCGAACGGTTGCCGCACCAGATTTTTGCGCTGGCCATCGGCGTGCTGGCGGCGGGTGCGGCCCAGGCGGCGTTTCAACTGCCGACCTTGTGGCACGACGGCTTCCGGTATCGCTGGGTTTCGCCGTGGCGTGATGAGACGGTGCGTCGCGTCATTTACAAAATGATCCCGGGCACCATTGGCGTGGCGGCGTTTCAGATCAACGTGACCCTGGTCCTGGCCGTCGCGTTCTGGGTCAATCCGCAAATTGTCGCGTCCTTCAACTACGCCGTGCGCCTGATGGAACTGCCCCAGGGCATGTTCGGCATTTCGCTCGCGACCTATCTGCTGCCGACGCTTTCCGGACTGGCCGCCGAAAAGAACTTCACCGAATTTCGCACCACGCTGCGGCACGGCATGGGCACGTTGTTCTTTTTGAACCTGATTGCGGCCATTCTGCTGGTGGTGCTGGCCGAACCGATTGTCCGCCTGATTTTCCAGCACGGCAGATTTACCGATGCTTCCACCACACGCGCAGCGTTCGCGCTCATGTGCCTCGCGCCGGGGCTGGTGGCCTTTTCCGCGGTCAACATCCTGGCCCGCGCCTTCTATGCGCTCGGCGACACGCAAACGCCGATGAAAATCAGCATCGCTTGTCTGGCAGTCAATCTCGTCCTGGCCACCGCGCTGGTCGTACCGCTGCGGCAGGGCGGACTCGGTCTGGCGAACACGGCGACCTCGGTCTGCAACGTCTGCCTGTTGTTTTACTGGTTGCGCCGAAAACTCACCACACTGGAAATGGGACCGCTGCGCGCAACCCTTTTGCCGCTGGTCGTTGCCGGAACGCTCGCCGGCCTGATCGCGTGGTTCGGCTGGCAATTCTGGGAAAATGCGCTCGGCCACGCTACGGTCGCGTTGCAAATTGGCGAAGTGTTTGTCCCGGCGGGCATCGCCGGCCTGGCTTACTGGCTGACGGCGCTGGCGTTCAAAATTCCGGCAGCCAGGGAAATGGCGGAGTTTGCGCTGGCAAGGTTTAAAAAATAAATCCCGGGAGGAATGGCGTGCCGCCTTCCCTGATTTTTTATTTGGGACGCCGACACGGCGTCCCTCCCATAATCAAACCGGCACCACCGCCGTCCAGCAGGCTTCTCCGAAACGTGCCTTGAATTGTTCCGCGAGCCGTTCGCCGGCATCGGCATTTTCGACAACGGCGAAGGTGGTCGAGCCGCTGCCGGACATGAGCGCGGCCAGCACACCGTGGGCCCGGAGAAATTCCTGAAACAGCGAGAGGATCGGGTACTTTTCCAATGCGGGCGCTTCGAGCGAATTGTACAATTCGGCACTGGCCGCCGGCCAATCACCGGTTTGAAGCGTGCCGATGAGTTTTTGGGCGCGGCCCGCCTGGCCGTTCAACGCGGCCGGAAATCGCGCCAGCGCCTGGTAAGCCCAGGCGGTTGAAATGCCAAAACCGGGATGAATCAAAAGAAACGCCCGGCCGCGCAGCGCCGGGAAAAAGTCGAGCGGCTGGATTTTCTCACCACGCCCGATGGCCAGTGCCGGCCGGTCCTGCAGGAAGAACGGCACGTCCGAACCCAGTGCCGCGGCGAGTTCATGCAATTTTGCGGCGGTCAGCGGCTGGTTAAACAGTTCGTTCAAGGCCACCAGCGTCGTCGCTGCATTGCCGCTGCCGCCACCCAAACCGGCGGCCAGTGGAATTTTTTTCTCCAGTCGGATGGTCACGCCCTCATTGATTTTTGCCGCCTGTAAAAACACGGTGGCCGCGCGCTGGACGAGATTCTGCGCGTCCACGGGCAGGTTCGCATCGGAGCACGAAAGCTCAACCCCGGCGCCGCGACGCACAAAGCTCAACTGGTCGCACAGATGGACCGGGTGCAGGATGGTCTCAAGCTCATGGAAACCGTCGGCGCGCCGGCCGAGGATGTTCAGCAGCAGATTGACCTTGCAGGGTGATTTTTTTTCCAGGCGCATGGGGCTTCAAAAAAACAAAACGCGCCAACGGAAAGCGGTTGGCGCGTTGGACAAAACAATTCCGGCCACGGTCAGTTGTCGAAAACCTTGAACCGGCTGCCGGGAACAAACGGAGCCACGTCGCCGCCGCCCAGACCGACGTACGTATCGGTGTCAAACAACGAGTCGGACACCAAGCCCGGCGTGTAGTTGTCGGGATAAACGGGCTCGGGCGCGAGATATTTGGTCAGGACGGGATGATACGGCGGGAACGGAAAAGTGAGAACTTCATAAATTCCCACCCCGGTGCGGGCCATGGAGCGGTCGAAACCGCGGACAAAGCCGACGGTGTAACCGGCGTCGGGCGAATCAAACACGGCCGTTTCTTCCACGGATCGGCGCCATTCGCCACCGCGGGCCACTTCGGCAAAATTACTCATGCCTCGACCGAGTTTGGCCTCCGGCCCCGCGCAGCCAGAGGTAAACAACGCAGCCAAGGCGACCACGCTGAGAAAGGGAAGTGCGTTGCGCATAAATTCTCAAATTGACCTAGGCAGCTTACGGCAAATCCACCGGATGTAAAGCGCGTTTTATTTTAATTCACGCGCGCTTCCTCTTTTCCTGGCGCTCCCAATACCACGCGATCCAGACGGTGACTTCGTAGAGCATGTAGAGCGGAACGGCCATCAAAATCTGGGTGATCACTTCGGGCGTGGTCAGCAGAGCGCCCAGCACCAGGACAATGACGATCATGTAGCGCCACATGCTCCGGAGCAGGCGGTAATTGAGCACGCCGATCTTGACCAGCGTGAGCAGCACGACGGGCAGTTCAAAACCCAACCCCATGCCCAGCATGAACTTGCAGACAAAGCTGATGTAATCTCCGGCCCGCCATTGCAACGCGCCAAACCCGAGCCATCGGGAGTACATCTGTGACGCCGCCAGCGCCACCGGCATCAAAATAAAATAACAAAAGGCCACACCCACAAAAAACAGCCCGGCCCCGATAAACAACCCGCGGTAAACGTATTTCCGTTCGCGCAGTTTCAGCGCCGGAAAAACGAACGAGGCGATGAAATAGAGAATAAACGGCGACGCCAGCACCATGCCCCCGTAGAACGCAACTTGAAACGCGATAAAAAAACCCTCGACCGGACTGAGATTGATCAGGTCAACTTGGAGCCGTTGCGCATCCGCGGCGGCGTGCGGATCGGCAGCCACCCGCCAACCGAGCACCTGGTTCGTGCCGAGGGTGAGTGGCCAAACTTGGACGGACACAAAAGGATTGGTGCCGAGATTCAGCGAACGCTGTTGCTCCGAGGTGAGTTGAAAGTTGCCAAGGTGATTGGTGCCGAAACTGACGGTGACCACCTGATTTCCGTCGGGATAACGAATCCGGGCGTGGGTCAAAGGCCATTTGATGATTTGGACGACATAGTTGCCGGCGATGAGGCAGAGTAGCATGGCTACACCCAGAGCGACGACACTCTTGATGAGCACCCAGCGGAAATCCTCGAGGTGTTCGAGAAACGTTTTGACCGGGCCGCCTTCGGCCTCGTCGGGGCGTTCCGTTTCGTGGTCGCCGGCCATGCCAGAAACATTCCGCCGTCAGACTTTGGGCGGGGGGGAAGATTGCGAAACGGTCTGCGCGGGTTGCGAAGCATCTTTGACAGCGGGCTTGTTCGGCGGCGCGGATGTGTCGTCGGCCGCTTTTTGAACCTCGTCCGTCACTTCGCGCGTCGCCTTCTTGAATTCCTTGATGCCCGTGCCCAAGCCCTTGGCCAGTTCAGGCAATTTTTTTGCCCCGAACAGAATCAACACGACGGCCAGAATCAAGACGATTTCCCAGCCGCCAAACCAGCCTGCAAACATGACATTCATATAATTTATCGAGCTTTTGACACGTTACGCCCGGTTCGCCCGTTAGTAAAGTGTCAAATCAATCCGGGAGGGACGGCGTGTCGCCGTCCCCAATTTTTACGGTGAAATAATCAGGGACGCCGACACGGCGTCCCTCCCAAAGTCAAAAATTACGCGCCGGTTTTGGGATGCAACAGCACAAAGTCGTCCCGGCGGTTTTGAGACCAGGCCGAGTCGTCGTGGCCGGGGTCCACCGGTTTGTCCTTGCCGTAGCTGATGGTGCGGACACGTTCCGGATCAACCCCCATCTTGGCCAGTGCCTGGCGCGCCGCCAGCGCGCGGCGTTCGCCGAGCGCGCGGTTGTATTCCTCGGTGCCGCGCTCATCGCAATTGCCCTCGACGAGCAACTTGGTGCTCGGATCGGAATTCAGAGCCGACGCGACCGCCTGAAGGTTTGCATCCTCGCTGTGCCGGATGGCGGCACTATCAAAGGCAAAATGAATTGTGTAATTCGCAAGGGCCGCACGGTCTTCGATCATGTTTTCAAATTCCGCCAAACTTGCCGTCTGGCCGCCGCCGGGCTGATTGCCGCCCATGGTGCCACCCGCCCCCGGTTCGCCGACCTGGCCTCCTTGCCCATTCGGAATGGGCGTGACCCCGTAGGGCTTGTGGTTTCGGCAACCGGTGGTGGCGAGGGTGAGGGCCAATACGACTGCCATTGGGTAAACCAGCTTCATCATTTTCATAATCTATCCTTCGGTTAAAGGTTTGTTAAAACAATTAAAATTTATTTCGCCCAGGCCGGTTCGGAATCGTTTCCCGAAATCTGGCGAATATCCTTGACTTGTTTTGTGTACACGTCAAGCAAAGACAGCACGTCGCGGTAGGACGGTGTGGTTCGCGAATAAATCAACGTCCGGGAGTTCGGCGACCACGACGGTTCCTCGCCGCGCACCAGGATGAAGGCGTTGCCGCCCTCTGCCGGCACCACGCAAATGTCGAACTCGCTCATCTGGGAAGTAAAGGCGATCCACTTGCCGTCCGGCGACCAGCTGGGCTCGCTCGGATTGGAAACGCCCACTGTCGGAATGCGTTGAATGTCGCCGCCCTCCGCCGGCACCTTGGCCAGCATGCGCCGCCCATGAATTTCCGTCGCAAAGCAAATCCACTGGCCATCCGGCGACCAGCAGGGCGACGACGCCCCTTCCGGTGTGGAAGTCAATTGCTTCAACCCTCCGCCGTCCGGATTGCACAACCACACCTCCGGGCTGCCGCTCCGGCTTAAAATCATCGCCAGCCGGGTGCCGTCCGGCGACACCGCCGCGCTGGTGTTCAACCCGGAATAGCCGGCGACGACGCGGCGTTCACCGGTGCTGAGGTTGTGATAAAAAATGTCCGGATTTCCGAGTTTATAGGACGTGTAGTAGAGCACCGTCTGGCTTGGCGACCACGCGGGCGCCGCCACAATGGTGGCATCCGGCGTAATGGATTGTGCGTTGTGGCCGTCGAAATCCGCGATGTAAATTTTGCCGTCGCCGTTGGCGTACTGGACTTTGAACGCAATCCGGGTCTGCGCAATGCCCTTCTTGCCGGTGATGGCCTGCACCACGTCGTCGGCAAACGCGTGCGCCTGGCGCCGCAACGTCGCGCCGTTGTACGAGCGCGACAGGATGGTGCTCTTGGCGAAACGGTCCGCCACGCGGCCCACCACGTTGCCGGTGCTGGTGCCGCTGATTTGATATTGCGCGGCATCGGGGGTCACAAACGTGAATCCCTGAACGTAGAGGTCAAATTTCAGGATCTCCGTGACGTCGCTGCCGAAGCCGTCGATGGAAACGGGCACCGGTTTGGTGTTGCCGATGCTGGAAACGGAACGCGTGATGACAATTTCATTTTGATCATTCTGCCCGCGGCACAAAGCCACGGCCAGGACGGCAAGCCAGACCGACAGACAAATTTTAATGCGATTTTTCATTCGAGCATTCGTTTAACCTGGGGATTGAAGTTGATGGTATAAGTCCGCTGTTGGTCCGTGGTTCCCTCTGGAAACGCGGCAATAAAAGTGACGCGCTCCAGCGTTTTTTGCACCGAGTCGTCCAGGGCGGCGTCGCCGGAGGCATCAATGACGCGCGCGGAAATCACCGTGCCGTCGCTGGCAATGGTGACCCTTACCCTTACGTTTTCGTTGTCGTTGGCGATGGCATCCGGCAGCGTCCAGGCCTGATCGTAAACGCTTTTGACGGCGTCGGCGTAATTCGCGTAAGCCACACTGCTGTTGCCCGGCATGTCCACCGTCGTGCTGGGTGAAAAATTCCTTTTCAAATTCTGGATGGCTTTGCGCAGCGCCAGCGCCCGTTTGGCAGCATCGTCCGGAACATTTTTGGGCGCGGTATGAACCACCGGTTTGAGGTCGGGTTGAATTTTATGTGGTTGAACCTTCTCCGGCGCCGGTTTGGGCGGTTCGGATTTGAACATCTTCTCCAGCCTTTCGGCAAGCGTGGGCGTCGGCACGACCGGCTGGGGGGCTGGCGGAGTGGGTTGTGGCGGTGGCGGGGTCACCACGGGCGTCGGCGCGGGCGGCTGGGCGTTCCGCACACCGCTGCTGAATTGCGCGTCTATCAAATTGGCCGGAATCACGTCGAGCACCCGCGAGTCGTCCGGCTTGGGGCGGGGTTCGAAGAACGCCGGGCCGACGAGCAGAATCACCAGCAACAGCAGGTGAATGCCCGCCGTGGCCAGAATGCATTTTTTTTGCAACCGGTTCATTTCGTCGGTTCGGTGCGCAACGAGTAACGGGTGATGCCGTTGCGCTGGCAGCCGTCAATCACGGCGGCAATGTATTTGTACGGATCGTCCTGGTCCGCGCGGATATAAACAATGAGATTCGGGTTGACCCGAAAATCCGTCGCCAGGCTCGCAATCATTTGATCGAACGGCATCCGCCGCCGGTCGAGCGCGTAAACCCCCGTCGCGCTGACTTCGACGGTGCGGATGTCGCGTTTGTTCACCAATTTGTCCGGCTGGCCGCCGCGCGGGAGTTTGAGATTGATGCTTTGCTCCAGCAACGGCGTCGTGATGACAAAAATGATGAGCAACACAAACGCCAGGTCGAGCAACGGCGTGATGTTGATCTCGCTCAGCGTCACCAGATAACTGCGTTGTGAAAAGCGTCGCATTTTAAGTTGAAGGTTGCTGGTTGAAAGTTACAAGTTGTCGCGACGGGCTGGCTTTTTTACGCGGGAATTACCGGCATAGCCTTCAAGGTAACGGATGAACGCCGACAACCTTTTGGAAAGCTTCGCCGCCGATTCACGCAGGGCGGCAAATTCATTTTCGCCGACATATTTTTGATCCAGCGCGACGTGGAGTTGCGAACGAACCTCGCCATTCGACCCTTTGGCAATGTTTAAAAAATGCATAAATTCCTTCCGGGTTCCGCGTTCAAATCCTTCCGCGATGTTCGACATGGTGGACACAGCCGCCCGGCGGATGTGTTCGCGCAGACCCAAATCTTGTTTGAATCCGCCCGCTTTGGACGCGGTATAAATCGTGCCGACCAGCCGACGGGCATCCTGCCAGACATTCAAATCCTCAAATTGTCGCGCGGTTCCCATTGTCAAACCTGGAACTTTCAATTTTCAACCTTCGAATCATTCTTCCTCCAGAAACTCCGATTCCATTTTGGAAACCAGTTCCTGCGCAAAATTGTCCAGCCCGACGGTGAACACCCGCAAATTGTGTACCAGCCAATTGTAACCGAACATCGAGGGAATGGCCACGAGCAGGCCGGCCACGGTCGTGATGAGCGCGGCCGAGACGCCGGGCGCCATCGCTGCCATGGTCGCCGAGCCCTGCTGCGCGATCCCCGCGAATGTGCTCATCACGCCCCAAACCGTGCCGAGCAATCCCAGAAAGGGCGCGCCGCCGCTCGCAATGGCCAGAAAAATCAGGCCGGATTCCAGTGTCAATGATTCCTGCGCGACGACGTTTTCGACGGCGCGTTTGACATGTTCCATGTTTTTAAGCGAGACGCGTTGTCGGCGCCGTTCCCCGCCGGGCCCGCGCAACCGGGCGTCCAACTGGGTGCAGCCGACCCGATAGACCTCGTACAGGGGGCAGCCTTCGACCTGCAGCTTGCGGTCGAACAAATCGAGCACGGATTTTTGCAAACGGAATTCCTCGTTGAAATAATAATTGAGCCGGCGCGCGCGGCGCATCTGCAGGGCCTTGGAGGTCATCACCGACCAGGCGATGACGGAAAAGACCACCAGACAGGCGATGACGGCCTTGCCTTCCGGCGTCGCCTGTTTCCACACGTAGACGAGTTCCGCTTGATTGGAAGCGGCCCCCACGACAGCAAACGATAGTACGTTCATCATGCCGACAATTTACCTGGTCGTGAGGAACCGATGTTGCGGCCAAGCGGCAGGCGGTCGAACAAATCTCCTGCCGCCCAAAGTACTACCCGCCTTTCCGAAAATTGCAACGACTTTTTTAGAAAAAATTAAAAACCGCCACCAGCTCCTGAAGCGTCTTTTGCACCTGCAAATTTCCCGATCCCCGCGCCCGATCAAATTGCCCGCCCAGCCACGCCATCTGGAAAATTCTTTTCCCATCGAAATGTTCCGCCAGCAAACCCGCATTGGTCTTCGTGGCAGCGTCCGGCCTGGGCGGCGACACCAAAACCACCCGCGCCCTGGCTGTCACACCGCGTGGCAGCGCTTCGAGTGTCAGCAAAAACTGGTTGACCGCCCCCAGCTGGTTCGGGCCGACGATGATTGGCGTGGCGCGCAACGATGTTATCAAATCGCGCGAATCGAAATCATCGCCTAGGGGACTGAGCAAACCGCCAGCACCTTCGACCAGCAGAACCTCGAAACGCCCTTGCAGCGCCCGAACGTGGGCGACCACTTGCGACCGCTTCACCCGCTTCCGTTCCCGGCGCGCGGCCAGCAATGGCGCCACCGGCGCGCGGAAATGCCACGGATTGATTTCATCCAACGAGAGAGCGCCTCCCGAGGCCGTATGCAGGAGGCGGGCATCGTCGCGTCCGCCGGAGCAAACCGGTTTGAGTGCCGCTGCTTGGACGCCGCGTTCGCGCAAAAACCGCGTCAACAGCGCGGTCAGCACCGTTTTACCAACGCCGGTGTCCGTACCGGTAACGAATGCGATGGTTGGCTGCATTCCGGCAACATCAAAGCGGAAACGCGCCGGGCAAGCCATCAAAACCGTTGACGTTCCTGGCCCGATTCACGTAAGCTGCGCGGCTCGCTGACAATCGAAAATCGAGAACTAAATCGGGAACTATTGTGAATGTCACCGTCGAAAATCTGGCCCCGTGCAAAAAACTGCTGCGGGTGGAAGTGGACGCGAAGGCCGTGGACGCGGCCTTTGATTCCACGGCAAAGGAATTTCAAAAACAGGCGGCGCTGCCCGGTTTCCGTCCCGGCAAGGCGCCCCGGGCGATGGTGCTCAAAAAATACGAGACGGACATCAAGGCCGAGGTCAAGCGCAAGCTGATCGGTGATGCGTACCGCCAGGCGGTGGGTGAAAAGAAAATTTCCGTGGTTGGCCACCCGGACATCGAGGAAATCCAGTTTGGCCCCGGCCAGGCATTGCAATTTGCCGCCACGATCGAGACGGCGCCGGAATTTCAGCTGCCGGACTACAAGGGTCTGCCCGCCAAACGCGAGGTGAAGTCGGTCACGGACGCGGACGTGGAACGCGCATTGAACCTGCTGGCGCAGCAGCATGTGAAGTTTGAGACGGTCGCGCGCGAAGTGCGGCTGGGTGACATTGCCGTGGTGAATTACACCGGCACGTGCGAAGGGAAACCCATTACCGAGCTCGCGCCGACGGCCAAGGGGCTGGCGGAACAAAAAAAATTCTGGGTGGAAGTCGGGGTTGAAACCTTCCTGCCCGGTTTTGCCGCTCAACTCGCCGGCGCCAGGGCAGGCGAAAAGCGTGCGGTCAACACGGATTTTCCAGCCGATTTCGCCACCAAGGAACTCGCAGGCAAGAAAGGGGTATTCGACGTCGAACTGGTGGAGGTGAAGGAAAAGGCCCTGCCCCCGGTCGATGATGCGTTCGCCAAAAAATACGGGGCGGAGAACCTGGAAAAGCTTCGCGCCGGCGTGCGCCAGGATCTGGAAAACGAGTTGAAATATTCGCAAACCCGGGCGCTTCGCGGCCAGATTGTCCGCGGCCTGCTGGACCGGGTGAATTTTGACCTGCCGGAGACGGCGGTGGCGCATGAAACGCGCAACGTGGTCTATGACATTGTGCGCGAAAATTCGCAACGCGGCGTGGGGCGCGACGTGATTGAAAAACAGAAGGACGAAATTTATTCCGCCGCCACGCGCAGCGCGAAGGAGCGCGTGAAGCTGTCCTTTCTGGTTCAGCGCATTGCCGAACAGGAGAACATCAAGGTGTCGCAGGAGGACGTCCTGCGGCGGGCGCAGGCGCTGGCGGCGATGTATCAAATCCCGCCGGAGAAATTCCTCAAGGATTTGCAGAAACGCAACGGGGTGATGGAGCTGTACGACCAGGTGGCGCATGAAAAGGTGCTGGCGTTTCTCGAACAAAATGCCAAAATCAAGGACGTGTCACCAGCCGCGACGGGCGCCACCCCCAATTAACCGGATGGTTACCTCTGGGCGCGGCGGAGCGTCTATGATTTGACGGGGCCGGGTAAAAACCGCAACCTTGGCCGTGAACCGGGGTTTATTGAACAGCGCGGACATCCGCGCTTTTTTTGGCAAGATGAAAAGTTCCAGAGTTTTTTCGTTGTTATTCTTTGCGGCCCTCGCGGCCGCCGCGCAAACCGGCACCAACAGCGTCGCGACGCGCCCGATGTCGCTGACCGACTGCCTCCAGCAGGCGTTGCTGCAGAACTTTGACGTGCAAATCCAGCGTTACAACCCGCAAATCTCGCTCTATGACTTGCGCGCGGCGTACGGCGGATATGACCCGACCTTCAGCATCTCCGGCCAGCATAATTACGATGTTTCGCCAAGCCGTTTCAGTACGTTTACGACCAACCCAACTCCGGCCACGGTGTCCGATGAAAACTCATTCAATTCCGGCCTCACGGGCGAGCTCCCCTTGTCGGGACTGCAATACACTTTCAGCGGCAATATTTCGGAGACGTATGGGAATAATGGGTTGCCGTTTGACAACGCGTTCGGCAGCATTGGAGTGACTCTCACACAGCCGTTGTTGAAGGGTTTCTGGATTGATACCACGCGGCTGAACATTCGCGTCGCCAAGAACCGGTTGAAATATTCCGAGCAGGGGTTGCGCCTGCAACTCATCACCTCCGTCACCGCCGTCGTCACCGCCTATTACGAGCTCATTTTTGCACAGCAAAACGTGCAGGTGGAGCAACAGGCACTGGACCTGGCCCAGACCCAGCTCGACCAGGACAACCAACGCGTGCAGATTGGCACGCTCGCCATCCTGAGCGTGCAGCAGGACGAGTCACAAGTGGCGCAAGCCAAGGCCAATCTGATCGCCGCGCAAAGCACACTCGATACGGACCAGAATGCGCTGAAAAACCTGCTGACCGACGATTATTCCAAGTGGCATGATGTGGACATCCAGCCCACCGCCTCGCTGGAGGCCGCCCAGCAGCAGTTTGATTTACAGGACAGTTGGAGCAAGGGTCTGGCCGAACGCCCCGACTTGTTGCAGGCCAAGTTAAACGTGGAACAGCAGGGCATCCAGTTGAAGTACTACCGTAACCAGCTTTTCCCCGAACTTGATTTGATTGGTTCCTACGGGTTTAACGGCGCCTCCTCCGGGCTCAACGGCGCCAACTCGCAATACGACCCTACCATTGATCAAATCGGAAGCGGCAACGCTCCGTACTACAGTTACGGCGCCCAGTTGACGATGCCCTTGAGCAACATCGGGCCGCGCAACCAATACAAATCGACCAAGGCGACACTGCAACAAATTCTGCTGCAACTCAAACAACTCGAACAAAACGTCATGGTGGAGATTGACAACGCGGTGAAACAGGCGGAGTCGGATTACCAAAGCGTGGAAGCCACCAAACAAGCACGCATTTATGCCGAAGCCGCGCTCGATGCCGAACAAAAGACCTACGGCGTCGGCAAGGCCACCACCTTCGAAGTGTTGACCTATCAAAACAATCTGACCGCCGCCCGTTCCCAGGAAATCCGTGCCCTCGCCAATTACGACGAGGCGCTCGCCACCTTGGCGCAGCAGGAAGGCACCATCCTGGAACAGTATAACATCAATCTCAAAGCGAAATAGGTAGGGACGGTGCGCTGCGCCGCCCGCGCCGCGTCCAGCGGCACAACCGTTCCGCCCGCTACTACGCGCGCGGGGACATCGCGGCGCGATGTCCCTACCAAAACTGCCAAGCGCCCTGCCACGCGACCCACACACCCAGCAGGAAATTTGTGATCGCGTGCGCCGTCATGGCGTCGCCCAGGCGGTTCCTGCGTAACACCAGCCATTGATACGCCATGCCGCATAAAATGCCGGCCAGCCATTGGGAGTGGGAAATGCCAAAAACGGCGGCGGTCACCAAAAATGGCAGCGGTAAAAAACGGTTGAGCGGTACCGAGAGGAAATCCGGTTTCGCGACGTAGCGATACAAAAACGAACGGTAAAAAACCTCTTCCAGCGGCGGCACCACCAACGTCGAACCGAGAATCCGCGTCACAATCATCAACCACGCCAGTGCTGAATTTTGGCCGAATTGTTCGTGCGGATTCCATATTGCTTGGTGGGTCCCGAAAAATTTGGACAGTCCCAATTTCGTAATTATTTCAGGGAGCTTTGGGTAAAAGGGATCCAGCCCGATCCATAGGCCAAACACGCCAACACCAACAACGAGCGCTTCCCAACTGATCGCCCAGCGCATTTCCGAAACCAACGGACGCATCTCCCGAATCAGCCAGACCGCGACCAGCGTCTTGGCCAGGTAAAACCAGTAGGCCGAAGCCGCGCCGAACCGGCCCTGGCAGGACGTCAGCACGAGGAAAACCACAAACGGCGCCACGCGGACCATCAGGGGCGATGTGCCCAGGAGTCTGTTCAGGGATCGCACGCGGTACAATGGCTTGAATTTTATCGCGGACTCAAGCTCAGAACGTTCGTTTCCGTTTCACTTTGCAACGTAACCGAGTCTTCTGTAATTGCCGCCACCCGGAGTTTGCCCACTTGATCGCCGATAAAAACCGTCTTGCCGCTCACAATCGCACAGGGCCGCGTCGCCGCATATAAAATACCCTGCAATTTCGGTTCGGGCGGCTTCGGCGGAACCACCGCCACCGCGTTCGTGGCTGGCGGCGGGTTGGTGACGACCGGCAGGACCGCCGTGGCGGTTTCCACTTGCTGGGTTGCCGCAACCGGCTGCGCGCCGGCGATCGGCGACGCGTGTCTGGCCAGGGACAATCCGATGAAAATTCCGGCCGCGGCCAGCAATAAGATGATCATCACCGGCGCCAGCCAGCTCCCGCCTCCTTGCGAAGCGGCTTCGACCGGCGCCAGCGGCGGCGGAGTCGATGGCGGATTTTGCGGCTGCGACTGTTTGGCCTGCTTGAGCGCGTCGTTAATCAGGCTCATAGATGAATGTCTCCTTCGAGTTCGCGGATGGCCCGGCTGACCATCCGGTAGTTGATGCGTTCGGATTGCTCGACAAACCCGGCCAGCAGGGCCTTGTCGCAAACCGCATTGACCAGCCGCGGGATGCCGCCGCTGTAATGGAAGATGCGCCAGAAGGCGGGCTGCGTGAACTGCGGCGAGTCGTCGGCGCCGGCCAATTCGAGACGGTGTTGAACATACTGGCCGACCTCCGCACGCGTCAGCGGCGCCAGATGATAACGCACCGTGATGCGCTGGCGGAGCTGACGCAGGCGCGGGTTGTTCAGGCGGTCGCGCAGTTCCGGCTGGCCCAGCAACACAATCTGCAACAGTTTGCGGTCATCCAGTTCGATATTGGAGAGCAGCCGCACCTGTTCGAGCAGGTCATCCGTCAGATCCTGCGCCTCGTCAATGATGAGCACGCAATCCCTCCCGCTTTGCATCTGGTTGAGCAGATGTTCGTTGATGGTCGCGATGGTTTCCAACCGGTCACGGCCCGTCACGTCCAGGCCGAATTCAGCGGCAATCGCGCGCACCAATTCCTCGGCGCTCATCACGGGGTTCAGGATCAACGCGGTGGAAAAGCGCGGGTCGAGCTGTTCGAGCAGTGCGCGGCATAGCGTCGTCTTGCCCGCGCCCACCTCGCCGGTGAGCTGGACGAAGCCCTTGCGCTCGCGGATGCCGTAAAGCAAATGATTGATCGCCTCGCGATGTTTTGTGCTGTGAAACAGGAAGCGCGGGTTCGGCGTGATGTCGAATGGTGGCTGCGTCAGACCGTAAAAATCCAGGTACATGCCCCCGTTATCAGCAGAAACCGTGCTCACCGGAACCGGAAATTTTCCCTTTAAAACCGGGCTAATCGTGCAGGATTTTCCGCGCCGCCCGGACCAGGGCCATGGCCTCCGCCGGTGTCCCAATCGTGATCCGCAGATGATTTTTGACCCCGGGAAAATTGAACCATCGGACGAGAATTCTTTGCGCGCGCAGCCGGAGCTGCCACTCGGGCGCGGTAAAGCGCAACGGCTGGACGAGAATGAAATTGGTCTGGCTCGGGAAAACCCGGAAGCCCAGCTTCGTCAATTCGCGGCCCAGCCACTCGCGCGTGGCGACAATCCTTTTGAAATGCGCGCGGTAATACGGCAAATCGTTCAGCGTCGCCACGGCGGCAACCTGGCCGAGGCCGTTGACATTGTAACTGTCGCGGATTTTGTGCAGCGCGGCGATGAGGTCGCGATGACCAACGAAATAGCCGACGCGCTGGAGGCACAGCGAATAGGCTTTCGAAAACGTCCGCGCCACGAGCACCTGCGGAAATTTCACGGCCAGGCGCATCGCATTTCCCTCCGCGAAATCCACGTACGCCTCGTCGAGAATGACCACGCCCTTCTGCGCGCGGCAAAGCTTCTCCAGGTCCGATGTCTGATAACCACGACCACTCGGCGCGTTCGGGGTGGTGATATAAGTCAGCGCCGCGTCGAATTTCCAGATCCCGTCGCGTTTCAATTCCGCCACGGTCGGCAGGCCAAAATCCGGCTTGAGCGGTACGGGATTTTTCCGTGCGCCATGAATGTCCGCCAGCACCGGATACAGCGAATAGCTCGGTGTGAAATATTGGACGATGCTGCAGCGTAGGACAGGCATCTTGCCTGTCTCTGACTTTTTCTTTGCAGATGGAGACAGGCTGGAAGCCTGTCCTACGCACGGCTCCACAAACGCCCGCGTCGCCAACGCCAGCAATTCGTCCGAGCCGTTGCCCACGATGATATTGTCCGCATGGCAATGGTGGAGCTTTGCCAGCTTTTCGCGCAGCGCCTGCGCCGTTGGGCTCGGATACAGCCGCAGCCGCCCGTCCGTTGCCGTCTTGACCGCCGCCAGCACCTTCGGCGACGGCGGGTACGGATTCTCATTCGTGTTGAGCTTGATCAACCCCTTGATTTTCGGCTGCTCGCCATAAACATAAGGATGCAACTCGCGCACGAGCGGACGAACCAATCGTTTCGGACTTTTCATTTTGCAGAACGAATTTCAGCAGAACGTCCATGCGCGCCCAAACCTTCGAGTTCAGCAAATTTTTTAACTGCCGGCAGCGCTTTTTTGAGCGAGGCGCAATTGTATTCCACCACGCTGGTGCGGCGTTGGAACTGGTCCGCGGTCAGGCCGGCAAAGGACGCGCCCGCGCCGCCGGTCGGCAGCGTGTGGCTCGGCCCGGCCACGTAATCGCCCAGCACCGTCGGCGACCACGGACCCAGGAAAATCGCGCCCGCGGTCAGAATGCCTTCGGCAACCTTGTGCGGATTGCGCGTCATCACTTCGCAATGCTCCGGCGCCAGCTGGTTCGCCAGCACGACCGCATCGTTGAGCGACTCCACCTGAACCAGCCAGCCGTTGTTTTGCAGTGCGCGCTGAATGAATTCACGCCGCGCCAGTTTCGGTAATTGGTTCGCGATTTCCTTTTCGACCGCTTTCAAAATTTTGGCCGCGGCGGTCACGAGCCAGACGCGCTCGTGACCGGAACCGTGTTCGGCCTGGGCCAGCAGGTCGGCGGCAATGAACTTCGGATTGGCCGTGTCGTCCGCCAGCACCAGCACCTCGCTCGGGCCGGGTAATAAATCAATGGCGACATGGCCGACCAGCAACCGTTTGGCAGCCACCACATAGGCGTTGCCGGGACCGAAAATCTTCTGCACCCGGCGAATCGTCTTGCTGCCATGGGCCAGCGCCGCGATGGCCTGTGCCCCGCCAACGCGATAAATTTCCGTCGCGCCCGCCGCACGGGCGGCAAATAACAGGGCAGGATTGATCCCGCCGTCCCGGCCGCAGGGCGTACAGACGACAATCTCCGGACAACCCGCAACCTTCGCCAGCGTGATGGTCATCAAGGCCGTCGAAACCAGCGGCGCGGTGCCTCCGGGAATGTAAACGCCGACGCGCTGAAACGGGTCGAACCTCTCGCCCACCTTCGCACCGTGGGAATTTTTCATGTGCCAGTTTTTGCGCAATGATTTTTGGGCAAAGCCGGCGATGTTCTTTTCCGCCTCGGCGACCGCGGCACGCAGCGACTCATCGGCCTTGAGCGACGCGGCCATGAGTTCGGCCTGGGTCACCGCGAGCTGGTCAGCCACCAGCTTCACACCGTCAAATTTTTCGGTAAATTCCAGCAGCGCGTCGTCACCCCGCACATAAACGTCATGCAGGATGGCGCGCGTGCGCTCTTCGATCCCGGCGTCAAACAGGCTGGAGGCGGCCGCCAGTTCGCGGAGTTGGCCGGCAAAATTCGCGTCGGTGTGGCGAATCACTTTCATACCGGAACAGGCTAGGGCAAAACGAAGGAAGAAGGAAGCAGATTGAACAAACCGGGAGCAAAACGGTTTGATGCCCGTCATTTTGTTCAAAAAGATATTCGTCTCCCGAGAAAGAAATTGTTTTTCCGGGAGCTGAATTGTCGTAATCTGGCGCTTGCATGGCACGTAACCCCATCATCGCCGCGCTGGATGTACCGACGGCCGAGGCCGCCCTAGAGCTGGCCCAGAAAATCGCCCCGGTGGTCGGCGCGTTCAAGATTGGCAGCGAATTGTTCACCGCCGCCGGACCGGACATTGTGCGCCGGATTCGCGCGACGGGCGCGGCGGTGTTTCTGGATTTGAAATTTCATGACATTCCGAACACGGTTGCTGCGGCTGTTGCCTCTGCAGTGCGGCTCGACGTGCAAATGCTCACGGTGCACACCAGTGGCGGAGCGGACATGCTCAAGGCCGCCGAGCAGGCGGCCCAGGAAACCGCATGGGAACTCGGCCATGCACCCCCGCTCGTGCTGGGGGTGACCGTGCTGACCAGCCTGGATAGCCAGGCGTTGAGCCAGATTGGATTCGATCCGAATGTCAGCCGGCAGGTGCGCCGCCTGGCCAACATGGCCACCCAGGGCGGTCTGCGCGGACTGGTCTGTTCACCGCTGGAAGTGGCCGAACTCCGGCAAATGCTGACCGCCGGCGTCCAGCTCGTCACCCCCGGCGTCCGTCCCGAGACGCATCCTGCCGATGATCAGAAACGCACGCTCACTCCCCGGGAAGCCATTGCCGCCGGAGCCAACTGGCTGGTGATTGGCCGGCCGATTTATGCCGCGCCGGACCCGCGCGCCGCCGCGGAGAAAATTTTGGAGTCATTGATGCAAGTCCGGCATCTGGTCTGACCCGGATTTTATAATCGAAGCTGGATGGAAAACGGTTTGGCCTTGCCCCACCCCAACGGACGCTAGCCGGTAAATTTCTTCGCCGCGATGCTGGCGTTGTGACCGCCGAAACCGAAGGAGTTGTTGATGACGGCGTTAATTTTCATTTCGCGCGCGGTGTTGGGCACGTAATCCAGATCGCATTCCGGATCGGGCACCTGATAATTGATGGTCGGCGGGGCAATGCCGTGCTTGATGGCCAGCGCGCAGGCGGTCATTTCCACCGCGCCGGCCGCGCCGAGCATGTGACCGGTCGCGCCTTTGGTGGAACTGACGGCGATTTTTTTGGCGCGATCGCCGAATACGGTCTTGATGGCCTGGGTTTCACAAAGGTCGCCCTGCGGCGTGGAGGTGCCGTGGGCGTTGATGTAGGAAACGTCCTCAAGATTCAGCCCGCCGTTGTTCAAGGCCATCTTCATGCAACGCACTGCGCCTTCACCGTCGGGTGCCGGCGAGGTCAGATGATAGGCATCGGCGGTGTTGCCGTACCCGACGATTTCACAATAAATTTGCGCGCCACGCTTCCGGGCATGTTCCAGTTCCTCCAGGGCAACCACGCCGGCGCCTTCGCCCATGATGAAGCCGTCGCGCTCCTTGTCGAACGGACGTGAGGCGCGCTGGGGATCGTCGTTGCGCCGGCTCATGGCTTTCATGGCGCAAAAGCCGCCAATGCCGATGGGCACCACCGCGGCTTCCGCGCCGCCGGCGAACATCACCTGGGCATCGCCCATTTTGATGGCGCGCCAGGCTTCGCCGATGGCGTGATTGGCCGTGGCGCAGGCCGAGCAGGTGGCGAAATTGGGGCCGCGCAAATTGTAAAACATCGAAAACAATCCCGAAGCCATGTTGCTGATGAGCATCGGAATCATGAACGGTGAGAGCCGGTCCGGGCCGCGGTCGCGCAAAATTTCGAGCTGCCCGGTGGTGGTGGACAGACCCCCGATGCCCGAGCCAATGATGACGCCGATTTCGTCGCGGTTTTCCTTCTCGAGATCGAGGCCGGAATCGAGCAGGGCCTGATGCCCGGCGTAGACGCCAAATTGCGAATACCGGTCCGTACGCCGGATTTCCTTCGGCGAGGGAAAGGCCGGCGCGGGATCAAAATTTTTCACCTCACCGGCAATTTGCGTGTCGAACGGCGACGGATCAAAGGACTGAATCCGGTCGATACCGCACTGGCCGGAGACCAGATTCTTCCAGAAAACGTTGAGGTCATTTCCGATCGGCGTCACCACACCAAGGCCGGTGATGACGACACGGCGGTCTGTCCGATGGTTTGCCATAAAATCAAAGGGGGCAGTTCAAGCTGAATTCAGCCGAAACTGCCCCGAAGCCTTCAACGGCGCAACTATTTTTGCTGGTGTTCTTCGATGTATTTGACCACATCGCCGACCGTCAGGAGTTTTTCCGCCTGTTCGTCCGGCACTTCGATGCCGAATTCCTCCTCCAGCGCCATGATCAACTCGACCGTGTCGAGTGAATCCGCGCCGAGGTCCTCGATGAACTTGGCCTCGGCCGTGACCTGGTCCGGCTTCACGCCGAGTTGTTCCACAATGATGTCCCTTACGCGTTGGTCTATAGGTTTGTCAGCCATAAATTAATTTTGACCTGTCTCTATGCCATGAATGGCAAAATCGTCAAGCCTGAATCAAATGTTTTAGTCGGGGGCGGAGGGTCAGGGGTGGAGCGGGAAATGTCAACCCCCAAGTACAACCCCCACGCGCGCCCCCGAGCTTCGACTCATTTACATCACCATGCCACCGTCCACCGCCAACACCTGGCCGGTGATGTAGCGCGCCGCGAGGCTGGCAAGAAACACTGCCGCGTTCGCGATGTCGTCGGGCTGGCCGAAACTGCCGAGCGGGATCTGCTTGAGCACGCCGGCGCGCAATTCCTCTTTCAAACCCGCCGTCATGTCGGTTTCGATGAACCCCGGGGCCAGCACGTTGGCCGTGATGCCGCGCGACGCCAGTTCGCGCGCCACCGACTTGGTAAAACCGATCAGACCGGCCTTGCTCGCCGCGTAATTGCTTTGACCCGCGTTGCCGATGAGACCGATGACCGACGCGACGTTGATGATCCGGCCCGAACGTTGTTTGATCAACGCCCGGCTGAACGCCTTGGTGAACAGAAACGCGCCTTTTAAATTCGTATTCAACACCGCGTCCCACTCCGCCTCGCTCATGCGCATGAGCAGGTTGTCGCGCGTGACACCGGCGTTGTTGACCAGAATGTCCACCCGGCCGCACCCGGCCAGAATTTTCTCGGCGGCGGCGTTGACGGCGGCGGCGTCCGCCACGTCCACGGCGTGCGCCCAGGCTTGGCGGCCCAGCGCGCGGATTTCCGCGGCCACCTTGTCGGAATTTTCCTGCGTGCGCGAAACGCATACCACGTCCGCGCCTTCCGCGGCGAATTTCAACGCGATGGCGCGGCCGATGCCCCGGCCGGCACCGGTGACAACCGCGATTTGATTATCAAGTTGTTTCATGGCTGCAACAGATTTTCGACAGAATTAACCGAATGAACAGAAATTTATTATTCAGTTTGCGGGGTTCGGTGGATTTTTATGAATATAGGAAACGTCAATCGTCCATAAAGGGAAAAACGTCCAACACATAAAACTACTCCATCCGCCAGTTTTTTTATCTTTTGAAAGTTCGGCCACAGCAGAACCCGGCCATGGATGATCAGCATCATAAAATCCCCGAGGTGCCCAAAGATATTGTTTCACCCCAAACGTTCCAACAGTGAAAGGTTGATAGCTGCCAAAAGCAGAAAGCACAACGTAGATCAGAATATAGGCTGCAATAAACCAACAAAAACATTTCAGGAAACGGCGCAATGTTTTTCTGCTTTTCATCTGTGGAAATCCGTGGCTAAACCGAAAGGACTTTGACGGTGGCTTCTAAACTTGCTGCATCCGCCACGTTCAGCATTTGCGCGGATTTATCAATCCGTTTCATAAACCCGCTCAACGTGGTGCCCGGGCCGAGTTCGATGAATCGCGTGAAACCCTGCGCGAGCAGATGGCGCATGGACTTTTCCCATAAGACCGAGGACGTGACCTGTTCGACCAGCCGCGCGCGGATCTCGTCCGGCGCGCCGTGCGGCTGCGCCGTTACGTTGGAAATCACCGGCACGCCCGACGCCGAAATTTTGATTTTCGCCAGTTCGGCCCGCAATTTCGGTTGGGCCCCGGCCATGAGCGGCGAATGGTACGCGCCGGCCACCGGCAACGCGATGGCGCGCTTCGCGCCTTTGGCCCTGGCCAGTTCAACGGCCCGGGCAATTTTGTCGGTTTCACCGGAAATCACGAGCTGGCTCGGGCAATTCAGATTCGCCAAAACGACGCCCGCCTCGGCGCAGACCTCGCGCGTTGGCGCCTCGTCCAGGCCAATAACCGCTGCCATGCCGCCGCGCGTGGCGTCGCAGGCTTCCTGCATGAAACGCCCGCGCTGGCGTACCACCCGCAGACCGTCCTCAAAATTCATCGCCCCCGCCGCCGCCAGCGCCGTGAATTCACCCAGCGACAAACCCGCGGTCGCGTCAAATCTCAAAGCCGGCAGGTGTTCCTTGAGGAGTTCAAACGCAATCCAGCTCGCGAGAAAAATGCCTGGCTGCGCATTTTCAGTCCTGGTCAGGTCCGATTCCGGGCCATTGAAGCAAATCGATGTGAGGTCATAGCCGAGCGCGGCGTTGGCGCGGTCGAACCAGGTTTTGGCAGAGGGAAATTTTTCAGCCAGGTCTTTCCCCATGCCGACGACCTGTGCGCCTTGCCCGGCAAACAGTAGGGCGGTTTTGCTCATAGAGTCTGAAAACTAAACACGAATTCGTGCCGCGGCGAAAGCAGAGATTTTATTGATGGCGTTGATATGTGCCCACAAGCTGTCCTTCGGCAAGAACGTGGCCGTCCATCGCCTGGAGCAATTCCTGCTTCGTCGCCCCGGCACTCAAATCAAGCGTCTGGTCCAGCGCATAAATTTTGAAAACGTAGCGGTGCGGCTTGCCGGACGGCGGACAGGGTCCGCTGTAACCGGTCTGGCCGAAATCATTGACACCCTGTTTCACGCCATCGGGCAGTTGCGGCAACGGGGGCGTGTTTTCCGGCAGCGTTGTTGCGGTGGGCGGCAGGCTGTAAATCACCCAATGCACCCACGTGCCGCCCGACGCATCGGGATCGTCGGCAATGAGCGCAAAGCTTTTCGCATCGGCAGGTCCATTGGTCCATGTCAATGGCAGCGAAACATCCGACCCGGCACAGGTGTATGGGTCGGGAATCGGCCGGCCGTCGGCGAACACAGGGCTGGTAATTTGAATCTTGAGGGCCGGCGCCCTGGCGGTCCCGGCATGATCCGCGCAACCGGCAACAACCAGGCAGCCGAACCATGCCGCGGCAAACCAGAAACCGACCCGCGTGTTCATGCCCCAATTTAGGCGCGCACGCGCCCCTTGTTCAAGCACGTCGTTTCAGCTTAAACTGGCGGGGTGACGGTCCTCGAAGCGATTCAGAAGAGCACGGAGTTTCTGGCCAAAAAGGATGTCGAATCCCCGCGTCTGCAAATCGAACTCCTGCTCGCACATCTGCTAAAAATGCCGCGCATGAAATTGTATCTGAACTTTGAGCGCGTGCTCACGCCGGCGGAAACCGACGCGCTGCGCGAACTCGTCAAACGCCGCGGCCGGCGCGAACCGCTGCAACACATCACCGGTTCGATCTCGTTTTGCGGACTGGAAATCGCCGTGAACCGTCGCGCGTTGGTGCCGCGCCCGGAGACAGAATTGCTGGCTGAAACCGGTTGGGAATTCCTTAATGGGGAGGGTCGCCGTGCCGGCGACCCCAATTCAGGGACGGCGGCACGCCGTCCCTCCCCAAATGATTTTCCAACCGCCCTGGACTTCGGCACCGGCACCGGATGCATCGCCATCGCCCTGGCCGTGAAATGTCCGCAGGCAATCATCATGGCCACGGATGTCTCGGCGGAAGCACTGGCGCTGGCCAAAGAAAATGCGACGCGACATAACGTCGCCGGACAAATTCGATTTCTGCAGGGCGATGGTTTCACAACATTTCCCACCGATGCATCATTCGACTTGATTATCAGCAATCCCCCTTACATTCCGTCCGGCGAAATCGCCATGCTCCAGCCGGAAGTCCGCGATTTTGACCCACGCGCCGCCCTGGACGGGGGCGTGGATGGACTGGATTTTTACCGGCGGCTGGCGGTGACGGCAAAGTCCTTTTTGAAACCGGATGGTAAAATCATGCTGGAATTCGGCGACGGCCAGGACGGGACCATCCGGGACATTTTTGAAGCCGAAAAGTGGATTGTCGAAGCGGTGAAGGAAGACTACTCTCACCGCGCCAGAATCTTGATTGCCACATCATCCTCGTCGTCGCGCTCGTCCTCGTAATCGGAAAATCGAGAACGAGGACGAGGACGAGAACGAAAAAATGTCATGGAAAGTTTTTTGATCAAAGGCGGCGTGCCGTTGCATGGGGAAGTAACCATCAGCGGCAGCAAGAACGCCGCCCTGCCCATCATGGCCGCAGCGCTGCTGACCGGCGAACCGTGCGTCATCCGGCGCGTGCCGGATTTGAGCGACACGCGCTACATGGCACGGATTCTTGAATCCCTCGGCGCGGAAACAAAGTTTCACCGGGGCACTTTGACCGTGCGCGCGCGGAAAATTCGCGGTTACGCGGATTATGAACTCGTCCGCAAAATGCGCGGTTCGATCTGCATCATGGGTCCGCTGCTGGGACGATTGAAAAAGGCGCGGGTGTCGTTGCCCGGCGGCTGCATCATCGGCGCCAGGCCCATCAACCTGCATTTGAAGGGTTTCGAGGCCCTCGGTGCCAGGATTGAAATCGAAGGCGGTTATATTGACGCCACCGCCCGGCAACTGGCCGGCGCCTCGGCCTTCCTCGGCGGACGCGCCGGTTCGACGGTGCTGGGCACGGCGAACGTGATGATGGCGGCAACGCTGGCCGAGGGCGTGACGGTCATCGAAAGCGCGGCATGCGAGCCGGAGGTGGTGGATCTGGCAAATTTTCTGAACGCCATGGGCGCGAACATTTCCGGCGCGGGCAGCCCCACCGTCACCATCACCGGCGTGGAGAAACTGCACGGCGCGGAACACGAAGTCATTCCCGACCGGATCGAAGCGGCGACCTTTGCCATCACCGCCGCTGCGACGGATGGGGAAGTGACCCTCCGGGGCGCGCGGGCGGATCATTTGCGCGCGGTGCTGGACAAGTTGAACGAAGCGGGAGTTCTGGTTCAGCTACGCGGTGGAAATTTGATCGTTCGGCGCGGCAAAAAATTGAACGCGGTGGACGTGACCACCTTGCCGTATTCCGGTTTTCCCACCGACGTGCAGGCGCAGATGATGTCGCTGCTGGCGCTGGCGCCGGGCATCAGCATCGTCACGGAACGGATTTTTGAGTCGCGCTTCATGCACGTGAGCGAACTGGCGCGGCTCGGCGCGGACATTGAAATCGAGGGGCCGAGCGCCATCATCAAGGGCGGACGGCCCTTAAGTGGCGCGCCGGTGATGGCCAGCGATTTGCGCGCGTCCGCGGCGCTGGTGATTGCGGGGTTGGCGGCCGGGGGCACGACCCAGGTGAACCGCATTTATCATCTGGACCGCGGGTACGAGGGCATGGACACAAAGCTGCGCCGGCTCGGCGCGCGGATTCGGCGCATTCAGGAGACGTGACCTGACAAGCAGGAACCGCCGCCGGCGCCTCCGCGGCAGCGGACGCGGGCCGCACGGCGTTCCCGCCGGTTCAGTTTCCCCACAAAACCAAAGGACGCCCCGGACAGCCTTGGGCGAGGGTGCAATCCCGCAAGGCGGAATGCCCGCGCCCAAGGCTGCCCGTGCGTCCGTGCCCCATTTCAAGCTGGCACGACGATTTCATACGTCGAGCAGTTGGCGGCTGGTCGCATAGATACGCGCCTGTCGCTCGGTTTGGCGCACTGCGGCCGTGGCTTTTTCCTCGAACAACGCCGGAAACACCAGCAACGGGTAAAGGGTCACCCAGGCCAGTGCCGCCGCTTCGTTGGCCGCGCGTCGCAGGGGAGTGTTCAGCTCCGGTTTGGTCAGCTCGGCCAATTGCAGCGCGAGCAACTGGTTTTTGAGCCGTTCGAACTCGCTTTCCTGCGTGGCCCGGAACGGCGCCGGCGGTCCCGCTTGAAGCTCAAACCGGGTTTCCGGGGCGAACCTCGTCGCCAAGCGTGTTTGTTTTTTGTTCATGTTGTGCCTTTCTTTATTGATTATTGGATTTACCCAGCAAACAGAAAACCCGCGATTGACTGGCAATCGCGGGTTTCTTGAAAATCTGTTGCTGCCCTTACCTTTTACTTCCCACGACGCCAAAACCAAAGCAATTACGCTGCCAAATGGACATGCGTCCGTCGGCCGGCATATGCTTCAGAGTTGAAACCAACGTGGTTTTCATTTTCAACGGTGGAAAGGAACACCATTCCGGGGCATTTGTCAAAGAATTTTCCGCCGGCCGCCATTTCTCTCGAAGCTTGTCGAACGGCCGGGCGGTGCTAGATTAATCCCAGCATGAGCGAACAACTGCGCATGGTCACCTGCAACTGGTGTGAGACGAAAGTGTTCATCCCCGGTGATCTGCCGCCGCTCGGCACGGTGCCCTGCAGCAAGTGCGGACACCCCATCATGATGCCCTTGCAGTTGCGGCAGTTCGAATTGCGCGGGGTCATCGGTTCCGGCGGCATGGGCAATGTGTATCGTGCCTGGGACACGACGCTGGAACGCCTGGTGGCGGTGAAATTGATGAAAAAGGAGTTGCTGGAGGACACGAAGGCGCTGCAAAGTTTTTATCGGGAAGCCCGCGCCTGCGCCCGGCTCAATCATACGAACATCGTTCACATCTATACCTTTGATGAGGCGGAAGGGCAAAGTTACCTGGTCATGGAACTGGCCGACCGCGGCAGCCTGGACCAGCGCATCGAAAAATTGCGCGCCCTGCCGGAACTGGACGTACTCGACATCGGCATTAAAATCACCTCCGCCCTCGACATGGCGCTCAAACATGATCTGCTCCACCGTGACATCAAGCCGGGCAATATTTTGTTCAACGCCGATCATGAGCCGAAACTGGTGGACTTCGGGCTGGCGCAAAAGACCGACGCGGAGCAGGAATCGGAAGATGTCACCTGGGGCACGCCGTATTACGTCGCGCCGGAAAAGATCAAACGCGAGCCGGAAACCTTTCTGTCCGACATGTACAGTCTGGGCGCAACGCTTTATCACGCGCTGACCGGCCAGGTCCCGTTCGACGCGCCGACGGCCGAGGAAGTCATCGTCGCCCAGGTCCAAATGCCGCTCAACCCGCCCAATCTGGTCATTCCTGAAATCACGCAGCCGACGAGCGACGCGCTGACCCGTGCGCTGGCCAAAAATCCGGCGAGCCGCTTTTTAAGCTATGACGAATTTCGCATGGCACTGGAAGCGGCGCGCAGTCAATTGCTCGTCAAACAATACCAGGGAGTGCCGCAGAAAACCAAGAGCCTTACCAGCTGGTGGAAGCGTTAATGAAAAAGCGGGCGTTGCCGCCCGCCTGAAATCCCATTTCCTCCACACGGAGTTTAATTTTCGCCGGGGTTTTCCGGATTTGGCTTTTGCCCAGTCTTGGCGCCGAAATGTACCGTCACGGCTTCCAGCAAACCGGCCTCAGTCTTCTTATTGGCACCCCGCACCGGTTCACCCACCACGCCGTCGGACAAGGCGGCCGGCTCGCCGTTGCTGAAAATCTTCGTGTCGGCCGTGACCTGGAAGGTGCGGTTGCCAACCGTCAGCGTTTTGGCGTTTGCGTCCACGGCATTCAGTTTGCCGCGAAACGGAACGGCGCCATGTTTCTGGGGCTTGACCGTGGTGGTTTGATCCGATGACGGCAGTGCGTTCGTGTTTGCGTCCTGGGCAGGAGCCAATACCGGCATGGCAACCACGGCGGCTGCAAGCAGACTGAGGAGGGTGAATTTGGAGCTGTTTATTATCATAGGTTTATAAGTTTATGTTGTTTGTTTGGTAATGCTCCGGTAGATTGCGCTGTTCTTTTTTGGTGTAGGGCACGTTTTGAAATTGATTGCCCGGTAGTGCTCCGGTAGATTGCGCTGTCTTTTGGTGTAGGGTCCGTTTTGAAATTGATTGCCCTAATCCTTAGCAGACAATAATCTCCAATTGAATGCTGGAGTGGAAACCGGATTACGAAACCGGGGTGCTGTCAATTGATGAGCAGCACAGGGTTCTTTTCGATTACATCAACCGGCTTGGCCGACTTCTTGAAAAGGAGAAAATAGACCGAGCGGAAGCACATAATCTGCTGACCTTTTTGGAGACCTATGCCAAGCGGCATTTCAATGGCGAGGAGAACTGTATGGCACGTTTTCGCTGTCCGGCCTATGAGAGAAACAAGGAGGATCATGCTCTGTTTCTAAATATGTTTGAGTTTTACAAAAGCCAAGATAAAACCAAACCCACGTCGAAGGCTATGCTGGAGAGATTGCATCAGACAATGGTTTGGTGGATTAACCAGCACATTCTCAAGGTGGACGTCCAGTTGAAGGATTCCGTTGGAGTTAAATGATTAGTGGGTTTCCGACATACCCAGCTTCAGCTTATTTTCGATGTTCTTGGCATTCATCGTACGCCAGCTCAACGCATTCGTCATTTACACAGAATAGACGAGGTTGTTAACCATAGGAACAGCGTAGCACACGGAGGAGAAACACCAGAAAATATCGGGCGTCGTTATTCACGGGAGGAAGTTCTGCAGGTGATTGGACAAATGAGGAGTGTATGTTTATTGCTTATTTCCGTCATTCAACGACATTGTAATAATCCAGACCGACACCACAGATAGCTCTTAAGAATTTAGAGGGAAAAGCGCAATCTGGCGGAGCACTACCGCTCGAAGAATATATACCCGCTTCGGCCAGGCCAACTATTTTTTTACCACGCCCCTTCGGTCAACAGTTCGGTGATGTTCTGCGCCAGATCCTGTGCCAGCAGGGGAAGTGCCTGCCGTTCCGCGTCCGCCAGATCGCTGCCGACATGAACCAGCGTGTCGCCGTTCACATTCTTATCCAGCAACACCCTGCCCGTGGCGCGTTCGCGCGCGGTGACATGGGCGGTAATTACGATACGGTAATCCTGCGGCGTGGCGACATCGGCACTTGAAAAACTCAACCCTTCCCGGCTGTAACCGATAATGACACCCGTCACAACGACATCGCCGGGACCGCGCGTGGCGAGCTGATAAGTACCGTCGGTTTGCAACTGTTCGCGCAACGTCTGCGTCAGCACGCTGCCCAGCCGCGGCTGAAGCGTTTGATTATTGAAGGGCAACACCTCGATGGAGGCTGCACCTCCGGCCCGGGTATCGGGGTTGACCGGGCCCAGGTGATAACCGGCACAGCCGGCCAGCAACATTGCCAGAACGAAGGTAGCGGAGAACGGGAACCGGCGCATCTCAGTCGGCAGATGCCTGCAAGCGTGGTTTGAGGGCCTCGATCCGCTGACGGGCCAAAGCCGCATAGCGCGAATTGGGATCCAACTGCAGCACTTCATTGTAATAAATCACCGCCCCGTCCCATTTCCTGCTGTTTTCATAAAATCGTGCAATTTGAAAATTGCCCTGGACCTGTCGCGACTTAAGTGCGGTGATGATCCTTTGCACCTGCGGCACGCGCCGGTCATCGGGGTAAAGCGTCATGAAATCGGTGAATGTCGCGATGGCCTGGGCCGCGGTGTTCTGATCATATTCCGCGCTTTCCGCCTCCTTTGCATAGGAAATGCCCTCTCGATACAACGCGTCGGCGACAATCACCGGTTGGTTTTGATAACGGTCCGCTGCGACTTCGTACGCCTGCACCGCCGCGGGATAGTCTTCCTGTTTCTCGCGCGCCGCGCCGATGCGCAGTTGCGCGTGCGGGGCGACATCGCTGTAAGGGCCGTTTTTGACAATTTTGTCGAACATGTCCGCCGGTTGATCCATGGAAGGAGGATAAGGAATGTAACCCCAAAGTTTGGGCCATTCACCGTCGAGAAAACGGCGGGCAATGGTGTATTCACGCCAAAGGACCTCCTCGTATTCCGTGCTCTTGGGATATTGCTGAATGATGACCTGATAGGTGTCGAAAGCCAATTCACTTTTTCCGTCCGCTTCCAGGCAACGGCCGAGGAGGTATTGCGCGTGGGGCGCGTAATCCGAGAGCGGCCATACCCGGACGACGCGGCGGGCGGCACGGAGCGCCAGACTGTAATTCCGGGCATCGAAGGCCTGTTGCGCCACGTCCAATTGATCTTTGGCACGCGTACGCTCCCATCCGCCAGTGGTGCCAAACGGCTCGTAGTACCATCCTTCGCCCGGCGAATAAATCAAGGGCGCCGGTGAGCGAAAGGGAACCAACGCCACCCCCGCGGCCATGATCAACAGTAAAATTAACCGGCGATTCATATGGCGACACTACCCATCCAAAATCTGCAAGTCAAGGCGGGCACGAACGGAATCATCCCCGGTAAACAATCAGCATCCCAAAATCCGTCAGCGTCTTTTGCGAGGCAATGTCCACAAACGTATAGCTGATGGTGTGAACGCTGATCAGATTGGCCTCGCCGACTTCATTCAGAAATTCCGTTACCTTTTCATCAAACCGGTCGTGGCCGGATTCAACGCAGGTGGCGTGGCGAATGGTGTGAACGCGCACCCGTTTGTCGGCGCCCTTGGCCACCGCTTCCAACGGCACATTGGTTTTTTTGATCAGCAGTTCGCTCGGCTTGTCCCGCACGGGCACCTTGAGATGCTTTTCGATTTTGGCGGCGGCGGACGCGGCAATGGGATTGACGGGCAGACCGGTCGAATGCGCCGCTTCCGGGGCGGGCTTGGTGGATTGCCGCGGGATCGTGATGGTTTCACCGCACGACGGGCATTCGATTTCCGTGCCCGCGCCGGCGCTGTCCACCGCCAGTTCCTGCTGGCAATTGGGGCAGTCGAAAATGATGTCCATAATCCGCAACGGTTTGAGTGCGCGTCCAGCTTAGACCCGCACCCCTTTGAAACCAACAAAAAAATTCCGGATCACTCCCATTCAATGGTCCCCGGCGGCTTGCTGGTGATGTCGAACACACAACGGTTCACGCCCTTGACTTCGTTGATGATGCGGCTGGCGAGCTTTTCGAGCAACGCATACGGCAGCTTTACCCAGTCCGCCGTCATGCCGTCCTGCGATTCCACGGCGCGAATCGCAATCGTGTAATCGTAAGTCCGCTCGTCGCCCATCACCCCCACACTGCGCACCGGCAGCAGCACGGCGAAGCTCTGCCAGATTTTGTAATACCAACCGCTGCTTTTCATCTCATTGACCACGATGGTGTCGGCGTTGCGCAAAATTCCCAGCCGCTCGGGCGTGACTTCACCCAGAATGCGCACCGCCAGCCCCGGGCCCGGGAACGGTTGGCGGTAAACGATTTCCTTGGGCAAACCGAGTTCCAGCCCGAGCTGGCGGACTTCGTCCTTGAACAGACATTTCAGCGGCTCGACCAGTTGAAACCTCATCTTTTTGGGCAGGCCGCCGACGTTGTGATGGCTCTTGATCATCGCGGCCGGATTGCCGGCAATGGGCACCGACTCGATGACGTCGGGATAGAGCGTGCCCTGCGCGAGAAATCTTGCCCGGCCGGCGCGTTTCGTGGCTGCGCTGAAAACTTCAATGAAGGTCCGGCCGATGATCTTCCGTTTGCGCTCCGGGTCCGTCACGCCCTTGAGCCGTTGCAAAAACAGTTTCGAGGTGTTTTCATACTGCAATTTGATCTTGAAATGCCGCTCGAACACTTCGCGCACGACCTCCGCCTCGCGCCCGCGCAACACCCCATTGTTGACAAAAATGCAGGTGAGCCGGTCGCCGATGGCCTTGTGGAGGAGCGCCGCCGCGACGCTCGAGTCCACGCCGCCACTCAGGCCCAGAATGACCCGTTCCCTCCCGACCTGGGCGCGGATCTGTTCGACGGCCTGTTCGACGTAACTGCGCATCGTCCAATGTTTGCCGCAGCCGCAAACCTGACGGACAAAGTTGGCGAAGATCTCCCGGCCCCGCGGAGTGTGGACGACTTCCGGATGAAATTGGAGGCCGAAAAATTTTCGCGCCCGGTTTTCAATCGCCGCAAATTCGGAATTTTCCGTGACGGCCACCGGTTTGAAATGGCGGGGTAGCTTCGTCAGCTTGTCCCCATGCGAATTCCACACCTGCAATTTCCGGGGCAAATGCCGGAACAACGCGCAGGAGGCATCCTTGACCGTGAGCGTGCCCTTGCCGTATTCGCGCTTCCGGCCTTGCTCGACCCGGCCGCCGAGAAAGTGCGCGAACAACTGCACGCCGTAGCAAATGCCCAGGATGGGAATGCCCAGCTCAAAAATCCTCCGGTCGGGCAGTGGCGCATCGTTCGCATAGACACTGGACGGGCCGCCGGACAAAATGAGGCCGCGGGGTTTCAGTTTCGCCAGTTCGCGCGCGGGCGCGTCGTAGCGCAGAATCTGCGAATACACGTTGCACTCGCGGACGCGACGCGCAATGACCTGCGTGTATTGCGATCCGAAATCGAGAATGATGATTTGTTCGTTCATGGAAAACCGAGACGCACTCTTTGCCTGTGAACGGGGGATTTTACGAGAAAAAAATGTTGCCGTTGCTCCGGACGCGCGGTTGCGCTATAAGGCCGGCATGAAGGCGTTTGGGCAAAGCGGGTGTGTCCGCGCGAATAACCGGCGCGGCGGCGGCCCAGGAACGTCTTCGGTTAAACCGGGTTTTTCGCTGGTTGAGCTCATCGTCGTCCTGGCGTTGATGATTATCCTCGTCACCATGATGTGGGGCTTCGCCTCGGAAAGCCACCAGCACGCGACCCAACGGGTGTGCCGGCAAAATCTGGAGAAGATTTACGTGGCGCTGCAGATTTACGCCAACGACTTTTCCGGCCGGCTGCCGGAGAACCCCGACGCGCGGATTTCCGGGCAGGTACTGGACGTGCTGGTGCCACGTTACACGGCGGACACGTCCATTTTTATTTGCCCGGGCAGCAAGGATTCGCCATTGCCTTCGGGGGTGCCGTTTGCGAATCGCAAAATCAGCTACGCGTATTACCTGGGACAACACCTGAACGGCGCGCAACCGCCGCTGATGTCCGACTGGCAGGTCAACGCACTGCCGAAGAACGCCGGCGATTTGGTATTTTCCGCCACGGGCAAACCGCCGGGCAACAACCACTACAAATATGGCGGAAATATTTTATTCTGTGACGGGCACGTGGAATTGACGCCGCCGCGGCTTCCGTTTTCACTCGTGATCACCCAAGGGGTCATGTTATTGAACCCCAAACCATAGCGCCCCATGAAAATTCAATGTGCCTGCGGCGCAAAATACCAATTCGACGCTACGCCGGAGATGTTGCAAAACCCGGTGAAGTTCGTCTGCCCGGCCTGCGGGCTGGATTCGTCGGATTTCGTCAATGAATTGATCCGGCGCGAGTTTTCCGGACCCACCCCCGCCGCGCTGCAGCCGGCCGCTGAAACTCCGCGACTCAAGATCGCCCGTGACGAGCCGCAACCCGGGCCGGCGGAAACAACGCCGGATTCTCCACCGGCCGGGGAACATTGTGCGAAACACCCCCTTAAATTGGCCGTGCACCATTGCGTCATTTGCGGAAAGCCGATGTGCCCGCAATGCATGGGCTTGTTCGGCCGTGTCTGTTCGCCGTTTTGCCGGGCGAAGGCCGAGGCGCAGAATATTGAGGTGCCGATTTTCGCAGGGCAAAAGGTTTTGGCCGAGGCCAAGTATTGGCAGAAAGCCGGCCTCGTTGCCAAATTGGCTGCGGTTCTGGTGGTCGGGGGTCTCGGCTTTTGGACATGGTATGCATGGTTCGGCTCGGTGCCACACACGGTTTTGTCGGTCCATTTCGATGATCCGGCGTATGCCGGGGAATCCGGGCTCTGCGGAATGAACCAGATTGTGTTCCTGCACGGCGGCATCCTGGCGCGTTATGACATCAAGTCAGGACAACCAGTCTGGTCGCAGGTGCTGGTTTCGAAACAGCAAATTGCGGACCTGGCGGCACGCGAAAATCAATTGCAGCCGACAGGTGGGTTTGAACAAAGAACTCCTCAAAGTCAGCTCGAAGAAATGGCCGCTCGCGGACTGGAAGGACGGTTGCAATTACACGCCTCCGGCCAGAACGTCTGGGTCAGCACGCCGGACCGGCTTACCCGCTACGATTGGGACACCGGCAAGGTGTCGCAGGAAATTCCCCTGACCGACAGTCCCGGTGACTTGATCGCCCGCAACGGCGAATTCTTGATCGTGGGAGAAGGTGCCAATGGACAGGCGCTCATCAAGCATATCGATCCGGCCACCGGCGAGTCGCGCGTCGAGGAAATCGGCCAGCCGGGGCAGGCGCTGCTCGCTGCGACAGCGCCGGCCGAAAGCACCGGTGGCCAGGCAACTGCCGGCCTTCCGCTGGCGCCCGGCGTCGGCGCCGGGGGACCGATGAACCCGGCAAACGTAGGGGAACAGGCGCAGCATCTGGGCCTGCCGGCTCAGATTGCCCTGCCCGCGTTGCTCGCCAACAGCAAGGAGGAGGAACGGATTGAAGCGGAACTCAACGACCAGAACCCGCCACATTCCGGTGCAACCCCGGTCCAACGGCCAGGGCCGGTTGAAATTGAAACCGGACGTTTCACCCTTATCCCCAGTCGGTATGGTTACGTCGAGCTCGCCGTGCGGCTGCTGAAATCGGACATCGTCACGCGGGAGGCGATGCAGGCGCCATCGGGAAAATCTGCCCTGAATGGCAATTTGAACACCGCAAATGAAAGCGCCGCCGCAAATGAAATGCTCAATGAGATCCAGCGCGGCCGCGGCGGCGATACCGTGCAGGAGGACGAAAGCGTGTACCAAGTCTCCCTTCGCCGGCCGGACACAACCGGCCCCGCTGACTGGACCGGCGAAGTCGTCGGACCGCCCGCGCTGTTTCCGTTGAAGACAGTGAATGTCCTCGCGGCCGGAAAAACGCTCATGGTTTTTGACAAGACAAACAAAAAACTCTGGCAGGCGACGCTGACTTACAACGTCCCGGCTGACAACCGCGATGCGAGTGCAGAGACCTCACCGTTTGGCGAAGGGCCGTGCGTCGAGCAAGCCAACACGCTGTATGTCTTTGATCAGGCGGTGCTGACGGCGTTTGATCTGGCAACGGGCAGCGCGCGCTGGCGCCTGCCGACCGTCGGTGTCGTCGGTTTGTTTTTTGACGACAAGGGAATGCTGTATGTCAACACCACCACCGCCGATCCGGACAACATCCGGTATTCGCGCCAGATTGACATCACGCAAAAAATCCAGGCCAGCCTGCTCAAAATGGATCCTCGAACCGGCCAGACCTTGTGGCAGATCCAACCGGGCGGATTCATCTCATACCTGTCCAAAAATTTTATTTACACGGTTCAAATCTATAATCCCAGCGACGACGAAACCAGGATGGCAAACCTTGCCGGCATCACCCCCAATCCGCCTCATATCTGGATCCGCCGGATTAATCCCGGGAACGGGCACGTTATGTGGGTGTACTATGAGGCTGACAAAGGAACGGCGCTCGACGTGCGATTCAAGGACAATTCCATTGAAATTGTTTTCAAGAAAGAAGTGGACGTACTGAAATACCTTTCCCTGTGACCGGGATTTGAGATGCGGTCACGGTTGCTGGACCACCTTGACTTTTCCGCTGGCTGCGTCGTAAGCGATTTGATAGCCGGCCGGCACAGTCGGGATTTGGGCAATGTAATTGGGAATGAGTTCCTGAAGGTCCTTCGGATAGCGCCCTTCCGCCGCGTTGAATTCCTGGATCGCCTGGGTGAGTTGCGCCAGATCAATCTGCTTGATTGAATAATTCTGTGCCTTGCCTACCGTACCGAGGTAATCCGGCGCCACCGTCAGCGGGTTGCCGGTAGCGAGGTTGGTGTTCGCATCGTTGGTCGCGGATGAATTGGCGGTACTGGAGCTTGGGCCACAACCGGCCGCCAATAGCAGCTCGGCCGCCACGGGAATTGAAAGCCATGCTCTCATAGCGGCAATTTAGTCCAGGTCACAAAATTTCCAAGTGCCAAACGCGAACCATGCCTTGGCACTGAAAATCAAGCCCCTCCTGCCACGCTGCGCGCGACAGACCACACCGCGCAATTATTGCGCGGGCGCGTTCGTGGATGGCGCGTTCGTGGAAGGCGGTGCCGTGGTCGACTCATCCGCCTGTTTCTGGCAACCGGCCAGCAACCCGACGGAAAGGAGACCGAACGCAACAACTAGATAGGCTAATTTTTTCATACGCGCTGAACTAGCCGCAAATCCTTTCACGCCGCAAGCACATTTTTCAAATATTTTCGGGGGACCTCTCCGCCGTTGGCGCGGCCAGCGCCCGCGCACAGCGAATCAAATCCAGGTCGTCCACCAGATCCCCGAAGCGAAAACGCGGCCGGCCGCTCTGCTGCCGGCCCAGCAATTCGCCCGGCCCGCGCAACTTCAAATCCGCTTCGGCAATGCGAAAACCATCCACGGTCTCCTCCAGCACCCGGAGCCGTTCGCGCGCCTCCCGGGTTTTCGCGCCGGAAATCAGAATGCAAAATGACTCGTGCGCGCCGCGTCCAATGCGGCCGCGCAACTGGTGCAGTTGCGCCAGCCCGAATCGCTCCGCGTTCTCGATGAGCATGACCGTCGCATTCGGCACGTCCAGGCCCACCTCGATCAACGCCGTCGCCACGAGCGCCTGGACCTGGTTTGCCCGAAACGCAACCATGACGCCTTCCTTTTCGGCGCTTCCGAGCCGGCCGTGCAACAAGCCGGCGCGGAATGGCGCCAGCGATTGCCGGACGTTTTCAAATTCCCTGGTCACGGCCTTGATGTCGTTGGCCGTGTCTTGCTCCTCCACGCGGGGATAAACCACATAAGCCTGCCGCCCGGCGGCAATTTTTTCGCGGATGAACTCCCAGACCTTCGGCAGCTTGTCCGCCGCGCGCACAAACGTTTTTACCCGGCCCCGCCCGACCGGCAATTCGTCCATCACGGAAACATCAAGGTCGCCGTACAGCGTCAACCCGAGCGTGCGCGGAATCGGCGTCGCCGTCATCACCAGCAAATGTGGATAATTCCCCTTGCGCACCAGTTGCTCACGCTGCGCCACGCCGAACTTGTGCTGTTCGTCAATGATGACCAGGCCAAGCTTGGGCAAATCGAAACCGGACGCAAACAAGGCATGAGTGCCAATAAATAGAGTCGAGGGCCGAGGGTCGAAGGTCGAGGGCGAATGGCGCGCCTGGCTCTCGTCCCTCGACCCTCGACTTTCGACTGTCTTGCGGCTCCCGGTTTGCAATTCCACTTTCACTCCCAGCGGCTCAAACCAATTCTTGAAATTCCGAAAATGTTGTTCGGCCAGAATCTCCGTCGGCGCCATCAATGCCACGTTGAAACCGCTTTCGAGCGCCATCAACGCCGTGCACGCGGCCACGACCGTTTTGCCCGACCCGACATCGCCCTGCAACAGCCGTCGCATCGGATGCGCACCTGCCGGGCCGAAGCCTCCCGGCGCAGGCTGGCCGCCCATGTCCGCGCGGATTTCGCGGAGCACCTTCGTTTGCGCGCGGGTGAGCTTGAAGCCGAGTCGCGCCAGAAACGGCTTCATCAAACGGTTGTCACCGCCGCACGGAAGCGCGCGCGCCCGGGCCTCGAAATTCTTCCGGCGCAGCCGCATTTCGCATTGTAACGCAACGAATTCGTCCAGCGCGAGCCGGCGCCGCGCTATCTCCACGTCGGTCAGTTCCTCGGGAAAATGAATCATGCGCACCGCGTTGGCGCGGGTCGGAAAAAGTTTCAAGTCCGGCGCCGGGCTGGGTTCGACGAGTTGCGATTCAAACCTTTCCAAGGTCCGCCAGATCAGCCCGCGCAGCCAGCGTTGCGGCAGGCCTTCGGTGAGCGGATAAACCGGCGCAAGGCGGTTGATGTGGATGAAGCTTTCCTCGCCGCCTTCAATGACCTCGGATTCGGGATGGTCCATCGTGCGCGGCTTGGTTTCCACCAGTTTGCCGAAGACGAACACCTCGTAGCCGACCGCGAAATATTTTTCCATGAACGGCAGGTTCCACCAACGGCAATGCAACCGCGCCGTGCCGTCGTCGAGGATGATTTCAAAAAACGATTTGCGGCCGCCGCGAAAACGCTTCAGTCCCTGGGCGACGATGGTGCCGCGCGCCGTGGCGGCCTCGTCGCGGGTCAATTCGGCAATGGCGCGAAAATGGCGGCGGTCCTCGTAACGCCGCGGCCGGTGGAGGAGCAAATCCTCGACCGTGTGGATTTCCAGCCGCGCCAATTGCGCCGCCCGTTCGCCGCCGACACCCCAGAGTGAGGTCACGGGCGCGGCGAGCGGTGCAGTTTTGGCTTCCGGCGGCGACATCGAGCGCACGATACAAACCGCGCACGATGGCTTCAACGGGAAAGCGGGCCAAAATTAAATTTCGACGAGTACTATCTCCGGCCGACAATTAAAACGCACGGGAATCGGGTACCAACCAATACCAGAAGTCACATAGAGCGGACCCGATTTCGTCTGGAATAATCCAAGATCATATTCATCCACGGCGTAAGGAGTCATTACTGGTCCGTAAAACGGAATACGTACCTGACAACCGTGTGAATGCCCGGCCAACATCAAGTCGAATTTCTGGTCGCCAAATTCCTTCGCCCACGCCGGATAGTGAAACAGCAAGATGTTTTTCATTCCGGGTTTTACAGGAGGCACTGGATGTTTGGGGCCAAGGTGGGCAACTCCAATGAGGTTGATTTTCCCCTCAGCTATCGTCCGTTCTTCATTAAGCAGCCATGCTCCACCCGTCGCTGCAAAGCATTTGATTATACCGTCAAAAGGCACCCGGCTCCAATAATCGTGATTGCCCGGCACACCATACATTGGAACTTTGACCCCCGCGAGAACCTCAAGCGCCTCGGGCAGAAACTTCCCTTCCTCCATGATGTCGCCCGTAAAGCAGACAAAATCCGGTGACAGTGAATTAATCATGGCCACCACGGATTCGGTATGAGCGCGATCGCCCTTGTGGTGCAGATCACTAAAGTGAACAAAACGATGACTTGGCTGGCCCTGGCTCAGACGCAACCGTCGAATTTTGACCCATTGTGGTTCCAACCATCTCGCATCGGCGGCGATTGCGCACGGGGTTGCGAGTAACGCCGTCAGGATAAATTTGCGGCGGTTGATTTTCATTGTGACCAAACACTATAAATCCTGTTTTCCGATGCCGCAAGGATTGCGGGGCGAGTTCCGAAAGGTTAGTTTGGCAGCGTTAAATGAAAACCTGTTCCGCGCCGCTGCTCCTGCTGTTGCGGGTCAATGCGCTGCAAAGCTGGCGGCGGCTGTGGTCTTTGCGGAATCAATCGCGGTTGCTCACCAGCGTCATCATGACCTTCGTGGTCGGTTACCTGGTCCTGTCGTTCTGGCTCTTCTATCACGCACTGTGGTTCGTCGCCAAGTTTCCGGGTCTGGGCGCGGTGCTGACGGAACGGCTGATGTATGCCCTGTTTGCCTTTTTGTTTGGACTGTTGCTGCTCAGCAATCTGGTCATCGGCTACACCAACCCGTTTCGCAACCGCGAAACCGCGTTTCTGCTGACGCTGCCCATTCCCACGCAAACCATCTTCCGCTGGAAATTCATTGAATCCATCCTGCTGGCGTCGTGGGCGTTTCTATTCCTGATTGCGCCCCTGCTGGTCGCGTTTGGCCTGGTGCGCGGCGCGCCCTGGCATTTTTACGCGATGACGCTGGTGTTGATTGCATTGTTCATTGTGTTGCCGGGGGTCGCGGGCGCCTGGCTGGCGATCTTGGTGGGACGGTTTCTGGACCGGCGCAGTTTCCAGATTGCGGTGGTGGGCGCGGCCGTGATTCTGCTCGCGCTGGCCGCCTTCTGGTGGAAGGCGCAACCGGCCACGAACGCCCTGCTCGGCGAACGCACGCTGGAGGCACTGGACCAATTGCTCGCGAAAACCCGCTTCACCATGTTTCCCTTCCTGCCCAGTTACTGGCTGTCGGCGGCCGTCCTGCAATGGGCCGAAGGCATCCTGCGCGGCGCGGCCTTTTTTGCGCTGGTGCTGTTGAGCAATACGCTGTTCTTCGGCAGCCTCGCCTTCACACGCCTGGGCAATGTGTTTTACGACACGGCGTCCGCGGTGCAAAGCCGGGCCCAGCACGGGCCCGGCCGGCGCCGGTTTCGCGCCCAACGCGAATTTCCCAATCCCCCCGGTTTGCTGGAAAAAATCTTCAGGAAGATTAACTGGCTCAGCCGCGACGGCCGCGCGATGGCTATCAAGGACATCCGCATGTTCTGGCGCGACACGACCCAATGGGGACAATCCGTGATGCTGTTCGGCCTGCTGGGCGTGTATATCATCAACCTGCGGAATTTCACCCACCAGTTGAGCGGCGAATTCTGGATCAACCTCATTGCCTTCCTGAACCTCGGCGTCTGCGCGTTGAATCTCGCCTCGGTGACCACGCGGTTTGTGTTCCCGCAATTTTCGCTGGAAGGCCGCCGCCTGTGGATCGTCGGGATGGCCCCCATGGGACTGGCGCGGGTGGTCAAAACCAAATTCTGGCTGACGAGCGTGTTGTCGCTCATTGTGACTTCCGGTCTGATCATGCTCTCCTGTTACCTGCTGAAAATGACCTGGGACCGCGTGGTGTTTTTTGGCGCGGTGGTCACCCTGATGGCCTTTGCCCTCAATGGCCTGGCGGTGGGGCTGGGCGTGTTGTATCCAAATTTGAAGGAGAGCAATCCCAACAAAATCGTCAGCGGCTTTGGCGGCACCTTGTGCTTCGTGTTGAGTTCGGTCTACATTCTCGCCTCCGTGTTGCTGCTGGGATTGGGCACCTCCGGCTGGCAAGGTCGGGTGGCCTGGGCCGCGGAAAGTGTCATCGCGTTCGTGCTCCTGTCCGTTTTCGTCGGCTGGCTGCCTTTGAAACTGGGGTTGCGGCAGCTGAAACAATTTGAAGTCTGATGCCGGCCCCGATCCCCGCTAGACCTGCAGCAATTTTTCCAGCGCGTCAAACAGCTTGGGCGGGTCCGCCAGATGCACGTGCCCGCCGCTCGTGATCAAACCAAACCCTTCGCCGTAAGCCGGGCCGTTCACCACACAGACGTCGGTGAGACACTGGTCGAGCTGCTGTTCCGCCGCGTGCACTGCCGCCGGGCGTTTGCCCTCCGCTTCGAATTTCCAACCCACCAGTCGGGCCGAGGGGAACCAGGCACGGAGGTTGATGATGATTTTCTGCGTCGGCACCAGTTCCACCAGCAACGTGCCCTTGTCCGTGGGGATTTTTTTGGATTTGATTTCCGTCAAACGGCCGTGCGGCGATTGCAATTGAATCCGGCCGAAATGAAAATCGCTGACCGCCGCCGCGTGGAAAACCGCGTTCACCTTTTTGGCGGACAACGATTGCAACCTCTCCCGCAGGTTGGCCGTGGTGGTAAACTCCTCGACCTGTTGCGCCCGGCGCTCGCCCCCATGGGTGGCCTGGGCGCTGACCAGCAGCCGCACCTGATGGCCGCGGGCCACCAGGAAATTGGCCAGTTCCGTGCCCAGCCGGCCGGTCGAAAAATTCGTCAGCCGGCGCACCTCGTCCAGCGGTTCATAGGTCGGACCGGCAGTGACAATGCAGTTCATGTTGGTTTCCAACTTCGGCTGGTTTGGAGCAAACGGCAAGCCAAAGCTTGAACCCCGGTTTGGAGAATTTCGTGTCCCTTTGCGTTCAATCATGGTTCAAATAGGGCCGCCAACATGAGCAAAATCATCGGCATCGATCTGGGAACCACGAATTCACTCGTCGCCACGGTGGATTCGGGCATCCCGCTGGTCATCGCCGATCGCGAGGGCCGGCGGCTGACGCCGTCCGTGGTCCATTTCCCGTCCGCGGACGCGGAGCCGCTGGTCGGCCACGAAGCCAATCGCGTTCGCGCGCTCAAACCGCTGGAAACGGTCTATTCCGTCAAACGCTTCATCGGCCGGCGCGGCGCGGAAATTGTGGAGGAGGAAAAATCCGTGACCTATCCGCTGGCTGGCGCCGGGGCCGGCCCGGTGATTATTCCCATTCACGGCAAAAAATTTTCACCCGAGGAAATTTCCGCCGCGGTCTTGAAAAAACTGAAGCGCGACGCGGAAAATTATTTCGGCGAACCGGTCACGCGCGCCGTCGTCACCGTGCCCGCCTATTTCAACGACGCCCAGCGCAACGCCACCAAGCGCGCGGGGGAACTGGCCGGGTTCACCGTGGAGCGCATCATCAACGAGCCGACCGCCGCCGCCCTGGCCTACGGCCTGGACCGGCTCAGGGAGAAATCGAAAATCGCGGTTTACGACCTCGGCGGCGGCACATTCGACCTTTCCATCCTGGAACTCAACGAGGGCGTTTTTCAGGTGCTGGCCACGCAGGGCAACACGCGGCTGGGCGGCGATGATTTGGACCAACGGCTGCTGAGTTTTCTATTGCATAAAATCGAGGCGGCCCATCCGTACTCCGCCATCCGTACTCCGCAATTACTTTCCCGCATCCGCGAAGCCGCCGAACAGGCCAAAATCAAATTATCCGCGGAAACCGGGGTAGAAATCGCCCTGCCATTTCTCACCCCGGATTTCAGCTTCAGCTACCGGCTCACGCGCGCGGAATTTGAGGAACTCACCCGTGATCTGATTGCCCGCACGCGGCCGCATTGCCTGCGCGCACTGGCCGATGCCAAGGTCGAGCCGAAGGATTTGGATCAAGTAATCCTCGTCGGCGGCCAGACGCGAATGCCGCTCGTCCGCCAATTCGTCAGCGACCTGTTCGGCTGCGCGGAATTTGAGGAAAGCCGCGGCAGCGTACGGCTCGGCACTGATTTCCACAAACCGAAAGGCCCGCAGCTCAACACGTCCCAGAATCCCGATGAAGCCGTCGCCCTCGGCGCGGCCATCCAGGCGGAGATTCTGTCGGGCGGCTTTAAAAACGTTTTGCTGCTGGACGTGACGCCGCTGTCTCTGGGCGTGGAAACCTTCGGTGGTTTGATGAACGTGCTGATTCCGCGCAACTCGACGATTCCGGTGAAGGCTGGCGAGCTGTTCACGACCGCCGTGGACCATCAACGTTCGATGCTCATCCACGTTTTGCAGGGCGAACGCGAGCGCGCCCGGGACAACTGGAGTCTCGGCCGGTTCACGATTGAATTCGAGTCCGCGCCCCGCGGTGTGGCGCGGGTGGGCGTCCAGTTTGAAATTGATGCCAACGGCATCTTGCACGTCCTCGCCCGCGACACCCACACCGGCCGGGAAAAAATTGTGGAGCTGAAATCCGCCGTGGACGTGGACGACACGGCGGTGCAGCAAATGGTCGAGGAATCCGTCGCGTACGCCTTTGAGGATCTGGCGGCGCGGCGCTGGATTGAGGCGAAGCTGCGCGCGCAGGCAACACTTGCCGCCACACACAAGGCGCTCACCGACAGCGCGGATGACGTCGAGCCGGATTACCGCGCCCGGATTGAAGCGGCCGCACGTGACGTGACATCGGCCCTGGCCACGGAAAGGCCGGAGGCCGGCACTGGCGATTTGAAACCCTTGCTGGCGGCGCTGGCGGCGCTGGACGAAACCACCCGGCCGCTGGCGGATTTGCTGATGGACCGGGCGATGGCAGCAATGCTGCGCAAGCGCGGCTTGATTCAGTGATTGAACAGCCACGCCAGGCACGGCGCGACGGCCAGGGCCGGCAAATAATTTGCCAGTTCCACCCGGCGGACCTCAAAAATCACCAGAGCCACCGCGCACGCGATCAGACCGGCGACGTCGGTGACGGAATTAATCAGGCCGTGCGCGGCCAGGAACGGCTTCGCCAGGAACTGGCACGCGAGGGTGACGGCGCCCAGAAAAACGAGAACGGGAAAGGCCGACAGGGCCGTCGGCCAGCCGAAATTTTTCACGAACCCCAGCGTGGCCAGCCCGTCCATGATGGCTTTGACCGCCAGCAGATAATAGTAGTCCGACAGGCCATCGGCCACCGCGCCGACCAGCCCCAACGGCGCGGCGCAAAACAACACGGCGCACGCGTTGAAGCCATCACCCACCTTGCGCGGGGCGCCTGACTGCCCGGCGGCAATGATGTTCCCCGCGTAACGGCCCAGGTGGTTGGACATTTTCTGCAGCCCAAACAGCCGGCCGAGCAGACCGCCGACGGTCAGCGCCAGCACCGCGATGCAGACTTGTTTCAGGGCGTATAGGAAGGTTCCACTGACGCCCAGCCAGACGAGGCACAGGCCGGAAAAAACCGTGAAGGCGCCCAACGCCGAGCGAAGCAAAAGCTGCAGGCGGAGGGACAGCGGCTGACGCAGCGCCAGCCCGAACAAACCGCCGAACAACACGCCCAAGGCATTGAAAAACGCGCCGGTCACACCCTGACTCAACCATCGTTCCGGCAAAGTGCAAGTCGGAAAATTTTTGCGCGCGCGGCCCCGGCCTGTTACTCAAAGGCCGATGACCGGCGCCCAACCGAACTCCCGCAGCCCGTGGCTTTGGATTCCCACGGTTTATTTCGCCGAAGGGATGCCGAACGCGCTGGTGGCCACGGTGGCAGTGATGCTTTACAGTGACCTCGGCGTCTCGAACGCGGCCACGGCATTCTTCACCAGCCTGCTTTATCTGCCCTGGGTCATCAAGCCGTTGTGGAGTCCGGTGGTGGACATCCTTAAAACCCGGCGCCAATGGATTTGGGCAACGCAATTGTTCCTGGGCGCGACGCTCGCCGGCGTGGCAGCGATGATTCCGTCGCCCCATTTCATCCAATGGACGATTGTCTTTTTTGGCCTGCTGGCATTCAGTTCGGCAACGCATGACATCGCAGCGGACGGCTTTTACATTTTGGCGGCGACCGAGCATCAGCAGTCGTTTTTCATCGGCTGGCGAAGCATTTTTTTTAACGTTGGAAAAATCGCGGCGCAAGGCGGCCTCGTTTTTTTCGCGGGCAAACTGGCGAAACAAACCGGCAATCCGGCGCTGGCCTGGTCGTTGGTGTTCGCCATCGGCGCGGGAATTTTCCTCTGTCTCGGCGCGTATCACCGTTTTGTTTTGCCGCGGTCAACGGCGGATCGGCCGAAAACAATTCCCGCAACCGGAAGTTTTCTCGACGAATTCCTGACAACCTTCACCGCCTTTTTCCAAAAGAAGAAAATCATTTTGTCGCTGCTGTTCATTTTGCTGTACCGGCTGGGCGAAGCGCAGTTGGTGAAAATCATTCCGATTTTTCTGCACGCGCCGGCGGCCCAAGGCGGCCTGGGACTCGACGACGAAGGCATTTCGGGGATTTACGGCACTTGTGGCGTCATCGCGTTCATGTGCGGCGCGTTGCTCGGCGGGTTTGTCGTGGCGCGGCGCGGTTTGAAATCCTGGCTGTGGCCGATGCTGCTGGCGATTCATTTTCCGGACGCGGTTTTCATCTGGCTGGCCTGCGCACAACCGGAAAAACTGGCTCTGATTGGCGCGGGCGTGGTGGTGGAACAGTTCGGCTACGGCTTCGGCTTCACAGCATTGATGATGTACATGATTTACATCGCCCGTGGAGAACATCCCACAGCGCATTATGCGATTTGCACCGGCTTCATGGCGCTGGGCATGATGATTCCGGGTTTGTGGAGCGGCTGGTTGCAGGAACACATCGGCTATCCGCATTTCTTCATCTGGGTGATTCTGGCGACGATTCCCAGCTTCCTCGTGGCGGTGTGGATCCCGCTTGATGCGGAATTCGGGAAGCGGACCGTAAAGTCGCCCTAGTTGAAGGCCGGGCTGAAAAGGATTGCATTGAACAGGTTGAGTTTTCCAGAATCCAAGTTTGCAATGAAACGAACGTGCCTTCGACGATTCTCCGGTGTTTTGCTGGCCGCCACGGCCTTCGGCATTCTGCCGGCCGCGTCGGCACAATCCATTTCCACGGCCGATGCCCCTCCGCCCGAACCGCGCCGGCCGAGCATCATTTTCATCCAATGCGACGGCCTGGGATGGGGCGATTTGAGTTGCTACGGCCAGACAAAATTTCAGACACCCAACCTGGATCAGCTCGCCGCCGGTGGCATCCGGTTCACGGACTATTACGCCGGCGACGCGGCGAGTTCGCTGGCGGGCGCCGCTCTCCTGCTCGGCCGGGATACGACGCATTTGAAACAGCGCGCCGACATGGACGTGCCGCTGGCGGCGGACGAAATCACCGTGGCGCAACGATTGCAGCAATCCGGTTATCGCACCACCTTGATCGGTGAATGGTTTTTGGGCGGTGACGGCACCAGCGGCGCGCCCTGGCTGAAAGGTTTCAACGAATTTGCCGGTTATCTGGATCCGGGCGAAACCGTGGACTATTACGCCGATTACATCTGGCACTACGCGCCGGCCAGAAATCCGACCCCGGATCACCCGGCCGCCTTCCAGGGCAGGGAGACGCTCTATGACAATGCCGACGGGAAGAAGGGAGAATACATTCCGGACTTGTTTGCCAAAGCGGCCGGCAATTTCATCCGGACTTATCAACCGGCCCCCTTCAACGGTTATCGACCGTTCTTCCTGCTGTTGAACTATACCATTGCGCGCCCGGGTGACGGCAACACGATGCCCGTGCCCACCGACGCGCCGTATTCGGATGAAGCGTGGCCGCAACCGGAAAAAAACCGGGCCGCCATGATTGTCCGGCTCGACAACCACATCGGCGAATTACTGGAGGAATTGAAGAACCTGCGCCTTGAAAGCAACACGGTCATTTTCTTCTCCAGCGATACCGGACCACAGACGGGCGGAGGGGTCGATCCCAAATTTTTCCAGAGTGCCGGGCCGTTCCGGGGCGGCCGCGGCGGGCTTTATGAAGGGGGCCTGCGCGTGCCGATGATTGTTTCCTGGCCGGGGACCATCCGGCCGGGACAGGTCAGCGATTCCCCCTGGGCCGCCTGGGATTTCCTGCCGACAGCCCTGCAGATTGCGCTCCGGGAACCGCCTCCAAACCTGGACGGCCTTTCCGTGCTGCCGACGCTGCTGGGCGAAACCCAGACCAATCGCCATGAATTATTCTCCTGGGAACTCCGCGGCGGCGAAACTGCCCAGGCCGCGCGCCTGGACGACTGGAAAATGGTGCGCTCCAAGGCCGGCGAACCATGGGAACTGTATAATCTCAAAACCGATCCGGGCGAAACCCAGGATGTCGCGGACAAAAATCCCGGCGTAATCGCAAAATTTGAGGAGCTGCTGAAAAAGTAGCAACGCCCCGTTGTAGCGCAGCTCTGTGAACGCCCGCACACTTTTTTTACAATCCCCCGGAAATATGCGGCGGTCACAGACCGCCGCTACATCGGATTCCCGCTACTGCGCGGAGCCGGCGGGCAGGGGTGCATTCGGGTTCCGTTCCTGTTCGACAATCCGGATTTCGAAAATCATCCACAAAATCGCCAGCGCCACTCCGAGCAGAAAGGCCGCCAGCACAAACCACGGCCATCGGTAGCGGCGCGGCTTTTCATTTGGTTCATCCATCTTGGGCGTCATCTTAACCCTGATCCGTTCCCCGGGCGACTGTGATCCGGATTGCCTCAAGGCTCCGGTAAATTCCATCACGTGAAAACTCGACCTGCAACAATTTTCCGCTATGTTTCCCCGCCATTCTGCACATGCACGATCAGGAATCACCAGAAAATCTGCCCGACGAGCCGGCGGCCAGGCCCGACGACCCGTCTCCGCCAAAACGCTTCGACGCGGCGAGCGAAGGCGCCTACACCGTTTTGCGGAACGCGGACTTCTTCCGCTACCTCATCGGACGTTTCGTCGCGTCGCTCGGCCAGCAAATGCTCGTCGTGGCAATTGACTGGGAGCTTTACCAGCGGACGCACTCGGCGCTGTCGCTGGCCTTCGTCGGCCTGTCATTGATGATTCCGATGATTCTTTGCACAATCCCCGCAGGACACATCGCCGACGTATTCAACCGCAAGAAAATCATCCTGGCCGCAACGCTCGTTTTGGCGGTGGTGAGTGTCGGTCTCACCTTGATTTCCTACTACGCCGCTCCGGTTTATTGGATTTACATCTGCCTGTTTGTCCTAGGCGCGGCGCGGACATTTTTGTGGCCGGCCAGCGCGGCGTTTGTCACCAGCCTCGTTCCTTTGAACCAATTCGCCCGCGCCGTCACCTTTAACAGCGGCGCGTTTCAATTCTCGTCCGTTGTCGGCCCCACGGCCTTTGGCGCGGTCATCGCGCTGACCCCGAACGCGGAGGCCCACGGCACGGCCTGGTCGGTGTACGCGTTGAACGCCCTGGCTTCGATTGCCTGTTTCGCACTCGTGGCGCCGATCCGGCACGCGCACAAGGCCAAACCGGCCGAACCGGTTTCGGTCAAAAGCCTCGTGGAAGGGTTCCGGTTTGTTTATCAGAGCAAAATCATCCTGGGCATCATCACGCTCGATTTGTTCGCCGTGCTGCTGGGCGGCACGGTGACGATCCTGCCGATTTATGCGCAAAATATTTTCCACGTCGGCGCGGGCGGTTTCGGCTGGCTGCGCAACGCGATGCCCATTGGCGCCGTGATTTGCATGTTGATCGTCGCGCACCGGCCGCCAATGCAAAAGGCCGGGCGCGCCATGCTCTGGTCCGTCGCGATTTTCGGCGGGGCGACGATTCTGTTCGGTGTCACGAACCAGAATTGTTTTGGCAACTGGTTCGGGCTGCCGAACGCGTTTTGGTTCTGGTTCTCGTTCGCGCTGCTGGCGCTGGCCGGCACGGTGGACAACGTCAGCGTCATCGTGCGCCAGACGCTCGTGCAAATCCTGACGCCGGACGAGAAACGCGGGCGCGTGTCCGCCGTGAACAGCCTGTTCATCGGCACCTCGAACGAACTCGGCGGCTTCCGGTCGGGGATCGTGGCGTATTTGTTCACGGTGCCGACGGTGCTGGGCAACGCGGCGGCGACGGGCGCGATCGTGTCCACCGTGTCCGGTGGTATCGGCACCATTATCGTCGTCATCGCGGTAGCGTGGATCTGGCCGGAAATCCGGCGTTTCGGAAAACTGGCGTGAGATTCTGTCGCGCGAAGGACATGGAGGCTGTGTCCTAATTACGGTAGGGCGTCCTGCATTGCGGGATGCGCGCCGTGCTCCGTATTTGCGCGGGCAGAGGACTGCCCGCCCTACCTAAATTTTAAAAAATAGGACGCCACCAACACGAAGTGACGCTGGACAAAATGGTTCTCCGGAAATAAGGTTCAAATTGTGAAGCAGGATAGGCTGTAATACGCGCCGTCCATTTTGTTTGTTAGACGGCTTTAGGAGCATTGTTTGACAACCTTCGTCTGGTTATGAAAAACATGACGGTGCAGTTAGTAATAATGCTTGGAGTCGGAACAGCTCTTTCGGCGTTCAGCCAAAATTTGCTCGTAAACGGCGATTTCGAGATGGGTAATGCAGGCTTTACGAGCACGTATGCGTATTCACCCAGCAACCTTTGGAACGAAGGATCGTATGACATTGTGACAAACCCACGTCTGGATCATCGTCTCGGCGGGTCGTTCGGAGACCACACGACAGGCACGGGGTTCATGCTTGCGATGAATGGAAGCCGTGACACCAATGCTGTCGTCTGGAGTGAAACCGTGAGTGTATCACCCGATACGACCTATTTATTTTCAGGATGGAGCGCATCGTGGGGCGACGATGGCCATAGCTTCGATCCGTCACCGGCAATGATACGCGTCTTGATCAATGGACAGCAGTATGCAGGAGATGTGCGCTCGGCAACCACGAATGGCCTGTGGCAGAGTTTTACCACTGTTTGGCATTCGCAGTCATCTACGCAAGCTGTTATCGAGATTCGCGACGAGAACACCGAGTGGTCCGGCAATGATTTTGCCCTTGACGATTTGAGCTTTGTCTCGCTTTCCACCCAACAGACTTCATCCGTCGTTGTGTCGTCGTCGGGGAGTTCTAACTCCAATTCCAATGCCTCCCAACAAGTTTGGTCTCCACAACCTAACCCGCTCCCCCGGGACAGCGCATTGGGGTTTGCTCTGCCTATTGAGGTTGGCCTCACCTACCAGATACAAGCATCCCCAGACCTGATTCATTGGGTCCAAGCTACGAACGTGGCTTTTTACTTCAGAGATTTTGACTCTACAAACTATAATGAGCGGTTTTATCGCTTCGAGAAGAAATAGCTTTGCAAAGACGCCGCCAAGCCTGAGGTCAGGCGGCATTGAGCATATATGAAGATTCGACGCCTCATCGTCATCTTTGGGTTTTTGATAGCGGTCGCCGCGCTGGTGAGTGTAGCGCTCGTCTCTCACTGGCAGCGTTCGCAGACATTCAAGGGTTTGCCAATGCTCGCTGCGGCGGAACAGAGTTATTTGCGAGACCATGTTTCACGAGGCCAGCCTTTGCCAGCTTCCGTGACGCTTCGAGATTTAGTCAGCGGCGGATATATTTCCACCAATGCTGTTAGAGCCTTTGATGGCATGGAGGTCATATTTTATCCAACGGCCAGCAACAACAACCCACAGGCCATTTTGGTTCGCGTGCGGATATCGGATGGCAGCCAAGTTGTAGTGCTTGCCGATGGTAGTGTCCAGCAGTTGGAAAAGTGATGTCGCCTAACACGAGGGCAGGTTACAAATTCCCTTCGCATTCTTCGCGCGACTTTTGCACTTCCGCTTGACGCGGGCGGGCCACCGATTATCGTCGGCGCATGAAAAGGATTTTAGTCTGGTTTTTGATTTTAAGTTTCGCGGCGGTGACGGCGGCGCGGGCGCAGGATGACGCCACCCAACAGCAAATTGACAAGCTCACCGGCCAGATCCAGGACCTGCTGGACGCGCAGGCGGCCCAGGGCAAACGCATCGAGGCGCTGGAAAAGGAAATCGGCGACCTGCAAAGCCAGTCAACCCAGCCGGGCGGCGGCACGGCGAGTCCGGATGATTTGAAGAAGCTCGCCGAGCAGGTGCAGGAAATCGACAAGAAACGGCAGGAAGACAACGACCGGGTTTTAAAGGAGCTGGAACATCTTGAAAAAGCATTGGGCGCGTCGTCGGGTCACAGGTCCGCACCGGATGTACCACCGGACATAACGCCAACGCCGTTGAAAGACCATGCCAACACCGGCGCCGGCGGTCCGCAGAATGGCTATGATTACACGATTCACAGCGGAGACACGCTCTCGGCCATCGCCAAGGCGTACCGCGAACAAGGCGTCAAGGTGACCACGGACCAGATTTTGAAGGCGAACCCGGGATTGGACCCGAAGAGCATGAAGGTGGGGCAGAAAATCTTCGTCCCCGCGCCGCAGTAAGGATTTTGTAGGAGCCGACGTGAGGAGGCTCTAATCAAAAACTGGAAAGGTTTGAGACTCGTTACCTCGTCTCCTACAAAATTAGTGCAGCGTGAAATGAACCGCGAGCACGCCCGCCGCCGCCGCCAGGCAATAATAGCCAAACCACTGCCAGCGTCCGTTCTCCAGCCAGCGGGAAAGCCATTTCAACGCCAGCAACCCGGCAAGGAAGCTGAAGACCATGCCCACAATGCCCGGCAGGAAAAGATGCACCGCGGAACCGGGGCCGTTCAACGCGTGCTCCTTGAGCAAACGCCAAGCTTCCTTGGCGACCACCGGCGGCGTCAACACCACCGCCAGCGCGAAACTGAACTCCTCCAACTTCGGTTTGGGCAGGCCGAGCAACAGCCCGGTGGAAATGGTCGAACCGGAGCGCGAAAAGCCGCGAAAGGGCAGGCAGACGCCCTGCACGATGCCGATCCAGATTGCGTGGGCGGGCTGGACTTCCGAAGGCCGCGGCGATTTATCCGCGCGCAGGCCGGCATAAATGATCAACCCACCCACGGCCACCAGCGCCCCGGCAATCAGGGGCAGGTTCGAGAACAGGTCCTCAATCTCGGCATGCGGCGCACCGCGCATGAAAATCTTCTCGATGAGCACCTTCAGGCCATAGCCAACCACCCCCGTGCAAACCGTGGCGATGGCGACCTGGATGGCAAACCATTGGAGCTGGCCGATGGAGGCGAAGTAATCGCGCTTCCAGCCGCGCCAGAAATAGACAATCACCGCAAACATGGTCCCGGTGTGCAACATGACCAGCAGCATCGTCATTTCCGGACTCGACGGGTCCAGGCCCATGAGTTTTTCCGCCACGATGACGTGCGCCGAACTCGACACCGGCAACAATTCACAGGCGCCTTGAATCAGCGCCAGGATGAGGATTTGAAAAAAATTCAGCATGGGCATGAACCCCTTCCTGCCAGATCCGAAATGACCACGGCAATCAAGTAAGGCATGGCGCGTGGTTAGACACGAAATGGACGCGCCGGGCAAGAAAGAAGTGGAGTGAGCGAGCTATTTTTTCCAGTGGAAGAACGCCTTGGCTTCTTCGGTGCGCTGTTTGACCTTGAGCTGGCCGAGGATGGAATGCCAGCCGATGTAGATTTTGTGCCACTGGCTTTCAATGCCACGCAGGGAGCCTTCGCTCATTTCGCCGAGGTAACGGAGCGACGGCGCGTTGCCGATGAGGGCATGGATTTCCTCCTTGCTGGGCGAGGTGATCTCAATGGCCGCATAAATCATTTCCAGCTCCTGCACGATGACGCTCTTCAGTTCCAGAAAATGATTTTCGTCCGGCGGCCCGTATTTTTTGGTGCGGGCCGTGTTCACGAAAAGATTGAACTGCTTCCAGCATTCGATATGGGTCTCGATCTGGGCGACCAACTGGCTGAGTTCTTTGGCGGTCATAAGCGTTCGGGTTGGCTGGGAACGGTCGGCACGGTATGCGGCGAAAGAAAGATCACGGCGCCGCCGCGCATCTCGCGGGCGGTGATGCGCAGGCTGGCGAAATGAATGCTGAATTCGGCCAGCGGCATCTGCGCCTCCCGCGCCTGCTGGAACAGGAGCAGCACGTCGCGCACGATGTCGCGCAACAGCCCCTGCGGATACCCGGAGGCGATGGTGGACGTGACCACCTTGCCGTCGCGGTTGACGGTGAGGCTGCCGGCGGGCAGTTGCTGAACCGCCGCCCGGCTCTTAAAAATTCGCTTTAAGAATCCCATGATGCCACCAGTTTCTTGGTCTTTTCAAACAATTGGTCGGGAGGCGCATCCGGCGGCCAGGCGACCAAATAGGACTTTTCGTCGCGGGGCAACAATAGCACTTGCCGTTCCAAGCTGCTGCCCGCCACGTACAACAATGGGCCGGCTTCCAGCCGGTCGCTCAGTCGTTTGGCCACCTCGGTGACCCGCCGCGTCCAGCCGCTCAGTTGACCGGCACATTGCGTTCCCCACGAGTCAACTTCATGCTGCCGGTCGGGGGAGGTGACGACGACAAATTCAGCGCCTTCCCGGGCCACCAGGGCAAGTTTCCAGATGGTCTTCCGATGGTCGGCCTCCTCGACCGATTCGGCCCCGGCAGCGGGGTTGGCGGCTTCGTCAATGTTTTGCGCGGATTCGAGCAGCAGGGCGTTGACTGATTTTGAGATGGTGCGCTCGCGCTTCGGTTCGGCGGGAAGATTTTCGAACGTGCCGGATTTCCAGGCCAGAATTCTTCGGAAAGCCACTTCGCCGCGGGCGCCTTCGGCCTCGGCATCAATCAGTTCGCCGTCCTGAATCCACAGCCTGGCCACGAGCGGACCGCGAGTGATGCGTAACACCGTGGAGGTGCGGGACAGGCATTCCATCTGGATGATGTCCATGAGGCTTTTGCTTTGGATGCCGCGGAAACCCGTTTCCATGTCGCGTCCCAACAGGGATTCGACACAGTCCAGAAACATTTGCGGGTTTTGCTGCATGTCACCCTTCAGCCAGAACAAATCCACGCCCAAGGCATATGTGCGTGAACGGAACTCCTCGTCTTCCAGCCCCGTCAACACCACCGTGCGCAGTTCCGGAAACCGGCGGCGGACAATGGTGAGCACCTGCAACCCGTCCATCTTGGGCATCTTCAAATCGCAAACCAGCAGTCGGAACGGCTCGGCGTCCAGGAGGGCGACGGCGCGCGTCCCGCTGTTGACCGTGCGGATCTCGGGTTTGCTGGGAAGCTGCGCCAATGTTTCACGACTCACCTCCAGCCAGGCGGCTTCGTCGTCCAAAATCAGGATTTTATGGCTTGGTTCCATTCCGCTCAGCAACATGACGCCCAACGCCGCAAGCTTGTCAATCCAAGCTCCAAAGCGTTGCCGTCGTAATCGTCCATAGGCAAGCAGTTGTCGTTCCGTATCGCACGATATCGATGAATAATTTCACCGCTGGTTTGTTGGACAGGCAGTCCAACGCTGAGACAACCGCCCGCCGGGTCGCCGTCAATCAACCGCCTGCTATCCAGCGGGTCCCCCCCGCCGGCCATGGCGCGCTTCCTGCTGGGAATTGGCCAACCTGCGGATTAACCGTCGGCGGGAAAAGTTGTGTGCGATGTCAAATGGAGTAAAAACAAGATTTGCCGGGTTGCTGCGAGAATTGCTGCGACGCTTTGACGAGAACGAAACTGAAGCGGGCACTCCCCACCCGTCGCGACCGGTAACGCAAGCGGCACCACCACCGCCGCCAACCGTTTCCCTTCCACCCATGGCCACGGCCCGGTTGCAGCCGAAACCGGTGGTGACTCCCCCCCCGCCGCCGGTGGAAAACACCACCGACCTGGAATTGCCGCTTCAATCGGTTCTGGAAAACCTGCCGCCCCAACTGCGTTCCCGCATGCGCCTGGCCAGCGTTGATTTGACCCGCGCCACCATCTCCATCGCCCTCGGGAAGATCATGCCGCAACTGGCCCTGGGCGTCGTAAAAATTACCTTCGGCGAATTGCGTCATGCCGCACCCGGTTTGTTTGACGTTGACCAGGAATACGATTCCCTGCCCATCGTGCTGCCGCTGAACGAGGTGCTTGCCCGGTTGAGCACCAACTCCCTGATCCGCAATCCGGCGCAAAAACATATCGAGGTGCCGCCGGACATTGCCGGGCCTTTCAGTGAACGCGGCGAGGGCATATCCATTTCCGCGGCGGCCGCCAAACCGTTGCCGGCTTCAGTGCCGCCGATGCGCATGCCCACGCCCACGCCCACGCCGGTCAAGGCCCCGCCACCGCCCGTCGCGCCACCGCCGCCGGCGTTTGTATCGCGTTCCATCAAGCCCGAACTGCCGCCGCAAGTTCCGTCCCTGCCCCACCACGGCAATGGCAACGGCAATGGCATGCCGGTGCAACCCATCATTCCAACCATTCCCTTTCAGCCCGCCGCGCCCGCCGCACCCAGGCCGGCTCCACCGGCGCCCAGGCCGATGCCGGTCGTTCCCGAACCCGCCACCATCCTGGCACCGCTGGCCGCGCTGGCGGAAAACTGGCCGGAGGTCTTGCGGGCGGAAATCGCACAACTGATTATGACCAACGCGCAGGTGGCGTTACCGTTGAATCTGGTCGAGTCCGCCCTTAAACGCGGACGGGTGATCTTCGCCTGGCGAAATCTGCGTTCGTGGATCAAGCCCATGCCACCGACGATGTCCATCCATGACGGGCTGGAATTGGAATTGCCGCTCAAGGTGGTGGCCCCGCTGTACCTGGCCGGGCAGGCCGGACCAGCCAAAGCGGCCAAGGCGCATCAACCGGCGCCTCTCCCGGCGGAGATCCCGAATCTGTTTTTTGGTTTTCCCCAACCACAGCCGCCCTACGAAATCCCGGAACCGACCGCCAAGGCGCCGCAGCCCGATGATACCCGCTTTGCGGTCAAACCGGCGGCGGAAGCTCCGGGACCGGATACGAATTATTACATGTGGGTTGAATCCGACACCACCCGGATGACGGTGCGTCCGCACGAGACGGAGTTCAAGCGCGAGGCGGTGCCGGCGACGGATTTCAGCAGCCGCCAAACCACGCCCAAGGAAGTGGTCACGCGGGCGATGGCATTGAATGGTGTCGTCGGCGCGCTCGTGGCCCTGCCAGATGGCTTGACGGTGGCCAGTGAGATCCCGTCTGACCTCAATGCGGACACGCTCGCCGCCTTTCTGCCTCAAATCTACGGCCGGGTAAGCCAGTGCACCCGGGAACTCCGGATGGGAGATTTGAACAATTTGAATTTCACTGTTGGCAACGTGCCGTGGAAGGTGTTCCGCATCCATGGCGTCTATTTCGCCGCGTTCGGTCGCGCCGGCGAGCCATTGCCGACCGCACAACTGGCCCTGTTGGCCGGCGAACTCGACCGCAAAAAACAATAATCCTATGGCCATTATCAACCAAGCCACTCGCGAACTGCAGGTTAAAATCGTCTATTACGGCCCGGCAATGGGCGGCAAGACCACGAACCTGGTCCAAGTCCACGACCACGTCCAGACCGCCGCCGGCAACAAGGGCAAGCTGGTCTCGCTGGCGACCAGCTCGGACCGCACCCTGTTCTTCGACTTTCTGCCGATTGAAGCGATGACCATCCGCGGGTTCAAGACCAAGTTCCAGCTCTACACGGTGCCCGGCCAGGTCATTTACAACACGACCCGCCAGCTCGTCCTGCGCGGCGTGGACGGCATCGTGTTCGTGGCCGATTCCCAATTCGAGAAAATGCCGGAGAACGTGGAGAGCTTCCAGAACCTCATTGATAATTTGCACTCGCTCAAGCTCAACCTCCACGAGATCCCCTACGTGCTGCAATATAACAAGCGGGATTTGCCCAATGTCGCCCCCACCGAATACATGGAATTTCTGCTCAACAACCGTGAAGTGCAGGTGCCGTCGTTCACTGCGACGGCCCACCGGTGCGAAGGTGTGTTCGAAACCTTGAACATGATCACGCGCCTGCTCCTGCACAAGTTCATCAACCAAAGCGTTCCCCAGTACGCGTGACATGGCTACCATGGCTACTCTCCCTCAGCTCACCGAGGAGGACATTCAAAAGCTGGATGAGACCCTCCGCGAGTTCAACGCCAGCGCTGACGCCACCGTCTCGCTGGTGATTGACAAGGCCGGTTTTCTCATCACCCACCACGGCGAGGCGGAAGAATTTGACCTGACGACCATCGCGGCGCTGGCCTCCGGCGCGTTCATGGCCAATCAGACCATTGCCGGCCTGGTCAGTGAACCGACGTTCAACAGCACCTACCAGCAGGGGGAACATTTCAGCCTCTTCGTCACCAACGTGGACGAACATTGCCTGCTCGTCGTGATTTTCAAATCCGAGACCGGCGTGGGCGTGGTCAAATACTACGCCGCCACCGCCGGCAAACGCATCGCCCGCCAGCTCAAAATCGCGCGGAAACGCGCCCCCGGCGAAGGCCTCGATCTCTCGATGCTCAACGTCGCCGACACCCAGTACTTTTTCCGCAAGAAGGAAAAGGAACCGGGCACGAAAAAGCGCCCCTGATTCCACTCAACCCAGCCGGCTGTGGCTGCCATCGCAGAACGGCGCGTTCTGGGAATGCTTGCAACCGCACCACGCGACGGTTTTGGCCCCGGTAATGTCCGTCTGCTTTGGCGCAAAACCCGTGCCTTTGTGGGAGCCGTCGCAAAACGGCTGGCTCTTGGACCGGCCGCAGGCGCACCACCAATACGTGCCGGCATCGGTTTTTTGCACGAACGGAGATTTTTGGGCAATGACGGGTTCTGGCATGATTATTTTCCTTTCCGGACAACGATTAATCAAAGGACCGGACGGAAGCAACTTCCAAAACCATTTCCTCAATCATCACTGTCCGGCGGCTTCGCGGCGGCGATACTCATCCAGAATCGCGGCCGTGGCGGAAGCCCCGCAACGGCTGGCGCCAAGGTCGCGCACGCGCATCAAACTGTCCAGATCGCGCACGCCGCCGGCCGCCTTGACTTGCACCTTCGGTGAACACGCCGCGCGCATCAGCTCCAGATCATGCGCGGTGGCGCCTTGGTAATTATAACCGCCACCCGGCTGTTTCACGAAACCGAAACCGGTGGAGGTTTTCACCCAGTCGGCCCCCGCCCGTTCGCAAATCCCGCACAGCCGCCGTTTGAAACTGTCGCCATTCAGGCCGGCGCCACCCTCGACAAGATAATCGTTCTCGAAGATGACCTTCACTTTTGCCCCGTGCCGGTGCGCCTCGTCGCACACGACCTTCACGTCCCGCTCAACGTAATCCCAGTCCCCACCCAGGGCCTTGCCGATGTTAATAACCATGTCGATTTCCACCGCGCCGTCCCGGCAGGCCAGTTCGGTCTCGTAGCGCTTGGACTCGGTGCACGCGTTGCCATGCGGGAAGCCGATGACACATCCGACGCGCACACCGCTTCCGGCCAGCAGTTCGGCCGCGCGCCGGACGGCGTAAGGTTTGATGCAAACGGACGCCACGCCGTATTTCACGGCCAGCTGGCAGCCGTCCTCCAATTCCCGGTCCGTCAGGGTTGGATGCAACAGTGAATGATCAATCATCCCGGCCAGTTGTTCGTAGGTGTATTTCACAACGCCCCAACCATATTCCACTCCTCCCAAAACGTAAATCGCCTTGATGACGTCACGCCGGTAGAATTTCCAGGGCCAGGGAATAATCCCGGTAGCCCATCGCCCGCCAGAAGGCAACCGCCGCTTCGTTTTGCACCAACACCTGCACCGTCAGCCGTTTGTGCTTCGGCCAGATCCGGGTGCGGAGCAATTCCATGGCTTGACGGCCAACGCCCTGCCGGCGCCGGTTGCGCACCACGAAAAGCTGGCGCAGATAAATCTCTTCGGGTTGCTCGCAATACAGGGCGTAGGCGGCCACTCCTTCGTTGTCTTCAAAAATCACGGCAGCGTATTCGGACGCCAGCCAGCCTTGCATCCGCTGTTCCAGTTCGGAGACCGTCATCGGATTTCGATGCCCCTCGTCGCGGATCAACTGATGATTCAGTTCCGCCAGCAGGGCACAATCCTTCGAGGTGGCGTGGCGGAAGTTCATGCGAAGGTGCGCGGCAGGTCTTCCGCCAGAATGGCCCACCGTTCATGGTCCTTCCAGCGGCCGCCCACCTTCAAATAACGGCGCGAGAATCCTTCCCGCACAAACCCGCAACCCCGCACCAGCCGGAGCGAGGCGTGATTTTTCGGCTGGATGTTGGCCTCCAAACGGTGCAGTTTGAGTTTCTCAAAGGCGTGTTTCAGAACGAGCCGCATCCCCTCGCGCATCAACCCCTGCCCGGCGTGGGGCGTGAAAGCGTAATAACCCACAAACGCGCCCGATAACGCCCCAGGAATGATGTGATTCAAATGAATGGCCCCCACCAGGTCGCCTGACTCGCGGAGGACAACCAGAAAGCCCCGGTGCGAATCCGAACTCATGCGCTTCACGTAAGCCTCAAATTTTTTACGCGTCCGGGGCGGTGCCACCCAGGAGTAATGCAGGGCGCGGCTCCGCCGGACGGATGCCAGAAACGCCGGCCAGTCGCGCAGGGTCGGCGGTCGGATGGTTACCGGTGTTTTCAAAGGTCCTTCACCTTCATTCTGAATTTCACCCAAGTCTTGATGTCGCAATGTGCGACAGGTTGCCTGACCGAATCAAGGTTGCAAATTGTGAAGCTGCGGTGGCGGAGGATTGAAACCCGACCGCACCGTGGGAATCGGCATCGCGGGCGCCCGGGAGGCAGTCGGACATTCACAACTTGACAGTCTTGGTTAAACCCGGAAACGTCTGCCGGAACACACCCGGAGCCGCCATGTTGGACAACTGTTTTCAAAAGCTGAAGACCGGTTTGATTTTGGGACTGGCCGCGGGTTGGCTGGCCCCGGCCACCGGGTGGGCGGATGGATGTTTCGTGGCACCGGAGTTTGTCTGGAACAAACACAAAGACATCAATGAGCCGACCCAAAAGGCCATTATCGTGTATGATGCCGGGCGTGAGGACCTGATCCTGCAGGTCAAATATGACGGCCCGGTCGGGGAATTCGGCTGGCTTGTCCCTATTCCAAACCCGCCGACGGTTCAAGAAGGCTCAATGCGGTGCTTTTACGAGTTGAGCCGTTACACGCAGCTGCATTTTGAATCAGGTTACGCCGTTCCCGGAACGGCCGGGGACGCCTCCCTGGGCCCGGACAACGGGGAAATCGAACCTGTCAAGGTCATCGAAACCAAAACGGTGGGGGCTTACGAAGTGGCCGTGCTTTCCACCAAAGACGCCAGCGCATTGGAAAACTGGCTGGCAGCAAATGGCTTTTCGTTTCCCCAGGACAAAACCAGCGTGGTGGATGCCTACATCAAACAACATTGGTATTTCATAGCCGTCCGAATCCGCCTGGGAAAAGGGAATGGATTTCAAATTGTGACCGGCACACCCAGGCAGGCCCCCGCGATTAAATCCGAAGTGGAGGAAAAGCTGGCGTCCGGCGAGTTGCATCCGCTGCAAATCAACTTTGTCAGTGACCGGTGCGTGTTCCCACTCCGCATCTCGTCCGTCAACGGCCGGCCATCCGAAGTCCAGGTCCAGGTGTTGTCGGGCGAACCGTTGATGGAAAAAGACATGTTTGAAAAGAAATTGCCGGAAGTGTATCGGCTCGACCGGGAACAGGCGGCCACGAATGCGGCAAACTTCAAGGATGGGCTGCTTTCCGAATTGAAAAGGCAATATGGAGATTCTCCACCGCCGCTGACCGCCACCGACGAACGCCGGATTCAAAGAATGCGTGAGATTCCCTTGGCTTCTCCGGATAACTTGCCGCCCTTTATCCAGGTCACCACGGCGGACCTCCCTGATTGCGGACGGCTGATTCCGCGGCTGGCCGGCAAATCGTGGTGGTTGACCAAGCAGACCTGGACCTTCCAGCCGGAGGAAATGCGCGACCTGGAGTTTCAGCCGGCCATCCCCGTCTTTGCCGGAGAATTGGGCACCGAATACGGTTATTTGACCGCTCAGGGTCTTGCTTCATTGGGAACGAAAGCCGTTCCGGCCCTGATTGCCGCCCTCCAAAGCGAGAACCCGGTGGTGCGTCTCCAAGCCGCTTCGGTCATCGCCCATCTGCTCGACGCGCGGCTGGCGAAGTGTTTACCCGAACTTTTCAAGGATGCGGAACCTGAGGTCCGGATGAACGCGGCCCTCGCCGCGCAAGGCAATTGGAATCCCGCCTTTGTTGAGCCGCTGATTGGCCTGTTCCGGGACAAGGACGACGAGGTCCGCCAGGCGGCCACCGCCTGTCTCGCGCAACATACCGAGGACACAGCTGGATATGTTTCTGTCTTTCGCGAAATGCTCAAGGAACAGAATTCCGAGATCAAAGCTTCCGCGTTCCGGATGCTGATCAACCTGCGGGAGAAAATTTCGCGGGCGGAACTTCTGCAGTTGGCCGCGATTCCCCAGACGGAGTTGGTCGGAATGGCAGTTGCCGAACTGGGCGATACACCCATTTCCTGCGCAGAAGCCGTTCCGTTGCTCCACAATCCGGAATCGCTGGCACGGACGTTTGGCCTCATCGCCTTGTCACAGAACGCCAACACGCAATCCGTTGACCTGGCGTTGCCGTTGTTAAACGATCCGAATGTGTTTGTGAAAAAAAGGGCTGCTGCAATCTTGCGGGCGCTCACGGGCCAACACTTCCCGCCGGACCAACCCAAGCAATGGGAAAAATGGTGGGCTGAAAACCGGGCCACCTTCACCGTAACCGTCCATCCCGAAGAACTTCACCCGCACCAGGTACAGACCAACCCTGAACCGATGGGAACATCCAACTGACCGTCGGAGATTCGAAGTAATTCTCGTCGCGCCTGACTCGCAATTGCCTTGTGCCGCGCACCTTTCAGAAGCACATTCCACCCGGATGAGGAGAGCCACCCATGATTGAACCGCTGCTGTTGACCACCGCCCGGGTCTCGACCTTCAACGGCAAGAATCTGCTCACGGGCGCGAGCGGCTTCTTTTTCGAACGCGACGACCGGCTGTTTCTCGTAACCAGCCGGCACGTGGTGATGGATGAACCGAGCAAACATTTTCCCGACCGCATCGAAATCGAACTCCACACCGACGCCAAAAACCTCACCCAATCGATCGGCCTGTCGATGCTGTTGTACCGCGACGGCAAGAGTGTATGGCATCAGGGCAAGGATTCCGGTGGTGAGATTGACGTGGCGGTGATTGAACTCGATCGCGCGGCGTTGCCGAAATCGGTGGCGATGCGATGCTTTACGCCGACGCATCTGGAACACTCGCTCCAAGAGGCGGAAGCCGGTAGCCCGCTGCTGATTGTCGGTTTCCCGCTCGGCTTTCATGATGCGCTGCATCACCTGCCCGTGGTACGGCAGGCGGTGATTGCTTCGTCCTTCGGCGTGCGCTTTCAGGGACTGGGCTACTTTCTCACCGATGCCCGAACGCACCGCGGCACCAGCGGCGCGCCGGTGGTGATGCGCAGTCCGTCCACCGATGCGCAACTGCCCTGGAAATTGCTCGGAGTCCACTCCGCGAGCATGGACATGGGCGACCGCGATCTGAAACTCGATGAATCGCTGGGCCTGAACTGCGCCTGGTACGCCGACATCCTTCTCACCCTGACGAAATGAGGGCAAACAACCGGCGTGAAAGTTTTCACGCAAAGACGCCAAGGCACGAAGCGGTGGGGCAAATATCCCGAAGGGATTACGTCATTCAGCCCAGCGTTGCCACGACAGGGTCGGGGCTACGCTGGGTGGCGGATTACAAATTGAAACAACCCTGAAGGGGTTGAAGCAAATCACGGCGGGATGGTGATGCAACCCCGGTGGGGTTGATGGTTTTTTTTCTGGACGATGACCCAGGGTGGTCGCTCCTTGCCGCGCCAAAGCGCAGCGACGGCGGGCACTCCAACCCTGGGCTGAAGGATAGAATCCCGTTAGGATTCAAAAGTCGCTCTCCGCCTAGCAGCCGTTCTCGGTGGTGGTAGCGCGATAAATCTTTTCCACCAGCGCGGCGATGCCGATGCGATGGATAAGGTCGGTGGGCATAAAATAGATCAACTCGAAGACGTTTTAACATCAAATCGAGTTGTGGTCGAATTTTTGGAAATATTACTGTTTAGCAAAAGCAATTTTTCGTTAAATATGATGCATTAAAGTCAGATGGCCTCTTACCGCCTAAAGAATTCAAAGCGTTTACTTGAATAGGTTGAAGTTCTTTTAAAAATTCTAAAAATTGGACTTCAAACTGCGGATAGATTGACCGCGCAATACTCATTTTTTCTTCTGCACCTTCGCCGCGACTTTCAGCCCCAACGCGTTCAGCCGGATGAAGCTGGTAGCGTCGTCCGGGTTGAAATCATAAGAGTTCACGGCAAGGCAATGTTTTCGGCCTGGAATGAATACGTCTTCAAGGATTCGGGCGTGGCGAGTTGAATGTTCAATTGGGTATCCGACGGCGGCGTCGATTCAAAGGAAGTGCTCTTAAAACTGTCGGTGCTCCAGCTTCCGTTGCTCTTCAAGGGATTGCCCTGGCCGTCCACAAACTTCAGGTCAATGATGCGCTTGTCCGGGTCCTGGATGTAAAGTTGGATGGAGTTTTTGGAATCGGACATCATCCCGCCAGACATGCCTTTGAACATTTGGCCAAACGCCTCGCCCAACTGCGGGTTGCCGTTCGGTTGGGATTCGATTTCCTTTTTCTTCGCGTTGTAGGCTGCCTTGGTCAGGTATATCAGTTGAATATGATATTTCGCCAGCACCGGATTTTGCACGGGTTCGGCGGGATGTTGCAGGATGTTATTTATGGTGAGCAGTCCGCCGTTCGCTTCCGTGGGATTGAACAATTCCACGTTGCCTTTGAGAATCTTGATGGCCGTCGCGTTGCGGGAAGGATTGCGTAGTTTCACTTCCGTGCTCAACGCAACGCTCGATTGGCCAAAGCCCATTAATTGCTGGAAATCCTGGTTTTCACTCCTCGGAATGAGATTGCGACCCGTTGAGTCGGTGGCCTCGGTCAACAGAACACGGCGCACGCTTTGGGCATCGGCCGCGGCGTCGCCGGTGAATTTCAATCCCACTCTGCATTCGGAAGCAAAGGCGCCGGTCGTGCGGTTGTCCGTAACGTCGCCGACGCTCACTTGGATGGGCGGCGGAGATTGTTCCTGCGCATTGGCCGCGATCGGCCATGCCAGAACAATCGCCAGACAGGTTTGATTAAGCAGTTTCATATTTATTTTTTGGACTTTCGCTGCGATTCCACAAAGCAGGACGCGCGCCATTTTATTTATGCTTTTGCACTTTGGCCGCAACTTTCAACCGCAAAGCGTTCAACCGGATGAAGCCGGTGGCATCGTCCTGGTTGTAGGCTTTCGTCGGATCGGCTTCCATCGTCGCGATGTGCGGGTTGTACAGGCTCACCGGGCTCTTGCGGCCGGCGACCATGATGTTGCCCTTGTACAACTTTACCCGCACGGTGCCGGTCACGTTTTTCTGGCTCTCGGTCACCAGTGCCTGCAACGCCAGCCGTTCCGGCGCGAACCAGTAGCCGTAATACACCAGCTCCGCGTACCGCGGAATCAGCGAATCCCGCAAATGCATGACTTCCCGGTCCATGGTGAGGCTTTCCATCTGCCGGTGTGCAAAGTGCAGAATCGCGCCGCCGGGCGTTTCATACACGCCCCGCGATTTCATGCCCACATACCGGTTCTCCACCATGTCCACCCGCCCAACCCCGTGTCTGCCGCCAATCTTGTTCAGCACCTGCATCACGCCCAGCGGGGAAAGGGCCTTTCCATTCACGGCCACGGCGGTGCCCTTCCTGAACTGAATCGTCACAAACTCCGGTTTGTTCGGCGCGTCTTCGGGGAACACCGACAGCGTGGTGAACGAGCCGCGATATTTCTTGTCGCTCGCGTCCAGCCACGGGTCTTCGAGAATGCCCGCCTCGTAGGAGATGTGCAGGAGGTTCCGGTCGCTCGAGAACGGTTTCCTGGCGCTGGCCTGGACGGGAATCCGGTGCCGGGCGCAGTAATCAATCATCTCCTGCCGGCCGGGAAATTCGTCGCGATACCGCGCGTCCCGCCACGGGGCAATTACCTGCAAATCCGGCGACAGAGCGGCGGCGGTCAGTTCGAACCGCACCTGGTCGTTGCCCTTGCCGGTGGCGCCGTGCGCGATGGCGTCGGCCTTTTCCTTTTTGGCCACGGCAATCATGCCCTTGGCGATGAGCGGCCGGGCGATGCTGGTGCCGAGGTAATACTGGCCCTCGTAAATCGCCCCGGCCCGGATCATCGGGAAGATGAAGTCGCGCGCGAATTCCGCCTGCAAATCCGCGATGTAGATTTTGGAGGCGCCAGTTTTCTTCGCCTTCGCCTCGAGGCCGCGCAATTCCTCCGCCTGCCCGATGTTCGCGCAGAAGGCGATCATCTCGGCGTCATAGGTTTCCTTGAGCCATGACAGCAGCACCGAGGTATCGAGGCCGCCCGAATATGCCAGAACGATTTTCATGAGCGGACATTAAACCGCCAAGCCGCCCGGAACGCAAAGGGGAAATGGAAGGTGCCTGGTTTCAGTGGGGTGAACGCCTGTCGCGCCGCAGCCCGGCGAAGGCTGATGCCCGCGAGCCGATTGGGAAGCCGAACTTCGACCGGCTTGTCAGTGGCCTCACCCCACCAGGGCACAAATGGGAAATGGTACGCCCTAACGATCAATTTGAGACCACGGCCGTTTGTTGCAGCCGCGCGAGGTCCTGCAGCGCCAGGGGGTCGGTGAGGGCACTGCCCGACATAAAATAAGTTTCCGGCGGGCGCGCACTCTTCCATTTCCAGTATTCCTGGTGCCCATCGGCGAACGCGAGCGTTGTGCCATTCTGATGCGCCCACGCCGGCAGGTTGAACCAGTTGTTGATCGTGGCGGAGTAAAGAAAATGTCCGTCATCAATCGATGAATCGTCTTCTTCCAGAAACGTCAGCGACTTGGACGGATTCCGGATTTGACTCACCTGGTGCACCGGCTTGATGCCCCAATTGGCCGTGTCCTCCGGCGGCCCGCCCATATAACAACTCAGCGAATAGGTGCGTAAAATCGGAACGCTCGTGGCCAAAACCAGGCTGCGGTCGGCCGGACACCGGTATACCCGGATGTCCTTCACATACGGGTAAATCGTGCCGTCGGTGATGGTCGTGGTGTTCGTGTCCAGACCGGCGTTGCCGGTGACCCACGAGTTGGTCGGACTTTCGGGAACACCCCCCGCACTAAAATCCACGTCGTTGGAAGCCAGGATACCGCCATTTCCGTCGGCATACATTTGCCAGGCCAGATCCAGCTGCTTTTGATTGTTCAGGCAGACGATGCGTCTCGCCCGCTCTTTGCCCTGCGCCAACACTGGCAACAACAGCGCCGCCAGGATGGCGATGATGGCGATGACCACCAGTAATTCGATCAACGTGAAGGCCCGTTGGTTGTTCAATCCCGTCAAAATGCCGTTGCTGCCAGACTGTTTCATAATTTTCTGGCGGTAAATTCGTATTTAAAATTCACTGCCCGCCCACCAGTGCCAGCCGGACTTTCTGGTTGAATCGCGAGGTCATGGTCTGGGTCCGGGTGGTGACTTTCAACCACATATCCTGATCGTTGTTCACATCCACAATCATGCCGAGTGCCGGGTCATACCAGAAATCACCGGTAATCTTGCCTTTTTTGATTTCAACCGCCGCACCGGTCGCGGTGGAAATGGTTTTGGTCGAAATATCGCCTTGGGCTTCAACGTGCGCACATTGGCGGCCATCATGCTGCTCCCAATTCTTGAGGGTATATTTCATGTCCAACGCCAAAACGCCGATGGGGCTGGGGACGTCCTTTTTTACATGCCAGCTATCTCCCATATTGACCGCGTGGTCCGGCATGGCATCGGCAAAGGAACCGTACCGCTTGAGCGTGTCCTCGCTGAACATTTGATTGAACATGGCTTGTTGCTGCGGCTTTGCGGTCGCCGCCACACGATTCCTTAATTCGTCCACGCCTCCCAGTTTTTCGACGCTGCCATTGGCGTCGGTAAAGTATTGAATGCGCGCGCCGATGATTGCGCGCAGGATCGGCGCGACCGGATTGTTGCTGTCCTGTCCCGGACTTTGTGCGGAATCAAAACTCAGCACATTGCGGTCGCCTTGAGAGACATTCATCGTTTCGGCCTCAAATCTCAGTTCCAGTTGCCAGCCGCCGTTCGTCAGCTCCTTGAGCGCGGAAATATCAAAATCCTGGGTGAGCTTCACCTCCTGCACCACGGGTTGCGGTTGATCGGGCACATCCGTTTTGGTGGATTGATCCATTTCCATGTGCATGGGATAGTCCTTGCCAACCGTCCATTTGATCTTCATGGCCACCGGTTGATCCGACGCGACGGAGGCCGTGGTGGCATCGGACCCATTCCCGCTATTCCCAGATGCGGTCGTCCCGGTTTTGGATTTTGAGCAGCCGGACAAGCCGAGGGCGACGGTCACGGCACAGAGGGGAAGGATGGCAACCAGTTTTTTCATAGGGTTTAAGAGTTTGTTGGACGATTCATTGAGCCATTCGCAAACCACTTCCAATCTTTCTTATAAGTGGCCGGGCCAACCAAAGCGGTGACAAGCAAGCCAGAGATTTAGGCTGAAAACTCATGGTGTCCTCCTCATTAAGCGCCGATTTATAAGATTTGTCCATCGTAAATTCATATCCACATTAAATCGGCTGCTCATCGGCGCGCAATGGGAAATGATGATGACAAACCGGCCGGTTTGAGAGACTCCCGACGGTTCGGCTTGAAAGTTTGGACAGGTTCGTTTTTGCGCATAAAAACTCCGGGTGGCTTTGTCGGAAGATTGAGCCGCGTTACCCGGCCGGCAAGCGAGAAATTGACCCGGCTGCAAATTTACAGGTTGGCGTTGATCCAATTAGTCATGGAAGTGTAACCAAAGGTCATCTCGCCCGGATTGTAACCCATATACCATTTTGAGTGGCCGTCGGCGAACATGACATTCTGGCCTCCGCTGTGGATTTGCCAGTATTCCGTTAACGAAGGATCGGCAGCACCACCGACGCAATTCTGCGTGTAATCATCTTTGTCCGCATCCAGTGGATCAAAAAGAACCGGGCCACCTTTTGTTCCCGCTGTGTCGCCTCCCAGAACAAAAGCCGAGGGAAATAAAATCCGCGACCCAATGACCGGAGCAAAGGCACCGGCGGCCACATAGGCGGCATTGCAGCCGTTGAAATAATTGAAAGGCCCTTGGTACTTCCAGCGCAATTGCACGTTGCCGGGGCAATTATACACATTGGTGTTACTCACAAAGGGAAAAATCTGCTCCATCCAACTGGCTTTCTTGGTTGTGAAGTCGGTGGCACCCCAGTAAATCGTTGCGCCCGACTCGGGATAAGATTCCCTGTTGTCATCGGCGAACATCCTCATGCCCAGGCCGATTTGATGGAGGTTGGACAGGCATTGCGTCGTCCACGCACGCTGCTTCGCCGAAGATAACGCCGGCAACAGCATCGCCGCCAGAATGGCAATGATGGCGATGACGACGAGCAGCTCAATCAGCGTGAACGCCCGTTGCCGAGTTTTCGCACCGAAATCCATGGTGTCAGTTTCAATGACGCGCCGGAATATGAAATTTGTCCAGCGTTAATTTGGCTTCTTGACCACGAGTATTCTGATGGATCGCGTTATCGTGTAGTGGTTGAATAATCCCAGCGATTGATGCTTACATATCTTGCAGGCTGACTTGCGCGCATATTTCTCCAGCGCCGCGCCGACTTCGCGCAAGTTTTTGTTCTCAAAAACCGCAGCACGATGGCATTGCGGTCCTTTTCGCCGAGCCGTTCCAGCGCGGCATCCAGCAGCAGCGCGATGCCATCCAATTCCGGCATTTATTTATAAATGTCCGTCCAAGTGGAAAAGGGAACAGAAAAAATTCCAATAATTTCGCAGCAGCCGACGTCAGCCGGCTCGCTTCTCAACAAATTGGAGCGGACTCATGTCCTCTGCTACGGCTTTGAGGACGGCGGACGCCGGGCCGCGATGCTGAGCGGTTCGATGTGCACGAGCACATCGGTAACAGCCGGAATGACGCCGCGAATTTTGTCCTTCACAGCGTGGGCGATTTCATGCGAGCGGAGCACGGTCATTTGCGGGTCCACCTCCACATGCATGTCCACGAAATACTGGTAACCGACCTTGCGCACGAAGCATTTTTCCACACGGTCCACACCGGGCGTGGTGGTTGCAATCTGGCGGATCTGGTCAATCACCTCGTGGCCGGGGGCGGTGTCCATAAGTTCATTGAGCGCCGGGCGCAGCAAATGCCAGCCATTCCACGCTATCACCCCCGCCGCCGCAATCGCCGCCACGTCATCGGCGGCTTCAAATCCCTTGCCGCCGAGGAGCGCCACACTGATGCCAACGCCGGCGGCCACGGACGTGATGGCGTCGCTGCGATGATGCCAGGCGTCGGTTTTGACCACCGAACTGTCCACGGCCTTGCCCTCGCGCGAAACAAACCGGAACAGGCCTTCCTTCACGACCACCACCACCACCAGCACGATGAGCGTAAATGGCGCCGGCGACGGATGCGGTTCCATGATTTCGCCGCACGCCTTGAGCGCGATCCACAGTGCCGCCCCCAACAACATGGCGGCCACGATGGCGGAAGCAATCGGTTCGGCCTTGCCGTGACCGTAGGGATGGTCCTCGTCCGCCGGCGCCGCCGCCACAACCAGTCCGCGCCACACGATGAGTGAACTGAAAATGTCGGCGAAGGATTCGACGGCATCGGCGACCAGCGCGTGCGAATGGCCGGCGATGCCGGCGGCGAGTTTCGTGGCCGACAACACGACGTTGACAGCCATGCCGGCGAAGGTGGCGCGCAGGCCGCGTTGGAGACGGTTCAAGGACACAGGGGAATGTTGAATTTCAAACGGTCAGTGTCGAACGCAAAATTCACGCGATGGGACGGATGGCATGTTGCCGTCCCCAATATTTGGGTCGGCGGCACGCCGACCCTCCCGATCAAATCAGGTGGCAGAACATCCCGTCGCGCAGCTTCGGTTCAAACCACGTGCTTTTTGGGGGCATGACGCCGCCCGCATTGCTGATGGTCATCAACGTTTCGGTGCTCACGGGGTACATCGAAAACGCGCAGGCGTATTCACCGCTGTTCACCAGCTTTTCCAGTTCCGCCGTGCCGCGGATGCCGCCGACGAATTGAATGCGCTGGTTCGTCCGTGGATCATCAATGCCAAAGATCGGTCCGAGCACGTGCTTTTGCAGCAGGGTCACGTCGAGCAGGTCCCGGGCGTCGCGCGCCTCCAGCGCGTTATGGCGGAAGGCCAGGGTGTGCCATTTGCCGGCCAGATAAAATCCAAGTTCGTGTTCGCGCGTGGGCGCGGCCGTGCCGTAGGCATTAACGGCAAAGACCGTGCCGAGAATTTCCAACAACTGCTCCGGCGCCCAGCCGTTCAAATCCTTCAATACGCGGTTGTACGGCAAAACCTGCATCTGATTGTGCGGAAAAATTACCGCCAGAAATTGTCCGCTCTGCCCGGCCCCCTGGCGGGATTCATAGACGCGTGCCGCCGCCGCACTGCGATGATGGCCGTCGGCAATGTACAGGTTGGGAATCCGCGCAAACTGGGTTTCGATGAATTTGACATGATGCGGATCCTGAATCGTCCAGGACATGTGCCGCACACCGTCCCCGGCCGTAAAATCAATCTCCGGCCTGGCGGAGGCCTTTTCCGCAATGAACCCGTCCAAGGTGCGGGCGGCCGGGTAGGTCAAAAAGACCGGGCTGGCCTGCGCATTCAAGGTTTCGATGTGCCGCACGCGGTCGTCCTCCTTGTCCACGCGCGTCTGCTCATGCCTCCGGATGATGCCGCGCTGGTATTCCACGCAACTCGCGGTCACGACGAGGCCGGTCTGGGTGTGGGTGCCCATGATTTGCCGGTACAGGTAAAAACCCGGCTGCGCGTCCGGTTGCAGCGCGCCGTCCCGGATGAGTTTCTGAAAATTCTCCCCGCCCTTGGCATACACCTCCGGCGCGTGCACGTCCGTTCCCGGTGGCAGATCGATTTCCGGTTTGCTGACGTGGAGAAAGCTGAGCGGGTTGCCGGCGGCGATGGCGCGCGCCTCGTCCGACGACATCACATCGTAGGGCAGTTCGCAGATGCGCGCAGCCAGTTCCGGTTTCGGTCGCAACGCGGCAAAGGGTTTTACCATGGCCATAAGGCGCCGCGAAGATACGAACAGCGCAGGGTGAAGGCACGCCGAAATTGAATCTTGCAAGCTTGGCCAGTTCTGCCTGCGGGACCTGCCAAAGGTTAGTCGGAGGAATTCCGCCAACGTCACCTAACGTGGGCCGAACAGCGTGACGCTCTGTCCGACGGCTGGAATCTTGAAGGGTTGGTATGACAATGTTGGCCAATCGAACCGGAGCCAGTGGAATGCCGGCGAATCCAGCGGCGTGTTGAACCGGAACGCAACCCGGGAAGGCAAATCCGATGCATCCGATTCCAGAATTTCCACCGTGAGGCTGCCCAAATCATGCCGGTCACCTTTTTTGCATCTAGGTGCGCCCACGAGCACGTTGACAGCCCTGAAGGCGTAGGCGGCATGGACGGGACCGACATTGTCGCAGGAGAAGATATCTGGCGCTTTGGATTGAATCACCAGCGTTTTGTCATCGGTTCGCTCAACGTCAAAACTCGTGCAACCCGGCACCAGTGTCCTGATGGTCTTTGGCAACGGCTGGTGGTTATACGCTCTGTAAAAAGGCGCATAGGCCAGCGAGAGCTGGCAGGGCGCGTTGATTATGATCACATTCTTGTTTTCCTCGTCCAGGGAATTGCCGATTTTACTTAAATAGCCCAACGCATTGGAAGTGCGAGCGGTTCCTTCAACCGCCAAGACCCGTCCGGCAATTGCTCCCGGAATGTGAACCAGAATCAGCAGTGCGCAGGCCGCCCACGCCAGAATGCGATAGGTCAACGATTCCGGCAACCGGCGAGTAATCAGGCCGGCAACAAAACTGGCGATCAGTCCATAAGCTCCGACGGCCACAAAGCCAAGGTTCTTGCCGAGCGGCACAACCGTTGCCGCCGGGATGGCCGCCAACAGCATGACGGCGAACCAGAACGCAGCGGTTTTGTCCCGGCGCAACCATGGGAGAAAAACCACCAAGGCCGCAATCACGGGCACGCAATAAAGCGCAATGATCGTCGGGTGCAATGAAGGTTTGACCGCGATCAAAAAATCCGGTGCCAGCATGGTAAGCTGGCCCCCGAGCAAAACCATCGCCCGGGGAATCACATCCCGCGCAAACTGAAGCGGCTCGCTGGCAGGGTCAATGTAACCCCCCACATGGAACACACCGAAGCCGGAAAGTTGATAGATGGTCCGCCACAGAACGATGACCAGAATCGAAGGCAAAACTGTCAACGCCCGGTTGCGAAGAGAACCCGGCTCGAGCACCAGCGCATACGCGAGAATAAAGGCAACCGTGGAAGCTCCGCCTTCGTTCGCGAATAGCGAAAGCGCGAAGAACAGGGCAGATAGCACGCATCCGGAACGGGACTTTGCGGTACGCCATTGATGATGTTCATAAAGACACAACAGGCCGAAGCAAAGCGACAGCATGAAACCGCGGTTGGCGACGAACGCCACCGGAAAATAGGTGTTGCCGTCCAGCAGAAACATCAGCGCCGCCAGTCCGGCGGCCCAACTCGTCCCCATCAGCTTCCGGTAAATGATCGTGACAAGAAACACGATGGCCACGAACCAGGCGATGTTGTGGGCATGCATCAGCGCGGGCGAATCGGGAAAGAGCCGGTAATCGAGCCAGTGAGTGAACGCGGTCACCGGCCGCCAAAGACCCAGTCTTAAATCGTCCGGCGTCCACCACGGCAGCATGCCGTAGCTCTTCATCAACGCCATGTCTTGGGGACTGCGGTTGAAGAAAAGATCGCGGAGGACGGTCGGGAAACTCCCGGAATCCGCGGGGTTTCCCGTCTCGTGCATTCGCGGTGGCAATTGGTCTGGCTTGAGTTCAACCGCGCGCTGAGGCAGATCATCCATAAACAGGCCGGTCTTCAAGGCGGGCAACATCACGAGTATCGCTCCCATCGCAAGAACCGCGGGCAGATAACGGTACTCAAGAAACTTCTTTGAAAAAAACCACGCTTTGGACCCTAATCCACTCATCTTGATTCGTAAGAGATAGTTACTCACCTTCACGCATTGACCAAGGAAAATTGTAAAGACCCACGCTTAACAGAAGTCGTCCAGATTGCGGCGCCACTTGCGTTCCCCGTTAGCCACAACGAGGCGCATTCCGCATTTTTTCTTCAGTCGGTCATGGAAAAAGTGCTTGCAACGGCGGATTTGGCTGCTAAACTCCACAACTCTTTACTGGAATTTTATGGCACGCATTTGTGAATTGACCGGCAAACGCCCGATGAAGGGCAGCATCATCTGGCGCAGTGGCAAGCCCAAGAAACAGGGCGGCATCGGCACGCACATCACCGCCATCACCAAACGCCGGTTCCTGCCGAATTTGCAGCGCGTGAAGGCTCAGTTGCCCAACGGTGAAGTCCGCTACATTCGCGTTTCCGCCGCCGCCATCAAAAAAGGCCTCGTCCTCAAGGCGCCCAAACGGAATTGGAAGAAGCCCGAAGCGGCCAAGGCCTGATTGGCCACGACGAACATTGCCGCCTTGAACCTGGCGGCCACCCGCGGTGGACAGGGGACGACGGGCAGTGCCGACGCTACAAGTATGCGGTTCCGTTCACCATTGAAATCCGTTTGGGCCGCGCTGGCGGCGTGGTTGCTGGCTTCCACGGTTGCGAATGCCGATGGCGCGTTGTCCAAATCATTCCTGGTTTATTTCGGAACCTACACCGGAGCCAAGAGCCAGGGCATCTACGTTTCCCGCTTCGATACCGCGTCGGGCCAATTGACCGCGCCCGCGCTGGCCGCCCCATCCGCCAGCCCGTCGTACCTCGCCCTGGCCCCCGATCACCAATTTCTTTTCGCCGTAAACGAAACCGATCACTTCAACGGCCAGGCCGGCGGCGCGGTATCAGCGTTCAAGCTGGACGCGGCTACGGGCAAACTGGAATTCCTGGACCAGCAATCCTCCGGCGGCAGCGGCCCGTGCCACCTGGCCGTGGACGCCGCCGGCAGATTTCTGGTCGTGGCGAACTATGACAGCGGCAGCGTGGCGGCTTTCCCGGTGCAAACCGGCGGTTTCATCGGCCCGGCGACGGCAGTGATCCAACATCATGGCTCCAGCATCGACCCGCAGCGGCAAGCCGGGCCGCATGCCCATTGCATCGCCCTGGACAGCGCTCATCATCGCGTGTTCGCCTGCGACCTGGGGCTGGACAAGGTGATGATTTACCGGCTCAACGAGACCAACGGTGCGCTCATAGCGGACGAAAATCCGTGGGTTGAACTGAAACCCGGCTCCGGCCCGCGCCACATCGCCTTCAGCCCTAATGGCCGGCAGGCCTGCGTCATCAGCGAGATGGCCTCCACCCTGACCACCTTTGCCTATGACCCGGAACACGGCGCGTTGAAGGCGGAGCAAACGGTTTCCCTGTTGCCACCGGATTTTCAGGGAAAAAACACGGCCGCCGAGGTGGCCTTCCTTCCTTCCGGCAAATTTATTTACGGCTCAAACCGCGGGGATGACAGCATTGCGGTGTTTGCCGTGAATGAGTCAACCGGCCGGCTGAAGTTTGTCGAACGCCAATCCACCCGCGGCAAAACCCCGCGCTGTTTCGCCATCGACCCCACCGGCCAATACCTGATTGTCGCCAACCAGAATTCCGACAACATCGTCGTCTTCCGCATTGACACCCAAACGGGCCTGTTGATGTGGACCGGGCAGACGGTCGAAGTCGGCCAGCCGGTGTGCGTTACTTTTGTTCCCATGGTGACGGCCGCGCCTTGACGGTGATGCTGCCGCAATTGCCGGCGTATCCAGCAGGACAGCCGGATTTATTTCCCCTTGAACCGTTGCATGGTCGCGCGTTTGAGTTCGCGGGCGGACTCGCGCTCTTTCAAATCTTCGCGCTTGTCGAACTGCTGTTTGCCTTTGCCGACGGCGAGCGCCACCTTCACCTTTCCGTTCTTCCAGTAAAACGCCAGCGGCACGAGCGCATGGCCCTTGACCGAGGCGAGTTCGAACAGCTTCCGGATCTCCGACCGGTGCAGGAGCAATTTGCGCGGGGCCTTGGGCTGATGATTCTGGAGATTGCCGTGCGAGTATTCATCGATGTGCGCGTTGTAAAGCCAGACCTCGTCCTTGTCCACCCGCGCGAAGGCATCGGCAATCTGGCCCTTACCGGCGCGCAACGACTTGACCTCCGTGCCGTGCAACACGATGCCCGCCTCAAAGGTTTCGAGGATGTGGTAATCGCGCCGCGCCTTGTGGTTGGTCACGATGTCGGGCATGACCAATTTTAGATTTACGATGGACGATTTACGAGGTGAATTTGAAACGAAGGACGATTCGTAAATCGAAAATCGCCAATCGTAAATGGGCTAGCGTTTGCGGCGTTTCTTGGCCGCCGGCCGGACCAGTTCGACCGTCTCGGGCATTTCCCAGCCGATCTTTTCCTCGAGAATTTCGCGCAACGCGATGTCCGCCACGCCGAGGTTGGTCGTGTTGGCCACCAGCGGACGGCTCAGGCCGCCGTTGCCGGAATTGAGCTGTCGAACCCGGCGGGAAATGAGGTTCACCAGCACGTTGGGATTGCCGACCTTTTCGGCGGCTTTTTTACAGAGTTCAGCGTTCACAATTTTGGTTCGAGAAATCGAGCAGGGAAGTCTATCCGCTCCGCCCATGGATGCAATAAGAAAATTTGACCGTTCCGGGAACGTGAATTTGATACCGTTTTGCAGCCGAATTGAACGAAATGGAGCCAACGATGAAAACAACCGTTTGACGTGACGACCTTTGGCAGAAAGCCGCCTTTTGAAATGGTAGGGCCGCGCTGCGGCGCGGCCCCGGACGACCAGCAGGTCGTCCCTACCGCCCCCGAAAACCCGCTGCTTGCACCGGCACGTCTTTTTTCTAAAATAATGGCGCATGTCCGCAAAGTCCCAATTCGATTTACAACAATTCCTCGCCACGCGCACTGAGGCCGTCAATCGCGCCTTGGATAAATTTCTGCCATCCGAAAAAACCCGGCCCGCGACCATCCACCAGGCGATGCGTTACTCGCTCTTCGCCGGCGGCAAACGGATGCGCCCGGCACTGTGCCTTGCCGCCGCCGAGGCTTGTGGCGGCGGCGACGTTGCCGCCATGCCATTGGCGTGCGCCGTCGAGTGCATCCACACCTATTCGCTCATCCACGACGATTTGCCGGCGATGGACAACGACGATTTCCGCCGCGGCAAACCCACCAACCACAAGGTGTTCGGCGAAGGCATCGCCGTACTCGCAGGCGATGCGCTGCTGACGCAGGCGTTCGAGATCGCCGCACAGGCCAAAGGCTGGCCGCGCTATTTGCACCGCGATTTGATTTTGGAAATTGCGAAGGCGTCCGGCTCGCTCCAACTCGTTGCCGGGCAGGTGGCGGACCTGGAAGGCGAAGGCAAAAAAATTTCCGCCGACGAACTGCGTTACATTCACGAGCGCAAGACTTCGGCGTTGCTGTGCTGTTCCGTGCGGCTCGGCGGCATGAGTGCCAACTGCACGTCGGCACAACTTAAGGCGTTGACGGATTTCGGCTATCACGTCGGTCTCGCGTTCCAGGTGATTGACGACATTCTGGACGTGACGCAGACGAGCGAGCAACTCGGCAAGACGGCGGGCAAAGACACGGCGGCGCAAAAGGCGACCTACCCGGCGATTGTGGGTTTGGAAAAATCACGAATAATTGCGGAACAACTGACGGCCAAGGCCTTCGCCGCACTGAGAGCATTCAAAGGCCGCGCCGTCGCCCTCGAAGCCCTGGCGGAATTTCTTTTGAAGCGGGATAAATGAAAAAGAATTGAAATGCTATCCAGCCGATTCAATCTCGCCGAACAATTTCTGCCGCTGAAGTAAATAAACATTATCTCAATCTTACTGACGATGCTGGCAACACTTATGGCCTTAGTTTTTCCTGGAGCGTTGTGCGTCCGCCACAATCAATTTATTTTTACGACCCCCCTCACCTGTTTCCTCTCCCCAAGGAGAGGACATTCCGGAGTGAAATTTCTGTTTAGTGAAAGATTGTCCGGTCAATCCCGTCGCCCGACATCCCAAAGACGCGGCGAGCATTTCTCCCTCTCCTGAAGGAGAGGGCCGGGGTGAGGACGGTCGTTTAACCATTCTTGTTTTCGGAGTGCCGACCAACGCCTAAAACCTTGTCAGCTTTTCCAATTCCTTCACGCGCTTTTCGATGTCGGCGCGCTTGGTTTGAGTGGTGCGCGTCAGGCCAAAGCCTTCGCAGCAAAATGACGCCGTGACACTGCCGTAAATCATTGCGCGCCGGAGGTTGTCGTCGATCGAACCCTTTGCCGTCGCGAGCCAGCCCATCATGCCACCCACGAACGAGTCGCCCGCGCCGGTCGGGTCCACGACCCGGTGCAGCGGATATGCCGGACAGATGAAATAACCGCGCGGCCCGGACAGAATCGAGCCGTGCGAACCTTTTTTGATGATGACGTATTTCGGCCCCAGCTTGTGGATTTTCTTGAGTGCGGCAAAGACGTTGTCCTCCTTGGTCAACTGGTGCGCCTCGCTGTCGTTAAGCACAAAGCCGTCAATGCGTTTAAGCAGCTTCAGCAAATCCGGCAGCGCGATGTTCAGCCACAAATCCATCGTGTCGGCCACGACGAATTTGGGCCGTTGCATCTGGTTGAGCACGTGGTGCTGGAGCGCGGGCGCAATGTTCGCCAGCAGCACGAACCGGGAATTTTGGTGCGACTTGGGCAGCACGGGCGTGAAGGTCTCGAACACGCCGAGTTCGGTCAGCAGCGTGCGCCGGTTGTTCATGTTCTCCTCGTATTCACCCGACCAATGAAACGTTTTGCCGGGCAGAATTTGCAGGCCTTCGAGATCGATTTTGTGCCGGCGATAAAGTTCGAGGTATTTTTGGGGGAAATCGTCGCCGACCACGCCCACCAGTCTTACCGGGCTGAAAAAGCTCGCGGCGACGGCGGCATGGCTGGCCGAACCGCCCAACAGACGCGGGTTTTCGGCTTTGGGTGTTTTGATGGAATCCAACGCGGTGGAACCGACAATTAAGACACTCATTTATTTAGGAGATGGCAGATGGGAGTTTGGAGTCAGGAAAAAATCAGTGGCCGCCTTTGCCTTTTTGGATCAGCTCAATCTCGTAACCTTCCGGCGCGTCAATGAAGGCAAAGGTCGTGCCGCTTGAACTCGTCGTCGGGCCGTCGGAATATTTCAGGCCGTGCTTGGCGAGGTGTTTGGCAAATTCGTCGAGGCTGTCCACCTCAAAGGCGAGATGGGTGAGGTCGGGCTGGACCGACACGGAATCGCTGCCCGGGAAATGGCAGATTTCAATCTCCTCATCGCTTTCCGGCGCCTTGAGAAAAACCAGTTCGGAGCCGCGCGGCGATTTGTGCCGCCTGACTTCCTGGAGGCCAAGAATGTCGCGATAGAATTTCACCGTGCGTTCCAGATTGTTCACGCGGTAGCGCGTGTGCAGCAGTTTCGTGACCTTGCTCATGCGCAAAATTTAATGAGTCCCGGGTCCAAAGTCCACCCCGACCGGTCGTCGGGATTCATGTCCCAAGTGGCGGGTATTTTGATTTGGTGTAGCGTCGAGCCTGCGGCTCGAATAAATCGGCGCACAGCGCCGACACTACAACACAAATCACGCGCCTCCAAGTGGCGCCGCATTGTTTGTTTGACTTTAGCCTTTAGCCTTTGGCCTTTAGCCTTTAGAATTCGATATGGGCAAACGCCGTGAAGCGCGGGAACGCGCCGTCCAGTTTCTGTTTCAGCACGACCTGAATCCACCGGAGGATTTGGACCGGGCCCTGGAGGAATTCTGGCAGACGCAGCGCGCCGCGGCCATTGCCGAGGAAAAAGGCCCGGCGACCTGGGGCCAGCCCCACGAACTGCCGCCGCCGACCACCGAGGAGGCCGAGACGCGCCTGTTTGCCGACCCGCTCATCCGCGGCGTCATCGAACACCGCAACGCCATCGATGAGCGCATCAAATCTCACGCCAAGAACTGGGAATTCCATCGCATCGCCGCCGTGGACCGCAACATCATGCGCCTGGCCATCTTTGAAATGTTGCACCGCGAGGACATCCCGCCCGTGGTCAGCATCAACGAAGCGGTGGACATCGCGAAAAAATTTTCCACGCAGGACAGCGGCAAATTTGTGAATGGCATCCTGGACAAGATCAAGGGCGAGGTACTGCGGCCGGCGAGGATTGTTAAATAGTTTAAGGTTTAAGGTTTAAAGTTCAAAATTATGGCCAGAATTGAGCGATTTGAAGATTTGACGAGCTGGCAAAAAGCCCGCGAGTTGAATCACCTGGTTTATGACGCAACCAGGAAAAGAGCTTTCGCAAAGGACTTTGGCCTGCGTGATCAGATTCGTCGTGCTTCGGTTTCGGTCATGTCGAACCTCGCCGAGGGATTTGAGCGGGGTGGCAACCGGGAATTCATCCAGTTTTTGTCGAACGCAAAGGGTTCCTGCGGTGAAGTGCGTTGCCAGCTTTACGCGGCATTGGACGAGAAGTATCTGAGCGAAATCGAGTTCAAGGAACTTTATGAACGGAGCCGGGAAAACAGCCGTTTGATTTCCGGTTTCATGGCTTACTTGCGGCATTCGGAATTACGCGGCAACAAATTTAAAGAACAATCGGCCGCGCCATGACAACCTTGAACATTAAACTTTGGACTTTGAACTGGAGCGCATGAAATTCGCGGATTTACATCTGCACACGTATTTCTCCGACGGGACCTTCTCGCCGGAGGAGCTGGTCGGCCACGGCCACCGGCTCGGTTTTGCGGCGCTCGCCCTGACGGACCATGACTCGGTCGAAGGATGTCCGCGCATGGCCGCCGCGTGCGAGGCGGCGGCCATCGTTTTCATCCCCGGCACCGAACTCACCGCCGAGCACAACGACACGGAAATTCATCTGCTCGGTTATTACGTGGACACCGGGAACGAAAAATTCCTGTCGGACATCGCCCGGTTTCAGGCCGTCCGGCAGGATCGCATTCGCGAAATGGTGGCGCGGCTCAACGAACTGAATGTACCGCTGGCGGTCGAAACTGTTTTTGCGCTGGCCAACTGCCAGTCACCCGGGCGCCCACACGTCGCCCGCGCCCTGGTCAAGGCCGGCCTGGTCGCGAATCTGGACGAAGCCTTCGAGCGTTTTCTGAAAAAGAACCGGCCGGCGTGGGTGCCCAAGGCCAAAATGTCCGCGCTCGAAGCCATCGAACTCATCCATCAGGCCGGCGGCGTCGCCGTTATGGCGCATCCAGGTTTGAACCGCACCGACGACGTGATTCCGGTTTTGGTTGAAGCCGGCCTGGACGGCATTGAATGTTTTCACACCAAGCATTCGACCGTCATGTCCGAACGTTACCTGGAGATGGCCGATAAATTTCATCTGCTCATCACCGGCGGCTCCGATTGCCACGGTTTCAGCAAGGGCAAACCCCTCATCGGCACCGTCAAACTGCCCTGCGATCACGTCGAGAAACTCAAGTCGAGAGCCGAAGGACGAGGGACAAGGGCAGAAACTCCGCACCCCGCACTCCGCACTCCGCGCTGACTCATGGGTCTTTTTGCCAAGTTCAAAGCCGGCCTGAAAAAAACGCACAGCCAGCTGGCGCACGAAATCAAACGCATCGTCACCCGCTCGCCCAAGCTCGACACGGCCACGCTCGAGGAATTGGAAGCCGCGCTCATCGCCGCCGACCTTGGCCCGGCCATGACCACGCAGATCGTTGCCGCCGTCAAACACGCCTATGAAACCCAGGGCGGCGCCAGCCTGGACGTGTTTGCCATTGCGCGTGCTGAAGTGGAGAAGAGTCTTGGCTCGAATAAAACCGATTTGATCAAGGCCGCGGCTGGTCCAACCGTGGTTTCCATCGTCGGCGTCAACGGCACCGGGAAAACCACCACGTCGGCCAAACTCGCGCATTTGATTCAATTGCAGAAAAAGACCGCGTTGCTGGCCGCCTGCGACACCTTCCGCGCCGCCGCCATCGAACAAATCAAATTGTGGGGACAACGCCTGAAGATTGAGGTCATTGCCGGCGCTTACGGCGCGGACGCGGCGTCCGTGGCGCATGACGCCGTCACGGCCGCACAGGCGCGCCAGGCGGATTTTCTGTTCCTGGACACCGCGGGCCGGCTGCACACGAAACACAACCTGATGCAGGAATTGCAGAAGCTGCACCGCGTCATTGGCAAACAACTGCCCGGCGCGCCGCACGAAGTGCTGCTGGTGCTGGATGCGACCACCGGCATGAACGCGCTGAACCAGGCGCGCGAATTCAACAAGGCCGTGCCGCTCACCGGCCTGGTGGTGACCAAGCTCGACGGCACCAGCAAGGGCGGCATGGTCGTGGCCATCCAGAAGGAACTCGGCCTGCCCGTCAAATTCATCGGCCTCGGCGAGCAAGCGGACGATTTGCAGCCTTTCGACGCGAAACAATTTGCGCAGGCGCTGTTTGAAGAGTAATCCTTTCAACGCCGAGACGCAGAGACTTTTAACCACGGCTGGCAACTGTTCCCGTCTGAACCTTTTTCGCGGTTCTGCCTTCAGACCTAGCTGGCGTGGCTAAAGCGTGATTTCCTCGACGAACCCCGGCCGGGCTTGCAGACTGTTTTCCTTATGAACACGAATCCCCTTTCAGGGCTCGCCGCCATGGTCGTCGCAGCTCTGATGGCGTCCACCGGACCGGTTCGCGCGGAAGACACGAACGCCGTTTTCCACATCGTCAGCACCGCCGACGAGCCGATGGCGCCGGGCAAATTTGCGCCGACCTGGGACTCGCTGAAGCAGTACCAATGTCCCGAATGGTTCCGCAACGCGAAGTTCGGCATCTGGGCGCATTGGGGGCCCCAATGCGAGCCGGAGGACGGCGACTGGTACGCGCGGTTGATGTATTTTACCAACACGGCGCAATATCAATTTCATCTCCAACATTACGGTTCGCCAAGGGATTTTGGGTTCAAGGACGTCATCCATGAATGGAAGGCCCAGAACTGGGACCCGGACAAATTGCTTGCGCTCTACAAGCGCGCCGGGGCGCAATACTTCATGGCGCTGGCCGATCATCATGACAACTTCGACAACTGGGATTCAAAATTTCAGCCGTGGAATTCCGTGAACGTCGGGCCGCACCAGGACCTCATCGGCGGCTGGGCCGGGGCGGCGCGCAAGTACGGCCTGTATTTCGGCGTGAGTGTTCATGCATCGCACGCCTGGACGTGGTATGAACCGGCGCAGGATTTTGACGGCAGACTCACCAGGGCCGACGGCAAGGGGAAATGGTGGGACGGCCTGGACCCGCAGGATTTATATGCGCAAAACCACACGCCCAGCCCGGGTTATCAAAGATTCGAATCACTGTTCAACCGCTGGGACTGGAACAATGGCGCGAGCATCCCGGACGAGGCTTATTGCGACAAGTTTTACAACCGCACGATGGATCTCATCGGGAAGTATCATCCCGACCTGATTTACTTCGACGATACGGCGTTGCCGCTGTGGCCGATCAGCGATGCGGGCCTGAAGCTGGCCGCGAATTTCTACAACCTCAACAACGAGTGGCACGGGACCAATGACGACGGCGTGTTGTTCGGGAAGGTCCTGACGCCGGACCAGCGCCAATGCATGGTCTGGGACATCGAACGCGGGGAGGCCAACGAAATCGAGCCGTTACCTTGGCAGACGGACACCTGCCTGGGCAACTGGCATTATGACCGGGAAATCTACGAGCGGCACGGTTACAAGACCACCCGGACCGTCATTCAGACCCTGGCAGATGTCGTGAGCAAAAACGGCAACCTGCTGTTGAGTGTCCCCGTGCGCGGGGACGGAACGATTGACGGTGAGGAAGTGCAGATCGTGGAAGGCATCGCCGATTGGATGGATGTGAACCGGGAATGCATTTTCGACACGCGCCCATGGAAAGTGTTCGGGGAAGGCCCGGCCTCGGCGGGCGCGAAGTTGAGAGAGCAGGGTTTCAACGAGGGCAAAGGCAAACCGTTCACGGTGGAGGATTTTCGTTTCACGGTGAAAGGCGAGACGCTTTACGCGATTGAACTGGGCTGGCCGACCAACGGCGCGAGCATCCAATCACTCGGCAAATCGGCCAGGTTGCTCGATGGCAAAATCCGCAGGATCGAACTGCTCGGCAGCCGGGAAAAAATCAAATGGAAGCGAACCGACGACGCGCTGGTCATTGCCCAGCCGAAACACGAGCCGAATGATTTCGCCGTGGTCTACAAAATCACGGTCAAATGAGGTTGGCGGCGTGAACCCATTCGCGTAGCGGCGCCTTGGTAGAGCGCTGCACTCACCCCGCTTTTTCAGATGGCGGCTTTCCACCGAAAGCCGCTACGATTAAGCGATGTCTGACGCCCGATTCATGCGCCTTGCCCTCCGGCTCGCCGGACGCGGTTATGGCCTGACCTCGCCCAATCCGATGGTCGGCGCGGTGCTGGTGAAGGGCGGAAAAATCATCGGCCGCGGCTGGCATCGGCGCGCGGGCCTGCCACACGCGGAAATCGAAGCGCTTCACGACGCGCAAAAACGCGGTCACCGTCCCAAGGGAGCAACTCTCTACGTGACGCTCGAACCCTGCAGCACACACGGCCGCACGCCGCCCTGCACGAATGCCATCACCGCCGCCGGGATCAAACGTGTAATCGTCGGTGCGACGGATCCGAACCCGAAACATTCCGGCCGGGCCTTTAAGATTTTGCGGCGCGCCAGGATTGAAATTACTGCGATCAACGATGTGGTTAAGAACCAGCGAGGCTCCTCCTCTCCCGGCCTTCGGCCACCCTCTTCCCCGTTGCCAACGGGGGAGAGGGGCGGGGCGAGGGGGCGCTCTTTAGCAAACGAATGCCTCCGGCTGAATGAGGCGTTCAATCACTGGATTGTTCATCGCACACCGTTCGTCACGGTCAAGGCGGCGATGACGCTGGACGGCAAAATTGCCACGGCTTCAGGCGAATCGAAATGGATCACGGGTAAACCGGCACGCGATTACGGAATGAAATTGCGTCAAGGAGCGGATGCGATTCTGGTGGGAGTGAACACGGTGCTGGCGGATGATCCGTCGTTGACCTTTCGCACGAACAGCCATTCCAAAGGAAACATCGAACGTCCAACATCGAACGTCCAATATCGAAAGCCACGGCGTATCGTTCTGGACTCAATGGCGAGGACGCCGCTGATGGCAAAAGTTATCAGCGATAAACTTGCCGCGCTGACCACCATTGTCGTCAGCAAACGCGCGCCAAAGAATCGGGTGGCGGCGTTGTCAAAACGGGTGGCGGTCATTGTGGCGCCCTCAGCAAAACCCTTGTCACGTGTCACTCGTCACGTGTCACTCGATCTCCTTTGGCTGTTGAAAAAGCTGGGCTCCGAAAACATCACCCGCCTGCTGGTGGAAGGGGGCGGCGAAGTGAACGCTTCCTTTCTGCTGGGCGGATTGGCTCAACGCGTCGCTTTTTTCTACGCGCCCAAAATTCTGGGCGGGCGTGATTCGCTCAAGGCCGTGGCGGGCGACGGTGCCAAAAACCTCACGGAGGCGCTGCCATTGCGCGACGTGGAGTGGAAACGAATAGGCCCGGATTTGTTGCTGACCGCGCGGGTAACGTAGGACAGGCTTCCAGCTGTCTACATTTTCAGAAAACCAGTAGCTGACCAATGTTTTATTCTCCGTCAAACGTTCTGGCGGGTTGCGCAAAAAAACCCTAAATTTTGGGGTCAGGCGGGACGCCTGACCCACTTTATGTTCACCGGCATCATTGAAGAAACGGGCATCGTCGAGCGCATCCGGTCGACGGCGAAATCCGTTGAACTGACCGTGTGCGCCAGGGCGGCCGGACGCGGTTTGAAAACCGGCGGCAGCCTGGCCGTGAACGGCTGCTGCCTAACCGCCGTGAACGTTGCCTCGTGCGGCCCGTCCAAACTCGTTCGATTCGATTTGCTCCAGGAAACGTGGCGGCTTACCAATCTCCAATTTGTCCGGCCGGGGTCGCTCGTGAACCTGGAGCGGCCCTTGCGCGCGGACGGCGAGTTCGGCGGGCATTTTGTGACCGGACATATTGACGGCCTCGGCAAAATCATCCGCCGGGAACGTGCCGGCCAGGATCACGTGCTCGACATTGCCGCCCCGCCGGAGGTGATGCGTTACGTGATTTTGAAAGGCTCCATTGCCGTGGACGGCATCAGCCTGACCGTGGCCGGCGTGCAGAAAAAAAGTTTTCGTATCTGGATCATCCCGCACACGTTTGAAGTAACGGTGTTGCGTGAGCGAAAAACTGGCGACACGGTCAATCTGGAGGCGGATTTGCTGGGCAAATACGCAGAGAAATTTCTTGCGGCACGAGGCAAAAGGTAACCCGGCCACACGCAAAAAATCGGTCCGCGACCATTTTCCCAGTTGACTGGCACCGCCATCGCGTTTGAAATTTGCACATGCAAGGCCTGCGCCGCCATCCATTCCGCGTCATCGCGCGGCTGGGCGGGCTGGCCGGCGCGATCCTCATTGGCCTGCTGGATTATTTGTTTCGTTGTGCGTTCCGCCGGCCGGAGGCCAAACTGGCCGCCCGCGCACTCTGGCTTCAGCGTACCTCACGGCGGGTACTGCATCTGTTCGGATTTGAAACGCAGGCGGCCGGCCCGGTCCCTGCGCGCGGATTGCTCATCAGCAATCACCTGAGTTACCTCGACGTCCTGGTGCTCTCGTCCCTCACCCCGGCCGTGTTCGTCTCCAAACATGACGTCAGATTCTGGCCGGTCTTCGGCCAGTTCGCCGTCCTGGCCGGAACCGTGTTCGTCGATCGCGCGCGGCGATTTCAAGTCGGACGGACGAACGATGAAATCACCACCGCATTGAACCAGGGCGGGCTGGTGGTTTTATTTCCAGAAGGGACCAGCACGAACGGGCAGACGCTCCTGCCGTTCAAATCATCCCTGCTGGAACCGGCCGCCCGGCCGGAGTGGCCGCTGGCCGTAGGCTGGCTTCATTACGAAATCGACGACGGCGACGCGGGTGAGGAGGTTTGTTACTGGGGCGACCACACCTTTTTTCCTCACATGCTGAATTTGATGAGCAAGCGCCGGGTGCGGGCGACCGTCCGCTTCGGGCAATTTCCGGAACGCCACGGCGACCGCAAGGAACTGGCGCGGCAACTACGCGCGGCCATTTTGGGTTTGAAGGAAGAAACTGGTGCAGCTTTCTGACCCATCTACGAACCTTTTTTGATCAAAATTTACATGTCCTTTAAGCAATTTCGGGTATCCCCACACCCTTCCCCGCAGTGGGGATACCCTATGATTGCCAACCTTCCTTTGCTGGCAAGGGTTTTATCGTGGTTTGGCGCTGTGCGACACCCCCGACTTCGGTCGGTTGTTGCCGCTCACGCGGCTTGCGGGCTACGCGTGGCCTCACGGCCATGCTCGCCCAAAAACCTCCCTCATCGCTCACGCGAAAACGAGTACGCCGACGGACGGGTTGGACGGGTAAAGGACATCATGTCCTTGAACTTGTTTAACACAAGTTAAACGTGTTCAAGCCGTTGACGCGTGGGCGGCCAAAGACTTGCGAGTTTCACCGCCCGTCCGGGAATCCCGCCTCATCGCCCAGCCGCGCGACCAACCCTCCCCACCCGCTGACCGTTTCTGCTTGTAATTTTTCCTAATTCATTTTATAAACTCCATTTGCCAACTCTCGAGGTTCGTTGGCCTTGAGCCATGAATGAGGGTGACACAAATCCGGTAAACCAACGGCCCATTAAGTTATGAAAGATAATCAGAAAAAACAGCCCACGCCAGTCGTGGGCAAGAACCCCTATGGGAAATCTCAATTAAGTAAGGCTGTGAAATCATCCTGGCTTTTGTGTGTTTTCTCGGCAGGCATCGTCATTTTTAGCAGCAGCCTGCTTCAGGCCCAGTTAATTAATGTTGATTTTAATAACGACAGCTATGGAGCGGGTCATGGTGGCCCCAATCCCGGTCCAACCATGTCAGGTGCGGCAGTTCTGGGGACGGCCGGTGACCAATGGAATGGAATAAACACCAGCAGCGGCACTGGAGTTTCGCTCATCTATGCCAATGGCAGCAACTCGCCGGTGACGATGATATTCAACTCCGGGGGTGGTTACGATGTCAACAGTTATGGCGGTTCTACTCCTTTTGCCGGAACTCCGTACGACGCTCTGATGGAGGATTATCTCTATAATGGCGGCACCCCACAAACCATAACGCTCTCGGGTCTCGCGCCAAACTCAAAATATAATCTGGTTCTGTATAATGCCGCCGATGTTCCGGGGGCAGGCCGTACAACCTGGTTTACGGTCAATGGCAACACGCAGGGCAGCACGTGGAACGGCTCCAGCAGCACATTGATCGCCGGCATTGATTATGTGGAGTTCACATCGGCCATGTCAGACGGTTCGGGGAACTTGGTTATTACCTGGACTGGAAACGGCAGTGCGGAAGGCGATATTAATGGGGTTCAAATCCAATCAGTCCCGCCAATCCCGCTGCTGCCGGTGACTCAAGTTTCCGGCGGGCTTTCCCACAGTCTTTTCATCGATTCGGCAGGCAACCTTTGGGTTATGGGCGACAATACCTATGGGCAATTGGGCCTCGGCAGCGCCATCACAAATGAAAATGTACCGCAGGCTTTGAATAACGGTGTCAGAACGGTGGCGGCTGGTGGAGATCACAGTCTTTTCATCAAGTCCGGCAACAGTCTTTGGGCTATGGGTGGCAACTTCGATGGCCAATTGGGCGACAATACCTACAATACTCAGTACTTTCCTGAAGAGATCGCGAGCAGCCAGGTCTTCGTCATTGCGGGTGGCATTGGTCACAGCCTATTTGGAGAATTCCATGACCCATTGGGTCCCGGTAGCTTGTGGACAATGGGGTGGAATCAATATGGTCAGTTGGGCGACAACACGACGATAACGACCAACGCCCCCCAAGACATCTTGTCCACCGTCGTTTTCGGTAACGCCGCGGTTACCGCAGTTGCTGCGGGAGCCTATCACAGCCTTTTTATCCGACCCGGCGGCAGCCTCTGGGCAATGGGTTATGACTTTTTTGGCCAACTGGGCGATTCCAACTCCCAGTACTCGACCGGCATTATCCAACAAAAAACGTATCAAGAAATCGTTTCCTCAAATGTTACCGCCATAACGGCCGGACTCAACGCCAGCCTCTTTATCAAATCTGACGGCAGTCTTTGGGGTATGGGCAACAACGGGGCAGGCCAATTAGGACCCAACGCCGATCCTTATGCGCAGGATGTTCCCATAGAAATCGTCGCCAGCAATGTCACAGCTGTGGCGGAGGGAAATACCTTCACCCTCTTCATCGAATCCGATGGCAGCCTTTGGGGCATGGGCGAAAACCCTTATGGCCAACTGGGGCTTGGTCCTGCTTATGTCGGCGAGCACAACGGCACCCACGTTCCCCTGCAAATCGTCGCCAGCAACGTGGTGGCCGTTGCTACGGGATATAGTCACAGTCTCTTCATCAAGTCGGATGGCAGCCTCTGGGGTATGGGCTACAATGCTGACGGCGAATTAGGCGACGGTACTTACTCGAACCGCTACTACCCTGAGCAAATCGTGCCCCGCCGTCAGCCCATCATCGGCACCGTGAGTTCGGCCGGCAATTATCTCCTCCTCAACGGCAACGGCGGGCAGCCTTACCGGCCCTTCACCACCCTCATGAGTACGGATGCCAGCCTGTCGTTCAGCCAATGGACGCCGGTGGCGACCAACGCGTGTGACGCGGACGGCAATTTTTCCGTCACCAACCCGGTCAATCCGCAAGCTTCGCGGCAGTTTTACATTATCCAAATGCAGAATTAAAAATGGAAAATCCAATAAAGACCAAAATTCAAACCCTCCTCGCTTGCGCCGCGTTCGCGCTGGCGATGCGTTGAGCACGGCCACAGCGCCGGGTCATGTTGGTTTTGGGAGCCGATACACCCATTTACACCGACTCCCATTTATTGGGATACTGGGCCAGATATATGACTGTGGGACAAACGGCCAACGGCCCCATGCGTCCGGCGACCTGGTCGTGATGGATAACCTTTCACCTCACAAACATGATCCCACGTTGCGATTGATCGAACAAACCGGGGCGTCGGTCCGGTTCCTGCCGGCCTATTCGCCGGACCTCAACCCGATTGAGAAAATGTGGAGCAAGGTCAAGCAGTTCCTGCGGAGCACGGAGGCGCGCACCCGGGAGGAATTACAGGCCGCCATCGCCACCGCCCTGGCTTGCGCCACCGCCCAAGACGCCATGAACTGGTTCGTTTCCTGTGGCTATAGCTTTATATAATATGCTCTAAAGCGGACTTGGTGATCGAAAAAGCGGCCTTGAAGCAGTAAAAAGTACGGCTTCAAAGAACCCGCTCCATTTTTTGGAACGAACCTGCCAAGGAAGTCATAAACGCTTTGGAAATGCGGGGAAAAGGCAAACCGAAAAATCTCCACAGGAGATCTCGCAACTTGTTCAAAAAGTTGGAACGAACCGCCTGATTTCGCGCAAAACCGTTACGTTTTCGTTTTCCGAACCTTACGATTCCGCCTTGTCATTCTTGGGGAATCTTCACACTGCCATTTCTGAAAATCCATCGTTGCGAAGCAACGAACTTTGGCAACATTCTAAATGGTGCGCATAGCACGACTTGAACCTGCAAATTGAGGAATTCCCAACGGTCGCCCGTCGCCACTTGTTGCAACGTGACGAATAAATCTGTGTCAGATTGTGTCAACCTGCATGTTTGTGTCTAAAGTGTGTCAGAGACCCTATTTGACCCATTTTTGTGTCAGGCTGTATCGCCATCGGCCAGACCTGTAAGCTGATCGATTCATCCGCGCGGAAATATTTGGCAAAAGGACAACCCGAGGTGCCAGAACGAGGTAGTGGTACGCTTTGAATCCATCAATTAACAAATCCCCCACTTGGATAGCAGATCTCTTCACCAGCCGGTTTTACCCATCGGACATTTGAATATGACTTCAAAAGCTGTAACTCAATCCCGCGGTTATGAACATTGACCTGCTGAGATCTAACTGTATCGCCTGACCGCCAAAGTTATGTTCATAATTGCCCAGGTATTGGTATTGCGCGCCACCATCAATGCTCCAGTGTTCCGACAATTGCCAAGACAGCTCCGCGCTTAAGTAGGCACCCCAGAGCAAGCCAAGGTCATGACCGCCGCCGGAGCCGGATATCGTGCCACCGCCAGCAATGGAGGCGGTTTCTGTCCAGGACGCCGAACTGTTTGCCAGTGCCACCGCCAGACCGCCGGAAAACCACAAATCCAGATTCTGGCTGAACGGATATTCGGCGTAGGGTCCAAGTCGGAATCCCCAAATGTCCGCGCTGTAATTTCGCTGATCCATGATTGTCGCACCGCCGGGAATAAGCGTGGTGGTCGAACTCACGGGCGTAGAGCCAAGCACAAAGCCCGGTCCATTAAAACTGCCTTGATACGGTGCCGGTGGTGGAGTGGTGCCGGGAGTGAATGGGTAGGTGTCGGTCAAACGGCTGACATCCCCGGAGAAGGTACTCGTATCTTTCATTGAAAGATTCATGTAGTTCACTGCCGCTTCAAGGCCATAATCCAGTTTGCCCCGGCTGCCTAATTCCCGGTCGTAGGTAAACTCAAAACCGGATTGCGGGTCGCCTTCACCGACGCCCGTAGCCGACGGCGCATCCGCCGAGACAGTGGAGCGGTGCATTGAAATTGTATTGCCGGAAACCTGGCCGGACTGATCGTAACCCCAATTCCAGGTCTCGCCACCGGCATTGCCGCTGATATCGGTTAGGACGTAGCCGTCATCATAATTATATCGGCTGCCATCCGGGGTCAGGCTTGGCGGCGCGGTTAGCGATATGCCGCTCATATTCCGAAATTTGGCTGAAATATTAAGACCGAATCGCGCGTTAAAACTGAAGCGATTCAAGGACTTCACCGGCCGGCGGGAGAACGCTTCGTCAGCCCAGCGAGGAAACGTCTCGTTTGTGCTCGGGCGGTCAACAACTTCTAAAGGGACTGTGGTTGCCGTGACGTTTGTCGAGGGGTTATTCGTTATGACGCCGGCGCTTCGATTTAGCGGCAAAGCCATTACTGGAACCGCATTTGAATTTTGAACTGGCGTTGTTGGTGTGGTCCGCCGGCACCCGAAGCGCAACACAAGGATCACCACGGCTAGACTAACGCCCATGATCAACGGAACCAGCCCTTTTGTCATCATCCGCGATTTGGAAGAACGGTTGTTCATGTTCGTATCAGGGATTAAGGCGCGGCAATCACCTGGTAAAACCGGCATGTGATTGAGAACGGCTTGCTGTCTGTCTTGGGCGGGCCATCGTCATACCATTGGGTGGTGGTTGCGTTGGCGGTGATGGAGGGTGTGGCGACCTGCCACGTGAACAGGTTGTTGTCGCTGTAAATAACGGTATACGTCTTGCCGGGAGTCGTCGGAAATCCGATCACGATGCGCGGGTCGCCCGCAGTGCGTGTGTCCAAAAAAATCTGGTCGATGACAACCCCATTTGTACCCAGTGAACCGGAATTCCCCGGCAGAATCGCAATCGCCGTCAAACTGTTAGTGAAGGGCAAACGGCTGGGATCGTAAAATTCCAGCGCGAAACTGATAACATTGCCTGGATCCAGTGGGGAATTGTATTGCACATAAGGAATGCCGTTGGTGATGCCCGTAGCGTCGTATAGCGTTACATCACCGGGTAGTCCACCGACCAGCAATCGCACACCGAGAACCGTCGTCGAACCCATATTCGTCACAGTCACCGACTCTTCGAACAATCCGGTCTGTGGATTGAAGACCGGCGCGCCGGAGACGCCAAGCGCGAACTCAGCCAGCGAAACGGTTGTCTGGACTTGTGACGCCGGCGACGTGCCATCGTTGTTTGTCGGATTCAAGTCCAGCGTGCTTGACAATGCCGAGGCGACATTCGTGAACACACCCGGGCTGGCCGCAGTAACAGTAATGATGAAGTTCGTTGAACCACCATTGGTCAAAGCAGGAATCGTTGGCCAGTTGATGGCATTGTTCGAGAGCGAACCACCTGCCGACGCACCACTGAAGTTCAGACCCGCCGGCAGATTGTCATTCACCACGATGTTAGACGCCGTTGAAGGCCCGCCGTTGGTCACAGCCATGGTGTAAGCAAAACTGTCCCCGACCATGACGTTGGTAGGACCGGACAGGAGAACAATCAAGTCCGCAACCGGCGTTACCGACGTGCTGACTCTTGAACCGGCGGCGGAACCGTTGTTGTTGTTCATGTTTGGATCCGGCGTGTCAGATGTACCCGAGGCGACATTGACAAATGAGCCGTTGGCGGGCGCTGTCAGGGTCAAAGTGTAATTCACCGACGCGCCCATGGCCAGAGTCATGCCCGGCCACGTCACCACATTGTTGCTCAAACTATAGCTGCCGGAAGCGCTTTGGAACTCCACACCCGCAGGAAGATTGTCGCTGACAACCACGTTCGACGCCGTTGACGGTCCCATGTTCGTTGCGGTGATGGTATAAAGCACGGCGCCGGCGGCATTAACATTCGTGCTGCCAGTTTTAAACACGGCAACATCAGCAAGAGCCACCGGGGTGACGGTGGTGATGACCGGAACACTGGTGTTATTGGTCAGGTTGGGATCACCGGTGGGGGTGCTCACGCTGGCCACGTTGGTCAGACTTCCGGAGGTTGGAGCGGTGACAGTC
>Ga0187871_10000005_pt1 | contig 163862 bp, 158 predicted proteins | sample June2016WEW_16_1_FD_132988 | JGI IMG/M metagenome (GOLD analysis project Ga0187871, IMG submission 132988) | Peatland microbial communities from SPRUCE experiment site at the Marcell Experimental Forest, Minnesota, USA - June2016WEW_16_10 | ecosystem: Environmental > Terrestrial > Soil >...
CGCCTCGCAGCCCTGATCGCTGTATCGGAAGAACGAATACTGCACGTCGAGGTGACGTTTGTTCGCAGCAATCTCCATCGGCTCGCACATGCAGCCGCCGGAAAAGTGGATCGCCGGCGCCATGTGCGCGAGCTTGATGAAATTCTGCAGATCCTCGAGCGTGCCGTAGCGACGCCCGCGATCGAGGTCGTAGACGAACGGCGGCCCGCCAACCGGCGAGAACACGGTCGCGTCACCCCCGAAGCTCACGTTGCGCACCGGATTGCGCGCATACAGCGTGAATTCCCGCGGCGCGGTCTTGAGCAATTGCCGCGCGAGGCCGCGCGGGATGCGGACGCGCTCACCCGTGACGTCGGCGCCGGCCCCGCGCCACAGACGCAAGGACTCCGGATCGCGCCGAAACTCGATGCCGATCTCCTCGAGTATCGTTTCGGCGTTGGCCTCGATGACCTCGACCGCCTCGGTGCTGAGCAGCTCGACGACCGGCAGCTTGCGGCGGATATAGGGATACTTGGCGGGCGGCGTGCGGGCCCGCGCCAGCCGAACATCGCGGCCGCGGGGCCGCGCGGGTGAAGTGTCGCTCACGATTTCCTCGCTGTGGCTTGCCGCCGCACGGGCCCGGAACTTCCGCCGCCCTGGTGCCCACTATGCCTTGGTCGATGGTCCCACACAACAGCTATTGAACGATCGCACAATAACACGCCCGGAACGCGGCCTGTCCCGCGTCGACGCCATGAGGCGTGCGGGTTGCGCCCATATCGGCGACAATGCGCGATACAACAAAATGGCTTGGGGAGTTCTAGTGACTCACGCTGCAATCGTCGGCTGGGGTAAGTGCCTGCCACCGGCCGTCCTGACGAATCACGACCTGGCGACGTTCCTGCCGACGGACGACGAGTGGATCAAGACGCGGACCGGCATGAAGGAGAGGCGCATCTCTCATGTGCCGGGCATCGAACTTGCAATCACCGCGGCGCGCCGCGCGATCGCGTGCGCCGGCATGCGTGGCGAGGACATCGAGCTCGTGATCTACGGCAGCTGCAGCAACGACGAGACGGTACCCAACAGCGCCTCCGGCGTGCAGCAGCGCATCCGTGCGACTCACGCGGCTGCATTCGACGTCAACACCGCGTGCACCAGCTTCATGTACGGGCTGTCAATCGGTTCATCGATGATCAAGAGCGGCATCGTCAAGAACGCGCTGGTGATCGGTGTCGAATTGATTTCGCGGTACATGGACTGGGACAATCGCAATGTGGCGGTGCTGTTCGGCGACGGCGCGGCGGCCATGGTGCTGCAAACGTCGGAGCAGGAAACCGGCGTCATCGCCGAGAAGCTCCAGTGTTATGCGGATTCGCGGCAGATCCTCCGTGTGCGCGGCATGGGGACCATGTATGCCAATCTGGGCGTGCAGTTCGGACAGACCAGCTGGGACTTCGACGGTCAGGAAATCTTTCGCAAGGCTGTGCAAGGCATGAGCGAGGCCAGCCTCGACGTGATGAGCCGCGCGCGCGTGACGATGGATGACATCGCGCTGGTCGTGCCGCATCAGGCAAACTTGCGCATCATCGAGGCTGTCGCAAAGCGCGCTGGCGCGGGGGCGGACAAGGTGTATCTGACGGTACAGAAGTACGGCAATATGAGCTCGGCCACGGCGCCGGTCGCGCTGGTCGAAGCCGTCGAGGAAGGCCGCGTGCCGCCCGGGGGCTTGGTGCTGATGCCCGCGTTCGGAGGCGGATTGACGCTCTCCGCGCATTTGATCCGGTGGGGTCAGCGCACGACGCCACTGCATGCTTGCGACGCCGAACTGCCGCCGTGCACGAAGACGGCGCTCGAGATAGTCAACGAGATTCGCGCGCAGAAGAAGCTGGGAGAGGCCGAAGTGAGCCGCTTCGCGACACTGAGCTTCCCGGAAAATCGCGCCTGTGATGTGCGCGCCTGATTGCGCATCGACGCCGATGCCGCCCCGCTGCGCCGCGTCCCTCGCCGATCAATCCGCATCGTCATCGACATCATCGCTCAGATCGATGACCTCGATGACGGTGCCGGGAGGGCACATATTCGAGTAGTAATTGGGATCCGCTTTACCGGACTCCGGGCATAGAAGCCCCACTATAGATTCCCCGGCAGACGCGCCATCCATGTTCTCGACCGCTTCGATCGCGCAAGTGATGTAGAGTCGAGGATGGGCCTCGATCCAAAGTTTCATGCCCGCGCCGACCTTCCCCTCAATGGCACGCCCGACGAAAACGACCGCCGGTCCGGCGGGGCGGCCGGGCAGGCGCATGACGTCATGTACCTCGAATTTCGCCACGTCAGCACCTGGTTAACAGACCATAGAACTCAATCACGCCACGGGTACCCTGCTCGCTTATACCGCATCGCCGAGCCGGGAAACATCCTCTTGAAGCGCGCCGGGCCGAATTTGCCGCCCAATCGCCGGTGACGAACGAGGTCCCCTTGCGACGAATGCCATACGAGCCTTCGAGATCCGGCGCGGTCACGGCGCACAGCTTGATGTTCGCTTCGGCTGAGGGCCTCGAGAACGAAGAATCCCTGCCCTGTGGATCGCAGAACACATCCACCTGCGCGCCCTTCTGCACCGTGATCATCAGACCCACGAGCGTCGGCAGGTTGGCACCCACGATTTTCCACGCTCGGGTTTCGTTCATGTTTGATCACCGCCGTCATCCATCAATGCCTCGAAACCGAGGTTTCCCCAAGATTAGCTTTCTGCACGGCCAAGTCACACCTTGCTCGCGATCAAAACCCGGCCCAAGGGCATCACGCGCGCTCGAAGCGAGCGACGGTTTCGACGTGTTCGGTGAATGGCAAGAGATTGTATGCGGTCAGCGCACCGAGGCGTAGCTTGCGGTTTGAGGTCAGGCGCGCGGCGTCGCCGAGAAACGACTCGAGCCCGCAGCTCACGTAGACGAAACGCTCGGGCGGGTATTCGCGCAGATAATCGGTCAACTCGGGATCGAGGCCCTTGCGCGGCGGGTCGGCGATCACAACCTGCGCGCCGGACGCAGTCAGGCGCGACGCGCCGGCCGGGCCCGGGACGACCGAAATCTTGGCCCGGTTCGCCGCGTCGAGCTCTGCGAGCCCGAACTCGAGTCCCTGCAGCGAATGCGGGTTGACTTCGTTGATTCGGATCTCGGAGGCCTGAGCCAACAGCGACAGGCCGATGGCGCCGACACCGGCATAAAATTCCGCGATTCGCGCGCCCTGCGGGATTTCCGCGCGCACGTGCTCGATGATGCGCTGCGCGATCTCGAGATTGTTTTGCCCGAACGCGCCCGGCGGATAGTGCACGGCGGCCCCGCCAAAACGTTCGACGACGCTCGCCGGTCCGCACCAATGCTGGAAGTCGGGACCTAGGATCGTATTCGAGCGCTCGCCATTGCCGTTGAACCACAGGCTGTGCAGCTCGGACCCGAGCCGTTCGCGGATCAGCTCGAAACACGCCGCGAGGGGCTCAGGTGTCGGGCTATTCGCGACGATTACGACCTGCGCAGTTTGCGAGCTGCGCTCCACGGCCACCTGCAGGTAGCGGGCGAGACCCAAATGGGCTTTGTCCGAGTAGCAGGTCACTCGAGCGTCGACGAGCGCGCGCCGTACGACGGCCGCGACGCGATTGATCAAGGGATGCTGAACGCTGCAGTTGGGGATGTGAACCACGCGGTGGGTACCGAGCTCGAACAGTCCCAGTTTCGGCGAGCCCAGCCGGCCGCGGATCGCGAGTCGCGCGCGCAGGCGAAATCCGGCGGTCTGGCCTGAAATCACCGAAACCTCGGGCAAGCCGTGGGCGCGCGCCAGCGCATCGAGCGTGGCGCGCGCAGCCGATGCGATGTCGCGCTCACCGAACCGTGGGCAGCCCGGACACGGTGGGCGGTGCGGGCACGCCGTCAATCCTGGCGTTTGGCCGAGATCTGCATTGACCATATGTCCATGCCGCCGTTACTTTCAGACTCGATATCGATGGTATCGGCGGCTGCGCGAACCCAGCGGCACACCCGATCTATTGCGCGGCACGCGCTTCGACGGGGCTGCGGGCGTGTCTGCCGGACCACCGTGGTACGACGACATTGCCTCTTCTAGCGGCCGCAATCAACAGCAGGATGCCGGCGGCCGCGCAAACAGCCAGCGCGACGACCGATGCCTCTGCGCCGAATGCGCCGCCCGTCAGCCAGTTGGGTCCCACCAATCGCGCCTGCAGCAAACCGGTGGTCGAGCCTCCCGATACGGCGCCGGAGAAGACTCCGCCCTGCGTGAAGTTCCACGCAATATGGATGCCGATGCAGAGCCAAAGCCGACGAGTCAACATGAAAGCGGCCGCGAGCAAAATGCCGGCCTCGATACTGACCGCCGCCGCGTTCAAGACCGTTGCGCCGGGATTCAGAAGGTGCAGCATCCCAAAAACGGCCGCCGAGATCGCAATTGCGATCCAACTTCCCAGCAATTGTTCGAGTATCCGGAAAATGATTCCGCGCACGACGACTTCTTCGAGTACGCCAAACAGAATGAATCCGGGTATGGTCGCAAGCATGACCGGCCAACCGTTGTTCCCCGTGACTTGATACGCGCCGAGCGCGGCAAGCACCCCTATCGTCAGCGAAAATAGCAGCGCCCCGAGACTCAAGCCGGAGGCCATTTCACGGATCGCGTGGTGGCCCGAGAATTCCGATACCGCCCGCTTCTCGACGATTCGAACGTAACCCCAATAGGCCGCTACGACGACGGCCGTGAGCAAGATCGCGCCCGCACGTTTCAGGGATTTGTCCGAGACGAACAGGTTGAAAGGCGCCGCCACGATTGCGAACGGAATCGCAATCGCGAGTAACGCCACAGCAATTCGGGCCAACGGAAACCGCACTATGCGAGACCAACGCGTCAACTCAGAACGCTCGAGCCGGATGCGTCGCTCATTGGCCCTCATGCCGACCTCCAAACCCTGACGGATCAACGGACAGTCGCTCGTACCATGCGCCGTCGTCTGTCTGATGGCGAACATGGGGACGTTTTTATGATTGAATGAGGTCCTATGCGGTAGGTTCGACGCCGGCCCACCGTTCTTGGGAGCGCTTGTCATGGGTGTTAGCCGCGAATCACCGCCGAAACATGCTGCCGCCGACGGCTCGCTGAGTTTGGCGCTTCGCGCCATCGTTCGCCATCGCGGGGTACAGGCCGCCGTCGCGATCTGGATCCTCATGTACCTGGTGGTGCTCATGCTCGCGGACGGGACGCTGCCGTTCGATCGTCCGGCCGTCGCCAAACTGCCGTTCGTGCTGCAGATCGCGGCGCCGAGCATCACCTTCATCGAGATCTTCGCGCTGATGGGATTGGTATTTCTGATTACCCGAAGGCGCACGATTCCCGACATGGCGGCTCGCGCCCCCGAACGCAGCGCCGCTAAGCGCGAAACGATATTGGTACTGGCGTACGCGGCTCTCGGCCAGGCCGGCGGCTGGATCGTGGGTCCCGCGTTCGGGTTTCGGGCGTTCAGCTTCCACATTGCCGGCACCGTCTTCGGCTGCACCGTGCCGCCGCAGCGCGCCGAGATCTGGATATGGGCAATTTACAATTTCCTGGTGTTTGCGGTTGCGCCCTACGTCTACTTCCGGCGCCGCTACACCGACACGGAACTCAATCTTCGTTCGGTCGACCGTCGCAACGACGCTCTGTTGATCCTCGTTGTGCTGATCGTCGAATCCGTCTTCGAATTGGCCGTATTCGACGAGAACATCTTCCGCCTGAGTCCGCATCAGATACTGTTCGGTGCACCGCTGACTTTCTTGATTTTCTTCGTCGGCACCGTCCTGCCGACGATGGTGCTGATTTATGCGATCTTGCTGCCTCGATATCTCAAGTTGACCGGATCGGCGATCAGCACCGTCCTGCTGGGCGGCCTGACGTACGCGGCAATGCACATCGTCGAAGGTTGGTCGGCATTTGACACGCCGAGGAACACCGCGCTCTCGTTGATGTTCGTACTGATGCAGTATTTTGGGCCTGGAATGATCAAGAGCGTGCTGACGCTGCGTACCGGAAATGCCTGGGTTCACGCGCTCAGCTACCACGTCGTCGCGCCCCACGTGATCGTCGACACACCTCTGGTGGTGAAGATTTTCGAAATCGCGCCTTGACGTCGACCGAGAGGCAGCGGCTCCCGGCAAAGGCCATCGATGGGTCGAACGTTTCAGCTGGCTCGCCGAATCGGGATGCGTGCGCCTTTGCGCGTCGTGAATATGCCGGCCATATTTTCGCTGATGACGTCCTGTAGGGTGTAACGGTCCAGCGTGGACAAAAAATTGCGGCGGGCATCGTTCAACACCGACTTCAGCGTGCACGCGGGCAGCAACGGGCAGCTTTGATGCTGCGCGTTAAAGCACTCGACGATGTCGAATCGCTCTTCCATGTCGCGGACCACCGCGCCGAGGTTGATGAGCCGCGGTGCACGCGCCAGGCGCAGGCCGCCGCCCTTGCCGCGTATCGTCTCGACATAGCCGCATGAGGACAGCCGGTTGACTACTTTCATGAGGTGATTCCCCGAAATGCCGTAGGCCTCGGCAATCTGCGCGATTTTGCAGAGTCGCGCGGGATGCGCGCCGAGATACATCAGCGAGCGCAGCGAATAGTCCGTGAATTGCGTCAGTTGCATAGCGAATCTCAAGCCGCAGGCCGAACGGTTGTTCATTATCGCCAGCGTATTGTTTTTGCACAACAGCATCGCCGCGATTCTGCGCAGCGCGACGAGGGATTGCGGCAACTACTTAGTGACTTGAAAAGCTGCGCGCCATAACATGCATACAGAATGCATGTTCAAGGATCCGGAGAGTATCGCTCGAACCGGCATTCATATGCACCTCACGCGCACCTCGAGGCATGCTTGAGGCGACTCACGAACCAAACCTATGAGGCAATACCATGGGACTTTATGAAGATATTGGCGGCGCTGCCGCAGTCGACGCTGCCGTGGATATTTTTTACCGCAAAGTGCTCAAGGACGAACGCATCAGCCGCTTCTTCAAGGGCGTCGATATGGGCAAACAGGCGGCCAAGCAGAAGGCGTTTCTGACGATGGCCTTCGGCGGTCCGAACAAGTACACCGGCCTTGATATGCGCAAGGGCCACGCCCACTTGGTCGAGCAAGGTCTCAACGACTCGCACTTCGATGCGGTCGTAGAAGACCTTGGCGCCACGTTGAAGGAACTGAAGGTGCCGGACCACTTGATCGCGAAAGTGGCCGCGGTTGCGGAAACCACGCGCAAAGACGTTCTCGGCCGCTGACGGTCGCGGGAATGCCCCGGGTCGTTTTTCAAGGCTCGTCGTACGAGGCCGCCGGGCAGTCGGTGCTCGACTGTCTGACGGCCCGGGGGCATTCGGTGCCCAACTCCTGTCGCGTCGGCGTCTGCCAGTCGTGCCTGATGCGCGCGATACGGGGCGCCATCCCTGAAAAAGCGCAGACCGGTTTGACCCCGACCATGAAAGCGCGCGGCCTGTTTCTCGCCTGCCAATGTTTTCCAACGGAAGACTTCGAGGTCGCGCTGGCCGACGATGTGATCCGGCGCGTCGAAGCAAGGGTTTCGGCAATCGAGCGCCTCAACGACGAAATCCGCGCCGTGCGTCTGCGGCCGTCGAGTCCGATCGAGTATCGTTCCGGGCAGTTTCTGCGTCTGTTCAAGGACGCGCGAACCTCGCGCAACTACTCGCTCGCGAGCGTCCCATCGCTCGACGACGATTTGATATTGCATGTGCGCCGGTTTTCCGGCGGACTGGTCAGCGGATGGATTTTCGAGCAGCTGGAACCCGGATCTGTCGTGATGATCTCCGAAGCGTTCGGCGACTGCTTCTACCTTACCGGCCGACCCCGCCAGGACATCCTATTGCTCGGAACCGGCTGTGGTTTGGCGCCACTGTACGGCATCACGCGCGATGCGCTGAACAGCGGACATCGTGGGCGAATTCGCCTGTACCATGGCAGTCGCGAGGCCGGCGGCCTCTACTTGACCGAACAATTGCGCCAGATTGCCGCCGCCCATTCGAATTTTCAGTACCGACAATGCGTCTCCGAAGGCCCGCCGGGTGAGGGACATTGCTCCGGAACACCGCTCGAACTCGCACTGAAGGACAACCCGGATTTGGGCGGCTGGAGAGTTTATCTTTGCGGCAATCCGCAGATGGTCGATGCCGCGCGCATGGAGACATTTCTGGCTGGGGCTGCGAGCTCGGAAATTTTTGCCGATCCTTTCCTGCCCACGGGCACGCCGTCGACGCCCCCGCCTCAGATCGACGCAAGCGCCTCGACCGCGCGCAAGACCTCCTCGAGCGCCACATAGCGCTCGCGAAACTCCGGCGGCCACCGCATTGGGCGCCCGCTCGACAACTCGATGCAAGCATATTCGATCTCGGCGCGCGCGAGCGTCACCCCGCCCGCTTGGCGCCGCACCTGAAAGCGCCGCCGTACGCGCAATTTGCCCTCGGCCGGCAGAATCCAGGTCGCAACGCAAATCGTATCGCCCAGCACCGCGGGACGCAGGTACGCAATCACGCTGCGCAGGACGGCCATTCCTCGATCGAGTTGCAGGCATTTTTCGATCGGCAGTCCGAGCGCCGCGGAATGATCCCACGCGGTGCGGTCGAACCAGGTCATGTAGACCGCGTTATTGACGTGATCATAGGCGTCGATGTCCGCCCGAGCGACGGCGAGCGAAGCGAGGTAAGGCGACGGCAGATCCCAGTCCACACCTCCGGTGCGAGACGCTGATTGCTCGTTCTTCACAGGCTCCATATCGCCAGCTACCCGTTGGTGTACACGCCAGGCCGCCGGCCGATGCGGATTCCACGCGCCCGCTCCTCCGCGACCAACGGATCGCTAATGCTTGCGATTGGGACGTTTGGTCTTTCTGGGAGGATTTTTGATTTTATCGAGCGCGTCGTCGGCGATGCGAATGGCATTGCGCAAGGCCTTTTTGACTTTGGTACTGTCGGTCGATGCTGCTTGCTTGGATTTACGTCGCGCCATGCCCACCCGATATCGATCGGATGTGCCGGATCTTGACGCCGCAAGCTTGAACCATGTCCCGTTATGGCGGGCTACTCGGCATCGCGCCAATTGCCTTGTGAAGCGCGTCACGCAGCGGGAGAGGACGCCGATGCGCACGGCGCAATACGTCGCGCATGCGTTCGAGTGCGGGAAGCACAATCGTCTGGTCGCTCTGGACCAGGCCACCACGCGCCGATTCATGATAGAGGAGCATTAATTCCGTGCTCAGCTGCTCGATCAGCGTGCCGAGCGAGAATCGTATCGTTGCTTCACCGCGCCCGTCGCTATTGTCCACCTGATCCAAGAGGTCCTTGAGGCGGGCCCGGTACAGTGACAAGGTTCGGGCCGCCAAGGTCACCGGCGCCGTCATACGTTGAATCCTGAGAGCGTGGTCGATGACGCGAACAGCTGCGAAGCCGGGCACCGGGCGGCCCAGCGGGTCAGCACCGATTTCACCTCAAAACATGTCGATTCGTCCGTGCGGTTAATGATCGTGCCTTTGTTCTCGTTCTTGCTCTTCGTCAATCGTACATCGAAACCCTGACCCTGCCCGCCCGTATGCCGTCTTTGATCACAATCATACTCAACCGCAGACCCAAATCCTCAATGTCTCCCCCAAGGTGATTGCTCAACCATGAGAAATCGTGTCGATCGTATTGTCGGTGCGCCCAAGTATAGACGACGAATCGAGGATTCTCGCGCGCAAAATCGCATCCGTGCGGCGAATTACGCTCCACATTCGGGCGTGTTTCATCGGCCGGCCGGGCTCTTCGATGGCGCCGGGAACCACGGAAACAAAAATATTGCCTACGGCGCAAAGCGTTAGGTATACGATTTGAATATGACTCGAAAATCACGATTGCGGTCATGACTACGAAGGAAATCATTGAATCGCGGGACCAGGCGGCGCTCGATTATCATGAGTTTCCGACGCCGGGCAAGCTGTCGATCACGCCGACCAAGCCGCTGCTCAACCAGAATGATTTGTCCCTGGCCTACTCGCCCGGCGTTGCGGCCGCATGCGAACTGATCGTCAAGGATCCTCGGAACGTTTTTCGCATGACGGGACGCGGCAACCTCGTCGGCGTGATCACCAATGGCACCGCGGTATTGGGACTCGGTGCGATCGGCCCTCTCGCGGCCAAACCGGTCATGGAAGGCAAGGCAGTCCTGTTCAAGAAGTTCGCGGGCATCGACGTATTCGACATCGAGGTCGAACAGCGCGATCCCGACAAACTCGTGGACTTGATTGCCGCTCTGGAACCGACTTTCGGCGCGATCAATCTCGAGGATATTCGCGCGCCGGAGTGCTTCATCGTCGAGCGCGAGTTGCGCCGGCGGATGAAAATCCCCGTTTTTCACGATGACCAACACGGCACGGCAATCATCGTCGGCGCCGCGTGTCTCAATGGTCTGAAGGTCGTGGGCAAGACTCTCGAGCAGATCAAATTGGTCGTCAGCGGCGCCGGCGCCGCGGCGCTTGCCTGCGTGGATCTGCTGCTCGATCTCGGCCTGGATCCGGCCCATGTCTGGTTGACCGACCTCGCCGGCGTCGTCTATGCAGGCCGGCAGGAATTGATGGATCCGGAGAAAGCCCGCTTCGCGCGAACGACTGACGCTCGCCGACTCGATGAAGTCATCGACGGCGCGGATATGTTCCTCGGCCTTTCGGCCGGCCGGGTCCTGACGCCCAACATGGTTGCCAGGATGGCCGCGAAACCCTTGATTTTCGCGCTCGCCAATCCGACGCCGGAAATATTGCCCGAGGAGGTCAGATCGGTGCGTAGCGATGCCGTGATCGCGACCGGGCGCAGCGACTATCCCAACCAGGTCAACAACGTGCTGTGTTTTCCGTTCATCTTTCGGGGCGCCCTGGACGTCGGCGCCACGACCGTGACTCGGACGATGGAGATCGCGGCTGTGCACGCAATTGCGGGGCTCGCGCGCCAGGAACAGAGCGACGTAGTCGCTGCCGCCTACGGCGGCACGCAGGATCTCGCTTTCGGTCCTGAATACATCATTCCCAAGCCGTTCGATCCGCGCTTATTGGTGAAGATCGCGCCCGCCGTGGCGCGCGCTGCGGTCGCGTCGGGTGTGGCCGCGCGGCCGATCGACGATTGGGACGCGTATGAACAGCGCTTGCTGCAGTTCGTTTACCACAGCGGTACGCTCATGCAACCGATATTCGCCGTCGCCCGGAAGGTGGCGTCGGAGCGAAATCGCATCGTTTTCGCGGAAGGCGAGGACGAGCGCGTGCTGCGAGCCGTGCAGATCATCGTCGATGAACGCATAGCGACTCCGATCTTGGTAGGCCGACCCGCGGTAATCGAGAACAGCATCAAGCGTTTCGGCTTGCGCTTTCGCATAGGCGAGCATCTGACGGTCGTCAATCCGGATCAGGACGCGCGCTACCGCGAATATTGGCAGGAGTATCACCGGGTGATGCAACGCCGCGGCGTTACGGCGCAATACGCAAAATTGGAAATGCGCCGCCGCACGACGTTGATCGCGTCGATGCTCCTGAAGAAGGGCGAGGCCGACGGCCTGATCTGCGGCACGATCAGCAGCACGGCACGTCATTTGCACTATATCGATCAGGTCCTTGGTCGTCGCGCGGGTGTCAATGTTTACGGCACGATGACGGGGCTGATCCTGCCGGGACGCCAGGTATTTATCGCCGACACGCACGTCAATCTCGATCCGAGCGCCGAACAGCTCGCCGAATTAACCGGCCTTGCCGCCGATCAGTTGTACGCGTTCGGATTGGTGCCCAAAGTCGCGCTACTGTCGCATTCTAATTTTGGCAGCAGCGATGCCCCGTCGGCTCTCAAGATGCGAGCGACGTTGACGCTGCTGCGGGAACGAATGCCGAATTTGGAGGTGGATGGCGAGATGCATGGGGATTGCGCCCTGGATCAGGCGGCGCGCCACGCGGTGCTTCCGCAGAGCACGCTGCACGGCAGCGCGAATTTACTGATTTGCCCGAATCTCGACAGCGCGAACATTGCCTATAACCTTCTGAAAACCACGGCCGGTCAAAACGTGGCGGTCGGTCCCATATTGCTCGGCTGTGCCGCGCCCGCGCATATTCTGACCGAGGCTGCGACCGTGCGTCGTATCGTCAATATGACGGCCATCACCGTGGTTGAAGCGCATAGAAAGGCGCAAGGAACTGCCGCCTAGGGCGTCGCATTGCGAGTACCGCCGTGCCGCACGTCGATATGCGTGGCCGGCTCAGCCTCGTGAAACGACGCCGGTGGTCGTCCCGACCGTCTCCAACGTCTCTACGGCCTCCGGATGCCGCAACGCGCCCGCTCCCCGCCGACTCATGGCCTCGAGCATGGGCATGGGGCGACCCAAATGAAATCCCTGCGCAAAATCGACGCCAACGAGCATCAAGGCCGCAAGTATCGCCTCATTTTCCACGGATTCCGCAACGGTTTTGATGCCCATGACGCGCCCGATATGATGGATGGCCTCCACGACCGCGTAATCCACTGCATCGGTGGCCATATCCTTGACGAATTCACCGTCGATCTTCAAATAATCGATCGGCAGGCTCCGCAAGTAGGCGAATGACGACATGCCGCTGCCAAAGTCATCGAGCGACATGGGGCAGCCGATTTCCTTGAGTCGGCTCATCAATTCCGAAGCGCGCGCCAAATTGGCGATTGCCGCCGTCTCGGTCATTTCGAAGCCCACACTGAGCCCGGGCAGCGCGTATTGCACGAGATTCCCATGAACGAAATCCACGATGCCGGGATCCGTTACCGAGCCGCCGGATAGATTGATCATGCACGTCGGCATTGCGCGGTAGCGAGCCCGAAGCTCTGCAAGAGTCTTGCACGCGTTCGCAATGACCCAGCGATCGATTCGCGGCATCAGGCCGTATCGCTCGGCTGCCGGTATGAACGCCATCGGCGAAATCAGCCCACCATCGGCATCGACCATGCGAATGAGGATTTCAAAATGCGAGCTCTCACCGCCGCCGCCCCGCGAATTCGGATTCGCCAACGGGCGGATTTCCTGAACGAAAAGGGCAAACCGATCGAGTTCGAGCGCCGCATTGATCTTTTCGACCCATTGCATTTCACCGTGTCTCGCCCGCATCTCCTGATCGTCGGGCCGATACATTTGCACACGATTGCGCCCATTGTCCTTCGCGAGGTAGCAGGCCTGGTCCGCCGCACTCAAGGCGTCATCGACCGTCGGCAAGCTCTCGGCCAGGGAAAGCACACCGATACTGGCGTTTACCGCAAATATCTTGCCCTTCCAAAGGAAGCGCTGCTCCGATATGCGTCGACGGATCGACTCGGCGAGGCTCAGCGCCGCGGGCGGCGCGCAATGCGCAAGCAAAACGCCAAATTCATCACCGCCCAAACGCGCTAGCAGGTCGCCGCTGCGCAGCCGTTGCCGTACCGCCGAAGATACCTGACAGATCAACTCGTCGCCGGCGGCATGTCCGCAAGTATCATTGATGACCTTGAATTGATCCAGGTCCAAATATAGCAACGCATGGTCGTTGCCGGTCCGCTGCCGGTCATCGATCGCCAGTCGCAATTGCCGCTCGAATTCGCGTCGATTCGCGAGGCCGGTCAAGGCGTCGTGGGTGGCCTGATGGTGCAGTTGCGTCGCAAAGGCGCGCTCCTGGGTAATATCGCGCAAGATGAAAACGATGCCCATGACCTCGCCGCGGGAATCGCGGATGGGTGCAGCATGTTCGTGTATCGGTACCGTCGATCCGTCGCGCCTCTGCAGCAGCGAGCCCGTGGCCGATCCCGTGCGCTGCTCCCCGCTCAGGATTCGCGCGATCTCCGAGGTGATCGTGAACATGTTAGATTCCGGCGCTATGCGCAGCACCGTCGTCAGCGGTTGCTGTTCCGCCTCGGCCGCCGACCATCCCGTGAGCTGCTCTGCAGCACCATTCATGTAGGTCACTTGCTTCGCAAGATTCGTGCACAGCACCGCGTCCGCGATCGATGCGAGCGTGACGTGCGAGCGCGCCTGCGCGACATAGGCCTGCTCCTGCGTTTCGCGCAGCGCCTTGGCCATGCGTTCGCCGCGGCGGATCGTGTTGCGCGATATGATCGTAGCGAAACCGACTAGGACCGTGCCGCAGAGCGCGAGAAAACCCGACAACAGTTCGAACACCACACGCGATGTATGGCCGAGCGACGTGGAAAATGCATCCTCCAGCGGAGCGACGCCGAGATGGATGAGATCCGCGGTAGCCAACAGGTTCTCGACTCGGCCGGGCGCCGCGCCCTCGGATGCGACGGCCGCGTGTAGTTGTTGACCCACTTCGTCCAATTGCGCAATCCCGTCATCGGCGCGAGTCCACGCCTCGATCGGCGGCGCAAGGATCGAGGAATGTTGAAACAACCGAAAGAGGCGAATCATGCCGGGCACATCGTCGGGATGATTGCGCCCGCTGATGAATCCGCGCGCGGCGAGTTCGTAGTCTGGACTGATGCTTTGCAGCTCCAAGCGTGCGACGCGATCCCCGAGATTCACGGCGAGCTCATCGCGAAAGCGCCGATAGTGCTCCGGCGCGCCGCTTCTGGCATATTGCCGCAGCTCTGCGATCGCCTGGCGCTCCGCCTTGGACCACATCCCCTCGCCATTCACAAAGGCACGTATGGAGGACATGGCGCTTAGGCTGGCGACGCACAGCGACAGCATCATCGCGGCAATCACCATCATTGGCCAGGTGACCGACAATAGCTTGCGATCTTCGGCGGGCAGGCCGGGCGGCACCGGGTCTGATTGCATTGGAGCCAATGTGTTATGAATAAGAAGGATTATCGACTGCCGCAGGTGTGCCTTGAGCCCAGGTCGGGCGGGGCCGGTCCGGCCGGTTCGCCGAGCATTGGAAGTGTGACCCAGTACCAGTTGCCATCCAGAATCGACTAAGCTCCAACGAGGAATCACCGTGGAACCCATCGGCCCGTCGATCGAGCAGAAATCATCCGCGCAGCCCCGCGCCGCACCGACCTATCGCGGTCCATTTGCCGTCATGACGGTCCTGTTCTTCATGTGGGGCTTCATGACCGTCTTCAACGACATCTTGATCCCTCGATTCAAGCAAGCGTTCACGCTCGACTACTTCGAGGCGATGCTCGTGCAATTCGCCTTTTTTGGCGCCTACTTCATCGGCGCACTGCTCTATTTTCTGATTTCCGCAACGGCGGGCGATCCGATCGCCCGCATCGGTTACAAGAACGGCGTCGTCATCGGACTTCTGATTTCTGCCGCCGGTAGCGCCCTGTTCTGGCCGGCCGCGACCGCCCTGTCGTACCCGCTGTTTCTCGTCGCTCTGTTCGTTGTGGGGCTCGGATTCGCGATGCTGCAAATCGCCGCCAATCCTTACGTGACGATACTCGGGCCGGAGCGAACCGCGTCCAGCCGATTGAATTTGGCGCAAGCGTTCAATTCCGTCGGGACGACCATAGGTCCGCTGATCGGCGGGTATCTCATTTTTCAATATTTTGCGAGCACCGGTGCGCACGGCGCGGAATCCGTCAAGGTTCCATATATCGCCTTCTGCGTGGTATTCCTGTTTCTCGCCGCCATATTTCTCGTCACCCATCTACCGCACGTCGGCGAAGGAGAAATTCAGCGGGGTGCGGGAGCATTGAGGTATCCCCACGTCATTCTAGGCGTGCTCGCCATTTTCATGTACGTCGGCGGCGAAGTCTCGATCGGAAGCTCAATCATCAATCTTCTCGGGTTACCGTCGGTCGCCGGCCTAGACCCCATTGACGCCAGCAAGTTCGTGTCCCTCTTTTGGGGCGGCATGTTGATCGGCCGGTTCATGGCCGCCGTCGAATTGAGTGAAATGAAACAAACGAACAAGCAGATCATGCTGGCGGCCATTCCCATCGCCGCGCTCATCGTCCTCGGCAGCTTGCGCGGCTGGGGCATCGCGACGAATTATTTTCCGCTGCTGGCGCTGTGTTGGCTGCTGTTTCAGTTCGGCAAAGCGCTCGCCGGACGCACGCTGCTGATTTTCTCGGCAACGATCGTCGTGCTGCTGCTGATCGCGATCGTCGGCGGCGGCAAGCTTGCCATGTGGTGCATCGTCGGCGTCGGTCTTTTCACCTCGATCGGCTGGCCGAACATCTTCTCGCTGGCGCTCGACGGCACCGGCATTTACAAGAGCCAGGTCTCATCGCTGCTCGTCATGGCGATTCTCGGCGGCGCGCTGCTGCCGCCCCTGGAGGGGCGTATCGCCGACGTCGCGGGACTGCAAATTTCATTCATCGTTCCGCTCATCGCGTACGGCTATGTCGGTTTCTACGGCTGGATTGGGCACAAGATCGGCAAGCGCCGGCTCGCTGCAGCGGCCTAGAGGCGGCGTTCGCCAACCCGCGTCATAGCGTCGATCTCGTCGAGCTCGTCTCGGTGGAACGACGGGTTTCGCAGCGCGCCGAGGCATTCTTCGATCTGCGGCCAGCGGCTGGCGCCGACGAGCGCGCTCGCAACGACCGGCTTTCCGAGCAGTCATGCGATCGCCATCTGCGCGAGCACGTCGAGCAAGCCATCTTCGATCCAGCGGTAGAGCAGCGAATAGAAGATGTCCACGTAGGCGAGATGCATGCGCTCGAGACCTTTATCCGGACTCGCGAGCAAATATTTGCGCGATCCCCATTCTCCGTAGGGACCCGGCCACATGAGATAGCCTGCTTTCGCCGAGACGACGGGCTCATCGCGGTACGCCGCAAGATCGGTCGACAAAATACGGCCGAAAGTTTGCTCTGCAGACCCGGACGGCGATCCGTAGTTGTCGGCGAGATCGAAATGCGCGGCAGTTGCAGGCCGCTGCGGCCGCAACGCGCATAGGCAAGCGATTGGTAGCGATCAACGGCAGCTACGTACATCGGCAAACTCGTGATCGATGCGGTCCATTGGTATCACGCTCTGGGATCATTGAACACCGCGTGTCCGGTTTCGCCTCGTGAATACGTCTGGTCTATCGAGCGACGCTTCGATCACTTCCACTTGACTTGGCTCCGATTCTCGCGTCGCGAACAATTACGTTTGATCCAAACCAATGAGGTAACGTGTCATGATCGGGACAATTGCCATGCTGGCCGCCGCATTGACGATCGCGGCTCCGGTCTTCGCCACGAACAAGGTCGCCGCGTCGCCGGCCGCGCGCGCTGCGTAGTCGTCCGTTTCCGCGAGCCACTTTTCGTGGGTCAAGAAATCGGAAAACGTTGAACCGAAGTCTGATGTACGCAGGCGTCCGCCGCGTTAGGCGTTTCAAACCCGGCCCGGCGCGGCGTTCGATTCACTGCCGCGCAATCCCGGGCCGCCTTCCGCGCAGCACGAATTTTTGGATTTTTCCCGTCGCCGTCTTCGGCAACTCGCGGACGAATTGAATCACGCTGGGGACCTTGAAGTGCGCGAGCGCGCCGCGCGCGAAATCGCGCAACTCAGTCTCGGTGACAACCGCATCCGGCCGCAGTACGACGAATGCGTGGGGGGACTCCCCCCACTTTTCATCGGGCATGCCGACGACCGCGGCTTCGAGTACGGCGGGATGGCGCAGCAGCACGCCCTCGACTTCTATAGAGGAGATGTTTTCGCCGCCGCTGATGATGACGTCCTTGAAGCGATCGCGGATTTCCACATACCCGTCGGGATGCACGACGGCGGCATCGCCCGAGTGAAACCATCCCCCATCGAATGCCGCGGCCGTCGCCGGCGCATCATTGTAGTAGCCTCGCATGACGACGTTGCCGCGCGCGACGATTTCGCCGAGAGTCGCGCCGTCGCGCGGCACCTCGCGCATCTCCTTGTCGACGACGCACAGTTCGCCCGACGTGATCATCTCGACTCCCTGGCGGGCTTTGACGGTCGCCCGGTCGGCAACGGACAGCGCCGCATGTTCCGGCAACGGCTCGCAGATGGAGATGAAGGGCGCGGTCTCGGTCAGTCCATAAACCTGCGTGACCTCCCATCCGAGCGATGTCTCCATGCGCTCGATCGTCGCCGCCGCAGGCGCCGCGCCCGCCGTGAATACGCGCACGCCCCGGCGCAACTGCCGACGCATCGACTCGGGCCCGTTCGCGATGCCGATGAGCACGGTGGGGGCCGCGCTGAGGTGCGTGACGCGCTCGCGGTTCACCAATTCGTAGATGTTCGCCGCATCCACTTTACGCAGACAGATGTGCGCCGCTCCGGCCGCGGTCACCGTCCATGTGAACGTCCAGCCGTTGGCATGGAACATCGGCAGCGTCCATAGATAGCGGTCGGCCGGCGTCATCGGCCAATGCACCAGTGTGCCAATCGAATTGATCCATGCATTTCGGTGAGTAATCATGACGCCTTTGGGGCGTGAGGTCGTACCGCTGGTGTAATTGATTGCGAGCAGGTCCGTTTCGACGAGTTCAGCGAATTCGACCGCATCGGCGCCGCTCTGAAGCAGCGATTCGTACGAGAGCCAGTTCGGCTTTTCGCCTTCGAGAGCGACGAAATGATGCACGCCGGGCATGCGCGCGCGCACGCCGTCGATGGCGTCGAGGTAGTCCGAATGTACGCAGAGGACCTTGGCGCCGCTATGAGTCACCATGTAGACGAAATCATCGGGCGTGAGCCGGTAATTCATCGGTACGATGACGGCACCCAGCTGTGGAATCGCATAGAACTGTTCGAGGTGCTGATGCGTATTGGGTGCGATGGTGGCGACGCGGTCGCCCTTCGCGACACCCATCCGTGCGAGGCTAGCCGCCCACCGGTCACAGCGCTCGCCAAATTGGCCATAAGTGAGCCGGAGCTCGCCGTCGATCACGGCTTCGCGCGCAGAATATAACTTACGTGCGCGGCGCGCGAAGTCCAAAGGGGTGAGCGGCGTTTCCATGGCAAGTCAACCTCGGTGCGAGATCGGAGTTGGAATTATGCGCCGAGTTGATGGCGTCTTCACCGGCCCCACATCGCGCCGCCGGGCCCGCGCATGCCGGCGCTCGTGGGCTTGGTGTCGAGAACCGATCTCGTATCGGCGCAAATATCATGTTCGCCGGCAGGCATATATTAGACCATATCGCTATGCGGAAGCGCCCGAGGTCGCAGCGACCGATCTGAGGCTCGAGAAAAGTACGGTTGGCTTCGTGCGCCGGTTCCAACGAAACCGGCGGTGGAACGGGAAGACTCCGCCGCCGGCGTCGAATTCGACATCCAATCAACCGTCCCCCTGCGTGCCGCGCATTGACTGGCGCAGCAATTGGGGTTCAGTGATCAACGGCGCCTTTTCTTCCAGCGGGGTGCGGGCAGCATCTCGACCGCACTTGCGGACTTATTGGCGCCATTGGTATTTGACATCTTACCGGCCGACGAAAAGCCAACCGCGTGCGCACCCGCCTGCGCGTCGCGGTCAATGACCACGGCAAAAGCCGGAGTTGCCATGGCCAGCGCCGCAACCAGTACGGCAATTTTGTTGATCACGCGACGGTACCTCGATTTGTAGGGTTGGAGTGAAATCCTTGCCGACGCCCGACGTCGCTGGCTGCAACGGCTACTTTGATAAGACGTGATCGCTCATCGAAACCGGACACGCCGCCGCGACCCGGTGCGGCTCATTGGACGGTTCGAGTCGCGGCACACTGGATGCTTGGGGCCTGGGAATCCCGTCTCGCCGGCTTGATTGACATCGGGCTGCGTCGGTATAAATTAGGCGGTCTCCGGGCCACCACCCCGATCGACCTGCCCGGCAACGGAATGCCGATACAACAGGAGGATTAGCGGTCTTCATGGTTGACATCACGAAGCTGCTGCAGGCGGCGCGAGACGCGCCGGATCAGGCGATCATCGACGCGATCTTCTCGGCTCTCTATCCCGACCTGCACCGCATGGCGGCGGCGCGCCTCGCGAAAAACGGCACTATCACCCAGCTCGACGCGACCTCGATGGTGCATGAGACTTACGAGCGGCTCAGAAATTGCGGCCAAATCGATGCCGCGTGCCGCGGCCAATTCTTGGCCTATTCCTCGCAAATCATGCGCTCGGTGATCATCGACTTCGTGCGCAAACGCCGCGCCGAGAGGCGCGGCGGCGAGGCGATTCACGTGACGCTGTCGACCGGCGTGCTGAACCGGGCCGGCAGCAGCGATGATGACGTCGAGCGGATCAACGACGCGCTCGTGGAACTCGAGAGCGTGGATCCGCGGCTCAAGCAGGTCGTCGAGATGCGCTACTTCGGGGGCTTCGAGGAGCGAGAGATCGCCGAGGCGTTGGGCATAACCGATCGGACCGTGCGGCGCGACTGGGAACGCGCGAAGTTGCTGTTGCAGGTATCGATTCGCCGTTAAGGAGCTCGGCGGGATGTCCGGTTTGCCGCCGCGATTACGTCTATGGTCTTTATGCATTGATGGCGGGAAATTCGACATGACGACTTTGGGAGATCTGCCGCCGGCGGACTGGCGCCGGCTCAACGCACTGCTCGAACACGCGTTGGACATGGATCCGGATGCGCGTGCTGCGTGGCTCGCGCAGTTGCCGCCGGAGGAGGCGGATCTGGTTCCGCTGCTGAGGCGCCTGCTCGATGAGGCGCAAGCCTCCGGCGTCCCCGAGCCAACGCCGGTGCTCGCCTCGCTGGGCCTGTTCAGCGCCGACGGCCCGAAGACTCAGGGGAAACCCGGCGATCGCATCGGGCCATACCAATTGGTGCGCGAATTGGGCCGCGGCGGCATGGCCGTCGTCTGGCTCGCCGACCGCGTCGACGGGACGATCGAGCGGCAGGTCGCGCTGAAGATCCCGACGGTCGACTGGACCGATCGTGGCCTCGCGGATCGAATCCGGCGCGAATGCGCCGTGCTCGCGAGCCTCAATCATCCGAATATCGCCCAGCTCTACGACGCCGGCTGGTCCGATTCCGGGCTGCCCTACCTCGCGATCGAGGTCGTCGACGGCGAACCGATCGACCGCTATTGCGCCGATCGCAATCTCGACGTGCGTGCACGCACGCGGCTGTTCATCGATGTCCTGCGTGCGGTCGCCTACGCACATGCGCGGCTCGTCGTGCACCGGGATCTGAAACCCGCCAATGTGCTCGTCGGAAAGGACGGGCGCGTCAAGCTGCTCGACTTCGGGATTGCGAAGGTGCTCTCCAGCGATGAATCAATCAGCGCAGATTCGGACCTGACGCGCGTCTCCGGCCGCCCCGTGACACTGAGCTATGCCGCACCCGAGCAGGTGCTTGGTAAACCGGTGACGACCGCGACCGACATTTACGCGCTCGGCGTGATGTTGTTCGAATTGCTCTCCGGCAAGCGGCCATTCGCTGCGGCCCCGGATACCCGCTCGGCGATCGAGGAGGCGCTCGCGCGCGCCGATGGACCGGCTCCGAGCAGTCTTTCTTCGCAGCCCTCGACCGCGCGCGCGTTGCGCGGCGACCTCGATGTGATCGTGCGCAAGGCGCTGCGCAAGGAGCCGGACGGCCGGTTCGAAACCGCGGCCGCGTTCGCCGATGATTTGGAGCGGTATCTCTCAGGGCGTCCGATCCGCGCCCAGCGCGGCAGCGCCTGGTATCTCGCGCGGCGTTTCATGATGCGCAATCGGCTCGCGCTCGGCGCGGGCACCGCAGTGATCATCGCGATCGTTGCCGGATTGACGATCGCGCTCGCGCAAGCCCGGCGCGCCGAGATGCAGGCGCAGAATGCCGCGGCGATCGGCAACTTCGTGCTTTCGGTCATTCAGCAAGCCGACCCGATGCAGAGTCAGGACACCCGGGCCTCGGATCTGGCGCTGCTGCAGACGCTCGCCAACCATATTGACGTCGAGCTCGGCAATCGCCCCGAGCTTCGCTTCGCTTTGCGCGCGGCAATCGCGACGGCCTACCGCAACCGGGGCGAATACAATATGAGTCGCGCGATATTGCGCCTCGCAATGCAGGATGCTGCCGCCTCGCCGTCGAGCATCGCCGCGCTCGACCTGCTGCGCGCCAAGGTTCTGCTCGGCGGCGTATCGGAGAACGACGAGGAGCGCAACGAGTTGCTCGACCGCGAAATCCCCGTGCTGCGCGCGATGGGCCCCGCAGCCGCGCCCGTGCTGGTCGATGCATTGATCACGCGCGAGTCGGTAAACAACACCGTCAACATCAAGGATCCGGCGGTGGGCGTCAAACCGCTGCGCGAGGCTCTCGAGGTCGCCACGCGCGACATTGGGATCGCCGATGAGCGCACGCTGAAAGCCGCCCACGCCCTGGCGTTCATGCTCGGGCCGGGCGTCATGAACAAAACAGAGGAAGCGGCAGCGACCATCGAGCCCGTCTACCGCGCGGTAAGAGCCGCGGGAAAATTGCCGCCGAGTAATCCGACGCTGCTCGCAGCGGAATCGCTCTACGGAGAGATTTTATGCACGCTAGGCCGCGGCGACGAGGGCATTCCGTTGCTCGAGCAAGTCCTCGGCGAAGCGGTCGCCATGCATCACGAGGGCAAGGAGCTGCGCGGTGCACTGCTGTACTTGGCGCGGGGCCAGACCAATGTAGGGCGTCTCAATGATTCGATCGCGACCTTTGCTTCCGCTTATACACTGATCGCCAATCGCGAGCCGTTCGCCAGCCGTCTACGCTCCTCCTACGGCGGAGATCTCGCCCACGCGCTATTGCGCGCGCGCAGACCCTTGGAAGCCGAGGCGTTTGTCGATGAACAGCAGGCCCGTCGCAATTCGCTGAGCGCGTCCGACACGGCGGACGCGCCACAGCTCGATTTTCAAATCGACCACAAGCGTCTCTGGATCAGATTGCAAGTCGGGGAGTACGAGGCCGCGAGACAGCTCGGCGAAGCGATGTTGCGGAAATACCGGCAGGAAAAAAGCCCCTATTATGAATATGTGACCAACATCTTCATGCCGGACCTTTACCTGGCAACCAGCCGCCCCGCCGAGGCCGAGAAGGCGGCGGAGGCGGAATTGCAATATGCGGTGGAGCGGGGCAATGCCGCGGAGATGGAATATGGGACCGTCGCCCGCACCAAACTTGCACTGGGTCAAGCAGCGGAGGCGCTCGCGCTGACCGAGAATCACGAGGGAAAACCGGATCCGAGCGATGCCATCAATGTCGATCTGGCCAACTTGCGCCTGGCGCGCGGCCGCGCCTTGCTCGCATTGGGTCGCGCAGCGGATGCGCGCAAGCCGCTCGGCTCGGCCTACGAGTTCTGGCGCGCCTTCGCCCCCAATGATCATTTCGCCGCGGTCGCCGCCTACTGGTATGCGCAGTCGCTGCTCACGAGCGGCGAGGCGGACGCGGCGCAGCGGTTGCACGCCTCGGCCAAGCCGCCGCTCGAATATGCGCCGCCGGATTTGGCGGTACTGCGCGCGGAGCGGCGTCGCTCGCCGCAGGAGCGCATCGAGAGCGTGCTGCGCAAATACCCGTTGCGTCCGGAGGTTGCGCAGGTGCTCGCGAAAAGCGTCGATGTGGCGCCGCGGCCGTCGGTCGCACATTGATAGGGCATAAGCTCGACCACGGCTCGGCCACGCGCCGTTTTGTGCTTTAGTACCGGCCAAATCAGCCGATAACCGTACGGGCGAGGACAGTACGGATGGCGAATAATTGTATGCCTGGAGCGCAAGCGCTGCGGTCATGAGTCGGCTTGCGATACGCGGCTTGCTGTCGATATTGCTCATTGCCGTCTGCGCGGAGGCGCGCGCGCTCGATCCGTCGCTGCAGCCGAGTCAATATGTGCTCGACAACTGGCAGATCCCCGAGGGACTGCCGCAGACCTCCGCGCTGGCGGTCGTCCGCACGCCGGACGGGTATCTCTGGGTCGGCACTCAAGAAGGTTTGGCGCGCTTCGACGGAGTTCGCTTCACAGTGTTCGACAGCGACAACGAAACCGCGATCCCGAACAAATCCATCTCCGTGCTGTACGTCGACCGGACCGGACGGCTGTGGATCGGAACGCGCGCTGGGATTGCCGTGTTTGAGAATGGGCACTTCACGCCGTTCAACGGGGTCGCCGGGATTGCGCATGGCTACGTGCACGCGATTATCGAATGCAAGGACGGGCGCCTATGGGTGGGAACGGAGCACGGCCTATTCGAGATCGGCGGCGGCGACACGCTTTCGTTCGACGCGTCGAACGGGCTCAAAGACAACCGTATCCGCGCGTTGCACGAAGACCACGACGGTGTTCTGTGGATCGGCACGGGTAGCGGCCTGCAGCGCTATGACGGCAAGCGTTTCGAGGTCGTGCCGCTTCGCAGCGGCGCCGCGGATGTGCCGGTCACGGCAATCCACGAGGACACCGACGGCACGCTCTGGATCGGAACCGGGGACGGCGCGCTCTATCGGCGCACCGGCGGCCAATTCGACGCAGTCGCCGAATCGGGGCGCCTCGGCTCGGTCGTTCGCACGCTGCTGCGCGATCACGACGGCAATTTGTGGATCGGCACCCGCGGCGGCGGACTCATACGGTGGCGTAACGGCGAATTCAGCAGACTCGACACCAACTTATTTGCCAATAGCGATCTGCGCGCGCTCGCCGAGGACAACGAGGGCAGTCTGTGGATCGGCAGCTACGGCAGCGGCGTCATGCGCCTGCGCGACGGCAAGTTCGTGTCGGCCGGCGAACCCGAGGGCCTGCAGGGCAACGTAAGCTGGTCCATCACGCCGCGCAAGCGCGGCGGTGTTTGGGTTGGATCGGACGGCGGACTCAGCAGCTACGTCGATGCGCATTTCCAGCACATTCACGGACCCAAGGGCTACGAAGACACCCGCATCGTGTCGGTGCTCGAGGATCGCAACGGCGTCGTATGGGTCGGCACGGACGGTCAAGGCGTATTCCGGCTCGACCCGCACGGCATGGCGCTGTCCAACAAACAAGAGGGGATATCGGGAAATACCGCGCGAGCGCTGCTCGAGGACCGTCAAGGCCGCATCTGGATTGGCACGGACCAAGGACTCTATGTCGTCGATCAGGGAAAGGTCACATCGATGGGCTCTGCGCTCGGCGTCGCCGGTCCGGTCGTCGTGCATCTCGTCTTCGAAGACCGCGCCGGCGACCTCTGGGTCACGACCGAGTCCCACGGTGTGTTCGTGATCAGCGCTCACGGTACACGCCATTTAGGGGTCGCCGACGGCCTGCCCAGCGATTGGGTCGTCGCGATTCACGAGGATGAGCGCGGCGTTGTGTGGCTCGGCACGATCGTCGGCCTTGCGCTGTGGCGCGACGGCAAGCTGACCTCGCTGGCGCGCTTCAAGGGTCCGCTGCGCGAGACCATCCTGCAGGTACTCGAGGACGATGCGCACCAGCTTTGGCTGACGACGAACAAAGGCCTGATGTCGGTATCGCGCTCCGCGCTCGATGCGCTGGCCGCAGGTGGGACCGCCATGCCGGACTTTCATGTCTACGGCCTCGCGGATGGTTTGCGCACTGCCGAATTCGATGGCGGCAACAGCTCGGCCGGCTGTGTGACCCCGGATGGAGCGCTGTGGTTTCCGAACATTCGCGGCATCGTGAGGGTCGATCCTAAGCACATACGGACGAATGCGCTGCCGCCGCCCGTGCACATCGAGCGAGTCGCCGCCGATGGCGTGCCATTGACGCTCAGCGATGCGGCAGACGTCGCACCGGGAGCGCAGCAGTGGGAGTTTCATTATGCCGGGCTGAGCCTTCTGGTGCCGCGGCACATGCTCTTCCAGTATCGACTCGAGGGTTTCGACAAGGGCTGGATCGACGCGGGAAATCGCCGCACCGCGTACTACACGCGACTCGCGCCGGGCACCTACGTTTTCCACGTGATCGCGAGCAATAATGACGGCGTCTGGAACACCACGGGCGCGAGCTTTCGCTTCACGCTCGAGCCGCACTACTATCAGACCGTCTGGTTCATGATGCTCTGCGTGCTCGCCGGCGTGCTCGCGATCGTCCTCGCCGCGAGTGCCTGGTACCGCCTGCGGGTCGAGCGCCTCCGGCGTCTGGCCGGTATGCTCAGCGAGCAAGTTGCGCAGCGCACGCGGGATCTCGAATCGGCCAACTCCGAACTGCTCGAGGCCAAGGATCGCGCGGAGCTTGCGGATCGGGCGAAGTCGCAGTTTCTGGCCAACATGAGCCACGAAATCCGCACGCCCATGAACGGCGTGATCGGCATGACGGAGTTGCTGCTGGAAACCCGCCTCGATCCGATGCAGCGCGACCATATGGAAACGATCCGCGACAGCGCCGGCGGTCTGCTCACCATCATCAATGACATTCTCGATTTCTCCAAGATCGAAGTCGGCAAGCTGGATCTCGAGCGTATCGACATGGATTTGCGCAGCACCGTAGACGACGTCGCACATCTGCTGGCGGTCCAGGCGCATGCGAAGGGACTCGAACTGATCAGCAACATCGACCCGCTGCTGCCCGAGCGAGTCATCGGCGATCCCGGCCGCCTGCGTCAGGTATTGCTCAATCTCGGCAGCAACGCGATCAAATTCACGTGCGTCGGCGAGGTCTCGATCGACATCCGGGCCATTGCCAGCGACGCACTCCATACGATGGTCCGCTGCGAGGTGCGCGATACCGGCATAGGTATCCCGGCGCCGCGCGTCGAATCGCTGTTCCAACCATTCTCGCAAGTCGACGCGTCCACGACACGACACCACGGCGGCACCGGCCTCGGCCTGTCGATCGTGCGTCGTCTGGTCGAATTGATGCAGGGCGAATCCGGTGTCGAGAGCGTCGAGGGCGTCGGCTCGGTGTTCTGGTTCACGGCTCGGTTCAGCACGTCGACGGCTAGATCGGACCGCCGCGTCTTCGACAACGAGATATTCGCGAACCGGCGCGTGTTGATCGTCGATGACAACGCCACCAATCGCAAAGTACTGAGCCGGCAGCTCGAACATCTCGGCATGAAATCCAGCTGCGTCGACAACGCAGACGCCGCGCTGCAGGCACTGCAGGCCGCGCAGAACGGGGAGTCGGCCTTCGATCTCGCCGTGCTCGATTACATGATGCCGGGCTGCGATGGGTTCGAACTCGGCCACCGCATCACGAGCGACGAGCGGCTCACAGCGACGCGACTCGTGTTGTTGACGTCCGCGCGGGAAATCCGCTGCGCCGCGGACTTCGAGGCGCTGGGCTTTGCGGCCTATCTGCTCAAGCCGGTCTCGCACCGCGACCTACGCGAGTGCTTGGGCCGCCTGCTGTCGGTGGACGGTTCGCAGTGGCACCAGCGGAAGCTTCCCATCGTGATCGCCGAGCGCAATCGGGAGAGGCGTAGCGAGCAGCGAATCCTGCTCGCCGAGGATAATTTGGTGAATCAGAAAGTCGCGCGCGGCACCCTCGAAAAAATGGGCTTTCAGATCGATATCGTGAGTAATGGCTTGGAAGCCGTTGCCGCATGGGAAACTGGCTGTTATCACTTGATCCTCATGGACTGCCAGATGCCGGTGATGGACGGCTACCAGGCGACCCGGGAAATCCGTTCGCGCGAGCGCGGCGCTCGTCACGTCCCGATCATCGCGCTGACCGCAGATGCGATGAAAGGCACCGAACAGCACTGCATCGATGCCGGCATGGACGATTACCTGACCAAGCCGCTCGATCGCGCGCGTCTCGCCGAGACCATCGATCGCTGTCTGGCATCGGCCGGCGCGACATCGCAAATCATCGACGGCGACCGTCGCGCACCGCCGCCGTCCGACAACGACGATGCGCCGGTGGACTGGGATCAATTCGTGAGCTTGACGGACGGCGATCGCGAGTTTGCCGATCAGCTCGTGCAACTGTTCATCGACTCCGGTGACGCAGCGCTGCGCGAGATCCGTACCGCGCTCGAACGCGGCGACCTTGCGGCGATCGGGCGCGCGGCGCACTCGTTCAAGGGGTCGAGCGCAAACATCCGTGCACGCCCAGCCAGCGCGGCAGCTGGCCGGCTCGAAACGGCCGCGTATGCGGGCGATGTCGATCGGATATCGGAGCTCGAACAGCAATTGCGCCGGGAAGCCGACCGCGCCCGGAATTACTTGCGCGCGCGCCAGACGTGAGCGCGCCGGCCGCGCAGCACCCGCAAGGGATCCGCCGTCCTCTAAACCACGAGGACGGTCGAGCCCGTGGTCTTGCGCGCCGCCAGATCCGCGTGCGCCCTGGCGGCATCCTTGAGCGCATAGGTTTGGCTGACGGTAATCTTCACCGCACCGGATTCCACGACCTCGAACAGTTCCTTCGCCATCGCCACCAAGTGTTCGCGCTTGGCGCCGTAGGTGTTGAGCGTCGGCCGGGTGACATAGAGCGAACCCTTCGCCGCGAGGAGTCCGAGATTGAGAGGCTCGACCGAGCCGGAGGACTGGCCGAACAACGCGACCAGTCCCAGGGGCGCACAGCAATCGAGCGACTTCATAAAAGTGTCCTTGCCGACGGAATCATAGACCACCGGCACTTTCTTACCGCCGGTGATTTCCTCGACTCGCTTGACGAAATCCTCGCGCGTATAGACGATCACGTGCGCACAGCCGTTGGCCTTGGCTAGCTTCGCCTTCTCGTCACTGCCGACCGTACCGATGACGGTCGCGCCCAAGTGTTTGGCCCATTGCGAGAGGATGGTGCCGATGCCGCCCGCTGCCGCATGGAGCAGTATCGTATCGCCGTTCTTGACGCGATAGGTCTGGCGGATGAGGTATTGCACGGTCAATCCTTTGAGCATCATCGCCGCCGCCGTCTTGTCGTCGATACCGTTCGGCAACTTGATCAGCCGGTCGGCGGGTATGAGCCGCGCCTCGGCATAAGCGCCCAAAGGCGCGGCGCCATAGGCAACGCGGTCTCCAGGCTTCAAATCCGTGACGCCGGGGCCGACTGCCTCGACGACACCGGCGCCTTCGCTGCCGAGGCCGCTCGGCAGTGGTACGGGATACAATCCGGTGCGGTTGTAGATGTCGACGAAATTGAGGCCGACCGCGGTTTGCCGGATGCGTGCCTCGCCCGGACCGGGTGCGCCGAGTTGGATATCTTCCCAGACGAGGACCTCCGGTCCACCGGTCTTGTGAAATCGAATTGCGTGCGGCATCGAGTATCCTCCTAACGGCGCGCCATCTGATTTCTGATGACGAGCGGCATTTTATATCAAGCATGGGCGCGCCGAGCACGGTGGTAAGGCAGCCGTGCCGCGCCGACGTGCGGTCGTCATCGCTGCAATCACCGACCTCGCGATTCTTTACGCTTCCAAACTCATTAATACGAGCTTGAAAATATTCGCGGTCGCGGGCAAAGACCCGACGACAATGACTTTCAAACGAGCGCGGTCCGGGTCATAGATCGTCTCAACACGAAGTGCACCGTCACCGTCTTGACGGCTCTGCGCTGCGCCAAGAACGCGACTCGAGACGCGAGCCACGAGATCCGGACTAATCGCGTCGACTTCGACGATGCTCGAAACCTCGACGCGTCGAATTCGCCCGCCGCGTTCGCCGTGGGCCGATGACGTCCGGCCGATGAATGCGTCCAAATCCTCGGATGCAACGCGATATTGTTTGCCGATGCGCGCGGCTTTGAGGCGTCCGGTTCGAACGTAGCCCCGGACCGTCCTCACGTTCAATGCGAGCCGCTCTGCAATTTGCTCGAGTGAAAGAAACATGCGCCCTGCCCAAAATAAATTATGATCTCATAATTATTTATAGGTATATATTCGTCAACATATAGAGCTGTTTAGAGCATTACAAGACCGATCCGGGTCGGCGCTATCCGCAAATCGGATCCGCCATCCGGGGTCTTCTCTACGATCTCGCGCAGGATGGCCATTGAACTGTATATAATCACAGCCCGCGCGATTTCCATTGCGGTCGCGCCCGGCACCGAAGGTCTTTTGGGTTAGGCATGCACGTCTTTGAGCTGGAATATCCATTCTGCAGCAACCCGCACTGCGAGTTGCATTTGCGTATCGGAGATCCGCGCGTACACGGCTATGGCAATTGGGCGCAAATGCCCGATGGCCGCATGATAGGCCGCGGGCTGTACGACAACGCATTCCTCTGTGATCCCTGCGGTCGCGCACAAGCAGCCGCGGCGATTGCATCGACGCATCAAGACGCGGCGGCCTGAGCCGGCTCCGGCGGCACGGAAACCGCTGACGTTCTTGTGTACAACCGCGATTGACTGCCGCGGCTGATCTCACACAGTGGATCTTGATATTGCAAACCGCTATCGATTGATCGATAGTCGGATAGACAAACCTTGGGGTGGTCCTTATAGGACCTGAGACGTCGGTGAGCCGGCGAACCCGTTGAACCTGATCCGGTTAGTACCGGCGTAGGGAGCAGGTAATTGAAATATCAATGGCTGTTGCATGGATCCCTTGCGGTCTCAATCTCATGGGCGCCGCTTGCTGTTGCGGACGACGACATGCTGCAGGAAATCGTGGTCACCGCGAGTCTGCACTCAACCAGCCTTGCCGAGCTGCCGCAAAGCGTGACGGTGCTCGACGCAGAGACGCTGCGGACTGCCGGCGTCCAACATTTCGAGGATGTTCTCGCCTTGATTCCGGATTTGAACTGGGCCGCCGGCACATCGCGACCGCGCTTTTTCCAGCTGCGCGGCATCGGTGAGGTCGAGCAGTACCAGGGCGCGCCGAACCCGTCGGTTGGTTTTCTCATCGACGATATCGATTTCTCGGGTGTCGGAATGCCGGCAACGCTCATCGATACGCGGCAAATCGAAGTATTGCGAGGCCCGCAAGGTACGACTTACGGCGCCAACGCGCTCGCGGGCCTGATCAGCGTGCGCACCGCGGATCCGGGGACCAGTTTCGAATTGGACAGCGAGGTCAGCGGGGCTACCTACGACACGCGTTCCGCGGGAATCGTCGTTGGCGACGGCTTCGCGTCGGGCGCAGCCGGCTGGCGCTTCGTGGCGCAGCAGTTCCTCAGCGACGGGTTCCGTCATAACGAGTACCTAGATGAGAATTCCACCAATGGATACGACGAAGGAACTCTGCGCGGCAAGCTGCACTGGCAGCTGACCGACGCCGTCCAGGCGGATCTGGCCTTGATGCACGTGAACATCAATAACGGCTACGACGCCTGGTCGATTTACAACACCTACACGACTTACTCGAACCAGCCGGGGCGAGACGCGCAGCGCTCGAATGGCGCTGCGCTACGCCTCGTCGATTCCATCGACGGGCTGGCGGAGCTGCGTAGCGTCACCAGCACCGCCAATTCGTCGATCATCTACTCATTCGACGGGGATTGGGGCAACGATCCGTTCTGGGCCGCGACTACCGGCTATGCACCCTATGATTACTTTCAAAGCGACAACCGAACGCGACGCACGCTGGCGGAAGATCTGCGCATCATCGGCGATCAGTCGCGCGCGCTATTCGGACGACTGCGCTGGTTGGCGGGAATTTATGCGCTGCGCCTCACGGAATCGGACAGCCAACTGTTCACATGGGACGCCTACGACGCCGGACCGGGCGGCACGCCCGGCGCCGGCACGAGCGGGCTCAACAGCCGGTACGGGGCCACCAACGTGGCCTTGTACGGCTCGCTGGACGCGGACTTGGGCAAGCGGACGATCGTCTCCGGCGGATTGCGCCTGGAGCAGCGCGTCGCCGCTTACTCCGACAGCGCCGACGTCCAGACCCCGTTTCCACGGGAAACGAATCACATGATCGGCGGCAATCTCTCGTGGACCAGAAATGTCGGGGACGGGGAACATCTCTACGCCACGCTCGCGCGCGGATACAAAGGAGGCGGCTTCAACATCGGCTCGGGAATCTTATCGGAACAACGCGAATTTGGTCCCGAGGCGTTGTGGAGTATCGAGACAGGGCTGAAATATGCGCATGCGGACAGTCCGCTCGAGATGCAAACCGACGTGTTTTACATGCGCCGCCAGAACATGCAGGTTTATTTATCCGAACAGCTGCAACAAAACAATCCTTTGAATTATGTCTTTTACACGCAGAACGCGAGCAATGGCGAGAATTACGGGTTCGAAGGGGAGGCCCTTTATCACCTGAACAGCCGGCTGGATCTGTCGGGTAGCCTCTCGCTGCTGCGCACGCGTTATCTCAATGTGACCGGCTTATTCGCCGGCCTGGATATCGATGGGCGCCAGCAACCGTTCGCACCCGGCTACAAGCTTGCCGCGGCCGTGGAGTATCACGACCCCAATGGTTGGTTCGCACGCGTCGACGCGTCGGCGCTCGACAGCTTCTACTACTACACCAGCGATGCTCAGACCTCGCGCGCCTACAATCTGGAGAACGTCCGGATCGGTTGCAAACGCGGTGGTTGGACGACAAGCCTTTGGGTCCGCAATCTCCTCGACGCCCGCTATGCTCAACAGGGATTTTATTTCGGCCTCATTCCGCCAAATTTCCCCAATCAAGCCTTTCTGCAGCTCGGCGATCCGCGGCAGATCGGCATCACCGTGAGTTACGAGCTGAAGCCGAGTACTCGCTAGACGCCGCCGCGCGGTACTGTCAATGCGGGCGGAGCGCGATTACAATCCGATCCGTCATATTTAAGGCCCTGTGCCGATCGAAAAATCCATGGCTGCTCCGAATACTCCACCGCTGCTGACCGAGCTGAAGCTTTCAGCCGCGCTCACGGAAACCGTCAATACGGCTCTCGCGCGCGGCAGAATGATGAGCGTTGCGTACGTCTCGCCCGAGGGCCGGCCCGAGCTGTCGTTCCGCGGCAGCGTGCAGGCCTACAGCGACAACCAACTCGCCATCTGGGTCCGCAATCCCGAAGGCGGTATTCTCAAAGCGATCGCGAGCGGACATCCCCACATCGCGCTGCTCTACGGCGAGCTCGGTGCCGAGTCGAAGGCCTTCGTGACCTTCCGGGGCCATGGGCGCGTGGAGTCTTCGGACTCGGTGCGCCGCAAGGTGTACGACGACTCGCCCGAAGGCGAGCGCAATTTGGACAAGGACCGTAAAGGTGTAGCCCTGATCATCGACCTCGACAGTGTCGACGGTTTCTTCGGCGGCAACCTGCTCAAGATGCGTCGCTGAGACCGTGAGCGGCGGCGACACCAGGAGATCGCGAATGCATCAAAAGTTTCGCTCACTCGCGCTATTGGGCCTCGTGGTCCTCGGCGCAACCGGCTTGACGCTGCTTTGCGCAGCCACCATCTCCCCGAAGGCCTATGTCGTCGCCGAAATCAACGTGACGGATCCGGAGGCCTATAAGAGCTACGTCGCCGCAGTGGCCCCGGTCGTCGCGCGCTTTGGCGGAAAATATCTCGTTCGCGGCGGACAAACAATCTCGATCGAGGGCGCACCTCCGAGCGGCCGGGTGGTCGTCATCGAATTCGACAGTCTGGCCGCAGCCAGAACTTTCGAAGACTCCGCCGATTACGCGGCCGTTTCCCCGATCCGCCACAAAGCAGCGCAAAGCCGCGTATTCCTCGTGGAGGGCGCGGCCCAATAAGCACCGCTACCAGCCGCCGAATTCGCGCGATGGAAATCGTTACTTCAGAACGCCGAGCCGCACCAAGCTCTCGCCGGTGGCAAAAATGGCTTCTTCTGCCGAGCGCGGTACCCAACCCAGCAGGCGCATGGCCTTCTCGTGCGACGCATTCTTGACCTTGCCGAGTTCGGGCGCGACTTGCTTCAGCGTCGGATCGAGCATCGCGGCGAATCGAACGAGCCAATTCGGCAACTGCACGGTCGGCACTTTTTTGGCCGATGCCCCGAGGCGCTTTTTCAGCACCCGTGCAATCTCCAGTATCGATAGGCTCGGCCCGGCGACCGCGAGGAATCGTTCTCCCTTCGCAGCCGGAAGCGTCATTGCGCGTATGTGCAGGTCGACAACGTCCCGCACATCGACTACTCCAAAATTGAGCCGCGGGCAGCCGGGAACGGACCCGCTCAACAACCGCTGCACGAGCACGATTGACGTCGAGAAGTCCGGTCCCCAAACCGGACCGAACACGCCGACCGGATTGACGACGGAAAGCTCCATCGTGCCGCCTTCACGAGCCATAAAATCCCAGGCGGCGCGTTCGGCGATGGTCTTCGATTTGACGTACGGTGTCAGCCCCGGTCCGTCGAGGTTGGTCCAGCTGGTCTCGTCGAATGGCACCAGTCGTGGCTCGTGCCCATAGCCGATGGCGGCAAACGAGGACGTGAGCACGACGCGCTTGACGCCCGCATCACGCGAGGCTCGCAACACCCGCAGCGCTCCGTCGCGCGCGGGAACGATCAGTTCATCCTCATGCGCGGGAACTTTCAGCGGAAAAGGCGATGCCACGTGCAGCACGTAGTCGCAACCGGCGACGGCTTCCGGCCAGCCCGCGTCCTTTTCGAGATCCGCGGCAACGCACGATAGCCGTTCGCCAGGCTCCGCGCCGCCGCTCTTGAGCAGCGCGCGCACTTCGCCCTCGCGTCTCGGGTTGCGCAACGTGGTACGCGCTCGATGACCTGCCGCCAAAAGTTGCAATAGACAATGACCACCGATGAATCCCGACCCGCCCGTAACGAGTATCGTGCTCATGACAGCTCCTGCGGCGACCCGCGCATTACCCCGCCCTCACTTCCATCGTAACCGGTTACAGTGATGATTTCGTCCAATGGCCTTTGCCCGCCAATTGCGCCTCGATGGCGCGCTCAATCTTTCCGGGGAAAATTGATGTTTGTCTCAGGGGAGCGGAAACTCCTTCCTTATCGCCAACTTGGGAGGCCTTTGGATGACTTTCACGACCTCGAGATTGGACACGAAGAGTTCCGCATTGCTATTGAGCCTATGCCTTGCCGCTGTGGCACAGGCCGCGATCGCGGTTGAGGCGCCAACCGCGCCCGCGCCAAAACCGGACAATGAAGTGCGCGCAGCGTGCGCAGCCGATGTTCAAAAACTCTGCGCCGGCGTTCAACCCGGCGGTGGGCGAATACGTGCCTGCATGAGACAGCATAAGGAAGAACTGTCGGACGGCTGCAAGCAAGCGATCGCCAAGGCTAGGCAAAATCCTTCCTGAGATTGCGCCTGTGAAGATGATCCGGCTGCCCATGCAGGAGCCACCATGTTGATTCACCGCTATGGCGCGCGCTCGAGAATTCCCTGGTCGGATCACATGCTTGGGCTCATATGATTTCCTGGGACGAGCGATACAGCGCCAACAGCTATTTCTATGGGACGGAGCCCAACGACTTTTTGCTCGAAAGCTGTTCGATCATTCCACCCACCGGGGAAGTTCTCAGTCTTGGCGAGGGCGAGGGACGCAACGCCGTTTTCCTCGCCGGACGAGGCTACCGAGTCGTGGCGCTCGATCAATCCCGCGTTGGACTCGACAAGGCGCAGCAACTCGCGACCGCCAAGGGCGTCACGATCGGCACGGTCGCGGCGGACCTCGAACACTATCGAATCGAGCCCGACCGGTGGGATGGCATCGTGTCCATCTGGTGCCACCTGCCCCGATCGCTGCGCGCCTCGGTACACGCGCAAGTTCTCGCGGGTCTGGCGCCTGGCGGTATTTTCTTGCTCGAATCCTACGCGCCCGCACAGATCACCTACGGAACCGGCGGCCCCAAGCAGCTCGATCTGTTGCCCTCGGTGGCGGACCTGCGTCAGGAACTCGAAGGTCTCGACCTCGTCCATGCGGTCGAACGCGAACGCGCCGTACATGAGGGCCGCGGGCACACGGGCTTGAGCGCCGTCGTGCAGATCATCGCGCGTAAGCGCCGATGAGGGCGCCGTCGGCGGGGATCCTCAGATGGACGGAGATGCCGCTGCTGCGAACACTCGCTGGATGAGCCAGTTTGCGAGGCCTCCGCCGACCACGAGATACCCGAACAAGATCGCCCCGAGCACGACGGCATCGCGGCCGGCGAGTCGAAGCTTGGCGATCGTGGTGTCGAGTCCGAGTGCGGCCATCGCCGCCGCGAGAATCACGACATCGATGCTGCGAAGCGCCGCGACGAGGCGATCCGACAACCCCAAATAGGGATTCACGATCGCAATGACGATGAACGCAATCGCGAACCCGGGCAGGTGCGGCGCGACTGCGATGCTCCCGGGCCGCTTCGCGGTGGGCAGACATCGCCCCAGCACGATCAGAAACGGGGCGAGCATCATGACCCGAATCATCTTGACGATGACGGCATTCTCGGCGGTGACGCCGCCGATGGTCTTGCCGATCGCAACGACTTGGGCCACTTCATGCACCGTCGAGCCGACGAAGACGCCGAAAGGCGCACGATCGATTCCGAGCATGCTGAACAACAGGGGATAAACGAGCATCGCAAGGCTGCCGAACAATACGACTTGACCGACCGCTGCGGAGGTCTTGTGTGGAGCAGCACGGAGCACCGATTCGGTTGCGATGACCGCGGCGGCGCCGCAAATTCCACTGCCGGCGGAAGACAGCAGTACCGTGTCGCGGTCCATGCCGAGCCAGCGGTATCCGGCCCACCAACCCACGAAAATCGTGGAACTCACGATGAACAAGTCGGCGATAATCGCTGCCGGTCCCACCTGCAGTATCTGCGGCAGGCTCAAGTTGAGTCCATAAAGAGCGACGCCGAGACGCAGCAGTGTCTTTTGCGCGAATTGCAGTCCGGGTTCGGTCGCCGGACTCGCGAGCGCGCGGTGGCCGATATTGCCGAGCAGCGCGCCGCAAAGAATCGCGATCGTCAGCGCACTCGCGCCGAGCGCCGCAAACGCCGGTACGCGCGCGAGCAGAAACGCCAGTGCGCTAATCCCAACGACGATTGACAGACCGGGTACGAGCCGCAGAGCGGCGGCACTCAACGCTGCTTCCTTTGCGCGCGACTACCGGTCCCTGCCAAGCTCACGGTCTCACGGTCACTTGCGGACCGCCGTGCAGGTATTGATCCCAGCACGATTCGCGTCGTACGATCAATCGATCCGACGTTCGTATTCATGACATGCTCTCCTCGAGTGGCTTGCATCATCCTCGCAAAGCGGGCGCAGAGATGATTTCTGCAACTTAGCTGGTCAATTGCTGTCAAATTTTACAATGTGTAGAGTAAAATTGACGCACCCGCGGCGGAGAACCTGGGTTGTGGGTGCGCACAAAGCGCCGCGTGCAGTGCAGCATCGGAAACACGCGACGGCTTCGACGCATGTTTTCGGCTGATGCGCTATAGGTATTTCCCACGCGCTCATTCGTGCTTGCAAGTCTCGAACAGACTGCCGCGGCGAGGCATGCTAAAGGATTGCCTGGATGAGGCCGATTGATTACTTGAATAACGCCGATTGATTAGCTGGATAATGGATCCAGATAGCTATCAAGCAGTGGAGCGAGCTTATATGAGTGCAAGTGTTTGGGAATCGTCGGGGCGCAATTGGCCGGCGATGTTGATGTTCGTGCTGACCGCGGCGGCGGCCGTCAGCATTGTACCGTGGTATGGCATTACGCACGGTTATCACGCGGCCGCGTGGATTTCGTTCGCGGTGCTCTTGAGTGCCAATGAATTGGCGATTACCTGTGGCTACCACCGGCTATTCGCCCATACGACTTACGAAGCCCATCCGGCGCTGAAGATAGTCTATCTGCTGTTCGGCGCGATGGCGCTTCAAAACAGCGCGCTTCTGTGGAGCGCAGGACATCGCACGCACCACCGATATATCGATGATCCCGAGCGGGATCCTTATTGCGCGCGCCGCGGGTTCTGGTTTTCGCATATGGGCTGGATGCTGCGCAATTACCCGAGCGGCGAGCCGGACTTGAGCACCGTGCGCGAATTGGAGCGCGATCCGTTGGTCATGTGGCAGCATCGCCATTATCTACCACTGGCTTTGGGCATGAACATTGGCGTCCCGTTGCTGATTGGCTGGGCATGCGGGGACATCGTCGGCGTCTTTTTGCTTGGCGGCGTATTGCGGCTCGTCGTCAGTCATCACCTGACGTTCTTTATCAATTCTCTGGCGCACATCGTCGGCATTCAACCCTACACCGATGAGAACACCGCGCGAGATAACGCGGTCGTTGCATTGCTGACTTTCGGCGAGGGCTACCATAATTTTCATCACATGTTTGCGCATGATTATCGAAACGGCGTGCGCTGGTGGCAGTGGGATCCATCCAAATGGTTCATCTGCGCGATGCAATGTATCGGGCTGACGACGCACCTAAAGCGCGTGCCGTGGTTCAAAATCCAGCGGGCTGTGCTCGATAACCAATTTCGGCGCGCCGAGCGCCAGTTGGCGCGCCAAACCGACGGCGCGCAGATCGAGCAATTGAGGCGGCGCGTCGCCGAGGAGTATGGAGCCTTTCGCGCCGCCGTGACCGCTTGGACTCAGCTGCGCGAGCAATGGCTGCAAGAGGCGCGGCGCAAGATGAGCGAGCGCTGGGAACGCTCGATCCTGCAATCGCGGCTGCAGGAGCTCGAGCACGGGCTGCGCTTACAAAACCGCCGGATGCGGCTGCTGACGGCGCAACTCGGCTAGCCTCGTCACTCGAGTGCCTCGTCGCTCGAGTGCCTCGTCGATGTGATGACGGACGGTGCGCCGCCGTCGTCAGCGATCGCGCGCAGACTCCCTCTATCACGGCACCGTCAACCGGTGCGTCGCGGGGTTGTGCGCGATCTCGATTCGCTTGATGCGCGCATCGCGGGGTAGGATTACCGCCCGCGATGAGGATTCCGCAATGAACGACACACCCACGCCTTCGAGCGGCCTGCGCCATAGCTTGAAGCAGCGACACATGACGATGATTGCCCTGGGCGGAGTCATCGGCGCCGGTCTATTCGTCGGTAGCGGTGTCGTCATCCGGTCCGCGGGTCCCGCGGCGGTCGTATCTTTCGTGATCACGGGACTGCTCGTCGTGCTGGTCATGCGCATGCTCGGCGAAATGGCCGTCGCACTGCCGGCCGTGGGTTCATTTTACGAATATGCGCGCCTGGCGTTCAGCGACCGGCCCCGGCTCGGCGAGCTGGCCGGCTTTCTGGCCGGCTGGATGTACTGGTATTTCTGGGTCATCGTCGTGGCGCTCGAGGCGGTCGCCGGGGCCGGCCTGATACGCTTCTGGTTGCCCAATGAACCGGCGTGGCTGATCAGCTTGGCGTTGATGCTGACGCTGACGCTGACGAATCTGATCTCGGTGCGCTCTTATGGCGAGTTCGAGTTCTGGTTCGCCTCGATCAAGGTTGCGGCGATCGTCGTGTTCTTGGTGCTTGGGGGAGTGTACGTACTGGGTCTGTGGCCTGGGATTGCTCCGAGCGTAGCCAACCTCACGGCGCACGGGGGCTTCGCCCCTAACGGCATACTGCCAATCCTGACCGGCGCCGTCGCCGCAACGGGCTTTTACTTCGGTGCCGAGATCGTCACGATCGCGGCCGCGGAGGCGGCCGAGCCCGCGAAAGCGGTGGCCCGGGCGACGAATTCGGTCATCTCGCGCGTGCTGTTCTTCTATGTGGGGTCGATCCTGCTGGTCGTGTGCCTCGTGCCTTGGAATTCGGAGGCAATCAGCACGCCTTATGTCAGCGCGCTCAACGCGATGGGCATACGCGCCGCCGCGCAGATCATGAATGCCGTGGTCCTCACCGCCGTGCTATCGGCGCTGAATTCAGGACTCTATGCGTCATCGCGAATGCTATTCGCTCTGACCAGGCGCGGCGATGCGCCTCGAGGTCTCGCCAAGCTCGGCCGCAACGGCGTGCCGTCCCGCGCCATCTTGCTCGGAACGCTATTCGGCTATGGCGCCGTGGTCATGTCCTACGTCTCGCCGGACACGATATTCGCATTTCTCGTCAATTCCTATGGAACGGTGGCGATATTCGTCTACCTGTTGATCGCGATTTCGCAATTGCGTCTGCGCGCACGATTGGAAAAAGAGGATCCGGCGCGCCTGCGCATACGCATGTGGGCCTATCCGTACCTGACTTATCTCGCGATCGCCGGCATGCTCGGCATCGTTCTAGCGATGGCCTTCATCCCCGAGCAGCGAACGCCGCTCCTCTTCGGCATCATCAGCTTGGGGCTCTTGCTGCTCGGTTTCGGCGTACGCACGCGCCTCGGCGCTCCGCCGGACATTGCAACGCTGGCGATGGAGCCTCATCAGTACGAGGAGCTGTGAGCGCCACGGGACGAGGTGGGCGATCGCCGTTCAATATTCCGACAATGCATCGCGCAGTATGTCGCTCATCAGGTCGATCTCGGCGCGGCTCGCGATGAACGCAGGCGCGATGATTGCGACATCGCCGGTGGTTTTGACGTGCAGGCCCCGATCGAACAACTTGGCCTGAAGCTCGGCACCACGCACTCCCGGTGCCTTGCCTGCTTTGACTTCAATTCCCGCGAGCAGGCCGTAGCCGCGCACATCCGACATCACCGCAAGATCCTGCAGGCCGAACATCGCATCGAGGAAGTAAGGCGATAATTCACGGCCCTTGCCGAAGAGGTCTTCGTCCTCGTAGATCTTTAGGGTCGCCAAGCCCGCAGCGCAGGCCGCCGGATGTGCCGAATAGGTGTACCCATGAAAGAATTCCGTCGCGCCCTCCGGCGCCGCATCGATGATCGTGCGGTAGATGCCGTCGCGTACCGCCACGGCTCCCATCGGCTGTGCGCCGTTGGTCAGCGCTTTGGCCATCGTGATCAAGTCGGGCGTGACCCCGAACGATGTGGCCGCGAACGGCTCGCCGGTGCGGCCGAATCCGCAGATCACCTCGTCGAACACCAGCAGAATGCCGTAGCGATCGCAGATCTCGCGGATCCGCTCGAGATATCCCACGGGCGGTACCAGCACGCCCGTCGAGCCGGCAATGGGTTCGACGAACACCGCTGCGATGCGCTTCTCGCCGACGAGTTGCACGAAGCGCAACAGATCATCCGCCAACTCGATTCCGCTCGCACCCATGCCACGGGTCATGCGATTCGCCGGCAAAAGCGTGTGTCGAAGATGCAGCACGCCCGGCATCACCGCGCCAAATGCCTCGCGGTTCTTGACCATGCCGGAGAGCGCGGTTCCGCCCATGTTCACACCGTGATAGGCGCGTTCACGCGAAACGAGATAGGTGCGCTGTGCCTCCTTTCGAGCAAGATGATAGGCGAGCGCGATCTTGATTGCCGTATCGACGGCCTCGGACCCGGAGTTGCAAAAGAAAATGTGCTTGAGGTCCTTCGGTGTCAGCGCCGCGACCGCGTTCGCGAGTGCGAATGCGCCGGGGTGGCCGCGCATGAAGGACGGCGTGAAATCCAGCGTATGCAACTGTTTGCCGACCGCATCCGCGATTTCGGGCCGGCAATGCCCGGCGGGCGTCGTAAACAGTCCGGAGCTGCCGTCCAGGATCTTTTTGCCATGCTGGCTCCAGTAGTACATGCCGCTCGCGCTGACGAACAGACGCGGCTCGCGCTTGAACTCACGGTTATTGGAAAAAGGCAGCCAGTGCTGTTCGAGTGCATCGCGCGTCAATTCCATGATGTTCTCCTATCCGAACGTGGATCCAATATCCACAGCCGCCGCTTGAAGACGCGGCACGAACTCGATCGCCCGCATCAGCGGCAGGCGTGCCGTCGCACCCTGCACCGCGATGGACGCGATGACCTCACCGTGCCCGGTGCGCACCGGCACGGCGACACAAGCCACACCCAGCACATATTCCTCGTTGTCGACCGCGTAACCGGAATTCACGATGCGGTCCAATTCAGACGCCAGCACCTGTCGGTCGGTGATCGTGCGCGCTGTGAATCGCTCGAGCGCCATCAATTCGAGAAGACGCTGACGTTCCGCAACACCGAGGTAGGCCAACAGAAGCTTGCCGCTCGCGCAACAATGCGGAGGCATCGCGAATTCACCCGGGGGAATCTGCAGGCGCAGCGGCCAATTCGCCTCGATTCGGTCCAGATAGATCAGCGCGCCCTTGTGAAGCACCGCCAGATTGCAGCTTTCCCCAATCTCGCTGACCACACGCCGCAGCACGATGCGCCGTTCGGTGGCCGCGCCGTCGTTGCGCAGCACGTCGAGCCCGAAGCGCGAGAGGCGATCGCCGATCATGTAAGCGCGGCCGCCGGGTTCGCGGCATAGAAAGCCGGCTTCCTCGAACAGCGCCAGCGTCCGATGCAGCGTGGGCTTCGGCAGTTCGGTCGCCTGCATCAGTTCCGAGAGCGTGACCGCGCGCCCCGCTCGTACCAGCACTTCGAGCACGCCAAAGGCTTTGAGCGTCGACGAGGTCTCGCTCGCGACATCGCTTGGTTCGGTCGCCAAGGATAGAGCCCGGCCATTCATGCGTCCCGACTCCTCTTCCGGTAAACGAAACAAAACCCTCGTGGAAAACCACACGAAGTTGCTATTGACAGCATTGGCAGCATATTATAACCGATAAACGAACTAAATGTCTCTATAAACGAGACAACAGTTGAGGAGTCGACATCGTGAGTCAGTCGTCGCAAAAGATGGGGCCTTCGGAGGCCCTCGTTGAAGTCCTCGCCGTCAACGGCGTCAAGCACGTGTTTGGAATCGTCGGCTCCGCGTTCATGGACGCCCTCGACATATTTCCGGCGGCCGGCATCGAGTTCGTGCCTGTCGCTCATGAACAGGGCGCGATTCACATGGCGGACGGCTATGCGCGCGCGTCAGGCCGTCATGGCGTTTGCATTGCACAGAACGGACCGGGCGTTACGAATTTCGTGACCGGAGTGGCCGCGGCTTTCTGGGCGCATTCGCCGGTCGTGTTCATCACGCCGGAGACGGGTTCGATGTCGATCGGCCTCGGCGGGTTTCAAGAAACCGAGCAGCTGCCGATTTTCTCGAAGATCACCAAGTATCAGGGACACGTCAACAACCCGAAGCGCATGGCGGAAATCGCTGCGCGCTGCTTCGATCGGGCCATGCTCGAGATGGGTCCCGCGCAGCTGAACATTCCCCGGGATTTTTTCTATGGCGAGATCGAAGCGACGATCTCACCGCCGATACGAATCGCCCACGGGCCGGGTGATTCAATGGCGCTCGATGCAGCCGCGGCGACGCTCGCCGCCGCGCAGTTTCCGGTGATCCTCGCCGGCGGCGGCGTGATCATGTCGGGCGCGACGGCCGAGGCGACCGCGCTCGCGCAGTTGTTGGGAGCGCCGGTCTGCAATAGTTACCTGCACAACGATTCGTTTCCGGCATCGCATGCGCTCTCGGTGGGGCCGCTCGGCTATCAAGGCTCGAAGGCGGCGATGAAGCTCATTGCGCAGGCGGATGTGGTCTTGGCGCTCGGCACGCGCCTCGGTCCCTTCGGCACCTTGCCGCAGCATGGGCTCGATTATTGGCCCAAGCACGCCAAGATCATTCAGATCGACTCGGACCCGCGCGTGCTCGGCCTCGTCAAGCCGATCTCCGTCGGTATCCATGGCGACGCGCGTGCCGCCGCGGCGGCGCTGCTCGAACGCCTCAAGGGCGGCGCGCTCGCCGGTGCGGCCAATCGTGCCGAGCGCACCGCTCGCATCCATGCCGAAAAACATGCCTGGGAGACCGAGCTCAACGCGTGGACGCACGAACGCGATCCCTACTCGCTCGAGGTTGCGCGCAACTCCTCGCATATGCATCCGCGCGAGATGCTGAGGGAACTCGAGAAGGCCATGCCGGCCAACGCGATGGTCTCGACCGATATCGGCAATATCTGCTCGGTCGCCAATTCCTATCTGCGCTTCGACGCGCCCCGCTCGATGTTCGCCGCCATGAGTTTTGGCAATTGCGGTTACGCGTTTCCCGTAATCTGCGGCGCCAAAATGGCGAGCCCCGACCGGCCGGCATTCGCCTATGTCGGCGACGGTGCTTGGGGCATCAGTTTCAACGAATTACTGACCTGCGCACGCCAGAAGATCGGCGTGACCGTGGTCGTGTTCAACAATGGCCAGTGGGGCGCCGAGAAGAAAAATCACGTCGATTTCTACTCGCGACGCTACCAAGGCGTGAACCTCGAGAACCCGAGTTGGGCGGGCGTGGCGCGCGCCTTTGGCTGCGAGGGCGTGACCGTCGATCGCCTCGCCGACGTCGGACCCGCTATCAAAGCGGCAGCGCGCGCACAGAGCGAGGGCCGCACCACGGTGCTCGAGGTCATGGTCACGCAGGAGTTGGGCGATCCGTTTCGTCGCGATGCGCTCTCCAAGCCGGTGCGATTGCTCGAGAAATACAAGGCCTTCGTCTGAGGCGCTCGCCAGGCCCGTGTATCTGCTCGTTTTCAACGCCGGCAGTTCATCGCTGAAGTTCGACCTGCTGGAATCATCGGCGAGCGGTCCCGCGCGCCGGCTGGTCGCCGGTGCCTTTGTCGATGCCGCCGACGGGTCCGGCCGCTTCTTGTTGCGTGCGGCCGGGGTCGCGGAAACATCGCCGCCGGCGGTTGCGACACTCGCAGAAGCCGCCGAGTTTGCGCTCGAGTGGCTCTCGAACGGCTCTTTCCACGGTCGTGATCTGCTCTCCGGCGTCGCAGCGACCGTGCATCGAGTCGTCCACGGCGGTCAGCGGTTTCGCGCCACGAGCATACTCGAGGCACCGGAATTCGACGCGCTCGCCGAACTCGGTTCGCTCGCGCCGCTGCACAACCCCCCGGCGCTGTCGGTGATCACCGCCGTGCGCCGCAGGCTTGGGCCCCAGGTGCCGATCATCGGCGTATTCGACACGGCTTATTTCACCGATTTGCCGCAAGCCGCGATCCACTATGCAGTGCCGCCGCGGTGGCGTGCGGATTTCGGTATCCGCCGCTATGGATTTCATGGCACCGCACATCGTTTTCTATGCGAGTCTGCATGCGCACGCCTTCAGAACATGCGCGCAACGACTCGCATCGTCAGCCTGCAGCTCGGGCGCGGCTGCTCCGTGACGGCAACACTCGGCGGGCGTGCAATCGCGACGAGCATGGGATTCACGCCGCTCGAGGGGCTGGTCATGGGCACACGCTCCGGCGATGTGGACCCGGGAGCGATTTTGCATGTCATGGAGCGCAGCGGCATGTCCGCGGCCGATGTGCGTCGCGAACTCAATGAGCACAGCGGGCTGCTCGGACTCTCGGGCCAAAGCGCCGATATGCGGGAGTTGCTGGAGCTCGAGCGCAGGGGCGATGCGGCGGCCGCGCTTGCGATCGAGGTTTTCTGCCGGCGTGCGAGACACTGCGTTGCGGCCTACATCGCCGAACTCGGCGGTGTCGATGTCATCGTGTTCGGCGGCGGCATTGGCGAGAACTGTCCCGACATTCGGCGTCGCATCGTAGGATCCTTGACATTCGCTGGCATCGAGCTGCAGCCTGAGGCCAATGCCGCATGCATCGGAGCCGAATCGAGCATCGCCACCGCGGCGAGCCGCGCTGCGATAGTGGTCATACCGGTCGACGAGGCGAGCGTCATGGCAAAGGACGCCGCGGCGCTGTTGCAATGATGCCCTACGGGGCGGAGGTCTGCGCAGATTCATAGTGACCAGGAACTTTTCGACGCGAATCGCCGCTTCTATGACTTGTTATGGTCCGGCGCTCGTTTAGTGGAACCAGAGCAATTCAATACCTGGCCGCTCGTGCGATCCCTGCTATCCGATGACGGTCGACGGCTCGAAGTTGCGCCCGGTCTGCGGCCTCGGTTGCCGCTCGAGGGTACGCATTTCGTGGACATCAGCACGCCGGCACTGATGAAGCTTCGCGAGCGGGGCGCACAAGTTGTGCTCGGCCAAATTGGTTCACTGCCCTTCGCCGACGGCGCCTTCGATCTGGTTTGCGCGCTCGATGTCATCGAGCACGTCGGTGACGACCAGGTCGCCCTGTCGGAACTATCGCGGGTCACCAAGCTCGGTGGGACTCTGGTCCTCTCGGCGCCCTTGCATATCTCCCGTTGGACCGCGTTCGACGATTTCGTCGGTCACAAACGGCGCTACGATCCATCGGACTTGATCGGCAAGTTGGCGCAGAACCAGCTGGTGGTGGAGCGCAGCGCCGTCTACGGAATGCAGCCGCGTTCGACGCAGTTCGTCGACATCGGCATGTGGTGTCTCAAACATCATCGAGAACGCGCGCTTTGGTGGTACAACAAATTGTTGATGCCGCTCGCATTGCGATTCCAGAAGCAGCTGAAGCTCGCGCCGGGAATGATCGCACTCGACGCCGTCGATGAGATTCTGATGGTCTGCCGCCGCGATAGCCGGCGCAACTGGCGGCTCGGTTCGGTCCAGGCCGCGTCATCAGCCGATCCCCCATCGGCATTCAATAGTGAGCATGCAGATATCGTCACGTTGCGCCAAGAGGCGGCAACACCCGTATTTGGTAGTCTGCCCCGATCCAGTCATTGTCTGCCGAATATCGAAACGTGAAATCCACATTCTGCCCGGCGACCATGCGTGCCGTATCGATCTGCAGCAGGTGCAGCCCGAGACTGTTTGGTGTCGTGGGCCGCTCCACGATGTCCCGCCAGCCGTTGAATCCGTAGCGCACGCTGGCCGGTTTGCGCAGTGCCAGTATGAGCGTCGCACCTTCGGCAAGCTCCGTGATCGATGCCTGTTCACGCCAAATCGCGCACCGCGCTTTGCAGCGCTCGCCATGGTAGCGCTGCCACACCGCTTCGGGCCGGTCGAATGGCCGCCTCAGCACACGCGAAGCCGCGAGTTTCAAATATTCGGCGTGTGTCCAGGCTAGCGGCATGGCCGACCCTGTCGGACGGCCGATACTGAGCCCTCGCCTGGGCACCGGAGCTGCGTCCCAAACCTGTTCGGGCAGCATTCCGCCCGGCGAAGCCATCCGGGCCATGGCCACCATGAATGGCAGCGGATCATTGCCGCAAGAGATTTCATAGTGGCCGCGCTCGCCGGTCAGCAGCGGCCATGGGCGTCCGCGGCCCGTGCCGTCGTAGGGACTACCATCGTCATGTTCGCCGTAGCCGTCGTCATGGTAGCGGCGCCAGGCGGGCCCGTACGGTGTATCCACTTTGAGCAAGGCATCGGCGAGCCGTAGGCTTCCCAGGATCAGCGGATCATCGAATCGACGCAGGCCAAATCGCACGAGCTGCAAGAAATCGACTCCAATCTGGCCCGCAGCGGGTAGACCGGGGTCTATCGCATGGTTCTTTATCGACAGAATACGATCGAGCGCACCGCGATCGGCGACCGTCTGTGGGGGAGCCACGCGCACGTAATAGCCTGGACTGTCGAACTGCCGCGCGAGCGGCGTGTCCCGTACCGCGGTCCACTCCTCGATACGTGAGTTCCAAAAGTCCGCAAAATTCAATGCGATCTCGCGCGCGTCGGCCGGCAGGTAGTGCGCCCCGGCGACGAGCGCGCCAATGCACGCGGCCAGCGTGAATGCATTGAGGCCCGCGCTTTCCTCCCAGCGGTCCTGATCGCTCGAAGGGCCATAGCGCACGATGAACGACAACGCACGTCGAATCATATCGGTGATCTCGGTTCCGTCGAGTGCCCCGCGTTCGGCCAGCGTCGTTGCCAGCAACACCGGCAATGCGGTTTCGTCCAATTGCACTCCCGTCCAATAGGGCGTGCCGCCTAGCCATTGATTCTGGTTCCAATGCCCATCGGCGCACTGGGTCGCAAGCAGATACCTCAATGTATTTCGCGCCTCGCGTACAGCGCCGACGGCCAGCAAGGCGCCCGCACATTCGACCAGATCCCGAGGCCAAACCAGGTGGTAGCCTTCGCGCTCCTCCTTCGTATTGCCCCAGGGGACGCTGAGGCTCGCGACCATCGCACCCGGATAGGTTTTGTCCTGATGCGCGCGCAGCACCATCGTCGAAGTGTGAAACTGCTCGGCGCACTGTGTAGGCAGCCCGCTCAAGTAGTCCGCCGGCACTCGCGATCGGGTGTGCCACTGCGTCCAGTTGGCCACGTGCCGCTGCTTGATATGATCGAAAGGCTCGAACAGCGCCGTCAGTGCGAGGGTCGCGGCAGACTCGACGCTGCTGCCGAAGGCAAGCGCCAATACCGAGGAGCGCGGCAGTTCTCCGAGCAGTGCGACGTTGCCGGGACCCGACGAGGAGTATTCCCAAGTCATCGCGCCGTTGTGCGCAAAATCCTGCCACCCGTCACTCGTGCCCACGTACCCGGCGCTCGCTCGGCCCCACGCATCGCGCTGCCCGTCGGCGGCCGCCGCAAGTGCCAGTGCGAACGGTCCCTGGTGCGCCCGCAACAGCCGGCGGCCCCCGAAATCCACGACCTCGGCAAGGTTGCCCATACCGGTGCCCCCGAGATGGGGAGCGAGCAACGCATAGGGCCGAAGATCGTGATCGCCGGTCAGCGCGACCTCGATGAGTAGCGCGTCGCGCTCGGCGCAGGGCACGACTTGCAGCGCGAGTTCGAATCGCTCGTGCCGGTGAACGATCCGCACCGCTGGGATACCCGGTGCGATCAGCTCCACCGTGTGCTGCCACAGGCGTTTCACTTCCACCCAAAATCCGTTCCCGTCGGCCACCAGAAAGCCGAGATCGCGGATCTGCGGTATGTCGATGCGCGGGTAGTAGACCTCGTTGATGATACCGCCGCCGATCGTAAACCAGAGGCGGGACATGCCCAGCGAGCAGCCGACCATTTCTTTGGCGCTGCTGCACCAGGTTGGCGATATTCCAGGAGCGCCCGGCGCCGGTCCGGTGGCCACGGCGCTTGACGGTGTCGCGCTCATCGGGTCCCGGCGGCAGCCGGACGCGTCAACGAGTAGCGCGCACCGCGCCGCGCGATGTCATCGCCCTTACCGCCTTCCCTGCGGGACAGCGGCGTTTGAATCAATTGCGCACTCCTTGTCGACATTGGTCCTTGCTCCGACATCACGGTCTCATATTGCCGCTCGAGGGTGTCACAAATCACGTCGGCCGGTTGCTTCCATCGTTGACCATTCACGCCCATCGGCGGCAGCCGGAGGCACGCCGATCCTTCCTCCAAGGATGCCGGAACCCAGATTATGGGGCGACACGAGGCCGGTCGACAGCCCTAAGCGACATAAAGGCTCGTGCGCCAGAATGTTGTTCGTCGTCGCCGCAGCATCGCCAGATTTGACGAGCCCTATAAGGAAGAACTCGGCCAATATCGCCGCGAAAAAGCATATCAAATAAACGGCGCCAGTAATCCTAGCCCCGGCACGCGGCGATGCATTTGCTATTCGAGTCGTCAATGCCGAGCTCCCTCATCAAGCGGCCGTTACGGCAAGGCCAAACGCATCTACGAAAGCGATGCGCGCCATCTTCCTTCTTTGAAAGCGCCCAACAATGCCTTCGCCCTGCCTTGTCCAAGTTCCAGATATGACTTGCCACGATGAAAAAAATCATTGAGCCCGGGTATCGCCGCCAATTCTTTTGCGCTGATTTTCGGAAAGCCCATTGTCCACGCGGCGAAAGCGCGTGCCGCTATCGGCTCGAGAATGATCTTCGTCGCCCGCTCATGGCGTTCATCCGCAGCGATCTTGTCGAACAGAGTCTCGACGGCGGTACGCTCTCCCTCCAATACTTGGAAGAACGAGCCATTCTGATATAGCAAAATACCCGTAATATCCGCCTTTGCATTGTTCCGTCGACATTCATCCAACAGGGATTTGAGATCCGCCGGACCGAGGTTCGCCGCTTTGGAGGCGCTGCAATAGGCACAGTGAACCAGATCCATGTGTCGTACCCGCTCTGGTCAGTCAATAGGCGTTCATTCAGGGGAGCGGCATCGATCTTATACCTAAGTCCATCGGGGCGCATGTCCCGCCGTGCAGGCTCCGCGCGACACCGGAGCCTTCGCCGATTCTAAAAACTCGCGCAGCCGGAATCCGAAAAAATGCGGCAGTCAAGAGAACCCTCATTCCGACCATTCGGTTCGCCAATGTCCCCATATTGCGGACCACGCTGGGATGGGCGCAATATTAGGAAAAATTCGACACGATGGTGGGGCCGCTATGTGTGAACATGACGATCTGGATGAATTTGCGCGACGCTCGGGCGAACTCACACGCCGACAATTCGGCGCCATGGCATTGAGTGCCGGATTGGTGGCGGCATTGCCGAAGGTTGCAGATGCCGCTGAGACGCACGGGGCGGATGTCGAAATAAAAACCCCGGACGGCGTTGCGGATGCGTACTTCGTGCACCCGGCGAAGGGCAAACACGCCGGTGTACTCATTTGGCCCGATATATTCGGATTGCGTCCTGCTTTTAAGGACATGGCCACCCGGCTCGCCGAGTCCGGCTATTCGGTTCTGGTCATCAATCCTTTCTATCGCACAAAGAAAGCGCCGACGGCACCGGATCACCCGGATTTCAACGATCCGGCGACGAGGCAATCGCTGATGGCACTCGCGGGTACGTTAAATCCCGATACGGCGGTGACCGATGCCAAAGCGTTCGTCGCTTTTTTGGACAGCCAAGCTTCCGTCGACAAGAGGCGAAAACTGGGTACTACCGGATATTGCATGGGTGGTCCGTTCGTGTTGCGCGCGGCGGCGACTTTTCCGGACCGCGTCGGCGCCGGCGCCACATTTCATGGCGGCGGCCTCGTCACCGACAAGCCGGATAGCCCTCACCTGCTGATCCCGCAGATGAAGGCACATTTTCTAATCGCGATCGCTGAAAATGACGACAAGAAACAACCGGAAGCCAAGGACGTGCTGCGCGATTCGTTTGCCAAGGCTCACTTGCCGGCGGAAGTTGAAGTGTATGCAGGTACCATGCATGGTTGGTGTCCGCCCGACTCCCAAGTGTATAACCACGACCAGGCGGAGAAGGCCTGGAGCCGCATGTTGGCGCTATTCAGCAGCTCGCTGGCATAACTAGTCGCTACCCGGGACGGACGCGTCGCGGTATTAGAGATCGTAAGATGAGCGCCGCTGACTCGAAAGAATAAATCGACAGCAACGCAGGCCGACTCGCCTGCGGGTCTATGTTCGGTATAGTACACACGCACTAAGCATATGCACGTATGCCACATAATCAGACAGCAAGATAGTCTGTGAGCGCGTCTTTCCCAGGGAGCCTCATATGTCCGCCTTGGCTTTTTGCGCCGCCGCCACGCCTCAAAACATGTTGCTGGCAGCGCTGACCGCAGTGGAATGGGATCATGTACGAAGGACCCTCAGACCGATCTTCATGCCGCTCGGTGGTGTGCTCTACGAGCCTGGAATGAACATTAACCAGATCTATTTTCCGATGACATCAGTCATTTGTATTTCTCGCATGATGAACGACGGTAGTGCAGATGCAGTCACGCTCATAGGCCGCGAAGGCTTCGCTGGCATCGAGGCCTTTTTAGGCAGCGACTCGGCACCGTGCCGCGCGGTCGTATTGAGTGCGGGCTGGGGTTATCGAGTTGAGCGCGAGTGCCTAAGCCAGGAGTGTCATCGGGATGGCTCGCTGCGTAGCGTACTGCTGAGGTACATACAGTCATACCTTACCCAGGTCGCGCAGACGGCCGTATGCAATCGGCATCACGCAATCGATCAGCAATTGTGCCGTTGGTTGCTCATGTTTTTGGATCGACAGACATCCAATAACCTGACGCTAACCCAGGAACAGATCGGCAATCTTATGGGAGTCCGCCGGGAAAGCATAACGCAGGCAGCCGGCATGCTGCAGATTGAGGGATCCATCCATTACCACCGCGGCCACGTCACCATGGTCGATCGGACCCGCCTGGAGGCGCATTCTTGCGAGTGCTACGCCGTTGCCAAGCGGGAAATTGATCGTCTGCTAGCAATTTCTCAACGATCTACCAGAATGGCGGCCGCTCCGGTAGCTATCGATCGATTCCGCATCGAGCGAACTAATCGCCGCGCTATGCTTGCATCGCAAACTTCTGCGTAAAGGAAAGAAACTATGCTGTACACCATTGCAGTGATATTGATCGTCCTCTGGCTTCTAGGGCTCGTCACCTCGTACACGATGGGTGGGATCATTCACGTGCTCCTGGTCATCGCCATAGTGCTTATTCTGATCCAGGTCATCGGAGGCCGGCGTCTCTGAGGGGCGACCGGGCTCGGGAGAGATTCGGGAGCCAGCACGTCTCATGCGCTGGAGTTCGGTGCGCGCAGAGCTAAGCGCTTTCCGGCGATTCTTAGGTCGTGACTCGACGGTCGCCTCGTTCGTATTTCCCGGCCGATCTAAGGCAGATTGACTGACAGTAGCGCAAAGATTCCATGCGCCGTTAAGAGACGCACAGAACCCCTGCCGCAGCATAAGCGCTCCTGCGGCCTGGTACTTCCGTGCGCCGTTACGGATGGACTGAACCAGATCGTCCTATTTCGCGGACTCTGTAATGTCTTGCTTGAGGTCACCCAGCTTCGATTGAACCTTACCGATGTTCTTTTGAATATTGCCCTTGGCTTCTAGCGTCTCGTTACCCACGAGTTTCCCCGCCACTTCCTTAACGGCTCCTTTCGCCTCTTCGACGCGGCCCTTAACTTGGTCTTTGTTGATGGTCATGATTTGGTCCTAAACGACGGATACCGGCAAGCGGCCGGCGCGCACAATTCAATCATGGCAACGGATTCTGTTGAGCGCTGCGATGCAAAAGCAATTGCGTAACGATCGCATAAGCCCGAAGCCATAGTTAATCCACTTTTTGACATGACGCCAGCCTAGGTCGGCGTAACGTCTCGGTCTGTGCGGTATCCGACACAGGATGGCTTTGCCGGAATGCAGAAGAGCGGGGATGCATCGCATAACCCATGAAATAGACAGTTGCGTTGTCACCGAACTCCAATCACTTATTAGTCTAAGTGGATTCCACCAAGGATATGTGCAGTATCGAACAAACGACGGATTCTTCTTCGTGATCCAATGCAGTGTCGAAATTAGCAATAAAAGGAGAATCCCATGTACATCGGCGGTGGATTACTCGGACTTGTTCTGGTCGTTTGTTTGGTCGTTTTCTTGATGCGCAGGGTCTGAACCCTTGCGGCGTTGAGCTCAAATAATAGTTCCGGAGAATGCTTATGCACATGAAAACACTTGCGGCTGCCGCCGCTCTGGCAATAGTCGGTCTCTTATCCAGCGCGGCCACCTTGGCCCACACCAAGGCCGAGATTGACCGCAGCGCCGATCGGGCGCTCAAGCACTTTTATATGCTCAACCCCAGCCACCGCGAGCTCGTCGGTAAGGCAGCAGGCGTCTTGATTTTTGGGCACGTGACCAAGGGCGGCGTCGGCGTCGCGGGTGAGTTTGGTGAAGGGGTCCTGCGGGTCCAAGATCACACGATTGATTATTACAGCGTCGCGTCCGCCTCGGTTGGACTCACGCTGGGCGTCGCAACGCACCGTGAAATCATCCTGTTTATGACTCAGGATGCGCTCGATCGCTTCACCAAGAGCGAAGGATGGTCTGCCGGCGGCGATACGGCCATTGCCGTTGTGTCCAAGGGTGCCGGTGGCCAATACGATACCGCCACGCTGGGAAAGCCAATCCTCGGCTTTGTGTTTGGCGAAAAGGGTCTGATCGGAGACTTATCGCTCGAGGGAACGAAGGTCACGAAGATCAAGACCACGGATTGACGATTGTCCGTCAGGGCGCATCGCTGCGCCCTGATGGCCTGGCTGGTAATGATCACGGCGCGGCGAAACGCCATCCAGTGATTCATTGCTCAAGCGAGCGCGATGACGACATTATCGCGCTCGCCGCAGCGATCATCGCCGAGTCGATGACCCATTTGCCTGGGGATTGGCGGGCGTCATTTGGGGAACATCCCTCGACGACCTGTTAGCCTTGCATCCCGGCGGAGACCATTATCTTGCGGCTGTGGAGCGGCGGCGGATGCGCCTGCGAGCAATCAATTGCTGTACATGGCACGCATCACTTGCGGATTCGCGGGAATCGACGGAGCGGGTGGTTCCTACGAGGCTTCGCAATTGCGGGAAGCCGTCGCCGCTGGATACTCGAGGGCGCAGTACGCATTGGCGAATCGAGCCTTGTCCGGTTTGCTCATCTCAACCGACGCGACGAGCACCAATGTCAACGCCGGCGAGCTACTCAGCGACGCTGGAGTCGGCCTGCCGGAGGCGGAAAATCAACTCGCCAAGTGCGAATTCGTGGGATGTCCGGACATTCCGGTGGACGTTCCGGCTGCTGTCACGCATGCGCGCGAAGCGGGTGAACGCGGCGTATTCGATACCCTGCTTGAGATCGGGCCGCAACTGCAAGCGAGTCAGCTCGATCCCGATGAAGTTGCAGCGTGGAGCTTGATCCGCGCTAGGCTAGAGATGCAGGGTTATGCGGGGCACACGTTGAACGTGCCGTTGGTGCAGTCGGCTTCGAGCATGTTGAACTCGCCGACGGTGACGAGCCATGCAAAGGCATTGACGGATCTGTATTGGCATACATTTGGGGCCCAGATGCTCGAGAATCTGGGATGCGGGACGTCATCAAACGGCGGGGCGGAAAATGTGCAGTTTGTACGAGCTGTGAGCGCCGACGGGAGACCAGAAATGTGTTGCCGGTCGGATTCTTTGCTCTTCCGGGCCCCCGGTCGGCATTCACCTAGGGTTTGAGCCGCTCCTCTTCCGGCCCTCGGCGCTTTCGCACCCGGACGGGTTTGCGCGGATATGTCTCCTCGACGGAGGCAACGATCAGAGCCGAATGAGACCCGTCGCATGGACATCGGGTGTCGGGAATGCTCAGCTGTGCGCGGCAACAAAGAGCCTGGAAGGACACTGCACATGTTCGAGGAAGAGTTTGCGAAGCTGCCGATTGAATCGCCGCGGCGAATGGACAGTCTGCCGGGACTGCGCCTTCGGGGAGCCATTCCCAAATGGGCGCTGATCCTGCCGCTATTTTTCATCAGCTTCTTCGCGTTCATCCCTCTCTCGATCATGAACTCGGACCCCGCAATGCGGCTTGCGATGGGTCCCACGGAATCGGCGCAAGGGCGGGTCGTGTCGAACACCAATGCCGGCACGTGCCAAGGTGGCGCATGGCACCGGGTCACGTATTCATTCTCGTCTGCGTCGGGAGGCCAATATCGAGGCACGGCAACGTTATGCGCGGAATCGCCGTACTACTCGGTCAAAGAAGGCGACATAATCGCCGTAGAATTCCTCAGTAGCAATCCAACCGTGAATTCGCTTCCGGGCAACGGCCGTAATCAGGCTCCGCCGCTCGCATTTTTCTTGATCATGCCTGTGTTCTTCCTCGTGATATTTGGTTCCTTATTTTGGCCACAAGTTGGGAATGTCCTCCGAGCGCGACGCCTATTTAGAAACGGTCGATTGGCGACTGGTCAGGTGATTTTCGTCAAGAAACGGTTGACGTCTATCTGGCCAGGCATGCCAGGCAGTAACGCTTCTGACGTTTATATCGAATTCAAATCGGCGGGCGATGGAAAACGTGAAGTGGTTGCGTCGTGTCAGAACGACTGGTTGATTAACCAGCTCGCTCCGGGCGCGCTTGTCCACATTGCCTACTCGGACGACAAGACCGAGAAGGTCGCGCTACTCGACGCCTACTTGCGGTAGGAGCGGAAGCGGAAGATCTGCGCTTCGATCAAACGAGGAGTGCCGACGTGAGGCTTAGCACGCTGTACGTGCAGTTGCTTGGGCATATCGATCTGGTCGCTTCTTTATTCCGGGCGGGTCATCCATATTGGCTCTTGTTTGCGGTGCTGGCGCGCCCGGAGGCGGTTACTGGCTAGAAGGCGGATTAGGGTCCTCACCGGCGGCCGACAAGCTGCGCTGTGAACACATCTTGCCCGCGGCGATTCTGGGCGCAGAGCGTGAGGTGTCTTCGGTGTGGGCCAGGGAGTATGCCTCCCGTTCGAAACACAACTTTGATTGATACTCGTATCTTCGCCGGGCGTCGGCAGCGGCCTTCCATTGCGGCGAGTCCTCGCGCCAGACTCGTTTTGCAATCGCTACCCCGATCATCTCTGTGGCGTAGGTGTCGCCGCGTTCGAATGCTTTCGCGACCCCTCGACAAACGTCGATTGCACCCGCGCGATCGAGTTGTTCGCCTTTTCAGCGCTTGGATGCGGCGCTGTAGCCAAAAATGGGTTCAGCGGCGAGGTAACCGATGACAATCACATCCGCGTCTCCGATTGATAGCGACTTGGTGTTGGCAGCGGCGCGGGTGAGCCGCGCGATCAGCGTCGTGTAATACATATCGATACGGTCTGAACGGCTAATTTCCGCGAGGGCGGCACTGGCGGCCCCCTCATCGCCCGATGCGGTCGCTCGCGTCAAGTCTCCCATCCGTCCCTCGCCGTTCCCGGGGTCGAGCTGCCGCAGGCGCAGTTCGATGGGTTCGGGATCGCAGTGGCCAAGCTTCCGGCACATTTGGGCCTGCAGCATGACGAGGTCTGAGCGGTTCGGTTCAATTGCGGCCGCGCGTGCAATTAAGGTGAGCGATTCATCGCGGTGTTTACCGAGGCTGAAGAGAGCTGCCATCGCAAATGAATCCGCATCGCCTCGCCGTTCGAGTGCAGTAATGGCTCGCTCGATCTGTCGTTGTTGTGCGTCGGATTGCCCGGATTGCGGCGAAGAGGCGCAGCCAGCAAAAAGCGACGCGAGGCAAATCGCTAGGATCGATCGGGAGAACGCGGAGTTACTCGATTGCGTCACGTGTCCAGTCTCCGGTTTAGCGGTCGGCGACCAGCCGGGTCCACCGATTCTATGGTTTCACGACGGCTAGTCGCGGATATCTGGGTGGTTCCGGCAGGAATTCCGCTTTGGCGCATCGGTCCACGGGCGTGAGCTGAGAGCGAGAAGCGCGTGTCGAAGGTGAGTGAGCGGCAACGGATACAAGCGCTAGATGAAAGGCCCAAGCGGCTCAAGGTTCGGCACCAGCGCAAGGAGGCGCGCTGTATCTGCCGCCCTCCTCTTGGGTTTTGCTCTCGCTCCCGGATCCGGCGCAAGCCTGAAGCTGCGGTGTTTGGGGAGGAGTCTGAAGGATTGGCAATGATGGCGGAGGCGGTGGTTGAGTGTAGTGGGCGGGACCTCGAGACCCGTGGCCGCCTGACCAGCCGCCGTGTCTTCCGCCAGAGCACACAGCGATGGCAACGACAGCGGCAACAACAACGACACTCAGTCCGACAGCCAGCATGGTCTTTCCCACGTTTAATTTGCGCTTCTGAACAACAGCGACCTGGTCAATCGAGATCGACTCATGCGGACCGTCAATCGTACCGGCGCTAACGGACTTGACTGAGAAATCGTGCGTTCTGCCATCCTTCGTGAGAATGTCCACGTCATCGCCCCGCTTCAGCAGCTCACCAGAAGCGATGCGCTGTTGCAGAGTGGCAGGCTTTCCAGTCGCTGGCTGAAGCGTCGTACATCCGATCAGGCAGATGATTAACCCCAGAACCGTGAAGCGTTTCATGCTCTTGTTCCACCTTTAAGTGAATAACTTACCCGTGCGACATCCCGCAGCGCAGCCGGGAATTTACGTGCGGTGCGTCGCGGCGGGCCTGATGGTGGGCTAATGAAGTACTGATTAATTCGTTACGGCGAGATTTATTTCTCTCGCGATGCCAGAAAGCACCGTCTTCGTCTGCTGGGCGATGCCGTCAGGTCGCCGGAGCAGTCGGGGCGGACGAGCCGTCCGGCGAACCGAGACTCCAAGTCAGTCCACGGTATCGCGCAGTGCTCTTCCGACTCGGGCCAATCGCGACGGCGGAAGATACGCACTCGGCGCTGATAAAGAATGCCGACGCGGAGGAAGTTCGCTCGTAGCACATGGTAAGTGCCGACGAGAGGCTGGGCGTGTCGGGACGGTGGGCTCTGAGGGCGCCCTCCCCGCCCTATCTACGGAAAATTAGAAGTCAAACGCTGCCTCGCAACTCGGCGCTTACGCGCCAGGAATTCGTTTGGCGTGAAAATCTGGGTGGTCGCAGTAGGAATGCGGCTTTGCGGGTCCTTCCGCTCCGGGCAAACTTGCTCCCGCGCGTCGCGGCGGTAAGATCGAGTTCATGGATCGGGCGGTCCGGTGAACGGAGGCGGCGTTGATCGAGGGACCGGCACGACGCGCGTCTTCCCGTTCGTGCCGGTTCCCCGGGCCTTCATTGGCTGGCTGGCGACGGCGCTGCGCCCTTCAGGGTGACCGCGCCGCTGACCGTCCGCGGGTCAACGGTAATTTCCTGGAGCTTCGCGGCCACGTCGGAGGGAACCTCGGATTGATAGCGCCCGCCGAGATGGGACGCGTAGAATTTTTCCATCGCGGCGACCAGAGCGAGATTATTGATCGGACGGGCGAAGCCGTGACCTTCGTCGGGAGCGACGAGATATTCGACTGCCTTGCCGTTGTCGCGGACGGCGGCGACGATCTGGTCGCTCTCGCGGACGTTGACGCGAGGATCGTTCTTGCCCTGGACAACAAGCAGCGGCGTCACGATCGCCTTGGCCTGTGTCAACGGCGACTCAGCGACAAGCAGCGCCTTACCTTCCGGCGTATTGGGATCGGCCATACGCATGTACATTTGCTTGCGCCCCGCTTCCCAGTAGGGCGGGATCGCATCGAGCAGCGTGATCAAATTCGACGGTGCAACATAGGCCACGGCGGCGGCGTATAGATTCGGGGTGAACGCCACACCGGCGAGCGTCGCATAGCCGCCATAGGATCCGCCGCCGATGCCGACATGCTTCGGATCCGCCTTGCCCTCGGCGATGAGCGCCTTGACCCCCCAGGTGAGGTCGTCCTGCATTTTGCGTCCCCATTCGCCGTTGCCGGCGTTCAGGAACTTCTTGCCGTACCCGGTCGAGCCGCGAAAATTCGGTTGCAGCACCGCATAGCCGCGGTTTGCGAGAAATTGCGCATAGGTATCGTAGCCGTAGGTGTCACGCGCCCACGGACCCCCATGGGGCCAAACAATCAGCGGTAACCCTTTGGCTGGCAAACCCTGCGGCAGTGTGAGATAGGCTGGGATCTCGAGCCCGTCGGATGAGCGGTAATGAAACGGCCGGCGCTGCGACAGCGCCTCGCGCGGCAGTTCTTCGCGCATCTTGTACTGCAATTGCACCGTCTTCGCATGGCGATCCCACAAGTAGGTCGCACCGGGATCTGTATCGCTAGCGGCGTTGACGATCCAAACGTTTTCGTCGCTGGAGTGCGAACCCAGGGAGATCTTCTTACCGGGCAGCTTCGCCTGCAAGGCGCGGAAGTCTTTCTCGAACACCGGGTCCCGGAAATACTGGCGGATCGTATCGTCCTCGTACTGCGTGAACAGTATCCGATGATCGACCTCGGAGGTCAGCGCCGTTTGCAAGTCGACGCGATTCTCGGGATCGCTCTCAATTTTTTTGATCCCGGCCGTCTTGGTGTCCAGCCGATCGAGTTCGGTGAGGTCGCGAGACCCCTTGTTCGTGGTCAGGTACACTTGCTCGTTCGATTCGTCGAATCCGAGGACCCCGCAGGACTCGAACACGGAACAACTATAGATTTGAGTGAAGTAGTCCTGATCGACGCGTAGCACCTCGGTATCGCCGACGGTGTTGGTGCGCTCGGCGACACGCAGATTGCCGTCGTTGTCGAAGTCCCAGCCTGCAATCTGCTCGGTGTTCTTGCGCAGCAAATTCTTTTCTCCGGTCGAGATGCGCAGCTCGTACAGGTCGTGCCAGCGTGGGTCGCGGTCATTAAGACCGATATAGAGGATGTCCGGCTTCGCCTTGGGGGCATCATAGAGTTGGGTGCGCACCCCTTTCAGACTCGTCAAAGCGCGCGTCGGCGGAATGCCGGTCTTCGGGTCGGCAGGCAGGCTGGGATCAATCGCATAGACGTTGTAATTCTCGTCGCCGCCATTGTCCTGCGAATACAGCAGGTATTTCGAGTCGCGGCTCCAGAAATACGCGCGAATGGGGCGGCTCTTCTCGGCGCTCATCGGGCGCGCGGCACTGAACGTCTCGTCGGCCGTCTTGACCCAGATATTGCGCGTTCCCTGATAGGGCTTGAGGAACGAAAGATAGCGTCCATCCGGGGAGACCTGCGCACCGGAGATCGGGATTTCGCCGAAGAAGGCGCTGCGGTCGATGAGCGGCGGTTGCGCGGCGGTCGCGCCAATTGGCAAAGCGATCGCGGCGAACAAACTGAATATCGGCATCAAGGATTTCATTCAAAACTTCTCCAAGGTACAGCGATCGAAATATGCCCTACCGGAATTGATGGGTCATGAACGGCCAATCGCGATGATACCCCCAGATCTCGCTTTTTCCTCATGGTGCGCGCCTTCGCGCCGCGCGCTGAGGGCGGCAAGGTCGCCGATCGCTCCCGGAACATCCATAGGGCGGAAAACGGCGCTTCCGTTAATATATTCATCGGGCGCAATTCGCCGGCGGCGATTGTGATTTGTCCACGATTGAGCCCTGCCCGGTGCCCCACCTTGGAATACGGTCATAAGGATCGGAGTCATTCCGAAAGTCGATGCGGACGGCAGATTCGCATTTCGCGCAGTTGGTGAGCGCCGATGAGGGGCCGGGCATTCAATGCCTGTCGGTAGCGCACGATGGTATCGAGCGCCGGTCCACGGGCGTCATCTGCGGGGGAAAACTCGTGTCTAAAGTTACCGAGCGTGAACGAATTGCGGCGCTCGAAGCGAAGCTCAAACAGCTGAAAGTTCGGCAGCAGCGCAAGGAGGCGCGGGAGCGGTCGATTGCGACGCGCAGAACGCGGTCGCAAAAATTGAGGCGCAAGATTTTAGTGGGGCGGTGGTGTTTGCGAAGGTTACCATGAGCCGTGAACCGATCGAGGTCGGTGTGTTCGCGCAGCTGGTTGTTGAGGAAACCAATAGCCCGGATTTCGAGGGCATCGTTCGTGGAATAGAATGGGGGCGCATCGGTTGGTAACTCGAGGAGTTTTTCGGGGGTCGCGCTTCGGCAGGCGCGGGAGCGGACCACGCAGTTTGGAATCGTCGATGACCGGAAAGAGGTCCTAAATCATTGGACAGACCAAGAATCTTCGATTGCGCCGCCGGTGGTCGTCGGTGGAGAGGTGCTCGCGTCGAATGTGGGCTATGAACTCTTGGTTGGCTACACGAGGTCGGGGAATCTGCTGGGGCTGTTGGATGGAGAAGAGATTCTGGAGGCGAAGACGCATCTAGTGCGGGTGGGACGGGGGGGCGGATGGGTGCTGGACCAAGATTGGCGTTGCATTGCTTCCGGGCATTTTTGGTGCAGGCTCTGATATTCGGTAGCTGCCTGGTATCGGCCGCGGAGCGCGAAAAGCCGGTTACTTACGTCGCAAAACATGCCTTTGTGATGCACACGGCGCAGGGTGACGCCAGCGTACCCATCGAGATATCCGTTGATCTCAATGCAATTCATCCGGAAATTACCCGAGCCGCCATTGTGTTTCACGGCAAAGGACGAAATGTGGAGGGCTATTTCTCGGCGTTGGAGCACGCGGCTCATGAGGCCGCGTCGAATACCGCTCAAACACTTCTTTGGGCGCCGCAATTTCTTCGCGAAGAGGATGCCGAAGCGCATCACTTGTCCAAGCAGTTCCTGCGTTGGCATGCGGGTTCGTGGACGGCCGGAGAACCCGCCATCGGACCCTTACCTCTAAGCACGTTCGATGTCATTGACGCCATGTTGGCAACGCTCGCCAATCGCGAGCGCTTTCCAAATCTCAACACGGTCGTACTTATCGGCCACTCCGGCGGGGGCCAATTGCTCAATCGCTACGCGATCGTTGGGAAGGCTGCGGTCACGATGGCTGGCATTCATATCCGTTTCGTCATTGCGAATCCGTCTTCCTATTTCTACTTTAGTGACGCTCGCCCTCAGCCGGATGGGTCGTTCGCTGAGTTTCACAACGCTGCCTGTTCCACTTTTGATCATTGGCGATATGGCCCTGTAAATCCACCGGCTTACGTGGGCGTCACTTCCTCGGCGGCATGGCAGCAATATGAGCAGGATTATGCCAATGCCGATGTCATCTACTTGCTGGGAAGTGAGGATACTGATCCCGCGCAGAGAGATCTCGACACCTCATGTGCCGGCGAAGCCGAGGGGCCGGAGCGCTTCGACCGCGGGGAAGCCTATTTCCGTTACCTGAAGGGGCGCCATCCCCGGGACTTCCGGCATCGGCTATGGATCGTGCACGGTGTGGCCCACGTGGGTAGCCGAATGGTGGAGTCTCCTTGCGCCGTTGCGGCGGTATTCGAGCACGGAAGTTGTTCTGACACTTCAGAAAGCTCACATTAGGTGAGGTGCCGAAGACGGAGAAACAATTGGTGTAAGTTCGGATAGGTATAGGCCCTGGATCCAAGGAATCGCTCATGTTGATCAAAGGTGGATGTTTATGCGGTGCGGTGCGCTACGCGGCGCGCGCCGCGCCGATCGTGACCCGCGTGTGTTGGCGCCGTTTATGCCAGTACCTCGGGGCCGGCAGCGGAATCGTGAATGTCTGTTTTCCAACGGCTGCGATCACGATCGAAGGGCAGCTCGCCGATTTTCAGGGCGTCGCCGATAGCGGCAACAAGATGCATCGGCGCTTTTGTCCGGTCTTCGGCGCACAACTCTTCAGCGAAGCGAAAGCGCGTCCATATTTTATTTTTGTTCGCGCCGGGACTTTGGACGATCCAGAAGTCGCGCGGCCTGCGGCGACCATTTGGACCGATCGAGCGCCGATCTGGGCATGCATCGACGACCGAATTCCGAGCATTGCGTGTCAACCGCCGCCGGCGGGTTGAACGTTGAACAAGTCTGCCGCCGCGAATGTCTCGTTGGTCCTGGTCGCCGTGGGATGGCTGATTGCGATTGTTACGGTGGTCCGGAATTTCGGCGACCCGGATCCCCGAATTCCGGCGTCTGAGTTGCATCGAGTTCATGTATTTGCGGCGGTCAGTTTATGGTCCGCAGTCATTCTCATTCTAATCTCGCTGGCGTTGGCGGGTTTCGCGTTCCGAGAGGCAAAACGGCGAGCGATGATTACGGTGGCGCTCGCGCTGCTGCCGATTCTCGTACTGTGGATCCTCGCGACGAGCGCGGGTATTTAGGTAACGGCCGTTGGTTGCGCCTTCTCAACGATCGGTGCGAACAATCTAAACGTTCGGTGCTGCCTAAATGAATGAGGACCAACGCGTCATACAATAGCCGCCGGGTCGCGATGCAGTCTATAAAAGAAACAATGGAGCATTAGAAAGCGTGAACCAGCAAGCGCTGACACCGATGATGACGAGCATTACGCTCTCTGTCGTGGTCGGTATCTGCGCGCGTCATCATCATGTGGCTTCGGATAGCGAAGACACCTTTTCGGTTTCTCCGGCGCTTGCGTATTTGATGTTCGCGATTGGATTGCTGTTTTGCGTGGTTCCGTTCCTGACTGGGACATCAGGCAACATTCCACCGATTCAGTTCTTCTGGATTTTCACGCCGTTTTGGGGCGGTGCGTTTCTTGCGGCAAACTCGCTCGATCGTACCGCCGGCGAAGTGCCGGTTGAATAACGACTTATTTGGGAATCACGGGCCTACCGGTAGTGAGCGCGTTAGCCAAGAGCAAACAATATTCGTTTGCCATAAACCTCCGCGGTCGCTTCCGAACGCTTCATCCGGGAATTCTGGACGAAGCACTTACTCGGAATCTCCGTGGTCTTATACAGTACCCGCCGACCTCCATTACTGAGTAGACGCCGGTCCGACTGCTAGCGACAATCCGCCGCGATGGTACGCCAGTGCCCCGACCCTTTTGCAAAATCAACGACACCGCGTTACTTGATCGTCTGGGATCTTGAATGGCGGGCACTCGAATGCGAACGCATCGACTCCGGGATGGATTTGCACACCGCCCTCTCGGAAACAATCGAACGCCTTCGACACACCGGTTGGCATCCCGAAGGCACAACCGAATTCGGTTTCGTCTTCTTGAGGCGCAATACCGAGCGACACCTGCTGATGCTGACTGCGCGCGATCCGCGCGCGACCGAGCAACACGCCTTCTCCCCGTTCCGCTGATCGTTGAGAGCGGAGACCGGCAAATGCCCCCGACTTCGTAAGCTCCTGCAACATCAGATGCCGCACCGTCACCCGCGTCCTCATGGGGACGGGAGTTGCTCTACTCAGAACCACCCCAGCGCCAAGCCGGAGGTTCTCCCTTTGCATAGCAAATCAACAAAAGCACGATTGTCATGACGAGAATGAAAACGAGGAACCCAACGAGGTGACGCGGCATCAAAAAAATTGATCCAGCCGCCATTGCGGCGAACCATACCAACAGAATGACCCAGCCCTGCCACGCGGTGGGCGGACCCCAGCCCCACCCATAGCGCTTCGCCGGAAACCAATATCGGCTGTCATCGCTCATTGCGTCCCGCATCCCAGTCCATGCTCGCTTCCATTCTATCCTTGGCCCCGATCTTGGAACAAAACAACGATCAATTGGCTCACGCTGAATCGAGCTGCGCAATCTTCGTCGTTTGAGCTTCGATCATTGCGCGCGCGAAGATCAACTCGGCGCAGGCCGAGCGGGCATCTGCGAGAGTACCCGAGCCGCCAAAGAAACCGTCTTCCGCGATGCTGCGAAGCGTCTGATCGCTCACCGCGGCGGGCTTGCGTACAGTCTTCGGATCGTTCAAGTCCATAACACCACACCTTTGTTGAATTCCGAGCCAAAAGACTGCCTCATTGCGGCGCATGACAATGTGGACTGCTGCGCCATTTGGGCTCCGTTCCGTGTGGAATCGCTCAAAAAACAACAAGAAGCAGCAATACCCGCAGGCCGCGAACAGAGAATTCGGCAGCGGCGGCCGCCTCGTCGCCCACCGCCTCGTCGCCCACCGCCTCGCTTCGCGAACTTCATTCGCGCATGCGGAGTCGATCGCGCTTGCAAAGCGCCGGCCCTATCGTCAATCTTCACGAACAACAACGAGGTTCATGATGCACAAGCGAATAATCTGCGCGATCGGGCTTGTTATGGCGGTGCAGTCGGCGGCGATCGCGCAGGAGGCGCCGATGACACCGCTGCGGCCCGATCAGGTCGCCTTCCTATCGCTCTACAAGGAATTGGTCGAAACCAACACGACGCTGTCCGCGGGCAGCTGCACGTTGGCGGCCGAGCGGCTGGCGGCACACCTGCAGGCCGCGGGATATGCCGATAACGATGTTACGCAATTCTCTATCCCTGAACATCCCAAAGAAGGCGGCCTCGTCGCTATCCTGCACGGAACCTCGAAAACCGCGAAGCCGATGTTGCTGCTGGGTCATCTCGACGTGGTTGAGGCCAAGCGCGAGGATTGGAGCCGCGATCCGTTCACATTGATCGAGGAAAACGGATACTTCTATGGCCGAGGCGCATCCGATATGAAGGCGATGGACGCGACCTGGGTCGATGCCCTGATTCGCTTCAAGCGTAGCGGCTACCGTCCCAAGCGCACGATCAAGTTGGCGCTCACCTGCGGCGAGGAGACGACCTTCGCGTTTAATGGTGCCGATTGGCTCGCGAAGAACCGGCCAGAACTCATTGCTGCGGCGTTCGCGCTGAACGAGGGTGGCGGCGGGCGCACCGATGGCCATGGCAAACTGGTGGTCGAGTCGATTCAGGTCGGCGAGAAGGCATCTCAAAATTACCAGCTGGAGACCGTCAATGCCGGCGGCCATAGCTCGATTCCCATCCGCGACAACGCCATCTACGAACTCAGCGATGCGTTGTCCAAAGTTCGCGATCTTGAATTTCCGATGAAGCTTTCCGACACCACGCGAGCCTTCTTTACCAAGGCCGGCGCAGCACGGGCGGACGAGCTAGGTCGTGCAATGGTCGCGCTATCGCAGAACCCCAATGACGAGGCCGCCGAGGAGCGCGTTTCGCAAGATCGCAGCTATCACAGCATGCTGCGCACGACCTGCGTCGCGACCTTGTTGGAGGGCGGCCACGCCAACAACGCGCTGCCTCAGCGGGCCACCGCGAACATCAATTGCCGAATATTCCCCGGCGAGACGGTGGAGGGCACGCGGGCCGCACTCATGGCTGCGATTGGCGATCCCGGTGTGAAAGTGACTGTGGTTCCACCGGTCCGTCCGATCGCGATACCCCCACCGCTCGACCCCAAAATCATAGGCCCGGCCGAAAAGCTGGTCGCCAAATATTTTCCCGGCGTTCCCCTGGTCCCCACGATGTCGACCGGCGCCACTGACGGCATTTTTCTCGAGGCCATCGGCATTCCGGTCTATGGTGCACCCGGTGGTTGGGGCGATCCCGACGGCAACGGCGTGCATGGGCTAAACGAACGCAGGAGCGTCCGCTCTGTATTCGTCGGCAGGGATTTCCTGACCGATCTAGTGAAGCTGTACGCGGACGCGCCGTGAAGCAATGACCGCGGCGAGACTCGCGCCGGCAGCCGCCGCTTTCGTCGACTTGGTCTCGACTAGCGCCGCCAATTTCGCGCGCGACGTTTACGCTGATCGCTTCATTTCAGATAAGTCACTAACCAGTCGACCCAACGCTGATAGACGTCCATTTGAAGAATGGGATCGCTGGGGAAGTGACCGCCCGTTGGAATCGCGTAGAACTCTGATGTGACGTGGTTGTCCTGAAGTGCCCGGTATAACCCAAAGGATTGGGCGATCGGCACTCGGAAATCACCCGTGTCGCACATGATGAGCGTCGGCGCCTTGATCTTGGTCACGGAGCTCGCCGGCGATTGACGGCGATTGATCGCCATGCCGTCGCCGATATACGGAGAAGCTCCGGTGGACGCCACTTGGGTCACGTTCCCGTCGGACAGGTCATACATCTCGACCCAATCCGTAACCGGAGCTCCTGCAACCGCCGCCTTCCAGACCGGGTAGTGTCCGGCAAGCCAAGTGGTCATGAATCCCCCGTAGGACCAGCCGGTAACCGCCATGCGCGCCGCGTCGACAAGTCCACGGCTTTTCAGGAAGTCGACGCCGGACATGACGTCCTCGCCGGGTCCCTGCCCCGCATCCTTGTAGATCGCGGCGTAGAACGCGTTTCCGAGATTATCGCTGCCGCGATAGTTGGGTTCGAACACGATCCAGCCTTGGGACGCCAGCACCTGCGGCATGAGATTGAATCGTTCTCGTGACGATGAGTTGGGTCCGCCATGGATGTTGAGCACGAGTGGATAGCGTGCGCCCGCTCGGTAGTCGGCCGGATAGGTGAGCACGCCGTCGAGAGTTCGGCCACCCGGGCCTTTCCAAGTCACGGTTTCGGATCGAGCAAGCTGCAAGTCCGAGAGGCCCGCATTTGCTTGAGTTATCGCCACCGGCGGGCTGCCTTCGGCGGCGATGATATAGAGCTCGTAAGGATCGGCTTTGGTCTGGCCGACGAACGCTATCCCGCCGCTGCGAGCAATATCTGCCTCGATCCAATAGCCGTTGGTCGGCACGACACCGCCGAGATTCAACGGGGTCGCTGCACCGTCCGGCTTGATGCGCCACAGCCCCACGGTCGTATCCACATTGCCGCCGACCAGCATCCATTCGCCATTGGGCGCCCAGCGGGTGATGAACACATTTTTGTCGAGGCCCGCACTGATATCGCGGCCCACTCCGCCCGCGAACGGCGCCAGCCACACGTCCTGATAGTTCCACGGATGCGCATCGCGGTTGCGCCAATAGGCTACATTCGATCCGTCCGGCGACGGTACCGGATAGCCTTCCAGCATCGCCTCCCCGGTCAGCGAGCGAATTTGGCCGCTCGCGACGTCGAGCACTTGAATGCGGGAGAAAAACTGGTCGCCTGTCGACGGAGTCTCCTGCCGTACGAAAAGGATCGATTTACCGTCCCTGGACCAGGCGATCGGAGACGACGGCGGTCCTGGTGGCAGACTCGAGGGCAGCGACCAAGTTCCACTGGTCAAGCGCTTTGGGTCCCCTCCTTGGGCCGAGATGAGCCACAGGTGAACCGGCCGAATCGCTTCGCTGATCGTGACATCATCGTTACCGACTTTGAATTCGGTTCGGAACTTGTCCTCTCCCTTCAACTCGGGTTTGGCGTCGGTCACCGCATACGCGATGCTCATTGCATCCGGGCTCCAGGCAAACTGGTTGACATTGTCCTTGCCCTTCGTGAGTTGAAGCGCATCGCCGCCGTCCATCCGCATCACGAACAGCTGAATGACATTTTCGGAATCCGGCGCGAGAAACCCGATCCGCTCTCCGGTTGGAGACCACCGCGGCGAACCGGCACGATGCCGCGCGAGCGTCAGCTGCCGCACCTGGCGACTGGCGACATCGACAATGAGGATTTCCGACTGAAACTTGTCCGAGTCCAAGTCCGCACGGGTTTCGACCAATGCAACGGTCCTACCATCCGGTGAAAAGTGCGGATCGGCCAATCGGACTATTCGTGCGAGGTCGCGTACCGTGGCGGTTCGCGCCTCGCCGGAAGCTGGCGGCGCGGCCAATAGCGCCAGCGCGATCAACCCGACGGCGGCTTGCATGTTCATTAGACGTTCCTCCATGATTTTGATCAACGTGCAAATATAAGCGACTCTCGGCTCAGTGATACTCCAAAACGACCAAAGCATGGCCGAATGCTTCGTCGGAGATGGAACGTCATGGCGCTTGCGGCGCGCAGCGGTGGCCGCAGGCCCCAATCGTCGCCTAAGATGTATCGCATGAGCGCTCCGAAGCATCGTTCGAAGACCCCGACGGACTCCCGCCCAGGACACGCCGGACGCGGACCCGCCGTTCGGCGTGTCAAGGTCGGTCAGCGCGAGATCTTCACACACGGTCTGTCCCAAGCGGTACTGCACGATTTATTCCACTATTGCATGACGGTCAGCTGGCCCCAACTGTTCGCCACGCTGGCTGCCTTCTTTCTCGCCTTCGACGTTCTATTTGGCTTGCTATATCACTTGGTGCCGGGATGCATCGCCAACTTGAATCCGCCCGGCTTCGCCGGCGCATTTTTTTTCAGTGTCGAAACGCTCGCGACGGTCGGGTACGGGGACATGCATCCCCAGACCCTGTACGGCCATCTCGTCGCGATGGCGGAGATCTTTGTCGGTCTGATGTCGTTGGCGCTGATCACCGGCATCATGTTCGCGCGCTTCTCCAGACCCAGGGCACGTTTTCTATTTACAAGGAACGCCGTGGTGCGGCCGATCGACGGCAAACTGACCTTGGTCATTCGCGCGGCGAACCAACGCCAGAATGTCGTTCAGGATGCATCGGCACAGCTGCGCATGTTGCGCGACGAAGTAACCGAAGAGGGCTTCCGCATTCGCCGCGTAATTGATCTCCCGCTGGTCCGATCCCAACACCCGATGTTCATCCTCGGTTGGACGATCATGCACGTCATCGACGACGCGAGCCCGCTGCAGTCCGAAACATCACAATCCCTAGGCGAAGTTAGCGCGCGGTTTGTCCTCAGCGTGAGCGGTACAGATGAAACGACGGGTCAGGTGTTGATGGCCAGAGCAGAGTATTCCAGTCCGGACATCATTTGGAACGCCACCTTCCGCGACATCCTGGAAGAGGCCGAGGACGGTACTCTGCATCTCGATTACAGCAAGTTCCATGACGTCGAAACACTCGCACAATCCGAGACTGAGCATCCCGATCGCCGACGACCCTGATGGGAATTCCCATCATCCCGAACCGCCCTGATAATACGCGGGGCTCGCTTGCGCGCCCTCACCCGACATATGCGGCTGAGCGCTCGGCTGCATAGCGAATCACAAATGAGGACTGCGTCACAGTTGCCAAAAAATTCGCTGACCGGCGAGTCTGCCGTAGGCCTCCAAAGCGCAAATTTGCGTGACGGTAAGGTTCATGATTTTCCAGTTGCGCCGAGACTTTGACTGTGCGTCGGGATTCCCCTCAATGGGATCGCCTTCGCGCGGGTAGGTGTTTTCCGGATTCGGGAGCGGGTTCGATGAGTGTCGTCAAAAGATCATTGGCTAACGCGATTGATGCAGACGCATTGCAGCGGCATGCCCATGAACTTGAACAGGTGCTCGCGCGCACCGGCGAGGCCGTCATCGTCAAAGACCTCAATGCCGTCGTCACCTTCTGGAACCGCGAAGCCGAATCTCTGTACGGCTTTACGGCGGAAGAAGCGATCGGCCAGCCACTGCGCAAACTGCATGCCGCCGACCTGTCCACAAACGATTACGCGCGTGTTCTCGAGCGCGTTCGCTCGGGACGCCCGACCGCGAGCACGACCGAACGGCGCAAGAAGACGGGCGAGACGGTCCGCGTTACGCTGCAAACGAACCCGTTGTTGGACGCCGACGGCCAATTGGTCGGCGAAATCACGGTCGCGCGCGACATCACCTCACTGTATCGCACCCAAGAGGAGTTGCACGCTGCGCAGGCGAGTCTGGAGGCAAAGCTGGCCGCAATCAGTGACGCGAACGGGAATCTGACGCGGGAAATCGCCGCGCGACGCAAGTCGGATGCCGCGATGCGCCGTAACAACAAAGCATTGGCGGCCACGGTCCGGCAACTCGAAGCGTTCGATCGCGACGGCGCGGTGCTGTCTCACATGGCCGAATTGCTCCAGGCTTGTACGCAGCGCAGCGAAGCCTATGCGATCGTGCGCGAAACCGGCTCGCAATTATTCCCCGAGTCGTCGGGCTCTCTGTTCATCTATCGGGAATCGCGCGACGTGCTCGAGCACGTTGCGACTTGGGGCTCCGGACAGGAGGCGCAGAGGACTTTGGCGCCGGACGAGTGCTGGGCGCTTCGGCTGGGGAGCCCGCATTTCGCGCCGCTCAAGGGAACCGTGCGGTGCCGGCACGTGCACGACGACATCGGCAGCTACGTCTGCATGCCGGTCCAAGGACAGGGGCAAATTCTCGGCTTGCTGCATATCGCAATACACGTCAGCGCGAACACCAGGAGCCCGGCACGCGACGTGGAGCGGCGTCTGCGCGCGATGACCGACCGAGTCGGTCCGGCGCTCGCGAACCTGAAATTGCGCGACGCGCTGCGTGAGATGGCGCTGCGGGACGCGCTGACGGGATTGTACAACCGGCGCTACCTGGAAGACGCATTCAATCGCGAGTTGCATCGCGCCGAGCGCAGCGGTAAGTCGGTGGCCGTCGTGATGATCGATATCGACCACTTCAAACGTTTCAACGACAAGCACGGCCACGATGCGGGCGACTTCGTGCTCAGTAGCGTTTCGCGCGTGATCATGAACAGCATCCGCCCTTCCGACATCGCTTGCCGCTATGGCGGCGAGGAGCTTGCGATCGTTCTCCCGGAGGCGGACTTGGATTGCGCCCACATGCGGGCCGAGCAGATACGGGTCGCGATCCGCGATACCCATCTGACCCATCTGGGTCAAACGCTGCCGGCGCCGACCGCCTCTTTCGGCGTCGCCGTGTATCCAGCGAACGGCACCAAGCCCGCCGATCTGCTGAAAGCGGCGGACCAGGCGCTCTATCGCGCGAAGCAGGAAGGTCGCGACCGGGTCTGCCTGGCCGCAGAAGCGGCGCCCGCGGGTGCATGACCGAGTTGACATCGATCCAGCGCGTGCGCGAGCTTTACAGCGCTACCGCGCACCGCGGGATCCGTAGATTTCGACTAGGCTTTGTTCTCGTACTTGAATGACACGCTAATGCGTGATCGATACGCTTCGACTTTCCCGTTCTTGAGCTGCACGTCGAGCTTCACGACTTCCGCCACTCTGAGGTCTCTGAGCGTTTTGGCCGCACGATTGATCGCTGCAGCGGTTGCTTTCTCCCAAGACTCGGAACTTGTTCCGACGAGCTCGATAACCTTGTATACATTCTCGGCCATGGTGAATTGTCCTTAGATGGTTGCGCGCAAAAACCGAACCGCGCCTCATGGCGCTCTGCCAAACTGATCGCTTTCGCGCCGGCTTGCGGTCAGTGGGTGAAGTTTGGCCAGCCAAGCTCACCTCCAACGCAGTATCCTAGCCGATAATCCAGCAGTGAACACCATTGGCGGCAATGGACTCCGTCATCACGACCGACACCCGCGCAACGCGGTGTCCAACCGTCGCAGCACCAGGACGTCTATGATTGCCGAGCCTCATTGCGCCCCAGCGCGTGCCTATCATGTTCAACCAGTGGAGAGACGAGTGAGAGAACTTCGCACCCCGGCGGTCCGGTACCATGCGAGACTGATCGCGTTCCTCTTGATGATTCTGCCTCTCTGGACGCAGTCCATAGCACAGACCGTTGCGCCGCAACTCTTCGCGGACATGAAATGGCGGATGATCGGTCCGTTTCGAGGAGGCCGCGCCGTGGCGGTCGGCGGCGTGCCCGGCGCAGGAAACACTTTTTTCTTCGGTGCGGTGGATGGCGGCGTCTGGAAGACTACGGACGCGGGAACGGTCTGGAAACCGGTCTTCGACAATCAACCGGTGGCTTCAATCGGTGCGCTCGAGGTCTCCCCCTCGAACCCCAGCGTGATTTACGTCGGCACTGGGGAAAGCGATATTCGTTCGGATCTCGCCTCCGGTGCGGGCGTCTACAAATCCGTCGACGGTGGCGAAACTTGGGCCTACGCGGGCCTCGGCGATACACGGCAGATCAGCAAAATTGCACTCGACCCCACGAACCCCGATATCGTCTATGTCGGCGCGCTGGGACACGCCTACGGCCCCAACCCGGAACGTGGAGTTTACAAAACGATCGACGGCGGAATGACTTGGAAGCGCACGCTCGACGAAGGCCCCAATGTCGGGGTGGCTGATCTTGCGATCGCAGTTGCCAAGCCAAGCGTTCTCGTTGCCTCGCTCTGGGAGGCCCATCGCCCCCCGTGGAGCACATACGCACCCATAGTCGGCCCGGGCAGCGGAATCTTCCGCTCCCTCGATGCGGGCGAGACATGGCAGCAGTGCGTTGGCCATGGCCTGCCCGAAGGCACTTGGGGCCGCACCGGCGTCGCCGTCAGCGCCGATGGCCAGCGCGTCTATGCGCTCATCGAAGCCAAGCATTCCGGTCTCTACGTCTCGAACGACGGCGGTCAGAATTGGACGCTCGCCAACGCGGACAATCGCCTCACCAGCCGGGCCTGGTACTTCAGCCGAATCACCGTAGACCCCAGCGACCCCGACACTATTTATATCCCGAACATCGCCCTGCTTGGTTCCGCGGATGGTGGCAAGACGATCACGGTCGTACGCGGCGCACCCGGCGGCGATGACTATCACGAACTCTGGGTCGACCCGAAGAACCGTGATCGGCTGGTCCTCGGCACCGACCAAGGAACGATCATCAGCCTCGACCGCGGCAACACTTGGTCGACCTGGTACAACCAGCCGACGGCACAGCTCTATCACGTAACCACGGATAATCGCTTTCCCTACACCGTCTACGGCGCCCAACAGGACAGCGGCGGAGTGGCCGTGCTGAGCCGCACGGACCACGGCCAGATCACGGCACGCGACTGGTTTCCCGCCAGCGGCAGCGAGAGCGGCTATTTCGCACTCGACCCAAGAAACCCGGACATCCTATACGCCAGCGGCAGCTATGGATCCGTCTCACGTTGGGACCGACGCCGCTCCCTGACGCAGGACGTCTCGCCTTGGCCGGTGCCGGTTTTTGGAACCGACATACCACAGCGGAAGTATCGCGATCCGTGGACCCCGCCGCTCGTCTTTTCTCCGGTCGATAAATCCTCGCTTTATCTCGGGACACAGTACGTCTTGAAGACGATGGACGGCGGCTTGCACTGGCAGCAGATCAGCCCGGATTTAACCGGAGGCAAGATTGCCACCAGCTCCGCGAAGGCCGTTGCCGCCGGGGGCGGCAACCCTTCCACGCGAAACCCGATAGAAGATGCACCAAAGCCCGCACCCGAAATGGCCATCGCGCTTGGCTACGGCACGCTGGCGACGGTCGCGCCTTCGTATGTCGACAGAAACGTGCTATGGACGGGCAGCGACACCGGGATCATCTCCCTGACGCGCAACGGCGGCAAGACCTGGACTAATGTGACGCCACCGGGCATTCAGCCATGGAGCAAGATCTCCCTCATCGAGCCGTCGCACTTCGATTCCGGTGTCGCCTATGCCGCGATCGAGCGGCATCGCATGGACGATCGTGCGCCCCATATCTACCGCACACGCAACTACGGAAGGAGCTGGGATTCGATCACCACGGGGCTGGAAGCACCCGCGTTCGTATTAGCCGTACGCGAAGACCCCAGACGCAAGGAGCTGCTCTACGCCGGCACCGAGTTTGGAATTGAAGTCTCCTTCGATGAAGGAGATCACTGGCAGCCGCTGCAGCTGAACCTGCCCGTGACTTCGGTCCGCGACCTGACCGTTCACGGCGATGATCTCGTGATTGCCACACACGGGCGCTCGTTCTGGATCCTCGATGACATCACTCCGTTGCGTCAGGCCGCACAGCATGCGCAATCCACATCTGCATTTCTGTACAAGCCGGAGACCGCGGTACGCATCGATAACGATGCTTTTCCGGGGACTCCAATCCCTTTCGAGGAACCCACCGCGGACAATCCTCCGAGCGGCGCTGTGCTCGACTATTACCTACCCGGTAAGGTGCAAGCTCTCGCGATACGCATTTACGACTCCGGCCACAAAATGGTCCGGCAGGTCCGCTCGGCACCGGAACAGCCGGCAAAGCACGCTTCCCTGCCGATCGCCGAGCGCTGGTTTCCCAAGCCGCAGCACCTGGAAACTCATGCCGGGATGCACAGGTTCGTATGGAATCTCGCATGGGGCGCCTCGGCAGCAACCGACGACAACGAACCCGATGACGGTGAGGGCGGTATACCGCACGCACCCCGCGTCGTGCCCGGTGCCTACACGGCCGAGCTTGAAGTGAACGGAGAGCGCGTCTCCGCGGTGCCCCTGATTCTGGTCAAAGATCCGCGCTCCCCGGCGACTCAGGCGCAGCTCGTGGAGCAATTCGAAAAGAGCCGCATGATTTTTGACGACTCTCTCGAGGCCCGCGGTGCACTTGCCGAGATCGCTACGGTAAAACTGCAACTCGAGAAAATCGTTGCCGGCGCCGGTGCCGGCGCCGGAAATGAAGACGCAATCAGGAAGGCGAAGGAACTCAGCGCCGATCTCGAGACGATCGTTGAGGGAAACTCAGGCCTCGACGCAGCCAATATGAAACTCACGCGCGCGCTGAACGTCGTCGAAAGCTCGGAACGCCAAGCCCCCTCGCAGGCCCTCGCGGTCTATGAACTCGCGCGCGCCGCGTCGCACGCAGATCTTGGGCGATGGACTGTGCTCAAGAGCGGGCCGCTGGCGACTCTAAACCAGGCGTTGACGACACAAGGAATGCCGCCGATCGCGATCACCGAAATCGAGCGCGAGATCGACTACTTCATGACCCGCTAACCCACGGCTGCGCCTCAGCAAGACGGTGCCGCACGATGCATCGGGCTGAGTGGGAAAATCCCTCGACTCGATCCCTTCGGCCGGCGCTGGGGGAAATTCCGCGCCTAATTTGGCTTGTCGACGGAAATGATTGTTCGATCGGTCATCGAATTTCCGACCGCTTTGCAAACCAGCGCCTTCAATAAGATGAGTGACTCAACGTACAGACCCGCGGTTGATTTGCGCCCATCGTTGCATCCATTGCCGGTCCGCTGATTGGCACCACGAATGGAGCATCGTATGAATACACTTAAGCGCATCACCACGGTCGTGTCGATTATCGCGATCCTGGGTCTATCGGGTTGTTTCTGGGGCCGCGGAGGCTGGGGCGGGCACCATAACGAGCGGGCTGCCGAACAACGCATTTTTTAAGTTGATGACGATCATGGCCGGCCGCACAGCTCGTAATCGCGTAATCGGCGAGACGAGCTGCGCTGGACGGTCGCGGCATCGGCCACGCCATGCGTGCCTCGGAGATCGATCGGCTTGCGGACTTAATCAGGGTATCTGAAATTCGCCGCTCGGCCGGAGCGGAGACGGGTTAAGCTCTCGGTCTGGGTTGAAGGCTACGAATCCGACCAGGATGCCCCCGATGAAAACCATGATCGCTTGGGTGTTGATGCTGAGCCTCGTCGGCTGCGCGACGATGAGCCCCATCACCGGCAGTCCCAGCGAACTGCAGCAGCGGATCGCCGCCCGCGAGATCCTGAAACCCGGAGATCATGTTCGCATCACAACTACCGACGGCAAGAATCACGATTTTGACGTCACCTCGGTGAGCGCATATTCCATCGACGGCAGCAAGGAGTCGATCCTGGTCAAAGATGTCTTTGCCGTCGAGAAGCGCGAGCCGCGCGTCGGCGTGACGATAGGACTCGTCACCTTGGCGGTCCTCGCCGTCGTCGGGGTCGTCGAGGCGGCGACGATCGGACATGGTGTTCACTAAGGCGTGCCACTCGGATTGACGATCCGCCCGATAAACAGAATGGTTCCGCAATGGCGCAACTCGCCGTTCGATTGGCGTCCCGCGATCTTGGCACTATGGCGGCGTTCGCGCCGCTTAAGCACTCATGCTGTCACGGAATAATCGGGGTTTTCGGCTGCAAGTTTGAAAGCCTTGTTGAAACCCAAACCATAGACGGCGCGCAGAACCAGTGCGGCCGCAAGGGCGATCACGATTCCGCCGTTGCCCGACACGATCAGCTCGGCGCGCGCCGGGCCTTCGGGCAGAGCTCCGGCAATCATGACCAACAGCATCGGCCCGAGCATCGCCGAGGTTGCAAACGCGCGAACAAAGAGATCGTTGTGGCCTAGCGTGTGAGTAGTCATATGGGTCTCCGTGCGCCGATAAAATCGGCATCGTGTGGTGAAGGGTCGCCGCATCAACGACGAGTCTGCGTGGTAAGTACCACCAGAACTGCGCGCGGTTCATTTGCGCAGAAAAGGCCGCCAATCCGGAGTGCCGAGGACGCGGCCCCATGCTGAATCGGCTCCGCCGCCGCTCAACACGCCCTGACGCTAACGCGCTTTTCTTCTGATCGATCGGAACCGAATTCCGAGTTTCATCGCCTTTTGTGCAACCGCGCCCGCAGTGCGCCGCAGCCGCTTGGCCGTCTGCGTGCCCGACAGCTTCGCCTTCGCGAAGGCCCGCAAGTTCCTCACATCCTCTTTCGACCACGCTAAGGCTACCCGCTTCTTTCGCTTTGCCATGAATACCGCCCCTCAAAAAAGCACGCATCATAGCGCTATCGACGCCCGCCGTGAAACGATGATTGCGGCGGCTCGCGCAACCGATGTATTAGCGAAACCCCGGCTCTACGCATCATGGAGTCGAACGGCCAACGCGGATTGGTATCATTATCTCGTGAAGGCAGCCACCCCATTCCCCCTGCGCCAGCTCGTGACCGATCCGCTCGGACGCTTTCAGTTGCGCTTCGCTCAGCAAGGCGCGGTGCTTCTTGACGGATTTGACGGAATCCAAACGGAAGCGTCGGCGGCCGGGCTGCTCGTCAAGGCCGTCGCCGAGCGCGACCTACATGCTGCGACAGCGATGCTCCGCGTCGGATTTGCCGCGGTGAGAGTCGGTCCCGTCGAAATCGTCTACTTGAATCAAGGCACGATGGAGCCTTACGTACGTGTCCGAGTTACGACTCCGGCCGATTATTACGGCGATGTCGTCGCCCAGCTAACTCAACGTCGCGGATTGCTCGAGAGTCTCGATGATGCCGGTGAGGCAGGCAAAATCGTGTGCGCCGCGGCACCGCTCGCGGAAATGCTCGGCTACGATGAGGTTTTGGCGGCGAACACGCGAAATCGCGCGATCGCCGACTATCATTTCATCGACTACCGACCCGTTCGAAGTACGCCACCGACCCCGCCCGCCTCCTGCCGTTAGCACGGCGCCGCTTATCTGTTGCGATGCACCGAGCGGCGTTCCGCGCGCTTGCGGATCGAACCGCCGTGAATTGACCACTGCAGCCCCATCGGATAGGGTTTCTAGCCCGGCAAGAACGTTGCGTCGACCTATCCAAAGGAGTGGAGCCATGGCGAGTCAAGTACTGGCTGCGACAGTGATCCGGGTGCTTTCGCATCCGGTAATCATGAAAATCAATTTTGAACTGAATGGACTCCTAGTGACCGGCATGCGCTACCAAGTGGTTGCGCAAGCGGTCCGGTCCGGAAAAATTACTTGCGAGATCGGCACCGACCGCGATCCGAACCTTCCTGCGGGTACCGTGATCGCCGCCGAGTACAAGTCGGATCCCAAACCTCATTTTATGTTTCCGCGCGAGGACTTCGGCACATCCGCCGGTTCCGAGAAAATCAAAATCCTGCACGAGGCGACGCATGCCATTTTTGACTGCTACGCCGACAGCGGCGGCACGAGCATCCTTGCGATTGACGACGAGGCCGCCGCTTATCTCGCGTCGGCGCTGTTTCTCCAGCTCTCCGACGTCGGTAACCGCATGCCCCTGTTCGTCGGAAGTGCGTTCGACGAGGCGTGCAAACTGTCCAACAAGATACTCGACGCGACCGGTGACTTCATTCGGAACTCGCGCACGTACGTCGTGACGCCGGAAGCTTCGGCCGCGCTACGGCATGCGGCCGCGATCGACAATAACTTGGTGAACGACGGGACTAGCGACAAGTCTGGCGTACTCGATGTTTACAACGGCCTGCGCTAATCGAGTCAGACTGTACGCCACAGATCATCGCGCACCGAACCGGCGAGGAAGGTATTGCTCTGCTTCGCGACCATTTCCACGTAGAGCTTATCGGTCATCAGATTGGCCGTAACGGCCTCCCAATCCGCGAGGCTGTCATAACGGGTGTGCCAGGAAATGCGATTCGGATCTCCACCAATCGGCACGAGCACCTCGAGTATCGTGCCGTAGGTTTCCTTGATGTACTTTGCGATCAAATGGCCGAACGCGATGGCCTCGCTGGCCTTGCCGGGCGCTATCGACGCCGTCCGTGAAAAATAGACCATGGCCGTCTCCTGTGTGCTGGGTGTTCATACTCTATACCCCTCGGATCCGCGCGTCTGCGATCCACTCGAGCGCGGCTGTGGCAGGTCTCAGTTCGCTTTGAATCCCGGTGCATCCGGCCACATCTCGAGCGACTGTGCGCAACGAAAACCGACGTCGGCGAACGCGTGGGTTGGATCTTCCATGCGCCGTGCGGCCAGGCGCTCTCGCACCGGGTCGGTCTCTTGCCATGACGGGCCGCGCAATACCGGCACAGCGCCTTCGTTCGGTGCCACCCATTCCCACAGTGCTCCGCCAAGACCACGATTGCTGAATCGTCCGGTTGCCGATTGCTGATCAACCGGGAGCAGCCGCCGGCCCGTTGAGTCCGCCCCGCCGCCATTGGGATCATTGCCCCATGCAAAAAGTTTGTGATCAACGCCACGCGCAACGAATTCCCATTCGTCTTCCGTGGGCAGTCGTTTGCCGCGCCAGTCGCAGAAAGCTTTCGCAGAGTCGTAGTCGATCCCTCGGACCGGATAGGTCGAAGCGTCGTTGCCCGCTGTGACGCTCGCGTCACGCAGCGTTTTCCAGTTGGCCCCCTGACGAAACACCGCCGCGGCGGATCCCTCCCGAGTGAATAAACCGTTGTCGCGTTCGGCGCCGGTCTTGTAGTTCCTGGCTGCAACAAACGCCGCGAACTCTCGATTGTTGACGCCGGTCAAGTCGAGGTAGAACGGCGCCAATACCGCCATGTGGGGAACCTCTGCGGCGAAATCCGCCGCCGCGCACGGGGTGCCCTTCTTTTGGCATAGGTTGAGCGCGATGTTGACTTCGTCGGAACTACTGCCCAGTCGCGCAAACCGCTTGCCGCTGTGATTGGCCGCGGCGAGTTCGGTCACCGCCTGGACGAGAACGGGCGTTCCCTCGCTGGCACCGCCCGCAGACACTTGTTTCTCCGCCTCAGCCAATGAACGAGTCCCTTCTTGAAATGCGGGATCGCTGCGATCGACGGCGAGCGCTCGAGAGCGTAGCGCCAGGGATCGCGCATGCGCGAGTGAGTTATCTTGAGCGCGGCCTGCGGAGGTCGCCGCCGGCTGGCGACTCCATAGGATCCAGCCGATCAGCACGGCGATCAATAGAACCGCCGACGCGGCGCCAATCCCCTTGATCAAACCAGTGCGAGAAACCGTACGCGCCGCGAGTCCGGCCAGCACCGCCTCTATCGACGACGTACGCTTGGCTCGATCAAAGGCGAGTGCTCGCGCGAGGGCCGCATTCTGAGCACGCGAGAGCGTTGCGATCGGAGCCGGGAGCATTCCGGCTTCGCGGGCCTGTAGCGGCGAACGGCGGCCAAAAGGGTGCTTGCCGGACAACATTTCGTAGATCACGCAACCCAATGCGTACACATCGTCGCGCTCGTCGGGCTCCGAGCCCTGCAGCATTTCGCAGCTTGCGTAGGCAGGCGTGAGCGCCCCGAAAGCCGCCGGATCGATGCTGGATCTGCGGCCTCGGGCGGCTCGGGCGATCCCAAAGTCAAGTAGTTTGGCCCTACCCGAGGTCGTAATGAATACGTTGGCGGGCTTCAAGTCACTGTGAATGACATTATGATCATGGGCATAGGCCAACGCGGCACAAAAGTCCTGGATCAGCGGCCACGCACGATTCATTGGCATGCCGCGGCCAAAGTCCTCTTCGAGCAAGGTGGCGAGCGTCTTGCCCTCGAGATATTCCATCAGCATGTAGACTTCGCCGTGGTCCGCGTTCAGGGAGTACACGCCGACGATGTTCGGATGCTGAAGACTGCGGGTCTTGCGCACCTCTTCGCGCAGTAGAGCCAGCGATTCGGGGTACTCGCGAATCTCGGGCTTCAGGACCTTGACCGCAAAGGACTCGCCAGGCACCTCTTCATCGCTCGCGAGATAGACGGTTCCCATGCCGCCGGCGCCCAACTCGCGCTCAAGTCGATAGCGATGCCCGAGTAGGTGCCCGATCTCGATCGGGCCGGATGAGGCATCTACCGATTGCGGGTCTACCCACTCGGTTTCCACGCGCGCCTCGTTTATACGGGTATGTCCCGATGCCGCTAGATCCGATTGCGCAGGCGATACGCGCATGCGCGTTCGATCCGCTGCAAGCCGTTCCAAGCCGAGTCGATTGAGCGTGTCGGCGTGAATCGCGCCGCTCGCTATCGCATCGTCCAAGACGCTCCATGCGATTTCCGGCGTCAACGATCCGTTACGCAATGCTTGGGCGACCAAAGCCTCGAACCCGGGGAGATCGGCCTTGCCGGCGGCGAGAGCCGCGATCGCGGCGCGCACTTGCTCGAGGCCGTTCGATGTCGTCATGGCGGCAATTGACGAGGGAGTCGCTTAAGGGACGCTCTTACCGTCGGGGTGAGCAGCGTTGGATTTTCCCAGGCGACCTTGCTCCTCCTTGGCGATCGCTGCATCGAGCGCGGCACGCGCCGCTTGCAGTTGTTCGGGACTCAGGCCCGACCAATCAAAGCCAGTGATCTGTGCAGGCGTCATTTTCGCAGTATCCCCGCCAGGCGCTTGTGCCTGCGGCGCGACCGCCGGAGCCACGCCCGGCTTCGGGCGATTGATGAAAAACAGCGCAGCGGCGGCGATGACAACGACCGCAAGGGCGCCGCCGATCATCGCGATGAGCCGCGCGCGACTCTGGGCCTTCGAAGGACCTGCGCCGCCGACCGGCGTGCCGCAGGCCGGACAGAAGCGCGCTGTCTCGAGAACCTGTTCGCCGCACTTGGTGCAATTCATTCGAATACCTTGCGCGAACTACGATCGCACACAGCCCGCTTTCGCGGTAACGCAAGCGTTGAGCTTGTGAATGTTTTCTTCCAGGCGCTGGTTGAAGGTGTTCAACATGTCTTGCAGATCGCCGATGGATACTTCGACAATGTCGTGACTCAGGCAATGCCCCGCTCCGGCGGTAACGACTTTCATTTGCGCCGTGGGGCGCTGCTGTGCATCGCCGAGACTTGCGAACGCGAGCAAATCGCCGCTACCGAGTGCGCAACTGTCGCCGGTGATGACACTGCTCGTGTCGATTGCGCCAGCAACTTGGAAAAGGTAAATCCGCGAATATCCCGATTGAATGATGTCGATCAGCGTCATCGGGTGTTCGTTCGCATGTTCCGCCAGGCTGAGGCGCACCTCTTTGTGTATTTGCAAACGGACATCCTCGGGCACGGCCAGCGTGTCACCCGTAGCCGCCGCGACGCCGGACACCGCGGCCGTGGGAATCACCGTGGCTGGTGACTGATCGTTGTTGGAATTTGGGGTCGTCGGCTGTACGTTCGCGCGCGCGGCAGCCTGCGCCTGCAATTCGTCCGACTGCTGTTTCAATTTGTCCAAATCGGTGGAATCTGCGCCGGACGCGGCATCCGCGCTGATCAGCCCCGGTGGCGGCGATGGCGGCGGAGGCGGTGGCGGCGGTGGCGGCGATGCGGACGCCGGCGGTGCCGGCGGCGACGCATCTTGGGCAACCGACGCATCCGGGGCGACCGATGCCTGGTCCGATGGCGTCGGTGCGCCATCACCGGGCATCGCTGGGACGCTTTGATCAGCGTCCGACTCATCGATCGGCGCCGCGCCTTGATCAGTGACCGCGTCGGCCACCTGCATATCGCCGAGTAGTTCGATCGGGTCGGAGTAGCGCTCGGGCGGTACCGCAAAAACCGCATTCGGGTCCGGACAAACCAGACACTGCGGTCCTACGGCAATTTGGAATGCAAGCGGCGCATAAAGAACTGCGTAGACGGCCGCGCCATACGCGATGGGTCGGTATACGAAAGTGTCGTAGCCGCCGAATCGTGTGACCGTGTAGTAACGGCGAATCGGTGTCGGCAACACGCGGATCTGCCCAGAAAGGCTCGTAGCGTAAATCGTTCGTTGCACGATCGGCTCCGCGCCGCCGCCCGCCATCGAGGGCCACCTCGTCGCGAAACTCTCGGCGTACAGCGGCCGCCCGTCGGGCATGTAGGCGGCGCGCAACCCATTGTTGTAGCGCACGAATTGAGGACCAGAGACCCGGCCGCTGCTGTGAAAAGTGGCGCCATCGACGATTCGCCGGCCATCGGTATACACGCGAGTCGTGGTGCGACCATCCGCGCTCGTTGTCTGTCGGTAGGCATTTACATGAGCCTGACCCTGAGCGTCCACGCGCTGTTCAACGACGATCGAGGCGTGCGCTGATAGTCTATTGACCGCAGTGAACCCGGGATGGCCTGAATTTGCGACGACCGTGGCCGTTCGGCTCAACCGGATTCCATGTTGTTCGAGCGAAGCGGGCATTGCGCGGTGATCCGAACCCCGCTCCGCCGAGCCCGGGTGCGCAGATTCCACCCGGCTGAATTGATTCCCCTGATGCACGCCGATTGGCGCCGGCTCGCCATGCTCGCGAAATCCTGCCCCGGAATTGCCGTGCTGATTGATGGCTGAATGTTCGTCGTGTTGCCGGGACTCCGGTACGCGCGGCGCCTCGTTGAATCGGTTCGGAGGTGGCCGCGATGGCTCGGGCGCATGTCGGGACGGCTGCTCGAACGGCATTGGCCGCTGATGTTGCTGAACTTGCGCCGGCGGCGCGTGGATCGCCGGCGGCGCGTGGATCGCCGGCGGCGCGTGGATTGCGGGCGGCGCATGATTTGCAGCCGGCGAGGGGCTGCCGCTGGGACACGGTGCATTGGGCGGGGAGTGAGGACAGTTCACGGCATGGGCGGCGAGCGGGAATATCGCCGCAGTGGCCCAGACCACGAAGGCACGGCTCCTAACGGCCCGCACCGTCTTTATTCCCGGTATCTTCACCAATCCCACTCCTAGGCCAAATCCCTTAACCCAACCAGAGCTTGATGCAGTATACGGGCGCGGTAAAACCAGCCGCAAGCCTCCATACTGCACCGAAACCAGCGTTTGGCGGGCCCGGTGCTGTCCTGCGGTATAAGGGCATGACCAGCGAACGGTATGATCGTTGCGGACTACACAGGGCGTTCGGATCGCTTGCCGGGGGTCCCGGCTTACCGTTAGCGCGCGACTCACAGAGACATTCTGCAGATGGAATTCGATTCCACCCGATTGGCCTATCAGCCGGCGACCGGTGTGCGGCGCCGGCACGAAACCCCTCCGGCCCACGCAGGGCCGGCGCCCGATCGATCTCAAGTCCGTTGAGTTCTGCCGGCAGAACGAGGCCCCGTATGCGCGCACGCCACCCGTTGAACGAACTCGGCTGTTATCTCGCGTCGCCCCTGAGTTCGCGGAGCCTGTGAGGATGCGCGGCGTGGACCCCCAATGTCGGGTTGATCGTCAGCGATGGCGAGCAACACCTTCGGGCCGAATCGAAGCGTGACGGTCTTCGAGTGCTGAACTCGTTGCCAGAGTACCGGGGCAAGGCCGTAGAATCCCGATGGGCACCGACGGTGTAGACTGTAATCCATGAGTCCGGAACGGACCCAGCGCAACAGCACTTTGGAGCAGCGTCATGAGAGAATCGGCGTCTTCCGCTTCTGCCTCCTCCTCAACGGAACGCATGCGAGACTCGGCCTCGTATCGCGCCACCCCCCTGATTGATACCAGTTCGATCGGCAACGATGGCATTGACCTGGCCGTCGCTTTGTTGACCCGGCTGTTTGCCAACTTCAGCGGAACACTATCTTTGCGATTATGGACCGGCGGCAGCTTTCGCGTAGGCAGCGGACCGTCCGACGGGGCGGCACCGAGCTATACGCTCGTGCTGCGCAGTCCCCAAACGGTCTCCGCGCTGATATTGGGGCGTGACCCCTTGCGGTTCGCGGAAATGTATTTCCGCGGGGAATTGGATATCGAGGGTAACTTTTTTGACGCGCTCGAACTGAGAAATCACCTCTCATCGATGCGTCTTCCGTTGCCGGAGCGCATCAAAGCCGTTGTCGCGGCGATACGTCTGCGCGCTGTCCGTGAAACCCATTCCGATTCGACGCAACGGGAGCTCGCGCTCGCTGCGAAGCGCGTCAAGAGACATTCAAAGGCGGAGAACGATCAAGCGATTCAATTTCACTATGATATTTCGAATGATTTCTATGCGCTTTGGCTGGACAAGGCAATGGTCTACTCCTGCGCGTATTTCGAGGCTCCCGGGGTTGATTTGGATCACGCGCAAACCGCGAAATTGGAGCATATATGCAGGAAATTGATGCTCAAGCCCGGCGAGAGCTTGTTGGATATCGGCTGCGGTTGGGGCGCGCTGTTGATTCACGCCGCCAAGTATCACGGCGTTAGGGCGCATGGCATTACGCTCAGTCAAAAGCAGCTGGAATTGGCCCGCGAACGGATTCTGAGTGCGGGGCTCGAATCCCGTGTGACCGTGGAAAAGCTCGATTACCGCGACCTGGCCGGCGAATCGATCTATGACAAAGTCGTCAGCGTCGGGATGTTCGAGCACGTCGGCCTGAAGAATCTGCCCATTTATTTTGCAACGATCAATCGAGTATTGAAGCCCACCGGTCTATTTCTCAATCATGGCATCACCCATGACGTTGACGGATGGGACGATACCGTATCGACGGCGTTCATCAATCGCTACGTATTCCCGGACGGTCAACTCGATACCATCGGGAATATTCAATGCCGCATGGAGAAAGCGCAATTTGAGATTACGGATGTCGAATCGTTGCGGCCGCACTATGCGCTGACCTTACGCCATTGGGTCGCGAACCTCGAGCGTCATCATGCCGAAGCCCTCAAGTATGTCAGCGAGTCCACTTATCGCGTTTGGCGCCTGTACATGTCCTCCTCTGCGCTCGACTTCGAAGCCGGCGGAATCGGCGTATATCAAGTTCTCGCCAGTAAGCGCGCGCCATCGAGCGCCCACTTGCCGCTGACCCGTCGACATGTCTACAGCGGATCCGGCGGTGATTACCTGTAACGCGTGACCAGGTTCAACCCCGGCGAGCCTCAATGTTGATGCCGGCCTTGTTCGATGTTGGGCAGCAAGCCCGCGAACAGACCGAACACCGGCAGGAACGAGCACAGATCGAAGACTCGTTCGATGCCGACGTGATCGGCCAGTGCGCCGAGCACTGCCGCACCGATACCGCCCACGCCGAAGGCCAGCCCGAAGAATAGTCCCGACACCATGCCGACCTTGCCCGGCACGAGTTCCTGCGCGAACACGATGATTGCCGGGAATGCCGACGCCAGAATGAGTCCGATCATGACCGCGAGCGGACCGGTCCAGAACAAGCTAGCGTAAGGCAGCATCAGCGTGAACGGCAGGGTTCCGAGGATCGAGAACCAGATGACGCGCTTGCGGCCGATGCGATCGCCAAACGGGCCGCCGAGGACGGTGCCGACCGCGACCGCAGCGGCGAACGCAAACAGCTCGAGCTGCGCGTTGCGCACCGACAAGCCGAACCGATGAATCAAGTAGAATGTGAAGTAGCTGCTCAGACTCGCCAGGTAGACGTACTTCGAGAACACCAGCACCAGAAGCACGCTGATGCCACGCCGCACACTGCCCGGCGGCAACGCCGCGAGTGCCGACTTGTGCGAAGCACCGGCCTCCAGGCGCGCGAGGCCGTGGTGTTTGTACCAGACTCCGACATTCCACAGGATCGCGCCCGATACCAGTGCCAGCAACGCGAAGAACGCGAGGCTCGACTGCCCCCATCGAACCACGACCAGCGCTGCGGCAAGCGGACCCAGCGCCTGGCCGACGTTGCCGCCGACCTGAAACAGCGACTGCGCCAGGCCATGGCGGCCGCCCGCGGCCATGCGCGCGACGCGTGAGGATTCCGGATGAAATACCGACGAGCCCACGCCCAGCAGACTCGCGCCGGCGAGCAGCATGGAATAGCCGTGCGCGATCGAGAGCACGAGCAATCCGGCCAGCGAAAACAAGCTGCCCGAAGGAAGCGCAAGCGGCGTCGGGCGCCGGTCCGCATACAATCCCACGAGCGGTTGCAATATCGACGCGGTTACCTGATAGACGAGTGAGACGATGCCGACCTGACCGAAGCTCAGGCCAAAATCGGCCTTCAGGTTCGGATAGATCGCCGGCAGCAGCGCCTGCATCATGTCGTTGAGCAGATGGCAGAAGCTGATCGCAAGGATGACCGCAAATACGGTGTGCTGGGCCCGAACCGTGGCTCGATCATTGTTTTGTCTCAATACCCGCTCTTGCATCCGCCGCTCCGGTTCAATGGAGCGCTACGATACGTTTTCGCCCAGCGGCCCGCTAGACCGATCGGGCCGATTAACTCGGCGAAGACGCCGGTGATCAATCGATCAATTGCTTCTTTCGGCAGCGGTGCCAGAATCGGCGTATCGATGGCGCCCGGATAATTGACGTCGGCGCGGTAGATCACGCACGAACCTTCCATCGCAAGGAACCAATCCCTGAGGCTCTCGCCCGATGAATAACCCCACGGTGCACAATACCCGGTCGCTGATTTGGCATCGCATCCCGTGCCGGGTTCTGGTCTTGTTCGTTTGCGCGATCACCACCACGATGCCCACCGCTGCCCAGGCTCCCGCGCCGGATTCGCCCGCGATCGAGGCTCGAGCCCGCGCGTTGCTGGTCAAACTCACGCTCGAACAGAAGATCGAGTTGCTCGGCGGTTTGGACAGCATGTTTGCCCACCCGATGCCAGCGATCGGCTTGCCCCGCATCAAGATGTCGGATGCGTCGGTCGGCGTGCGCGTCTGGGGACCGTCGACTTCTTACGCCGGCGGCGTCTCGCTGGCAGCTACCTGGGATCCGCTGTTCGCACGCAAACTGGGCGAGAGTCTCGGCAAGGATTCCCGCGCGCGCGGCGTCAATATATTGCTCGGCCCCGGAGTCAATATTGCCCGCTCGCCGATCGCCGGCCGCAACTTCGAATATCTCTCCGAGGATCCGTTTCTCAATGCCGCCCTCGTAGTCCCTTTTATCGAAGGCGTTCAATCCCAAGGCGTCATTGCGACCGTCAAGCACTACGCGCTCAACAACCAGGAATATAACCGGCACAACGTGAGCTCCGACGTGGATGAGCGGACGATGCGCGAAATTTACCTGCCGGCCTTCGAGGCCGCCGTCACCAAGGCCCACGTCGATGCGGTCATGGACTCCTACAACTTGATCAATGGCGTGCATGCCACCCAGAACGGCTTCCTGAATCTCGGGTTGCTCAAGGGCGAGTGGGGATTCCAAGGGATACTGATGTCCGACTGGGACGCCACCTACGACACCGTGGAAGCCGCCAACAACGGCCTCGATCTCGAAATGCCGGGCCCGCGTTTCATGAATGCAAACGCACTGCTGCCTGCGCTAAGAAATGGCCTCGTCAAGGAGTCCACGATCGACGACAAAATCCTGCGCTTGCTGCGCGCCGTGCTGCGCTACGGATTCCTCGAGCATGCCCAATTCGATGCTGGCGAATCCACGTATTCCGTCACCGATCGGGCAATTGCTCTCGAGGGCGCGCTCGAGAGCCTGACCTTGCTCAAGAACGACGGCCATTTGTTGCCGCTTGATCCGGCCGGAGTCAAGACGATTGCCATCATCGGCCCCAACGCCTATCCGGCGGTCACCGGCGGCGGCGGCTCCTCATGGACACAAGCCTTCGAACCGGTCAGCAACGTGACCGGCATCGCGAACCTCCTCGGCCCCAATGTGCATGTGCTTTACACGCGCGGCCTGCCGGAGGCCAGCGACGTTTTTCGGAACACTCATTGGGACGGCAGCATTACCGTTGACGCCTATTCCAGCAAAGATTTCACGGGCACACCGGAAACCACCACGGTCTCGACGATCGACAACGCGAGTCAGCAAGGGCCGTTGAGCGACGACAAAATCCCGCGCAGCATCCGCTACACGGCGAGCTACCACGCCTCCAAGGCCGGCAAGTACTTGTTGCTCGCTAGCGCATCTCAGTGGGACGGCGACCGGTTCAACGTGATCGTGGACGGCAGCCTAATGCAGACCCCGCCTCACGCCGAAGCTCAGATCCCGCCATTTTGGATTTTCGATCTGCGCGCCGGCCAGACAATCCAAGTGGTAGCCGAATGCTTGCCGCGCGTCCCGGGCCAGCGCTTTGCCCTCGGCATCGCTTATGAACCGGACCTCGTCTCGGACGACGCCAAGAAATTTGCGGCCGCCGCGGATGTGGTGGTGGTGTCCGTCGGCTTCACGATGGATACCGAGGGCGAGGGCGCGGACCGCAGCTTCGGGCTGCCGTGGGGTCAGGACGCGCTGATCGAAGCGGCCGCGGCCGCGAATCCGCACACCATCGTCACACTCACCGGCGGCGTCGGCACCGAAACCCGGCGCTGGCTCGGCAAGGTACCCGCACTGCTCGATCTCTACTATCCCGGTCAGGAAGGCGGCGCCGCCGTTGCCGAGGTCCTGTTCGGCAAGCACAATCCCGAGGGCAAGCTGCCGGTAAGCTTCGACCGCAGCTGGGACGAAAGTGCTTCGAGCCCCTACTATTACCCCGTCAAGGGCGGCGATACCGTCTTGCACGAGACCGAACCCGATGGCAGCACGGTCGCCTTCGAGATTCCGCATGTGAAGTACGCCGACAAGCTCATGGTCGGCTACCGCTACTGGACCACGTCCGGCAAGCATCCGCTCTACCCATTCGGCTTCGGCTTGAGCTACACGCGCTTCCGCTTCTCGAATCTCCAAGTGCCCGCAAGCGCCGCCGCCGGATCCACAGTCCCGGTCAGCTTCGACGTCACGAACATCGGCACCGTGGCCGGCGCCGAAGTCGCCCAAGTATATGTCTCCGATCCGTCCGCCAAGCACAGCCGCCCCGAGCGCGAACTCAAGGGCTTTGCAAAAGTCCGCTTAAGCCCCGGTGAAACCCGGCGCGTCATGCTCGATTTGGACGCTCGCGCCTTCAGCTACTGGGACGAGTCGACCCACCGCTGGACCATCGACAAGGGCAAGTTCGTCGTACGCGTCGGCGACTCGAGCGAAAGCACCCCGCTCGACGTCGACCTGAGACTCATCGCGCGTCATTGATGATGGACACGACGGCAACGGCGTTCCTCGGCTTCCGTATTCGGCAGCAGCGCCGCCTTGACGACCCGCGTCCAGATCACATAACCCTCTCGGTTCATGTGAAGACCGTCGGCGACGAAGAGTTCCTTGGGCTTGCCCTTATCGAGCATCGGCGCGACCACGTCGAGGTAATGCAGATCGGAGCGCTTGGCGGCGCGCGCCCGTATTGCATCATTCACCCGGGTCTGCAGGGAAAATTGCGCAAATCGCAACTTTGAGGGCTTGAGCGAAATGAAATAGACCGGCGTCTCTCCCAGCGCCCGGGATTTTCGCGCCATGAATGCATCGAAATCGGCGACGACTCGGTCAACCGATTTGCCCGCGTCCAAATCGTTTTCACCGGCGTAAAACACGATCGCTCGGGGCCGATAGGCCGCGACGATCTCGTCGAACCAGCGGTTCACATGCTCGATGTGCGAGCCGCCGAACCCGCGGTTGATGACCGGCAGCGGCGCCATGTCGGATGCAAGACTCTCCTTCCATTTGACGATGCTCGATGAGCCCACGAACAACACCTGACAAGCTGCGGGTGGCGCAATCCGATCGGCCGCCACAAATCCATCGATTTCCGCGGCGAGCGACCGCTCGAGAGCAGGCGCCGGCTCCGTTTGGGCCCCGATGCGGGCGGTGCACAATACGAGCGCGATCGTGCCAAAGACAACGCGCCGAAATACGCGGGCGTGGATACAGGTCATGGACAATCTCCGTTCCCATCATCGACCCGGTATTCTGACCGTAGTACTCCGAGTATCCAACCGGCCGGCACCCCGCAACAGGATCCTCGCCCGTTTGGCATCGAAGCTCCGGTGATACAAAATGCAAAACTGCGTATTGGCGGCGCCGGCCCCGCAGCGATCCCTAATCACGTCTTTTTAGATCAGGGGGTTTATAGAAAATGAATGCGACTACGGGAACAGAGGCACCGTTTCGGGTTGGCGAATGGTTGTCATCGGATCAGGCCTTTCTCGATAAATGGGTCGCCGGAATGATCGCAAGGACTCACGCCGAGCAGAAGCCTCTGCACCCGGTGATCGCCGACCTTCGCGATCTCATCGAGGGCGATTCGCAAATCTTTATGCTCTTCCATCAGATGTTCGAGCAAGTCCCCAAGAAACTGCCCTACAACCGCGATCCCACGGGCAAGCCACAGGTGAGGGACTACGGTCATATGCTCCGACTCTTGAATACGATCCTGACGCACGCGCCGGAGTTCAATGAATCGGGCTTGGTCGGATGTCCGATCAACGCCATTTTCGATTGGCCGATGGGGACGGCAGCCGGATTTGCGGCTTTTCTGAACGAACGCGTGAATGCCCAGTTGAAGCGTGTGTTGAATCAATGGGCCCAATACCTGAGCTCCAGCGATTCCGCGCACGTTTTGAACCGGGATCGCCACCGAGGCTGGTTCGGCGCGGACGCGCAAAGAGCCATGCCGAACTTCGACACGGAATTCAAGTGTGATCCCGATCAAGCACATCATGGCTTCAAGTCGTGGGATGATTTTTTCACTCGGGAATTCCGATCGGGAGTGCGCCCAGTCGCCCATCCCGAGGACGACACGATCATAGTCAACGCCTGCGAGTCCGCGCCCTACCGAATCGCGCGTCACGTCAGGCTCCATGACAAATTCTGGATCAAGTCCCAACCTTATTCGATCGTACACATGCTCGCGAACGATAGCTTGGCGCCCCTGTTCGTCGGCGGGACCGTTTATCAAGCGTACTTGAGCCCGCTCAGCTATCACCGCTGGCACAGCCCCATCAGCGGCAGGGTTACCAAGGCATACGTGAAGGACGGGACCTATTATTCGGAGGCGCCGTCGGAGGGCTTCGACCCCGCCGGTCCGAACGACTCACAAGGCTACATCACGGCAGTGGCGACAAGGGCTCTAATCTTTATCGAAGCGGATAACCCGAGTATCGGGCTGATGTGCTTGCTGGCCGTGGGAATGTCCGAAGTTTCTTCGTGCCAGATCATCGCCTACGAAGGCCAGCACGTGAGGAAAGGTGATCAGATCGGAATGTTTCACTTCGGCGGCTCCACCCATTGCCTGATTTTTCGGCCGGGAGTACATCTCGAGTTTGATCATCACGGCCAAACGCCCGGCCTTAACTCAAAGAACATCCCGGTCAATTCGAGGATCGCGACCTTAATGGGGAAATGACGCCCTACGGCGATTCGGCGGGCTGAAGGACGCCGCTGCACGCGGGCAATTCCATCGTCGACAGTGTGAGTGGGTCGTCGCACAATCATCGAGCCGGTTCTTGCTCAACAGCCTCTGCACCGAATCTATTGTCCAATGCTCGCAAACGTCGTCGTCATCGTTCATTTGCTGATCGTGCTGTTCGTCGTGGCAGGGGTACCTCTCGTTTTTCTCGGAGTCGCGTTCAATTGGCGATGGGTCAGACAGTGGCGCTGGCGCGTTCTGCATCTCAGCGCAATCTTGGTAATAGCCGCGGAGTCCGTTTTGGGCATTGCATGCCCGCTCACAGTTTGGGAGGACACACTGCGCGGCCGACAGACCGCGAGCGGCTTCATCGAACGCTGGATTGACCGGCTTCTGTTCTACACCGCTCCCGCCTGGGTGTTTACAGCCGCTTACGTGGCATTTGCTGCGCTCGTTGCTTTAACGTGGCTCGCAGTGCCACCACGTCGAGACGCGCGCAGGGGATGACATCAGCGATGCGCTAATGGCCGCCGCGGAATGCTGAGCAATGACTGACGCGCCGGGCGGCTTTATGTCAAATGATGGCATTGCCGTATTGGAACCGCCCCGTTCGACGTCGATACGTTGGCGCCGGACGAATTGTTCCACTGTCAAAGTGCGGAAAAAAACTCAACTCCCGGCTCTTCAATTCAACTCCAAAAGCGGCCCCAAGACGTCTGTTCCGGCGGAGCGCCGGGTTCCCGAGGCGAGGAAGCAGCATTCCGAGTCATCCATTCCCTCGCCACGGGTTATCCTCGGGATGGCGATTATGGGATAGCCGGTAGGTTGCGCCCTCGGGCGCGCAAGCGCGATATATAAAGCCGATGGGGTCCTGTGCTCCCAGCCCAATGGGATTGAACGCAGACTGCACCGGACCCAGTCGAACTGACCAGCATTTTTCTCCAAGGCTCGAGACGGCAGTTGCCGCCGGTCAACGTGGGCATTGCCGTCGGCAGGAGCGCGACAGCATTGTCACCGGACGAAGCGTCGAGCGCCTCCCAATGAGGCGCCCGATTCTTTACCTCGAGCATGTCTTTGCGGCCGCAAGCTGTGATCGTGTTCATCGTTTCCGGTTGATCGCGCGTGCATACTTTTTCCATGAGTCAAGCTGCGGAAGACGAATTACTACCGTGGGTGGTCGGTGGCGTTCTGCTGATTGCGGCAACGATCGCGGTCGCGGCCGTTGCCGGTTCGGGGGACAATCAGGCCGCCCCCACGGCAGTGCACGCGACCGAACAACGCGCCAACAACTCATCCCCCGAACCCATTAGGGCGGCCGCAGCCCCTTTTGCGCGATAATAATACTGAGTCTCGATCGATCGACGGAGGCTAGGCTTCGACCCAGTCCCTGGAAATGTCGACAGTACCGTCGTGATGCGAGAGGAATGCCGCCTACCGCCCCGCTCTTGTAGCTCAAGCGCGACCAATCTAGCGGCATCTCTATCCGTTGCAAGCCACAAGCCATTGATTTTCAAGGTCTCTGTTGAAGCGTCCTCGATGCCGGAGCTTGCGAGGCTGAACTCTGTGTCATACGCGGGGATTGTCAGAAGATTCCAGTTCAACGTGCGGCGGCGATTGCCGTGATGACGGATCTGCGGCGGGTCAACGCGGCAACGATCGGCGCGGAGGCGACGCTGAAGACATGGGGCCGCCAGCATGCGCTCGTAGCGGAGCAGGACGCGGCCGGTGGCATCACCCGCATCCGCGGCATTTTTTTCGGCAACCCAAATCGACCGTCAGCTGGGCGCTGCGGTGCAACCATTCGACGTCGCGGTTACTTTCGCGGACATTGCGCGGGCGCTCGCGGATTGAGCGTCATGGCTCGTTAGCCTGCGGCTTTTCTAAGCACCAGCACGAAGCGGTCCGTTTTGCCCAACATCGGCACTTTGTAACTCAATTGATCGCGCGGGTCGTCGGGCCTTCTCAATAGATCGCTTTTGGCAACGACGTCAAAGCCGTGCGTTTCGAAATCCTTGATCGCGTACGCTTCATCGATGCGATGCAACTTGGTGGCATCGGCGCTACCAGTATCCGGCTTTGCAGAGTGGTCGACTACGAGCAGAACTCCACCGGGCTTCAGCGCTTGCGCCAACTGATCGAGCACTGAGACCATCGCTCCAACGGTCATAAGCCTCGTTATTGATCAAGAACACCTTACCCTTGGGCCCTACCAAATAGCTCAACAACTCGCTGTAATACCCGTCGCCAGCCAGTATATCGGCAACGCGCATGCCGCGATTGATCCCCGCCAAGCGCAAGATTTCGGCCGGATGATCGGTAGAATCCCGCTTTAAATCTTCTGCGGTGCGGCCTGAATGTGCAACCGCCGCGTCGAAGCGGTCCATCGCGTACACATGAGCGGCCGCCGCCAAGTAAATCACGCCCATCAAACACGATGCTCGCGACGTGAGCCATGAAACTCCTATGCGAGGCATATCACTCCCTCCCTTTGGGCCTCGCGGCGCCGGGCGAGTCGCCGCACATTTGAAACCAGATCGGATCCTCACGATGGGAGTACATCACGCTTGCCTGTTGTGCGCTCGGCAATTGCGCAGCTTCTGGCCAATCTCTGCGCCCGGCCCTTGTCGCCGATTTGCGAAACTACTACACGATCAGCCGGCGTATCATTCTGTATTCGCCAATTGACATTGGGTACAATAGCCATCATCGGCGCTGCTGAGTCTCGCGCGTATGCGGGCAGCCGGCCGAAAGCGCCGGTGCTGATACCTATCGAATCGCAAGATCCGGCGGTGCTTGCCGACACGAGCAACGTAACAAATTGAAAGAGGTGCCCAATAACTGCATGAACAATTCAAACTCGTCTTCTAATCCCGCATCATCACGCGTCACGCTCAAGCTAAAGGTCGGCGCGCGAAAGTCGGCGAGAGAGAGCAAGACACCGCCGCCTCCCCAGCCACAAGGCAAAGCGACTCTAAAACCAGGCGCTCACTGGTCCGACGAATACAAGGAGCGCATGCAGGCGGATATGGACGCACTGATATCGCGCTGACGCGATCGATCGGATATTTTCTCTTTTCTCGAGCACTGCGACCGTGGCGTCCGCCTCCGGTTCGCCGGCTCACGAAGTCGGGCGTATCCCCATGCACTTCGGATGCCGACTGCACCCCCAGAAATGCTTCCCTGCAAGCGTCCCTTGCTTGGCTATTCGATCGATCATCACAGCCCCACACTTCGGACAGTGCGGCGCCGCCGGCGTATTAACCCCTGCGGCCATCGGATCAATCGGTGATGGCGATGCACTCGGACTCGATTGCGCGGATCCGATGATCTGCTGCAACTCGTTCCCATCGATGAGTCGAATCCGGCAGGTCTCCGCGAAGTCGCGCGCCTCCTTCGTGAATGTCCCGCCCGCCACGATGACGCCACCATCAGCCCGCCGCACCGTCACGATGCCATTGAGTTCGCGAATCGCCACGACGCCGACTTGCTGTGTCTTCCAATGCTTGCACTGGATCAGAATCCGCTTCTTCGCCATCGTTGCAATGAGATCGATCCCACCATCCGGCCCCGATCCACGGCGCTCATCGATCCGATATCCCTCCCGTCTAAATGCCTCGCAGATTAGCGCCTCGAATTCGCGCCATCCGATCGCCCTGACCACACTGGGAGTGTCGTCTTGAGCAGCCTCAAACAATCTAAACCCTTTCGACCGCTTGACGAACGAAGCACCCGCACCGATCAGCAGTCCGGTTGGTAGGATGAATTGAAAAAGGAGCGCCAATGTATAAATGCTGGACCGCATGAAATCCGACCTCGTGTCGGCCAGATTGCTCGCGGCAGAGGGCTCCTCGAAGGTGTCCACGACGAGGTGAAATAGAAGAAAGGAAAGCACGGCAAGGCCGACGCCAATCCGCCACGGCAGCTTGGACGCTTGATTCATTAGATCGCCAAAAGCCCCATGGCGTTTGACCATCGATCCGATTCCTCAAATACCAGTAACTGGGGGGGGTTTTGCCATAACCGGAGGCAAATAACCGCGACATTAGTCACGGGTTGCATCGATTGACAGCTCACGCGCAACGAAGGGAAGCGCGCCTCAGGGCCCGCTGGGAAAACTCGAGGTGATGACCCGGAGACCGTCCGGCCTATCCTCGCACCCATTCCAACTTCTCCGAACGCAACTCCGCCTCCCCGTCCCACCGATATGCGACCAGCGGACAGCCCACCCGAGCCGCGCTGTAATCCAGACATGCGAACTGCGTCGAAATGACTTCCGGCTTACCCGTAAACCAATAATGTCCAAACAGTACCGGCGGACCTGAATATGGATGTCCGCTCCATTCCTCCGGCATCGGAACGTCCGGAATCCTCTGCATATTCTCGGCCGGACCGATCGCCGCCTTGCGATATGTCGATAGATCCTTTTCCCACCACCGCACCCGGACGTCATGCCGAACCTTGCCTTCTTTATCCGGAAATGAAATCCCCGCAGGCAACGCAACCTCCGGACCCTTGCACACAACCTCAATCGCCTCGAACACCGGATGCCCCTTGCGGCTTCCCGACACGATCGCCTGATCGGTCAAAGTTTGATCGGGCCCCAATAGAGGACGCAGAACATCCATCGACTCTTGATGCCAACATGCATGCACCATGCGCAAGCCACCAAGATCCAGCCACAACGGCAAGGTCTTGAACCAGGCGATGAGGTCTTGATGCAGCGCCGAATTCTCGCCGACTTGCCGCAGGAACGCCTGGTGCTGCTTTCGATTACCCCGCTTGCTGTGGGGCCGCAAATACCGATTCGGTCGGTGCGGATCCCGGGTCACCCACGCAATTGCATTGAACTCATGGTTCCCCAGAATGCACCGCGCGGTTCCCGCCTGCACCATCGCCCGCACGAGCTCGACCGTCTCGACCTGCTTCGGCCCACGATCAATCAGATCGCCGACAAATACGGCGGTGCGGACAGGATGTCGCCAGACGCCTGCGGATGATGCATATCCAAGATGGGACAGGAGAGCGACCAGTTTGTCGTACTGGCCGTGGACGTCGCCGAACACATCGACGGGTTTCGTCATGACTCAACGAAATGCGATGCCGTTCGGGTGAGCCGCGGGTGCCGCCGCGAGCGGCGCATCGGCGCCCCGCGCCGGCACGGCCTGGAGCTGATCGGCCGAGGCGCACCAACGGCCGTGACGGCTGAGATAGGCGGTCATGATTTTATGCGAGTGACGTGGCACTGAGCGCCCAGAGCGCACTAAATAACCGGCGTGGCGGATCATTGAAGCAACCAGTAACGTCGTAAGCGCTCGATAGTACGCGCCTGTTCGATTGGGGTCGACGGTGTCGGGGCTACCCTAGGCCGACGCCACGCACGAGAGGGTTACTGGCGCACTCCGCGTCCAAAGAATCTGCATGACGTCCACCGTGAGATTTTACGCTTCGTCAGGCGCCGGATTATGGGCTAGAGTTTTCTCCAACACGACAAACTCTAGATCGGGACGCAGAGGAGTCCCGAAGCGGCTGTCTTCGTAAGGAAATCGCTCCGTTTCGCCGGTGCGCCGGTAGCCCTGACGCTCGTACCACGCGATAAGGCTATCGCGAAGCGATACGACGGTGATCCGTGAAACGCGTGCCCCCGCAATTCGGCCCATGGTTTCCGCATGCTGAATTAGAGTCCGCCCCAACCCTCGGTCCTGCGCGCAAGGCCGGACAGCCAGCATCCCGATGTAGCAAAGGGGCTGGCCGCGGGCTCCGCTCGAGAGCTCGAGACGGACACAAGCGAGAAGCTCCTTCGCGTCGCGCATGGTCAAGATCGACACGTCGGCCGAGGTGGCAAGATCCTCCTTCAGGGTTGCGCTGGTTGTCCGCGTGCCATGCACCATGCCGACCTCGCTCGTCCAGCCCGCTTGACCTCCCTCCCCACGATAGGCGGCGTTGACCAAGGCGGCCACCTCCATGAGATCCCCTGGGGAGCAAATCGAGATCGTCAACTCGGTCATCGCTCCGTCTCCTCGCCCGCGCGTTTTTCATCCTACTGCGCCGATCCGCTCGATATGCCTAACATGGTTCCCGCTGGTTTACTTGAGGCATCACGGCCGCGACGTTTTCCTGATCTCGTAGAAACCCACCGTACTGCTCCGCGTTCGCCGCCGCAAATGCGCGCGCTTCCTGCTCGTACCGATTCCGCGAGTAGCCATTTCGGAGGCACTCCATCACGTACTGCCAACGCGTCAAGTATCCCGTACGCCACTGACATAGCACATGATAATATTCGTGCAGAAGCAGCTCCGGCCTTGCAAGGAATTCGTCCCCGTTGATCGCGAGGAGGATGCGGTTGGGGCGCGTGGTCGCGACCATGCCCCGATGAAGCTTGGCGTATCGCGAGCGCTCAATCACGATTACACCGAGCACAGGTTCCTCGAACACACGCTGCAGCGCCTCGGCCACTGCTAACGGCAGCACGTAGCGGCGCCCGATCCATGCGGCTCTGCTCACGTTGGCAACCTGAAAGCGAACTGCAGGGAGAGCGCGACCGCCGTCGACAGGGAAGACGCTACCGTTCTCGCCCCGGCAAGAATGCTCCAAGCGCGGCTTCGACAATCTCGCGGCATCGTTACTCCTCCCGGCACCGAGGTGTTTGCGCTTGCTGTTTTGGAAACAACTGTACCCCGGTTATTCGCAGCCTCAAAGCACGCGATCTTTCAAGATCAAACCGATCGACGCGCAACGGATTAGAATCGCCATGAAATGCATGGAAAACCTCTGAATCTCCTGCGTCTCTTGGGCACCGCGCCGGCGCTCGCCAAAACCGTGGGTTGGAAGTGCGTGCAGGGCCATCCATTGCCTGATACGGCTTCACGCAGGTCCAGCGCGGTCCATGAACGGTGATCTCGACATGAGCTGTGACATTGAGGTTCAAGGACCCGAGAGCGGCTATCATTAGGGTGCACCACCGTATCGCTAGGGACAATCATGAAGCTGCTGCCGCTATTGCTGACCACCGCGATGCTCTGTGGGTGCGCTCCAATGGTTTGGGTGCGTCCCGATACGACGCCTGAACAAGCAAAATCGGACGGCGCCGAATGCCAAATAAACGCCTATGGCAAATACCCTGAGAAGGAGGTAGTGATCACCCCCGGCGATAAACGAGAACCCTCGACGTTCCAGGATAGCAACGACACCCTGCGCGATGCGGAAGCCGCTTATTGCATGCGCAAGAAGGGCTATACGTGGCAACGAGCGAAATGACTCCCGGCAGTACCCTTATCTTGGCGATCCCGACCCGGGCGGAGACCGCAACAAACGGGCCTGCGTAATCCCTCCCCGCAAAGCACTAGTTCTCCGCAGGCGCCTTCGTTCCGCGCACGAGCAGCACCGGCACAGGTGTCGTACGCAAGACGTACTCCGCGTCGCTGCCCATGACGAGACGACGAATGCCTCGCCGTCCATGCGTGCCGAGCACCATCAGATCCGCCGACCATTGCTCCGCATGCTCCACGATCAACGGCCCGACCGAACCCCCCGGCGTCTCTACCAGTTTGGTCTCGACTTCCACGCCCTGCTGGCGAGCGATGTCTGCCGCCTCCTTCAGGATTTTTTCCCCACGCTCACGAAGGTCCATTCGCAATTGACTTGTGTAGACCGCCGCTCCGTGCCCGCCGGCTACCAAGAAATCGTGGACCACATGCAACAGCCGTAATGTGGCCTTCTGATCCTTAGCGAGCCGGATTGCCTCCCCAAGTCCAAGCAAGCTCGTTTCGCTGCCATCAACGGGCACCAGGATTTTATTGTACATTGACCGCGTTTCCTTTCTCGAAGTACGCACCCACACCGCGAATGCGGCAGCGTAGCTTCGAGCGTACTCTTTCGTGCGCCGACATTCTATTTCGGAATCCGCGACCAACGGGAGTCCAGCGGCTACGTCGGACTCCCTCAGGCGGCAAGCAGCGCTCGGAGTAACTTCAGCAGCTCTTCGCTGTTGATGGGTTTGCTGGTGATCCGCAGATGGGGATCGCGGGGCAGTTGCTGGATCGCGGAGGAAGTGTCTCCGGTCGTGAGGACAGCTCGCAACGAAATCCCCAAAATCTCGCGCAAAGCGGCAATGACTCGCGTGCCGGTTTCACCGTCGCTCAAGTGATAGTCGGTGATCAACAGGTCGACACCATGGCCCTTCTGGGCGTGTTGTAGCGCTTCCGCCAGAGAGGCGGCCGGCGTGACGTGATAGCCCTCCAATTCGAGCAACAGACAGGTTGCGCGTCGGACCGACGCGTTGTCCTCCACCACCAAGACGCGCGCCTCCCCGATCGGCTGTGAGCCATGGACCGGTGCTCCCGCGGGCCCTCGATACGCCGTTACGTCTCGGCCGCGGCTCGCCGGTAACACGAGCGAGAATGCAGAGCCCCGACCCAACTCCGATCGTACATCGAGCTTGAGCGTGAGCAGCTTGACCAGCCGCTGCACGATCGAGAGCCCCAGACCATAGCCGTCGCGCGAGCTGTTGGTCGGGACTCCGACCTGATAGAACTCGTCATAGATGTACGGTAGATGGTCGGGCGCAATGCCGACACCCGTATCGAGCACCTCGACGCGAACTAACGAAGCCTCGTGTAGGCAGCGTAAACTCACGCAGCCTTCGCGCGTATACTTGACGGCATTCGAGACCAGATTCCTCAGGATTTGCTCCACCAACGAGGGATCGCTGTACACGGCGTCCTCGCAGATTTCGATCTCGAGCCTGAGTCCTTTATTGGCCGCTATACTCGCGAATTCCATGCGCATTTCCTCGAATATGGCGCCCACCGTGAAATCCGTCGGCTCGGGTCTTATCGCTCCGGATTCGAGCTTGCTGATGTCGAGCAGGGCATTGAGCAGTCTGGACATGGCGCCTATTGCTTGCCGCTGTTGCGACAACGCTTCGATAGCGATCTGATCGGTCACGCGCCGACGCAAGATGCCATCGAGCAACTCGAGGGTTTGGACAGGCTGACGCAGATCGTGACTGGCCATGGCGAGAAAGCGGCTCTTGCCCTGGTTGGCCCGATCGGCGATTTCGCGCGCCTGATCGGCAATCCCGCGCGCCCGATCGGCAATACTGCGCGCCTGATCGGCAACTGCACGCGCAGCCTCGGCGGCCTCGCGCGCCACGATCAATTCAGCCTCGACACGCTTGCGCTCGCTCACGTCGCGAATAGCGGCAGCGATAAGGGCTCGGCCAACATCCTCAATGGGGCTCAAACTGATCTCGACCGGGAACTCGGTGCCGTCGCGTCGCAGCCCAAACAGCTCAAGCCCGATGCCCATGGGGCGTACGCGCACATTGCCGGCATAGTGCTCGCGGTGTCCGACATGCCGCGTACGAAAGCGATCCGGCATCAACCTCTCGATGGACTGACCAATGACTTCGTCGCGCGCGTAGCCGAATAAAGCGGAGACTTGCCGATTGGCAAAGCGGATGATGCCGGCGGCATCAATGATGAGCATTGCGTCCGGCGCGGCATCGAGCGCGTCGCGCGGCATCTCCGAGGGGGTCGTAGGCATTAATGCGGTCCCTTAAATTGGCCGTCCCGAGTCAACGCGGAGTTTAGGCATTGCATGTTGCTCTTCGTTGACACAGCGATTGCTCACACCGCCCCTCTGCCGGTGCGGTCATTAATCGACAACGCCGATTCGCATGACGCGGACCAATAATAGGAAGGAATTTAAAGATCAGCCTGGCGCGAAGACATCGGTTCACGCCATGCACCCATAACCAATGACTATTGAGCAACCCTACAGGTATTGTTCTACTGCCGACATAGGTTTATATGAGAGTGGCTGCGTGCGGGTCTGTACGATTTCGAACATAGGAGCCTGGATTTTTGGCATCTCCGGGCGCGAAATCTACCCTACCGTCGAAATGTCCCACCCCGGTTTCGGGACTCCAAAGAGCTTCTCCCGTTCGATCCGCATAACGCCGTAGCATTCGCAGGCCGCATCTTCGAGACCGGATTGGTTCGTGACAGTCACGCGACCACGCGTGTACTGAATAAGGCCGGCCTCCTGCAGCAATCGCGCGGCAATCGATACGCCGGAGCGTTGAACGCCGAGCATCATCGCCAGAAATTCATGGGTCAGTGGAAATGATCTTGCCAGCGCGCTGTCGTGGGCAATCAACAGCCAGCGGCTACAGCGCTCTTCCAGGGTATGCAGCCGATTGCAGGCCGCGGTCTGCACGAGTTGGCTGATGGCGAGGCGAGCGCATTTGTGCATCATTTCTAGCAGCGCATCGTCATGGTCCATCTCGCGCCTCAGAATGTCGCGACGGATGCGCAACGCTGTTCCGGGAATTTGAACGATGGACTTTACTATTGCCTCGTCGATGCCGAAGAGCGAGTTCGGGTCGGTTACCCCTTCGATACCGACGGCTCCGACCTCGACCGTGCGACCGTCTTGCATGGTCTTGATAAATGAAACCAAGCCGCGATTGATGAAATATAGATATTCAATCGATTGATCGACACGATCGATGATCTCACCCCCCACCATGTCCATGGGCTCCAGATCGGGCAGGATTCGCTTCAGCGTGGAATGCGGCAGAGAACCGAGAATACGGTTCGTGATGGGATGATTTCCGCCAATCTTATTCATATTTTTGCTACGGAACCGCTCTACCCAAACCTCGATGTCGGGTCCATGGGCACTGAACTTCCACGACTTCGTTTATCGCCACGCGGACATTATCACGCAAGGGTATGCGGCAGTTCTGCCCACAACGGCCCCCTTCCACCAGTTGGATTGTGTTCCCCAGCGTGTTTCTCCGTCGGCGCGGAGCCCGTTCGCGGATCCCTGCACTCCCCCGCCGCCGGCGAGTCAGAGGCGCGATTCCGACTTGCCTCAGGACGCTCGAGCCTTGCGGCACTCGGCTCCGTTGGATCGTCACTTCTCGATGTTGAAAATTTCGGCGCCGGAGATGATGCCTTCTCCTTGGAGACTCAAACCGCATTCCGCGGTCCCATTGGCAAATCTCACCGTATAGACGTCGGCGCCATCGGGCGCCACCTCCTTTAGAATCACGGACTGAACCGCGCCTAGATTCTTCAACAAGGGCTGGAGTTGCCCGAGCTGTTGGCGCGTCAACGTTGCCATTTCCGGGGTCATTCTGTCGTAATGCGGAGTGCCCGCCGAAACGTCGCTGATCAGTTGCCGGAGTGCGGATTCACTCTCGGGCGCCGGCGTTTGATTTTTGAATCTCTTGTTGATGGCAGACAGCGCCTCCGCTATCGGCCTTGCAGCGGCATCGTCCAGACGAGTTGCCGGCTGGTCGCGGTCGTCCTGGTGCAGCACCAATTTTGTGGCTCGTCCTTGGTCGTCCGTGTCGAACGTGATTCGCGCGTCGACCATCTTGGAGAAGTATTCGTGGTCTCCTTCGGCAAAAATCTCCGTCTGCCCCTGCGCCGTCGCTTGTGAAAACAGATGATCCCCTTCACGCGAAATGGTGAGAAATACATTCGCTTCTAATTGATAGCTGCCGGTGAGTAAATCAAATCGCGCCGGATCGACCTTGATTACCTTGTGCAGCTTGGGCTGAAAATGCGGCCATCCGTATTCATGGGCAATGGTGCGGCGAAGTTCTTGCGCCAGCTGGCCGCCGTTGTCCCCATTGGTCATGATGATCGCGCCATCGCCGACGTTGTAGGCCACAAGATCACATCGGTATCCCTCATTCGCGCCGTTGTGCTCAAATAATGGGTGTTGTTGGCTGCCACCGATATGCAATCCGAGGCCCCAGTTATTGATTCCCGCGGCCAACATCTGCCGCGTCATCGACGTCGAAAGAGCGGGATTGGCTTTGCCCTGCCAAGATCGTTGAATTTCCATCGCGAAACGCGCTAGATCGGAGGGCGTCGTCCATAGACCAGCGGGCGCCATTTCCGGGTAAACATGCGGGCCGCCTTTGATCGGTGCACCGCCCGCGCCATACGGCATCGCAATCTCCGCAAGCCGGCTCTTGGGCAGCGGTTGTGTGTAGGTACTGTGGGTCATGCCAATGCGATTCAGTACCATGTCTTGCATGAGCTTTGCGAAGGACTCACCCGTCACGTCCTCGAGTAATTGCTGGACGACGACGTAACCACCACCCGAATATCTCCAGATGGTCCCCGGTAGGACATCCACGCGGATCGCAGGACTATTGGCCGGGGGCAATCCGTCGAGAATCTGTTCCATATTCGGCAAGGAAGCAGCGCCGGCATAGCCCAGAAATCCGTGGACGGTCATTCCCGCGGTATGGGTAAGAAGCTCTCGGAGGGTCACCGCTTTTTGATCGGTGAAGGAGTTGGCCGGAATCTTCCACGTCTTGAGGTATTGGTTGACATCGACATCGAGGTCGAGCTTTCCCACCTGCACTAGATGCAGCACGCCCAACGCCGTCACCGGCTTGCTGATGGACGCCGCCTGAAAAAGGGTATTCGGCGTCACTGCGGGGCCGCCGATCTTGCTGACGCCGAAACCCCGAGCCCATTCCAGTTTGCCGTCGTGAATCACCGCTATACTGACGCCCGGCACGTGCAGCGACGCCATGCGGTCGCTCAGTGTCGTTGCTCGACCACGCTCGCCTTGGATCAAGACGGCCGGCAATAGCGCGCCTCGAATGTGCTGAATATGCTCCCCAACCATGGCCCCGCTAGAAGCCGCGGCCAATGCCGGGCTACCAGGCGTAGTGGCCCCAAGCGCGCTGAGGGTGAACATCAGGGCCAGAAGAGGATCCAAGCGATTTTTGCAGCAACAAGAGGCGGACATCGTAGCGACTCCTTATTTGTCTCCGTTTGCCGAACTTGCCGGCGACCGTGTCGGTCGGACAGTGCCGCAGCGCGTGTCTCCCGCCCCTCCTCGGCACCACGATACATCCTCCGATCCCCTCGCCATACCCTGCAAGCAGCCGTGCTAAAGACTGTGCTCCGCTTGCCGCCCATGAAGCATGGGATTTGACTCCATACCAATTAGTCGGTACCATACCGACTAGTTGGTATTGACACACAGCCATGACCACTGCAGCTCGCCACGAGTCGAAAACCAAACTCCTCGATGCCGCCCTCCACGTCGTCCGCGCCAAGGGCTATGCGGCTACGACCGTGGACGACATTTGCCATGAAGCCGGCGTCACCAAGGGCAGCTTCTTCCACCATTTCAAGACCAAGGACGAGCTCGCCCTCGACGCCGTGGCGCACTGGGGGGCGATGACGGAAGGCTTCTTCGCCGCCGCGCCGTATCACCAGGCCAAGGATCCGCTCGATCGCATACTCGGCTATATCGATTTCCGAGCAGAGATTCTCACCGGTGACCTCCCCGACTACACCTGCCTGCTGGGCACCCTCGTTCAGGAAACCTACGACACGCATCCTGCGATCCGTGCCGCCTGCGATCAGGGGCTGTCCTCGCACATCGCGGTATTGACGCGCGAAATCGAAGCCGCCAAGAAGCGCTATGCGCCCCGCGCCGCATGGACCGCGGAAAGTGTGGGTTACTTCATTCAAAGCATCCTGCAAGGCTCTTTCATCTTCGCAAAAACGAAACAAAGTCCCGAGGTAGTCCGGGGGAACCTAAGGCACGTACGGCGCTATTTAGGTCTGCTCTTTAACCGGCCGACAAGCCATCAACGGAGGGAGCATTGAATCATGACGACCAATATGATCGCGTGGTCGACTACGATCTGCGGGCGTGCAGGCCGCGTAATTCATCGACGACCCCCGACAAAACCACCATGAAATGATCGAAACCCGCCAAGCCTTGGAGGGGCAGCACTCTATATATGACGAGGAGCGATGGTATGAGGCTCTATTGGATCAAGGCACAGGCTCCGCTGAGGGCGTTGGCGCTGATCAAACACCTCGGGGTCAACGCGGAGCTCATCGAAGTCGATATGATGGCCGGCCAACTCCGGACGCCAGAGTATGCCGTGCTCAATCCCAACATGAAGGCACCGACGCTGGTGGATGGCGACCTGGTGCTGTGGGAGGCCTCGGCAATCATGGCGCATCTGTGCATCAGGTCCGGATCGGACATGTGGCCGGCGGACAATCCGGCAGAGCAGGTCGAGGTTTTGCGGTGGCTGTCGTGGAATGACTGTCACTGGTCACCCGCCGTTGGGCCGTTCTATTTCGAACACGTCGTCAAGGCGACTTTCAAGTTGGGACCACCAGATGGCGCATCATTGACGCAGAAATGTTCGGACCTCATCCGATTCGCCAAGGTGCTCGACGGTCACTTGGCAGGACGAGCGTTCGTCGCGTGCGGCAGGCTCACCATCGCCGACTTCCAGTTGGCCTCGATGGCGCGCTACTGGCGAGAATCGGAGATGCCCTTGGAGGCGTCGCCCAACCTCGTACGGTGGCTGAACGGGCTCATGCGCATTCCGGCATGGGCTGATCCCTGGCCGCTGAAGTCCGCCGCACCAGCCTGAGAACCTCGTTGGCGAGATGGCTTCATCGTCGGGTCCGGCACCGGTCGCAAGCATCCGGCTCGGACTGAGGGGCAGCGTCGGATATGATGACTCGTCCCAATGTTGGCGGCCCCGATGCGTCGATTATCATGGATTAGGATTTCCGCGGCTCTGGCCGCTTTGGTGTTGACCGCTTGCGGACCTTCGTTATCTCATTTGGATTTGCCGGTTAGATTTCTCACTTCCGGAAGTCAAGACTTCTGGCCCTGCTTCTCGCCGGATGGGACCCATCTCCTATTCAGTCGTCGCGTAGGGGAAACTTGGGAACTATTCCTTATTCCCGTCGTTGGCGGTCAGCCGCAACAGCTTGCCCGGTCTCCGTTGCCGGTCTCCGCGACACGTGCGAACTGGTCTAATAAGAACCGCCTGATTACATTCACGGGAACGTCTTCGCGCGGTGAGAACGGAATCTGGGTCATTAATTCGGATGGATCGAGCGCCCGCCGAGTGGACTCGCACGGGTTGTCGGAGCAGATGTTTTATCCGTCCTGGTTTCCTAGCGGAGAGCAAGTCGCCGCGATGGATGCTCGAGACATGGTCATCAAAAAGATTGATTTAAGCACGGGCGTTGTCGTGACGATTACCGATTCCAGGCAGGTTTTCACCGGCATGCCGAGCGTCTCGCCGGACGGAAAGTCGATCGCCTTTTGCGGGTCAGGAAAATACTGGACAGAAATATGATCAAACAAAAAACTCCATTTGGCTCGTAGACGAAGGTGGCGTAGCGCAGCCGGTGGAATCGAGCCGCGCGCAAGGAAGAGCGCCGGCTTGGTCGCCCGACGGCAAGCAATTGGCTTTCGAATCTACCCGCGGAAGCACAAATGGGCTTTACTCCATATTCCTCATCAACCGTGACGGAACAGGGCTTACTCAGATCACCGATCCAGTCATAAATGCGGATCATCCGGTATGGTCCCCGGATGGACGGCAACTCGCATTCTCCGCTCGCGCCTCGATCTGGGCAAAAGAGAGAGGCATTGCAATCGTCGGACTCCCAAACAACCGATAGCAATCTGCCTGATAGCTGACCGTCGCATGCGTCAGCATGGGCTCGAGAGCGCGCTAGCAGCCTCGGGCGCCCGCGAGACGCTGGCCGCAGTCCGTGAATCGTCGCGCGAAGCGGCGCAGCCATGAATCCGGTCAGGGTTGCGGCAGCGGAAAGGCAAGAACATTGCTTGTGTACGACTCCACCACTTCGCTGATCGGCTTTCCATCGGGCAAGGTCAGCACCGCGCGGTGCTCCAATAATATCGGTGGCATGGATAGGACGCCCGCGTCATCGCCGGCCGCGGTAGCATCCATTTCCCAGCCCTCGGGCAGCGGAAACCAGAGCACTTTCGACGACAGCGTACGGCGCTGGAATTGAAGCGACTGCACAGCTTTGCCGAACGGCGTATCAGTGGTGTCCAGGACCTTGTTGATCTCCGGCGTCAAGCGGCCCGGCACATACCAATTATCCGCCTCCGACAGGACAACCGCGCCGCAGAGCAGTCTTACCCGTCGATAGCGGATTGGTTCTGCCGACGTCACGCCCAACTCTCGACGCTGCTCCGGCGATACCGGCTTGTCCACGCCAGCGACTCGAGCAGCAACGATGCGGGGAGGCGATGCCATTCGATGAGCTCGGCACCAATGCTCGAGAGTCAGGGTCGCACTGTCATGGGCCAGCAATTCGGCATTCAATGTCTGGAGCAGCGCCAGCGCCTCGACACGCGCAACGAAATTCGCCGACCATGTCGGCCGTCGCGCCGATAGGGAGTCATCCGCGCCAATGGTCATTAGCCACAGCAGCGCGACGCCGTAGGTACGAGCCGCTTTACGAACAATCGGCGTCATCGTTATCCTCTTCTCAGACAAATCCATGTACCGGATGGCCTGCATCGCATTGACACCGGGCGCCAATCGTTCCACTGCGCGCCGCCGCCATTTACGGCTCCCTGGTCGAGAGTCGCAAATTCAGCGGGGTAAACGTGTCGACCATTCTGACCTATTTGGCCGGCACCGTGCTGAATAGGTACGCCGCATTCTTGAGTCCGATTGATTTGCCGTTTCGAGCATCGCCTCGCGTCGGCCCCGGCCGCCTACGCGTCATGACCCGAAATCCGCCCCTCACTTCTTGCCGATCAACGAGGATTTCAACCTGGCGAACTCCGGCGCCCAGGGACCAATTCGTCTGAGTAGTCGATATCGGCGCTGCGTGATACGCTGATGTCTTCATACTCAAGCGTGGGCGTAGAGATTGAGAGTCTTCGTATTGATTACATTGGCGTGCTTAGCCGCGTGCAGTTGGTTCGGTTCGCGGAAAACGCAGATACCGGACCCGACCGAGATCATCGTGACCGGCGCCCCTGCGGGTTCGCTCGTGTTCGTAGATGGCGTGCAAACCGGACAAGCCACGGCGGCCAACCACCTGCAAACTCTGGATGTCACGGCCGGCGCTCACAAAGTGGAAATACGCGCGGGTGACGCGCTCGTCTATCGAGAAGATACCTATGTGGGTCCAGGCGAACACCGCGTGATCAACGTCCTATCGGGTTTCAGTCGGTAACGCACAGGCGATTGCACGCGCCGGCACCGACTGCGGCATCGAATAGGCCGTCACGCCGATTGCAGATCAAACTGATAGCTGCTTCTCCCAATCTCCTCGCCCGCGCGATCCCATGTCCACTCATCGAAGTACGCCCGGCCGGCGTGATCGATGCGAAACACCGTCGAGCAGCGCGTTCCATAATCGTCAGCGCGCACAAATGCACTGGAAAGAAGCCGCTCCCATTCCACACTGATGCCGGTCTGAGGCAATTCCGCATCGGATGCTTGCCGATCGTCGCGCAACAAGTGCATCAAGGCGGTTACATCTTGCACATCGGTCAGCGCCGAGGCCAGCCGAGACTTGGCCTTCCTCACTTTGGGCCAAGGCGTGTCGAGCAGATCGTTGGACAAGCCAAAAATACCGGGACCGAGTTCGCGACCGCCATGGCGCACGCTTTCGTAGACCCCGAGCCGCTTGCCATCGCTAAGAATCATGTTAAACGCATTGTAATTGGCATCGACTCTGCGAAGATAAGCCAAGCTATCCGCCACGGAATTACCCGACACCAATACATCTGTCACAAGATTGCCGCGGCTCCGCACGTCTGCGCGCTGAATACTAGGATCCCGGAAATTGGTCAAAGCCGCAAAGTGGCCGCTCCGGGTCACGCCCAGCCACGTACCGCCCGCCTTCAGATCCCGTCCCGCCAACAATCCCGCGCGGTCGGGCCACCAGTCCGCGCTCATTGTCGGACGCCCGTGAAATTCATCGCGATTGGCCGCGAGAACGCATGGAAACTCTGGATGCACGTGCCAGGCAATCAGAATCAGGCACACCGACTGTTCACTCCGATTTCATCTCGAGAATTGACGCGAACGTATTCACTCTAACACCGACGCCCGCCCGGGTGCGCCCGCGTCCCGACAGCTTCGTTGTGGAGGTCGTCCCCATAAAAGGACACGCATCATACCCGCGCCGAAACGCCTTGACCGATTCGCCTTCGGCTAATCGCCCATTAGATGCAGAGCAAGTGTACGCGAGCGCGGACGACGACGATGCTCGAAGAGGTAAATTCCCTGCCAAGTTCCCAGCGTCAGGTGGCCATCGATTAATGGAATACTGAGCTGCACTTGCGTGAGCGCCGTTCGAATATGAGCCGGCATGTCATCCGGCCCCTCATCATCATGTGTATAGGCCGACGGATCCGCCGGGGCTATTCGCGCGAAATATTTCTCCAGGTCGGTGCGCACTGCCGCCGCCGCGTTTTCTTGGATCAACAGGGATGCGGAGGTATGGCGGCAGAAAATCGTCAGCAATCCCACCTTGACCGCCTGCGCGTCCGTCCACCTCATGATCCGATCCGTGATCTCGAGCAATCCTTGGCGCTCGGCGCTAATCGACAACAACGTGGTCATTTGTCTCATGTCGTGCCCTCGCTGTCCGGGTTTGTCACGGGTTGAGTCCATTTCCCCCGAGGGATGAACTTTCGCAGGAGCTTGCCGCTCTGACAAGCGTCTTGCTTGCGATCAACCCGATAGGGCCGCCAGCCGCACTGCCGGCCGCCGACGCAATTGAGTCGAATCAAACGGAGTGATTTGACAAAGCCTGTTGCGTATTGTTTCCCCGATCGCCGCTGGCTCCGGCATGGGTGACACAAAGTGTCAGGCCGTGTCGCAGGCGGTCAATTGACGTTTAACGCACGTCTCCTGGTGGCGACACCGAGCCCGTGCAAGCCTTTGCGGATGCCGTAAAGCAATCGATACCGGGAATTGCATCACGTTGCGACGAGTTTGCCATGCGCCATAGTGGGGGCGAGAGTTGAAGCGTTATCGGAACCAATGGCAGGAGTTTCATCGTGAAGTCGGTCAATGAAGCGTTAAGATTATTTTTGCGGGAAGCGCAGCTCGAACGCACAATGAAGCAGCCGGGCGGCGCCCGCGTTATCGACGAGCTAGAGCTGCTCGCGGTGAGACGCAAACTCGCGGCGTTTCCCGCGGTGATGCAGCCCTTTGTCGGGATGGAAGAAAAGGACGGAGCCGGGAATTCCTTATGCGGTTGATCCCCTCTTCTTTGGCTTGTAAATGTAATTCACATACACATACCCCCAGGGTACGGCATTTGTCGGTTCCCATGATCCTCGATGCGTCGGTACGTGCGTCCACGTGTCCTTTCCCAACAGAAAAAACATCAAGATATAGACCACTCGCAAGAGGTAGATATTGATCCTGCGGACACCTTCGTATTGGTCGGCCCGTTGGAATACGGCTACGAGATAAGGGGTCATGGAATCATCCTTCGCGCCGTTACTTGCCCACCTGCGTCGGAACCGGCGGCGCGGACTTCAGGGGAGCCGGCGCTGTCAATTGATCGCGCGATTCTTCGTCTCCGGCAGGACGAGTAGCGCGACGATCGCAGTTGCGAGCGCCATCCCGACCGGATACCAAAGACCCGCGAAAATGTTGCCCTCGTAGATCACCAATGCGGCGGCCACGAAGGGCAGGAATCCGCCCAGAATTCCCACGCCGAGATTGTAAGGAACCGATAGCGATGTCGTGCGAATTCGTGCCGGGAACATCTCGACCATGAATGCCGCCATCGGTCCATAAACCATACCGACGAGTGCCATCAGCCAGATCACCACCACAACTGCGCCAACAACGTTTACGTGGCCGGCGGTGCCTTTGAAGCCGGCTGCTTCGAGCGCTTTCGTGTAAGTGGATTCGTCGAAACCATTCAATTTCATCTCCCCAATACGAGTCGTCATGCCGCCGTCGGCCGGCTCGGCAATCGATGTATACGAGAGCCCATTTCGACTGAAGAACTTGCGCGCCTTATCACATGCCGATACCGGCGCAGCGAACAGCGAGAATGTACAGTTGTTCGCGCTGATCTCGATCGCATTGTTTTCGGAGAACAGCGACAGCCCGGGGTTCGAAAAATTGGCGAGCATGTGGAAGCTCGGTATAAACGTCAGCGCCGCCAACAGCATCCCGGCAATCATGACCGGCCTGCGCCCAATCCGATCAGACACCGCGCCGAACAGAACGACGAGCGGGGCTCCTAACGTCAAACCGACCGCAATGATTACATAGCTGGTTATGTAGTCGACGTGCAGCGTGCTCTGCATGAAAAACAGCGCGTAAAACTGTGCGCCGTACCAAATTACCGTCATGCCGCTCGTGATGCCAAATAACGTGATGAGAACGCTCTTCATATTGCCCCAAGTCCCGAAACTCTCCCGGATCGGAGATTTCGAGGTGCACCCTTCCAACTCCATCTTCTGGAACACCGGTGACTCTTCGAGCTTGAGACGGATATAAATTGACACCGCCAGCAACGCAATCGATGTCAGGAACGGGATACGCCAGCCCCATGACTTGAACGCATCATCACCCAGTGTGACACGGCACGCGAGAATGACCAGAAGAGACAGCAGCAGGCCGACCGTCGACGTCATCTGCAACCAGCTCGTCAAGTAGCCGCGATGCGACGGCGGGGCGTGCTCCGCCACATATGCGGCTGCGCCGCCGTATTCGCCGCCAACCGCCAGGCCCTGCGTTAGTCTCATGGACACCAACAGCACAGGTGCCCAGACGCCCACCTGCGCATAGGTCGGCAGCAGACCAACGGCAACGGTCGAGACGCCCATCATCACCATGGTGACCATGAAGGTTCTCTTGCGGCCGATGCGGTCGCCCAGAGCCCCGAAGACGAGCGCACCGAACGGCCGCACGGCAAAACCCGCACCAAACGTCGCAAGGCTTGCCAGAAACGCCGCTGTTTCATTGCCGGGCGGAAAAAACAACGCACTGAAGAAAACCGCGAGAGTTCCGTACAGAAAGAAGTCGTACCATTCGAAGACCGTCCCCAGCGAGGCCGCAATTACCGCCAATTGCGTATCCGTCACGCGCACCGCATGGCCCGAGATGGATTCAAGAGATGCCGTGGACCCGGCGAAAGCAAGTTCGCCATCTGCGCTATCCATTGTCTATCCTCCCACAGTACTTTTTTTTGGATCTCCGAGACTGCAGACCGCGCGCGCCGCGTCGGCCCTGAGGCGATGTTCGACATTGCCCGCCAGGTACCATCTCCCTTGGTGCACGCTACAATCGTAATACGTATGCGGCAATATCAACAGCATTGAGCCATTCGGAATCGCGTCCGAGGGGCGGTGCAGATGGCATGAGTTCAAGTAACGGACGCTTACCTGCACTTGGGATATCGGACCGTCCTGGGCGCGCAAGCGCACGCAAACTACTCAGGCATTGGCAATCCCTGCCCTCGCCAAATATTCGCGGGCGAATTCCGATTTTCCAACGCCCACGCGTCTTTTCGTGAGCTGTCTATATGCGACCTCATGCAAGGAGTGTCGCTTTTTGGCATATGCCCGATTGCTGTAATTCCGCGAGGAGATCGGCCTTGCCGGTGCGGTGATCGGATCTAAAGATCATTAAAAATGCCCGTGGCGGCAACTGATGACGTCCACAGCTGCTATATTTCCGCGTTCAACTCAGACTGGAGGCGACCATGACTTTACTCAAGCCCCTACTATTCGTTTCGTTGCTCGGACTATCGGCAGGCGTACTGGCCGCGGATGCTTCGGTCACGATCTCCTCGCCGGCAGACGGCGCCAAGGTCAGCGCCAGTGCGCCCACCAAGGTCAGCTACGAGGTCGTGCCGGGCCCGAAGGGCGATCACGTTCACCTGTACGTGGATGGCGGAGAAGCCTCGATCCTGCGCCAGCTCAAAGGCACAACCTCGGTCGACACGCTGACGGCCGGGCCGCACACATTGTGTATCAAGATCGTCGACAAGGCTCACACGCCGATCGGCGTGGAAAAATGCATCAAGGTCACGGCCGGCTGAAAGCCGGCCTTGGCCGACGGTGAATGAGCGCGTGGATGCGCAAGACCTCGGCTACGCGCTGACCCAGGTGGTCCACAACCTGGGCGCCGTTTCGGTCACGGGCGGCGCGGCGGCCGCGCGCGGTCTGAAGTTTGCCGAGCCGCAAGCGGCGCAACGGCTGCTCGCGCGGCTGGTACTCGGCGGCTGGGTCGCCCAGGGCGCCAGCGGTCTGTGCTTTGGCGCGATCAGCTATGCGGGGTATGGACAATTCCCGGACATCCACGGCATCGCGATCGGCGCGCTGATTCTCAAGATGGTGTGTGCCGCCGCCGGGTTCTCGCTGGCGGCGCTGTACCTCGCGCGCGAGACGAGCTGGGCGGCACCCGGCCGCCAGCGCGCATGGACCACACAGCTTGCACTGGCGCTGACGGCGCTCGCGGCGGCGGCTTTTCTGCGCTGGTTCTCGTAAACAACGACGGCAGCCGGCCGACGCGAGCTAGCGCAGCTTCCAGTTAGGTCTTACAAAATGGCAGGTGTAGCCATCGGGATACCGTTCAAGGTAGTCCTGATGCTCAGGCTCCGCTTCCCAGAATTCCCAGACCGGGGCAAGTTCGGTTACAAGCTTGCCCGGCCATAGGCCCGACGCATCGGCCGCCGCGATCGTCTCCTCGGCGATGCGCTTCTGCTCATCGTTGGTGTAGAAGATCGCCGACCGATAGCTCGTCCCCCGGTCATTACCTTGGCGGTCACGCGTCGTCGGATCGTGGATCTGGAAAAAGAATTCGAGAATCTGGCGATAGGTGATTTTGTCCGGATCAAAGAGGATCTCGATCGCTTCCGCATGGGTGCCGTGATTGCGATAGGTCGCGTTGGCGACGTTGCCGCCCGTGTAGCCGACCCGCGTCGACACGATCCCATCGTACCGCCGAAAGAGGTCTTGCATGCCCCAGAAGCAGCCGCCCGCAAGAACCGCACGCTCTTCGCTCATCGGACATCCTCTACTTGGTCCACGTAGGCGCCATAGCCCTCTGCCTCCATGTCATCGCGACGAATGAACCGCAGCGCGGCCGAGTTGATGCAGTAGCGCAGCCCACCTCGATCCTCCGGGCCGTCGGGAAACACATGCCCGAGATGGCTGTCGCCGTGCGCCGAACGCACTTCTGTGCGGATCACGCCGAACGACGCGTCTCGAAGCTCCTTGACGTTGGCTTTCTCGATGGGTTTCGTGAAGCTCGGCCAGCCGCAGCCCGATTCATACTTGTCGGCCGAGGCGAATAGCGGCTCGCCGGACACGACGTCGACGTAGATGCCCGCCTCCTTATTTTTCAAGTATTCGCCGGATCCGGCGCGCTCGGTGCCGCTTTGCTGCGTAACGCGGAATTGCTCCGCAGAGAGTTTGGCAATGGCCTCCGGGGTCTTTTGATACTTGGGCATTCCAATCTCCTGCGGTCCGACAGCGAACCACTCTCATGCCGAACGCGGATAAAATCAAGAGCCGTCCGCTCCATCTGCCGCGCAATGAGCCGCGGAATCGGCATGACGTTGCATTGCATACTGCGCCGCACGAACGAAGCCCCTCCAATCAGCGCGCAGCGAGCGTCCCGACCGCATCCAGCAGTTCGTCGCCGAGGGCGCTCGCCCAACGCGAGTACAGATCGGCGGGTGCAGCCTTCCCCGGGAGGTGCCCAATTAACATGATGCCCGGACCTTGGGCCGTCGGGCCATCGTTCAATAACCTCACCAGCAGCTCATCCGTCATCGCGTTGTGAACTTCCAGGACCTGGATCGCACGTGAGCCGTTCGCAAATGCGAACTCGGTGCCCCTATTCGCAGCCCCTTCGAGCGGCGTGTCGAGCACGATGCCGAGGATACGTACGGACACCCGCACGGTTTCCGCATCCTTGTGCTCTACGAGCGCATAGGTCGGCGCGACCAGTGCGAGCCAACGCCTGCGCACGTCCTTGCCGATCTCGTCGGCGTACACATTCAAGCGCTGCTGCAGCGCCGCCCGGTCACGCGGTGAGGTTCGATCGTAGTACTCGCCGAGTCCGATCTCGACGTTCACCGCATCGATCATCAGATTCCGGTAGCGAGCGAGATCCGCCCCGGGCCGCACGTAGATATGCTCGGTCGGCGTCTTGTCGGTGACGGCGAGACCCTCGGCGCGTGACTGCGTCTTGATTCTGGATGCGATCGATGGCGGTGGGGGCACTTCGGCTTCCAGTGCGACGGACAGGCCGTCTCGCGGCGATTCCACGGTGGCAGTCAACCTGCGCCCGGCGGAAATCCTCATGACGGCGTCCGGGTCGCGCACGTCATCCGAATGCAGCGTCACAACCGACGCCGTGGAATCGAACGTCCAGCGGCCGCGCCGGGTCTCGCTGCCGCGCGGACCCGCGATCGACTCATGGTGGATCGCAAAGACGTAGGTTCCATCCGCGTTCAGCGTAATGCTCTCGGACACGAGGTCGGGAACCCCGCCGTCAAACGTCACCGGCGGCTGCAGCTTGGCGGCGTGCGCGGCAAGCGGCACGATCGGAATCAGTGCGGCCGCGGTGATTATCGCCTTTCTCGCCGATTCAAACATCTGCCGACGCCTCCGCGGGTCCCTCAATTGACGCATACCACTCTTCAAACAAAAGCCGCCAGAATGCCGGGAACGCGCCGCGCGTCATTCGTCTTTCAAACGCACCGTGGGGAAGTACAGTCCCAGGGAGCGCCGGTCCCACCATAGACCCTTGGCCTTTTGCTCACCACCGGTGTAGGTGTACTCGTAGAACTGCGCTCGTACGTATACCGGCGGCTTGTCGGGAAACGGATTCTTTTCCAGCAGCGCCGTGACCGCGGGCGCATTCTCGAGCAACGCCGCGAGGAAACGCGAAAACCACGGCAGACGCCGCGGGTCGTCGAGCGCAGCGAACCACATCTGCCAGTCGAGGCGCGGCTGGTGCGGGATGTTCCAGCGCGGGCGGCGCGCCAGCTCGCCGGGCTTGTAGCAGAATTCATATGCGCGCCATTCGACGCCGTCATTCGAACCCTCGATGACGATTTCATCGCGCTGCGTGGTCATGACCGCGAACAGGCCGTAGCTGCTGACGATGTGCAGCGGTTCGATGAGCCGGTCGATTCCCTTTGCGAGCGCGGGCGGATCGCCACCGAAACGCTCGTCCATTTCGACGAGGCTGCAAAACACGATCAGCATCGCCAACGCGCCGACAAAGACCGTGGTCGCTCCGTGCGGCGAATACGGTTTCACGCGCACCGGCAGCCATCCGATCAGCCGCCGCGGCAATATTTTCCGCAGTGCCGCGTCATCGATGAGCAGCAAGCACAGCAGCATCGTCTGAAGATTGAACCAATTGTAATTGCCGGTCATCAAGATGCAGCCTTGCAGCAAAAGGATGCCGAATGCGGCGACGAAGCGCAGCCGGCGCGGGCAGAAGATCAAGAATGGCAGCAGCAGTTCGACGACAAATGTGGCGGCGGTGCCGGCGGTCAGCGCGCTCGGCGGCAGATGCGCGGCATACCAGGCCAGCGGCGTCGGCAGCGGCTCGGTGACGAAGTGGTAGGACAACGCCGTCAGGTTCCACCAATTGGGATCGCCGCTCAACAGCTTGACGACGCCCGACATGAACATGAAGCGGAACAGCAGCCAGCGCAGCAGCCAGAGTCCCGGTACCGGAGCGAAGCTCAAGAACAGCGCGAGAAATCCGGCCTCCAGCAGGAACGTGTCCCACTGGTAAGTCATGAAGGTCTGCCCGCCATAGAGCAGCGACAGATAGAGCACGAACAGCAGAATGAGACTCGGGCGCGGCAGCAGATTGAAGAACAGCAGCAGCGACAAGCCCGCTCCGCCCCAACAGACAGCCTGGATCGCGAAATCGCCGGCGTTCAACCAGAACACCATCGGCATGAGATAGAAACGCTCCGGACCCGCACGGCCGGCGATCGCGTCGACGAGTTCGCCGAGCGGCAGGATGCCGTGGCTGCCGATCAGCCCCAGCGCTTGCACGCCGAACGAGATGAAGGCCGAAAGATAGATCAGCCCAAACAGCCGCAGAAACAAGAATGCGACCAGATCGTGTCGCGGCGGTTCATAGTCCCCGCCCCACAGAATGAGGCTGATCCGATACGAGGCCGAGCGGTGCGCGGCGATCAGCGCGTAAGCCCATTCCGAGAGCGCCGCGAAACCGGGAAGCCTTCTATAGAGCGCGAGCCAGATGCCTTTGCCGCGCGCATGGCTCAGGGTAAGGAAGCTCGCTTCGGCGGCGCTCGCACGCCGTCCATCGGGTGCGATATATTGCACGGCGCGCTGAAAGTCGGACACCGGGATCGCAGGATATTGCGCGGCGACGTCCTGATACCGCCGGTAGTCGACGGCGTCGCCCGTGAGCTTGTTCCAATAGCGCGCCCAGTATCCGCAGAATCCGCAATCGCCGTCATAGACCAACAGCGGCCGCGGACCGGCGGCGGGCGGATCGACGCTACTCGCGGGCTGATTGCCGGATATCGCTTGCACAACCGCAATCTAAATCAAATCTCCTCCCGCGTCGTGCCCGATCGCGTAATACAATCCCACCATGAGCACCACTCAAACGGCGGCATCCTGCCCGTTCTGTGATCTCTCGGATGACCGTGTCATCGTGCGCAATGAGCTTTGCGTTGCGCTGTGGGACCGCTATCCGGCATCGCCGGGGCATGCCCTCATCGTTCCGCGGCGGCATATCCCAACGTGGTTCGACGCAACCGAACCGGAGCGATCCGCCGTTCTCACGCTGTTAGATGCCGCAAAGGCGCTCATTGACGAGCGGCTTAGGCCGGACGGCTACAACATCGGCATCAATAGCGGTGCCGCGGCGGGCCAGACGGTGTTTCACCTGCATGTCCACCTCATTCCAAGATTCGTGGGCGATGTGCATGACCCGCGCGGCGGCGTGCGTCACGTGATTCCGTCCAAGGCGACTTAGTCGCCCTTATCGCGCCGTCTCCGGCGACGGGGCCGGCTCGACGCGCCGCTTTTCCGACGGTTCGAACCGTGTCGGAACGTCGCCGGAAATCGAGACCGTGAACGTCTTGCGATTTGTGACGGCATCCAAACCGGTGACGGTCGCCTGCACCTCGTATACGCCGGCGTGCGTAAACGCGTGCTGCGCTTCCGCGCCATCCATGGTCGATCCATCGCCGAAGTCCCAGTGGCACGCGAGCACCGGCGCTTCCGCGGACGCGGCGGCCGCCTTGAAACTCACGGTCTCCCCCGCGCCGGCGCTGCTCGCCGAGCGTATCTCGAACGGCGGCGGGATCGCGGCGACGGAATCGTCGATGAGCTTGAGCATGCGCACGGAATGCGGTTGTTGGACCAGATTGATCGCGGAGGATGAGCCGCCGCAGCAACTTTGGTCGCCGAACACGTCGACGATTTTGTAGCTGCCTGGCTGCTTCAAGCCGAGTTGCGCAAGACTGATCGCGCGGGTACGCGGCTCATCGGTCCAGTTGAATATCGTGAGCATGGACTGGTGCGCATCTTCTTTGAGCAGAAAAACGCTCGGCTGTCGATCGCTCGGCGCATAGGTCATCAGATCGACGGGTGTGGATGCACGGCCGAGACGCGCCATGTCGATGAGGTCGGCGTTCTTTACGAGCGACAAGCGTTCGGGAGACGCTCCCAGCGTCGGAAGATCGTCTCCAATCTCGAACATGCCCCCTGAAACCGCCGCCAGTGCGATCGACACCTTTGCCTCATCGAGAGTCAGCGGCCGCCGTCCGCCGTGCCAGGACTGATCGTCGACGGTCTGGGTGGAGACCGTGAACGCATCCGGATCGGCGATGAAAAAATTGCGGTTCATATAGTAGCGCGCCGCGATCCCCGAGGCTGCGTCTCGCGTGGCTTCGAAGCTATGTCCCGTATCCTGAGAGATCCGTCCCGCATCGACGATGCCGACCGGGTTCAGCATGGGACTGCCGTCCTTATCGAGCACGACGCTCTCGCCGACTGCGCTGCGGATGATCTTGAGACCGATGCGTTGCGCCTCCAGGGCCGTCGTGTTGGGCCGGAAGTAGGACCCCTCGACCGCCGTGTCATCCATGAAATCCATTTTGATGAAGCGCACGCCCCAGTTGTACAGAACCCGGTAGGTCTGCATCAAATAGCTCTGGGCGCCGGGGTTGGTCGTGTCCAGCACGTAAAGAGGATCATTGGTCTCAGTCACGTAGCCGATGTGAATGAGCTGGCCGGCTGCGTTGTGCAGCAGCCACTCCTTATGGTTTTGAAACACCCATGCGCGCTGCGACACTTCAAACGGAGCGGTCCACAATCCGAACGTCAAGCCATCGTGACGCACCCGATCCGCAATGTAGCCAATGCCCAGAGGAAAGAGTTTCGCATCGGCGGTCGTGTATTCACCGCGCGCATATTGGTAGCCTTCATCAATCTGGTAATAGACATACCCCAGTTGCTTGAGGTTCTCGGCGAGCCAGTCGGCGTTGGTGCCGGCGCTTCCCTGATTGAGCCCAAAGTAGTAAGCGGTCCAACTCCACCAGCCGATTGGCGTCGCGGCGCCGACCCGCGCCTTGTGCAGCAACGCCACCAGGCGCCCGTATTGCTCGAGCTGCGCGTGGTAGTCGCTGCCGACCGCAAACATCAGGCGTTCGGACGCAAGACTCTCGCCCGAACTCACGCGCAGGCTCAACTCCACCTGTTCGGCCGCCGGCGAGTCCTTGAGCGATTCGCCTTTGAGAATTTCGGTCGTGCCGGTGGCGTCGGCTTCGTACGACAGAATGCTTGGCCTGGCGCCCGCGGTTCGCTCTTTCAGATGAAATATCGTCAGCAGCCGATCGGACGTGAGCGCGCCCAGGAAAAGGCTTTCGCCGCTGCTGCGGTTATAAATGAGCTGGCTTCCCACGGCACGATGCACGCCGTGTGGGCCTCGGCCAAGCTCACGAATCGCGAGCTCCGGCCTATCCTCACTATAGCTGTCGGACAGGATACGGTCGGCGGAGGCCGGTCCATTGAGATCGATGACCGGCGCGTCGGTTGCGTGAAGACTGCGGATCGACTGCACGGAGATCCCTCGATTCGTCGTGTTCTGCACCTTGACCGTGATTTCCCCCCATGACTGATCTCGAATGAGCCGCAAGACGCAGACGAGATCCGGCCTGCCCGGCAGGCCGCTATGAGTGACGGTCAGCATCGATCCAGAGCCTAATTCGTCTTGAAATTCCGATTGCACGGTCGTGTGCTGCGGGTACGCGGTGGATCGCAGCACGTCAGAGTCGACGACCGCCTCGACGTCGGAGCGAAGCACCCGGCCTGGAATGCCGGGCGCCGCGATGGAGTAGGTCCCGTCGGCGTAGGCGCTGACCGTTAACGTCGTCCCGCCCATCGAGCCCAGAACCTGTGATCGGTCGCGCGGAGCGGAGTGCGCCTGTGCACTCGCCGATGCCGGGCCCGCGACCGCCGCCACAAGCACGACGCATGAACACGATTTCAGCCACCGATTCATTTCGACTCCATCGCCGCTTGCGGTACGGCAGCAGCCCAGGGGTTGCCGAACCAGCGCAGGGCGTTGCTGCTGTATATCTTGCGGACGACGTCTTTGGGCAGTCCTAAGCCGCGCACCGGCGCATCGAGTTCGGGTACGCGGAAGCTCTGGGCGGTGTTCAGATACCGCCAGTCGCGCAGCCAGGTCGCATGCACCTCGCCGCGCAGCGCCTGCCCCTGCGCGCCGGGCGCCTGGTCCGTATCGGTGCCATACAGCAAGCGATCCTGGTAGCGGATGAAGAACCGGCGCACCTTGTCGCGATCGCGTATCGATTGATATTGCACCTGTCCCATGCGCGCGGCCAGGTCGACGACCGTATTGGGATAGCGATCGAGGAACGCCGCCAGCCGGTCCACGCTCCATTCGAGACTCGCCAGGTGTGCGCCCATGAATTTCAACTCGGGATTTTTCGAAAGCATCCGGTCGCGCGCCGCGATCTGCTGCTCGTAGGAGGGCAGCTCCGGATGCAGAAACATGTGGTACTGCGGGTGTTCGCGGAAATATTCCTTGTCATTGTTGACGGTCATCTCGGCGATCGGGAGCCAGCAATTGCGCGGTTCGCCCTCATGGCCGATCAGCACGCGCTGCCGCCGCCGGATAAAGTCGAACACGGCGTCGAATTTCGGATCGTCGATCATGACCAGGCGCCCCTTGGCATCGCGAAAATCCATGCCGATGTTTTTCCAAACCTTGACCGCGACGGCGCCCGCCGCGAACGCGGCATCGAGCTCCTGAATTACGCGCTGCTGCCAATCCGCCTCGTCCCAGCCGCGCATGGAGAACGAGGCCGCGTAGGCCACGATCGCCGGGTGGCTCGCGGCGTGCGCCTGCGCGATGCCGAGCTGCTCGGCAAGCGGCGGAAAATCCGGGTAATCCACGTTGATGGTCAGCAGCCGAAAGTGATCGGCGCCGGCCTGGTCGATCAGCGCGGTGCCCAAGGAGTTGATGTGCACATGGACATCGATCTTGTCGAGCGCGGCGAAGTCATCCATCGTGAACGAGCTCGGCGCAGCGCGGCAGAGCACCGCGAGCATCGACAACGCGAAAATCAATCCGCAGCGAATCCTCGTGCTCGTCATTGCTCGATGCCGGATCATGATTCAGGCGCGCTTTGCGGTGCGCTTTCTTGCGCGCCCAGCCGGCCGCTTTGCGCGCGCAGGCGCTCGATCGCCTCAATCGACAGAGGTGACCCATGGTATTTCGCAGCGTACAGCGCGGCGCCGACAGCCGGCGGCAGCGCCGGTACGCTGATCTGGTATCGGGGCCAGAGTGCATGCAGCGATGCGCCAAAGTGCTGCAGCAGCAGTGCACCCGCGTGATCGAAGACGCCGCCCGAGTAAGAGACCGGCACCGGCTCCGCGACCGAAAATCCCAACCGGCGGCGGATCGCATCGACCATCAGCGCGAGTTCCAGCGCGGCCTGTCTGACGATCGCGATAGCCTGATCGTCGCCGCCGTTTGCGGCCTGCGTGACGAGCTTGCACAATTGCGCGATCTGCGCGCGATCGCCGCCCAGGCGCGAATAGACATAGCCGCACAAATCCAGATCTTCGGTAATGCCCAAGCGTTGCTTGACGATTTCGTACAGCGGTCCGCGATCCGCCCTGCCATCGCTCATGCGCGCGAACAGGTTCAAGCCGCGGCAGGCTATCCAGTACGCAGAACCTTCATCGCTGAACAGCTCGCCCCAACCGCCGCTGCGGGCGGCGGCGGCGCCGCGCTCGCCATACGCAATGGATCCGGTGCCGGCGACGATGCTTATTCCATCGCGGCAGAGCAACGAGCCGGCCCAGCCGCAAATCATGTCGTTGCCGCATACGAACGCATCGGCCGCCAGGCATCGCTGCGGAAGCCGGCTCAATGCTCCCATCAGCGACGTATCTTCGCCGTAGGCGGGCAGCCCGAAGAATGCATACTCAATCTGGTCGGACCGCAGCCCGGCCTTGGCCAAGATGGCGCCGACGGCGTCGGCGAGCAATGTGCCGAGCGCATCGACGCCTATCGTCAGATAGTAAGATCCCGGCGCCAAATGCGTCGCCCTGATCGCCCCGTCGCGGTCGATGAGCACGAGCGCAGTCTTGGTTCCCCCCCCGTCGACACCGAGATACAAGCGTGCGGCCCTCCCGTCACAGCGAATGGATGGTCACGCCGCGAACCACGCGGCTCACCGTGCCGGAATCGTTGGGCTGATCGGGCCGGTTGCCGAGATTCAGCGCACGGTGAAATGCGTAGAGCTGAGCGCAAACGACATAGGGAAAACTGAGTTCGTCATCGCCGGCGCCCTGCAGCTGCTCGACGCACAAGTACTCGCCCTGTGTGACCGCGTCCCCCACCTGCGCCGTGATCGCGATGAGCCGACCCGCGAGCGCGTCCGAGCGCAGTTCGCGCAACAGATCGAGATCGTAGCTGCGTGTATAGGGATCGTTGGAGACGAACACGAACAGCAGCGTGTCGGGCGTGACGATGGTCTTCGGCCCGTGGCGAAAACCCAGCGGCGAATCGAACGCGGCGATGATCTTGCCATCGGTCAGCTCCAGCAATTTCAACGCCGCCTCGCGCGCCAGCGCCTTCAAGCCGTTGCTGCCCAAATACACGACGCGCGAATAGCTCTCGCCGGCGAGCTTGCGCAGCGTTGCATTGTGCCGCGTCAGCAGCTCTTGCGTGGCTCGCGCGATGTCGGCGACGCCCGGCGCGGTGCGGCCCGCGCCGCGGAACACCAGCGAGGCCGCGAGCATCATCGCCGTGAAACTGGAAGTCATCGCAAAGCTCTGATCGTGCGTCTCCGGCGGCAGCAGTATCGCAAGGCTGTTGCCGCGTTCGCGGCAACGCTGGTAGAGCGTACCCTGTTCATTACAGGTGAACACCAGCTGGTGGCACTCGCGCAGCAAGCTTTCCGCCAATTCGATGACCGCAATGCTCTCCGGGCTGCTGCCCGAGCGGCCGAATGAAACCAATAATGTGGGCACTTCTTGCTGGAAGTACTGGCGCGGACCGGACAGCAGATCCGTGGTCGCGATCGCCTCGACGCGCCGTCCGAGCCTCGATAACAGCAGCGGCGCGAGACACTCGCCGATGAACGCCGAGCTGCCCGCCCCGGTCAGGATGATGCGCAGATCCGGCCTCGCGAGCAACGGACCAAGAAAGTCGATGATCGTCGCCGCGTGCCGGTGCAGCAACGCCTGGGTGCGCAGCCAGCTCGCCGGCTGCTGCGCGATCTCGCGCGCCGTCCACAGGCCGCCGGCGCGCGTCAGCGCAGTCTCGTCGAATTCCAGGATGCTGCTCACGTCAACTCGCCCGGTCGCTGCAGGCTGCCGAATACTGCTGCAGCACGTGCTCGACATGGTACCGCGCGAGCTCGCGCGCGTGCGGGCGCAGACTGCCTTCGCGTATGGCCTCGTATTGTAGCGGCAGATATTGTGCGAGCAGCGTCAGCGGCGGCGGGTTGGCGTCGAAGTTCGCGAGCAGCCGATCCAGTGCGGATTCGACGGACGGCACCGGCCAATAGTAGCGGATCCGATCGCTCAAGCTGTACTGTTGATCGAGGATGAGCTGCCGGCCTTCGGACCGGTAATATTTGTTCCAGTATCGCGGAGCGTCCGTCATGGCGCGCAGGATCGTCTCGCGCAGCCGTGAAGAGCGCTCCGATCCCAGCCACTCGCGCTCGATTTGGTCCAAGGCCCACAGCGCCTCGCGCATAGCGAATGTCAGAGCCGGCCCGACTTTGAGAATCGCAAAGTGGCGCTCGACCAGCGCGCGCAGATTCGCCGGCGTTTGGTAGTCGGTGGAATGCGCCTCATAGACCATGTGCGCCTCGGTCTCGATGACGGCGGCGAGACCAGCGGCTCGCTCCGCCTGAAAATCGACAACCTTGTAGTGATCGAACTCGACGCCGGGCTGCACGACGAGCCCGATCACGCGTGGCCAAACGTCGTGCAGTTCGGCGTGACCGAACGCTTGCCGGTGCGCATCGATCGTCGCGCGGGCCGCCGCCGGATCGGTTGGCGCCAATTCGTCGAGCGCGTGCTGCGCGCCGCCGGGAATCGGCACTTCGGTGCCGACGACGTACACCGGCGCCGCACCGCCGGCGCGCTGCCAGGCTTGCTCAGCGACTTGGGCCAGGCGTGCGGCGCGCGCCGCCACGGCCGCATCGCCCAAGGGCCTTGGGTCATCCGCGCAGGACATCGAGCAATCCAAGTGAATCTTGCGAAAGCCCGCGCCGACATAATCGGCAATCAGCCGCTCGGACTTGGTCATCGCGGCTTGCGCCGACAACTCCTGCCAGCAGTTCGGGCCCAGGTGATCGCCGCCGAGCAATACCTGTTCCCGAGGCACGCCGATGCGCTCGGCTATCCCGAAAACAAATGAAGCGAAATCCGCCGGCCGCATGCCGGTGTAGCCGCCGTCCTGATTGACTTGGTTGGACGTGGCCTCGATCAGTGCAAGCCCGCACCGCCGTCGCGCATGATCGAGTGCGGCCTCGATGATGATCGGATGCGCCGAGCACGTGGAGTAGATGCCGACACTGCGTCCGGCCTTGTGCTCGGCCATGATCTGCGCAAATGAATTCATGCGACGATGACCTCGACGCCGATTCGGGTCAGCGCCTCGCGCGCTGAATCGGGAATCCCCGCGTCGGTCACGAGCTTCGCGATCCCCATGGGCTCGAGAATCTTGTGCAGACAGATCCGGCCGAACTTGGAAGAATCGGCGACCACGATGATTTCCGAGGCGGCTTGGCACATCATGCGATTCAGCAGCGCCTCCGGCTCGAAATGCGTGGTGATGCCCTTCTCGATATCGAATCCGTCGGCAGCCAAAAACAACTTGTCGACGTGCATGTCCTGCAGCGTCCGCTCGGTCTGGGTGCCGTAGAACGAGAGGTTCTTGCGCCGCAAGGTGCCGCCGAGGAGCACGAGCTGCACGCGCTCGCGCGTCACCAGTTCGTTCATGATGCCGACGTCGTTGGTAACGACGACCAGCGAAGCCTCCGGATCGATGTGCCGCGCGACTTGCAGCGTCGTCGTGCCGGAATCGAGCAGCACCGAGTCATCGCTCTCGATCAGCGCCGCGGCAGATTTGCCGATGCGCATCTTTTCATCGGCGTACAGCGCGCGTTTGACTTCGATCGCCTGTTCGGTCGGCGAGAGCGCGCCGCGCTTCAAGATTGCGCCGCCCGAGGAGCGCGTGCAGACGCCTTTATCGTCGAGGAAATTCAGATCCTTGCGCAACGTCTGCGTGGAGACCTGAAACAGCTCCGCTAGCGACGGAATTTGCACGCTGCCCTGCTCACGCAGCAAGGAGACGATGCGTTCGCGCCGGCTGCTGGTATCCCTTCGAATGATCACGATCAGCCGGGCTCCCGCCGAAAACCGGCGGCCTCGGCCGGTATGGCCTCGGGTTCGATCGCGAGCAGCACGGCCGCGCAAAGGGCCAAAGCGATGCCCGCGATTTTGGTCGACGTGGGCGCGGTGCCGAGCAGCACGATCGAGAGCATCGCCGTGATCAGCGGTGCGCCCGCGTTGGTCAGCGGCGAGACGACGATGGCCTTGCCGTAACGGAATGCATAGACGAGCGTCAAAGCGCCGACCGCATTGAGGATCTGGATCGCGCCCGCAAGATAGGGACCGTCCACGCCCCAATTTACACCTGCGGAAAAATCCGTCATCGCGATTGCCACCGGCACGAGCAGGAGCCCCGTGATCGCCATGTAGAAGAAGATGCTCTCCGCATCCATGGTCGCATTCGCGAGCTTCATGAAGAAGGCCTGGATTCCCCACGCGACCAAGACACCGAGCGCCGGCAAGAACCACAGCTGGCCGTAGCCGCTTGCCGAGGTCGTGCCCGAGTAATCGAACAACGGCAGCGAGCACAATGCGAGCACGATGCCGAGCGCACCGAGCTTGCCTGTGCGTTCGCGCAGTAATGCCAGCGACATCACCACGGTCACGAGCGGCGAGAGCGAGATCACCGGAAAGATCAGGTAGGCAGGGCCCGTCCTCACCGCATGGAACAGCAGCATCTGCCCTCCCGCGCCGAGCAAGCCGATCAAGGCGCCAAGCACGATGGACTTCGGATCGCGCTGCAAGCGCCAACCGACTCGGCGCAGCGCAAATAGCGCCGGCGGAATCATGGTCACGGCCCAGACGACGTAGATCAAGGTTTCAGGGAATCCGTGATTGGCCGGCAGTCCGGTGAAAGCCCCCCAAACGCCCCAAAACACTGTCGTTACCAGCGCATAGGCCAACCATGCTCTTGATCTCATTGATTTTTATTCCCTTGGAAAACCCAGCGGCGAGCCTGATGAGCCGGTTGTCGCTCCGCTTATGCTTTATATTCGAAACTTATTTAAGTTTCAATAGCTATCATTTTATCGAATATTTGCGAAATTATCCACGATAGTCGCAAATATCGCTAATAAGTATCTCTAATAATAGCTATTGAAAGTTACTTTACTTTCCTTTAACGTCGAATCGATATCCGACACCTCGCACAAACGAGCGATGCCGGGCACACGCTTATAAGAATAGGGAAGGGGATTGCCATGCCGATGATGCGCCTGCGTTCTGCTTTGCTCATGGCCGCCGCGGCCGCGGTGGCGTCGAACGGGCCGGCATTCGCCGCGGACAGCGCGGCCGACGCGACACCGGCCGCCAATAACAACAGCGCCACGCCCGAGCTGCAGGAAATCGTCGTCACCGGAATGCGCGCGAGCCTCGAGAAGTCACTCGAGATCAAGAAAGATGCGTCGGTCGTTCTTGATTCGATCAACGCCGAAGAAATGGGTCGATTCCCGGATGCCGACGTCGCCGACTCCTTGGAACATCTGCCGGGCATCACCATCAGCCGCACCACCGGCGGTGAGGGAATCACGGTGAACGTGCGGGGCTTGGGGCCCCAGTACAACATCACGACGCTCAACAACCGCATTCTCGCGACCGATGACGACGGCCGCGATCTGGCCTTCGACGTGCTGCCCTCCGAAGTAATCTCCGGCGCCGATGTGCTCAAATCAACCCAGGCCTCCGCGCTCGAAGGCAGCATCGGTGGGACCGTGAACCTGCGCACCGCCAGCCCTTTTGACAATCCCGGATTTCACGGCGGAGTGCATGCCGAGGGCAACGACAACGACATGTCGGATCTGAAAGGCAGCAAATTTTCGGCCTTCGTCTCGGACACCAACGACGATAAGACATTGGGCTTTCTATTCGGCGCCGTGCATTCGGATACGAAGATCCGCACGGATTCGCTCAATGCCTACAACCAAAACATTTACGGCCCGACAACCTTCCCCTTCACCGACCCGAACGGGGCGCCGCTTGCTGCGACACCATGCTGCATTACCTTCGGATCCATCTTCGATGACAAGAAGCGCGACGCGCTCTCCGGCAGCCTCGAGTGGCGCCCCAACGCGGACCTCAAGATAGTCGCCGATGGATTGTGGACCCGCCTGAACGACCCGCAGATCGGCTACAACGAGTCCTATTACTTTCCATCACCGGATAACATAGGGACCACCTGGTCGAACCCGGTCGTCAAGAACGGTGTGGTGACTGGTATCACAGTCAGTCAATTCCAGCCGGAAATGGTGAACAACACCGTGGATCGCGTGGTCACCACCTCGATGTTCGGGTTGAATGTTGAGTGGAAACCGACCGACAAGTTGACCTTCACCGCCGACGGATATCGATCGACGGCCAATCGACCCGAGGGTGGGCAAGATAGCTTCGTGACCGCGGGCCTGGTCACGAATACACCGACCGCCCCGGACATTCTCAACTTTGCGGACGTGCCCAACAGTCTGCCGAACCTCAATGTGGTCATACCGCCCAGTCAGCTTGGATTGTCGAGCTGCCCCAAGGGTAGCGCCAGTTCGACGAACCCAGGCTATTGCTCATACACATCTCTCATGAATTCCGGATTGCTCAACAACAACAATTACTGGTCGACCCACTACGACGGGCTGAACGGCTATTCGGTTCACGACCAGATCACGGGATTCACGCTCGACGGCAGCTATGATGTAGGGGCAGGCTGGTTCAACAAGATCCTGTTCGGCGCCGGCTACAGCGATCGCGACAAGAGCCGCACCGATATCAGCAACGACTGGACCAATGGCTCCGGCCAGTACGGCACTTTGTATCAAACGGCGGGCTGTCCCGTTCAGTGCAACCCGTACTCCTTTGGGTCTCAGGGTTTCGACGTGATTTCCATGGTCAATTTGCCGAATTTCATGCAAGGGGCCGGCGGATCCTATCCCACCACGCTGCCTCAACTGAACCTCGGCCAGCTGTTGGCATTCTTGAAAAGCCTGAACGGCAAACCTAATCCGTTCTATCCCTGCCCCGGCACGTGCACTCCCGCCGAGCTAGCCACGGTACCCGTGTTCAATTTCGCCGAAACTCTGCCACAGGCCAATCCCTACAATTCGTACGGTGTCACGGAGAAAACATTCTCCGTGTACGGGGAAATGACCTTTGCTGGAACCGACTGGGGCGGAAACTTAGGGCTGCGCGTCGTGCGCACCAACACGACTGCCTCAACCGCCGTGGCGGCTCCGACTTCGCTTTGGACACCCTCCATCAACTCCTCCACGGAGACTTGGTATGTGAATTATGCCACGGGGCAGGAATCCATCACGGAGGGCCACTACATCCTGCCGCTGCCCTCCGCGAATTTCAATTACTGGGTGGTGCCGCAAAAAGTGCAGCTCCGAGCCGCGGTGGCGGAGACCATGTCCCGCCCCGACCTCAACGAGTTGGCGCCGACCTCGAGCAACAACGCGATCAACGGGCAGCCGCAGCTCTTTTACGGCGGTACCGCGGGCTTGAAGCCCATCAAAGCGACTCAAGTGGACTTCTCCGCGGAATGGTATTACCGGCCACACTCCGCACTCACGGCCGCACTGTTCGGCAAGAAAATCCGCGACGACATCTATACCGGCACTCTGACCAACGTCAATCTGGGCACGATCGCGTGTGTGGGCGGACCTCCTGGCTCGGCATCGACAACGTGCAGTCCGTTCCCGTGGACCATCACGGAACCGGAAAACGGTGCCAAAAGCACCTTCTACGGCATCGAACTCGCCTGGCAACACATCATGGACAATGGCTTCGGTGTACACATGCAGTACACGCGCACGGCAAACAAGAGCTACGACCAGAACGGCAACAGCATCGGTGCAATCAATGCCGTACCGCCCATGACGCTTTCGGCCGGGCTGCTGTATGAAAAAGGCCCCATCAGCGCGGATGTCAACTGGGACTACGCCGCGAGTTTTCAATCCGCATGTTCGCAATGCACCGAGGTTCCGGGCTGGCCCGCGATCACCAGTCCCTTCCAGTGGGTGACCGCCACCTTGCACTACAAGTTCACCAAGGCATTCCAGGTGTACGTCGAGGGCAAGAATCTCACCGATTCGGTGGCCCGCACCTATCTGAACGGCAATCCCTTGTTGCCGTGGGCGCCCGGGCAGAACGTCGGTCAGAGCTCGAGCGGCGTGGGCTACGGGTACAGCGCTTACGGCAGAACCTATACGGTCGGCGCGTCGTACCAGTTCTGAGTTCGCATCATCGTTCCAAGCGAAAGCGATAACGCACCGCCGCTTGCAGCTGGGAATCCACGCGCGCCAGCGGCTCGCCCACGCTGAGGCGCGGCGGAAAGCTGCTGGAGACTCGAATCCCTTCGACGAGAATTTGCCATCGTTCGGTCAAGTCGTAGCCCCATGCGAGCGTCCAACTATGCCCGGCCTCATCGGTCGGCGGACCAAAAAATCCGCTGTATTGATGCGTCCCGAAATCATCATACCGGGTCGTCAGCAATTGCCGGCCCCACGCGTAACTTCCGAGCACGAAACCAGCGTGGAACGTCATGTTGTATTGTTCCGCTCCTAGCGAGTCGGCTCCGATCGTGGTCTCGCCGTCCATATACTGCGCAACCAGAGTCCAGTGGTTCGCGGGTTCGAGCCGACCACCGAAACTCCAAAAATGCGTGTTCCAAGCGCCCTCGCCATCCGCCGTCGTCGCGCCGGGATTACCGCGGTTGTCGTAGCGCAGCGCGCGCAACTCGAGCATGTCGTGATGCCGCCAGCTGAGGCCGGTGTAGAAGCCGGGCCTATGATCGATTTCGTGGTAAAAATTGATCGATGGTCTGCCGTAGCCATCGAACAGCGTCGAGGGCCGATCCGACAATGCAAATCCGCGCGTCGCGAGCAACACGCCCGCAGGGTCGTTCCAACCATAGGCCGCCGCAACCAGCGCGACATCGCCGTAGTATCCGCTGCTCGCTCCCAGCCAGCGCGCTTCGCATTCGGCGCCGATCGTGCGGAACTCTTCACCGAGCCACGTGTTGAGGGCCGAGGGCGTGATGGAATACACCGGCGTCCAGCCGATGCCGCGATTCTCGAGCGACACGGGCATGTAAAACGCGCCGACCCGCGCACTCCACCGCACGGCATTGGTCGGGAACGGGCGTATTTCCGCATACAGCTCGCTCAAGTCAATCGGATTGCCCGGATCGTCGCCGTAGCCATCGAGAACCGCATGCACCGTGACCAAATCCGTGACGCGAAGATTGCCTGCGAGCATTGCCCGGCCGAGTCGAAATCCATCATTATCGGCATCAAACCGTAGTGGACCGAGGCCGCCGTACAAATAAGAAGTCTCGGCGTTGGAAGACACCCATCTCATATCGATCATTCCCACGACGGTGAGCGTATCGCCTGCGCAGACCTGTCGCGCCGAAAAAACGCAAAGCAACAACAGCAGCCACTTGGCGCAACGCATCAATACTCCCAATCGCCCTGCCGCAGTCGCGGCTCGGGTCGAGTGCGTAAATTACGGGTTAATTGCAGACGCGTGCTCGTGACCCCATCCGCATCGACGTGAATTTTGCGCGTCAGTGATTCCGGCGCATCAGCGATCAGCGGGCTCCAGAACGTGACTTGATAATCACCGTCGGCTACATCCTTGAACCGCAAGCCGCCGTCGCCATCTGTTTTCCCAAAGTAGGGCGCGTCCGTGACATAGATATACCCAACCATTTGGTCGTGGATATTGCAGCCGAGAACGACGAGTCCGGGTCGATCGAAGAGCGCCGGCTCATGCGGTTTGCCCTTGTAGAGCGGTATCTGGAAGCGCTTCGCAGGCGAAAACGAATAGACCTGGTGGCTGACTGAATCGTCGTTTGGAAACTCCACGCGTGCACCGACGGCCACAACGAGCACGCCGGGTACAAATGCGCGGTTCACTTGGTCCATGATGGCACTGGCGGGATTACCAGCGGGATGCACGACGACGCCCACCGGTGCAGCGGTGACGACGACCTCGCCGACTGCGTGCCCTTGGCGATCGACGACGTTGACCGAGAGTTCAGCAGCGCCGCAAGCGCCGCAACAAATGCCGGCCAAGCAGGCCAACGTGATCCACGTAGCAAATGGGTGCGGGCCGAGCGCGACTTCGGTCGCAGTTCCACCCCGAGCCAGGTTGTGGCCGAGGCGGATCAACCTACTATATAACATGGCCAGGCGGTTTTCCGTATTGAACAGCTTTCGCAGTCGCATACTAACGTTAGTGCTGGGGCTCGTCACCCTGGTTTTGGCGGCGGCAATCACCGCAGTCGTCGTCAAGGCACGTGCCGAGGTCGAGAGACAGGTGAGTCAGCAATTGCGCGCCGCCGCTGATACGGCGCGCGAGGCGCTGAGGTTTCGAGGCGCGCAGCTCACGAACGCCGTCGAAGTTCTGACTTCGGATTTCGGTTTCAAAGAGGCGGTCGCCTCCGCCGATCCGCCGACGCTGTTGTCGGCAATCGAGAATCAGCGTCCCCGAATCGGCGCCGACCTCATCATCGTCCTCGATCCGGACGGACTGCCACTCTCCAGCACGCTGGGCGCGCTGTCGGAAAAGACCAGCGCGGATCTGCGCAAACTCGTTCTCGGCGATCCGGATTGGGAGACACTGCGGCTCTACCGATTGGTCGACGGCCGCCCGTACCAGCTGGTGCTTGCTCCGGTACTCGCACCCAATCTCATCGGCTGGGCCGCGATGGGCTTCGCGCTCGATGAGCGCGTCGCACTCGATATGTCACGGCTGTTGGGCGTCGACGTGTCATTCGTCGCCGGCGACCAGGCGGAAACTCCTTATGTGACCAGCTCGCTCGACTCGACGGCGCGCGCGGACTTCGCCGCGATGGCGGCTGCGCCGGACGCCAAACCATTCCTGATCGAAGCGCACAACGACAAGCTGTTCACGTTAAAGGTACCAATCCGCACGGGGCCGGGGCAACTGACGCTGTTTCTGCAGCGCTCGCTCGTGAGCGCTATGAGTCCTTACGTGGAAATCAGAAATTCGATGCTCGCGATCGGGGCATTCTTATTGGCGTTCGCGTCGGCGCTCTCGGTGCTATTGGCGCGCAGCACGACGCGGCCCGTCGAAGATCTGACCAGAGCTGCGCAAAGTCTCGAATCGGGCGACTACGGCGTCACCGTGCCGACCAACAACATTGCGGAATTGAAACACTTGGCGAGCGCTTTCAATGCCATGCGCACCGCGGTCGCCGATCGCGAAGCGACGATTCGATACCATGCCGAGCGCGACGCCCTGACCGGCCTTCCGACTCGCGCGCGAATTACCCAAACACTGGATTCGATGTTGGTGACGGCCGGCGCCGCACAGCAGACGGTCGTCGTCTGCCAGATAGAGTTGCAGCAATTCCAAACGATTATAGGGTCGTTCGGGCACGCGGCAGCGGACGAGGTGCTGTGCGAGGTTGCGCGGCGTCTTGCGCCGAATGAGGAATTGCGCGAGCGAGTCGCACACATTGGCACGGGTCAATTTCTCGTTCTGCTGGAATCGGTGGATCGCATTCGGGTCGCGCGGTATGCGCATGCGCTCGTCGAGCAGCTGCGAAGCTCCTTTGATTACGAGGGCGTGTCCTTCCAACTCGAAACCTGTATCGGTGTCGCGGTATTTCCCGACGACGGGGCGCGAGCGCCGGAATTGCTGCAGCGCGCCGATTTGGCGATGTTTCGTGCGAGGGAAAAATCACGGGCCGTCGGCGTCTACGTCCGCGGCGACGACGAACTGCACCGCCAACGGCTCGCAATTCTCGGCGAGCTGCGCCACGCGATCGAGACGAATGAATTGGAGCTGTATTACCAGCCCAAGGTCGAAGTCCGCACCGGCGCCGTCGTTGGATGTGAAGCGCTGGTTCGCTGGAAACATCCTCAAAGAGGCTTCATTCCACCGAGCGAATTCATTCCGCATGCCGAGCAAACCGGCGCGATTCGATCGCTGTCCGCGTGGGTTCTCGCCAATGCGTTTCGGCAAATCGAATCTTGGCGGCAGCATGATCTGGTTCTGGACGTCTCGATCAACGTATCGCCCGTGGATCTGGCCGACCCGGACTTTGCCGACTCCGTCGAGCGGCTTCTCCTGACGACGGGCGCGAACGCCGGTCGCGTGGTGCTCGAAATCACGGAGAGCGGTGCGATGAAGGATCTCGCAAACACACTGGGCATGATGGAGCGCCTGCGGGTGCTCGGTATCCGATTTTCGATTGACGACTTCGGTACGGGACACTCGTCGCTTGCGCACCTGCGGCGGCTCCCCGTCGACGAAATCAAGATCGACCGCTCATTCATTCAGGAACTGGAAGTGGGCGGCGCAGACGATCTCATCGTGCGCTCGACGATCAATCTCGGGCACGCGATGCAGCTCAAGGTCGTTGCCGAAGGCGTCGAAATTCCTGCTAGCTGGAACGCGCTGGCGGCGCTCGACTGCGATCTGATCCAGGGCTACTTCGTCGCGAAGCCGATGCCCGCATCGCAGTTTCTCGAGTGGGTGTTGGCGCGAACGGACAGCGACGGCCAAGTAACGCTAGCCGGCGGAGCCGCGACCGGTGATCAGAAGAATCGCGGTTCACAGATGAGGACCTAGTGCGCGTGACGAGCGAGGCTCAATGAGGCCGGCCAAACCTCCTTGACCGCTACGCTGCTGCCGAGCGGTTCTGCCGCGTCGCCTCCTGCGATTCAAGAGCTCTGGCTATCCCCGTGCACTTTGGATACTGACTGCAGCCCCAGAAATGCCTGCCCGCAAATTTGCCCTGTTTGGCTACTCGGTCGACCATCCCTGCCCCACACTTCGGACACGCCGGCGCTGCCGGCCTATTTTGCACTGCCACTGCCTGAACAGTCGGCGGTGACGCGGCACTCGGGCTCGATTGCGCCGACCCGATGATGTGCTGGAGCCGATCCCCGTCGATGAGCCTAATCCTGCAAGTGCGCGCCAACTCTTTCGCTTCGCGCGAGAATCCCCCGCCGGTGATGACGACGCCGCCATCCGCGCGCCGCGCTGTCACGAGCCCATGGAGTTCACGAATGACCGTGGCTCCCACCTGCTGCGTCTTCCAATGCTTACACTGGATCAGAATCCGCTTCTTCGCCTTCGTCGCAATCAGATCGATCCCACCGTCCGGCCCCGATCCGCCGCGCCCATCGACTCGATATCCTTCCCGGCGAAATGCCTCGCAGATCAGCGACTCGAAATCACGCCATCGAATCGCCTTGACCACAGTGGGTGTGTCGTCCTGTGGAAGATCGGACAACCGGATCCAATGCGACCGCTTGACGAACGAAACGCCGGCAGCGACCAGAAATCCAATCGGCACGAGGAATTGCACAAACACCGCGACGAAGTAAGCAACCTCATCGCCAACGTTCGATCTCATATCCGCTAGATCCGCCGCCACCAGTGGCTCCTCGAATGCGGCGGAAACGAAGTGCAGGCCCAGGAACGAAAGTACCGCGAGTCCCACACCGGCCTGCCACGGCAGCTTGGACGCTACCGCCAGTAACTTCTCAAAGAACTGGTCGCGCCTCGACATCGCTCGAATTCCTAGGCAATTGGTGACCGGACCTTTTTGCCATAACCAGCGCCCAATTACCGCGACCTTAGTCACGGGACGGAGCGATCAGCATCCGCGAACGGCCGTGGCGGCCGCAATATCAGGCGCACCCGTCCTTGCCGAATCGGCCGCGGCGTGCGCAGCAGCGGCCGCCTTTGCGAACTGCCGTTTCCGGAAGCTCATTCCTCTTCATGCTCGCGGGCGTCCTTCTCCAACGAAGCATCAAAGTACCCGAACTGCAAGACCTCCCGAATGTACCGCGCGAGAAACGCCGGAAGCGATCCCGCCTCTTCATATTGATGGACGTGCCGGCATTCATGTCGAATCAACGGCTGCGAAATACGCCCTTCCAATAAGTAAATTCCGTAACCCAGTGTCAATCCGATGGTTCCAGTGCCCAGTAATCCGGCTTGAATTGCCGCCTGCCGCAATTCGTCGTTTTCGGGCAGCGAAATTGCCGTAACAATTTTGAGCCGAATGCGCTCTGGATGTTGAACTCCAACGGAATGCGCCAAGCACATTCCCGACGCATCTAGCGCGATCCCGGTTGCGCGAATCGATGCAGACTGGCTCTCGGCCCACTCGACGGCGAGCGGCAATAGTCGCGGCAGGGCGGACTCCAGATCGAGCGCGGTGAAGGACGTCATTACCATGCAGACGTGTTCAAGAGTCAGATCGCCGGCGACGATTTGCGCCCATTGCGCGCTGCGTCCAATTCTGGATAGTGGCGGAAGATGCCCTCGTTGTTGAACTCGATCCGTCGCGGTGACGCGAGATAGGCAGCGATTCGCGGGCGATCTTGAATTCTCGCATGCAGTGCAATGAGTCGCGGATAGGTGCGCGCGGCCTTGCGCATTGCGTTCGGGAATGCGTAGGTGAGGCCGGCGATGACCTGAAACATCGAAAGATCCGCATAGCTGATTTGCGCGCCCAGCATATAGCGCTTCCCCGATGTACTTTGCGCCAACACCTTCTCGAAGTAACCCAAGAACTTCGGCAAACGGTTTTTCACGAAATCCGCCGCGCGGCGCCGCGCCTCCTTTTTCTGGTCTTCGTAATAGAGGCTGCCGGCCACCGGGTGATGAGTGTCGTGAATCTCGGCCACAAAATCCGCAATCGTGAGTTGTAGCTCGTGCGTCCAAAGCCGACCTGCCTCGCTCTTCGGTGCGAGCCCAAGCCGCGGCCCGAGATATTGCAGAATATTGGCTGTCTGGCCGATCAGGAGCCGCCCGGCCTTCAGAAATGGAGGCGCGAAGGGCGGCCTCTCGGCGCCGCCGGCAAGGAAGCGCAGCATTGCTGCGATTCCGGCACCTTTGCCGGACCCACGCGCGACATCCAGATACTGCGCGCCGCCCTCTTCCATCGCCAATCGCACAAATTCGCCGCGGCCCTGAACTGAAGGCCAATAGTAGAGTTCATAAATCATTGGATTCTCCGTTTATATTGACCGCGCGGCGAGCCGACGCGCGACTCATCGTCAAATGGCTCGCAGTGCCGTTGTGACCGGTACGCGAGCTGCACGTAGCGCGGGAAGCAGTCCGCCGAGCAGACCCATCCCCAGCGCCCACGCGATGCCGAGCGCGGCGAGAGATGGGGTTACCGCAAGTTGAAAACTATAGCCGAAGGGACTCGCCGACAAGCCGTTGAAAAGAACCCATGCCAAGACGCTCCCCAACAGCGCCCCGGGCAAGGCCAACAGTATCGACTCGACCAATATGGAAACCACGATTGCGCCCGAACCAAAGCCGATCGCTCGCAATGTGGCGAGCTCGCGGCGCCGCGAGTCAACGATCGCGTAGAGGGAGTTGACGGCGCCCAGCGTCGCGGCGATCGCCATGATCGTACCGACGAAGTAGCTGACGAAGTCCAGGATCGCGTTCAGTTGTTTGAAATCGTCCTCCACCACGTCGCTCTCGTGCTTGGCTTCGAGGTGCAAGCTCGGATTGGCCTTGATGGCATCGCGAAGTGCTTCAAAGTCCGCCGCAGATTGCAGGCTCACCATGACCGAGGCGTAGCTGTTCTGGTGGAACGTGGACATCATGCTGTCGACGTCGGCGTAGACGATACATTGTTGCGCCTGACCCTCGTCGAAGTGGCCGACGATGGTCCAGTCGTTGCCGTGAATGGGGCGGCGGTCGCCAATTTCAAATCCGGTGAATTGTCGCGCGCAGGGGGAGCTCGCAATCAGCTCGTGGAGACCCGGCTGAAACATGCGCCCGCCCGCGAAGCGTAGCTCCGGTTGGTATTGGATCAAGGTTTGGGTGGTTCCCACTAGCGGGAAATAGATTCGGTTACCGGTCACGCGCCTGCGACCTTCGATGGGGAACATGGACTCGAGGACGACGATCGGCTCTCCTTCGGCGCCCTTTCGTACTCCCGGCAGCTGGAGGATGGCGGCGGCTTCGTCCCGGGAGATATTGCTCTGGCCGTATCGTGCGCCCGAAGTGATCAAGACGACGTGATCGGCGCGCACGTCGCCCATCTCCTGTCGGCGGGCGCCGGTGCCCATTGCCAGCATGGAGACCAATACCCCGACGGCGCAAGCTACGCCTACGATGATCGTCAGGACAGACCCTGTCCGCTGTGTGAGTTCCGATAGGTTCACAGACACGATCGCGAAACATTGCCGGGTGAAATTCATAGGGTGGGCTACAGGCGGGCCAGTGCCGTCGCGATATTCAGTTTTGCGGCCTGGACAGCCGGGACCCAGGCGCTGATCACTGCGACCAATGCAGCACATGCCAGACCCACCGCGATGACGGCGATCGGCATCGAAAGCCCGGGTACGATCTTTGAGGCCAACGGGAAGACGACCATTGCCAGCGTCAGCCCGCACGCCGCGGCAACGATGAAGACCGCCATGGCCTCGGCGAGTATGAAAAGAAACACGGCGCGATCACTAAAGCCAAGCGTCTTGAGAACCGCGAGTTCCGGCACGCGCTCTCGGGTCGATTGCATCATCATCGTGGCAGTCGCGAACAGTAGCGCCACGAGCACCGCACTCAAGATCGCCCGGATCAGAAAGTTGAGATCGCCGATGGACTGCAGCTGGGACTGCGCCAATTCTCGCAATGATTCGGTGCGCGTTTCGTTCGAGGAATTCGCGAAGCGCCGGTCGATTGCATCGGCCACCGTCACTGCCAGCTTCGGATCGATTACCGCGACGTTGAAGTGCTTGACGGTGCCCTTTCCGGCGAGACGTGCTTCATCGAAGTAGGCGTAGTTGATCAGGAGGGCATCGCCCGAAGCCCCGATGTCGCTGTCGGTGTAGGTGCCCACGACATCAAATGCCCAGTCCGTCGAACCGTTCATTTGCGCCGTGGTGGACATCAGGGGAATGTGATCACCGACCTTCCAGCCGTATTTTTTCGCCAGCTGAACTTTGATTATGGCTCCGGTGCGTGTCTTGCGGAAAGCCGCGACGGCGTCCGATGCTATCGTAAAAGTGAATGCCGACAGCCAGTTCTCGTCGGGGCGTATCGCGACCATGCCCACTTTCTGATTGGGATTTTGATAAGTGGCCAAGGACAATTCCACAGGGATGACAGCTTTCACGTCCCGTATGGATTTGATCTGCTCGAGCAGGCTAAGCGGCAAGGGATCGACCAGGCCCAGGCTACCGTGCACAAGCAACAGATCGGCACGCGCCTCGCCGATCACGTGCTCAACGCCGGTTTTTAGGCCCTGCAGCACCCCAAACAGCGCGAAGGCGACACAAACCTGCAGAAAGATCAGGACGGTGCGTCCGGGCTTACGCCAGATGCCGGACCAAATGAGCGGCAGAAATTTCATGAGGTGGTCAGCACCGAGCACCGGTCACGGCCGATGGCCGGAGGATGGCACCGTCGTCTCCGAGGGTCAAATCGTGAGGATTCGCCGAAAAGACCGGATATGGCGGGATTGCTGCTTTATTATTGAGAGTATCAGGCCGCTCCGGCCGCCGCCTGATCTGCACGAATTGGGACATGGTTCCCACCACGAGTTCTGCTGCCGGGCGGAGAATTTGACCTTATTCCCATCAAGGACGCGATCATGAAACGGCTCTTTGCGGTTTTATGCCTTTCACTGTCTGCACTGCCGGCGTTTGCGACGACTGCATTCTTCACCGGGCGCATGCACCAAGTGCAGACCCCAAACCATGAAGTCGGGTGGACTTGCCAATACAACTACGGCGGCAAGACTTTCTGGCGCACGTTCCAAGGAACCTGCCCCGCGCAGGTTCGTGTCTGATACTCTCGCCGTTCCGATTCAGCCTTCCAGCTCCCATTCGATCCGCTTGATACTCGTTACCTCTTCGTCCGCGAACCGCGCGAGAATCTGCGCGTACCCCTCAACGCCGGCGTGGTAGCTGAAAATCGGCTTCATCGATACGACATCATCTAACTTCCACCAACGAGGCATGTCGCGAAGGGCCTTTGGCATCATGGGAATATCCTCGAACAAACAACACGCAACGCAGGTCCCAAGATCATCCTCAGCACTCGCCCCAGGCGGCTGACGGCAACACCATCCGGCATACGCATAGATGGCCCCAATCAACGCCTCATCATCGTCCGCATAGGCCCTCTCAAACGCATTGGTCAATTCCTTCCAGAAAAAATACGGCGTGTCCGCGCGCGAAATCGACTCCGCAAACTGCGGAAAGCGCCGCATCGCCTCATCGCGCCATTCATTGCTGAGCACGGATTCTCACCACTAGGTTCCTCATCGCCCAACTTCCGCGCCGAAAGAGCATGTTCGAGTTCGTCTGCCGGTGTAGGAACAACATGAGTCGCGCCGTACCGCGGGGTAAGCCGAAGTGGTCAATGGGGCGCCGCCAGCTGTCGCAACTCGCGATTGAACGACTCATCTCCGCTGTAGTAAAGCGCATCCAGGCCCCACTGGTTCTTGATATCCAATCGTGCTCCGGAATTGACGAGTATCGTGGCAATCGCCTTGTACGAGGCGCGCCGGGCGGGCGCGGGATTCTGAGCATAAGCCTGCAGCACGTGCATCAAGGGTGTCCATCCGCCCACATCGACTTCATTGACGTCGGCGCCAGCGGCAATCAGCGCCTTGACGATGTCGGGATTGAATGCGTAGTCCAGGAGTCCCCTCCCTTCCGCATCGCGATACGTCGCCGAGGCGCCTCGGCGGATGAGTAGCTCCGCCACCGCCGGCGACCTTGCAAATGACAGAGCGGAGCGGTTCCGATCGAGGCAGTAGATCTGGCACTCCACTCGTTGGTTGGGACTCCCGCGGTGATCCAACAAAAGCGTGAGCAGCTCGAGATCGTCCACCGTCACCGCCCATAGGACGGGGCTTGATCCCCCGGCACTGCGTAGATTCGGATTGGCGCCGGCGTCGAGCAACGCGCTCACCGTCGCCAGTTTCCTCGTTTTTTCCAGGCTTGGCTGCTTCACCGCCAAGAACAGCGCGCTTTCATTTTCACTTCCCGTTAAATCCACCTTGGCGCCGAAAGATGCCAGTGCGGCGATGCGCTGTGGATCGCCATACCGCGCCGCCATCACGATCGCAGGGTTATCATTGAAAACCAACCGATTGACATCAAAGCCGCTCTTCACCAATCCAGAAAGTGTATCAAAGTCTCTGTCATTGAAGGCCCGCACGAACCGTTGCTGATCGGCGTCATCAATGGGCTCCAGGCATTCGGGCGCGGCGCCCTTCAAGTACGCATTGGATGCACCGGGACCGAAGTCCGACAGGGATATCTTGTCGTCGGATTGTAACGTCAGCCAAAACATTTCGCGGCACAGAGACTGTGCTCGCAGCGCCTCTTCCGAGGTTCTTGCCAGTGCGCGCGCCTCCGCGTACATATCGCGGTAGACCGGCAACAAGGAATGCCGTTGTTCGCGCGGCGCTCCGGCACACGACATTTCCGCTGCGTGCTTGTTCAGATACGCAATGCGTGCGGTCACCGGATCTAGATTGGCAAATCGCGAGTCCGCTTCGCGTATGGAAAGACCGCTCTCGTCGCTGCCCATTGCAGTTCGGCGCGAGGTCTGCCAATAGCCCTTGCGATAAAAATACAGGTTGAAATGCTCAAATGAACCCTGAGCCCCCAGTGAAAAATTGCCTTGCGAATCGCTTTTTGCCACACGAACTTCGGCGCAATACGAGTTGGCATGCACCAAACCAGCGGACTCCTCGCGCACCCCGATGACCCACGCTCCTGCGACCGGAGTATTTGAGTCGAAATTCAGAACCTGTGTGGTAGCTGCAATAACTCGCGCAGAAGCCAGCGTCGCAATTGCGGCGTAAGCCAAGAGTCTCAACAAACCTCGCCTCCCGATAGCGGCCAGAGCCCATATCTCGCGGGACCCAATAACATGCGCCGATGCGGACTCGGATTCGCCGAGAATATCAGATCGCCTGTCCGAAATGCCTGGGGCATTCCAGAGGTTCCACCGAGGTCACTCTGGAATTCGCGCAACATTGAAACCGGACCGTTGCGCAAGTGCGGCCGACACCTGGTACCGTACTCCGCCCATATCGACGCCTTGCTTCCCGCGGGGATGAATGTCAACCGACTATTTGCAGTATTGCCGCAATCCGTGATAGAGCAAATATTGCGAGCAGGCGTGGTGGGAGTATGTGCTGGTCGTTGGCTCGAGCACGTCAAAAATTTTCCACCGTGAGCCGACGTACCAGTTGAGCCCGTGGGGGTTGACCCCGCCCGGAGCCTCTCGGTTCTGGTAGATGACGCCATTCGGTGGACGCCAATTGGAGCCACCAGTCTGGGCCTGCCCGTCGAGATCAAAAACCATCGGGGTCATCGCATGGACGCCGAGCCCCTGGCGGTTGAACGCGTAATGAGCATTGATTCCGTTGCTAAAGCTCGACGAATAGATGCGATCGAAGGAGTAATCGCCCGCAAGATAATAGGGGTTCGTTGCATTGATGGCGGCTGTGACAACGGCCGTAACGATCTCCCTCCAATTTTTCAAAAAGGAACCCAGGCCGTACGCCTGGCTGGTCTTGTAAAACGGAATGACTAGGATTTGATTGACGCCCGACGCGGTCAAGAGTCCGCCGATGCGCGACGTATAATCCGCCCATAAACGCCCCCAACCGTTGAAGTAATCGTAGGTTCCATCGTTGTAGCCCCCTTGAATGGGTGTCGGCGTAAAAAAATGTGTGGAATCGCCGAGGTGACTGTCGATCCGACCGCCTCGGGTATCACCACGCCGAACCACTTAATGGATGCACCGGTCGCCCGAATCAGATGCCGCGTATACTGCGTGGCCTTCGAATCCGGCAACAGCGGCCCGGTGCCGGGCATGCTGTAGACGCTCGCGAAGTACGTTAAATCCGTGCCATTGTCCAGCCCCGAGTCTTCCGGACGCGGATCAACGAAGGCTTGCGGCGGCGCGTCCGCCGCGAGCTTGTTCATGAGCTGCAGCGCCGATCCGCCCGGATCGACCGCCGAGTCCGAGCCAATGGAAGGATTGCTTGACTGGAATGTTGCTATCTGGCGTGTGACTTCGGCGATCAGCGCGCCTCGTTCGATCGGCCAGTGGCCGGCAATGCCCGCGGTGCCGCCGTTGGCACTGGGGATGCGATCGAACAAATCGGTGATCGTGGCAAGATCGGCAGCCAGATTCGGAAGCGTCACTGTTCCGTTGCGTGTGCCCACGGGCGCACTGAGGCTGACCGAGTCTATTGCCACGATATACCTCCCTGCGCATCGCGCTGTGGGCGGCCGAGATTCGTCGCTTAGCGGCCGACCCTGTCAATTCTGCGCGCAATGCCGGTCTCGACAAGAGGCCCTCCGTTGCGCCGCGCAGTGAAACCGGATGACCCGCCGGCGACGTCTGCGTGGCGCTCGACTATATTGGCAACGTCGCATTGGCGCGCCAGCGCGCGACGGACGCGAAGAACGGCAACGCAATTGCTTACGCCAATGCCGCTGCCACGCCGCTGCCACGCCGCTGCACAACGCGTCAATCGCTACCGATCCGGTTATCTACCCGCCGCCCGATGTGCGGCAGCGACTGTTCGTTCAAACGGAGGACTCTGCCGAGCAGACGCGGGCCATTATTCGCATTTGGCAAGAATTCAAGACCGCGCAATGACATCCACGACCAGGGCAACAGCCATATCAGTCCGATGACACCGAGCGCCGTGCCAGGCGCGACAAGCAACCGATTCAACCTTCCTCACGCCGCCGCGAGATCACTTCCGAAAGCCCGGCCCGCACCCCATAATCGTCATCGAGAATCAGCGGCTGCAGGGCCGCCTCCACCTCTCTATGCTGCAACGATCGAGCTGCGCTCGCGATGAGCTCCGTTGCTCGCTCGAACGCAGACGTGACCTCATATTCATGATCCCCGCAATTTTCGATCGCCGCCGCATCCGCCTGGAATACGACAATCAGCAATTCAAAGGCCTTCCTCGCATCGACCGGCAATACCAGCGTTTCGATCGAATCCAATATGAACCCGAGTCGCTCGTCGATCTCTTCTCCGCGACGACGCCCATAATCACTCTCCGACGGAATGTGCAACGAGCCAATGCGCTCCTTGATCGATTCCGTCGCATCCGTGACATCGTCGCCAACGATCATCGTGCGCACCTGATCCCCAATCGGCCCTGCATCGTGCGCGAGCGACACAATGAAGGCCGCAAGCGACTTCGGATCGCGCCGCGCGAGTCGCTCGATCGCCCGGGCCATCCCTTGAACCGTATCGATTCTCATGATCTCGCCTCCGTCGGTTCCGTGTTATCCCAGAACGTCCCCCTCTCATCCACTGATCCGCCATCGGAGCGAACGCCCGTTTTGATTCAACCGATGCGGAAGGTGAATGGTCCAGCATTTACCCACGGTGGCGCCTAGTGGTAGAGAATGTCCGCGGCACCACAACACTTTTTGTACTTCTTCCCGCTGCCGCACGGACATGGGTCATTAGGCCCGACCTTCGGTGCCGCCCGCACGGTCGTCTCGACATCGCCGACATCCGCCGCGTCCACCGCTTGATCAAAGGCCGCAGCCGCGTCCGGAATGTGGGCGCCCCTAAAACGCCAGTATGCGCGCGCAACACCAACCGCCATCGACTTGAGCACGTCGTCCCGCAGTTCCGGAGTCACCGTTTCTTTCGGCCATTCCGGATCGATTTCCCCGGCCGCCAGCAGAATCACGAAAAGATCGCCCTCGTTCTCGTCGTCGAACAACTCATCCCAACCGTCCGGCGCGAGATCCACCCCCACCACAAATCCGCGTGCCCACTCCCGCCCCAGCACCTCGCCCGGCTCCGCCTCGAAGACAAACGGCAGGTGAATGGACTCCTGCTCCAAATCTGCAATGATCGAATTCCAATAACGCATGAGCAGCGACATCGTCGCTTGCGCATCCGCAAGATCCGCAAACGCCCCGCTATTGGCCGGCTCAGCACCCAGAATCACCGGCAGGTAAACGCTGGGCAGGACGCTCGCCGGGCTTGCGATCAGCGCACAGAACAGCCCATCCACACCTTCCAAACTCAAGGCGTCCGGATTCTCGATCGCATCCAACCGCGCCGCGAGCTGATCGATCTCGCCGGCGGACAGCGCTGCATCAATCGGCGTATTCATAGTGCAAGAGTATACCTCTATGTGGACCGGCTACTCCCGGTAGCGGGGTTCGCCGGCGTGCGACTCACGCATGCTTTCCGCCTGCGATGGCGATTCAGGCGCCGGAACCGGCGCGTGAGTGTGTAGGCTTCGCAATGCGCTCTCGCTCTCCCGAATCGCCTCGCCTTCTCGTGAGACGTCCATCGAGCGGCACAGGAGCGCGTAGGCGCCGCCGGAGACGATGAGGCCAACCAACCACCCGACGTCGACGCCACCAAGAGCCCTCGCCGCCGGGCCGGTGTAGACATCCGGCAACACAAAGAATGGCAGCGTCGCGACGAATCCCAGCACATAGGCAACGAGACCACGTGTTCCCCACGCGCCGTAGATTCCGTTCGGCATGAACAGGTGCGTGATTGCATAACGGCCGCGACGCACGAAAAAGTAATCGACCAGGTTGACCGAAGTCCACGGGACGAGCAGATACAGCATGATCGTCAGCGTTGCAAACAGAAGCGCGATCGCGTTCGTGGTGATCGCGAACGTGAGCGCGATCCAGCCAAAGGCCACGGCGAGGATCGCTGCGATTCGAAGTCCGGGAGTCGGACGCACATCGAACAACGAATTCAGCGCCGTCACGACGGTGAGCATGCCGCTGTAGGCGTTGAGGCCCATTGTGGCCACGAGGGCCGTCACCGACGCGAGCGCCATCAAAACACCAAAACCAGCGAAAAGGGCATTTCCGGCATCGTGAAGCGCGACGAGTCCATCGGACGCGCCGAGTCGTGTCGCGAGCCAGGCGCCGAGCGAGATCAACCAAATCGCCGCCGACGTGGCGCCCAGGAACACCGCAGCAATGATGTAACGCGGCCGCGTCTCGCGCGGCAAATATCGGGAATAATCCGATACGGACGGAGCATAGGTGATGTTATAGGCCGCGCTCGCCGCAAACTGGGCTATGAACGCCACCCAATTGAATCCGCCCACTGCGGGATGCGTAGCGGGAATCCGCCCGACCATGATCGCCAATGTCAGCAAGGTATAAAGCGGCAAGCAAACCCAGAAGCAACCACGAAAAATCCGATGAAGCCAATCGTGCCCATAAATCGCGATACCGACTGCGATCCCCGCAATGATCAGTGTGACGACGGTTTCATTCCAGCCGAGGATGCCATCGAGGCCACGCGCCACGAGCACAGAGTCGGCGACATTAAAGCCGACGAACGTAAAGAGTGTGCCAACCAGTACGACGACCACGCCGCGATAGCCGAATTGCGCTCGCGATTGGATCATCTGCGGCAGGCCGAGCTCAGCTCCCTGCGAGGCGTGGAAGGCGACAAATATAGTGCCGAACAATATCCCGAGCGTTCCGGCAAGCGACGTGAAGGCGAAACCGAGGCCCATGCTGGGTCCGACGAAACCGATCGCGATCGTGAAAAAGTGGAAATTGCCAAGAAACCAGAACGGCACCTGATCAATGACCCGGCCGTGCCGCTCATGCTCGGCAATGTAATCGATCGTTTTGTGCTCGATGCGCATACTTAAATCTACAATAGGCACAGTTCAGCCCTTGGCACGTTTTCAGCGGCACGGCGGCTCCCGGCCACTGCTCATAAGTTCTAACACGCCGTGCGCAGGGGTCCGCAGAGACGACAGCCCGAGGGATCCGGCCGGTTAATCGAATTAACCGCTCCTAACCCTAAACCACCCGGCCCCGCGCTTGCAAGCCATCGCCGCAGTTGTGACTGGTGCCGGACTCTGCCACAGTTCCACACTGATGCTGCGGGGTATGATCGATGCCGAGGGACATGACCGCCAGAAACGTGCGTGCGACCACGCGTGAGAGAATTCTCGACCAGGCCGAGCGCTTGATCGCCGTTAAGGGCATCTACGGCTTCACGCTTCGCGACATTGCCGCCCCGCTCGGAGTGCAAGTTCCGGCGATCTACAAACACTATAAGAGTAGAGACGATGTTCTGATCGAGGTTTCGCGGCGGTTTATCGCGCTGCTATCTACGCAATTCGAGCTTCGGCCACGGTCGAGCCCCGGCGCGGAACTCCGTGCGGCGCTGGCCGGATTCGTCGAGCTAATGATGGGACACCCGGCCTATGTGCGCTTGGCCCTCATCGACTTTGCGACGCCGGGCGGCGGGATGGAGTACGTCAATCTTGCGGCGGGTGGTTCGTTCAAGGAGAATTTCGTCGGCGGCCCGCTTGCGGCAATGCACGCTAGGCTCCGCAAGATCCTGAAGGCCGGTACCCAAGCGGGAGAGTTTCGCCCCGTCAGGGCGTCGGACTTCTACCGCCTGGTAAAGGCATCAATTCTCATCCGGCTCGTCTTTCCGGACGACGCGATGCTGATTCGGCGACCGAGTTCCGCCGAATTGCGGGCCGCAAAACGCTGGCTTTGGGACATCGCCACTCGGCATCTTGCACCACGGGGAAGCGGCCATATGCAATCGCGGCGCCTCGCGCGTCCAGCGGCCCGACGGCCGCGCCCCGGGCTTCAAAAGTGTTGACCACGAAGAGCCCGCAGCCGATTGACATCGCTGCGAGGCCATTGTTACATTCGTGTTTAGGTTAATCTGATTAACCTCGCGGGCGGGGGACCACTGCATAGGGAGCAAGACGTAATGGTTTGCACACCTCGGGCGACACGGTGCGCCGCGATGCATGCGCAGCGGGCGCTGCGGCCGCTCCGTAGAATGACTCCCGTAACTGTGGGCGTTCTCGCAGCCTTGTACGGCACGCTGTCAGTTGCGGACGACAACTCTCTTCAGGAGATCATCGTCACTGCGACCCGCCGCTCGGTATCCGCGCAGGATATACCCGCGAGCATCACCGCGATCACCGGCAAGACGCTCGAACAAGCCGGTATTGTCGACACGGTCGATTTGGCGCGATCGCTGGCGGGCATCAATGTGACCGACAAGGGTCCGTTCGGCGGCGTCAACGGCTCGACGTTAATCATTCGCGGCTTGAACAGCGACTCGACGTCCGGCGAATTCATACAGTCCTCGCCCATCGTGCAGCCGGTTGCGACCTACGTTGACGACACACCGCTGTTTTTCAATCTGCGGCTGCAGGATATTGACCGCGTCGAAATCCTGCGGGGCCCGCAGGGGACGCTATATGGATCCGGTTCACTCGGCGGTACGATTCGATTCGTGCAAAACGCCCCGGATCCTCAGGCATTCGATGCAAAGGTCGAGGCCGGATTGAGCAATACGGCGCACACGCACGCGCTCAACTACGACGTGAACGGCATGCTTAATCTGCCGCTGTCCGAGACGTTTGCATTTCGGTTGAATGCCGGCTATACGCAGGAGGCTGGCTTCATCAACCAACCGAATCTGTACGTATTGAACTCTGCTGGCGAGCCGATCGCGGCGCAGCCCGGCAATCTGCTCAGCCCGCCGGAGACTTATTCGCAGAATGGAGTCAATTCCTACACTTATAATTCGGTACGCGCGGCCGCGCTGTGGAAGCCCAACGATGATTTCCACGCGCAATTATCGTACTACCATCAATCGTCGGGGGCGGACGGCTATCCCTACTCCGCGCCCTTTTATGGAGTCAATTCCCTGTCATCGACGGACTACATCCCGGCAACCAGCGATGATCATATCGACCTAGTTGCGCTGACGATGGAGGGCGATCTCGGCTTCGCCACGTTGACGTCGAACACATCATGGGCGGAGCACAAAAACACGGCCGTGGGTGACGTGTCGTCGCTGTATGACAATTTCTCGTTCTATACATCACTCTACGGCGCGAATCCGCGCGTATTGGTCGTCGGTCATCAGGAATACGACGACCAGCCCTGGGCACAGGAAATCCGGCTCGCGTCTAAAACGGGAGGACCTTATGACTGGGTGGCCGGCGTGTTTTACAAACATGAGCAAACGACGATTCAAGAACACGACTTTTACCCGGGGTATCTCGACTATTTCAATGCCTGTGTACCGATGTATGGGGCCGGCAGCGGGTCGACGCCGTCGCAGTGCGGGATCGGTGAGACCGTCTACACTCCAGGGTCTCCGCCCAGTTACATCGATGGCATACCGATCATCAAGGATCAAGCGTACATCGGCGATTTTGAAACCACCTATACGGATCTGGCCGCCTTCGGCGAGTTCACTTGGCATTTCGCTCCTGACTGGAGCCTGACCGGCGGCACGCGCCTGTTCAAACAGACGGTATCCCAGTCTCAGCAGACCGGGCTGCTGTTCGACGGACCGGGCTTCGTCGCCAACGAGACGCTGAGCGATACGTGGCGCAAGGCACTCTGGAAAGTGAACGTCGCCTACCAACTCGATGCGACCAACCTCGCCTACGCAACGTGGTCGCAAGGATTCCGTCGCGGCGCCGTAAACGCGCTTCCGCCGAATGAGGCGGCCGTCGGCTACGTGACAAATCCCGGTCTATTCAAGGTCGCGCCGGACACCGCCGATAATTACGAAATTGGAGTCAAAGGAACTCTGCAAAACCGCTTTCGGTATTCGGCGGCCATTTACGACATCGAATGGCATAACGTGCAACAAAGCGCATTCTTGACACTTTTGGCTCTGCCGGGCGCGGTCAATATCGGCGACGCCTACAGTCGCGGCTTCGAGACGGAATGGTACGGCGTCTTTACCGAACACTGGGCTGCACAGCTGGACTACACCTACGATCAGACGAAATTGACTTCGCTCGACCCGGTCGCGCTCAGCGGCTTGTCGGTTCCGCCTCCCGCAGTGGGCTCTCCACTGCCGGGCACGCCGAAGAATACGGCAGCCGCCGCTCTCGAATATGGGCATGTGCCGGTAGGCGATGGAGACTTGCGCTTCGCCGTGAATGCCCACTATCAGAGCGCCCAAATACCGGCTCTGTCGGCAACGATACCGACGGTGGCCGGCTACACGATGGTCGGTGCGCGCGTGAGCTACACGCGATCGCACTGGCTATCGACGCTTTATGTCGACAATCTGACCAACCAAATCGGGGTCAATTCCTACACGGATCCGATACAGTGGGGCAAGTACTATCAAGCGCTGGTATCAAGACCTCGTACGATCGGCTTCACGATCGGCTATACGGTCAAATAGCGCAAAGCCGGTTAACCGATCGGCAGTGACTAGGTTGCCACGCTGATTCCCGCCGCGCGCAGCTGACTGCTTAGATCTGCGAGTTGCGCCTCGTAATGGCGCCATTGCGATACGGACGACTCGTATAAAGGCCGGCGTACTTGCGAGGCACTGGCCGTCGTGGCCGCCGCCGGATTCTCGTGAAACGCCGTGCATGCCTCCTCCCAGTCGAGACCGCAAAACATCAGGAGTTCGCGCGTGGCATCGCGCTGATCCGCGACGAGATGCTCATAGCGGATATCGTGGATCGTCCCCGGCATCGTGGCATGCCAGTGTTGCATCAACCGACGGTAGGCAACGTAGTACTGTGCGATTTCGCCAAGATCATATGAGAACGGATATCCTCGCTTGAACAAGGTCTTGTACATCGCGTAGCAGGCGGCCATGGGGTGTCGGGTCACGTGTATGATTTTCGCATTGGGTAATGCGCGGCGAATCAAACCGCAATAAAGATAGTTCAAAGGCATTTTATCGATGAACCGACGGTCGCCATCGAAGGTGCCGCGAGCTCTTTGCATATAATCCACGCCGAGCGCCGAGAAATCGATCCCTGCCGACAACGCCACGAGCTTCTGCCGAGGCAGTTGCGCTTGTCCGCTGCGCTCACGGACCGCATCGACGATCGCGGACGCAAAGCAATCCAGCTCTCCCGCCGATGAGACCAATGAATGGCTGCTCAAGATGCGCTCGACCAAGGTCGTGCCGCTGCGCGGCAGGCCGAGGATGAATATCGGAGCCTCTGCAGCAGCGTTCGGCGCAGAATCCGTGGGACCGGTTGGAAAGGCGCTCATGATCCAATCGACGGTTGCCACATCGGTACCGACGTCGTATTTCATGTGATCGCGCCGCATTTTGCAGCCGATTCGCAGCTGCTCGAAGGATTGTGCGTACTCGCCGAGATCCTCGTACTCTTTGGCGAGCGCGAATCTGATCTGAACCTCTCCGAGCCAATTGGCGATGTCCCCTGCTGCCAAGGCTTGCAGCTCTCGGACGTGATTGCGCGACGCCGTCTGCACTCGTAGCTCCGAGCGATTCCAATAGGCCTCGTAGTCCAGGGGTCTAAGGGCGATGACGCGGTCATAATCGGCTTCCGCGGCGTCGAGATCCCCTAAAAATCGCCGCACGGCTGCACGGTTGTAGATGAAGTGGGAGGCTTGCGGGGCCAGCGTTACGGCGCGATCGTACGCTAGAAGCGCGCGCTGCTGATCATTTGCATAGCTGCGCAGTGTGCCGATGGCATCCCACACGGCAGGATCGTTGGAGTCGCAGCGTGCGGCCGCATCCGCCGTATCCAACGCAGCGCGCCGATGATTGAGCGCCAACTGACATCGCGCACGCAGCACCAAGTAGCTGGCGTTGGCCGGTTCCACGCTGAGCGCTCGATCAATGGCCTCGAGCGCCGTGGCGGGCGACCCAAGCGCTGTCCCGATCCGGCTAGCTGAATACCAACCGGCCGCAAAACTCGGGTATCGTTCGGTGATGCGTCGACACGCGGCATCCGCAGCACGCCAATCGCCCGCTTGCATGAGGCGTAATACGTCACGGTGTGCAGCCTCGGCGGGCTCTTTCACGGCGCGCCGCGTACGCCGCCGCGCTGACGAGAATATCGGGTTGCTCGGCTCATGATCAATAAGTGTCGCTCTTGCGATCCATTTGTTGCCACCACGGCATCGTCGCCTGCCGCTCGTCCAATGTCCGCACATAATGAACAGGGATTTGCGGGATTTGGGATCCGCCTCCGGCTACCCGCCTCACTCGCACTCGCCGATGTCCTCATTCCAAACGTCCGGATGTCGCTCGATGAATGATGCCAGCAGTCGCTGACACTCGGCCGAGTCCATATCGATGACCTCGACGCCAATCTCACGCAACCAATCGACTCCCCCGCGAAACGTACGCGATTCTCCGACCACCACTTTCATGATGCGGAACTGCCGGATGAGTCCGCTGCAATACCAGCATGGCGCGAGCGTCGTGACCATAATCGTGTCTTGATAGCGGCGCTGGCGACCCGCTTTACGAAACGCATCGGTCTCGCCGTGAACCGACGGGTCGTTGTCCTGGATTCGCCGATTGCGCCCTTGTCCAAGTAGCGTGCCGTCTCGATGAAACAGCGCGGCACCAATCGGTATTCCTCCTTCGGTCAGCCCCAACCGGGCTTCATGGATGGCGATGTCGAGCATGGTTTGATAGCTGACGGTCATATTTTCCCGGTGACGCTCCAAGCATCCTAGCTGACAAACCCCTTTGCGCATACGCCGCGGAAGCCCGCGAGCGCGGCTGCATCGAACGACCGCCCCTCGTACCGTCAGTGGCGGTATGCTTCATAGTCGCGATAACATCAAACGGAGCCTCCCGATGTGGCCCATATTCAATATCGTTATGCGAATAGTCAGCAGCCTGATCGGAATTGCGATGATCTTATTGGGGATCGTCTGGATGCTTCAAGGCCTCAACCTCGCGTTTCGGGTCGGCTTTATGGTCGGCGACATTCATTGGACCATTTACGGCGCCATCCTCGCTTTGGTCGGCATCGCCCAAGTGATCTGGAGCAATACCCGGCAGACCAAGAGCTGATCCTTTGTCGGTACTTCGGATACTGTGCCCACGCCGAAATTCGCCGCTCCCATGTGCTTTCCGGTACGGACTGACCCTCGCATGCACCGTTAGGCTGAGACATGAGTAAACTTTACAAACAAGGAGCGGATCTCGGCGCCCCGGAAGTCTCGGAGACGTTGCCCTCGGATTTTCCCTTTCCGCCATCGACAACCGGCACTGTCGATGACGACGACGGAGGCGGCAATCCCAAATCGTTGCAAGCCTTTCGCTACCGTCTCCCTTTTGCCGGATGATTCCACTTCTTGGCATTCTCGGCAAACTGTGCGCGCTTGGCGAAGACGCCGCCCTTCGATTTCTCCTTCGCGATGTCAGCTTCGGTGACCTTGGCGCCAGGTGCCTTTCCGACATCCTTGTGCATTTGATTCTTCTTCAGATCCAGTTTCATGGGCGCGCGTGCCATTGTATTGTCCCCCCGCTCTCTCCCCTCGTGCGCCTGTCGAGCGATGGCGTAAGGCGACGTTCACGTCCGGTTCTAGCAGGGTGCGAGAGTGCGAACCTCTCGCTCTACTCGCCTATTGCCGCACAACGATGCTGTTATGGACGCCTCTAACGCCGTCGGTATCCTTCGCAATCATTTCCGCAAGATCGCTGGCATCCTTGGTCGGTGCCTTCCCACTCAGCCACACGATACCATTATTGTCGGTGTCAACCTGGATGTTGGTCAGGGTCGACATGTGTTTTTCGGCCAGCTTCGCTTTGACCTTTGTGGTGATGACCGAATCTTTCACAAAATTGCCCGGGTGAGAAGTATCGGGGCCGGCCGGCGGATCTGCGATAGCGATCGACGCAAGCGCTCCGGTTCCGGCAAGTATCGCGGCAAGTATTAGGACTTTCATGAGTATTCCTTCGTTTATTTAGAGCCTGCAACTCGCGCAAAAGTATCATTGGCCTCAATGTGCGCGGTCTGTACGCAACCGCACACAAGGCACCCTGGAATGTCACCCCAAGCGGGGATGAGAGCGCGCACATAGAGTCGCTGTTTGCAGCAGTTACCGACCGTGTAAAGCGGGTGGCATCTACTGGACTGCATGGGCATGCGCGTAAATCACTATCCTGGCGCGGTGCATGTCTGTATGCCGATCGATGTCGCAATGCAAACTCGAGCATCGCTGGGCGATCGTCGACCTCGGTGCGGATACGTAGTTTCCACGCTATTGCGACACCGGCGATGCCATTAGTCTACCCATGAACGAGAAGTGTTGAGTCCCGAATCTCGACCATCCCGCCAAGCGCGCAGTGCAATAGGTGTCGAGCCCGCGTCGGGGTGCTCATAGTCGCATCTAAGAAGGAGTGGTCATCTCAATGAAACGTTCAATGCAGCTTGGGCTAGTCACGTTAGCATTGGCGTTCATATCCAGCTTCACCATAGCCGAGACGGCACCCGGGTCTTCATCCTTGTTATTGTTGTTTACGTTGGCTTTTGGTTACCTGTTTTTTCCGAAAGTAATCCAATCGCTTTCCTTGAGAGCAGTGCAGATGGGGGCCACTTCGCAGAATGGATCTCTGGTCGCCTTCGTTGCGTCCGAGCAATATCTTACCGTCGTAAGATCCGTGGGATTCTTTGCCGGAGGTGCAGCCGCGTTTCTTTTAATGGAATCGTTCAAGCGTTGACGCTGTGGCGATCCACGCCGCTGCGAAGTGCCCGCTGATTCCCCTACTCGCGCTGAGGCTCAGCGATGCACCATCGAACGTGCCTCGCGAAAGTCGGTATCGCTGTGCCGGCGGCCCGAAACGGGAGAATATTCACCGGGGCGTGAGAATTAGGGGTCGTCTCGGGCGATCGGCAGCACCGCTTCCGCACGGCCGCCCGCGAAATGTCCTCTCGCTGCAGGCCTCTCACTTGCCGTCTGCATCAAGATTACGTCTTGCGCATCACATTTTTTCTCGCCTTTCGTCCGTAATCTCTCGGTTCATGTGCGAGCGTTACGTGCTGCCGAACCAAGCCACCGCGGAACGGGAATTCTTGCCGGCGCGATCTTGGTGGAGCTTCACAGCGAGATTCAATGTCGCGGCGCAGCAGTATGTGCCGGCCATTCGGTGGCACGCCGGCCAGTCCGAAGCGATGATGATGCGCTGGGGACTGATTCCGTCGTGGGCGGACGGCAAGTGGATCGATGTTCCGCCTGCGTGCGTCGAAATCGATGAGATTTACGACTCACCGATGTTTCGGGGTCCCTGGCTCAACAGCCAACGCTGTATTCTGCCGATTGCCGGCTTCTATGTCTGGGAGCTTACTAACGCGAAGTACCGGCAACCACATTTCGTACGCTTGCTCGACCGATCCGTGTTTGGCCTTGCAGGGATCTGGGATCGCTCGGTCGGTGCAGATGACGATGTCATCGAGAGCTGCTCGGTCGTTCGCGTGCCGGCGAACAAGCTCGTGATGGACATCGGCAACGCTCGGATGCCGGCAATCTTGAGGCGCAAAGACTACCAGACCTGGCTGCGAGGAACTCCCGTTGAGGCGAAGGCGACTCTGCACGCCTACAATCCGAAATCGATGCAAGCGTACACAGTCAGTCCGCGGATCAACTCCACCTCGCCGGACGGCCCCGATCTAATTCGTCCGATCCAGTAAAGGACCGGCCAATTCGAGAATATCCATCAGCCGAGGCGCACAGCGCCGAGACAACGTCCTCCAGGGCGGCCCTGAGCATCGCGAAGGGAGAGTGGCATGAAGAGCCGAACTATTCCGCGCCATCGCAATTGAATACGCGCTTACGGTTTGAAGCAATACGCCCGGTGATACGCCAGAAACGGCCGCTGCATTTTCTCGAATGGACCCACATTGATGGTCCGAGAGATGCCCCAGGCCGCGAGCACATCCGCCGCGCAGTGCTGCGACACAAGGATATCCCCGATATCCGTAAAACTAATGAGTCCCTTATCGAACAAGTAATCGACATGCGGCGCCAACATCAATCCGTTGTTCTCCGAGAGGCGCTCCAGGTTTGAAGACTCGTTCCATGGCTTCATGTGACTGGCAATCAGAAAATGCGAATCATCCACGCCGGTCACCCGGCAGCGTGGTTCCACCGCCAGCACCTTCTCCCTGAATACCCCTTGCCCCCGACGGGCAACAATCAGCGCCTCCTTCTCGATGGGCGACAATCCGGCGTCGCGCAGGATCGAGAGTTCCTCCGCTAATTCGTTGGCGTATGGATGCGACTCGAACGACGCACCATCCACCCAATCCATCGTCGCGCGTGCCGCGTCGTTCGATTCCTTACCCTCATAGGACGGGTTCGGTAGCTTGCGTCCCAGTACCTGCTCCAGATAACGCAGCACACCCGGAGAATGCGCTTGTCGTCGCTGATGATTGCCGGCGTGCGCTGTCCCGCAAGCATCAATTGCCAAGTAATGCGGTTCGCGTAACTCACCGAGCAACCTTGGCCCTGCCGACCTCGCGACCAATGCTTCTTCACAACCTGGAGCGTGCTCGTACTGGCCGCCGCTCCATCGGGCACTCGTAGGCGCATTAGTCCGAGATAGGAGGATGACCTCATCCTTTGCGTTGGCAACATGCAGACATCTCACCATGCCCACAGTTGTTCGGACATGTGAAGGCTCCAAGGCCACCACCCATCGATCCGAGTATTTGTTGGCTGCATATTCAATCGAGTCGGCAAGAAAGGATTCCCATCGCCTGCGGCATTCCGGTGTCACTTCATCGAAGATGAGATCAAAAACGGCGCGAGCAGCGTCTGGATCGCTCCTCATTGACGTCAAATCGCTGTAGACAACAGGCGCACGCGCCCGGTTTCGCCCCTCGCGATCTCGTTTCCGATCGCTGCGTCGCAATGAATCAGCGCTTTCCGTCGACGCCGTCCAACGTCGGCCGAGTTCCTCAACGATCACCTCCGGAAGCGCCATCCCGGAGGCGAAGTTGCTCCATTTGAAGCGAGACAGCGGACGCTGCTGCAGCTCTTCCCACGAAATGACCGGTGCTTCACTCAAATCGGTGAATCGCACTTTCACATACAACGCGTTTATTTTTTTACGTCGCTTGTCCCGGTCCCAGTGTTTATCCTCGTAGGGCTCCGATGCGGTCACTCCGCGACCTACGAGACCTTTCAGCGCCGGTCCCAGTCGCACAAGGAAGAATTCGCTCCCCTTCGGCAGGTCCGTACGATTGCCGCAGGACCACCGGCCCGCGAGAGAACCTTTACGCCGAATACGATCGATGTCCCTGCGCAGCGAATCCCAGTGAAATTTTTCCGGGTTCCAAGACAATAAGAATGCTGCCATGGATTGAACCTGCCCTAGTGCTTCAGAACCTTGGTCCGATGATGGGCGAGATCGCGATGCTGCGCCAGTCGAGACGGCCCGACACCGATCGACACATCAATGCCCCAGGCTCCCCCAGATGCCGCCACACGGCAGGCGCCACGAAGCGCCGCGGATACGGCGTCCGCTCAGTTTTTTGAAATAGCTGCATCGTTCGAGGTCAGCGAGGAGGGAGGGCTGCACGGGATGCCAACCGAGACGTTCCCGAGTTAGCTTGCTCGAGGCCGGGCAGTCGAGTCCGGCGAAGGCAGCAAACCAGCCAATATGACTAGCTGCGTTCTTGGGTGATTTGGCTACAACCGGAATGCGCAGGCGTCTTCCGATGACTCCAGCAATATCTCGTAACGCGATTCCCTCTTCGGCAACCCCGTGGAACCTAGTTCCCGCAGCGCCCTTCTCGAGCGCAAGCCTAGAAAGACGAGCAGCATCGAGTCGGTGCACAGCAGTCCAGCGATTGAGTCCGTCGCCCACATACACCGAGACGCCTTGGTCGCGTGCAATGCGGTGGAGTTGGAAGCCGGTGTGTATGACGCCGTCTGAAGCGGCCGCTCCACCGCGAAAACTATCCAGATCCTCGAGATCACCTCGAAGCACCCGATGGCCCGCGCTCTATAGCTCCTAAACGATCGCAGAACCGACAAAGCCGGTACCACCGGTAAGAAAAACACGTGAGCACGATAGGTGATCCAGGATTCCCCATGGACCCACTCTCAGATGTGTTGTCGCCGCTGAAGCCGCGCAGTGGGGAGTTCTGAACCATGGCCGCACGGCCGGCGCCGAGCCAGGATTCGCGACAACCGCTCATATTAACCACGGGGTCATCGCGCGCTGTCCGATCACTCGCTTGGCACGAAAATCCACAGCAGTACGTACAACAGTAGCCCTGCCCCCGCGCAGATGAACAGTGCGGTAAAGAGCAGCCGCCATACCCACGCCTCCATTCCGGTCGATCGCGCGATTCCGCCGCATACGCCGCCGAGCCACCGGTCTGTGCGGCTGCGTCGGAAAGTATTTACTGCGGATGCGAGCGGCTCATTGGAGCGCGTTTGCTCGGTGTTCAGAAGGTGTTCCTTCGCGCGTGCGAACTCCTCTTCCGTCAAGCCACCGTTTGCGCGCAGTTCCGCCAGTTTGTTAAGTTCATCGGCAAGCGCCATCGAGTACTCCTTGAGAAGGCGTTATTACTCTAGAACACCGCAATTGACAGAAAGTGGCACTCAGGCCGCCATCCTAAGGCGAATTCGTTCTTATGGGCGGCTTTGACGCCGAAACTCGGCCCCGATAACGTCATTCAGGCGCGGCGATCTCGCCTTGACCCTTGGCCAGCGTTGCCCCGAAAATGCTGAAGCGCGGCAATCCTCGAGGAGTGTGTTGTGACTGAGGTATTCATCCGATTCCCAGTGCGCTGTCCGGTCTGCAAGCAGGAATGGACATCGCAACGGACTAAGCGTGAACTTCTGGACGCACTCGACACCAACAAACCGATTCGCGCCTACGCCGAGTGTCATGATTGGCACTGGGACTTGACCGACAGCGAGCGTAAAGAGCTCGCGGCGATAGTCCGGGCCTAATTTGCGCACCGGCTGCCCAACGTTCCTGTTGCAACTCGGAATGTCTCTCTAGGGCTGCGGCTGTACGTTCCCGCTCGGCGGGTAGGGCGGAAGCAGCGGCGGCGGCGGCGGCAGGCCGGGCGGTTTGCCGGCGATCGCCTTGAGCATGAGGTCGACTGCCGCCTCGAGCTGCGCATCGTGACCGGCGAGCAAATCCGCGGGCATGTTTTCAATCTCGACGTCAGGTTCGACACCATGGTTCTCGACGGCCCATTGACCATCGAGCGTGTAGGGCGCGTCCTCGGGGATCGTGATGTATCCGCCATCCATCAATTGCCAGTTGCCGCGGATTCCGCGCACGCCGCCCCAGGAGCGCGTCCCGACCAGCTTGCCGAGGCCGTAGAGGCGGAACAGATAAGGGAAAATATCGCCATCGGAAGCCGACCAATGATTGAGTAGCGCCACCTTCGGGCCGTTCAACACCTCCTGCGGCTCAGCAGCGATCGCGGACTCGCGATTCGTTGCGAGCATCACGAGCATGCGCCGCAGGCGCTCGAGAGCGTAGGGTGCGATGAATCCGCCGCCGTTCCACCGGTCGTCCATGATCAAGGCCTGCTTATCGAGCTGGGCATAGAATTGACGCACGAACTGCTGCAGTCCCAGTTGTTCCATGTTGGACATGTAAACGTAGCCGACGCGGCCGCCGGACAACTTGTCGACCATGGCGCGATTGTGCGCGATCCAAGCGGCCTCCCGCAGACTGAGTTCCTTTTCGACGGGCCTTGCCACGATATGACGACGCGCGCCGCCGGGATTGTCGGCGATCGTGAGATCCACGGTCGTATCGGCATCGGCGAGTTGGAGCAGACTGTCCGGATCGGTCGGCGCCCGCAACTCGACACCGTTGACCGCAAGCAAATAGTCCCCGGCCTTCACGTTGACACCGGGCTGGGCCAGCGGGCTGCGATAATCGTCGCGCGTGTTGTCGCCCGGATAGATCGTCGCGAAGCGGTAGCGGGCTGACGCGGCGTCGAGCGCCCAATCCACACCGAGCAGAGCGCTGTGCGCCGGCGGCATGGTGTCGCCGTCGTCGCCGCCGCCGACATAGGTATGCGAATTGCCGATTTCACCGAGCATCTGACCAATCAAGTAATTGAGATCATCGCGTGAGCCGGCGAGCGGCAGGAGCTTACGATAGCTTTCGTGCACGCCCTTCCAGTCCTCACCGTTCATGAGCGGCGAGTAGAACAGGTCCCGCTCGAGCCGCCAGGCATTCTCGAACATCTCCGCCCATTCCTGGGCCGGATCCACGACCTCACGAAGGTGACCGAGATTCAGCGCCTTCGTGGTCTCGGCGTCCTTGGCGGCATCCGCCTTGGTTGCGAGCACGGTGAAGTCTTTGTCGTGCTTGATCAGCACGCGCTGCCCGTCGAGCGACAAGGAGTAGCTGTCGACATCCTCGGTCACGAGCGACGATTTGCGCCTCTTCAGATCGAAGAAGCGCAGCGCCGTCTTCTCTCCGTTGAGGGTTCCCTCGATGAGTGCCAGCGGCTGTGTCAGATAATAAATCCGATCTCGGCGCACATCGAATTGGTTGATATTCGCCGCATCGATCGGTAGGGCGACCGCGCGCGCCATCAGGCCGTCGAGATCGATCCGGATCGGCTTGATCGGACCGACCGGTTCGGGCGGCGACTGCCCGTCTGCCTTCTTGCCGCCATCGTCTTTGACGCTCTTCGCGGCTTGCGTTTGCTTCGCGTCATTCTCAGGCGCCGACGGATCCTCGTCGGAGGCGCCGCTCGCCTCGTCGGACTTCGGTGCGACCGGCGAGGCCGTGTCCCGCGCCAGCGGAATTGCGTAGATTCCCGCCGACTTCACGATCGCGAAATCGAACTCGACGTCCGATCCAACAGGGTTCTCGTGGCGACTCGACGTGAAATACAGATACTTTCCATCCGACGACCATGCGGGATTCGCATCGATGCCGCTGCCGTCTCCGAGACGCGTCAATTTGCCCGTCGCGAGTTCGTACAGAGCGAGGTCGCGCCTGCGGCCGACCGCCGATAGGCTGAACGCGAGCCAGCGCCCGTCCGGTGAAAACGCCTGATCGTGAATTTCGTTGAGCTTGTCCTGCGCGACTTGTTTCGGCGTTCCGCCGCCGGTGCCGACGATCCAGAGCCTGTGGGCGCCATCCGAAAATGCCAGCGTCTTGCCATCCCGGGAGAAGATCGGACCATAAAAATAGCCTTCCGCAAAAGAGGTCAGGATTTTTTCCGGACCCCCTTCCGCCGGACGGATGGCGATTTGCTGTGCGCCCCCGGTATCGGTGGTGTAGGCGATGGTCCGGCCGTCCGGCGACCACGCTGGATGGTCCTCGTCTGCGCCCTGCGTGCTGGTCAAATTGCGCGTCGCACCGTTTTCAGTCGGTACGCTGAAGATATCGCCACGCGCCGAGAACAGAGTTCGCCTGCCGTTCGGCGCCAGCGCGTAATCCACCTGCCCCGCCGGATCGGTGGCGCGAAGTTCGCTTTTGACATCGGCCACACGGGAGCGAGTGCGCGCACCGTCATCCGGTATGCTCAGGGGAACTTCCTCGATGCGCTCGCCGGGCAAATCCAGTCGATAGAGTTTGCCCCCCTGCTGGAAGGCAATGGCATCGCCGCCCACCGCCGGAAAATCGATATCGTAATCGGTGTAGTGAGTAACTTGCCGCGTCTGTTTCGTATCCGCGTCGATGACCCAAATGTTGGCGCGGCGATGCTCGTCCTGATCCGAGAGGTAATAAATGCGATTGCCGTACCACATCGGCGACGTATTGGTGCCGGACCAGTTCGTCAGTTGCTTGAGCTCACGCGTATTGAAGTCGTAGGTGAAGATCTGCTGCGCCATACCGCCGTTGTAGCGCTTCCAGGTTCGGAAGTTTCGAAAGATACGGTTATAGGCGATGGTATGCCCATCGGGCCCATAAGCCACCAAGCCGACCGCGCTATCGATCGGCAAGGGCGTCGGCAGTCCGCCCGCGACGGGAACTTCATAAAGATTTTGGATCCAGCCGTTCCATTGATCGTGCTTGGATAAGTAGACGACGCTCTGCGAATCCGGTGTCCAAGTAAGCACCATGTTGTCGGGCCCATGACGGCCGCCGGTGCCGGCCTCGGTCGCCGGGTCGTATGTCAGGCGCCGCGCGGCGCCGCCCACGGCCGGAATCACCCAAATATCCGTGCCTGCCTTGCCGGCCTCGGTATACGCGATCCACTTGCCGTCCGGCGAGACCCGCGGAAACATGTCCTGGCCCGGCGCGCTCGTCAGCCGTACCGCCGTGCCGCCGCTCTTCGGTACGGACCACACATTGCCGTCCGCGACGAACACAATCCTGTCGCCGTAGGGCTGTGGAAAGCGCGGCAACGCAGCACGCGTGGCCATCAGCGGCGTCATCACGAGAAGAATAGCCGGCAACGTGCGATTGACGATCATCGAGGAGCCTCTGGGCGCGGGGATCAGCAAGAGTTGCCCCGGCATTGTTGGTTCAAGTTTTAGCCATCGAAATCAACTATGACCGAAGCGCAAGACTATGGCAAAAGAAGCGTTCGCAATGTGGAATCGTGGTCGGGACCGCGAGACGCGCTGGATGCATGATCGCAGGGCGCCGCAGTGCGAAGCTCCAATCACGCACCGGTGGACGCTGAGACTTGATGCTCGCATCGTCGATCGACAAGAACCGGCGTGCGTTCAGACACTCATCGCGCCGAAGTTTCGAGTTGCCGATCTACATCGGCCACCGGCGAGCCGCTCTCGGCTTGCCGGAGCGCATGCCATCGGTGGAGCATTTTCAATGCCCATCGCCTAACGACGGTTTCGCAGCGCCGCCAAATCATCGCGAGAGCTCGCAACTAAATTCTTCAATCAGTTTTTCAGGGACGCGATTTTACCTCGGACGCATCAACACGACGGCCAATACTTGGAAGGCTGCTGATAGCGCCAGGGGTGGTGTTCCCGGAGGAAATTTCTGGTTTTGGGATCCCCAGTCCGCGAATCGCATATCGATTTGGTCCGGGTGCCTGCCGTAGCTGTAGGCTGCGTTGGTCGATGACAGTGGCCCGATTCCCGGGAGGGGCGATTCCTGGGAGGGGAATTAATTGCGGCCCGGCATGGCGGGATCCTCAAATTTGGCTCTCGCGCCGGGCCGCAGTCCAAAATTCTTTCCCTACACGCCCAATCCGGCTAACATACGCGGCTCGAAACTCAAATGCCGCAATAGCTCAGTTGGTAGAGCAACGCATTCGTAATGCGTGGGTCAGGGGTTCGAATCCTCTTTGCGGCACCAATTTTCAAATGTTTTTGTGGTTCCTGCTCAGTGAACAGACACCGGTGGGACTCGCAACCTTGATTTCGTTGAACCGAGCAGAGGGGCTTACTCCGCGGAAACGGCGAACTCCGAACTCGAGATGGAAACCTCCGGAGTCGACCCACTGCCGCCGCTGGCGAATGACCGCTTCGGGAAGTCGAAAACGAAGGCGGTCGAGCTTGGCCTGCGTATTCAATCATCAATCCTCGCCGTGAATCCAATTCCGCGACGCTTTGCCTGGGGCTCATGCATTAGCGCCCGGATGGCGTCAAATACTACTTTGAATTGACGGTCATACTTGCCCTCCAGCTCCATCAGTTTGCGCGCCAGGTGCTTATGCGTCGATGCAAGCTGACGAAG